>Ga0209475_10000029_pt1 | contig 606361 bp, 480 predicted proteins | sample tdDd471_FD_187128 | JGI IMG/M metagenome (GOLD analysis project Ga0209475, IMG submission 187128) | Marine sediment microbial communities from the Atlantic coast under amendment with organic carbon and nitrate - tdDd47.1 (SPAdes)... | ecosystem: Environmental > Aquatic > Marine > Coastal >...
TCAAAGACTCACAGAAGTATGATTTATCTACGACTATATTTATATACTCCTGATCCATGTAGGTCCTTTGTGTCTTTAGTTGTAGGTAACGGTTTGAATATGATGCGTGCCGCATCGTGTTCAATAAGTTTTTTAGTTTACGTATTTTCAAATTTACAAAATCATTTTCTGTGAAAATGAAACTGCGGCATGAATTATATTTTTTGTTAGCTGCTGTGCATTTTATTATTGATTTCTAAGCAACATTAATTACATCATAACTGCGTAGCTATTTAATAATTCTACATCTTTTTTTTTATCTTTTTTCTTGATAAAAAAGAAAGAAAAAATCAAGAAAGAACGAAGCTATCTTCCCGCAATGCCTACCCACGCCCGCCGTTCTTTCGGGCCACCGCTCTTTTGGTTCCGTTATAATTAGGACGATTGTTTTCCAAAAAAGACTTGACTTTGTCGTTGATTTTTAGTACATTGTAAAACATTCTTTGATTACAAGGTAATCACTTTAATCTTCCAAGTTTTACAATGTTACCACATATCTTATCGTTAGTTGTAATTTTCAAAATGCTCGTGGTATGGGCATTGCAGCTAACGTTTTGAATATGATGCGTGCCGCATCGTGTTCAATAAGTTTTTTAGTTTACGTATTTTCAAATTTACAAAATCATTTTCTATGAAAATGAACCTGCGGCATGAATTATATTTGTTGTTGTGCACCGTATTTTATTCATAGTTAGTATTTTTATCATAATCAATTCCTTTTAAATTAGTGGTCCTAAATGGTGTTTGGCGAATATCTGGGAATTCAATTATTGTTTTATCTTCTTGATCAACTGCTTTTAAACAATTGGAAATAGAGTCAAAAATAAAATTAATGCCATATTCTTGTTTCATACTTGTAGTTTGAATATAATCAGTGCTATAAATATAAAAATCGTATTTCTTGCCTAATTTAAGTTCATTTACATTAGTCAGAAAAGAGTACTTTTTGAATTTGCTTAAAATTAGGATATTTTCCTTTTTATATCTAGCATGAATAATATAGTAGTTGGGCAAAATTGATTTAGTATCTATTAAAAGGATTTTGCAATTTTTTAATAAACGTATATTTTTAGGATTGTACAATTTTGTTGGTTTGTAAGGGAAATAGTTGTAATCATCAAATTCTATATGGTCGCCTATTATAAGATTTGATGTATCGTAGTCAAAGATCAATGTGTAATCGGCATGGCCTCTTATACCACCATCAAATTTTAAATAAAGGGTTGAGTCTTTCCAACTAAAAGGAATGGAATCTATTTTAATAGCATTTATACTGAAAATCACTCCCTTTTTAAAATCCTTAATTTTAATTACTGTATCTTTATCAGGATTAGGTTTTATCATTACGATCTTTCCAATTTCTGTTTTTAAGTATATCAGATGGTAACAAGAACTTGTTTCTACACCTAGATCAATGGAGTCAATTGATAGAACTTGACAATCATGTATAGTCTCGAAATTTTGAGACTTACAGTCTATGAAGAATGTAAATGTATTCAAAAATGTCAGTGTGAATAGTATAAGTGTCTTGCTGTTCATTTTGGCTGTTTAGTATGGTGCACAACGGTTTGAATATGGTGCGTTTGGCGTTAGCCTTAGCAACAATTCAACCTGCGACGATTTATTTTTTGTAAACAAATTTTCATTTTATATCTCAACTGCCAAATGCAGTATATTTTTTGTTAACTGCTGCTGTTTTTTCTTTTCTTGGTCATAGTTAAATACGAAGCTAAGCGAAAGCAACAAATCCGTTTTCTACGAGTCCAAACGAACAAAAGCCAATTGTTTGATTCCCCAATTTGCTTATGCAAAATTCATTGATAATTTTTACCTGAGCATTCTTCACAAATTTATAGAACTATTCATAAATATTAAGATATTCACAGAAGAAAGTCTGGGCTCTACGAATATCAACAAAACTAAAACACCTACTAATCTAATCCCTCAACACGTTGTATTACGGTCAGTTGCAGTTAACGGTTTGAATATGATGCGTGCCGCATCGTGTTCAATAAGTTTTCTTTAGTTTACGTAATTTCAAATTTATTAAATCATTTTCTATGAAAATGAAACTGCGGCATGAATTATATTTATTGTTAGCAATAGTTTTTGTTTTTTGATTGTATTTTTTCTATTACCATTCTATTTTGTCTAATTCTATAGAAGAGTTGTCTGAAAAATCGACTTTTATAATACCGTTCTCTGTTGTGTAATATAGTCTATAAGCCTTATTCTTTAGCGTGTCTTTTTCACATACATAAATATTCCTATACAATATTTCTCTAATAAATAAACTGTCAATAAAGATTTCATTTTCTTTGTTTAATGGTAGTTTAAATTCAAATTGTCTCCCTCTTTTATCCTTGTAATACATGTCAATCCTAAATTTAAAATAACCGTTTCTAAGCATCTCAAAATGAAATTCTGTTTCTTGGTTATAAGATAGATACATTCTTTCAACTTCATATAAATCCCAAATATTTGTGTTATTTCCATTATAATATTTATGAACCTTATTATCACGAGCATTTACATTATAAATAATTTGTTCAGAACTATCTGTCCAGAAATATAATTTTTCACCACCCATAAATGGGTTTTGATCTTTCATTTCGTCCGAAAGTAAATATTCATTTTGTGTTCCGGATTTGATACAACTACTAATAATTAATACAAGAAATAAATAAAGTAATAAGTAGCTTTTCATTTTTAAATTATGAGTTTATAACGGTTCTTAAATTATTGCTAACGGTTTGAATATGATGCGTGCCGCATCTTGTTCAATAAGTGTTTGAGGTTTACGTATTTTCAAATTTACTAAATCATTTTCTATGAAAATGAAACTGCGGCATGCATTATATTTTTTGTTAGCTACAGTTGTTTTTGATATTTCTATTTAATCTATGTAAGGATTCTAAATTATATCTGGTTTCCATCAAAATGTTTGTGATTAATTGACAAAAGTCACCTTGCGATTAATATTTTTTTTCTTAAAACTCCTTCTTCGGTGGACAAATGTAAATCATACAGACCTGTACTATGTTGAATCACTGGGATTTCAAAGAATTTGTCTGTGGTATTAGAAATATTAACTCTATAAACAAGATGTCCTGTTGAATTATATAACTTAATTGCCTTAAAAGTATAATTACCTTCTTGAAGTTCGATATGTAGTTTATCTTTTACAGGATTTGGATAAGTTTTTATGCTTATCTTTTGGTTTTCATTTGTGTGCATACTCGGCATAACATCTAGATGTTTAGTAAATGCTGTATCACAGCCTTGAGAATTGAAAACCGTTAGAATGACATAATACTGTCCAACTGAACTGTACGTATAAGTTGGACTCAATAAGTTGCTTGTGTTTTCATAGTTGGGATCAGGAAATTTATCACTAAACCACCAAAAATGATTAGTTATTGGTGTACTGTCAATGGATAAGTTACTAAATGAAAAAGTAACATTTGGGTTTTGTATATAGATAGGGTCAGGATCAGCAGTAATCTCGACCAATGGATTTTCATAAGCCTCAGTCCAAAATACTTCTGTTTTTGCACAACCATAGGAATCTTTCACCGTAATGTCATAGAATTGGTGTGCTTTTAAACCAACAGCAAGTGTTGAATCAAAGGGTGAAATATTTAATGGTGGAACATCCCAAAAATAATGATACTCATCAGGCTCAAATTCTCCTAAAGCTGTAGCTCTCACTTTAGCTGAATTACCATTTACAATATCATCATTAGTACAAGTAAATTGAAGTTGATCAAATTCTATAATAATTTCTGGCCGTACGCCAATTCCAAATAATTCACTTTGGCATGTGTCTAGGGAAATTGTATCAATTACAATTACTCTATAGGTTGAAGAGTCGGTAATTGATGTGCCAAAAACAGGTCCATTTCCCACTTTTGTATAAGTGATACCATTATAAACCTGCCATTCGAAAGTCTGATTTGGATTCTCAAATACGCTGAGTTCAAAATAAGCATCGGAGCAAACTGGTGTAGGAGTATCAATTGATATATCACAAAATAATTGTGCTTGAATAAGTCCTACTGGTGTGATAAGAACAATGATTAATAAAGCTAATATATTTTTTATACTTCCTTTTATTCTTTTCATACTTTGGATTCTTTTTTGTTGGATATGCGCTTTAGCAATTGTAGCTAACGGTTTGAATATGATGCGTGCCGCATCTTGTTCAATAAGTTTTTTAGTTTACGTATTTTCAAATTTACAAAATCATTTTCTATGAAAATGAAACTGCGGCATGCATTATATTTATTGTTAGCGCAATGTGCTTTATTTCAATATACTGCTAACCATTTCATTACTGTACGATTTCCAATCCTCTATTGGTAATAATCCTACTCTTACCAAGTTGTCTAGGTTATTATTATCAATTTCTTCAAGTCCTACTGCATTTTTACCCTTGTCTGTGAAATAGAAAATAATGTAATCGACGAGATGCATTTCATGTACCCATTCATTTAGTGAGGCAGCTGATATCATCGAATTTGGAGGCCTCAATTTTTTCTTTGGTCTAATTATAATGTGACTATGATTAGGTAAGAAGTCTAATTTATTAATATGGTCAAATAATTCCGTTTGTGTCGGTTTAATATAATTCTTCATCAAAATCCTAAGAGCATTCTCCTCATTATTAGGAAGTTTAAATGCTCCAAATGCATAACTTTCACTTACAGATACTCTCCATACGATGGAATAGATTAATAAGTTAAAAATTCTAATGTCAAGTTCTTTACACTCAAAATATTCAAATTTTCCTCTTTTAATCCGATTATATTGGCTTCGATATTTATAATCATTAAATCTTTCCAGTCTAAATGAACAATACGTCTCAAAAATACTGAACCCTCTTTCACAATCTGGACAAAAAATATAGTTTTCTTTCAGCGTATCTTGTATTCTTTCTCTTTTCCCAGTTTTGTAAATACCAACTCCGTGTCTCGGGCTTGTTCCTTCAAATATTCCTTTTCCAAAAAATTTTGGAATTAAATGCGATTTTTTCTTCGTAGAGTTTTTCTCTTGGCACAATAAGCATATGTCTGTTGGTTTTCTCATAGCATTTGCGCTAACGGTTTGTGTATGAGGCGTTGGGCATTTCGAAGCACTTAATTTTCAATTTACCGTAAATTTTATTTATTGCTATTAATTTCATTTTAACTACTAATTGCCCAATGATTTATACACTTTGTTGTGCGGTCGTACTTTCTTTTCAGTCAAGGTGTAGGCAAGACATACTCTTTTGCAATTTTTAATTTGAGCGTTGGCTCGTGGGAATTGCAAATGTGTATGGCTTTTAGCGTTAGATCAAACTTGCATATCCTAAGAATTAGCAGTAACCTTACCCTCAATGACCTTTAGTTCCACTTTGTCAAAGTGAGTCTGAAGTGACTTCAATGAGATTTTAAGAGAACTTATCCTTTCTTTATCTTCTTTCGGGTCAAGAGTTGATATTTCATTTGCTTTTACGTCAATTGCTTTTCTAATCTCAACCAAAAGAGCTTCATTTTTTTTGATATTCTTTGAGTTATTTTCAGCCTTTATTTTCTTTTCTGTTTGCGTTTTTAACTTGTCTTCTGCATTTTTTATATCAAAATTTGATGATTTCAAAGCTTCAAAAACTTTAGAGGCGGTGTCTTTACTAGTGGTCAGAATTGATGAAAGGTCAATTTTGTTTGGTTTACTTAATTTTTGAAAATATGCCTTTGTTTCAGTTTGAACAATTAGTCGTGAAGCTTCTGTTTGCTCCATTAAAGCGACCAAAAAATCAGGATTAATGGTTTCAATGCCATTCTCATCTTTTACTAGATTTTCAATCCAATCCTCTTCAAATTCGTAAACGATGTTTTTTAAGTCTATAAGTGCTCCATGAAATTGCCCTATAAAATCACGTTGCTCATACCATGAGTTTACTAATTTATTGATACCAAAAACAATAGTCAGTATTACCGTTAGCAATGATGTTACATACTTTGCTTGGTCAACAGATTCCTGACCAACCAAATCGAATGCATCAGTCAAACTGAAAACAATTATTGGTATCAATAGTAACAAGAAAACATTTCCCAACAAGTATCTATTTTTGATTTTTCTCTCATTCTCTATTTTCTTACTGTACCAATTAATGTTCATGAGATTTTCCTTCACAAACTTTTGGAGTGAAGATTTTACATTTTCTGATACCAAGCTTTTTGGGATCTTTAGTCTATCCAGTAACTTTACATACTCATTTTCAGAAAAAGATAAATAACCACCTAACTTTTTAGAATATATACTTTTATATGATTCCTGGAAAGCATACTTTGTTGATTTATTTGCACTTGTCATATGAAGATATACTTATGATTAATATTGTTTGTCTATTTTTTTCCTTGAACTTCAGGATGGTATTATTTCAATGGAAGTATTGCCGCTGTAAGTCCTAATACTAACATTTGAATATTTTCTGGAGTATAAGATTGCTCCCCGTTTATTAATGAATAGGAGAATGTAGTACTCACATTGTCTGATATATGAAGAACTAACGTTGCACTCAACTTACTTTCAATAGTTCCAGAAGCAACATTAGTGACCTCTTCTCCCATTTGGGTTGAGAAATCTGATACAGCGTACCTAAGTATATACTCTCCTGTTAAATCTAGTCTTTTAGTTAGGCCAATTTGTAAGTTCAGCCCACTATCAAAGAAAGTTCCAGAATTATCAAAAACCACAGTAGGATCTAATGAATAATTAGACAATCTAGTCAATAAACTAATATTATTTAAATAGAACGATTTGCCTTTGTCAGGTAACTTGTAAGTGAAGTTGAACCATGCACCCCACCTTTGAAAAGCTGCAGCATTGTATATGTTTCGATCTTCAAAGTCAATAGATGCAGCAGCAGCAAATTCAATGAATAAGCCTTTTCTCATATCTAAGTTATACACAGTAGGATCAACTACTGGCTCGTCTGGATTAAGCAAATCCTGTATGTCTGTTAACATAGTATCCTTTTTCTCTTTAGTGAATTCCGAACTAAGGGCAATTCTCAGGATCTCGTCTGCATGCTCCCAATCTTTTTTATAAATCTCTCGTACCTTCTTGGGATTAAGTTTTTCATCACTATTTATTGCATCAATAATTCTCTCAATTTTCTGTATTCGATCAATTATATATTTTTTATCAGTGAAAACATTATCAATTTTTGGTTCAAATAAGAGAGTACGATAACCAATACCAACCCGAGAATATTGACTACTATCACTTGCTACTAAATCATTTGACGCAATTGAGATTTTAGAATTCCTTCCAATCAGTCTCCAAAAATCAACGTCCTTATTCATCTTTATATAATCATCAAGGGTTCTTCTTTCGGAATTAAAAAAATATGGTTGGAATTCAACTGCTAAATCTGATGGGATTGTTCCATCATTGGATACTAATGGAGAAATTATAGTAGCTTCTAAACCAGAGTAACCACCTGGTTTTGTTATCTCGGTCGTTTGACTACCGATTATGTTTAATGCTGGATAATTAGGTACAGTTAAATCTGCTTTGCTATCCGATTGGGCAAAAAGTGACCCAACTAATAATAGCAAAAGTGCTGTGTATATTAATCTAATATTTTTCATGCTAATTTGATTTTAACTTTGAATATAACGATGTCATATTTGTCATCTATTTTCTTCCAATTACTGTCATTCTTTGTGGGCTCTAGTTCCATTACATCATTGGTTCCATCGTCCTTAGTTTCTACTAGGTCAATGGTTACTTGCAATAATTTATGTTGACTTTGATTCTCGTCATACTCTTTTTCATATCTAGAAAGAACATTAAGAGAAAGTACTTTATCTTCAATCGAAGAACCTACTCCTAATTCGCATTCCCACCTAGCACTATTATCAGGTGGAAGATTTTCATCAGGGATGGTTAATGTTGATCCATATGGATTCACATCAATATCACCAAACTGTTCATGGCCCACCATTACAATTAATTTGTAGGTTGAACCTTCATTTACAAGTGCTTTGTAGTTTACTGGTTGTTTTGAGATTGCCATTGTTTTTAAGTTTTTAATTAAAAATAAATACTTAGTTGAATCATCAATTGATTCATATTCTGTAAGTTGTTGTTAAAATTAAACAAAATAAACATTTTAGAATAATTAATCTGTACACTGTAAAATATTTGTGACCTTTTATAGCGCTTGCAAGATTTAGCTCTTTTGGTTTTTTTTGTGTTTGCCTGTGTTTCGTTAAAAACCAAATGTGCTAAATGTGCGCAGGCTTTTTCAGTATGCCGCACAACGTTTTGAATATGATGCGTGCCGCATCTTATTCGATAAGTGTTATTGGTTTTCGTATTTTCAAATTTACAAAATCATTTTCTGTGAAAATGAAACTGCGGCATGAATTATATTTTTTGTTGTAGCCTGTGCTTTTTATTTGATATTGTATTTTTATTTCTTGAAACTTCAGGTCAATATAAATTTACTTATCCTTTTATCTGTCGATTTAGTTTTTGTTCTATTGAGTCTATCTCTTGCCTGACAGTTGAACGAAAACCTTTTGTTAGCAATAAAATAAGTAATATCCATAATAAGTTCAATGCAATGGAAGAGCTTAATTGAAAAGTTATTAAAGCTAAAGATATTGATATTATTAAAATAAATACGTAAAACTTTATTGTTCTAACATCTACAATTAGTTTCGTCTTAAAACTGTCTTTCAGTAATTCTAGTTTCATTTCAAAACGAAAAGTTATTGGCATTTCGGATTTGAGATGATATGCAAAAACAAAATCTGAATGATAAATAGCATGATTTGAATTAAAATTATCCTTTTCATGTTGTTTGTAGTCATTCTGCAACAAGTCTGCTAGTTTAGAAAAGTAATCTAGGTCATATTCGAACTCTTTCTTCATGAAAATTATTAATGTTTTTTGTATTGTTTTTATTTATTATTCTGACAAATGTCCACTGTCTATTATAATTATTTAATAACGAAATATTATTCTCACTGTTTTTTGTCGTGGCATTGGCTACAACGGTTTGAATATGATGCGTGCCGCATCTTATTCGAGAGTTGTCTGTGTATTACGTATTTTTAAATTTACAAAATCATTTTCTGTGAAAATGAAACTGCGGCATGAATTATATTTTTTGTTGGCAACTGGCTTTATTCAATTAATGGTTTACAGTATGTCCTATTTACTACTTTTTCTCTCATGATTGATTTACTATTAAAGTTCCTTGATATGTTCCTTGTGATCTCACTGTAATTATCGATTGTCTCAGTCAACTTGTAATAATAGGGTTTAATTGACCCACAATTTGGGTGTTCAAAAATTGTGTTTATTAATGTTCTATCTGAGAGTCCACAAGAATGGCCAAAAATAAAAACTTGAAATAGATCATCATCTAAAATTCTTAGAAGTTTTTTGTAATTATCAGTTTCTAAATAATTTATAGATTTAATGTTTTGTAAATAATCATTTTTATTAAGTGCCTCAATTTTTTTATAATCGTTATCAATCTCATCACCAAAACCAAAAATCATTTGATTGTTAGGATTGTTTAGTTCGCCATGAATATTAATAAATTCAGTAATAACATCTTTTGTAAATCCTTTTGGAAAATTTATGTACTTTTTTTTGTCATCGTATAGTAGAGCAGTTGAAGTGTAATTGAAATTTAAAAAAATAATTTGATCCGGAATTAAGTCAAAATCGTTATGCGCATTCTCGTTTAGTAGAATTTCTTTTAATTCTTTCTCGGGATTTATTGAATTCAAATTCATAATTATATTACTACCAAGCGTAGTTTGTTCTATCCCTGCAACAAGATTCTTTTTTCGGTTTTCAAGTTTACTTAATTCTTCTTTCGTTATTTCATTTGTTGTTCTGTCTGTAAAGTCTTTAAGTTTAAAACTTGAATAAATCTTTGACCCAATTTCTCTTTTAATAAATGGATCTCTGAATTCCTTGTCAAATGTACGTTCTATTTTAGTTAAATATTTTTCCAAATATTTCTTAATCTTTTCAAAGTCACTATTTAGTTTATTAGCGCTTGTGTAACGACGATATGATGTGTTATTAATTATTTCTTTAAGTAATTCATAGTATTCGCATTCTATGTCAACCCAATTATTTAAAAAAGATTTCTCAGATATTATTTCAAGGATTTTGTTTTCAAAAACGATTTTAAGATTTTCTCGTTTTAAACAAGCTTTTAGTGATTGATATGTTTTCTCCTCATCCCATAACCGAGGTAAACCTGTTATTAAGAAATCATCGTTTTTATATTCTATAAGATGTGGTTTTTGTTGAAGATGAGATATTATTGAATTCCAATAATCGTTGATAAAGTCTTTATAACTAGTCTTCATTTTATGTGCTAGATCAAAACCATTTCCAATTAAGACTATTCTGTTCATATGTGTTGTTTTAAGCTTGTTGCCAACGTTTTGAATATGGTGCGTTTGGCGTTAGCCTTAGCAACAATTCAACATGCGACGATTTATTTTTTGTATACAAATTTTTATTTTATATCTCAACTGCCAAATGCAGTATATTTGTTGTTAACTGCTGCTGTTTTTTCTTTTCTTGGTCATAGTTAAATACGAAGCTAAGCGAAAGCAACAAATCCGTTTTCTACGAGTCCAAACGAACAAAAGCCAATTGTTTGATTCCCCAATTTGCTTATGCAAAATTCATTGATAATTTTTCCCTGAGCATTCTTCACAAATTTATAGAACTATTCATAAATATTAAGATATTCACAGAAGAAAGTCTGGGCTCTACGAATATCAACAAAACTAAAACACCTACTAATCTAATCCCTCAAAACGTTGTATTACGGTCAGTTGCAGTTAACGGTTTGAATATGATGCGTGCCGCATCTTGTTCAATAAGTGTCTTTGTTTATGCATTTTCAAATTTATTAAATCATTTTCTATGAAAATGATACTGCGGCATGCATTATATTTATTGTTAGGCCTCGTTTTTTCTTTTAATTCTTAATAAATTTACCAAACATTATCTTGCCATCACCTTCAAGTTTAACCACATATACTCCAGAAGTAAGATTTCTGATATCGATTCTTGAAATGTCTTTGGAGGCTAATTCTTGAATTAACAATTTGCCATTGAAATCAAATATTTTCAAACTACATTGTCCAAGTTCAAAAGGTGTCTCGATTAATATGTATTCATTGCATGGATTAGGATATATTGTAAGATGATCAATTGCATTATGCTCGGTAATATTAACTCCACCATCAATCGTTTTGATGATAGTTCCTCCTTGACCAGTTATATATCCGGTATTTTGATCAGTAAAATAAGTTGAATAAAACCAATTATCAGTAAATGTCGGTATAAGTTCCCAACTTATTCCTGAATCTGTTGTTTTTAATAAAGTCGGTCCGAATCCTACCACATACCCAGTGGTTTCATTAGGAAAATATATTTCGCATAATGTTCCTACATCATTTACCTCAACATCATACCATGTTGTTCCTCCATCAGTAGTCTTTAAAAATAGCCCTGCTTGTCCACAAGCAAAACCAGTGCTGTTATCAATGAAAAAAATGGAACTTATTTGCCCCCAAACACCGGAAATTTGACTCTCCCAAGTTATCCCTCCATCAGTGGTTTTTAGGATAACACTGTTATAAGGAGAGGACTCACATCCAGCAGTATATCCAATTTCTGTATCAATAAAAAATATTGATAAAAACCAATAATTTTGCCCTGAATATGTACTGTACCATGTTGCTCCACCATCGGTCGTTTTTAGTATTGTCCCTTCCTTTCCTCCTGAATAACCAATTGATTCATCTGGGAAATATATGCAATTAATTCTTTCAGGAAAATCTTGTATTACATAATCCCATGTTAAACCTCCATCCTCAGTTTTCATAATAAAACCACCTCCTGATTTCAAACCAACAGCGAAACCTTTACTAGTATTTAGAAATGAGACATCGTAAAAATAATGAGATGGATCTTCAAAGGTTAGGTTCCAGTTAATTCCAGCATCAATGGTTTTTAATAATTGACCTGATTCTGTTGCGCAGTAACCAACGTTGTCAGTAGGAAAATTAATAGAGCGTATTGTTCCCCTGGTGCCTAGGGATAATTTGCTCCATATAGTTCCAAAATCAGTACTTTTTAATGTAGTCCCATAATCCCCAACGATATAAAAATAATTAGAATTTATTGCCGAAATTGAAAGAAGATGTTCTGTAGTATTTGACAATGATTCAATCCATTCTAATCCACCATTAATAGTTTTGTAGACTTCCCCTTTATCTCCACATATAATTCCTGAATCTGCACTAATAAACTCAACAGCATAAATTGACATACTAGTGCTTAATGATACTTCTTCCCAACTATCTCCACAATCTATTGTTTTATAAATACTTCCTTCATTACCAACTATGTATCCTGTTGTATTAGTAGGGAAGGTTATTGAATTAAATGAATTATACTGAAATGTAATAGAGTCCCATGTAATCCCACCGTCTGTAGTTTTTAGAAGATATGAGTTGAATGGATAGGAATATTGCATACCAGCAATAAACCCGATGTCTTCATTAATGAAATTCAAACAAGTGAAGTTTGCGGTCACCCCTGTATTCAGAGTGTTCCAAATAACACCGCCATCCGTGGTTTTAAGGACAATTGAACCATTTCCAACTATATAACCCGTATTTTCATTTGCAAATGATACTAAGTTTAATTTATTATTTGTCCCTGATATTTGGGGTATCCATGTATTCCCATTATCAATAGTTTTCAAGATGGTCCCATTGTCCCCAACAACATAACTGATAGTATTACTTGAAGAGTAAATACACTTAAGTTCTGAAAGAGTGCCTGAAATTAGTGTGCTCCAGTTAATTCCACCATCTTCTGTCCTAATTATTGTTCCTTTGTTTCCAACTGCAATACCAGTTTGTATATCAGTAAATACAACTGATTGAAGAGAATTTCCTTGGGGTAGTGGGTTCTGCCATTCCCAAATTTGTGCATTGAGAACACTTGTTATAATTGCGAATAGAATTAGAAAAATATGTTTCATTTAATCTTTGTTTGTGTGGTTATTAAATGTTTAGACCTAAATGAGGCCTAACGGTTTGAATATGATGCGTGCCGCATCTTGTTCAATAAGTGTTTTTGGTTAACGTTTTTTCAAATTTACTAAATCATTTTCTATGAAAATGAAACTGCGGCATGAATTATATTTTTTGTTACCCACAGTTTTTATTTATTTTAATCCTGATATTCAAACTTTTTTCCTCCTTCTTGAATTTCTATTCTCAGTATACTATCCATTGGTATTTTCCTAATTAAATTTTGGGCAAATCGAGAGCGACCTCCTATTAAAGTGTCGTTTTCTAAGATAACGGTATCGAAGTAGAAATAATAATTTTTACCATTTCTATGTGTTACTTTCATTTCTATTGAAGGCGAATTTTCTAATATTATTTCATTTCCATTTTTATCAATAACGATTAGTGATTCTATGTCATTAGATGAATATTGAATATTATAATAAAATAATGGATTGTTTATTTCAACTTCTTTTAAATTTTCAGTTTTGGCTTCAATCATTTGGGTTTTAAAACTCTCTGGTGTAATATGGTATGTCTTACACGAGAATGTCAGGAAAATCAGACCTATTCCAAGGATTAATCTCACAGGTTTGTAGATGTTTCTTTTTTCTAATTGTTTTCTCAATGGTCTTTACTTAGTTTGATCCAAATTATTAAATATAATCCTGTTTTTTTCTATTCAACTTGTTTTGTACCGTGATTTTTGAAATTGTGGGTAACGTTTTGAATATGATGCGTGCCGCATCTTGTTCAATAAGTTTACTTTGGTTTACGTATTTTCAAATTTACTAAATCATTTTCTGTGAAAATGAAACTGCGGCATGAATTATATTTTTTGTTATGCAAAGTGTTTTATTAATTTTTCATTAGTCCGGCCATTCTATTTCTTCTAGATTCCAATATGAATTATCAGAGAACCTGATTCTAATTATTCCATTGTCAGTTGAGTAGTAACAAGAATCAGGTTGTGGATATATTGGTGATGATCCAGATTGGTAGAAAATATCTCCGAATACGTCAACATATTTTGTGTTATTCACTGTTAGGCTGTCAAAATAGAATTCTGTATTGCTTAAATTATTTTTATCTAGAGGTAAATTATTCCAGAAATCACATGTATAGGATGTCTCAGAGTTTGAGAATTGGATTGTAAATCTACTATCTGGAGAAGCTTCCATACTAAGACCAATATTAATTGTATCGCTATTAATTTTTATATAATTATTTTCAAAGTAATAATAGTCTTTACAATTTACGCATTCTGTAACTTTATGGATTTCATTATATCTAATACCACAAGTAAAAACAACTTTATTATTATCATTATTTATAAAAGTTATTGATTCAAATCCATTAAAAGGAATTTGTTTTAGCATTTCATCAGATAAATAATATTCTTCGATCAATTTTCCTCCATTGCAAGCAGTAATCAACGATATTGCGAAAAACAGAAACAATATTTTGATTTTTGTATTCATATTATCCTGTGCTTGATCTACGACATTTTGCATAACTATTGTATATCGCCTATGGTATTGTCTATATATGTATTTTCACTCCAGCTATACTTGTTGTTAACTTTAAGTAATTCAGGGCTTAACAGGATAGCGATGTTCTTATAGTTGTTCATTATTGCGTATATACAATTGTAAAAGTACATGTTTTATATTTATAATGTTAGTTAATATCTAACAAATCACCAGGACTAATAATGTTGGAAATATTTAATGTACTAACATGTGTGTAAATTTCGGTTGTTTTACTATTGTTATGCCCGAGCAGCTCTTGAATGTACCTCAAGTCAGTACCGTTTTCTAGTAAATGTGTTGCAAAAGAGTGCCTAAGCGTGTGCACTGAACCAGATGTTGTAACGCCTGCTTTTTGCTTTGCCCTTTTAAGAATATTTCTAAGACTTGTAGTTGAGTATTGTCCACCATATTGGCCTTCAAATAAATATTTATCAGGTTTGTATTCAGTAATGTATTTCTGTAATAGCTTAAGTGCATTATCAGCAAGTGTTGTATATCTATCTTTTCTTCCTTTGCTCCGTCTGATAAATACCATTTTTCTATCAATTAAGATATCATTTGGTCTAAGATTTAGCAATTCACTTATCCTAAGTCCAGCTGAATATATCAGAAAAATCATCGCCCGGTGTTTGAGATTCTCAATAGTAGAAATAATCTTGCTTATCTCTTCCTTGCTGTATACCAATGGTAATGTGTGGTTCTTCATTGGCCTGTGAACATCCGCTAAATCCAGAATACTATCCGTGATAACCTTATAATAAAGTTTAATCGCACTAATGGATTGGTTTATTGTACTTGCAGATATGGATTCCCTTTGTATCCATGCTGTGTGGTAATTATCAATTTCAGTTAATCCATATTTGTTAATAGTAGCTATATTCCCTCCTTTAAATGCATTCAAATATCGAAGAACAAGTTTATGGTATGTAATAATGGTGTTTTCACTGTAATTATGTAATTGCATGTATTTTATAAACTCTATTGGACAACTTATAAACCCTGAATCCTTTAAATAGAATTGTTCAAGTAATCTAAGTTTGATAATTGGATCGCTAACGGTTAAGTCACTATTGAGTTTTATTATATACTTGGTCATAAGAGAATCTAACACTCTTCTAAAAGAACCTCTGGTTGCTTTGAACTGGTATATATTCATATCTGAATTTTTTGTCATTACTTCAGATGCTAAGAGCTTCAATGAAATGTCTTTTGGAAAAACCTTATTCGTACCTATATACATAATGTCATTAATTTCAAATGGAAATAACATAACGGTTTCAACATCTTTGCGTTTTTCAAGTGGTGTGAAACCATATAAAGACTTACTAATATTATTATTTGAAATCTTTGGCTTATCATAAAAGAATTGATCATTTAATTCAGCAATATCAGAAAACACTTCATCGAGTAATCCAATAATATTGTCGGAATATTTAACTGCAAATGCATTTAGTTTAATATCAAACCTTATCCAAGAGTTTTGTTTTATCCTACTACGAATGATATCATTCTTTTTAAAATATAGTTTTATGTATGGTATATCGTTAAGAATCTCTCTGTTAAGATAGATTACAGGTAGTTTAGATTTGTAATTGTTCATTTGAGTAAGAGGTTCGTTAAGTATTTAGGTAAATGTAAACCCTAAATAAGTTTTATGTACTTTTATAAGCGCTTATAGTCGATAGTAATCGTTTATATAAGCAAATACCTAATAACCCAATACAATATTCAAGAATTTCAGTTATGGATGATCGAATTTTATGTTTACAATGTGGTAAACCAATAATCGGGCGCAGTGATAAAAAATTCTGCGATACTCTTTGTCGCAATAGTTATAATAACAAGCGTCGAAATGAAAAAGAATCAATGATAATTCAGGTAAACAGTGTACTTAGGAAGAACCGACGAATACTAAGTATTCTAAATCCAGAAGGTAAGACAACCGTAAGGAGATCATTACTAATAAAACTAGGTTTTAATTTTAGGTTTTCCACGCATACCTTCACTACAAAGAACAATTTTCTATATAAGTTCTGTTATGAATATGGATATTTGGAAATCAATGATAGTGAAAATGAAAGAGTACTGATTATAAATAAACAACCATATATGGATAAATAGCACAATGAGCCAAAAAAACTAACACAGCTCCGCCTTCTAAGTCACATTGTTGTCAATACAATAGTATTAAAATGTAACAATAAATGAAAAGAGTTGTAGTTAGCGTATTTAGATTGTCTTTAGCGGGAATAAAGTTAGCATTATTACACAGGCAAAAGTTATTATTTGATCTATTTATAAGGTGTATAAATAAAATATGGATTAAAAAAAGTGAATATAGTTACAATTTTTGTGGATTTTGTTGAATATCATATGTAATACTTAACAAAACATATAATTTATTGAAAGATTACTCTATAAATCCAGGGTTATGCTATAGAATCATCATAGTATTTATGCAATCAGGATGAGATTGTATCAAATTTAGAGTAGTTGAGCCTAAAAACACGCATCGAATTAACTAATTACCTTCAATTTTTAAGTAAAAACCATGCATAATTTTCTATTTAGAGCCCATTTTTAAACCAAAACAGTATCTATTTGAGGATTTTTTAGTGATTATTGGTAGATTTTGGATGTAAACGGCAGAAAAAATCATGAAATAATGAGAAATAATGAAAAGAATCGTAAAAAATCGTAAAAAATTGTAAAAATTCAAGAAAGATCTTTAAAAATTTTAAAAAATCATGAAACATCTTTAAAGATTATGAAACATCTTTAAAGTCAAATTTCACACTTATTATCTTCGCTAAAGAATTTGAATTCAAAACTTATAAAAATATGGACTGGCTTGATTGGATTAAGTTGTAGTGGTTTATGCTAATTAAAAATCAAATAATAAAATGAAGATAATAACAAGCATATTAATACATAGGTGTAATAGTAGGATAATATAAATAAACATATTTGACATAATGATTATTTAATATTATCTTTACCACAAAGAAAAAATTGTATGCAGCAGATTAAAGATTTGTTAAACAAAATACTTGGTATGGAGTTATTCGAATTAATGATGGATAATTCTATTGATCCTGTGATATTATTGAGCCATAACTATAGTGTAGGCGATGTGAGTATTTCCTCAAGGGTACTCAAGCATTGGAAACAAAATGACTTGTTGCCTGTTCCAATAATGGAGAATACTCAGACACCTATAGAAATTAATGACATCTCAACCGATAACAAAAAAAGGAAAGTGCGTAATAAGTTTGATTTTTTTGGCCTCATATACTTATACATCTTACAAGACTTGCGAGGGTTTGGTTTTTCGTTAAAAAAACTAAAACGAGTAAAAGAATTTCTTTATTCAAAATATAATATACTCGAGATATTAGATGAAACCCCCGGACCTGTTATAGAGTTTTATGAAGAGAATGGTTTTGATACTGATAACCTAAAAAAGCTACTAGAGTTTAAAGCAGAGATCAAGCAAGCGGCAAATAGTGCACCTGAGGCCTTAATAAACATACCTGTGATTATGATTCTTCTTTTGAGTATTATCACTGCGAAGTCAGATATGAAACTGGTGGTAACGATTGATGGGGAGACGTCAGTGGATTTTGTAAACAAAGTTGGTCAGACAGTTGGTACATGGTATAACCGTCAGCCACATATTGTTTTACCATTGTATAATTATTTATATCATTTCGTTAGCATAAAAAAGTACAAAAAATACTATACCATGTATAGACTACTTAATGACAAGGAGATGTATATACTAGATTATGTAAGAAATGGGATGTATAAAGAGATTGTGATCAAGAATAATTCAGGGGGTAATATCTATATGGAATTAACAGAAGAGCTTAAGATGGATAATGCTGCACGGTTACAAGATATATTATTAAAAGGCCAGTATCAGGAGCTAACTGTAAAGACAGCTAATGGTGATATTCGATATTCAACACTAAAGACAAAGAAAAAACTATAATGATTAGAATAAAAGTACTGGATAGCCCAGACAATTTAATACATAGGCTGATTATTGGAAGTCCCAAAATCAATCTGCCTTCTTCTATTAAAAATGTTAACTATAGAACAATGTGAAAGAATTTTAAACAAAGACAGCAAAAACTACAACAAAGAACAATTAGAAGCCATCAGAGAATTTATTACTGATCTGGCGGATATTTATTTAAAAACTACTAAACTAACTTGCTATGAAAAGAACCGCAGTAATTTACACGAGGGTATCGACTGATGCACAAGCTGAGAAAGGATATAGCTTAAGAGACCAGGAGGATAAGATAAGACATTATTGCAATCAAAATAGTATTGAAATTCTAGAACACTATCAAGAGGATCATTCGGCAAAGAATTTTAATAGGCCAGAATGGAAACTGTTGATGGCTTATCTTAAGAATAACAAGAACATAATTGATGAGTTTGTTTTCGTAAAATGGGATAGATTTTCAAGAAATTTTATGGAAGGAATGAGGGTGTTGGAAGAAATTAAATCTCTTGGGATTGAAATAAACTGCCTCGAGAATAATGTTGATGATTCCATACCTGAAAATAAGTTACTCCAGACCATTGCTCTTGTATTACCGGAAATAGAAAATGCACGAAGATCTATGAATACAATAGATGGAATGCGTCGTGCTATGAAAGAGGGTAGATGGCCTCGAAAAGCACCAAGAGGGTATAAAAACACTCGTGACGCTGAAAATAGGATTATGGTAATAGTAGATGATGAAATAGCACCGTTGATCAGAAAAGCTTTTAAAATGATGTCAAGTGGTAATATGACACAAGAAGATATTCGTAAAGAACTTCAACAGCAGGGCTTGATATGTAGTAAAAGCAATTTTCCACTTTTGTTGCAAAACAAGTTTTATCTTGGTAAGATTGTTATTCCTGCTTATAAGGATGAAGAGATGCAAATAATAGATGGTTTGCATGAGCCTATAGTAGATGAGAATTTGTTTTATAAAGTTCAGGATGTCCTGGAAGGGAGGAATAAGAAGAAGCCTATGTCAGGTAAAAAATTTATGAGACCGGAGATGCCCTTACGAGGATTTATGATTTGTCATAATTGTGGAGCAAAGATGACTGGTAGTGCATCAAAGGGAAATGGTGGTGATTACTGGTATTACCATTGTTGCAGTTGTGGTGTTCGTTTTAAAGCACCGGAAGTAAACAATTCATTCGATAAGTTGCTGAAAAAGATTGAGCTGAAAGATGAGTTTAAGGAATTATTTAAACTGGCTGTAAAAAACCATGGTGATGAAATGATGGCTTCAAAAAGAAAAAAGGCGAAGAATAATGACGCGTTAATACTTAAGTATGAAGCTAGATTGAAAAGATTAGAAAATAGTTTTCTCGATGGTGAGATCAGCGGTAATGATTTTTCAAGTATAAAAGGAAAAGTTGAAGAAGATATCAAAAAGCTTAAGCTGGATCAGAAAGAAATTTTAACAACCGATGAACTTTTTCTCAAGAACCTGACTAATGGGATTGAAACCATGTCAAATATATATAATATATACGATGCCAGTAATATAGAAGGCAAAAGACGTATTATTGGTTCGATTTTCCCTCGAAAATTCATTTTTGATAAAAATATAACTCGAACCGATGAAATAAATGAGGTCGTTCGCTGGATGATGAGTAATAACAGGGCTTTCCAGAGATTAAAAATCGAAAGAAATTCAAAAAAAATGGTGGATTCCAGTTTGGTAGCCCCACCAGGACTCGAACCTGGATCTAAAGTTTAGGAAACTTCTATTCTATCCCTTGAACTATGGGGCCATTGCAAATATGCGGTGCAAAAGTAAGGATTTTTTGAATAGAGCTCTTGCTTACCAACTAACTCAATAGAAATTATTCAGTTAAAAATTATTAATATATATTTACTTAAAATATATCAATACTGCCATGATGAAAATTTACTTAATTACTATCTTAACTATTTGTCTTGCCCTAATGGCAGGATGTGATAATTCTTTAAAAGAAAAGAAGCAAGAACCCAATAAAACTGATAATATTGGAACTACAATAACGGATGATGATGTTAACATAAGTGCTGATGTTGAAGAATCTGATTATGAAATCCAGGAACCTACAGATGATGAAATCCAGGAACCTACAGATGATGAAATTCAGGAATTCGGGATTATTTCAAATATTGAAGACTCAGGCTACCCAATGTTTATAATAACTATTGAGTTTCCTGAAAGACAAATGACCTTGGATTTTAATCTGAATATAGAAGCAATTTCACTCGATATGGGTCAGTTATACGAGCTTCAAAATAAGTATATAACATTTTATTATAGTTCCGATGAGGACAATGATATTCACGATATCTTTTTTAATAATAGTTCATTATTGGGTGAATATGCCGTGGATATTGACGGTTGTAAAAAAATTAAAGGTATTCTCAGTAATGCCGATAGCGAAACTATGAGTGACTTACCAGATGTATTCTTTGTAACTGACGAGGAAGGTTACAGGGTAGCATTTACCTACTATATTACTCAGAAATTAGTTGAAGCAAATGGCAAGGAAATTACTATCTATTATAGCTCCAGATATTTCAATAATATAACATATATACTACCCTAAGATAGCTAATGCCTCTGTCTAATGATTGAAATGAGGATGGGTCCAAATTACAACATCTGGATTTATCAACCTTACCTTTTTATGAAAATCTGAGTAGAAAAAGGAAAGAAAGTACCTGATTTTGTGCGTCTTGTTATTTTCGTCATTATATCTAAGTATCCAGTATCGTGAACCGTTTACTTTAGTACTGCTTCTCTTGATGCTAACAATGGTTGCATAATGAATTGCTTTTTCTTTTTTTCCATGTATTACATATAGATTTTCATCGTCATAATTAAGCCGACGAAGTCTTTTCAATAATACATATAATCCTATACTTATCATCAGGAAAACTACATTTCGCCATCTGTTAATATCAGTATTTATAATATTAGAAATGAGTACAAATGCAACCGGAAATATTAAGAACCTGATCCATCTGTATCCATTGCTTATGGTTTCTCTCTTCGACATAGATTTTTTAATAACATTACTAAAAATAGTAGTAAAAACTACTAATTTCCAACTAGCATTAATTGCAAATTATTGGATGTGAAGATAGGATTTTTTTATTAGCATGTATATTTCCTGTCTATTTCAGAGATTATTTCTTTAGAATTTATTACTTTTTAAAATGAATAATAGTGATTGGTTTTAGTCCAACCCTGCGGTAGTTAGCAAGCTTATCCTTAGCTTCATCACGGCTTACTGCCATATCAACTGTAACATAATATAATACTGGGTCGCCTGTTGTTCCAATCTTTCCTTTAACTCCTTGCTCCCTAAATATCAACAGTGTTTTTTCGGCATCCTTTATGCTTTCGAATTCACCAGCACTTAAATAGAATTTCCCAGCCTGTAGTTCAAATATTTCCGTTTGCGTCTCAGGGATATTGAAATCAGGAATTGAGTTTATATCAACAGCTTCACCATTACTATTTTCATATACCTTTCCGGGAAGGACTTTGATTTTTTGCAGATCAGGGCCATCATCAGATTTCTTGCCTGCTTTTTTGAAATTTATCTTTCGAGATTTCTCAACTACTCTAATTACAATGGGGATGCTCACTGAGTCCTCAAGAACACGCATTGCATCATTATTTAGAATCGTAAACTCGTTGCCAAATACATTCTTCATTCTAACATAGTAGGTATGATTTCCCGGAGCAAAAACAGTAAAACTACCATCCGGTCGTGTGAAAGTTGAGTAACTGTCACCCTTCTTGTTGTAGGCTGTAATTTTTATGTTTGCCAGCTGTATTCTTTCGTCTGATTCGGTGATAAACCGATGTCTTTTCATTTCCACCTGACCAACTATTTTGTTTGCTTTTTGAAAAGGAATGGCAATGAATTCATTTCTGGAAAGTTCAATAAGATCGGATGAGTTATTTATATAGAAATACTCTTTAAGGTCAGTTGTAGGGATGATGGTTACTTTATAGAATCCTTTTGGTATTCGTGTAAAAGTTACAACACCTTTATCATTGGACATTAGAGTAATATCAACCGGGAAAAGATCTCTTGCTTCAGCATCAGCTGTATTTGCCAATTGGATTCTTAGCTTTACATTCCTAATTCCATCCTCACCTCTGTCTTTTTTTCCGTTCCCGTTTTTATCTTTGAAGAGCTGTACCTTAAGCCTTCTTAGTTCTTTTCTCCATTTATAATAATTCGATCGCCCCCACTTTTTCTTTATGGAAAATTCAAGGTAGTAAAATGAGTTTTTTGAATCAAATTCTTCATAGGCTTGCTTAGTGTAATTATAAGTACCTCCAATAACTGCGTACCAATCTTTGTATACGAAAGTTTCTATTTTTGGATTTATATTTAGTGAACCATACTTCAGATCAAACCTGTGTGTATAATTTGTGAACATTGAAACGCTAATCCTGCCTTTTAGAAATGCTCTGAGGATATATGGCGAAATACTTAGGCTATTATTACCGGCATCCATTGCATATTGATAAAGACCCATATTTACCATTGGCCCGTAATCATATGAAGCCCTTATTCCGTATCCACTATTGTTGTAGTCGCACAGCACATGGAAATCGTGCTGATTTTCATTTCGAATATCTTCAGCTTCATACACCATAACCCCAAGTCCGTATTTTACATTTATATTAAAATGATTGCCAAAGTATCCTTTAAACTCCATCCTGTATTTATCAACATCATAAAGTCTTCTGTTGGATTTCCCTTTGATAGGATGGGATGAATTGAAGAATTCAATGCTTGGACCAATATACCACCGGGCTTTCTTGTGTGAATCATTGTGAAAAAACAGACTTGCATATTGATCTTTCAAATAGACTGGAGGCAACTTTATACCATCCCTATCGACATAATAATAATCACGTGAACTATTTATATATGTGATACTTATGTGGTTCTTTTTGGTGTCGTCGGGAGTGAAGTTTAATTTTGAGTAAAAGTTCAGAAGTCCCATTTGTGGACCAGGAATGTTAGGTGATCCATAATTATTTGTCAGATGTATTGTTAAACCATTGGTAATCTTTCCATAATAATTAATATCCCATGCATAGCCCGTTTGTGTGTATTCATTTTTGACTTTGTAATCCTCCTGATATCCATAAAGAGAAAGTCTGATTTCATGATTTTTAAATATCTGTATCCTACCCGTATTAAGTATTGCCGATGCAGTATTGCGATTAAGATAACTATCAATATCATAAGCTACTGAACCCTTCATCTTGAACTTATCATTTGTATACTTGTAAGCAGCAGCAAGATTAACCTTAGGAGATGTAAGTCCATAGCTGGCAAACCCTTCGATACTAGAATTTTTATCGATATTAAACTCATTTGAGACCATCACACAGTTACGGTTATACATATTTCTTCCAAGAGTAGAACTAAATGCGCCAACGCCAGCTCTGAAAGATTCCCAACTGTATAGTAAATTATAATAGCTGTTACTGATAATATCCTCATAGCCGGTAATATCATAATAAGTGAAGTTGTAACGGAAACTACTTTCGTTTTTAAATGTTGTCACGCCTCTGGCTCTTACAAAAGGTGATGTGCTTTTGCTATTTGAAAATGACCTTATACCAGCTTCAGCCTCATGTGCCAGTGTGCGATCAACTTCAAAAGGTGCATATGTATCTGAGTATTTTTCAAGAATAACAGCACGGTAAATTTTTTTATCAGATGAATTGGCAAATATTTGAATCTTATTAATATCAAAAACCCTGTCTTTTGTGCCTTTGTATATGGCTGTAAACCTTAATGTTGTATCGCGATTTGCACCAAGGTTGATATTCAGATTGACATCATTTCCTGTAATATCAACAAGTTTAATGTTGCGGTCGATTTTTAGATCAACAATGATTTCTTCAGTAGTGTTTCCTTTATTTGCAATGATTATTTCGAAACTTGCTCCTTCGGCTTCAGGATAGAAAAGCACTCTCTTTTCAGGAATAATAATATCCCAGTTGTGAATTGTGTTTAATCTGACAATAAAGCTTTTCTCAATTAGGAAATTATTCTCAGAAGAGAATGCTTTAAAGGATATATGATGTTCAATGTCGGATTTTGAATGTTCAGAAGTTCTGAATCTGAAAGGAAATGATAGTGTAGTTTGTGGAGGAATTATGGTATCGGTTAATGATGTACTGAAAAAAGCCCAACCATCGGGAAGGTCCAGAATTGGACGTATCGATAAGGATTCGGATGTGTTATTCTGAACTTTTACAACATTAAAACTGAGCTCACCGTTATTGCGGATAATTTCTGGTTTAACAAATGTAATAGTCAGAGGCTCTTGCATTGACATATTTTGTGCCGATGCATGGTTTACCCAGAATAGTATCAGTAATATTATTGTAGTAAAACTATGTACTATAAATTTATACAAATCAATTCGTGCGCTGCTAGGTTTGGTGAGGTGGTATAATGAACGTTGATTGAGCCTTATCGTTCCTCGGGAATAGTGCTCTCGGATAGTGTTACATAAAATCCACCTACATAGTAATCATCTTTTATAGAGAATAATGAGAACTTTTTCATCTTGGTAAAGTCATTTTCATAGATGAATTTCCATCTGATAACAAAAGCATTGTTATCGGAATTACCAATATTATTGCGTTTACCATTAATCATCACCATGGTTTCCTCCGATCTTAACGGTAGTATGGTGTCTTTTGATTTATTTGCAATATTTGAAAAAAGTCCATTATCCCAGTTTGTGCCTTGGTTTTCAATTGTATATCCGATGAAATCCACTGGAATTTTTCGTGTTGAATCGTTAATGCCATAAAAATATGGGTCGGTAGCCGAAATACTAAGATTCCAGTTACCTGTAGATTCAACAGTAAAATTAACATCGTCGGGTTCTTTTGTGATCTGATAAAGATTGTCGTTTATTTCCTTAATTCCGAATTCTATATTAGCATCTGGATCGATATTCAGAATCAACATCGATTCAAGTTTTGCTTCTACAACAGTTTCAATATCTAGCTTTTGTGCAGGCAATTGCATAAATGTAATTACTGCTACAATTATTAACAGGTGTTTGATTTTCAGTTGCATATGAATATTGGAGTTAATTGATCATTACAAAAAGGGAACGAAACAAGTTCGTTCCCTACCCACCCATGATTACGAATGAAAACCTAGCTATGGTAATGCAGTTAATGTTAAATTAACTGTAGTTGTAAAAGTTCCAAGGTTTGCTATTGTTCCGTCAGACAATTGGTCGAACATGCTTGCTGTGTTCATACTTCCATTCATTGTGCCCATCGTCCAATTTAAGTTGAATGCATTATCACTTGCGTCACCGCTGTTGCCGGTACCATTATCAATTAACATTTGATCGGCATTGGTTATTCCCATAGAGGTTGGCAGAGTGGTATATGCACAGGTAGCTTCAGCACCAATAGTATGAGTTCCTACTGCTTCGCACCATACACCGAGATTGTTAATCGGGATGATTGCTGATGCTCCATCTGTAAAGTCTGCTGCATTTATTTCCAAAGTCCAGTTTGAAGTTGACTCCATTGTTACGGTAGTAGTCCCAACGGCATCAATACCAAAGTTATATTCTTCAGGTAAATCGAATATAGCTTCCTGGTTTTGACCTGCTGTAACATTTAAGTTAAGAACTGATTGTAAAATTGCTGTAAAGTTTACAACATCAGTGTCAGTCGCTTGTCCTTGTATTTTTCCGAAAGAAAAAATTAGCAACATACTTAATACAATAGTAAAGTTTTTCATAGCGTAAGTTTTTGTTTATAAATCTAGTTTTGTTTGAAAGCTTGCTTGTTGAAGATTAACTTCAGATGTAAAGATACAATTCATTTCAAAAAATGGTATAGGCAAAATGCTGAAAAGGAAGGTTAAGAATGCTGATTTTTTATACGTGTTTTCTGTCAGAAGAATATGCCCAGATTTCTAATCCAAAGTAATAATACCTCTTTTTAGAGCATACTTTATCATATCGACGGTTGTTTTGAGGTTCAGCTTTTCCTGAATGTGTTGTTTATGAGTTCCAATGGTTTTTACGCTCACAAATAATTCTTCTGAAATATCTCTTGTGGTTTTTCCATCTGCATATAACTTTAGAACTTCCATTTCCCTTTCGGTAAGTTCTTCATGTGTTTCTTCATCACCGTTTACATTGTCGAGATAGTCGTTTATAAGGACTTCTGTAATTTCATTACTAAGATATTTCTTGCCGGAATAAACAGTTTCGATGGCAGTAATAAGTTGAGCATAGGTGCAATTCTTGAAAATATAACCAACAGCTCCTGCCTCAAGCATTCCTTTAACATAGTGTTTTTCACTGTGCATCGACAAGGCTATAACCTTAGTTTCAGGGAGCTTTTCAGTAAGTTGGGTTGTTGCCTCAACACCTGATAGCTCTGGCATTCTTATGTCCATAATTACGATATCCGGTTTATGAATTATGGCTTTATCAATAGCATCTTTTCCATTTTCAGCATGCGCAACTATTTCAATGTTTTTTGCATCCGATAAGAGATTTATTAATCCTTCACGAAACAATTGGTGATCATCTGCTATAAGTATCTTTATGTTCATAATCCTAGGTTCAGAGTGGGACAATAATTTCTGTAACTGTGCCTTTGTTTTTGGTGGAGTTTAAATTGAAGTTTCCATTAATTGAATCCAGCCTTTCATTTATACTGAATAATCCGTAGCCACCTTTTTTATTCAGATTAGAGACTTTATCATAATCGAAACCGCATCCATTATCAGATACACTGATCTGAAGGCTTTTTCTAATTAGGGTTATCCCGACTTTAATTTTTGTAGCATCGGCATGCTTAACTATATTCAAAAGTAGCTCACAAACGATACGATAAACAAGAATCAGGCTATTTGTATTTAGGACTATCTTTTCATTGATACTATTAAATTCGAAATCAATATTGCCTTTATTGCTAATCTGCTCCAGCTTCCACCTTATAGCAGGAACAAGACCGAGTTCATACAAAATCGGAGGACTCAAATCATAAGTTAATAATCGTGATTCATTAATTGCCGTATCAATTAACTTGGTCGATTCTTTTAGTGTGGTTTTTGTTTTTTGATTAAGCTCATCATTCAGGAGTGAGGTAAGACGGATATGTGCAATGGATAGGGTTTGCCCAATTCCATCATGAAGATATCCGGCAATAGCTTTTTTCTCTTTTTCTTCGGTTAGTACAAGTTCTGAATTTAGCTGTTTTAGTTTATTCTGGTATTTGCGAATTTGTATAAGATTGTTTTTTTGAATTTTTTCAGCTTTCCGGAGTTTTGTGATTGTAGTCTCTAGATTATTATTTTGCTTTCTCAGTAAGTCTTCAGCATCCTTAATCCGTAACATAACATTCACCAATGCAATAAGCTCTTCCATGTGAAATGGCTTTGATATAAATGCATCGGCACCGGCATTAAGCCCCTTTACTCTAACCTTCGAATCACCACCATAAGCTGAAATCATTAATATGGGAATATTCTTTGTTCTGATGTTTTCTTTCAACTCTCTGCAAACCTGATAACCATCCATTTCAGGCATATAAATATCAAGAAGAATTGTTTGAGGTAATTCGCTTTTTGCAACTTTCAGTCCTTCTTTACCTGAATTTGCCAGAAGAATTTCAAAATCAGGGAATTGCTTTGACAGAATAGATTTGATGAGTATCAAATTATTTTCAGTATCGTCTATGGCCAGTATTTTCTTCATAACTATACCTCTAGAAATCGTAAGGAGTGAGTGTTAGTACAATATTCAGAGTATAACTATCTTGTGCAATCATTTGCTGAAGGATGCTTTGGTTATTCATATTCCCTCTTTTTGTACCCATTTCCCAATTGAATGTAAAAGCGTTTCGAAGTCCATATCCTTTATTACTTTCCGACCCTTTTGTAAGTAGTGTAACTTCATTGCTTTCCAAAGCAATGGGCACGGTTTGGGCAAAGTTTATAATATTGGAACCATCGTCGAGGTTTGTTCCTGTTGAAATAACAACAACGCCAACATTGTTTAACTCCATCTGGTTTGTTGGATCATTTGTGCCGTAAAAAATAGATTGATCGGCAGAAAATTGCAGCTTCCAATCCATTATTGCACCAACTCTTATAAATGTCGATTGCCCCTGATTCATAATGCCATTTTTGTATTCTTCCATCTCATCAAAAACAAAAACAACACTATGGCCGGTAACAATACTAATAACCATTGATGGGTTTGGAGGTGGGATATCCTGACCAACAGAAACCGTGGATGAAAGGATTAAAGCAGAGATTATTATCGGAATTAAAAGCCTCATATAACTACTTTTTTATTTGTCGAATTAATTTGTTTTCCCGGTATTCCGACTGTTCAATTATATTGGTGGATGTGTCGTATGCAGTAAGTATACCATCGAGCATCCCCTCTGTATAATAAAGGTCCAGTTTTACTTTTCCATTATCATAGTAATGTACCCAATGTCCGACACTGAGATTGTTTTGATAACTACCTTTCATCTTCAATTCTCCATTTTCATGGAAATATTTCCAATTTCCATCAGGTTTACCGTTAACAAAATTTCCTTGCTGTTTTAAATTGCCGTTTTTGTGATAAACTTCCCATGGACCTTCGGTGATTCCCTTATTGTAAGAGCCTGTCATATATATTGTTGAATCGGGGAAATATGAAGACCATTTGCCTTCACGTAACCCGGCAATGTAATTACCGGATTCGTACAATGATCCGTTATCGTTATACTGATTCCAGGATCCGACAATATTTCCATTTACATATTCACATTGGATCATCACGTTCCCATTTTCATAATATACCGTATATGGACCATCGATGTTAAATCCTTTATATGAATATTCCTTTTCAACCTGACCATTTTCATAATAGGAGTTGTAATGACCAAAAAACTGTTGATCAAGAATTTCACCCTTCTCCTTTATATTACCTGACGGATAATATTTCTCATAGATACCGTTCTGAATACTATCAATAAAGTTTATTCGGTAGCTTAAACTTCCATCTCTGTTAAAGCCTTTGGTTAGTCCGTTTAGTTTATTCTTTTTATAGAAACGAGTTTCCTTAATTCTGCGGTTTTCATGGTACAGAGTAGTTAGACCGCACAGAGAATCCAACTGATAATTAAGCACGAGTTTTGGATTTCCATTATGATAGTAGTTAACAATTTTACCATTTTTCTTACCATCCACGTACATGGCTTTACGTTTAAGTTTCCCATCCGGATATCTGGTTTTCCAGAGTCCTGACATCTGTCCATTTGTGTAATTCCCTTCCTGCCAAAGATCTCCTGTTATGTAGTAAAATGTTGCTTTACCTTCATATATGGTATCCTGGTCATTGATTCTGTAGCTTGTAACTGATTTGAGTTTGTTGGAGTCAAAAAAGTAGGCTGAATCCACGATCAATGCCTGTCCCGATATGATTGCCGGTACAAATAAAATTGCTGCTATTATAATCTGTAGCTTTATCTTCATAATTATTTTACTTCCACATCCAGTTGTATTCCTTCCAATTCATCGTTATAGCCATAATCAAGAATTGCTGCAATTGAATATCTTCCTTTTTCGAGCGGTTTTTCTGTTGTAAACTCTACATATTTACTTGATTCAGGAAGCAATGAGAATTCTATGGGATTTGATGTTGTTTCGTCGGCAGTATCCAGATTTGATATTGTAAAATATACCTTACAATTCAGAATCTTGTCACCCAGGTTAATTACCTGTGACTTGTATGTTCTTTGTCCGGTACTGTCGATTGTTTCTTCCAATCCTTCAAGAGCACCTTTGTAAAGTGTATTACTTGTTGGTGATTGATAAATTGGTACTGCAATTCTTACAGCTACCTGCAATCCCATTTGAACATCCTTGTCGATTGCCTTTGCTCCGGTTTTTTCAACAGCCGATTCAACAAACAATACGGCCCATTTTGTTGATGGATCATTGTTTGGAACAAGCATGGTTACATTTACTCTTACCGATTCGTTGGGTTGTAGAGTAATGAGCGAGGGTGATACTGTGATCCAGTCGGCACATGATCTGCCTGTGGTTCCTGGCTTGAAGTATTTTATATCTCCCTTATCGTCGGTTAACCAATCGGCAAGATTAAAAATAAAAGCTTGTTCGGTTTTGGCTTTATTCCTTACATAGATTTGCTGGGTTTGGGATGACCCCGGATTTGTTTTAAACATTAAAGTTCCTGGTGAAACTTCCAATTCCTGAGATATTGCGGTGGTTGTAACCATAGTTAAAACAACCATAACTAGCATTACACAAAGAGTGGTAACAGTTTTCATTTGTCTGGTTTTTAGTTCCTAGATATTTTTCTATTTATCTTTTGTATTTTTTTTGTTATTCTGAAATTTTTATTTTATAATTAAAAGCCTGATTATCAACAATAATACTTGCAATGTAGTATCCTGATTGAGCAATAAGATTAAAGCTGGTTTTATGGGTGTTTGTTAGTTCAACAGTGCTGATTTTCTGCCCGAGCAGATTATAAATATTGATAATTCCATTGCTGTACATAGTAGTATTTCTAATTACAGTAATCGTATTTTTTGAGGTAGTAAGAGTGAATTCATTTTTATTGAGATCATTATTTAGAATATCCTCCGACGGATTAAAATAAACCACAAACCTACTTTCGTTATTTAATGGACTATGCTGAAAATAATAATCCCGGGAGGTAGTTATTTCATGTATATTTCCCAGTAACTTATCTGCAATATAAATACTGTTCCTGTCATCAATGGTTGAATTTTCACTTATTGAAATGCTATATGTTCCTACCGAATTACAAACAAAGTTGAGGTTAATCTTTAATCCATCTGTTAATTCAGGAAGTGTATTTATTGCAAGCAAATTGTTGGCAGTAACAGTGTTTATCTGAGGAACACTGTCGTGAAGGGTAAATAACTTTGATGCATCTAAATTGATATCAAAATCAATGGTCGATTCTTCAATAAACCTGATAAGAGTTTCATCAGTATAACCATTACCTGATGCAATTAACCGTAGTTCGCTATGTTCGCTATTATTATTTTTGTAGTATCCCGGTGTTAATTCTGCTACTCCCATGCGTGCAGAATTGTTGATTTGAACCGACCCGTTTTGTACAGCCTGCACCCAAAAGCCTTGATTAGAAGGAATATATTGAGTTGCATCGTTTATACCTGTTGGACTACTTCCACCAAGGAAAATCGTATAGTTATTATTATCCGGATTCCAAATGTATTTAGCATCATTTATGTCATTCTTATTCCACCCTGATTCCTGAATCCAGTCTACGGGTGAAGGGTAGGGGTTTCCCAGTAAATTCCACCCTTTCCTGTTTAGAACTTCCCCATTGGGCGGATTTGTGCGGGTAATTGCCTGAGTGTATGTACCTGTATTAAGACTGCCTGCTGAAGGAGCATAATATGTGGTTGTGGTTGTGGTAGGTAAAAATACGTCATAGCCTCTCATAATTTCCAATGGTCCCTCATACAGAACCCAGCCGAAGTTCCAATCGTTCATTATTATTGTTTCATCATAATAAAATATCAAATCTGTACCGGTAAATGAGGTACTGCTTAAATTGTTGAGAGGTGCACTTACATTATGCCATCCATCCTGAGTAAGATATCTTTCTATACTGATATCTCCTGTAATATCAATGTTACCTGAAATGTTTTGATCAGCAATATGACCTGACCCAGTTGCATCAGATTTTAAAAACAGACTAGTTCCCACATATAAAGAAGTTCCATTGGTAACTGTTATCGAGCTTTCGGGACTAATTACGAGTTGAGCCATGGTATGTGACCCAATCAGAAATAAAATTATGATATTTAGTATTAGTTTTTTCAAATTACCAGGATCTCATTATTCTTACAAAAACAAGGTTTTCATTGGGGATCATTAATACATCACCCAAATTTGTTTGCCCGTTAACCATTATCTCCAGATAATCATTTGCAACAAGCTCAACCAAAAAGGAGCTGCTGACATGTGTAGATTTATCATCGAACTTACTGTATGTGAATGAGTATGACGCACTCCCATCAATAAATGTTGTTCCGTTTTTTCTTAGTCTTGATCTTAGAGTTTTTCTTTGGTTATCTATATTTTCAAGACTGAACATATAGTTTATTTCATATATGCCATCATGGAGTACAGTTATCCGGGATGGGTTAGAAGAGTTGGAGTGGGAGAAAGCTGTGTTATCCTTAAAAAGTTCAATATCCCATGGAATTTCAACGCTTGTTCCAAATACATTTACATTTGAACTATTGGTTGAGGAGAGTTGAATCACTTCTTCAATAATTGATGCTTGGCTAATAGTAACAGTCGATTTGTATCCTCCCTCATCTACGACATCCACTGCTCCTTCAAAATTCAACGTGTTGATACCTGATGCAATAACAACATCATCTTCTTCAACATCCAGCGGTAGGGCATCCGCCCATGATCCAACTCCCGATGCATCTGATACCATTACCTTATCTTCACCGGCATTGGTTGGCATTGTGAATCCCGCAGTTGTAATATTAACTACATCTGTAATATTTCCAGCATCATCCAGTATAACTGATGAATTTTGAATTACTTTTCCTGTCGTACCATCGAATCTTGCAATTGCATCGTCGGTTGAAGAATCCGGGCCTTCAACATCATCATATTCTGAAGGCTTTAGCATCATCCACCTTGTTCCTGTCCAGTAGTAAAAACCTGCTTCCTGATTGCTGCCTGAGTTATAAATTAGCAATCCGGTTGCGGGTGCAGTTACCGGACTTGCATTTGTTAGGTCACCGGTAAGTTCTATTCGTGGGATTAAAAGTCCTTTGTCAGAAGAAACAATATCCAGTACTGCTGATGCATCAGGTGTATTGGTCTGAATTCCAATTTGTCCGAAGGTTGGATTCCAACTTAAAACAAGGACGATAACAATTAATGATGTTATAGTGCTATACCTATAATGTATGTTTTGTATTATTGTTTTGCTTTTCATCAATTTAATGGTTAAAGTTCCCGTATTAACCTCATAAAAAATACATTTTCATTGGGTATGAGAGTAGCGTCGCCGGGATTGGTTTGACCGTTTGTTATTAATTCTATATAATCATTTGCTTCTAGCTCAATTAGGAATGAAGAACTTATGTGTGATACTTTATCATCAGCCATATTATAGGAAAATGAATAGGAATTCACATATGGAATTATATCAGTGCTGTTTTTTAAGAATCTTGCCCTGATGGTTTTCCTCATTATTGTATTATTTATAAGGCTGAACATATAGTTAACCTCATAAATACCTTTTATTTTGACTTTAACCTGTGAAGGGTTAGAAGTTGTTGAATGCTCGAAAGATGATTGATCAATATGTTGCTCAACATTCCATGGTATGGAGAAATGGGAAGTTAAATTATTTAAATTTGAGTTGTCGGTACTGCTAAGCTGAACAACATCTTTTGTAACATTATTCTTATAGAATCTAACAGTTGCTTTTGTTTCACTATTGGCAAAAACATTACATCCTCCTTCAAAGTTTAGTTGGTTAACATTAGCAGTAACAAGAGTGTTGTTTTCCTCAACGTCAATTGGAGGTGCACTTTGCCAAGTTCCATTACCGGAGTTATCTGAAACAAGGATTTTACCATAGGACGGATTTGCTGTCATTGTAAATCCTGATGTTGTGATATTGTTAACCTGCGAAATATTTCCATCATCATCCAGCATTACTGTAGAGTTTTGTATGATTTTTCCAGTTGTACCATCCCAACGTACAATTGCATTATCGGTAGAAGATGTTGGTCCTGATAACTCACTACCTGTTGCTGATTTTAACAATGACCATGATGAACCTGTCCAATAATAAAAACCATCTAATTGATTAATTCCATTATTGAAAATTAGCAAGCCTTCAACCGGAGATGCTACAGGTGCCTGATTGTTAAGATTTGTGCTAAGTGACAATCGGGGAATTAGTAAACCTTTTGATGTGGAGTATAAATCAATCTCAGCAGAAGCATCAGGGTTGAATACAAAGGCTCCAATCTGGGATACAGATATATTGCATTGAAATAACAATAATAATGCTATTAACACTTTTGCTCGCTTCATGTTTCGTTTTGTTAAGGATAGTACCAGAAATCAATAACAATAACTACGAAAAATCGGGATTGACAGTTTGCTTGTTTGTCTATTTAATCTCAACGATCTTCGGATGTAAATCTAAGACATTTTTTTAATGTAGTGTATATTTCTCAGGAAATTTATTATCTGAGATTAGTAATATTCAATATTTCTGAATGTAATTATCGTGTTGTCATTTAATCCTTCCGAAAAGAAATTGTCATGTAATGACCTGGTTTCTATGCGCTTAACCCAGTTGTTGGATTGGTCGATTTCATGATCATACACAGAGGTTAATGCAATTCTATTACTCTCATAGTATCTACATCTTACCAGCATACCATCAGTATCATATTTCATCTTCTTTCTCCACGAAAGAGTGCCACTGTTATTGTAATATTTAGTCTCAATGAGGTTGTATTTATAATCGTAGCTATAATAAAACTTAAAGGCAAGTTTGTCATTACTGGTTAGGTGCACTGCCTCAAGTTCATAACCTTTGTAATCGTACTCATGCTCTACTTTAGTGAATAGGTTTTGATAATAAACGTCGTATTCAACATCAATTGATTTTCTCTCATCATCGAAAGATTTCTGTTGATCTCTGTTATAGGAAGCATTGGTAATAAATCCTTTTTCGTCACAGATAAAATCGATGGTCAGATAGTCCGATCCATCGGGATTATATTCAATTATTGAAACTGGAATATCATCCTTATTATATGAGTATATGGAGTAAGAAAATAATTTGTCCTTTTTGTAAACAGCAGTTTTTACCCGGTTTCCGGAGTCATTGTAATAATGAATAATATCAGATATTACATCACCGGAATTTGAATCGCCAGCTGTTTTAGGAATTGAGTAAACTGTTTCTCTGACAGATAATACAGATCCCTTTAGATCGTCCCTGTCCAGATCATTCCTTTGTCCGTGGAGTAACGTAACACCCTGGCATAGAAATATTATTAAAGATATAAAGATTGCCCTTTGCATTTGCTTGTTTTAGATTTGGGCATAAAACTACTAATAATCTCTGAAATCCTTTTTCTTATTTAATTTAAGGTCTTGTAGAATTGATGCTTTCACATTGATTGAGAAATTCCAGCTTTGTCGTATCCCAAGAGGAGTCCAACTGAATCGCATTTCCCAGCAATGTAAGTCACGGTAAAGGTTTACAGTAGTATATGAAAGTTTATTACTCTCGAAATCCCATCCTGAATTAAAGGTAAATTTCCATTTTGGAGTTATATTTACCTGACCATTAAATGACATTGTTTGTACAATTGTTTTTTCAGGAACTCTTACACCCATATCCCATAAATTCTTTTTGTTGGTATAGGTGAAGTTATAGTTAACATTTATCGACCAGGGGATGCTCCAATCGACGAAATCATCATAATTTTCAATAATTTGATCCATTTGATCATTAGTCGCTTCCTTAGGTTTTTCTTTTTTAAAGTCCTTGTCACCTAACTTAAAACCAAAACTAAGTCTCCATGTTGTTTGATCGAGCCTGAGGAATCTTCTATTCACATCCCACTCAAATTGATTTAATCTTTTACCGGTTGTATCTGTAATATAAGGATCCCAAACAGAGCCATACTGAATATTGAAATTCTTCCACAAAGTTGTTCTACCCGACATGGTAATTAACGACATGTTTAGCGAATCTTTTGCTAAATCATAATTACCGGAAATTGTAAAACTCTCCACAAGCTTGATTTTTTTTAAACCTGTAATTGTATCCTTTTTAGATGGAACCTTAATTTCAAGATTATTACCCAGTGAAATTCCAACTCTTCCTGATTGTGCTCCAGGAGGAGATCCGTAAAGCGATCGTTCAAAATGTGAGTATTCTATCACATCACCATCACCATTTACATAAGAGCCCCAATAACCCAATTCTTCTTTTTGAAAATTAGGTGTGTATGAAAAGTTTATACTTGGAGAAAATACATGTCTGATAGCCCGGATAGGTCCTTTTTTAAATCCTACCATCCCGAACAGTTTTGTAGAAAGTGAACTGCTGAAACCATAGTCGATTGTATTACGGAAACCATTAATCGTATCAATTACCAGATCTCCTGGTATTGTATCTCCATCAACAATCATTTCATCCTGCCAGGATTTATTAATGCTACGGCTGTACATCCTGTCGGTGATATTTATGGAATTGCTGAGCGTGAAAAATTTAAGCACTTTGAGAGGTAAGCTAATGGGAATTTTATGTATGGCACCTGCCTGCATATTGTTTTCAATGGTTGTTGCATCAAAAAGCACCGAATCGGCTGTGCTTATCTGGTTTTTGGAATTCATTGAATATGATATGCTGAGGTCTTCATAAAAGCGTTTTTTTCCACCCTTTTTGCTTTTTAATGGATAAAATCTGTTAACCGTAAATGTCATTTCAGGAAGACTTACATCAACTGCATGGGTTTTTGTATTCTGACGGTGGCTGGCATTTACTGTAAGGAAGTATTTACCGCCCCAGTTTTTCTGATAAGCAACACTTGATTGAAATTCGTTTGAGAGGTAGTCGTTTGCACTCACTACGTTATACTTAACATAATTACCGCTTACAATGTTTACATCTGCTGAGAAGGTACTATTCGGACGAGCTTTTGGATCTTGTCGGTGCGACCATCTGACTCTGAAGTCAGTACTTTTTTCATAATCAGGGGCGCCTTTTGTTCCTACAATATTCTCAGCATATCCAAGGTTAAAATCTCCACTATATTTATATCTATTGGCATAACGAAAACGTGGTTTTATGCCCCATCCACCACGTGAATATATATCTCCAAGAACCTGTAAATCCATGTACTCATTAATTGCCCAGTAATAACCACCATCCTCGAGGTAAAAACCTCGACTAGTATATTCGCCAAATGTGGGAATAACGATACCGGAGGTTTGTCCACTTTTATTTGGGAAAAATCCAAAAGGAAGGCCGACAGGAGTTGGCATTTGCTCAATTTCCATGTATGCGGGGCCGGTAACAATTTTAGAATCAGGGATAACTCTTGACTTTTTAAACCTAAAACCAAAATGTGGGTTTTCTTCAAGATTACATGTTGTATAGGTTCCCCTTAGGATATTTACGGTATTGTCATCGAGTTTTTTAACTACCTGACCATGTAGAAATCCATTTCCATCTTCAGTGACTACGCTTGTTATAAGTCCTTTTTTCGTGTCGAAATTATACGACATTGAAGTTGACTTAAATGTTTGACCTCCTTGTGTAAACTCTGGCAATCCAATCATTTTTCCGGTTGAATCTTCAATCCCGGATGCAAAAACAGTATTTGAATTCAGGTCAACCTCAATGTAGTTTGCTTTAAGGGTGATATCCTCATATTCTACAACAGCTTCTCCGAATAAAAACACTTTTCGATTTGCAATATCCTGTACCACAGAATCCTTGGCATATCGCTCAACCTTGGCATCAATATTTGCACGTTCAACTTTTTCTTCAACAATTGTATCTCCTTGTACATCAGTAACAATAATTGTATCACCGATTATTGTGTCATTGTAGATTAGTGTGTCGAGAGGTAATCTTCGTATTGAGTCTTGATATTTTGTTAGAATTGAATCAGGCACCAAATTTTGTGATTGAAATCCGGTGGTAGCAAAAGCAGTGTTACAAACACAGCAGTAAAGCAATATCCAGTAGATGATTGATAGTTTAATGATGATATTCTTATTAAACAATGCTGTATTCTTTTCCGTTTCGAATTCGATAATTTATTGCAAATATAATTCCAAAAATCAGATGCTTAACAGCGACTGAAAATTTTGATTGATACTTAGTGAAACGTGTTTATATTAAAGATATTACAGGATTAAGAAAAGTAATAAGTATTTAACAACTAAGGTTTGGAAAACAATTTCTTAACACTTACAACTAATGTTGATCAATTTCCATTATTAATTCATCTAGTCGGTTGCCAGTGGATTTCATAACGGTAAAACGAAAGTGGTCAATATTAATTTTCTGGTTAACAGAAGGGATGCTTTTATAATTATGAATTAAATATCCGGCAAGGGTTTCATAATCATCCAGAACAGGGATGTTAAATTTGTATTTTTCATTAAGGTAATCGATCTCGAGTCGGGCAGAGAAAATAAATTTGTTATCTGATATTTGTTTCTCAACATCTTTATCTTTATCGTGCTCGTCCTCAATTTCACCAAATATTTCCTCAATAATATCCTCCATTGTTACGATTCCTGATGTTCCACCAAATTCATCCAGTACAATGGCTACACTTTTGTGGTTATCTATAAAGTTCTTCAACAGCTCATTGGCTTGGGTTGTTTCAGGATAAGGATCTATTTCACGGATAACATCCGATACATTATTTGGGTTGCCGAACAAATCAAACACATGTACATAACCAATAATATGATCTATGGATTCTTTGTAAATAAATATTTTCGAATGACCTGATTCTACTAGGAGTTTACGATATTCATCAACATTTTTGCTGATCTCCAGAGCTACAATTTCAGTCCGAGGGATCATACATTCCCTCAGTTTAACATGCTTGAACTCAATTGCATTCTGGATCATTTGGATTTCTTGATTTACATCGTTACTGGGTTCATTGGGAATTGATTCCTTCACGTATTCTTCAAGGTCTACAGCACTGAAAGAGTATGAGTCTTTTTCAAGTTTAACTCTGAAAATGTTCTTTAGTATTATTTCCGAAATACCGATGTAAAGAAGAATGATTGGAAAAAATGCATAATAAAATATCCAAACCGGTAAGGCAAAAGCCTTTAGTATATCATTGGGACTTATACGGAATAGAACTTTTGGGATAAACTCAGCAACTATCAGAATTAATAATGTAGATAAAATTGTCTGAATCAGAAGTATTACATAATTTGTTGCAAGAGTTGCAGGGAGCATATCAATAATTACCGGCTCAAGAATTTTGGCGACAGCAATACCATATAATACCAAGGCAATATTGTTTCCCAATAATAATGCACCGATAAACCGTGATGGGTTTGTGTAAAATGCTGATAGAATCCGTGCCGGTATGATTTTCTTTTTGACATCAAGTTCTTGTAACAGCCGGTTGGAGCTCACAAAAGCAATTTCCATTCCAGAGAAGAAGCCTGACAGCAAAAGTGAAAATATTATTATAAGTCCGTTTGTACTCATTATCTATTACAAAAATAGCAATTAATGTTTGTTGTGCTTAGATTAGTTGTGGATGAGGATGTCGTTGTTGTTGGTTACCATCTATATCACTGAGCTTTCCGCTCTTAATTATTCCTCTTTGTCTTCTACTTCAAATTCACCTCTAATATTAAACACCCGATGCTCGGTAAAGTCTTCATTGGCTAACATGCTATCACCAAAAAATATTTTATCCGGTGTTATCATTTTAACAAATGTATTGGATTTAATGATTTTGGTTTTCTGATTCCACACCAGATTTTCAGTATATAATTCTTCTTGTGTTTCGAAGTTTTTAATGATTACATTATTACGGGCGTTCATGTATTTTCTCTTTCTGTAATCAACTCCATACTCGGCGGTGATGTATGATGTTTTATTTCCGTCTTTATCGAAAAATGTTATTTCGAATCCATCAGGAAATTCATTGTATTCATCCTTGCCAACATATCTTTTCATTAGCGGGCCTCTCAACTCTACCTGCACGTATCCCGAATCGGAACGTTTATAGTTTATATCATAGGTAGTAATGGCAGCAAGAGTGTCAATTTCCTGCGTGATCTCGTTTATTTTGCTTAATGAGTTTTCACATGAAAAAAGCATCAAACCGGTGAGAACCAGTATGATGCTTTTTATAATTTTTGAGATCATATTTTATTTATTACCAATTATTTGGCAGCTCTAACAGTTGTAGTTTCATTAATCCAACACTCAACCTTATATTCATCACCCTCGGTTAGGTTGTGGAAAAATAATAACTCAGTTGTTGGGAAATATTTTTGATAAGAGCTGATTCTCTTGTTCATTAATTCTGCGAGATCGTCCTCAGTAGCTCGTGCTTTTTTATATTGATCAACAGCAGCCCAGTAGGCAACTTTTTTAGTAAGTTCATCGTCACCACATTCTTTTGCGCTTGCAGCATAGAGATCGCCAATAATAACATAAGGTTTGCCAACATTTGGATTTAATTTTGCAGCTTTACGGGCAATAAATCTTGACTTATCATAAAGCTTAAGTGTCATATAATCTTCTGCAAGGAATATTAAGGCCCTATAAGCTTTGGTTTCATTTTCCATCAAACTTGCTTCTTCAAGATATGGTACAGCTTCACTGTATTTTCCTTCTTTAAGAAGCATTTTGCCAATCAAGTATGCTGATTCAGGAGATGGCTCAAGGCGGTTAAGCGCAACTGTTGCATCAAAATATAACTGATCTTCAATACATCCTTTTTTGTCAAGAAGCTTTGTAATCTTTTTAAGAAGAGTCACATTTTCAGGATCTGCATCATATTTCTTTTTATAAATACGAACTAAGTCAACGCAATTTGCAAAAGGCTCAAATGTATTTTCTATATTACCTTTAATATTCTGATATTCTTCTTCTTTCTTTGTGTTACCTTTTTCTACATAATATTGAATATTGGCATCCACATAGTCGCTAATCATATCATAGGCATCAACCACAGCAGCAGTATCAATATCACCTTTTTGAGCCATTTTAGTAATGGATCTGAAATAATAAATATAAACAGGACCTTTAGCTCGGTTCTTATCTAACTCAATAGCTTTGCCAAGGATTTCGTATGTTCCTATATAGTTTTTTGAAGGATTAATTTTGTAATAGTCAACACCTTTTCTGCCAAGGATAGTACCTACCTGTGGTGATTTTGATTTATAGTGCAATGGGAAATAATGCGCTCTAAGGTCATATAACATCATCAAAGTATCAACCAGTGATAATTTTTTTGAAATATCCTTTTCCTTTTTTATAAGGATATTAACCATTTTAACTCCGTCAACATATAGGTTCTCAGTAGCCTTAGGGCAGTTGTTAAGCACATATCGCCAGTATTTCGCAGCACTTTTTAATGATTCTTCATTTTTGTAACCACTAGCTTTCCATTGTTTTGCATCTCCACGGTAAAGTGAAAGATTCTTCACGCATTCAACACTATCATTACCATATTTCGGAAGATCATCTTTTGTTTCAAGAGCATTTTGTCCAAAACCAAGTAGTGAAAACCCTATCAGTAGTGCTAGTGTAGTTATTGCTGAATTTAATTTCATGATAATTGAATATTTATTATTATCTGTATTTTCTTTTTTGGAACCAATTTTCCTGTATAGAGATTCCCAGTGAAACATTAAAGTAGTTTTCCTGGATTAGATTATTATCTGTCGTTCCTTTTCTTCCGATTTCCATACCTAAATCAATTCCTGTTTTAGAGTTCTTTAATGGAAAACCAACTCCAAAACTTATGCCAAACTCATTGATAGGTTTTCCAAAGAACCTCAGATATGACTGATTGTACTTCAAACCAGCCCTATATGTCATACGTCGTAACAGGGGAGAAATGTTAGAATGTTTTGGTGTATATTCACCACCGAGGGCTACTCTCCATGAATTAGATAATGAGTCTTTTATCCCGTTTACCTCAAACTGTTTCCAGTTTTGCCATTCGAAGTCTGCACCAATAAGCCAGTTTTCTGCATTTCTTATTGCAAATCCAACTCCGAATTTTTGTGGTATAACTATCTTGCCTTTTTCATCTGGACGATATTCAATAGTATCTTTAACATATTCAACCTCATCAAGCCATCCACCCATAACAGTTTTCGACAGATAGCTGAATTTCGATGACATATTACTTTTGTTGGAATATGTAAGTCCGATTGTTGCCTGTGTTTTCTCACTTAAATTGATGTCGTATTGAAGTCCGTATTCAAAGAGGAAATCACCGGCTCTCACCGAGCTTTCTACTTTGGTACCAAATATGTAGACAGAATCAGGATAATATATCATGCTTGTACGTGATGAATTTCCAAACACATAAGTTACATCAACACCAGCTCTTAGGTTTTTAGTTATGTTAAACCCATTGCCCCAAAATACCTTGTTTAATCCTCCATCACCTGTAAAAGATTGAATTACATCACTAAAATTAGGAACCTCAATCAATACTTCTACATTGTATCCAATTTTTGAATATGGCATAATACCAATACCCGACCTCCACCATCTTGTAATGGGAAAACCTGCGTAAATATAGCTCAGTGTTGCGTCATAACCACTTTCTGTTAATGTGGTTGTTTTGAGTGTTGTCATATTAGCTGCTAATCCAATTTCAAACAAAAAAGCTAACGAATCCATTGAGCCATATGAGGCCGGATTTGTTGGATTAAGGCTGGTTGGATTGTGTAAAGCTATGCCCAAACCACCCATGGACATACTTGGTGTATTCAGGTTCTCACTATAAAGTTGCCCAAGGCCATATCGTGAATAGGGTGAATTAATTCCTGTCTGCGCAAACGAAACCGTGCTTAATGCGCAAATAACCAGTATTATAATTGTTTTAATCTTCTTCATTAAAAATAAGGATTTCCTTTAACCCGTTTATCACAAAATTTGGGCTTGCAAAGATGTTACTTTTTGATGTTTTTTCAAAATATTTATAATCACCACCACTAATAACTACTTTCAGAGGTGAAAATTGTAATTCATATTGGTTTATAATATGTTCTACTTCGGATTTTAATCCAATAACCACGCCAGAAAGAATAGATGTTCTTGTAGATTTACCAATCAATTCAATTACGGAATTATGTTCAGGTAATGATTCGAGCGGAAGCTTGTTAGTATAATTATTTAATGCCTTAAGTCGCATAACCAGTCCAGGACTAATGGAACCACCAAGATATTCACCCGAAGAATTAACAAAATCGTATGTAACACATGTGCCGGCATCAATAACTAATATATTTTCATCTGGAAACATTGAAACTGCAGCAGCAGCAATTGCTATTCGGTCCTTGCCAAGTGTTTGGGGTGTGCTGTATTTGTTGATAAAGGGAACAGGAGTACTGTGAGTTAATTCCAAAAAGCTGCTGTTCTTTTTCAGAATTGCAGGAATGCGATCATCATAATTAGTAACTGCCGAAACTATCGATGATGTTATCGAAGGGTATTTCTGGAAGGTGTTGATTAAGGATTCGTAAAAGTTCTCTTCAACGGTTCGTAAGTCGATAAGACTACTATTGTCATAAATTGCAATTTTTGCAGAAGTGTTACCGATGTCGATTACAAGTTTCAAAGCCCGTTTTTAGAAATAAAGAGCAAAAATAGCACTATGTAAGAGCAAGTTGTAAATTTTTATGATTTTTTTTGATAAATTAAAAAAATGTTTACTTTTGCCCTCCCAATTTAGTTGGTGCCATAGCTCAGTAGGTAGAGCAATGGACTGAAAATCCATGTGTCCCTGGTTCGATCCCGGGTGGCACCACCAATTTTAGAAGCGAAACCCTTGTAAGCTAAATGTTTACGAGGGTTTTTTATCTTTAAAAATAAGTCTTGTCAATTAATGTAGTATCTGATATTTGTATCGAATAGGAATAGCCTAAATCTATTCAAGCCAACTTTCTGAAGATCTTTTGAATAAAATTAAGTATTAAACACGGGATAGACAATTTGGAGATGTCGGTCATGATTATATTAGACTCTTCAACTTTTGTTCACTTATTCTGTTTGGCCAATACGTATATTGTTAGATCATGTGATTAAACTACATCTTCATTATCTTCTGAATTTTGAATTCTAAACTGGTTTTAATAACACAAAAAAAATAAGTCCGGGTTTTGTTGAAATAATATCAATTTAATTTTTTCAGCCTGAAAATTTTTATTTCAGAATCAAAGGGAAGGCTACAGTAATAGATATGAAGGTTATTAAATTAGGTGCTCTTTTATTATGTATATTTAATTTTTATCTATTTGATTGATTGAAATAACCAGTTGGTTGAATTCTTTTAGGTTTGGTGTAATAGATCTAGAAAATTGGTGTCTATATGATAAAATATAGAAATAATGACTTTGCTTATAATCAGAAAAATATTTAGATCCTTTTTATTTTTAATTCTTGGCTTAAATAGCACCTTCATTTATTCTCAAGTAGAAGAAAAAGGTTTATGGTACCACAAAAGTATTGAATTTGATTCTGTTCCCGGAATTGGAACAGAACAACTATATAGTGAATTTGGTGATAGAAATCCGGTATCAAAAATAATTGTAGCCGTATTAGATGCTGGTGTAGATATTAACCATATCGATTTAAAGGGCCAAATATGGAGGAACCCAGGCGAAATTGAAAACAATGGAATTGACGATGATAAGAATGGATATGTGGATGATATTAATGGATGGAACTTTCTTGGAAATAGAGATGGCAGAAATCAAGAATATGATACCTGGGAGATAATAAGGTTATATAATAAACTTAAGTGCAAATATGATTCCTCAAAATCTATTGTTAATGATAAAGAATATGAATATTTCATTGGTCTAAAGCGAGAAATAGACTCATTGACTTTATCAACAAAATCAGAATTGGAGAGATGGAAGCCAGCCAAAGAAAAAATGGATGAATATTTTGAAATATTACATACATATATAGGTGGTGATGAAATATCTCTGGAAGTTTTAAGATCAATAGATATTAATCCTGATGATAGTAGTGCCATAATTGCAAGGAAAAGATTGGTAAGCTGGTATGAATCAGGCTATTCCAGACAACTTGTAAATTTAAAGTATCATTCGCTGGAAATTAGACTTCTTTACAAACTTAACACTGAATACAATTCCAGAGAATTAATTGGTGATAATCCGGATAATCTTACAGAAAGCTATTATGGTAATCCTGATGTAATTGGTCCAGATCCTTTTCATGGCACCGGTGTAGCTGGTGTAATTGGTGCTATCAGAAACAATGATATGGGGATGGATGGTATCGCCACACAAGTTGAGATTATGCCAATCAGAGTTATTCCGGCAGGTGATGAAAGAGATAAGGATGTAGCAAATGCTATTTACTATGCTGTGAATAATGGTGCAAAAATTCTTAATATGAGTTTTGGTAAACCAATTAGCCCAAATGAAGAACATGTTGAAAAAGCTATTAAATATGCAGAGAGAAATGATGTTTTGATTGTTACAGGGTCGGGTAATAATGGACAAAATGCGGATATAAAACCTTGGCTTCCTGATAAATATTATATGGATGGTGGGGAATGTGCAACATGGATAAATGTGGGGTCAAGTTCAAATCGACTGGATAGTCTCTTTATTCCAATGTTTTCAAATTATGGTATAAAGTCTGTTGATTTATTGGCACCTGGATCTGATATACTTAGCTTGTTTCCCAATGATCAGTATATTGTTTCGGAGGGAACAAGTATTTCAGCTCCTATGGTATCCGGAGCTGCTGCTTTAATTTGGTCGTACCATCCTGAGTTATCAGCACTGGAAATTAAGAACTGTATACTTAATTCTGTTGAAGAATATGAAAATCTAAAGGTTATATTACCGGGTACGACAAACGACAAAGTAAAATTTTCGAGTTTATCAAAAACAGGAGGGACTTTGAATGTTTACAAAGCTCTGTTGATCGCTCAACAGATATGTAAAATAAAACACTAATATCTAACACATTATTATAATGCTTAAAACAACATCGTTATTTATTAGCCTGCAATTAATATTCATAATAAGTTTTGGACAGAAAAGTAAGAGAATAATATCCCTGCTAATAATAGTTAGTTTTCTCTTTAGTGTAAAAAGTATGCATAGTCAGCAATCTAATTTAACAATTCATGATTACCTTGATATGGAGATTATGGGATCGCCTTCGATTTCAGATTCTGAATCAATAATAGCATATCAACTTAGGAAAAACAAACGTTGGGATTCAGGTTTTATTTGGGATATTAAACTTTTTGGGATTAGTCAAATGCAGGAAATTGAGTTGCCTACATTAGGAAATGTTAGGTGGAGTCCAAAATGGAATAGTAGTGGTGGGTTACTTTTATACTATAGCTATGGTTCTATAAATAAGCAAGGATTTATTTATAACCTTGAAGAGAGACGTAACTACCAGGTAACAAATTGTACAGAACGATTGAGAAATTTGAAATGGGTGAATGATTCGCTAGTTGCATATATCACAGATAAAAGTTACACTATCGATCAAGACAGTAGCATTAATTCAGAAGGTGTTGTTGTGGGTAAAAATTATACCATATCCCGTGTTTGGGTACAATCAATCAGGGATTCAACTAAAATTCTTAAGATTGCTGATGATAGTACCTATATATCTGATTTTACTGTTACACCCAATGGTAAACTGCTAGCTATCATTTGTTCAGAAAACTCAAATAACTATAATAAGCTAACAAATAGTAAAATTAAAATTCTAAAATTGAGTGGAGAAGCTATTTATGAACACTCAGGTGCCAGCCCTTACAGAGGAATTAAGTTTTCACCAGATGGTCATAAAATTGCCTTTATTGGGAATCCAATTGGCTTTTCATTAAATAGCTCACTCTATATGTATGATCTCTCTTCTAAATACACTAAGGATGTTGTTGGTGGACTGGATCTTACTATAAGAAATTTCGAATGGTTTACAAATAATGAAATTATATTTAAAACCCCAATTGGTGTTTATTCTGGAATTTTGTCAATGGATTTACAAGGGAGACTTGATACTATTATAGCGCCCTATTGGGTTATTGATGAATGGTCATGTAGTAGTAAACATGGTATTATAGTTTTTAAAGGTAGTCGCGGAAATATACCTCCTCAGATTATGGCTTTAAAATATTATGAAGATACCCAAAATGCAATAGTATTAACAAATCAAAATCAGAAGATAAAGGACAATACAAAATCAGATACAGAAGTAATTAGTTATACAAATAATAGAGGAGTTAAAGTACAGGCGATTGTTTCATTTCCAAAAATAGAACCAGGAAAGCAGTATCCTTTGTTGGTTAAACCACATGGTGGGCCTGATGTTATAGATATGGCAAGGTTTGATATGACAAATCAATTTTTTATTAATGAGGGGTTTATAGTTTTTCAACCAAACTATTCGGGAAGTATTGGATATGGGATTGACTTCTACAGTTCATACCAAGGATTATCAGGAGAAATCGATTATAAGGATATTATGATAGGGCTAGATTCTGTAATAGCAGCATATCCTATAGATACTACTCGTATGGTTGTTGGAGGATGGAGTTATGGAGGTACATTAACAAATTTCATAATTGGAAAAACTAATCGTTTTAAAGCAGCAGTTAGTGTTGCAGGAGTTAGTAATACATTAAGCCGATATGGTAAGACAGATATAAACTATGGAGAAGTTGCAGATTGGGAGTTTAACGCCCGCCCTGTGCTAAACCCAGAAGCTTTTGAAAAGGTATCTCCACTTTACTACTTAAAAAATTGCCAGACACCAACTTTAATAATGCATGGGAAAAATGATAATCGTGTTCCTGTTAGTCAATCATGGGAAACATACCGAGCTCTCCAAGATGTTGGTGTACCTGTTGATCTGGTTATTTATCCAAACGCAAACCATAGTATTAGTAATTCTCGACAACGAGCAAATGTTTATTTGAGATGGGTTAGTTGGTACAAGAAATATATCAATAACTAGTAACCTGAGTTCGGCGTAAGATTTGATGTACAGAAAGCCAATAGGGCATTAGATTTAATGCTGAAAATCAAGAAGTAATAGCGAGCTATATCAAGTGGTTTTCAGTTTAAAGATGATGTGCTATTGGCTTTTCTTAAAAGATTTCGGTAATTAACCATTATACTTCCTCAAATTTCATTGAATTATCCAGATAGTCCTGCAGAAATTTGAGTTGTCAAATGTCTAATTATCTGAAACTGTGCCCAAAGCTTACGCCGAACTCAGGTTAGTATATGGAGGTATCTTTATCAATAAAATCCTTCGATTCAGAATCATCTCCTGTATTATTGACTGGGGAGTAGTGTTCCCATGAAAACCATGGGGATCCGGCATTACTGCTTCCGTCAATTGGTTAAATATCATTGACCCTTTGGTTGTTTCTCATACCAAATCCCAACCGGCATCTGTAAAAGTGGCTTCTGTTTTCATTTCAGATGTATTCTTTCCAACTCTTAATTCATATCTGGCCTCACCTAATGGTATATATCCAAAAGGAGTTCGTGGCGTTTGAAGTAGCAGCTTAAGCGCATAGTAACCCACTCGTGTATAATATCCAGAATGGTTAGTTTTAGCAATGAACTCCCCAGATTTTTTTGATTGATCCGTAATCATATTATATTGATTGTAATATTCATTTGGTTGATTTCTTTTGGATTATTGGTAATTGATGTTGAATTTTGATGTCATTCTAAGCAATATTATTGCTAATATCGTGATAACTAATATAAAACAAATACTGATAATATTACTTCTTGGCTTTAACTATTTCCCGGTTCTATCTCAAGTTCAAGAAGAATTAATATCAAATCATATATCGGAATATTTTGATATAGATAAGCTATCCAGCATACCTGTGGTTATTGTAAATAAAGATTACGTTCTTTTTCAGGGTGGCACAGGGTATGCTAATAATTCTGAAGACATAAGTATTTCAGCGTCTATGGTATCTGCAGCTGCAGATATAATCTGGTCGCACCATCCTGAATTATCTGAACAAGAAATTAAAAACTGTATACTTAATTCTGTTACAGAATATGAAAAGCTAAAGGTTATACTACCGGGTTCAACAAACTATAAAGTAAATTTTTCGAGTTTCTTAAAAACAGGAGGGTCTTTGAGCATTTACAAAGCTTTTTTGATCGCTCAACAATATAAAAAAGAAAACATTAATATCTAACACATTATTATAATGCTTAAAACAACATCATTATTTATTAGCCTGCAATTAATATTCATAATAAGTTTTGGACAGAAAAGTGATGAACTTAAAATTTTAGCAGATGAAATTTATAGCCGTAAAGATGGCATGGCCTTGACTATGGATGTATACATACCAGACTCATCCAACGGAGCTGGTATCATATTTATCAATAGTGGGGGATTTAGATCACCAGATTTCTCAAGGCAATGTAAAAATGAAGAAGGAAAACTCTGGGATACTGGTGTTGAAAATTGGTTATTCCGTCCTAAAAATGAAATGCTGCCCGATTTACTTCAGTCTGTAAGTTTTGAAGCTTTATTACAGAATGGCTATACTGTTTTTGATGTCAGGCATGGTAGTTCACCCAAATATATGCTTGATAAAATCATAAGTGATTTACACATTGCAATTTCTTATATAAAAAATCATTCAGTTAAGTATAGTATTTTCAGCAATAGATTAGGTATTTGGGGAGGTAGTGCTGGCGGATATTTAGCTGCATACTTTGCCTCTAATCCAAATGTTGGAAATGAACTAAATGCTGCTGTTTTGTTTTACCCTGCCGGTTATAATTTTTTAGCTGATAGAAATGAAATCTTAAGAAAAAACCTTCCATCATTAAACGTTTCAGATCAAAAACTGGACTCACTTTCTCTTAAAAATTATATTTCTGAAAAGATGCCGCCAACACTTATTCTATATGGCAAATTGGAACAACCATTTATTAGTAAACCATCTGAGGCCATTTATAAAGATTTGAAAAAGCATAAGGTTCCCTGCGAAAAAATTGTTTATGAAAATGTGGGCCATGTGTGGCAGGATAACAATAGAAAATATAATCCGGAAATTGGTGATAGTGCAATGCAAGAACTTATCTTATGGTTTGATAAATATTTATTTCCGGAGAAATGTAGTAACTAATCAACAGGCAAAATATATAAAACTCTTTGTGTTTAAGGCATTTTTTATGGCAATAAGCTTTGATATGCAGATACAGGTTTTAAAGTTAGTTTATGAAAGCAAAATATAATTTATAAAAAAATATTTTTCTCATACGAATTCGATTTTGCTTGGTTTATGGTTTCCATGTATTATTTGAAGTATCCACATCGGGAACAAATTGAGTATCAAGAATTATTTCCTTAATGGAACCTTCTGGGATTGTAATTTTAACCATATCTATTCCTGTTTTCCATACACTCATATCTTTACTTATTGCTTTTTCATCGCCATTCAGGTAGTTAATTTTAAGTGCTATTGGAACAGGGAATGTGCCAATATTTTTTATGTAAATATTTGTTTCGTTTTCAGCATATTTAACCCTGTCAATCGCTAGATCCGCATAGCCAAAGTCGAAGAACCACGATTTCCAGAACCATCCAAGATCTTCTTCAGCAATATCATTTATTGTGTAGAAAAGATCATAGGGTATCGGGTGCTTCCCTTCCCATTGTACTATAAATTCCTGAAAACCTTTATAATACCTTTCTTTTCCAAGTATTCATATAATAGATAGAATGCAGTAATTGGACGAACATACGTGTTAAAACCATATGTAAAATCCCCAGCATTATGAGAGCCAATTAACAATGGTAGGTCAATACCTAGTTTTCCAGCTTGTTGGTTATACTTTTTTACAACTTCCTTAAAGAATGAATATTCTTTGTCTTCAATAAAGTCGGAAAGCATAATAATTGAAAGAAATCCAACAAAACCTTCATCCATCCATCCATACTTCTGTTCATTTATACCCACCATAAAAGGTAAGTATGCATGTGCTATTTCATGGGTTGTTATAAATATAGTTCCCAGTTCACTATTTTCTTCCTGATCATTGACCATGCCTGGAAATTCCATACCGTTTTTACCACAATTAAAAACCGTTAATTGTGGATATGGGTAAGGAATTTTCGGTGCAGTATTTGATAAATAGTCAATTGATTTTCTGGAAATATCTACAACATCTCTAAAGAAGGGACTATTCCTGTTATATACTGAATTCACAGTTACACGTTTATTGCCAACCTCAATACTAGTTGCATCCCATAAATAGCTATTGCTTATAGCGAAAGCAAAATCAGTAAGATTATTTGCTTTGAGTTTCCATGTATGTTTTTCGGCAATTTTTGTAATGTGATTATCTTCCCAATCTTTTTCTTTAACTATGTTTACAACCTCATCAACTAAGGAGGCTTTTCTAATTTTTTCAAGGTAACTATCTTCTAGTATATCAGCTGCATTTAATAATTCGCCAGATGACCATACTAAATATTCCGATGGCACAGTAATTTCAACATCAAAATTTCCATAGTCACTATAAAACTCAGCATTACCAGTAAACCCAAAAGTATTCCAACCAACAATATCATCATACACATTAATTTTAGGGTACCAGTAACCAATAAAGAAATTAGTTTCATTATAAGTGCCAATTCTATACAATGGGGAAACCGGAAGTTTCTGACTCCAGCTAACCTCAATTATTGATTGTGAAGAAGGAGCAATCTTACTAGGAAGATGTATAATTAATAGTGTTGAAGTTGATATGGTTTTTTCAAGGTCGATGAGAGAATTGTTAATTTTTATCTCACTGATTTCTACCCCATCATGAATATTCCTAGGACTGAAGTTCGAGTCTCTGGCCTCTCCTTTCTTGAATATATTTTGATAAAGATTTATATAGATATATGAAAGAGAATCTGGGCTGTTATTGACATAGGTTATTATCTCATTACCTGTTAACATATTTGTATTAGGGAAAAACTCTGCTCTAATCTTATAATCAGTTCTATTTTGATAATAGTTTATACCTGGTTTTCCATCTTTTGATCGAGTTTGATTCTTGTATGCTTTTTGAATTTCCAATGGGATGTAAAGACTTCCTGTTGTTTGCGACAGAAGAATATTACTTAATAAGAGGATGCTAATTATTGTGACTATATTTTTCATTTTGTCGTTTTATCATTTAGTATTGCTTATTTGACAATAGATATAGATAATTGTTACAATTATTGACTAATTATTCTGATTTCTTCATTAAAATGGAAAGGCTGTTTATAGATTAAACCGATTCATTAACTGTTTTATAAGCCTTGGTATGATCTAATATCAAAATCTATTAGTCTTTGTAGATGATTTTTTGGCTCTCAATCATATCATCAGCAATTATTTTGAAATAATAAACACCCGAAAGTATCTGATATTTATCTGGTGAAAATTTGATAATATGTTTTCCTGATTCATATTTTTCATTATCAATCAAACAACAAACTTTGTCTCCATAGTTATTATATACTGTTACATTTACAATTGATGATTTCAATAATTTGTATGATAAAAAATTGGTTTCATGAAACGGGTTTGGATAAGATATTATTTCAGCAACAGGGCTCTTTGGTTTATTATCAATACCAACCTGAGATAAATCTACAATAGAAGTCCAGACACTTAGGTGTTGACCATCAAGTCTGGTCCAAACGGGTCTTACCACATTATTATGCGCAACAATATTTGTGTAGTCGCCAAAGAAAACGCTGGAATAGGGTATAAATGGAGCATCACTTATTTTGAAGTTTTCAAAAGATTCTCCACCATTCATAGATACTGCAAGATATACATCAGTGTTGGTGTCCGTATAATTTCTTCTGTCATAAAAAACAATGTAGATGTAACCATTTGTTTGGTCAATGTCCATCCATGTAAGAAACTGTTGATTACCTGGTGAATCATCATTTACTCTTATGGGTGTACTCCAAGTGTCTCCCTGATCAGTCGATTTTACCAACCATATATCCGTATCATCAGTACCGTTTCTTTGATCACTCCAGTTGATATAAATATTTCCTCTATATTGACTATCACTTATGTCACAATCGGTTATAGGCATTCCGTTTGCTTTGTTTAGTCCGGGGATTTGGAAATACCAACCACCTGGAATATCGCTTACAAAAATGTCGTCGTCAAGCCAAGTTTCTCCAAAATCATACGACTTGTCAAAATAAATACCCTGTTCTCCTGCCCATGATATATATACTTCATTATCAGGCCCTATTGCTGGTACCGCACCTTCAACAGTTCCGTCTTCTCCAATGCAATCTCCGGCAATTTCGCTTAACCTAACTGGTTCCGACCAAGTTTCTCCAAGGTTTTCTGACTTAGATAGTACAATAATTGAACTATCTCCCGGGAGGCTGGTTCCAAAACTGTCCCATTGAGTCCATGCAACATATATGTTATTATTATCCCTGTCTAGAGTAGCCCATTCTTTATCCTGAATTTTATAATTATTCCAACCGAAATCTTCTTTAAAGTGAAATTGATCACCCCACGTCTCTTTCTTTTGACAAATAATTCTTTCCACCCATGGGTCCCCCGGAGGATCAGATAAATGAAAAAAATAGAAAGACCCAAAGCTATCAACAACTATACATGGATCGCCCCATATCCCATAAGGCGAGGTTAGTTTGTTTAATGTCCATGAGTATCCACCATCATCAGATGAATAGCAATTATCAATATTTGCACCAATTAGTAATCTGTCAGGATTTTGAGGGTCTAACATAATACAAGGTTCTTCGGGAAAGAATTCGTTTATTGAATCACCCACTAGAATATTCGTATGTTGACCAAATAAAGAGCCAGTTATCAGAATAGCACTAAATAGGACAACCAATCTTCTGTTCTGTTTCATCATCGTTATAAATTTGAAATTATAAAGCTAGATGTAGTTTTGTAATTGCTATACTCTGCAACTACCATATAACTCCCATTTTGAATATCTGAAGTATTAATCATAATCGAATTGCCACTAACCAAGAAGTCCTGAGATATAATTTTGACGATTCTACCTAATTTATCAATGATTGAAATTTTCGTAGGAAGTGATAATTTCTTATCAATTGAAATAAATAATTCATCCTTACATGGATTGGGGAATACCATAATCTCTTGTGACAAACTCTCAGAAACCGGATTAAAACCCATGGTGAAATCAGAAATAACACGAATGGTATGTGTTGCATAATCTGTTACATAAATTGAATCTCCTCCCTGACTAGGTAATATACCATTGGGGTAAAAGAATCTGGCTTCGGAGGCAACTCCATCTAAATAACCAGCGACCCCAGAACCAGCAAAGTCTTCAATATTTCCATCTTCATCTACACGGTAAATCTTATTAGTACCATAGCCTGAAGCATAGATATATCCATCTAGCCAATAGATGTATCCAGTTGAAAAGTAGCTGCTGCCAAAATATGCACCTGGTACTGTTACTATATGTACCAATCCATTATTTACAACTTTAAATATTTTACCATCATTAAAGTTTGATATATATAGTTCATTATCATCATTATATGTAAGTCCAAGTGGACCATCAAGATTTGAATCAACAATCCATTGAGTAATAATACCATCGCTGGAAAGTTTACTTATGGTATTATGTAAATAGCTAGTAACTATCATGGTATCCGAATCATATTCGAATATAATTCCATTGGGATTGGGAATTTCGGGACCGTATTGCGAGGTGTTTCCCTCAGCTGTAATCTTGAAAATTTTGTTTCCCTGAGGTGTAGTTACATATACATTATCTAATATATCAACTACCATTCCGTTTGGATGATTACTAAAAGTAGCTGCGATGGAAAGAGTTCCTTCAGATGAATATTTATAAACATTGTATCCTTCATGATCAGACCCATATATATTACCACTATTATCCATCACAATAGCATCATTAATTCCAATATCCGGACCAATCAGAGTACTAACCTGTTGTGCCATTGTTATGGTTGACAAGATTGGTATTACAAGTAAAATAGTAAATAGCTTTTTCATATTTTTTTTTGAAGTTTAAAAAGCAAATATTCAAACAGTGAATATATTTTTCAAGTAATATTAGGTAAGAGGAAAAAAATAAGGGATAAGCGGGAATTTAAGTCGGTGAATTTGCATTTCATATTTCTTGGGATTTCCTTTTACCGATAAATTAAACCTTTTACCGTTTATTGTTTTGCTTTTTCATACCTTGAGCTTATTTTTGAAAATAATTCAGAATATTATGTCAGTAGAACAATTCTTATAATGGTAGTTTCATTCATGCCATATAAAAGAAAAATCTTGTTTTGGTTGTTACAAATTTTTTATTGGAGTTTGTACTTTATATACTCTATTCAGTTTGTTCATAATTATGAATATTATCTTAGAAATGCAATCCCATCCCATTTGCTGGTTTATTTATTCTTTTTTTGTTACATGGGAATTCCCTTTTCACTGATATTAAGATTTACATATAATAAAATCAGAGCAAGAAGTAATTCTTTGCCCCTATTGATTATTACTATCGTTGCTGGATCGATATTGCTTGCGCATTTATGGTTTCTGGAAGTAATAATCTTGGATAATATTGTTGAGTATTTGGGTCATAGAGTACATCCATATACATGGCAATATTATGGCTGGGAAATATTTTCAGCATCAATGTTGTTGGTAGGCTGGAGCTCACTTTACTTATTAATAAAGTTTTGGGAAGAATGGAATGAACAAAAGTCAATTTCTGAAAATGCTGTATTGCTTGCGGAGAATGCTCAACTTAAAATGTTAAGATATCAGTTAAACCCTCATTTTCTTTTTAACTCATTAGGATCCTTAAGAGCACTAATCAGAGAGGATCAGGATAGAGCTATCAATATGGTTACAAAAATGTCTGAATACATGAGGTATTCTCTTCTAAGTAAGTCTCATACAAAAGTGCCATTAGATGAAGAGCTTGAGGCTATAAGGAATTACCTTGAAATTGAGAAGGTTCGTTTTGATGATAAAATTGAGATATTATATAACATTAATCAGCGTGCAAGAAAATTCCTTGTGCCAGGTTTTATACTACATCCGGTAGTTGAAAATGCCCTTAAATATGGTATGCAAACCAGTCCCTTTCCATTGGTTATTAATATCAATGTTACCCTTTATAAAAGTAAACTGATTGTGGAAATTATTAATTCTGGTTCTTGGTGTATTTCTAAAGATAATTCAATGGGAACAGGAACAGGATTACAAAATGTACAAAATCGTCTGAAAGTTACATATCCAAAAACTCATAAGTTTAAAATAGATAAATTAAAGGGAACAGTTAGAGTTTTAATTGAAATTGAAAATGATGAAGAATGAATGATAATACAAGTTTAAATCTGCTTCTTGTTGATGATGAACCTCTTGCAAGGTCTGATTTAAGGGCGGTTCTAAATGAAATGGACCGAGAATTTTCAATTTACGAAGCAGATAGCGTAAAAGCAGCAAAGAGAACACTAAAACTTGAACAGATTGATATAGTCTTTCTGGATATTCAAATGCCAGGAGAAACTGGTTTTGATTTATTGAAATTTATTGAACCACCAATAAATATAATTTTCGTTACAGCTTTTGATGAATATGCTATAAAAGCCTTCGAAGCAAATGCACTTGATTATTTAATGAAACCTGTTAACATCAAAAGACTAGAGAGAGCATTTCATAAAATCTATTTAAATCCAGCAGAAAAAAAGGTGATTTCAAGAAAGCTTAATACTGATGATTCAATTTTCCTAAAATTGGATAATGAATATAGGTTTATCAAAATCGATTCAATTTTAAAAATTGAGTCTGCTGACGATTACACCCTAATTTTTACAAATAATGGAGCCAAAATGCTAACTCTAAAAACTATGAAGGAGTGGGAATCAAGATTACCTGAACAAATGTTTTGTCGAATACATAGATCAACAATTGTAAATTTCCTCAACGTAACAAATATTGAACCATATTTTAATAACTCATATTCGGTTTCCATCACTGGTATTCAAGAACCTGTAATAATGAGTCGTCGATATTTTTCTTGTATAAAAGAGAGAATGGGGTAGTAAAATATCCATCAAGCTGATAAAACCCTAACAGCCTCAAGAGCATCAGTAGTGCCACTTGCATCATCATAAGCACAGTAGTCATCAACGGCATCATAATGATACACATATAATATACACAGAATCTGGATATGAAGCTCCTAACTGTTTAGCAATTATATTATGTGCACTACTTCCACCAGAGTTGAAAAATTGGTCTTCTATATTTAAAGTATAATTTTGTAGTTTTTGTTTTAAATATTCCCCGGTATAATTATTTTGTATAAGATTTGATCTGTTTCGTATTATTACTTTAACTCCGTTTACATAAGTGGAATCTTCACCGCTTATATCTCTTACTGTTTTAACAATTGAGTCTAGACTTGTTTCTGCAATTTATTGACCAATATCTTGATTTCTGGATTGTGAAATAGCAGTATTACAATTAAAAATAGAAATGACAAATAATATCATTAGATGGTTTTTGTGCTTATATTTTGGGATTAGTAGTTGTATCAACTTAATAATCTTTGCAGAATTATCTGAATAGAGTAAAAATAGTTTCTTCATGGTGGATAATATTTAATGGGTTTCGCTAATAAAAGATTTTTATTTATAGAATTCTAAATCCACAGGCACTAGATTTCAGAAAATGAAAAGAGGTATTTCTATTTTCCAATGGATAAGTAATAATCGAAATCCTGTAGCCTTAAATATTAATGGTGTAATTAATTATCTAAAAAATCTATTAAGAAAATGATTTTAATCCAAATACCTGTTGTTTATACAAGTTAGTAATTCACTTATAAGCAGTGGTACCACTGCTTTTAAATTAGAAAGCTCATCCAACCATTATCCATCCAAAATGAGATTAAACTAGATTTCTTTATTGGTTTTAATGACCCAAAAAATAAAGTCCGGGCTTTGTTGTACTAATATCGATTTTAATTTTTCCAGCTATGTCAATGAATTATAATACTGTCAATGTTCTGTTAAAAAATATAGATGGTAGTGTTTTAAAGTAAGTTAGTTTAGAATCAGTTACCAGAAATTAACAACGAACTAGTACTACTAATAGTTAATATTGCACCAGAATTCAAAGTAAGGTTATTTATAGTAACTGTTTGACCGGCACCAACAGATGGTTGATTTCCTCCACTCGATATAATAACATTGTTAAGCACATTCGGAACAAATTCTAGGGTCCAATTATTTTTATCCATAAAATCAGTCGATTCTGAGCCATCCCAAATATTATTAACAACAGGGTAACCTTCCCAGGTTAGCCATGGGTATCCGTTATTATTACTGCCATTAATCGACCAAGTACTATCTGTGCCATTGGTTGTTTCTCCTACGAGATCCCACCCGGCATCTGTAAAAGTAGATTGGGTTTTCATTTCATCCGTTGTTTTCCCTATTCCCAATTCACTGGTGGCTTGTCCTGAAGTGTTTATATCCCAAAATGAGTTAGTGGCCGTTGCAGTAATTGCTTTAGTGCCTATTAGCCCTCCTGAATATGTACTTCCTGAAACACTTCCAGCACTATATGAATTTATTATTGAACTAGAACCAACACATGTACCTACCAAACCGCCAGTATAGTTGTTTCCGGTTACTGAAGCCAAACTGTAACAGTTTGATATAGATCCTCCGTTAAGGCTTCCACAAAGACCACCAGTTGTACCATCACCTGAAATACTACCTGCTGTATAGCAATAACTTATTGTGCTATTCATACTGGAAGCAACTAAGCCTCCCGTTGTGGAATATGAAGTAATATTTAGGCTACTTAAACCTAAGTTTTGAATGTTAGCACCACTTATATTACCAAAAAACCCAACATTAAACCCCCATGTTTGGTTTATATATAAGTTATCAATAGTTTGACCATTGCCATCATAGGAACCGGTAAATTGAGGACTGAAGTTACCAATAGGTGACCATCCCTCACCATTGTTCCAAGTGCTGGTTGCCGTGGCATCAATATCAGTAGTTTGTTTTAGATAATCATCCCAATAGCTACTTGATTCCGAAACAGCTTGAAGATCAAGCAGGCTTGATATTAAAAATGGATCTTGTTCTGTCCCTGAACCACTTAAGACATGCTCCATAATTCTTAGAGTGTCAGAAATGATATCTGATGAGTTATAAGAAAAAAGAGAGCCGGTATTATCTGTAATAACATCGTGCAGGCCATTCACTTTTATTTGAAAGTCTTTATTAAGAACATTACTTAAACTACTGTTTAGCATCCCTTTAAGAACAAAGCTTCTGGATCCTCCTTCGGGAATAGACTTCCATGTAGAACCTTGTATGCCAATTATTGCTCTGGAAGAATAGAGTGATACAGATTCGCTACTTTGTCCAACTTCTTCTATTGTCATACTTGAAAATAAATCATTAAAACAAACATCATCCGACATGCCGGGTCCAAGTTGAAAAACAATCGATTCTACTTTTGTGGGTTCTCCATCATTTGCTACATCAGCAATAGTGAACTGTAACAATGTTAATATGCTTGAAGCATCAAAGGTTGTTAAAGTATCTACAGTTGGAGTACCGGCAGAACTTGTCAATGTTGAGGTTAGATCTGTGCTTTTTGCACTTCTGAGTTCCAGATCATCTGTAGATGATACTGTTACCTGATTTCCATTTTGAACATATACAATATTAACAGTGCTGTTTTTTAAATCCAACGCAATTTTACTGTCAACATGGGTTACATCAACTGTAGTATGATTTCCTATGGTAGAGATCTCTGTAGGTGTGCTCCATGATCCACTCATATTATTGATATAGTATACTTTACCATTTGCACCTGTTGTATTATAAGCAACATGAGCTTTGCCATTTTCATCGACAACAACATCCGGGAAAATGCCTCCAATACCAGTCGTTAAAACAGGTGTACTCCATGAACCTAATGTATCATTCAAATAATAAATCCCGCTTGAAGTATTAAATACAACGTGAATCTTCCCGTTTATATCACAAGTGATGGATGGCTGATAGGCATCAATGGCCACCTGATCAATAGCAACAGAGGTACTCCAGCTACTTGAACTGAATTTTTTATAATGAATATTATTACCGCGAGGACCTGCAAAATGGAGGTCATCGTTTTGATCAATAGTTGTTGAATAGTATTGTGATGCATTAGAAAGTACTGTATCAGATAAGGCCAAATTCTGGTAGTATATATGACCATCCGTTCCTAGTTCATCTTCTTCCGCAAAAATGTTTGTACTTTGATCACTTGCAACTTCTATGGAGCTTTCGTGAAAGTGTCCACCTGACATTTGTGTTGTTATTGCCCAAGGGAAACCAGTTTGATTTTTATTAGTAATGTATCTGATTGTATGCCCCGATCCGCCATTGTAATGTCGATAAGATATGTAAGCAAATCCATATAGATCAGCTACAATAACGGGTACAAAATTTACATCATTTGAAGTTCCGGCAACTCTTCTTGATAACCATGGTCCGGATTGGTTGGTTGAATATCTTAGGGTTTCACCATAAATATCATCACTTACCCAACCAACATGTAAATAACCGAGCGAGTCAGAAAAAATTGAAGGTCGTGCTGAAGTTGTTTCCGTACCTACCACTGTGGTTTCAAAAGTTTGAGAATAACATAGAGGGATATAGAAAATCAACAACACGTATGACAAAACTCTAATCATGTAAAGTTTCATTTTTATAGATTAATTAGGATTATCAACTATAATTAGTAGTAGATAGTAGCTGGTATCCTGTAATCAAAAACTATCTGCCAATAGTTTATTTATAAATTACTTACTTCAATTTTTTCGTGATCCTAAATTAGTAAAAAAAACGATTGTTTAGTTAAGTGCCTCAAAAATATTCTGATACGAGTAATTATTAGATGTTGAAAATTTATATAATCATGAATATTCTTAGCAATAGAAACAAACGAAAATAGATACATTTGTAATGAATTTTTCAAATTATGCTGGTTAAGACAAAGGGAATAGTAATAAAGCAGACAAAGTTTTCCGAATCTGGGGCTATTGTGAAGATATTAACTCGTGAAGTTGGTGTTCATTCTTTCTTTGTGAGAGGAATTCGGGGTGGAAAGTCAGGCAAGAAAGCTGCACTTTTTCAGCCCTTAACAATCCTTGATCTTGTCATTAATTTTTCAGATAAAAAAACACTTCATAACATTAAAGAGATTTCAGTTGGTCATGCATATCAATCACTTACAACTGATCCTGTAAAAAGAACCTTGCTTTTTTTTATTGATGAGTTATTGCATAAATGCCTGAAAGAGGAAACAGAAAACACAGAGTTATTTGATTGGATACAAAATGCTCTTATCTGGCTTGATCTTGCCGATGTTGGTTATGTAAATTTCCACCTGATTTTTATGATGCAATTATCATTATTTATGGGCTTTTATCCTAAGAATGAAACAAATAATGAGAACTTCATTTTTGATATGCAAGAAGGTAAGTTTGGTGATAATATACCTTTTCATCCTCATTATGTGAAAGGGATTATAGCTTCAGTTATAAAGCAACTTCAAATAGCAAAGTTTGAAGAATTGGCAGCAATAACAATGTCAAATTCGGTTCGAAAAAATGTACTGGATACATTAATTGCGTATTATAATTTGCATATTCCATCATTGGGTGAATTTAAATCACTGGATGTGCTTTCGGTTGTTCTGGAATAAACTATTCAATCTCGAATAAGGTGATTTCCGAGTTTTTTATGCTGTATTCTATTTTATCTAGGTTCCATATATAAACCTTTATCAAATCAAGGTTTTGCGGTAAAGCACCCGTTAACATGCTGTGATTAAATGACATATTCTCATTATTCCATTTATCTTTTAACCAGTCAAGAGGAATATATTTGTAACTTAGGGTACTTCCGCTTTCATCGTTAAACTGCAGTACAAACCATGCTTGAAATGGTGAATATGGTGAAACGATATCAATGTTGGCTATTAAATAATATGACTCTGCTTTCAACGAGTCAGCTTTCCAAGTAGCCAACCGAAAGTATTCATTAATAATGTCATCTTTTGAACTGGCCGACTGCCTGTCAGATAACTTAAGAGACAATGGCTGTTTTCGTTTTAATAGCTTTCTGCCAAGAACAGGTTCGGTGTCAATTATATCATAATAATCAAGCCACTCCGGATTTTCATCAATGTCAACAATTTGAAAATCAGACTGGTTTTCCGGATAAGATACATAATCGATCAGGTTCTGTGAGCCACCGTTTTCATAGTTCTGATACACCCAACAAAATGATCTCATTCTGTATCCCCCGATGGTAGGAGGGGTGTCATCATTGAAATCAGTATCATTGATAATTTTTGTGTAGAAACTTTCAGGAAGCACCTCCGTTTTATAACCGTTTACATAATTCAGGTTCATGGAATAAATGAAGTGTATCGGAAAAAATAGCAACAGCACAATAGGAAATACATAAACGAACTTATTTGTTCTGATAAAAATAAAATTAGCTACCATTACCAACGATCCCAAAAACAGAGGGATAAGATACATTGCCACCCTGTCTTCGGGATGGTTTATCCCAAATATCTCCGAAAGTAGAATTACACCGGTTATCGTTGCAAACAGTAATAGTGCCAATGCCAGTTTTGGATCCAGAATGGCTTTAAGGCCGGATAATTTGATTGAATATCCAACTGCGAATATCAAAAAGGTAAATAAGAAGATAACAGCAATTGAATAATATATTGATTTGCTTCCTGTAATAAATAGAATGAGCGACTGGACAGTCAAATTCCAGAAACCGCTGCTGTCACCATAATACAATGATCCCTTCTGATTAAGATAAAACATGTAGAAACTTGATAATACCAACGGAATAATTTGAGTTAGAACGATTATTATTACCTGTTTAACAACAAGTTTTTTTGATAATTTACTAGTTGCGATAATTAGTAACTCATATCCAATTATTGCAATAACAAGCACAAGTACCGATAGGTTTGATAATTCTGCAAGAAACAGAAAAACAGAGATCCATATTATGTTTGTTGTCACTTTCTCAGATGAAAACTTAATTAAATAGTAGAATGTAGCAAGTAAAAATGCCATTGATAAACCGTAACCTCTTGTGAGTGCAAAAAACTCCATAAAGAAATGCGCAAACATCAGGCTAAGTATAAGAATCCATCTAAGAAATTTTGTTTCAATTGTTTGCGAAAGTTTGTACAAAAAGTACAGGTAAATAATCAGGCTAAGCAGGTTTGGTATCCGTAAAGCAAGTTTAGAAGAACCAAAAATGCTATAAGTTATATAGGATAGTATTGAATTTAATAAATGATTATTCGCATCAGGTATTGAATTGAAATACCAAAATTCACCACGGTGAACGAAATGGAAAAATGTAGCGGCCTCGTCAAAAGTAATAGGTACATAATGCCCTCTTATCCAGAAATAAACAATAAGGAAAATGCTTAAGGCGACAAAAACTAAGTTTTCGTTTTTCTTTTGCGAAAGTGTCATTAACTAATTAGTTTGAAAATGAACCGCAATTTACATAAATCTGAAAGCAATTGTTACTCGAACTTCATTTCGAAAACATTTGTAAACTCCTTCATTAGTAATTCATGCACTTCAGCGACATCAACGGGTTTCCCAAGTTCTTTTGAAAGAGAGGTAACAGCTTTTCCCTGAATGCCACATGGAACAATGAAATTGAAGTATTCGAGGTTGGTATTGATATTGAAAGCGAATCCGTGCATACTAACCCAGTGACTTGTTCGAACACCAATAGCACAAATCTTTCTTGCCAGAACAGGATTATCTGCATCAAGCCAAACGCCTGTAGCTCCATCAGATCGCGTTGCTACAATATCATAATGTTTCAAAGTTCTGATAATTACTTCCTCGATACCATCAATATAATTCTTTATGGAAACGCCGAAATTGTCAAGATCAAGAATTGGATATCCAACAATTTGTCCGGGACCATGATAGGTGATATCACCACCACGATTTATTTTGTATAATGCTGCGCCTTTGCTTTTTAGAAATTCTTCACTGATGAGCAAATTTTCCTGTTTTCCACTTTTGCCAATGGTGTACACATGAGGATGCTCGCAAAAAATCAAATAGTTTTTCGATGCTTCCTTTATCTCAGCTTTTCTGTTTTTTTCTTTGATTGCAACAATCTCATCAAAAAGGGTTTCCTGATAATCCCAGGCCTCTTTATAATCAATCAGGCCTATATTCCTGAAAATTACATTTTTGCTTTCCATTAACTTTTCTCCACATGTTTTTCGGCCTGATATGATGATCTTACCAATGGACTTGATTCAACAAATCTGAATCCCATTTCAAGGCCTGCTATTCTATATTCTTCGAATTGTTCTGGTGTAACATACTCTTTCACCAATAAATGTTTTTTTGTTGGTTGCAGATATTGTCCAATGGTTACAACACTTACTCCAACATTACGCATATCCTTAAGTGTTTCAATAACTTCGTCGGGTGTTTCTCCAAGTCCGACCATAATACCCGATTTGGCCACAATTCCTGATTTAGCAATAATTTTAAGAGTTTTCAAACTAACATCATACTTGGCTCTGCTTCTTGCCCATGGCGTAATTCTTCTAACGGTTTCAAGATTATGTGAAACCACCTCCTGTCCTGCTGAACAAACCGAATTAATTAAATCTTCTCTACCATCAAAATCAGGAATCAGAGTTTCTATTGTAGTTACCGGACTTTGTTTTTTTATTTCCTGAACGGTATCAATCCAAATCTGAGCTCCCAAATCATCAAGGTCATCGCGATCGACCGAAGTCAGAACACAGTGTTTTAACTTCATTAGTTTAACGGAATTTGCAACACGTTTGGGTTCTTGTAAATCGACCGGTAAAGGACGACCTGTTTTAACATTACAGAATCCGCATGAGCGAGTGCAAATATCTCCAAGGATCATTAATGTTGCAGTGCCACGTCCCCAACATTCATCCATATTAGGGCAGTGACCGCTAGTACAAATTGTGTGTAATTTGTTGCTTTCAACAATTTCGCGAACCTTCCTGTATTCCTTACCCGATGGTATACTACTTTTCAACCAATGGGGTTTTCTTAATGATTTGTCCAATTTGTAAATTTTACATTTTATTCATGTTTGGATATAAATCCATGCACATTTTTTAATAATGCAAAATTATACTTTTTCCTTATGTATTAATGCTTAACAGTAAGTTCTTATAGGGTTATAGTATTCAGTAATTTAGAATCGTTTTAAGTATGAAAACTATTAACTTTGTGATCTTCAGATTTAAGCAAGTATACAACCAAATTAATTTTAAAATAACTATGAAAAAAATCTTATCAATTACAGTTAAATCAATTGTATTGTTGTTGGTTATTGCAATGACAAATAGTGTGACCGCACAAAAGGTAACACTTGAAAACAATTGGGGGAAACATGGTGCTACTCTTCTTGAAGAAAATAATCAGGGAGTAACACTTAACTTTAGTGTGAATGAGTACATGATCAGCGAAACTAAAGTTAATAGTGAAGTAATGAATACCGTAACTATTACTGGTGTGTTACTGCAAAATTCAGAAGGTTACCCTAACGTACCCGGATTTAGCAGATATATTGCTGTTCCACAAGGTGCGACTGTTAATGCAACTGTGGCAAGGAAAAAGAGTATGTCGGTTCAAAATATTGAAATTGCGCCTGCTCCAAGAATTCCTCTTGACACAGATAAGGGACCATTAACTTTCAAAAAGAACAAAGAGGTTTATTCAAAGGATAGTTTCTATCCAGAAAACGTTGTTCAGGTTTCAGAACCTATGAAAATCAGAGGTGTTGATGTAGTTCTTGTTAGCGTAAGCCCGTTTCAATACAATCCTGTAACAAAGGAAATGATTGTAAACCAGGATGTTGAATTAGAAGTTTCATTTGAAGGTGGAAATGGACAATTTGGTGACAACAGACTTAGAAGTCGTTGGTGGGATCCCATAATCCGTGATGCTGTTATCAACTACAATTCAATTCCTGATGTTGATTATAAACCAGTCAATACTACTTCTAGGGATGCCGGATGTGAATATATTATAATTGTACCTGATGATCCTGCATTTTTAGCCTGGGCTGATTCAATCCGTATTTTCAGATTAAAACAAGGTATCAGTACAAATGTTTATACAACAACTGAACTTGGTGGAAATAACAGAGCCTCAATTGAAGGTTTTATCGATAATGCATATAATACATGGGATACTCCTCCTGCAGCGTGTTTGTTAATGGCTGATTATGGAACAGCCGGAAACACAATCTTCTCTCCAACATGGGATAACTACTGTATTTCTGATAACTACTATGCAGATGTAGATGAAGATATGATGCCTGATGTAGTTATGGCTCGCATGACAGCTCAAAATGAGACACATCTGGAAACTATGGTTACAAAGTTTTTAAACCATGAACGTAATCCACCAACAAACCCTGGATTTTATAATAACCCAATTACAGCTATGGGATGGCAAACAGAACGTTGGTTCCAAATTTGTTCAGAAGTAGTTGCAGGTTTCTTTGAAAATTCATTGGGAAAAGAACCAAAGCGTGAAAATGCTATTTATCAAGGTAATCCTGGAAATACATGGTCAACTGCTCAAAATACGGCAACTGTTGTTAACTACTTCGGCGAAAGCGGGCTAAATTATATTCCAGACTCACCAAGTTACCTAACCGATTGGGGTGGAAATGCAACACGAGTTAATAACGATATTAATAGCGGAGCGTTTTTACTGCAACATCGTGATCACGGTAGTGAAACAAGTTGGGGTGAACCGGCTTACAATATGAGTAATATTGATGGTTTAACCAATACTGACCTGGTATATGTTTTCTCATGCAACTGTTTAACAGGTAAGTTTAATTATAGTAGTGAATGTTTTGCCGAGAAATTCCATAGATATACCCATAACGGAAATAACTCCGGAGCACTAGGTATTTTGGCTGCAACTGAGGTTTCATATTCATTTGTAAATGATACATATTCATGGGGAATTTATGATAATTTGTGGCCTGAGTTTATGCCTGATTATGGTACAACACCTGAGAGTAGAGGTGTGTTACCAGGATTTGGAGCTGCAGCTGGTAAATATTTCTTGCAACAATCATCATGGCCATATAATACAAATAACAAAGAGGTAACTTATTATTTATTCCATCATCATGGCGATGCATTTATGACACTTTATACTGAAGTGCCAATGGTAAATAATATAGTTCATGATAATATTATCCTTAGCGGGATGGATTATTTCACTATTGAAGCTAACGAAGGATCATTAATATGTTTAACAGTAGGTGAAACCGTAATTGGTTTAGTTGAAGGAACAGGCGAACCTCTCGATATTCCAATAGCTCCACAGGAACCCGGAACATTTGTAGATATTGTAATTACCCTTCAAAATCATTATCGTTATGAGCAAACAGTTGAGGTAATACCTCCGGATGGCCCATATTGTATGTATGCAAATCATATATTAGTTGACACAGATGGAAATGGTAATGGCGTAGCTGATTTTGACGAAGATGTTTTTTATACACTTACAATGAAAAACCTTGGTAGTGAAGATGCAATCAATATTAATGTTACACTATCTACTGATAATTATGCAACATTTATCGATGATTCAGAAATTTACGACACAATCCTTATGCAAGGTGCCAAAACCATAGAAAATGCATATGAAATTCATATAAGTGATGGTATTCCTGATCAGCATGAACTTAATTTCGAAGTTCTAGCAACCGATTCAGATGATTCAACATGGACTAGTCAGTTTAAAACAGTTGTTAATGCCCCACTTATTACTCCCGGAGTTATGATTATTGATGATTCTCAAACAGGAAATAATAATGGCCGACTTGATCCGGGTGAAACCGTGGATATGCGCATTAAAATGATGAATAAAGGACATTGTCCTATTAGTGATGTTGAATGTGATCTTATTGCATACAACACTTATATTACAGTTAATTCCGGTATTCAGGTAATTCCTACACTGGGATTATTTGGTGCATCATATGCTGTATTTAATGTAACTGTTGCTGATGATGCTCCCAATGCTATGATTGCAGAAATGCGCTTAAATGCATCTGCGGCCGGCTATTTTGTTATTGAAACATATTATCCAAAAATTGGAATTTTCCTCGAAGATTGGGAAACTGGAGATTTCTCAAAATATGACTGGCAACATGATGGTGATGTTAACTGGGATGTTATCAATCTGTATCCTTACGAGGGTAATTACCACGCAAGATCAGGATCTTTAGGAGATAACCAAACTTCAGAGTTTAAAATAACATATGAAGTGCTCTCATCTTCCGATAGTATTAAATTCTACAAAAAGATTTCAAGTGAGCCTGATTTTGATGAGTTGATATTCTATATTGATAATACTGAAATTGCTAAATGGTCAGGTGCAGAAAGTTGGACTCAGGAAGCATTCCCTGTAACTGCAGGAAATCATACATTCAAGTGGGTTTATTCGAAAGACTTTGGTGGTGTAGCTGGTTCAGATTGTGCCTGGGTTGATTACATTGAACTACCAACTATGCTGGTAACTACTTTATTTGCCGGTCCGGATGATGATAATTGTGAAAGTAGCCCATACCAATGTCTTGGAACAGCAACAAATCAATCATCAGTTCTTTGGTTAACATCGGGTGATGGTACTTTTGACTTTGAAACAATATTACAACCACAGTATACACCGGGTCCATTGGATATAGAAAATGGTAATGTTGACTTGACACTTACAATTATAGACGTCGTAGGTGATGAGTTTGAAGATACGATGACCCTTTCATTGATCGGTGCTCCTGATGTTCCCCAAATGCCAGTTGGTCCTGATTATGTGGATGTGTATCAGGTATTTGAAACTGAATATGTAGTTAATCAGGTAGCTGGTGGCCCAACAGGTTACACTTGGACCATTTCTCCTGAAGAAGCTGGTACAATTATCAGTCTTGATACATTTGCACTTGTTCAGTGGAATACATTATATATGGGTGAAGCATTATTGTCAGTACAATCTTCAAATAGTTGTGGAGATAGTGATTTCTCAGAAGAGCTAACAATCATTGTTGATAATACCGTTGGTATGGGTGCTTCCATTGAAGAAGGATTCCATGTTGATATTATTCCAAATCCAAATAATGGAAGCTTTAAAATCAGTATTGATACTGATGATGAAACACCAATGACAATGACAATGGTTAATTATCTTGGAATTAAGGTGTTTATTGAAAAAGACATCGTTGCCAATAACGGCTTTACTTATTACGTTAATGATGCTGGTCTTGCTTCAGGTATTTATCTCATAAATATTGAACAAGGTGATAGTTCATATACTCGTAAAGTGTTTATCGGAAGATAATATCGCAAACAAATATTTTAGCCCGAAGTATGTTTTGTCATGCTTCGGGCTTTTTTATTGACTATTGTTTTGTGACCTTTTCGGATGAACCAACCAAATAGTATATTTTTGTGTCTCTGAAAATAAATACCTGAAATGAAAAGATATATCACAATAATAGTTTTGTTCATCATGTTTTCTTTGCAAAATGCATTTTGCCAGACTAATTTCGATAGTAACTATATTGAAGGCGAGATAATGGTTCAGTTGCAAGATGAATCAGAATTGACAGAATTACTCGATAGTTATAACCTCAAATTGAATCGTGTTGTTTCTGAACGTTTTAATATTTATCTGTTGGATATAGTTGATTCAAGGATAAGTAACAGTTCATTAATAAATATGATTAAAGGTAATCGCTCTGTGATTAATGTTCAGAATAATCATTTTGTTTCATTAAGATCGACTGAAAATAATATACCAAATGATTCACTGTTTACTGATCAATGGGCAATGTTGAATATAGGACAAGGGTCTGGGACTGCTGGTGCAGATATTGATGCAACACATGCTTGGGATTTCACAACAGGAGGATTAACTGCTTTAGGAGATACAATCGTTGTTGCTATTATTGATGGTGGTAGTGACTTGGAACATGAGGATCTTAATTTTTGGAAAAATCATCAGGAGATACCAAATAACGATATTGATGATGATAACAATGGCTATGTTGATGATTATGATGGATGGAATGCATATAATCATTCAGGTCAGATTCCTGATAATGTTCATGGTGTACATGTTTGTGGTATTGCAGGTGCAATTGGTAATAATGGTATTGGTGTTGCAGGTGTGAACTGGAATGTGAAAACCTTGCCCATTGCCGGTGAATCCAGTTATGAGTCAATAGTTGTAGAGGCATTATCATATATCTATGTTGTACGTGAGAGGTATGATCAAACAAATGGTGCTGAAGGAGCGTTTGTTGTAGCGCAGAATAATTCTTTTGGTGTGGATAAAGGGCAACCTGAAGATTTTCCAATTTGGGAAGCAATGTATGATTCTCTTGGAACATTGGGAATATTATCCATGGGAGCAACAGCTAATCGCCCATGGGATATCGATAGTGTTGGTGATGTGCCAACAGCATTTACTACAGATTATATGATAGCGGTGACGAATACAACAAATAAAGATTATAAAAACTCAGGTGCGGCGTGGGGAGATACAACTATCGATCTTGGAGCTCCGGGTACAATGATTTGGTCGTTGGGATTAAACAATACTTATCGTGCAAGTTCAGGAACATCAATGGCAACTCCGCATGTTACAGGAGCCGCAGCTTTACTTATGGCTGTTGCTGATTCTGCTTTTATTGCTGATTATAAAGCCAATCCATCCCAAGGAGCCCTAATGATCAAACAATATATACTAAATGGTGTAGATCCTCTCGAAGATTTGCAAGGAGTAACAGTTTCAGGTGGCCGGTTAAATGTATTTAACTCAATTTCTCTGATGATGGATACAGCTTCCATTACAATATCCCGTGATTCTATAGTTGAAGAAATACCATTAGTATACAACCTTCAAAAGGAACTTGCGATTACAAACATCGGAAACAGTGCTTTGGAATTTAACTTGGTTATTGATGATCAACCTGAATGGATTTCGCTTTCGAAAGATACGGGCGTATTGTCTTCCGGAGATTCTGACACCATCGTTATAAGCTTAAATTCAATAGAGCTGGATACAGGGGTATATACCTGTGCAATAGGTATTTATTATGGTGGTTCTGAGCCCAGGTCAGTTCCTGTAAAACTTGCAGTTTATGATGACACAGGGGTTGAAGAAATTCAAAATAATATTGTTAGAGTTTTCCCAAACCCATTTAAAACATCTGTTGAATTTGAGTTCAATGTTTTGCAGAATGGTGAATACTCAATTGAAATATATGATCAAACCGGGAAGCAGGTTTTTTCTGAAAGTAGAATCTCCGCAGTAGGTTTGGTTAACTTTACTTGGAGTGATAATTCCGGAAACGGTGGATTATATTATTACAGAATTACTCATAATGAGCAATCGCTGGCATCGGGTAAAATCGTCAAGATGTAAAATTACAATCCAAATTAACCTGTCCGAATTGTGGATTTAGCAAAGTTGAGACAATGCCAACAGATGCTTGCCAATTTTTCTATGAATGCACAAACTGTAAACAATTGCTTAAACCAAGACAAGGAGATTGTTGTGTTTTTTGTTCATATGGCTCTGAAAAGTGTAGGCCGATTCAGGAAAGTGGAACTTGCAGTTGCTGCGGATAAACAACAAACATAATAATCATAGAAAAACACTAGTAAATTCTTATTGATTTCTTGTACAATTTCATATTATCATCAGTATTGTTTGGATAGTCTATTTTCAGATTCTATATTTCAATCAATAATAAATGTCACTTTTCGTTGAGTTATCTAGGCAATATTGGTAACAGTTGATGATATTTTTGGCAGAGGGGGGATTTTTGCAATGTAATAATTTGTAATTAATTAGCAATACTTTATGTCTTAAAATCGTCAATTACTGGTCTAATTTTTAATCAATAAAAATTGCAGAAATTTTGCTGTGAATGAAATAACAGTTAATCAATACTTCCTAATTTTGTAATGTTCAAAAAACCAAAAAAATGGATAAGTTATTTAGAAAAGATGCTTTTAATTATCATGCATTAGGGCGTCCCGGCAAAATTGAAGTTGTTCCTACAAAACCCTACCAAACACAACGCGATTTGTCGTTAGCATATACACCTGGAGTTGCTGACCCATGTTTAGCAATTCACGAAAACAAAGATGATGTATATAAATATACAGCCAAAGGAAATCTTGTGGCAGTTATTTCAAATGGTACTGCAGTGCTCGGATTGGGCGATATCGGTCCTGAAGCCGGAAAACCTGTGATGGAAGGTAAAGGGCTGCTTTTCAAAATATTTGCCGACATTGATGTTTTTGATATCGAAGTTGATGAAAAAGATATCGATAAATTTATAACTGTTGTTAAGGCAATTGCTCCAACTTTTGGTGGAATAAACCTTGAGGATATTAAAGCTCCTGAGTGTTTTGAAATAGAGCAAAGGTTAAAGGAAGAGTTGGATATTCCTGTAATGCATGATGACCAGCATGGAACCGCAATTATTACTGCTGCCGGTTTGTTAAATGCTCTTGAAATTGTTGACAAAAAAATTGAAGAAATCAAAATAGTTGTAAATGGAGCTGGTGCTGCATCAGTTTCTTGTACAAAGCTTTACATTGCTTTAGGTGCGAAACCTGAGAATATAATAATGCTTGATAGTAAAGGTGTTTTGCATAAGGATCGTACTGATATGAATTCAACAAAAACGGAATTTGCAACAGAATTACCAATCCATACCTTGGCCGAAGCTGTTGATGGTGCAGATATGTTTCTAGGACTCTCAGTAGCCGGAGTTATGAAAAAAGAAATGTTGTTGTCGATGGCTCCGAAACCAATTGTGTTTGCATTGGCCAATCCAACACCCGAAATTTCATATGATGAGGCCACATCAACCCGTGATGATGTATTAATGGCAACCGGTCGTTCTGATTTCCCAAATCAGATAAACAATGTTCTGGGTTTCCCATTTATCTTCAGAGGTGCAATGGATGTTAGAGCAACAGAAATTAATGATGAGATGAAACTTGCCGCGTCCAAAGCGTTGGCACAATTGGCTAAAGAGCCAATCCCGGAAGAAGTTAATATTGCTTTCAAAATCCAGAATCTTACATTTGGTTACGAGTATATTATTCCGAAACCAACTGACCCACGGCTTATTGAACGTGTAGCACCTGCTGTTGCTATGGCAGCAATGAAAACTGGAGTTGCGAAACTTCCAATTAGAGATTGGGATCAATATTTAGAAGAATTGCAGAGACGGATGGGAATATCCAATAAGCTGATTATGCAAATGAAAGCTGCTTGTAAGCGTGAGCCAAAACGTGTGGTACTTGCAGATGCACAACAATATGAGATGCTTAAAGCAGCTGAGATTGTACACAATGAAAATCTTGCAATTCCTGTTCTTCTCGGTGATGAAGATGTAATTCGTGAATTAATAAAAGATCATGAGCTTGAGCTGAATGGTGTCGAGATAATTGATAATAAATCTGATGCAGAAAAGGAAAGAAGGAGAGAGTTTGCCAATATTCTTTTCGAGAAGCAACATCGAAATGGGATGACTCCAATTTCGGCTGCTGATGCAATGCTTCATAGAAACTATTTTGCACCAATGCTAGTTGAAACAGGATATGCAGATGCAGTACTTTCTGGATTAACACGTAATTATCCGGATTCAATCACTCCATTTTTACAAATTATCGGTAAAAAAGAGAGTACCAGAGTTGTATCAGGGATGTATATTGTAAACACAAAAGAAGGTCCGTTATTCCTTGCTGATTGTACCGTAAACCGAAGAGTTTGTGAAGACGATCTTGTTGATATAACACTTCTTGCTGCTGAAGAGATTAGGAAATTTAAAATTGAACCTCGCATTGCAATGTTGTCATACTCTAATTTTGGATCAATAAGAAGTAATGGTCCCGAATGTCAGCAAAAAGCTGTAAAAATACTTCATGAAAAATATCCTGACTTAATTGTTGATGGTGAGATGCAAGCATCAGTGGCACTCGATCCTGAACTGATGCATAAAAATTATCCTTTCTGCAAATTAAACAATAAGAAACCAAATACACTAATCTTCCCTAATCTTGCTGCAGCAAATATTTCACAAAAACTACTACAGGAAACAGGTGAACTTGAGGTTATTGGGCCAATACTCACAGGTATGAAAAAATCAGCTCATGTATTAAGGATGGGTAGTAATGTTAAGGAAATAGTAAACATGATTATGGTTGCAGGCATGAATGCAGAGTAGAGTATTGCTATAAATGTATAAGGGTTGATTATGTGTGTGTTTAGGTTAAATCTCCCTTATACATATGAGTTCTGTTTTCTGCTAAGAAACAATTTTTCAAAATCCACTTTATGATAACAGGAAATTACTACTTTTGCAATCCGTTATCAAAAGCCCAAGTGGCGGAATTGGTAGACGCGCTGGTCTCAAAAACCAGTTCCTTCCAAGGAGTGCCGGTTCGATCCCGGCCTTGGGTACATGGCTAATTACTAAGCCCTTATGCTAACTTGTTAGTGTAGGGGCTTTTTTTGTTTAGCTCAACTCCCTTATTAAGAATGTAAATGAACAATATGGAAACATTATGGAAACGGTATTTCCTGGTATACAATAAATTAATTAAAATCAAAATTACAAAATCCTCACCATTTCAGCTCGTAAGCATCCACAAGTGAAGTGAAAATCCTTGTCAAGTGTGCTTCTCATATACTCAAAAGCTAACTCACTGTATCGTCTAGTAGCATTTACTTGCACTTTACAAGGGTATGAACGTGCTATCTTTACTTTAGAGGTGAAAATGTGTGGGATAACTTGCAGTTAGGGTAATTTTCTGTGCTAATCTTTCCCTAAATCATAGCAATCATATGCGTCATTCGGTACACGTACTTCAAGGAAGCAGATAATTAAGTTATTCTTTAATCCGACAAAAGCACCGCAACGTGCCTACTCACTTCGTTTTACGCGAGCGTAACACCTCGGAAGTTACACCAACGGAAGATAAACCTGCGCTATTCACTTGCCCCGCTAATTCCCACGCGTACAATTAGTTGCGTAACCGCCTTCTTTCATGCTACTTACAGAGCTTTTTGGGAGCACTTAGTAGTACTACCTATATATAGATTACCGAAAACGCTCCCACTTTTTAGTATATGATCCACCACTACTTTCGGTCATTATTTATATTAGTAATTGTGACCAGAACCGATGGCAGTTGTTTGATTCTGAATCCTTGTAACACAGGGGTGTCTGTAGTGATTGTGTGCATTAATATCACATATTCCACATTACAATTAACTGATATCTGAATACATTCCAATTTGTAGTTAGTATGCTTATACTTGCTTTGAGAGTGGAATGATACTGCTAAAGCAGATGCTGTTAACGTAGTTGTTTCTTGTTTGTAAATTATATCTACCTTTACGGTCTAAGACAACTCAAGTACTACCTCAATTCTAACATTTTCTTGAATATAAAAATATGAAATACTGTTTGTGTGACTCTTTACTTCGATAGAACATGAACACGCACAAATCAAAATTAGCTTTTAATTATCAACTATATAATTAGATTTAGAAAGTATGAAGAAGAATACATTATTGTTATCTGTAGTTATAATATTTGCAGTAACTGGTTACACTCAAGATTTTGAGGTCCCAAATGAGTATAAATTTGAAACACCAGAAGATTACATAAATTATGAAAAAGACATAATTGATGCAAGTAGTTGGTTAATAAATACCCCATATAAAAAGAATGATGTAAATAGAAAAGAAGTCGAAGCTTTTTTCATGAAATGGTTATCTGGTAGCCCAAGTATAACAATTTATCTATCAGCTCAAATTGCTCCTTTTATTAACAATCCAGAACTCCGTATGATATTTATGGCTGGATGGGTAAGGTCCGAGCTTGAATCTGAAGAGAAGCAAGGCGAGGTACAAAAAAACATCGCTGGGGTTAATTCAGTCATTGAGTTTTACTCCAATAATAAAGATCAATTTGGGGAAATTCAAAGCATTGAAGATTATATAATCCTGAAAAAAGAGGGTAAGTTAGAAGAAACAATTAAGTCAAAACTAGGATAGTAATTATATAAAATTATAAATCTCAAACAGATATGAATAAATCAATAATATGTTCTGTTTTAATTTTATTGACTTCAGTTGTAATTGCTCAAGAAACAAAAATATTGACAAACATAAAGAATAAACTAGATAATATTGATACTTATCAATCAGCATGTACCCGTTCGTTTTCGATGCCTTTTGGAGGAGATACTTTAACATATGAATCTTTAGTTACACTAAAAAAAATACCAACGGATGGTTTATGTGGTTATTATTATAATTATGCAACAACTGATATATATAGAGATGATATTAGATTTAATGATTTTGAATTCTATTTTGATAGTACTGTTTACAGTTCGTACTTAGGCAAAGTTGAAAAGGTATCATATGCCGACAGGCCCTCACAGTTTATTGGTTTTAAAATTAATAACAGTTATGTACCACCTATTCATGAACGTGGGTCATTAACCAGATTCACACCGTATGGGATAGCGGCTGAATTAGAGTCTTTATTAAAAGATACATCAATGTCTTTAACTCTATTATCCGATACTATTATCGAGTTGGATACATGCTATAGGTTTCATTTTAATTCGAAAGAGTATAGTTCACATGGTACTAAAACGAATTCGAATAAGGTAAATTTTGAGATGTGCTTCAGTACTAAAGAATACTTCCTAGTATATTATAAGAGCGAAGTCTTTTCAAAAATGTTTAATCAAATTGAAGAAGTAACATTTAGAAATACAATTATTAATGAGCCGATTCCAGTGGGATACTTCAGTGAAGATAATTTATTGCCCGATGACTGGGAGAACCAAAGTACAAAGGATATAGAACCTAAAAAGAACCCAGATGAAATGCTTGGAAGAATTGCACCAAGTTGGAATTTACCAATTCTTGGTAGTGATAAGAGTTATGCTAGCTCCAACTTAAAGGGTAAATTTACTCTACTAGAGTTTACAGCTACATGGTGTGGGCACTGCTATAGTGCAGCTAAAATGATGAATAGGTTGGAAGAGAAATTTGAGAAAAATAAGAATATAGAAATACTTAGCATTTTTAGTAGTGAGATGGATAAGAAAGAAGGAATTGAGAGATTTGCTAATAAACTTGAGATATCCGTTCCTGTTTTATATGATGCGGTTGAAGTGGGTAAAAAGTATAGAGTACATGGCTATCCTGACTTTTTCATCATTTCACCTGAAGGTAACATCTTGAACATATATTGTGGATATGGACCTGAAATAGAGGATTTAATTATAGAGGAATTAACCAAATTAACTTCGGAATAAATACACAACTTTGCAGTCATTATTTATATTTGTGACTAAAAACTGTGGCAGTTACACAATCTCCTACGCTGTAAAACAGGCTTATCGGATGTTTTAACCGTCATATTCAGGCTATTTTCGAATCTCCCAAAGTACCTGAATGCGACAAAATCCTATATACTAATATATTGCATAAATAGAAGTGTCGTAATTTCCTGATGCTGAATGTTAAAGCTTTGAGAAAATTGCTTAGATTTGAGGTGTAATAACCCTTAAACCAACATTATGACGAAAAAACTAATCGAAAAGGCATTCTTTGCTTTTATTCTTCTAATATTTATTAATGCTTGTACATCTGATGATTCCCATGGCCCACTAATTGGAGAGATCAACGATAAGGATATTAACTTTGAAATCTCTATTGATAAAATCCAGAATGGGTTAACAACGCTATTAGCTCCTTCAAAGAGCGATTTTATTATTGGTAACGTAGAAATAGTGAAAAAACAGAACTTGTATTTCCTAATGATCACTGGTCGAGAGGGCCAGAAATGTATGGTAGCGCTTAAGGAAATTAGAGGCAAATTATATGAGGCTAGCTCCAAGACAATTCCGATAGTAGTGTGTTCTGGCTGCACCGATGGCTGTGAACCTAATTGGACTGAAGAAGGCTGGTATTGCTCTGATGGATGTGAGGATTGTGAGAAGAGTACTACTGTATCTGATTTTTATATCTTTAAATGAGTTGATTAATTCAAGTGATAAAAGACTAAAGGTAAATCAACAAGGTTAGAAACTAATTTAGTGTAAAGTCTAATCTTGAACTTGTGTAAAGGATGATCCTATACGAACAGGCGAAGTAAACAATGATTAAAAAAATATACATATCAGCATTTCTTGTTTGCATCGGTCATTTATTAATGTCCCAAACACAAGACAACAACTTCAACGGAGTGTCAATAGGAATTTTTGTGGCACCACAATTTATAAGTTGGAACTATAAATATGATGAAGAATATAAAGAAGTTGTAGAAATAATGGATTCAGTTGGGGAAGTGAAAAATGGAATGTCATTTGGTATCAATACAGATTTCTATTTTAATCATAAATCTTCATTAAAAACTGGATTGTCAATATCATTGTATCCATATGAAACTATTAACATGAAAGCTAATGTTGAAGATCCATTACTACCTTGTGGTAACTTTTCACATTCTGGGACTGATTACTTTATTGATTTACCAATTCTTTACAAACATATCTTACTAAAAAGGAAACGTATAAATTTTTTCGTAGGAGCTGGACTGTTAAACAAATTCCTTTTTTACACAAGAACAAAGACCTACTCAATATGCAATGGGAATAATGAATTAATAGATAAGTCTGGTAGTGTTGCAAAGAGTTTCAATTATTTTATTTCCACATTATTAGAGGCAGGAATCGATTTTGTAATAAGTGAACACTTGATATTAGGGTTATCTCCTTCATTCGAATATTCTTTAATAAACATTAAAAGAGATAGAGAAATAACTAAAAAATATTATCAGACAAGAATAAATATAAGTGCAGCTTGGAATTTTTGATAATGCCCTGTACCTAATAAATAGCATTCTAGCACTCAGTATCCCAGCCTGGAGTACATGTTGAACTACATCCCGATTTTTGATGCCATAGAAAGAGTTATACAGACATATGAGACATTGTAGTATTTTTATCGGAAAATAGTGAGTTTGTGAGCGGACTCGGGTTAGGAACCATCAAAAGATTAAATAGATGAAAAACACTAAAATTCAACGTTTATGTTTAACATTATTATTTATGGTAATCCTTGGTGGTTCGATGGCTCAGGAATTTGTTAAATCATTTAAAATCGAATCAGATAACAAGGTGAAGACCATATATACTGGAAACTTAGATTTTTTTGAAATATCAATCAAATATGAATCAATAATAGCAGTTGATAGTTTTAGATATGTTCAAGGAAAGATATTAAGCATAAATGATGAATTTTTAAGAATTTATCCTAAAATTGACAATAAGTATATTTGGTATGATAATGATTCTTCAATACGTATTAATAATACAGTTTGTAGTCCAAACCATACAGTTGACATAAAAATTTCTGACATTGGAATGATCGAGAATCACTCAAATTCAAACTTCAATTTGAAGTCATTTGGAGATGCAGCAATAATAACTGGTAGTATCACAGCATTGTTGATAGCACCATTAGTGAGTATAAAATATAAAACTGGAGAATTTAATGGAGATACATACTTAAAAACTGTAGGTGTAGGATTATCATTTGTAACGATAGGTATTCCAATATCAATTCTAAGCAGGCCACGGAAATACTTTTTTGCTCGAAAGTGTGATGGTAAAGAAGTAAAATTATGGAAAATTAAAAATGATCAATAACGGTATTACCTAATAAATAGGACTCAACCCGTTATACAACCCAGCGTGGCATCATGTTGAATTATATCCCAGCTATATGAGACAATATGGTATCTTTATTGGTAAATGGAGTTTGTGCGCAGACTCCCGTTAGGTTGCATAAAGAAAAACGACACTACAAATGAATAACATACTGATAACAGGAGCAACTGGAAATATAGGGTTTGAGGTAATTCGATTTTTAACTAATATTGATTCAACAAATAGGATTTTTGCAGGTGTTAGAAATATTGATAAAGCAAAAAATGTTTTTAAGGACTATCCCGAATTAAACTACATTCATTTTGATTTCGAGGACTTTGGCACGTTTGATAAAGCTTTAAGCGGAATCGATAAGATTTTTTTATTGCGACCACCTCACATTTCAGACATTGAAACCTATTTTAAGCCACTGATTTCTAAAATCAAAGAGAGAAATATAAATCAGATAGTTTTTTTATCAGTTCAAGGAGTGGAATCAAGTAAAGTGATTCCTCATAACAAAATCGAGCGATTAATAAATGAATACGGATTGGATTTCATTTTTCTTCGACCAAGTTATTTTATGCAAAACTTGACTACTACATTAATTAAGGATATTCAAACGAAACGTGAGATTATTTTACCAGCAGGTAATGCAAAATTCAATTGGATTGATATAGAGAATATTGGGGAGGTTGGTGCAATTCTACTGGACAAATTCAATAATTACAAAAACCAAGCGATTGAAATAACAGGATTGGAAAACGAAAATTTTGAGAAAGTAACGGAATTGATTAACAACTCAATTGACAATCCGATTGAATATAAAAATGTTAATCCACTCAGATTTTTTATGATTAAAAAGCGTGAAGGAATGGTAAAAGGAATGATTATCGTAATGATTCTTCTTCATTTCCTACCCCTATTTCAAAAAGAGCCAAAAATTTCGGATTTTTACGAGCGATTGACAGGGGAAAAACCAACTGATTTAAAAACATTTATTGAGAGAGAAAAGAAACGATTTGATAAACAATAAATTACGCAACCAAACAAAGAAAATACAATGCGTGCCGCAGTTCTTTCCTCCGCGAAACCGCCGCGAGTTAAGCTTCCGGTGTGGAAAAAAAAGCACGTAGTGCATTTCCGCTATGTTGACACATAGAGCTGGCTTTGTTTTTGTCATTACTCCGAGTCCAGGTTACAAAAACTATGACGGCGATGCAGTCGGAATCGCGACGCAGGCGAGCAAAATAGATGAGCAAACGGTGGATGTGGAGCTTTGTTTTTCACAATGCTTCACGAACAGATTAGTTTGAGGGTATTCTGGTAGTGTTGAGTATGCAATTATTGTGACAAAGCCAAGTCCGTAGGATGAATTATCTGCTTACTCATCCGTTAAATCATAATCTGTAAGCTGGTGATTCACTTTGGCGCAATCAATGCCTGGGCACTAACAGATACTCCGATTTACTATTGGATAAATGGAATTTTTTATTCATAATTATGGAAACATTATGGAAACATTTGGGTCATAATGATATCAATTATTCATATTTTAATAGGGAGATTAAGTTGAGTGTTTATTGGGTTAATCATCGCGAAACCACCGCTGGTAGCGGCTTTGGTGTTTATCACACTGAGCAAAATTCCGACCTAGCAACGGTTATTAGGCTAGGGCAAAAACGCCCGGCTTTGGTACTTGGCTAATTACTAAGCCCTTATGCTGATTTATTGGTGTAGGGGCTTTTTTTGTTTTATATCCACCAATTATAAAACAATAAGCGGTCAATTTCTCCTGATAATTACTTAATTAAGCCTGCTTTACGAGCTTCTTCAATTACAGCAATAAGCTTGTTCTTATTGAATTTTTTAAATAGATTTTTACAGTGGAAGTTCACAGCGTTCATAGTGCTACCAAGTATATTCCCAACTTGCTCACGTGTATATCCGGTTGCAAGAAGGTTTAGTATTTGCTGTTCCCGATTGGTTAATTTTGGAGATTGATGACCTTCGGTTTTCACCAAATCATAGAAATCAGGAACGTCATTTCCAATAATTCTTTTTCCTGAAAGAACTGCATGGATGGTGTCGACCAATTCATCTTTCCCACAATATTTCATCAAAATGGCATCAGCTTTATTCATCCAAACATTATAAAGCAATGTAGGGTTCAATTCACCGGTAAGTGCAATGACTTTTTTTTCGGGAAATTGATTCTTAATAACGAGACAAAATTCTATTCCTGTAATTTCCGGCATTATTAAATCAAGTAGTACAACTTTTGCATGCGATCGCTTGAGTTTAGATAATGCTTCTTTTGCTGATGTGGCTGAACCTGTTACCTTGATTTTATCTTTTCCATCGCTAAAGATTGATTTAATACCATCAATAGTTATAGGGTGATCATCTATTACAAAAAGATTAATCATTTGTAACCTGGTTTTAGTTTTTATTAATGAATAAAAATAGTACTTCTTTTATCCATTGTCAAGGGAGGAAAAGTTAAGTTTTTTTCTACATATTTGTGTAGGTTTTGATATCAATTGTATTGAAATCATGTTATTAACCTTGATTTTCTTGCCTTGGCAATTATTGAGTGAATTCGGTTGTCGTTAAACTTTCTGAATATGTTTTTACAATGAAAATCAATAGAGTACATTGATCTGTTCATTTTGTCTGCAGCTTCCTGACGGGTGATTCCTTCAGCCAATAATTTTAATACTTTAGTTTCTGTTTTAGTAAGTTTGGGAATGTCATCTTTAGCACTTTCTTTAATATCAAAAAAAGAAGGCACATTTTGTCCGATAACTTTGCATCCCTTTGATACACTTATAATTGTTGATGTTAGCTCATCAAGTCCGCAAGCTTTGATTAGTATTCCGTCAGGTTTTTGCGACCACATATTGAGCAGGACATTGGAATTCATTTCTCCTGTGAGAGCAATTACCTTTGTGTTAGGGAAGTTGCTTTTAATTTTACTACAACATTCGACACCATCCATTTCTGGCATAATAATGTCGAGCAACACAACATCAATATCTAATGTTTCCAATAGCTTTATTGCATCCTTTCCTGATGTTGCTGTTCCTTCGACTTTAATATCCGGATGGTCTCCAAGTATTGAAGAAAGCCCTTCTGTTAAGTAAGGATGGTCATCTACAATTAGTATTTTAATCATTTTTTGAAACAGGTATTTCGATCATGGTAATTGTCTCCAAATCAGCAGATTCAATTGTGATTTTCCCGCCAAGGTATTCTACACGTCTGTTAATATTTTTCAAACCCATTCCCTGATTGGTTCTGTCATAATTATATCCTCCTCCATCATCTTCAACTGACAGATTAAGAGTATCCTCATGTTCATATAATTGAACGAATATTGTACTTCCTTTCGAATGTCGTGTTGCATTATTAATTAATTCGTAAATCATGAAATAAATATTCACTTCCAGCTTTTCCGATAATCTGCTATCAATATTTGTGTCTAGATGAACCTTAAATCGTCCAGTATCATTGATTGAAGAAATCATATCTGAAATTGCCTTTATCAATCCGTGTTTCTCAAGTTGTGTTGGCAACATCCTATGCGAAAGATCCCTAATATTTTGGTGAATTTGTTGAATTGATTCGGAGACTTCATCATACTTTTTGTGACTTTTGAAGAATCCGTCAAATACAAACCTGAGTGCTCCCAATCTTGCACCCAAACCATCATGCAGATCCATTGCCAGACGTTTACGCTCTGCATCCTGTCCTTCGATGATAGCATTGGCAATTTCCAATGATTTCCCTTTTTCCATTGCTTCAACCCTTGATTTCCCAAGTGAGACCTTTTGTTTGTAATAAACAATTAACCCAATAGAAACGGCTAGAATAGTTATAATACCAAGCAGAATTAACCAAAGATGTGCGATTTCGTTCTTTTGTCGTAATATTTCCTTTTCCTTCTGTTCCGTTTCAAAAACAGCCGTAAGATAAAGTGATTTTTGTGCTTGCTGTTGTTCCCTATACTGAGCGTCTTTTTCTATGAATAACCCAGCATATTTAAATGCATTTTCATAATCCCCAATCTTTTTATAATAATCGCAATATGAGTCATATATCTCTGATTCATTTTCTATACAATTATCTTTAATGGATAATAGAAGGGCTGTATCCAAAAACATTTTTGCACTGTCAAAACTCGACTCTGCCATAAGTACATAGGCAAAATTATTTAATAAGATTGTTAAGTATTCATTGAAATTATTATCACTAGCAATTTTTATGGCATTATTATACAATGATTTAGCTTCATCTAAGTTCCCAGCTGCTTTATTGTATATTGCTTGACTGTTTCTCAATGCTACTTCTTCATAGCTTAGCCTTGGATTAATAGTTATTATGGAATCAGCTAGACGCATGTATTTTAGTATTGTATCAGCGTCAGAAGATGTATTTATATATAGATAATATATGGAGAATGCATCTGCATCATTACCAATTTTTTGTACCATATTAAGACTCTTAGTTAAATATAAATAACCTTTTTCATAGTCTCCAAAATCAAAATATATCATTGCCATATAATAGTACAAATCCATATCTTCTCTTTCATAGCCTTCTAGACGTAATCGTTTATCCACTTCAATGAATATCTCCAGAGCTTCTGAATAGAACCCCATAGCTTGATATACATTCCCTCTAACAATAGATACCATTGGCTCCTTATTGTCTAGATTATACAATTTTGTCAGGTGTAAAACGGAATCGCATAACACTTTAGCCTTTAGCAACCTACCAGTTTTAATTTTTGATTTTATCCTGTGTAGTACTGCATTAACCATTGAGTTGTAATCACCTACTTCTTCAGCTTTTTTATATGCAATTTTTGAATAGTGGTCAACAGAGTCCCCATTTTTGTTAATGTAATAGACTGATTTCTCAAGTAAATTATTGATTTGATAAGAGTCATCATTTTGAGAAATTAATATTTTATGAAATATCAAAATGAAGCATAATGACAATAAAAGTTTCTTCATGAATAGCCTGCTAATCATAAACTGTTAAAGTAAAATGAGTTACAATTACAAATATAGTAATTATTTATGCAGGCTTTCTACTGTCATTCAAACCACACATCGATTTCACAATTGGAAGAGGCATCAATCACTCGAACGCCCCAAATATAATCCGCGCTTAGAGTTTGTGAGAATGTTGTTCCCTCTAGACAATTAAAAGGGCCATATTGGAAGGTTGCATCAATTGCATAGATATAAAAGTCAGCAAAAGCTGTGGTATTTGTTGCTTGATCTTTTGTTTTTAGTTTTAATAGTTTTTCACCACGTCCAAGTTTGTTCTGTATTAATAAATCTGAATTTGCACGAGATGAGTTATACGTAGAGCTAGCACTTGTTGATTCTTCAAATGTTGTTGGGTCTGCAACAACCGGTACGTCATAAGATGGAATGGGATTTTGGGCTGCTAATTTGTTTGTTAGACTTGTAACTGCCAATAGGATTAGAAGCAATAAAAATAGTTTTTTCATAATGTTTAGTATTTTAGTTTAACAATTTCTTTAGTATTACATAAAGTACAATCATAGAATGCTCAGGCGATAGTTGTTAAACTTATTAACTGGTGTGGCTAACCAAGATGTAGGATAAGTAACTAACTACTTTTTAATTGTATGTTGTTTTGTTATTCATTTATCAATTATAATGCTTCATTTGATTGTTAAGTTGATATAATTTTGATGCTTATAGCTACACATTTTAGTAGCCAATCAGAACATTAAATTTTTTTGTGCAGAAATACGGGTTGGGTGAAAAATTTCAGGATAGGGTGATGCAGGCCTATTGCACTCATGAAGCGGGCTATTATTAGGTTAATTAGAAGTCTTTGCCAACAATATGCCTTGCACCACCACTGATCCCTACTATTGCAAGCGTAATACAAACTTGGGTTTTTTAGTACACTTTAATCATGAAGGGTTGTATTTCAAAGAACCAATATTGATGAATTAAATCTCTGATTTCAGTGAATAAATGTAGATGTTATTGCAAGGTTTGTCAATAGGTTAAAACAGTGGTTTTTATGCTACTATTTACTGTAGGGAAAAAGAAGGTGTAAAATCTTTAAGGTCTAATTATCAGGCCCTAATGGAAATTATAGTGTGCAACTTTCTTGAAAAGATAATATTTGAATTTAGCCAGTTTTGATGAATTTTACGATCTGGGCAAGTCTTATTATTAAAATCCCATATTGGTAAATTGGATAATTCTTTACATTACATTTTTTCTTTTGTAAACTACTTTTCTGAAGAAATGTACTAATGAAAGTAGTGGATGACGTAATATCATTCTAGGACCTGCATACCTCATTACTTTTTTAATCTCTTTTTGAGAGATGTCGTTGTAACAATGGATTGTACATATTTCACATGCAGGCTTATTAACTCCATAAACACAATTGTCAATCCTTAGTAATGAATATTTCAGCAGTTTATTGCAATCCAAGCATAGCCCTTCTGTATTTTCCTTATGATGAGATTCACAATACATTGTGATCATTATCTCAACGGTTTTCTTTTCAGATAGTAGTTTCTTGTTTTCTATTTGCATATAATTCTGTAAAAATAGATTATAAACAGTAATGTCAGAATACGAAAAAAGTCTGCCATATACTATGACAGACTTAAACCAAAAACTGACTAATATTTAATATACTTACTTTGGTACTACAGTAAGAAGATCTTCTTTTGGTAAGGCCAAATTATCGTTGGGTGTTGTACTTTGCATATTTAAGTCGTATGCATAAAATATCCTATCTAATAAACCCTTACTTCTTTTGTATGAATTGTTAACGTCAATATATAGTTCAATATCCCATCCTTTACCTGATATATATGCATTTAACTGCTGATAATTGTGATGTTTATCGGAACATATTGCTATGATTTTTCTATTGTTATGATGCGTAGTTTCGTAGTCCATGTCCTGATATTTTTCAAGAATATCAATGTGATTTCGGTTGTTGGAATCCCAAAATATTAGGATAATATCTTTATTATTGTCAATAATTTCGTTCATGCTTACTTTTTGCCCCAACGTGTTGGTTAACTGTTTCTTATTGTCAGTTAATGATTTTGCATCCACACTGGCTGTAAGTAATAAGATACTTATGGTATAAATTAGTTTTTTCATTGTATTAATATTTATATGGTAACAAGAGGAACAATGGTATGATTAATATCATTATTGTGATGGTCCTAGTTTTTCTATTTGTTTTAGTATGTCTTGAGCTTCCACATATTTTCTCTCGCTTTCAATTCGGCTGGTTGTATTTAACTTATGTGATTCCATTAAAAGTCGCTCATATTTTTCATATAGTTTATCTTCCGTGGATTTTCTTTTAAAAATTGCAAACATTGTATTAGGGTTTTAGTATTATTCAAATTTTATATAATCGATTTCTATTTTAAACGTACCTTCTTTTTTATTGCTAACAATAATGCCAAGTCTGTTTATATTTTTTAATTCTGATTTTGACAATGAGGTTCCTGTGCTATCTAACAATCTGTATTCAGAAAATAATTCCAATGGAATGTTTATTGTCATCCAGTTCCAATTTGTGGTACTAAAATTGTATTTAAAATATGGTAGGTAGAATGCTTCATGTTTAAGGAGCCTTAGCGCAAAATCCTGCCCAGCACTTCTGTATTTTATCTCTACGGTAGTATAATTTGATAGGTTTTCATTGTTTTTTGTTCCTCTCAGAGAAGCAAACCCACCATTATTCTTTAAAGATATCTCCCCACTAAATAGGATACTATTATTTAGTTCAATTATGTCGGATGTTGACTTTCCTCCCATAACACCGTCAACAACAGTAGTCCATTTATGAGTATCTGGCGTATTCCCAAAATCAATTATGTATTGAGTGCTTGTGGGAACAAATAATGTAATTAGTATATAAATTAGTGTGTTCATCTTTTAGTTTTATGAAGTACCCCACTTCTTTACAGAAGTAAGGGTACTTGGAGTTATATTGAATTGATTAGTTTACTACTTGCACTTTTCTTGTGGCAATATTATTTCCTGCTTCAATTCTAATGAAGTACATACCGCTTGTTAAGTCAATTACATTTAAGGAGGTAGAACTTGATGAGCTTGTTACTCTTCCTAATTCAGAAGATCTAACAAGGTTTCCAGTAATGTCATACATTTCTACTTTAACATCAGCGTCGTCTGTTAGATTAAAGTTAATGTTTAGTGTTTCAGAAGTTGGGTTTGGATAAGCCTGTATTGATTCAACATCAATAAGCGTTTCAGTTGTTGATGTAATTATTGAAAGTTCAACTAATTCACCTCCATCTGGTAATGCCACCCACAAGCCAAAGGCAGGGCCATCTTCATTATCTTGAGTGTTTAAGAATCCTGATGCCACTATCGTCAAAGCTGTATTTTCTAGCATTAAATCAGCTAAAGGAGCTTCATATACAGCAACTGTTGATGTGCCACTTTCATCTTTTATTGTCAACTGATAGTTGTCTGTAGGAAGTTCAAGGTATCCGGCATAGTCGCCATACATTAGATCGTCAACAATCGTTCCAGCACCTAAACCAGTCTCTACAATATCAACAGTAGGGGCATCGGTTGAGCCATGAAATACAAGAACATCTGTATTTCCCATCATTGTTGATTCCTCACGTCCCATTGAATAAACGTAAATGTCAAATGGTTGTGAAGGGTTATAACCTGTCGGGCTCACAATTCCATTGGCAATTAATACATATGTTTCATCTTCCATTAGTGTATAATCTTGTGTCCAAATTGCATTATCAGGACTAGTACTATTAGGAGCTGCAATAGAGATTGTAAACTCTTGTCCTGCTGGAGCATCTATAAATGGAGACGCAGTTCTGAATGTAAAGTCATCTAATAGTAGCATATCATCTATCCATATATCTACCATTTCTGCTGCAGCATCTGCTGAGTTATGAATAACTTGTACTCTGGCTGTTGCCATTGGCTGGTATAGAGGGAGCTCAATTAATTGACCACCTGATGGTAATGCAACCCAAAGTCCGAATGACTGACCGTTACTATTGGTTGTGGTATTTAAAAATCCAGAAGCTACAGTTACGATTGCCTGATTCTCTAAAGAAAGAGTTTCAAGAGGTGCACTATATGATACGACCGTAGTTTCACTAGTCTCATCTTTAATCTCAAGTATATAATCATTTGTTGGTAGTTCAAGATATCCTTCAAATTCACCATATGTTAAGTTATCAACTAGTAGTTCAGCATCAGCATTCTTTTTCACAATATCAATTGTTGGTGCATCAGTTGCCCCGTGGAATACTAGCATATCAGTATAACCATTCATGTTTGAACTTTCACGACCCATATCGTAAGCATATATGTCGAATGGCTGCATTGGTAGGTATCCATTTGAGCTAACTATTCCGTTGGCAACAAGTACATATGTTTTTCCTTCTGTTAGGCTATAAGTATTTGACCAAACAGCGTTAAGCGGGCTTTGACTATCAGGACCTGTAATTGATAAAGTAAATTCCTGTTCTGCAGGAGCATCTACAAATGGAGTAGCTGTTTGATAAGTAAAGTTATCAATTAGTAGAGTGTTGTTTAACCACACATCAACAACTTCTGCAGCTTGATCAGCAGAATTGTGAATTACCTGAACCCGTGCTGTGGGATTAACCACAGGTAGTTGAATAAGGTCGCCACCTGTTGAAAGAGCAACCCAAAGACCGAATTCTTCTCCATTATTATTTTTTGCAGGATCAAGAAATCCAGAAGCTACTGCAACAATTGCGTTATCTTTAAGATCAAGAGTTTGAAGAGGTGCACTATATTTTACAATTGAATTGTTCCCTGATTGATCACGTACATCAAGAACATAATCTGCGGTTGGAAGCTCAAGGTATCCATCAAATTCACCATACATTAGATCATCTACAATTGTTCCGCCAACAACCTCAATCTCTGCAATATCAACTACAGGAGCATCAGTTGAACCATGAAATACCAATAAATCTGTGTTACCTGTTTGATTAGCCATTTCACGACCGAGTGGATAAACATAAATATCAAATGGTATAATGGGTTCGTATCCAAATGTTGAAACTATTCCGTTGGCAACAAGAACATATGTTTCACCTGGTTCTAAGTTGTATTGTCTTGACCATAGTGCTGTTGAATTTACGTCACTATCTGGGCCTTTAATTGAAACACGAAATTCTTGGTTTGCAGGGGCATCAATAAATGGCGACGCAGTCCTGAACTTAAAATTATCAATTAGTAGAGTATTATCTAACCATACATCTACAGTTTCAGCTGCAATGTCAGCAGAATTATGGATTACCTGAATCCTAGCGTTAGAGTTTTGTGCATTAAGTATATTGCTTGACATTCCTATTATAAAGGATAGAAGCATCGTAAAAATTAGTTGTGATTTTGTTTTCATTTTAGAGTTTTTTAAGTAGTTATTTTTTCTATTGTATTTTGTTTTTTGATTTAAAATAGCTAGTCAGTGGCACTGAGCCACCAACTAACTAAAATCACATTATTAAATATTTGTTGGAATAAGAACACTGTTAATTACGTGAATGACTCCATTGGTAGCATTTGTGTTTACTGCTACAATATTGCTTGATTGATTTATTGTAAGTGACGCTAAGTCAACCGATATGTTTTCACCTTGAGCAGTTGGTAGCTCACCATTTGAGTTTAATGCTGCTGGCAAATCTTTGTCATATGCACGTGCAGGAACTACATGGTAAGTTAGAACACTGATTATAATATTTAGAGGTATGTCATTAAGACTATTCCACTCCATATTACTATCCAGTAGTGATTGAAAAGCTGCATTTGTTGGTGCAAATACTGTAAAAGGACCATCACTGCTAAGAACAGTTAGTAAGTTTTGCTCTGGAGTTCCTTCGTTAGCAGTTCTTTGTAAAGCAGCAATTAGTGAAGTAAATTCGCCGTCAGCAGATAAAGCTATAGCTGTTTCAACTATATTACCTGTTGGAGGTAGTAATACTTTATCTATTACATGTACAACACCTGATCCAGACTCAATATCTACAGCTACGATTTCCGTTGTTCCATTGATATAGTTACCAGATGAAACTAGAGAGAAATTAATATTCTTGCCATTCACAGTTGTTGCTTCTGATGGAATTTGCGTACTTAGTACTTTAGCTCCAACTACATGGTATGTTAATACCATTGCCAGTGTTTCTTTGTCAATATCGTTCGGATTGATACCCGACATAGTAAATGCATCATTTGATGGTGCGAAAATTGTCAAGTTGGGAGTATCTAATAGTGTACTTACTAGTTCAGCTTTTACTGCAGCAGAAATTAGTGTGGAGAAATTCTTGTTGAAATATGCTGGTTCTAATACGGTGTTTACAAACTGAGCTATTGAAGCAGGTACCAATACTTGGTCCACTGTATGAATAATTCCATTTGAAGCTTCAACATCGTAAGGCATTACTACCGATGCACCATTTACCATGATTCCACCCATTGTACTTACATTTACCGTAGTTCCTTGTAATGTTGTTACATCTCCATCTGATATTTGAGTTGACATAACACTTGAAGGTACAACGTGGTATAATAATATTTGCTCAAGCACTTCAACAGGTACATCATTAATGTCTGTTTGACCAATGGTTTCCAATAAAGCTGCAAAAGCCTCATCCGTTGGAGCAAAAACTGTAAATGGACCATCACCCTGAAGGTCATCCACTAGGTTAGTAATCGTTAATGCGGTTGCCAATGAATTGAATCCGCTTGACTGTGCTATTTGAATGATATCATTTGTTGGTAAATTTATTGGTTCGGTTTCGTCGTCTTTGTTACAACTGGTAAAAGCGATTGTTGTTATTAGGACGGATGCTAGAAATAAGATTTTAGTTTTCATGTTAGTGATTTTAATTTATGTCTAAGTATTATTTGTTAAATCTTCGACAAAATAACAACAAATATTTTTATTGTACAAGAAAAAAGATAAAAAAGTTATACAAAAAATTAATTTACATTAATATTCAGGAGTTTAGAGATGCATTTATTTTTAAAAATGTCTATTTTTGCAGCAAAATAACTAGACATGAGTACATATTCAGTGGCACAAGTTGAGGCAATAACTGGCATAAATGCGCATACTTTACGGATTTGGGAGCGACGTTATAGTTTTCTAGTTCCCATGCGCACAGCCACAAATATTAGATATTATAGCGATAAAGATATTCGTAAGCTAATAAGTATTGGTTTATTGCAAAGGCATGGGTATAAGATCTCCAAGCTGGATGCAATGGAAGAAAAGCAGATTAGTGCTGCTGTTGAAGAAATTCTAGAAAACTCCTTAACGGCAAATGAGGATGAAATAAATAGTTTAATGCTTAGTATGTTGAACTTTGATGAGAATCAGTTCGACAAAATATTTAAACGAAAACTAGTTCAGATTGGGTTATTTGAAACAATAGTTGAAGTAATCTATCCTTTCCTATATAGAATAGGTATACTATGGAGTGCGAGCAAGGTTATTCCTGCTCAGGAACATTTTATTACAAATCTAATACGACAGAAGATAATATCTGCAATTGATACTCTTCCCATAGCCAATGCCCAACAACCTGGAGTTGTATTATTTTTATTACAAGATGAAAGACATGAACTGGGATTATTACTCACTTCTTTTTTAGCTCGAAGTATTGGATGGCGAGTTATATATCTTGGTCAGGATGTGCCCATTGAAAATATTTCTAGTGTGGCAGAACTGGTTAGCGTTAATTATATGATGACGATGTTAATTTCACCTCGTATGGATGATTATAACTCAATTCTGCATGAACTAGTTCGAACAACCTCTTTACCTTTAATAGTTTCTGGGATGGAAAAATATGTTTCAGCTGTAGTAGATGAGTCCAATATAATTAAGATTGCTAATCCAACTGAAATGATTGAATTTTTAAAGAGTAGAACAACCAATAATTAAAACAACCATTCTAGCAAATAGCTACTAGCAATACCATTATTATGACAAAACTGTTTGGATTAAACCTAACTCAATTACAAGATATTACTAAAAGTCTGGGCCTGCCCGGATTTACTGCAAAACAAATTGCGGATTGGTTATATAAAAAGGATATTTCAACCATTGATGAAATGAGCAACCTTTCAAAAAAGGCTCGTGAACTATTAAATGCGAATTTTGAGGTTGGTTTAGAAGCTCCATCAACTGTTCAAACTTCTAAAGATGGAACTAAAAAATATCTTTTTCAAATAGGTGAAAATGGGTCCGTTGAAGCTGCCTATATTCCAGACAAAAATAGGAATACCCTTTGTGTTTCATCTCAAGTTGGATGTAAGATGCGTTGTTTGTTTTGCATGACTGGCCGACAAGGTCTTAAGGGAAACCTTACCGCAGGAGACATCTTGAATCAAGTACGAAGTTTACCGGAATGGCATGATCTAACAAACTTGGTTTATATGGGTATGGGTGAACCTCTGGATAATCTTGAAGCGGTTATGCAAAGTTTGGAGATACTCACTGCTGATTGGGGATTTGGATGGAGTAAGAGAAAAATAACTGTTAGTACCATTGGAATTGTGCCAGCTATGAAGCATTTCTTGGAAAATAGTGAATGTCATCTGGCAGTAAGTCTGCATACTCCCTTTGAGTCGGAACGAAAAATGCTGATGCCTGTTAGTCATGTTCATACTATTGCAGATATTCTCTCCGAAATTAAAAAGCACGATCTAGGTCGTCAGCGACGTGTGTCTTTTGAATATATTGTTTTCAATGATATTAATGATACTCCAAAACATGTTAAGGAACTTGTTAGGATCTTAAATGGTATCAACTGTCGCATTAATTTAATTAGATTTCATGAGATACCTAAAACTCCATTGAAAGGTACTGACGAGGGAAAACTCCAGGAGTTTAAAGAGGCGTTAAATGCGAAGGGAATAATAACTACCATACGTGCTTCACGCGGACAGGATATTGATGCAGCCTGTGGATTACTATCTACAAAAGCAAAATCAGACTAATACTATTTTAACTAAATATACTATAAATGAAAATTAGGACATTTCTAATAATACTAGGATTCGTTATCATTGGAACTGGTTGCGAACAACCTCAGAATAATTCCAATAAAGAAATATCATATTCGATGGATGGGACATGGGTACTTGATGGAGACGAATATTCTTCCTTAGTAATTAATAATGGCAAATGGACTTTCTTGTATGGAGGTCAAAATGGAGATATATTCAATGCCACTCATGCTGATAATCTCCCACAATATGTGGATGAAACAGTAAAATCAAGGTTCGTAACACTTTCAAATGAGTCAGACACCCTTCATTTTGAGATCATGGGCCAAACCGATTCTATTTTGAATATGATGTATTATCCCATGGGCACAATGTATTTGTATAATCGCCAATGGTAACATGGTTGAGGGTTTTTAGCACACTCTTTTATTAACAAGATTAATGTTAGTGTCTTTTCCACCAAACAATAAAACCTGAGATTAGAATAAACAGGATTAAGAATCCGGCAAGGGGTATGAACAGAATGTAGAAATTACCAAACATGAACTTATACATTCGAGCAGTGTGAACTTCCAAAGCTACATTCCAAATAGACATTGGTTGTGAGGATATTTCTTCAGGCATTTCACGAAAAGCCAATCCGTTTAACATGTTAATCCCACCATGGTTAAAATCAAAGAATATTTCCTTTCCATAGAAGTCGTTAGAGTAGCCGGTAACTAAGAAATCACCCAGAGGTGGTCCGGATGGGTCTTTGGGTTTTATCGGCCCTTTTGTAATGTAATCCATCGCATAGCCTGATCTGAGATTCCATAAAAATAGTCCCTCAAATGAACCTATCAAAATGGTATTTTCATTCACTTTCTCAAATGCAGTTACACCCATCACACTTACAGGAGGTTGTCCGTAAACTCTTCTTAATTCTGATTTGAAATTATCATTTGAATAATAAATGCCATCAAGGGTTGCAACCAGATATATATTTTGGTCTTCGAAGTACATTAATCTTCTAAGTTTATCAAACCAAGGGTTGGGTGAATCCAGCTCTGTATAAGGTATTTTATCTACCTTGGTATATGCAATTGCAGCAAGTAACGGTGGCCGAAGGAACATGCCGGTTGCGGTTGTTATAATCAATAAAATGAGTGTAATCCATCCTATTTTATTGTGCCACTTTAGTGAAAAACGTCTGACCTTTACATTTCTTTCTGTTGATTTATTTTTCTTTTTCCTTCTTCTTGATGACATTGGTATTATCCAGTATATCAATCCTGTTACCGTAAGAAAAATAAATATTAGCCCGATGAAATCCACAAGTAATATTCCCGGTAGTCCGTACAATTCACCACTATGGATTACCCACAAAGTTTTAAATAACCCGGCTTTATTATCATAATCTTCTGGTGTTGGTATAGTTACTTTCGTAAAGTTTAAGCCATCAACCGAAGTCATCAAGTATGACCTACTCATGACTAGTAAAGTATCAAGATTTTGACCAATATCTACAATCCGTTGATTATGTATGGGTAGTTCTATTTTCTGCCAACGATTCTCAGGTTCAAGATATTTGAACAACCCAAAATGTGTTCCTGCATATAATCCATGGATTTCAGAATTATGGATTTTGCTAATCTTTCTATTATCAATACCATCCGGGAAACCGTTATTAAAATCCGTAAAATTTAACGCTAATGAATCGGTAAGCCATATTCCGATATTTCCATAGATTAATATGCTATCTAAGCCAATTTTTGTTGTTCCAGCTACTCCGGCATTATTCCAGTTATTATAGCTATAATCGGATGGAAGAAAATCACGATTAACGTCAACTCCTGAAAATAACTCACGATGATTAAGAATAATTCCCGATACGGAAAAAAGTATAATGAATACTGTAAGTATGATACTTAACCACTTGTGATATTTCTTGAAAAAGTTGACCATATTCTTTATGTTGGCTGCAAAAATAACAATCGCTGTTGAACTCAACATACCTGATTATGGGTATTTGTTTGTGGTATGTAGTTTTCCGAATCAGGAGCCAAAATCAGAGAGTACAGATCAAAGAATCATGGTCAGAGATCATAAATCGAATGTCAAAGATCGTAAATCAAATATCATTAACTCCACTTATCAATGACATAAAACACTATTTTTGAAAGTTAATTTTTGCGTTATGGAAATAGTTAAGAAAGGCTTTGCCAGCGATAACTGGTCAGGAGTTTGTCCGGAAATTATGGAGGCATTATCTGATATAAATCATGGGCATATATTTGCCTATGGAGAAGGTGATGAGGAAGTTTCTCAAATAGCGATTAAAAAATTCGAGGAGCATTTTGGTAATGACATAAGTGTATTTTTTGTTTACAATGGAACTGCTGCAAATGTGCTAGGCGTTGGTCATTTAATTAACTCATATCAGGCAATAGTTACTGCACATACTGCACATCTTAATGAAGATGAATGTGGTGCACCAGAGAAATTTATTGGATCGAAGATTCTGGAGATTCATACTGAAAATGGAAAAATTGTACCTGATCAGGTGAAGCCATTCTTTACCAGTTTTGGTTTCCAGCATCATAGTCAACCGAAGGTTATATCCATAAGCCAGGTTACTGAAATGGGAACGGTTTATACTCCTGATGAAATCAGGGAGCTGGCAGATTTTGCCCATGAAAATAATATGTATCTACATATGGATGGTGCCCGAATAAGTAATTCTGTTATTGCACTTAATACTGATTTTAGAAGCATTACAACCGATGCTGGAGTTGATGTCCTTTCGTTTGGAGGAACGAAGAATGGGCTAATGTTTGGTGAGGTTGTTATCTTTTTTAACAAAGCCCTGGCAGAAGATTTCCAGTATGCTCGAAAACAAGGTATGCAGCTTCATTCGAAGATGAGGTTTATTGCTTCTCAGTTCACCAGATATCTCACCGATGACCTTTGGAAGAAGAATGCGTTGATGGCAAATAATATGGCAAAGAAACTTGGTGATGAAATTTCTAAGATACCAGAATTAAAGGTTAGTCAAAATGTGGATGCAAATGGAGTTTTTGTGTTGATGCCATCGGAATTGATTCCTGTTATACAGGATCAGTATTTTTTCCATATTTGGAATGAAACACCTGTTGTTGAAAATGGAATAGCCAGAAATGAAGTAAGATTGATGTGTTCCTGGGATACCACTGAGGAAGATATCCAGGGTTTTATAAATCTGATAAAGCTTAAGTTAGGATAACCTATTCAGGAAGTTTGAATACCGGATTATAAATCAACCCAATTATATTTCCCCACGGATCTTTAACAGATGCCACCAACAATGGTTCACCTACACTGTGTGGTTTTTCATGTTCTGAAGCACCCATTTCAATAAAGTGGTTATAAACTTCTTCGATTTCCTCCACACCCCAATATACAATTGAACTTTCGGCTTTTTCCGTTGTTGGTTTTTCTTCTGGAAGTAAACCAAGTTCATAGCCTCCGATATTGAATCCTACATAGAATGGTTCATCAAAATATGGATTTGTTTTGAATGCTTTTGCATACCATTGTTTTGCATCGTTCAGATCTCCAACCATGTACACAGTTGTTCTTAATCCCTTAATCATTGGAGCTATTGTATCCATATTTGTTGCGTGTTTATTTACTTGAGAGAAAGTTGTTTGTGACATTGCAATCAATGCAAATAGTAAGTATAGTTGTTTCATTTTAATTTTTTATTCGATCACTTTTTCATTGTGAGAATTCACAAACAAGGTGGTTCCCACATTATCATATCCTGAAAAAGTATTTTCCTTTTTTACGGCTTCTTCTCGGAATCCGATTAATGTGAGTCCGGCATCGTAGGATTTTTGATTTACAAGTTCTTTTTGGCTGATATTTGAATCTTGTGGAATTATTTCAATATTAGCTGAAGTAATTGGCAGACGTCCTGATTTAACCAAATCTTCCATGTTTTTTCTTGTTTCCATCTCAAGTTCAGGCTTGCAGATATCAAATATCTTTATATTGGTTTTTTTCCAGTCGGGGTGCCCCGAAATAATAAAACTCAACAATATCATCAGATTCGCATTTGAAGAGTCGGTGGAAGATATCCAGATATGAATTCCATTTTGGTATTTGACTTCCCGTTTACTACTGGCAAGGATTAATACATCGAAATTACCTGCATTTACTAGTGCGAAATTATCTATTATATGATCCAGGTTACCGGGATCATCCTTGTCAAACTCAAAAATCACCATATTGTTTTCCATACCGGCAATTCCGGGGATCTGTATTGCCTGTGCTATAGCAGATGTGTAGGATGGTGAAATTATTGTATCAAGATATACATGACTATCTTTTTTGCCAATCATTCTATTAATCTTAACCAGTTCTGATTCAGCCTGCTTGTAGGTAGCTTTGGAATAATAACCTTCAATCCTGTGGAGATAGGTTCCAAAACCGTATTTATGTGAAATCCAGTTTAGTAACATTAATGCACGATCTCTTTCAAATGTGCTTTTTGAAATACATATCGCACTTGGGCGCCATTCCTGATATGATCTGTCTCTGCTTCTGCGTTGTAGCAATACTTGCAGGTTTCTGTTAAGTTGAAAAATTGCATTTGAGAATAATGAAACAAACCCTCTTCGGTACCTATGAGTATAATTCATGTATTGATAAAGAGCTGTCATTAAAATAAATGCAAGTAAGGCATACCCTGTGTTTATTTTAAACATTACCCAGATTGATACTATGAAACCAATGAGTGACAGATACCATTTGGATGTATATGATGGGCGGTATGATGGAGATGATCCAAAATGATTGAGTACTGAAATCAGACATAATGCGCCGTAAGTAACCATGAAAAACATGGAAATAATCTCTGCAACAGTATTAACATTGCCCAGTGCTACAAACACGAAGGCAATTATCAATGTTACAATGGAGCTATTGATGGGTTCATTATCTTTTTCACGACCATGCGCAAGCCAACTATTTAATTTGGTGTTTGGGAAAGCTCTATCCGACGCAAGTGCCTGTAGTGTGCGGGGAGCAACCATAACAGATCCCAATGCAGATGAAATTGTTGAAGCAGCAAGTCCCAGTGGAATTATCCAGCTACCTTGAATCGCAATATTCCCCATCACCAATTGATTGTTTACCAACTCATCCACATCCGCAGAGATTGCAAGTTTGTATGCGATGAAAAAGTAAATTATCATTCCAGTAAAGGCAGCTGCAATTGTTCCTATTGGGATCGATTTTGATGGGTTTTTTAAATCACCCGATAACCCAACTCCGGCTGTAATTCCTGTAAATGCAGGAAAAATAATTGCAAATACTATAAAGAAACTCGATGGATTTTTAAAGTCGGCATTAAATATTGTAAAGTCAATATTTGCAGCCTGTTCGCTTGTTCCAGCAAAGAACAACACGAGTGAAACAAATAAAATTCCCACTACAACATATAGTGCTTTAACACCCAAATTAGCACCTTTCATAAGTATTAGTGCTCCAAGTATTATAATAGATGGGATACTTATTGCTTGTCGGGGAAGGTCAATTTCGTAAACCTGTCGCAGATATTCAAATAGAAATTGGAAGGCTTCCGTAAAGGCAATTACATAAAATGCAACACTGATTGCCTGGGAAAGAAACAGTGCAATACCAATTGTAGCACCTATATTTAAGCCAAATGACCGTGAAATAATAAAGTACTCTCCACCACCTTCAACACGTTTGTTGCTGGCGATCTCGGAGATGGCCAATGCTGTAGGGATTGTAACCAGATGTCCAAGAAGAATTATAAGGATAACTCCCCAGAATCCAACTGTACCAACTGCAAATCCAAATCGGAGAAACAGAATTGCACCTAATATGGTCGATATTGCTGTGAAAAATACAGGGGCAGTTCCGAATTTACTGGCTACAGACTTTGAGGCCATTATTATTAATTTGTGTTCAGCTTAAACAAAGATAGCAGAAAATCAATGAAATAATGACTTAATGAACTAATGTAAAAATGAAAAGTTATGTTTTAGTCATGTTGAACAGAGTGAAAATGCCCGTATCACGCATTGGATTCTTCGCTGTGCTCATAATGTCAACAAAAGATAAGAGTCAAGAAATAGGAAACAAGAGTTAGAATATGTTAAGTAATAGCCAAAAGCTTTAAGCCATTAGCTATTTGCCAAAAGCCATGCGCTATCCGACATTGCTACTTATGCACATCCTTAATAAAGGCTTCAACCTCAGGAACACCACCCTGGTATACCAAATAACCATTATATGGTTCACGTGTGGTAATCTCATCATTGATAGGAGTGAGCATCATCTTTTTAACTTCTTCGGGATCATCTGTTTGTCCAAGAATCCAGCTGAGTTTTACCCATGCTACTTCAGGTAACATATTGCCGGCAGGTATAATTCCTTTTGCCATCATATCACGGCCCGTATCATAAACGAACATATGAACATAACCCCAAAGAGTTTGTAATGTCATATACATATGAACACCCTTAGCATGAGCTCGCTCAATGGCAGGATAAAGTTCCTTGTTAACATGTCCGAGTCCGGTACCAACAATAATAATTCCTTTGTATCCTTTGTCCACAAGTGCATCAAGAGTATCGGAATTCATACCTGGATAATAATACAGCATTGTTACTTTATCACTGAAATAAGGAAGAATTTTTACATCCTTATCAGTACGACGTTTATTGTAGGTTTTTTTGATTGGGATTATTTCTTCCCTGTTAATTCTTGCCAAGGGAGTATCGCCAATTGTTCTGAAAGTTGACCTGTAAGATGAATGCATTTTTCTCACACGGGTTCCTTTATGAAGTAATCCGTATTCATCGGAAGTTGGACCAAACATACAAACCTGTACTTCTGCAATATCTGATGTTCCGGCAGCTTTCATGGCATGCATAAGGTTCAGAGCAGCATCAGAACTTGGTCTGTCGGATGAACGCTGTGATCCCACAAGAACAACGGGAATCGGTAGGTTTTGACACATAAAAGTAAGTGCTGCACCTGTGTGATGTAATGTGTCGGTACCGTGTCCGATAACGATGCCATCAACACCTTTTTTAATTTCTTCACCAATGGCTTTAGCAAGAGCCATATATTGCTTCGGCCCCATGTTTTCACTAAAAACGGCAAAAATCTTTTCTGTTTCCAGATTACAGATATCTGCAAGTTCAGGAACAGCACCATAAAGTTCGCCCGGTGAAAATGCAGGAATTACAGCACCGGTACGATAATCTAATCGGGATGCTATTGTACCACCTGTTCCAAAAAGTTTAACCTTTGGAAGTCCTTCAGTATAAGGAAATTCCTTTTCAGGGATTTTGTAGTTTGCCTTTTTGTAACCGGTTTCTTCCATGCTGATAATTGTACCGGTATCAATACCAATATTGTAACCAGTAATAATTTTAACAACGATGTGTTTATCGTCATCATTCTCAGATCTTGGAAGAACAGTACCTTCAAATTTTCCTCTTGTAGTTTTGGCAACAACAGTTCCCCAAACCCGTACTTTATATTTTTTAAGAAGTTCTAATGCTTCTCCTTTATAACCTTGAAATATGTCGTTGTCCATTTTTAAATTTCTTTACTTAGTTCACTTAAATCAACATTTCCAATTGCAATATTGCGAAGTTTACCCATCACCCAGTTTTTCATTTTGGCTTCACACACTTCAGTTTTGCCTTCTTTAAACTTATCGTAAAGAAGTGGAAGTTTTGACATTATTTCGTCTTTTGAATATTTTTTGAAATGGATACTTGTAAGAATAGAATCAAAGTCCATTTTAGGATGTTCAATTAAATTAGGCAGCATGTTTTCAGCAATCTGGAACGTCATGTTTTTGTCTTTCAGATATTTGAAAAGATCATAGATTCTGCTGTGCTTAAATTCCTGAGGCCCTTTGTAGTGGCCTTCTGCGAACTTCACTTCATGTCCGAAAAATGTGCAGATATATGATGGAGTTACATTTGTATCTTCGATAATTTTCGTGATTAAAGGGAATAAGTTTTTGGAGAAGATATAAGTATAAACATCTTCACTTACACCCCATTTTTTCATTTGCTTGTAATTTTCAATTACGTCTGTTGGAATATCTTGGCTGAGGTTTTCAATATAGCTGTTTTCAAGAGGGATAGGAGCTGAGTCAGTATCAGGATACATCCGATCGGCACCAGGAAGTACACGTTCAAAAATTGTTGTGCCGTCTTCCAATGATTTACGGGTTTCGTTAGGAACACCTTCCATTGCCATCTGACATCTTTCTTCAACAGTTTCTATTGCGGTTTTCATATCGGCTTCGTCTCCCCAGAGAATTATCTGAGCATCACCTTTTTCTGCGTTAAGCAATTTCTTAATTTCATTCCAAACAGATTCAGAAACCAAAGATTCAAAATCTTCGGAATGAGTCATATTTGGTTTTTCAATACATGCAATTACCTTTAGTCGGGTGGCTATCTCATCAGCAAACATTTGGTTGGGTTGTGTGAAATATGATAGCATACCTTCAAACTTGGGAAGATTTATTGCCAGTATTTGTTCTTTATTTTCAAGACCATCAATTCCCTTGAGCTGTTCTTTAACGCTTATGTGATTAATTTTCCAATCTTCAGGTTTGGCAACTTTTTCTAGCATCAGGTCTCTAATCTGCAACAATGCCCACTGACGGAAAACTTCATTATGTGTGAGTTCAGGAATCCATTTTGTGTGTGCTACTCCTTTAATCTCAACACGACTTCCTCCACGGCAGCTAACGTTAACATCCTGGCGTCCTGCCCCCATACCTGTACGTACTTTGTTGGTGCTTCTGTTAAGGAAACGGATGTAATCGCAGCCTTCCTTAACTTCATCGGGATTTACAAAATCAGGATATGTAACTGTTTCGATTAAAGGCATGCCGAGTCTGTCGGTCTTGTATACACGTTCATGGCCAATGTCACTGATCTCACGACATGAATCTTCCTCAATACTCAACTGAATAAGTCTGACTTTTTTTGTAGGCATTTCAAGTTCACCTTCGACACCTAGAATTGCAGTACGTTGGAATCCTGTTGGAATACTTCCATCAAGATATTGTTTACGAGTAATATGAACTTCACCAACAATATTTAATTTTGATAATAAAGAGATTTCAAGAGCTTTTTCAAGCGCATCCATGTTGATTGGGAATGGTGGAGTATCATCTACCTCATAAGTACACGCATTTTCGTTATTTATGCGGTACTTAATTTCCTTTCTCGTACGAAATTCCATCAATGCAGTGCCGTCATATTCTCCCAACTCACTTAAGGTAGGGCGCATGTGGCGGATTAGCTCAGCATCATAATCATCATGTTTGTGGAAAATTCCTGCCGGACAATGGCAAAAAAGTTTCTGATCTGTTAACAGTTGCTGGTGTACTTCCAAACCCGACATAAAACCCAGTGAATCATACGTTTCCTGAGTGGCCTCATCTCTTGGTACATATCCAACCTTTATCTTACTGTTAGTATAATTTGATCTTGAATCAAAACTCATTATATCAGTAATTTTATTTGATTTTGAAAAATGCCAAAATTAAGAAAAATGACTTGGAAGGATGTACTTATTATCTAAAAGTTTCACTATTTATAATTGCCTTAAATATGTAGACTTTTAATGATTATTTTTGTCATTGTTTTCATATGAAGTTGAAGTTATATATCAGAAATATTATTTTACTAACTGCTATTTTGTGCATAGCAGGAATTACTCATGCTCAGCAAAAAGCACGGGTTCATCTTAAACATGCTGATGTTTCCAGTTATAATGCAAAAATTGGTCAGGGAATTCAGCGTTTAATTGGTAATGTTGCTTTGCGACAGGATTCAACATTATTTTATTGCGACAGTGCTTACATTGATGAGAAAAAGAATAGTTTCGAAGCCTTTAGTAATGTCCATATTAAGGTTAATGATACCGTGGATGTTTACGGTCAAAGAATGTTATATGACGGGAATTCTCGTATTGCTGAGTTGTTTGATAGTGTGAAACTGGTTGATAAAAACACTGTCCTTACCACAAACCATCTGATATACAACAGAATAACAAAGATTGCTCTTTATGATGTTGGTGGGACCATTGTAAATGCTGATAATGTGTTGACCAGCGTTTATGGATTATATTATACAACCACCAGAGTATTCCATTTCAGGAAGGATGTGGTACTTAGAAACCCCGATCAGGAAACTTATTCTGATACTCTCATTTATAACACTAATACTGAAACTGCATTTTTTAGGGGGCCATCAATAATCCGTGGAAAGGAAAGTACAATTTATTGTGAAGATGGCTGGTATGATACGAAGAATGATATATCAAAATTGGTGAAACGACCGTCAATTAGTAATAACGAGCAAACAATCTTCGCCGATAGTTTATTCTACGATAACAATTCCATGTTTGGTAAAGCAATGGGACATGTGAAAATTATAGACACACTGCATAAAATCATACTTTCAGGAAAAAAAGGTGAATTGTGGGATAAAAAAGGGCTTAGCTATGTTACCGACAGCGCAATTGCAATAGCATATGATAATCAGGATTCATTATTTATCCACTCCGATACAATGTGGCTCAACTTTGACAAGGAGAGGAAAGCAAAACTTATGAAAGCCTATTACAAAGTTCGATTCTACAGAAAAAATCTTCAGGGGAAATGCGATTCGCTTTCATATAGCATGAGTGATTCCACAATTAGGCTTTATGATGAACCGGTGCTTTGGTCGGGAAAAAATCAATTAACTTCAGATTCAATTTCCATTGCCGTTTCCGGAAACAGGGTTGATTCGCTAATGTTGTATAGTACTGCCTTTATTGTATCGAAGGATTCAACGAGTACATATAATCAGATCAGAGGTAAAGATATGGTGGCATATTTTACAAAGAATGAATTGTCGAAAATTAATGTTGTTGGAAACGCTCAAACTGTTTATTATGTGAGGGAACAAGATGGCTATTTAATTGGAGTTGATATTGCAGAAGCCAGTGGTATGATTATCAGAATAAAAGATAATGATATTCAAACGATAACATATTATCAATCGGTTGATGAAGATATGTTCCCTGAAAAAGATCTTACTGAAGAAGAAACAAAACTCAAGGATTTTTCCTGGCAAAGTTATATCAGGCCAAAGAGTAAATATGATATTTTTCCATTAGTGATAGAGGAAGTGGAAGAATAATTTGGAGTTCGTACTTGAGGTTTTATGTTTGAATTCAACATTTTATCATTCACCCATTCATCGCTCACCACTCACTCTCTAGAACAAGGAGAATTTCACGTATCGTTTTGGATTAATTCTAATATCGTTAAGTAGAGAATCCAGTGCAGTAGCCGATCTGTTTAACTCCATGTAAAGACTATCGTTATTCATTAACTGACCGAGAGTTCCTTCACCACTATTAACTTTCTTAAGTATATCCTGCATATCAGCAAGAGTAGCATTGATTTGTTTGAAAGTCCCTGGAATCTCTGATTTAGCAAGAGAGTCACTAATTGTCTCAAAGTTTGCAATGATATTCTTGATATTATCTTTATTTTGATTAAGTGCAGTGGTTAATGAATCTAGATTAATCAAAATGTCAGAAATTCTAGATGATTCTTCAACAACCAATGTGTCAATATTTGAAGTTGTTCGTTGAAGGTTTGAAAAAGTTAACTCAATGTTCTGAAAACTTTCTTTAATATTATCCCTTGCCGATTCATTGAAAATTGATTGAAATGCCACAACCAGAGAATCAATGGAGCCAAGTAAGTTTTCAGCTTTGTTCTTAATAGGCTGCATTTGAGCATTGACTTCTGCCATAAGTCCTTCCTCAACACTTGTTGGTAGTGTATCTCCTTCTTTAAGAATGATTTTTGAGTCGCCAAGCTTTAGCTCGATGGCCTTTGATCCCATGAGGTCGGAACTAAAAATTCGAGCAACAGTATTATTAGGAATGGGAAAGTCTGTTGAGAGAACCATGCTAACCATAATATTTCCCGACATATCAGGATTAAAATAAACACTCTTTACCTGTCCAACCCTGAGTCCGTTTATGACTACAGGATTTGCTTTAATTAGTCCGTTTACCTTCTGATAACTGGCAAAATAAATAGTCTCTTTCTTAAAAAGGCTTGTGCTTTTCAAAAAGTTGTATCCCCATACAAAGATTACTACGGCAGCTATAAAGCTAAGTCCAATGATTATGGGTCGGGTTCGTTTTTTCTTTTTTTCAGCCATTTGTATAAAAACGCTAAGTTAATTTATTTGATGTTTAAGATAATGACGTGCTTACAAAGTTAATTGAATTTCAATTAAATATTCATAAACCTATTACTTAATTTTATTTACTTCGCTTAAGCTTATTCGTTTGTTGTTATGAAATGCAACAACAAAAGCATCCTTAAATCCGGCTCCTTTAACCACCTTTTGATGTGCAGAGGCTGCATTAAGGCTTGAAAAACTGCCTGAAGTATACTTATACATTCCATTATGCTCGTAATATGTTACATCCTTTACTTTGCTAAATCTTGAATCGGATACTTTTACTTCTCGAGGACTAGTATAAAACTGGACTTTGTAAATAACAGTATTACTTGGGGTGGAGGTAGTGGTAGTTTCTGTAACTTGTTCTGATCCTGAATTTTCCTGTTCAAACTCTATTTTATATTCCTTAAAGGCACGATAAATTGCCGAAGCCATATAAACCTGTCCGTCTTTCGATTGTAAGAATTTTTCCTCAGCTGTATTGCTTAAATAGCCCAGTTCAACCAATACCGAAGGCATGGAGGTTTTCCAAAGCACAAGAAAACCAGCCTGATATACACTTCTGTCTTTTCGGCCAACGCGCTCTGAAAATTGTCTCTGTATTTTACTTGCAAAATTCAGACTGAGATCAAGATTGTTATTTTGTAATAAGGTTAATCCGATAAGGGCTTCAGGTGATTTAGGATCAAAACCTCCATATTTTTCCTCAGTATTTTCCTCAAGTAAAATAGCAGCATTCTCCATCATGGCAACATCCATATTTCGCTTTGTCCTCTTATCTTCAATACCTAGAACATAAGTTTCAGAACCATAGATTTTTGATGAAGTATTAGCATTGCAATGAATGGAAATAAATAAATCGGCATTAGCATTATTTGCAATTTCACCACGCACGTAAAGATCAACAAACTTGTCGGTTTTGCGCGTATAAATAACTTTTATATCAGGAAAGTTCTGTTCAATATAAGCACCAGTTTTGAGAGCTACAGAGAGGGCAATATCCTTTTCTTTAACATGTTTGCCAAGAGCTCCAGGGTCTTTACCACCATGACCGGCATCAATAACTACTGTTTTGATTTTAGTGCCTTTTTGTGCCTGCGTTGTTGTGCTTAATAATAAAAAGGCAATTAGTACAAATGAAATATGTGCGATCTTTTTCCTCAATTTTTGTTTTTGAAATTAATTCAAATAACATGCCATTGTAACTAACAAAGTTAGAATATTGAAATGGCATATCAAATAATTCATCAGTTAATTATTAACATTCAATTATTCATATTAGTATGATAAGCTAAAAATTTATTATGTTTGGGATGCATTTTTAAAAATCAAAACCAGAAATCATGAAAGTTACCAGAACATTTGATCTTATCGACCATTTAATGGATGGACTTCAGCGCGATGATGCTCTTGCTGTTAAAAGAAATGGCATATGGGAGAAATTTAGTACGAAAGATTATAAAGAAAACGTTGATAATTTTAGTTATGGTTTGCTTGCTTTGGGTATCAAGAAGGGAGATAAAATAGTAAGTATTTCCAATAACAGACCCGAATGGAATTTCATGGACATGGGTATGAGTCAGGTTGGTGCTGTTCACGTTCCAATTTATGCTAATCAGGGACCAGATGAGTATAAGCATATTCTTACTCATTCGGATGCCAAAATTATAATCGTTTCCTACGATGAATTTTATCAGAAAATAAAACAACCTGCTGCAGATTCTCCTAATGTTGAAAAAATCTACACATTTGATCCAATAGATGGTATAGCATCATGGATGGAAATAATTGATCTTGGCAAAAAAAATGCACAGAAATTCAAAGAAGAACTTATCTCTATCAAAGCAAGTATTGATGAAAATGATTTAATGTCAATAATTTACACCTCAGGAACCACAGGTTTGTCAAAAGGTGTTATGCTGAGTCACAAGAATTTTATGTCGAATGTTCATGGAACGATTGATAGGTTACCCGTTGATAAAGATGGTAAGTTTTTAAGCTTTTTACCCCTTTGCCATGTTTTTGAGAGGATGGTTAACTATCTACTTCATGTTCGCGGTGTTGCTGTTTATTATGCAGAGAGCTTTGAAACAATTGGTGAAAATATCAGAGAGGTTAACCCCGAGGGATTTGCAGCTGTGCCAAGAGTAATTGAAAAACTTTATGATAAAATAATGCTGAAGGGAAAAGAGCTTAAGGGTATAAAAAGAGGAATTTTCTTTTGGGCAGTGAATTTAGGTCTTAGGTATGAATTAAACGGAGCAAATGGATGGTGGTATGAGTTTCAACTCAAACTGGCTAACAAGCTTGTATTTAATAAATGGCGCGAAGCTCTTGGTGGCAAAGTTCAATTGATTGCTTCTGGTGGGGCTGCACTTCAGGCCAGATTGGGAAGAATATTTACAGCTGCCGGACTAACAATACAGGAAGGATATGGTTTGACAGAAACATCTCCGGTGATTGCTGTTGCTGGTCCAAATTATCCTGATATAAGATTTGGAACCGTTGGGCCATTGATAAAAAATATTGATGTTAAAATTGCTGATGATGGTGAAATACTAATGAAAGGACCATCACTTATGATGGGATATTACAAAGATCCGGAAAAGACTAAGGAGGTAATTGATGAGGATGGATATTTCCATACTGGTGATATTGGAGAAATTCAGGATAATGATATCCTTAAAATTACCGATAGAAAGAAGGAAATATTTAAGCTGTCGACAGGGAAATATGTTGCTCCACAGGTTGTTGAGAATATATTTAAAGAAACTGCCTTTATTGAACAAATTATGGTTGTTGGCGAAGGCAAAAAATATGCTGCTGCAATCATTTGTCCCGCATTCCATTTTGTACATGGCTGGTGCTTTAAGCATGGTGTAAAGTTTCAGGATAATAAGGATCTGATAAAAGACCCAAAAGTTATTGCCAGATATCAAAAAGAACTGGATAAAATAAATCCTAAACTTGGTCAGCATCAACAGATAAAGAAATTTACTCTTGTGTCCAATGAATGGACTCCGGAAACAGGTGAGCTTTCACCAACATTGAAAGTTAAGCGAAGATTCCTTAATGATGAATATAAAAAGGAGATAGAAAAACTCTTCGAAGGTCAGGAATAATAGTAATAGACTGAAAATCAGTCGCAAGAAAGTTGGTTGTCGAATTTTACTATTGGAAACGTATATAATATAGTTTCATTCTAAACATATTAATTTATAATCTTGTATTCCGAATCTTAAAACTATTCATCATGATAAAGCAACTTTTATTTTTAATAGTTCTGTTAATTACCATTGGTGTTTTCACCTATTCAACAATCAAGTATTTCAAATTCTTTAAGTTCACTAAGAAGAAACCTGTTGGTAATTTTGGCAAACGTATCTGGATTACAATTAAAGTTGCATTATTTCAGGATAAAATAATGCGCCGACCTGTGGTGGGCTTAATGCATGCTCTTGTTTGGTGGGGGTTTATATTAATACTTTTCGGAAGTCTTGAAATGGTTATCGACGGCCTATTCGGTACCGAGCGAATTCTGGTATTTTTAGGTCCGGTTTATGATTTCATAATGGCTGGTGGAGACATTAGTGCATTTGTTATAGCAGTTCTAATTCTTGCTTTTCTTTTCAGAAGGCTGTTTATGCACATTAAAAGGTTTTATGGCCCTGAGATGAAGCCCGTTTCAAAAATGGATGCCAACCTTGCCCTTACCATAATTTTCATCCTTATGATAACTCTTCTTGGGATGAATACTTACTATCTAATGTGGTGTGATGCAGCAGGCGAACCGATCCACGGAAGTTTCCCCATAAGTGCAATTATAGCCGGAATGTTCAATGGAATTCCTGTCGAACAGCTATGGTTTGGTTATCAGGTGAACTGGTGGGCACATATTGTTTGGATTTTCATCTTTGCTAATATCCTACCATATTCAAAACACTTTCATGTATTTATGTCGGTGCCAAATGTGTTTTTCAGCAGATTAACTCCTGTTGGCTATGTTGAAAACATGGAAGCAATAACCAAGGAAGTTAAATTAATGATGGATCCTGATGCTGCTTTCGCAGATGCCCCAGAAGATGAAGGTGACCCGGAAAGGTTTGGAGTTAAGGATGTTGATGATGTTGATTGGATAAATTATTTCAACTCTCTGGCATGTACCGAGTGCGGTAGATGTACTTCTGTTTGTCCTGCAAATATCACAGGTAAACTTCTTTCTCCGCGTAAGATTATGATGGATACGCGAGCCAGAATGAAGCAGAAAGGACCGGGACTTGTAAAAGAAGGCAAAGCCTTTGATGATGGTAATTCATTATTGGGAACATATATTACTGAGGAAGAACTCTGGGCATGTACACAGTGTAATGCATGTGTTCAGGAATGTCCGGTAAATATCAATCAGGCATCGTTGATTTTGGATATGCGTCGATATCTAGTAATGGAAGAATCAAATGCTCCAAGTGGACTGAATACTGTTTTCTCAAACATAGAAAACAATGGAGCTCCTTGGCAGTTTTCACCTGAGGATCGTATGCTTTGGGCAGAGGGACTAGATGTTCCACTAATGTCGGATGGCAAAAATCCGGAGTATTTATTCTGGGTTGGATCAGCAGGCGCTTTTGATGATAGATATAAAAAAGTTACCCGTGAATTTATTAAGATTCTTAATCATCTCAAAATCGATTATGCTGTTCTTGGAATTGAAGAAACCGATAGTGGTGATATAGCACGTAGATCAGGAAATGAAATGCTCTTCCAGATGCAGGCAATGATGAATGTTGAAATTCTTAATGGTTATGAAGTTAAGAATATAATTACTTGTGATCCTCATGATTACAATACTCTGAAAAATGAATATCCTGATTTCGATGGAAATTACAATGTAATTCATCATTCTCAATTCTTACAAAAGTTAATTGCAGATGGAAGGCTAAAAGTTGATGGAGGTGAGTTTGCAGGTAAAAAAATCACATTCCATGATCCTTGTTATTTGGGAAGAGCAAATGGCGAATACAATGCCCCGCGATCTGTTCTAAACGCTCTACCAACCTCAAATGTAGAAATGTCCAGAAATAAGAGTTTTGCTCTTTGTTGTGGTGCGGGTGGTGGACAGATGTTCAAAGAAGCTGAAAAAGGTGACAAAGAGGTGTTTATTGAAAGAACTGAAGATGCTCTTGCAACAGGATGTGATATAATTGCAACTGCTTGTCCGTTCTGTATGGTGATGATGACCGATGGACTCAAGTATAAAAACAAGGAAGAGGAGATTAAGAATTACGATATTGCAGAGTTGGTTAGTTTGAGCATGAAACTTTAATTATATAAAGCTGACTCTTACTGGTTTAAGCTTCATCCTTAAATCGAACTAGGCAGGTAAAATAATACAATTTCTTATATTTCGATTATGAAACCTAGATTGGCCCTGACAATATCATGTATTTTGTTTTTATCTGGTATTCTGTTCCCAAAAGAATATGTTTTATCATTATCGGAGGAAATAATCAAATCACCAAGCGATCACTACTATGTAGCTGATGTAATCAATGCTACTGATGAAGTTTGTTATATTGGATTCGTTCTGAAGAGTGGTATTCCTGAGCCAGTAAAGCTTAAGGATGGAATCCAGTCTGAGATATTATCTTTTTTGCAAAATCAATTTTATGAGGATGAAAACCTAACACAGTTAATTATCAGAATCAATAAGTTATTTTATTATGAAAGCATAACGCAACAACTTGGGCCCAAGGTAAAAGTTGTTGATTTGAACTGTACATTTATTATTAAAGACAGTACAGGTTACCATGATATATTCACTGCCGCATGTTCGGTTAATTCAAAAGATCAGGAAAAGCTCCCCTCAAGTGTTGTTGCAAACGCCTTCCAAAAAGTGTTTGCTCAGTTTCATAACCGGTATAGTAAAGGATTGGTTAATGAAAAACTATTATCACCCATAGATTTAACCTATAATCCATTTGAAGATAGTACATATATTAATAATCTCCTTTCTGAGAAAAGAGTCTGTATTGGAATCTTCAAAACCTACTATGATTTTCGTGATAATACTCCCGATACATCCATAAATTTCAAAATAAAGTACAAGCATAAGGAGACAGAGTTAAGTGATATTATGTTGTATCGTGCAATTCCATATACTCTTGAAAATGAAAAAATCGATACCATTTGGGGCTTTTCTGATGGTAAGAATGTGTATTGGAAGGTGAATGGTTCCTTTTATTTGCTGGAAAAAGATGAAAAGTCATTTTATATTGGAATGGTTCGTGATAGTAAAACAAGTTATGCGGCAATTGGAGCTGCTGTAGGAGCAGGTGCCGGTATGTACTATGGCGGAGATTATATCGGTGGTACATTTGGAGTTATTGGAGGCAGTTTGGTAGGAGGTTTATTAGGAGCAGCATCTGGTGAACTTGTTAAAGTGGATCTGAATTTTGCTACAGGAACAAGTGACTCATATTTGCACAGCTCTCAAAAAAAAGTAGAATCAAACCTGTTATTTTATGCCTCTAATTATAATAAATCTGAAATTAAACTTAGCCTCAATGGTGAATATTGCTGTACACTATTACCTGATACATGGGCTGTAGTTTCCTTGCCTTCCAGTATAGAGATTATTAATGCCTCATTTACACCACCAAATTCATCCGAAACAAACATTGAAATAATACCATCTCTCTATAAAACTGATTATTACTTCTGTATAGAAAAGAAGAAAAAACCATTACGAGTTACAAAAGCAAATTTTGAAAAAAGAGAATTTTTGAATAGGAGTATTAGTGAAAATAATCAGGTTACTACGAATTGTTTCAATCAATAGAATGGAAATACCAGTTTAAACTTTCCTCTTTTCAAATTTACCTTCAAGGATTTTTAATACAGGTATTAGAAAATAAACATAAGATGAATTTTCAGGAATAATAAAAGATGCTGAACAGGCAACTATCCCGATAAGGATAAAAAGTATACTTGCTACTTTTCCCCTCTTTACTGTAGATGCGGGAAGCTTATCAACTGTTAGTCTTTGTTTTTTTGTAGCGTAATTCCAGTTAAAAAAGTACAACAAAGCTATAATCAGCATATTAATGTTGAAATAAAGATTCGCCATCCAATCATTTATAAAATCACTTTTTAAACTTGTTGTATAAGGTACTAAACAAATGAAGATTAACATTAAAATGTTTATCCAGATATGAATATTATTGGTCTTTATGAGGCATCCCGACTGACGGTGATTAATTGTCCAGAAAAGCGCTAACAGCAAAAAACTAGTGACATATGCAATGAGCTGATTGCTTTGTGAAAGAATTGCATTGTGCAAAGTAGCACCGGTCATTTCAGTTGAACTTTCCGGTATATCAATGGCAAGAACCAAGATTGTCATTGCAATTGCAAATATTCCATCGGTTAATGCTTCTAACCTTTTTAGGGTTAAGCCAGAAAACTTATTACTACCTGTATTTTCCATATTGGGCTTTTGACAAATATAATAAATCATTGGCATGATACTGATGGGGATATTTGCCAATTATCAGAATTACATTCTTAACTTAGCGGACGAAATCTCAAATATCAGTATTGAAATGAGTATAGTGGAGTTTTTATCATCGGGTTTATTTTTATTGATCACCGGAGGTATAATGTTTTTTGGATTTATGTATGCATCAGTGGTTTCAATATATGAAAATGAAAAATCAGCTGCAGGAAAGTTTTTTTTGCTGGGAATTCTGTTAGCTTCTCCATTCATCTTATTCTTCTTGTTAAACTTTGAAGGCAGGGAGGTTATTTCTTATATTCTTATAGCAATTATTGGCATCTTCGTGATGGTTTTTTTGATCCCCATAAGGTTCTACAGCAAGTATAAAGATGCTATTCCACAAGGAAAAATAGATGAGCGGGATACTATGTTTTCCCGTAATGAACTCAAAAAGGACACAGAAAAATATCAGAAATACTATAATAAATATCCTGAAAAGCAGCTGATAGATGACAATATAAAAAGTAATCCAGGACTACTCAATACCAAAGCCACATCTCATCATCCGGCGATGTTTTTCTCCTCAAAGGCAAGTTTTTTCGCTGTAGATGCTTTGAAACAAAAAGTTGATGGCGATATTGCAGAAACCCAATATGCTTTCGCAGAAAAAGATATTACAAATTACATTAAAAAGTGGGCAAAAAAGCTGGGTGCAATGGAAGTTGGTGTTACAGAACTTAGAGATTATCATAGTTATAGTTACAGAGGAAGAAAAGGAAATTACAACAAGGAAGTTACACTAAATAACAAATTTGCCATTGCTTTTTCTGTGGAGATGGATTTTGATAATGTAAGAAGTGGACCGCTTGCTCCAATTGTTATGGAATCTGCTCAGCAATATATGGAATCAGGAGCCATAGCAGTGCAGTTGGCAGAATTTATAAGAAGTTTAGGCTATCCGGCTCGTGCACATATAGATGGTAATTATGAAGTAGTATGCCCGCTTGTGGCGAAAGATGCCGGGTTGGGCGAAATCGGCAGAATGGGTTTACTAATGACTCCAAAACATGGACCAAGAGTTAGACTTGGTGTGGTTACTACCGATTTGCCACTTGTAATTGATGAAAATGGATATGATCCTTCGGTTATAGAATTTTGTACCAACTGTAAGAAATGTGCTGTTAATTGCCCATCTGATTCCATTTCTATGCTCGATCGTGTAGAAATTGATGGGGTAATTCGCTGGCAGATTAATCAGGAGTCCTGTTTTGATTTCTGGACTAAGTCAGGTACAGATTGCGGCCGCTGTATGAGCGTTTGCCCTTACTCACACCCAGATAATTTACTACATAATATTGTTAGGTTCGGAATTAAAAACTCAAGTATTTTTAGTAGAATTGCCCTAAATCTTGATGATTTTATATATGGCAAAAAACCTCCTGTGAAACAGCCTGTTGATTGGATGAATATTAAGGTGAAGGAGTGATGAAGCTTGGAGACACTTCGGTTTTTTATAATCCTGAGGGACACGTAGTTACTAAGGGTCTTCACTAGGTTTGAATTACATAAACTATGCATCCATTGTGAACTCAAAACATAGCCTTAGACCTCTCGTTTCGCTCAAGATGACAAAAAGAGAATATAAAATTGAAGTTAAAACCCTCAACCCTTAACAATGAGCTTAATGAGGAGCAACATCTTTTTTACAACAGGCAGGTAAAGCGTTGTATGCTTTTTCCTCAGCAATCAAATCATCAGCATCATAACCTACTTTTGTTACCGCAATTTTCAGCTTTTCCTTAGTGTTTTTACCTTCTTTGAATTTGATTGTCAAAATTTTTGTTTCATCATCAAGTTCAACAGATTTTACTCCTTTTTCAAAGGCGATGTCATGTTCCAGACGTTCCTTACACATTCCACAAACTGCTGAGGTTTGTATTTCAACAGTTACAAGATTGCTTTTCTTTTTATTCTTTTTGTCTTGAGCCTGCAAGCCTGATATCGCAAACATTGTGGCAATTGCCAATAAGATAATTCGTGTTTTCATTTTATTAGTTATTTATTTGCGTCATTGAGAGGAGTTTACGACGAAGCAATCTCTGAAGCAATGACGCTTGTTTTACTTTTCTTTATCAATTTTAAACCTTACTCCTGCATAAATTTTAATTCCAGTGATTGGACCCCAGATTATTGAGCTATCGAAATATTTTCCAAATGGATCCTCGGAGGCAATTATGGGATTTGTCTGACGATAATTTCCTAGGTTTTCACCTCCCAGATAGAGTTCAAACCTGTTTAAATATCTGGTTATTTGAGCGTTTACAATCATGTAATCCGGTGAATAGCTTTTTAGTTGATATTCTTCGGGATTATAACCTGTATATGGCAACCTTTGGTTCCCAATTCCCTGAAGGTTAAGATCAAACTGCCATTTCTTAAAGCGCGTCAAATAAGAAGCTGCAAGCAATCCTTTATACTTGTTTACCAAAGGCTTATCAACAAGATCGCCGCTAATTGTTGTTTTTACATCATTATATCTGAAAGCAAGTGTAACTTCAAAGTTCCTAAAAAGTTCATAACCAGTTTCGATTTGAAAACTGTTAGAATATGAAATGCCATTCAGATTATAAAAATATACTGAATTGGGATCATTTTCACGATCAATAATTATTTGATTTTCAAATTGTGTTCTGAAAAAATCACCTGTAATACTCATCTCTCGTGCACCAATATCAATGTAAGTTGTATAACTTAAACCATAATTCCAGGATGACTCAATTTTAAGATCATCATTAAAAATTAGTTTTTTTGAAGTTGCCAGTAGTGATGTGTTTTCAGCAACTACATTCGGTGACCGATATCCCCTCCCTGCGCTAAGTCGGACAATATTGTGCTCATTGATATTATACTTTGCATGTATTCGGGGAGTGAATAATAGTCCGTAAAGGTTATTATGATCCAACCTTAATCCGACTATTATATTTAGATTTTTAAAGTTGGAATATGTGTATTGAAAAAATCCTCCCGGTACTATTTCAGTTCTATTGAAAGTGCTGTCGTTCAGTTCTTCATCATACTTATCATAATTGATGCTTATACCTGTTGTGAACTGATTTTGGGAATTTACAAACCATGATTGGAACATGAAATTCCCATAATATGAAAGCTGCCTAGCATCATAATCGTTTAGTCCGAAATATGAATTTTGCTCATGAAGAACAACCTGATTCTGAGATCCAAAACTTGTTAGTGTTCTATGCTCAAATACATAACCAATCTTTAAAAATCCTTCATAGCGATTTGTTCCTACTCCAATTCCATAACCGTTTAAAGTATCACGATTCATATCAGGATCAAAGCTAAGTTGACCTCCCTGCCTGTTCTCACTAAGGTATTTAAACCCAAAACGCATACGGAATTGTTTATTGACATATCTCCATCTGTTAAAAACATTAATCTGACTAACGAGAGGCTGATCTATAAATGAATCATCATTTAAGTCGTGCTTGACAGACATGTTTTCTGCATGAACAAGTATTGCGGTACTCCACTTATCGGAAAGTTGGAAACGAGTATTAACATTACCCTCTATTTTCCCTTTGTGATTTCCATAAAGGTTGACAAAAAACTTCTCTCCTACCTCTGCCTTTTTATATTCAATATTAATTTGTCCGGCCATGGATTCATAACCGTTAATTACTGAAGAAGTTCCTTTCGAAACCTGAATGGAACTCATCCAGCTTCCGGGAATATATCCCAATCCCCATGGTGTAGCAAGCCCACGCATATTTGGCATGTTTTCGGTAAGAAGTTGTGTATAGATTCCTGCCAACCCAAGCATTTGAATTTGCTTTGCACCGGTAACGGCATCGCTGTAACTAACATCAACCGTTGCACTGTTTTCAAAGCTTTCGCTGAGATTACAACATGCTGCCTTCTGTAATTCACTTTCGTTTATATTGACTACTGAACGGGTTTGTGTTCGAGATATGGCGCTTCCTTTGCTACGCGCCGTTACTTCAACTTCACTGAGACTTTTAGTTTCTTGCAAAAGAATTGTAAGAGGATTACTGTTTATAACATTTACAGTATCATTTGCATAGCTTACAAAACTAACCACTATGGACTTTGGCTTTGAACCCAACAACTCAAGTTCAAAGCTACCATCTTCAGTCGTTATCGTTCCATTCGTGGTGCCCACTTGTACAACTGTTGCTCCGACCAGCGGAACATTTTTATTGTTATTTTCCTCCATAACGCGGCCTGTTGCCGTTTGGGCTTTTGTGCCAAATGTAAACAGTAAAATTATGATTGGAATTATTATTTTTTTCATTGTTGCTTAATTTGAGATGATAGTTTTCACTTTTTAATAATAACTATTGCCAAGAACATTGTCTGCAATTGGTTTATTAATCAAGAGAATAGAAATACTTAAACTAAGCGATGGGGGCAGGGTCAGTTTTTTGCTGACTTAAAAATACTATGATATCAGCTCCTGATTTAGGTGGAGGTAAACTGTAATTGTTAACCTTGTTATCTGAGACTTCAATTATTCTTCTGTCACTTTCCATTAGGCATAATGCAAAGAGGTCTAAAGTAACAGGCTGATTAGTATTGTTTATTGTGGGAATATTGTATTCAACATCAATCTTGATAAATCGTTCATTATCAGAACAACAATTGTCGGAGGTTTGTTCGGTTTCGCATTTATGCTTTGATGTACAACAACTTGATACTGTTATCTCAGCATGTGATATTTCAGCGCATTGTTCACATTCTGACGTTGAGCTACTATATGATAATGAGTAGTTTGTTCCGTTTTTAGAACAGTGGTGTGAATAAATTGTAAATCCGGTTGTTGATAGCATAAACACTACAACAACTATAATGCTGAATAAATATTTGATCCAATTTCTCACACGGATTCATTTATAGACTACAGCAAAACTAATATTTCTTCAGGTATTGTGCTGTTAATTGGTTGTTAAAAGATGTTATGATTAAATTTTAAAAAGTTAATGGCACCTATTTTCCATAAATCTCATCAATAATATCAGAATACTTTTCATGAACAACCTTGCGTTTTAGCTTCTGAGTTGGTGAAAGCATCCCATTATCAGGTGTCCAGTTGTCTGTCACAAGTCTGAATTCCTTTATCTGAGCAACCTGATCAAGTTCCGGGTTATACTTATCCATTTCAACCTGATATCTGGCTATGATCCTCTTTTTAGCAACTAATTCTTCGTTGTCACGGAAACGTTGATGATGAATTGTACACCAGTTATGTAGAAACTCAAAATCAGGAACTATGATTGCAGAAGTAAACTTTTCATTTGCTCCGATTACTATTATCTGTTCAATGAATTGGGATTCTTTAAAAAGGTTTTCAACTTGCTGAGGGGCAACATACTTACCTCCTGAGAGTTTGAATATTTCTTTCTTACGGTCAGTAATTGTAAGCATTCTTTCATCATCCAGTGTACCTATATCACCGGTGTGGAACCAACCGTCTTCATCGATAGCTTCTTTGGTCAATTCAGGATCTTTGTAATATCCCAACATCAGGTTTTCACCCTTCTCCAGGATTTCTCCATCTTCGGCAATTTTAACTTCCAACTCAAGTGGAACATAACCAACACTACCAAATCTAACTCCTGGATACGATGGTTTAGTTGCAGATATCAATGGAGATGTTTCGGTTAAACCATAACCCTCCTGAACAATAATATTTGCTGCCCAGAAGATTCTTGCCAAACGAGGCTGTAATGCTGCGCCGCCTGAAATTACACCTTTAAGTTCACCACCAAGTGCTTCACGCCATTTACTGAAAATAAGCTTATTTGCGATTGAAAGTTTGAAATTATAGAATGCACTTCTGTTTGCCGGATTTGGATCATATTTATCTCCAACCTGAACTGCCCAGAAGAATAACATCTTCTTTACAAATGATAATTCCCTGCCTTTATTAATTATTTTGTCGTAGACCTTCTCAAAAACACGGGGTACGGTAATGAAAACATTTACTTTTATTTCACGCATGTTTTCACCTATTGTCTCAATGCTTTCAGCATAATATAATGTTAAGCCAATGGATTGCCATAGATAATTTCCAACTCTTTCGAGCACATGTGATAATGGTAAGAAACTTAGTGCCCTGTCTCCTGGTTTAAGATAAATCACAACTTTTTGTGCTAATTTTAAGTTGCTTACAACATTATTATGTGAAAGCATGACACCTTTCGATAATCCTGTAGTTCCGGAGGTATAAAAAATCGTTAGTAAATCACTTGGTTGAATAGAATCACGGCGAGTTATTAATTCATCCTTAAATTCTTTTTCTTTTTCATTTCCAAGATCAGCAATATCTTTCCAGTTCTTAACCCCTTCAACTTCGTCGATAGTATATATTTCCTCTAGATTTGGAGTTTTTTTATAAATGGGAAGAAGCTTATCATAAAGTTCTTTACTGGAGACGATTAATATTCTTGCATCTGAATGTGATAGTATGTGGAGGAATTCTTTGTCACTTATTGTGGGATAAATTCCTACGTGAACACAACCAATTTGTGACATTCCAAAATCGATGAAGTTCCATTCGGGACGGTTATTACTTATTGTTGCAATTTTGTCTCCCTTACTGAAGCCCATGGCTAGCAAGCCATAACTAAAAGCATCTACATTTTTTCTATATTCATTTGTCGAGAAGTTTTCCCATCTCCCGTTTCGTTTTACTGATAAAGCAACTTCTCTGTTAAAGTTCTCTTCAGCGTTAGTAAGTACATCAAAAGTTCTGGTAATATTTGCCATTTGGTTAGATTGTTGATATTGCCAAAAGTAAAACTAATATTTGACAAAATTCAAAATCCGGTTAATATTGAAGAATCAGATCGATAGATCTCAATTTATCTGCCTCTTCGTTTATGTTTTCTGCCCTTGTCCATCATCATTTTCCTTCTACTCCAGTGGTTATCAAGCTTGTTGATTTGCTCTTCATTTAGTATTTCTGAAAGCTCTTCCTTAAGTTCTTCGTAAACTTCTTTTTGATTTTCATGGTAACTATCCATCAGCTCTCGGTTTTTCCCGGCGAAATCTCTGAAAACGGGTTCGATCTTTTCTCTTTGCTCCTGAGTTGGTTGGATAACATGCATTATTTCCCTTCCAAATCCTGTTTCACTGAAATGATTTCTCATTTTTTCAATACGCTGACTAATCACACGGCCGCTAATAAGAAAACCAATTGCCATTCCCATTAATAGCGTGATAATCAGTATCAATGATATTTTAAGTCGTTTTTTCATTTTCTTTAGTTTTAATAATTAAGATAAGCTAGTTCAGGATTATCTGCAGAATAATTAAATACACCGAAAAGAGCATCAACATCCATAGCCCCTTCAGTAAAGTAAACTGTGAAAAGCAAAATTATAATTGCTGCAACACCCGAAAGTGCGATCCATCTGAAAAGGCTTAAAAACTCAGGATACGAATCTTCGGAAACACCTTTTTCGGTTTCAATTTCTCGGAGTACTCTGTCAGCAAAACCATCCTCAAACGAAGGATTATGATTAGACAACGACTTCATAAACTGATCAATATTTTCCACCTTTTTCATATTACATCCAGTTTAGTTATTATTTCTTTTAGTTTTTTTTGTCCTCTTGCAAGCCTTGAAAGAACAGTGCCCTGAGGTATATGTAGTATTTCAGCAGTTTCTTTTGTCGAGAACCCCTGAATATGTCGTAATACAATTACGCTCCTAAATTCCGGTTCAAGCTTCGCTAGTGATAAATTTATAATATTTTTTGTATCAATGGTATTAGCTTCCTCATCTGACGACAGATCATAATCATTATAATTACTTGTGGTTGTTAACCATCTTTTTGAACGCTTTTTTATCTCGTTTAACGAAAGATTTATAGCGGTCCTTGCCAGATAAGTTCCAAGTTTAGCCTCACCTTTGAAGTTTCCCATCGACTTGTAGAACCTGATAAAAACCTCCTGTCCAATATCATCAGCATCATCTTTATTGCCAATCATTGAGATGATAATTTTAGCAATCATTGATTCGTATTTCTCAATAATTGCTCTGAAAGCAGTCATGTTGCCTTGCACCGACTGGCTTACAAGTTCCATATCATCTGATGATGCCTTGATATCCCTATTCAACTCTTTTTTCTTTTTAGACAAAACTTATCATCATTTTATTCCCAATGACAGATAATAAAAATCTATAACAAAAGTAAGCGAAAAAAAGGGGTTGGAGGACCTCGTAATATTGATGCTTAGGTTTGGAGAAAGGATATGAAATTCAGAGACATGAGAAACTTGTCGAAGCTGTGAGGATGAAAGGCCTAGGCAATTAGATAAAAGACTCTCTTCGTATTTATTCAAAAGGGATTGTAAGGATTGCATTATCAACACGTCTGTTAAATATTATGTGGTTATAACTATCAATAAAAACCACCTATTTTTGTTTAACTATATTTGCTACAACGTAACACACTAAAATGAAACATCTTTTAACACTACTAGCTTTACTACTCCTTACTACTTTTGTTAATTCTCAGGAAATTGTTGACTCGACCAAAATGTGGTCATGCATGGAAGAACATTGTCAACCCTGGGGAAGCACTTACTCTACTGATTATTTTCGTTTTGACAAGGATACAATTATTAATGATACCGTATATAAAAAAGTCTGGATATCAGAAGATGAAAATTATGAACAATGGTCTTTTTACGGAGCTATGATCCGTGAAGTTGATAATCGCATTTACTTCAGGCAGCTTTTTGGAGAGGAAGGTCTGATATATGATTTTAATATGGAAATTGGCGACTCTGTATTAATTGATAATCCTCGTGCTGTTGGTGAGATTTTTATTACCCTTGAAGAAATCGATTCAGTTGAAACTGAAGTAGGCTTTAGTGAAAGATGGAAGCTTACAAGCAGTGAATATCCTGATGCTGAATATTGGATTAAGGGTATTGGAAGCGAAACTGGAGTGCTTAACAGTAGCTCAGGGATTTTTGGAGGACTTTGTGGATTATACACTTTATTGTGTGAGAAAGAAAATGATGAATTGGTTTATCTGAATCCGGATTACAACGCTTGTTTTCTATACACAACGGGGCATGAAGAATTGGATGATTCCGGAGTTGATTTTAGATTTCAATATAACAGAAATGAGAAAGTTTTGAGTTTGACGATGACTGAAAATACTAATAATACTATTTTATTAACCGATATATCGGGAAGGATTATAAGGAATTACCAGTCCAATTCTTCAATTGAAAATATCTCTTTATTAAGTGCACCACCAGGCGTATATATTGTATCGGTTCTTTTATCAGGAAAAGTTAGTTCACAGAAATTCGTAATTTATTAATATTGTAAAATACATCATATGATATCCACTATTCTGTTGGTTGCCTTTTATCTTTTTACACCGTTATTGATACTATATTCTTGTCAGAAACTGTCTTTTTTAAGAAGATTGGGAGCTGTATTGATAGCCTATGGTGTTGGACTGGTGGCTGGAGTTTCAGGGTTGTTGCCGGATAATAGTGCAGAAATTCAGGATATTATAACAACGATTACGATTCCCCTTGCGCTGCCTTTGATGCTTTTCTCATCTGATATTAAAGCTTGGTCGCGTCTTGCAGGAAGTACAACAGTATCGTTGGTTATTGCACTGTTTGCCGTTGTGGTTTCGGTGATTGTTGGGTTTACTATGTTTTCCACAGAGGAGATTCCTGATCTATGGAAAGTGGGCGGATTGTTGATTGGAGTCTACACCGGCGGTACTCCAAACCTTGCTGCTCTGAAAATTATGTTGGATGTGGATAATGACCTTTATATTATTACCCATGCTTATGATATGATAATTTCTGCTGCTTATTTTTTCTTTCTGATAACAATCGGACAAAAGGTGTTTGGATTAGTATTACCAAAATTCAAACCGGGATTAGCTGGAACAGATGAATCAGTTTTATCTGATATGTCGAAAAATCATATGTGGGGACTTTTTAAGAAGGAAAATAGGAAACCAATGTTAATTGCTTTTCTGCTCTCCATTGGCATTTTTGGAATTGCAGGTTCAACAACATTGTTTGTCCCTGAAAACAGCCAGATGATTGTTGTGATACTTCTTATAACAACTCTGGGAATTGGATTTTCAATGGTTCCAAGTGTGAAAAAACTGAATAATACATTTGAACTTGGAATGTATTTGATACTGGTTTTTAGCATTGATGTTGCATCCATGGTCGACCTTACAAATCTGGGTAGTGCCTCTTCAACGATTTTCTATTATGTATTTCTTGTAATTTTCGGCTCATTGCTGATTCAGGTTCTCATATCAAGTATCTTTAAAATTGATACTGATACTGTGATAATTACATCAACTGCTTTGATATGTAGTCCGCCATTTGTTCCTGCCGTGGCCGGAGCAATAAAAAACAAAGAAATTATAGTTTCCGGCCTAACCGTTGGTATAATTGGTTATGCAGTTGGCAACTATCTAGGTATTCTTGTGGCTGAATTTTTACATGCGTTTTAGAGTCAAGAATCAGGAGTCAAGAATCAAGAGTCAAGAGTCAGGAGTCAAGAATCAAGAGTCAGGAGATAAGATAATTTGGTAATCCTTTTATGGTTAACAGAATTTTCTTATCTGAGATGCAGTTACTAAAACAAGAAATTCAATCCTACATAAACTCCGGAATTTCCATCCTGTTCATTTAGTGCTTTACCCCAATCCACAGCAAGAATAAAATTTTGATTCATTGCAATATGAAGTCCTGCACCAACGCTGTTATGGAAAGTTTCTGCTCCAAAATCAAAGTAATCACTTTTCTGAGTTATTGGTACATTGGCAATTGCATCGTCATCGATTTCATAATCCTTAATTACTCTACCTGTATCGAAAAATGTGCTTAAAGCAAAATAGAAATTCTGGTTGAACCATGTTGCTGAATATACTTTCCATCTGAACTCGAAGTTACCATATACAATACCGTCGCCAACAACTCTGTTTCTATGAATACCTCTTAGTGTTTTGGATCCGCCAAGTCCCTCGCTATATGCACCGTTCATTCTCGACATGTACATAATTGGCTCAACATAATATGGTGCCTTACCGGCGATGGTAGTTTGTAGCCCAAGGCGATAAACAAACGAAAGTTTTTCTTTAACAAGAGTGAAATATTGACGGTGGGTTATTACAAGTTTGGTAAAGCCATTATCCATATTTGACAATGGTTTTGGCGCTGCAATTAATAGAACCTCCGACCAAATACCACGCATTGGGTTTGGTTCATTATCACGAGTGTCGTAAACGGCTCCAAGTTTGATATTTGTCAATATGCCGCCTCTTTTCTGATCGTCAGAAATAACACCCCAGTCGACATATTTATAGTATAAACTTGAATCAGCGGAAGGTAATTTATCACTGTCACTTTTGTTTTTGTTAAGATGGTCAATATCAACGTTATTTGTGTAAATGCTAAATACATTAAACCCTGCCAGCCATCTGAAGTGTGGTGCTATTTCGCCCTGAAGGTCTAACTTCACCCTGAAGAACTCTCTTTTCATGGCGTAAAAAACGCGCGATTTATATGAAGCATCTTTATCATCAATCCATGCACTATTATAAACTGCATCATAGCCATTAAATCCATAAAAACTGTATGTTTGGTCGGGAACATATGACACATCAGCGCTTACACGAACACCTTTGATTAGATGTTCAGAGTCATAATACAATCTGAAAATTCCACTTCCTTTTGTGTACCATGAAGCCTCAAAATATAAGGAATGATCGTACTTTGGGTATCGTGAACCATCACCATAATCATAGAGGTTCATCAAGGCTCCATATTGGAATCCAAGGTCAGAATTATATGATATAACAGGCAAAGCTCCCAGGTTCCAGCCTTTTTTTATCTTTTCTTTCTTCTTTTCCTTTTTCTTTGTTTCTTGTGCTTCTAATACTGGAATAATCAGTAATAAAGCAATTATTGAAACGGCAATTCTTTTTAGAATGTTCATAATGATGGTTTATGTTGATATTTTGATTTTTTCTATTGTTTTATAAAAGATCCTGATGCCCATGGACTTTCATTTTCATAAACTCTGTAAATATAATTACCGGTTGGCAGATTGGAGATGGAATAACTTATTGTTTTATTATTGAAATTGATCTCATCTATAAAATTACCCGATAAGTCATAAATATGAATGCTTCTTTCTTTTGAAAGAGATGTGGTTTCAAATGTAATAATATCCGTAGCTGGATTTGGATATGTTATTATTCTGTTTTTTTCACTGTCGAGAGATATAATACCCGTGTTGGTTTCAATTGCCAGACTATCTATTTTTAATACTGAACCTGAGTGAAATACTGAACCTGAGGAAAGAATTATCACATTGAAAGTATCTGGAACATGAGAATTCTGGTTAACCATAGTTACAGTAAACGGACTCCATGATGATGCATCGTGTAAGTAAGTTGTTCCGTAACCAATGGTGTCGATGGAGGCTCCATCACGCTTAAAATTGTAAATAAGTACTGTTGCTGAGTCGTTGTCAACACCGCTGTACTTGTACATTCCTGTGAGTTTTTTCACATTCTCATTTAATGCCATACCTCCGCTAATGGAATAATTTGATGTAAGAAGATCAATACTGATATCAGCAAGAGTGATCAATCCGGGGACGTCTTGCACACCAAGTAAGTACCTTGTTTCTAGCATTGCTGAATAATTTCCGGAATATGCATCATCTGATTTAAAAACTGTAGATTCAAGTACTATCGACAATGCTTCATTGGATGTATTCCAATGTTCGGGTTCTTCATAAGATCCGTGATCAATCCATGTGCTAAAATCAGAATTGGGAACTTGTTGCCCAAATGCAAGTATGCAAGTGAGTAATGAAACTAATAGGAAGAACGAGTTTTTCATTTTTTTAACTTTTTATTGAGCTTGTATGGCCAATATTTTTTTTTGATGCTAATTTAAACTTTATATTCGTTTTTTAAAATCAAATCTCCGGTTAAAGGTGTTACAAAGCCATAAATATTTATTATACAGCCTGTTGGGTTTAATGCTAATTTTGTTTGCCGGGAAAAGTTCTGTAAAAGGACAGCAACAATTAGATAGTTTACTGATTCTTGATGCTGTTATTCTTACCAGTGATAGTTTGTTACCTGTTCACAATGCTCATATTATTAGCAAGTTTACCCGTTGGGGAACCATCAGTAATCAGGAGGGAAGATTCAAATTATATGTACAAAATAATGACTCAATTCTGATAACTTCCATTGGATTTGGATCCACAATAATTCAAATGAATCCGGATTGTTTTATTGATGATAGTGTTTATGTTATTCAGCTTAGTAAGGATACAGTTACAATTAATGAAGTTGTTATCCGAGGTTACTGGGATTACACTACAATGAAGCAAATCGTAGTTGATATGCAACCTATGGATTTGGGTCAGTTTTACCCCGATTGGACAGGAACGGAATTGCTTTATAAAAGCGCCAGACCAGCTTCATTTAAAGGGCCGGTACAGGCTTTATATGATGTTTTTAACAGAAGTGCCCGACTTCAGCGTAAGCTCATTAGAAATAGAAAAGAATACAACAAAATTATGAACCAGATGGGTAGAAGTTCAGAAACTATTCCGGTTAAACCTGAGCATATGCAAGAGTCACCAGACTAATTTTTGTATTCGGGATTGATAGCAATTCCTGGGCGCATGCTTCAAGTGTAGCCCCTGTTGTTAATACATCATCAACCAAAAGAATATATTTTCCGGTAAGATCATCAGAGTTTCTAATTCCAAATTTGCCTTTAACGTTTTCCCATCTTGTATATCTTGATTTTTTTGTTTGAGTTTCGGTAAACTCATTTCTCTGTAAAGAAGTAATGTCAACAGGAACTGATAATGCTGTACTTAATCCCTGAGCAATAGTTTCGCTTTGATTAAAACCACGTTTTCTGAGTTTTTTGGGATGAAGTGGAACAGGAATGATAACATCTATGTTTTCGAACAAAGAAGATTTTTTCAGATCATTGCCAAGCAGCTCCCCTAAATATTTTCCGGTTTCTGCGTTGCCTTTGTACTTTAGTTGGTGTATTAATTTTTGAACATGCCCGCCTTTGTTAAAAAATAGAAATGAAGTTGCCGCATGAATATTTGCACGACCCCAGAAAATCCTGGAAATGGGATTGTTGTCGAAATATTGAAAGTTTGTTCGTGGTAATTTATATAAGCATTTGAAACACAGTATTTCTTCATTTTTAATAAGAGAATCTCCACAAGCCTGACATAGACTTGGAAAGAACAGGTTAATAAAATCAGACAGCCACATTTGGGAGATAGGTTATTTGGCTACTAAGATAATGAAAAGAAATGGAAGATGAAAGTCGTAAGGTTGGAGTCGGACAATCGAAGACTCATTATCAATAATGGATTTGGAAATCAATTCTACTTAACCGTACCAAACAATTCATCTAGTTCCACACTGTAATCATATTGCAGATCTTCATGTAAGGAGAGTATGGATTTCTGTATAGCCTCTATCTGGCGGTGATATAATTTCTTAAGAGGAAGTAGTTTGTCTGATAAAGGCAATACTTTTTTTAATTCCTGACAAAAGTAAATTAACAGCTCAACTTCTGTTTCCTTTTTATCTGAGTAACGGATATACTTCTTAGTATTACGCAAAATCTTGCGAACACTTTTCTTGATATAGAAATAACTGGCTGTGTTTATTTGTTCATAATCTGCCTTAATTTCTCTTTTAACACCTTCTATATAAGCCCGTTCATTGGAGTTCTCGTAAAGCAGATATGTCAATAATTCCTTGTTTTCCTTTTTAAATTTAGAGAGTCGTAGGCAAATATTAACCAACTCACTATGATTGCGACCAACAAGTTCTTGTTTAAGTTCTTTTACAGTCGCAGTTTTCATAGATAGAGATAAAAGTTAATAGAATCAAGAATAAGAATATCCAAAGACCAATATTAATGATCAACAGGTATCTGTAAATTAATCTTTATCAATAACAGTCACTTCCTCAACCTGATAAACTTCTTTTGATTCTTCATTATAAACGAAGGCAACAATCTGACAGTCCTCAGGTATCCAGTCGGTAGGAAATGTGTGAACATATGATTTCTCATATTTTGTGCCAACTTCAACCTCTCCTGAAGCACTTACATTTTCACCCCAAGCTCCATTTAAAGAACCTCTTAGTACATGATTATGAACATAAGTACTATCAACAGGTTTAGGACCGATTTGATCATCATTGTTCTTCTGAGGAGCGATTATATTATTTTGGGTAACACATACAATTAACTTATAGTTACCTGTTACGCTACTAATAAACTCTGTATTGATCATTGTTATTAATTCCTTGGTGTCGGTGTCGAAGTCATTATTAATTGTGATATTGACTTTTGCAGCTTCTGCAAGTCTTTCGGCAGCAACTCCACCCCAGCTATCTGGGTATAGTACATATCCGTTATCACCTTTAACTCTATCAACAAGTCCGTTTGGATTTCCCATGGCACTGTTCCCGAAATATGTATCCCATGCATTGCCTGCTTCAGTTAAAAAATCAGCAGAGAATAATGGTCCATAAACATCTTCTTCAAAATTTGGTTGTGCAAAATAACCGGCATGCACACCAATAATAACTAACTTATCTTCTGTTGCACAAAGCTCTTCATTAAGATCATGTGCCAATACAGCTGCTCCCGGACAGTTTACACAACCATGTCCGGTATAGTCCTCGATAAGAACTTTTTTATTGCCATCACATAAGTCAACCTGCTCAACAAAAGGTTGAGAAACCTTATCACATGAGTTCATTATAAAAGCAAAAAATAGAAATATTGGAATTATATATTTTGTTTTCATCATATTAATTTTTAGAAGCTACTTGAAATTGTTACATAAAAACCACTGGAAGCAGGTACCTGACGGCAAACACCACCAACACAAACAACACCTTCACGCTGACGTCCATAAGTTAGTGCAAAGCGGGTTGTTTTCAGAGTGTAACCAAATGAACCGGTATAGTAATGAATCCGTTCATAGGCATGTTTATTGCCATAATTGTACTGATCGGCAATGGTAATAAACCAGTGAGGAGAAACTGTATATTCGATAAGTGCTGCAGCCCAGTCTCCTTTATCTTCTTTCGTCCACAATCCTTGTAATTCCCATCTAATAGATTTCTTAGATGTAATCTTATAGGTCATATCAATAATTCCAATATTTGCCTTAATGTTTGGATCACCTGTATGACCTTGCATTACATCAATATTGTATTCCTGATAAATATATTTGAAAATACTTTTAAACTTACGTGAGAACTTTTTATTTACTTCTATTGTCAGGTCTCGGTTATAAATTTCATCTCCGAATTTAAAGAAATCAGATTTCCACCCCATTGTTCCTGGTTGACCAACATAAGCAACTGTGTCGTTTGGAATTTCTTTAACAATACTGTTCATTTGAGAGTAGTTAACAGTAATACCCATACCATATTTTCCTCCTAATTTGCTCTTTTTGGGAACCTTGTATGTTACTTCAAACTGAAATCCCATTTCTCCATTAGGTTGAGTCGCATATGGATACATTGCTGCAAGCATATAGGTATGTGCTTCAATTAATGGTGGAAGGAAGTTAATATCCAAAGCATTTGACGTTACTGCTTCGTCAGATTTAAAGCTCATATTATCAATGCGTTTGAATTGAGCATAAATACCAAGACCTTTTGTTGAATATGAACCTGAAAATATAAATGCATCTCCCGGTTTGTAGATATATTTGTTTATCGCAGATGGATCATTAATTTTATAAGCATATTCAGAAGAGAAGTTGAATTTGCCAATGCCCATATTAAATCTTCCGGCAAAGGAGGCAACATTTGTAGGCATCTTATATTTTAAGCTCTGATCGGATTGGTATTTACTTACTGCACTACCTCCAAGTATTAATCTGAATTTAGAATCAGACATTCCTGAGAATACGTCATTAAGGTTAATTTCACCATCAATACCTTTAACAATACCGCGTCCGTTTTTCTCCCATTTTGACCAGAAATAACGCTGAGTTCCATAAACACCTTTGAATAAAAGACCCTTTACAGGTTCAAAAGTAACACGGGCACCATTTAAAGAATTGTCATATCCAAGAGTCCATTCCTGATATGTTCTTAATGTTAGTCCATTACCGAATTGCTCGTAGAAGTTACCAATTGTAAAACTGAACTTATCTGTAGTATAAGAAGCCCATAAATATGGAAATCCTTGTCCTTCAAGACTTCTTTCGAAGCCCGCTATTGGAGGTAAATATGCTTCATACCTAAAACCTGCTGAGAAATTATCAAGTGTGTAGATTATATCTGCAAAGCCGTTAAATCCAAAAGTCTGGCCATTAATATCCTCCTCAGTAATACCTAATTCATCATCAGCGTGGTAATACATTCCATCAACTTCGAAACTACCATGAACCTCTGATTTACCTAAAAAACCCTGTGCAACCGACATGGACGATAAAGCCAATATAATTGCTAGTGTAGAAAATATCCTTTTTATCATAACTTTATAAGTAATTTATAACTAGTGTTTTCCAGAAATATCTTCGCCGGCTGCTACTTTTTCAACCAACTCAAAAATCTCATCTTCAAGCCCTTCGTAATATGAAGTATGCTGATATACAATATTACCCTCACCATCAAGAATAAATGTATGAGGTATCATATTTACGCTTAATGCTCTTTTAAGGTCACCGTTTGGATCAAGAAGAACATCAAATTCCCAGCTTTTACCATTAACAAAAGGTAATACCTTGGCAGTTGAACGTGCATCATCAATACTTACAGCATAAATTTTTACACCGGTTTCTTCTTGCCAGTCTTCGTAGTTATCATTATAAGCATCAAGTTCTTTTTTACAAGGCTTGCACCATAAAGCCCAAAAACTGATAAGGATAGGATTACCATCATTATCAATATTCTGAATATTGAAAGTTTCACCTTCAAGAGTTTTTATATTAACTGAAGGTAATTTATTACCTTGTTTTGTTTCTTGTGCAGCAAGCATGCCACCCATAAGAAGTGCAAGTGATAGAATGATAATTTTTTTCATATTACTAAAGTTTAGATTTCAGTTACACAGATTGACAACCTCATTTTTTGATGAGTTGCAAGCCAGAGGGCAAATATAATTAATAATGTTGTTGTCAAATTTGATTGATATTTGGAATATAGTTGCAATTCTCATACCAAATTATGGTATTATAACCGGATCTGAGATTAAATGTATTGATAATCAGACTATAAATAAACTTCAAGAAGTTTAGAAGTTGTCTTGGGAACCAGACTTATATGGCTTAAATATGCAGGTACCAATACTGCTTCACCAACATCCAGTTTTACGTCGCCTTCATCCCAAACCAAGATTGTGTTTCCTTCAACAGCAAGATAGATTATAAATGAGTCCATGGTTTCAACATCTTTTGCGATTGGTTTATCGAATTCCAGGATGTTTGTAATAAACTTGTCGCACTTTACAACTTCGGTTGTTTCGTTTAGTTTAGATTTATAATCTGATTTGTAATTATTATAGACTTTAAAGTCGATTGCATCAAGAGCATCATCGGTGTGGAGTTCTCTGGGATTTCCGTCAACACCTATTCTATCCCAGTCATAAATTCTGTAAGTCGTATCGGAAGTCTGCTGAATTTCAGCTAGTAACATTCCAGGGCCAATGGCATGAATTCTTCCGGCCGGAATGAAAAACACATCTCCATTATTAACATCCTCATAATTTACAACATCCTTAATGGTACCTTTATTTAGTTGTTCAAGATATATGTCTTTGTTCATTTCGCTTTTGAATCCACTTATGAGCTTTGTGTCTTTATTGGCTCCCAGAGTGTACCACATTTCCGTTTTACCTTTTCCAATATTGCGTTTTTTCGCAAGAACATCATCAGGATGAACCTGTATGGAAAGCCAGTCGTTGGCATCAATAAACTTAATAAGAAGTGGGAATTCATCACCAAATTTGTCATAAACCTTTTCCCCAACCAAATCAGCCATATACACTTCAATCAGTTCATTTAGCTCATTATCTTTAAGGAACCCTTCGCCGACAACACTTTCATTTCCCTTAACACCTGAAAGAACCCAGACCTCTCCACAGTTTGGTAGATCGCCAAAGTCCATTCCCAGTTCAGTTTTGATTTTTTGCCCGCCCCAAATTTTATTTTTAAAAATTGGTTTGAATTTTAGAGGATATAATGAGTTCATTTATTTTAATTTATAACTTTCCTGTTCTATATTTTTCCAAAATGCCCAACTTTGGAAAAGTATAGAATACTAAACAACAAAATTAGCTATTTTTGAAACTAAAATCATAACCAAACTAAAATGAAAGAGAACAGAAGGGATTTCATCAAAACTGCTGCTGTTGCAGGTGTCGGATTAGCGATGGCTCCAAGTATCGCTTTTGGTAAGAAACAGAAAGATTCTAAAGTTAGATTAGGATTTATCGGATTAGGACTTAGAGGGTATCTTCATCTTAAAAATGCAGTACAGCGAAATGATGTGGAAATTACTGCTTTATGTGACATCGACACCAAGCGACTGGACCTGTCACAGGAATTGCTAAAAAAGTCAGGGTATCCGGCAGCTAAGCTTTTCAGTGATGGTGAATATGACTATCGAAATCTTCTGGAGGAAAAAGATGTTGATGCTGTTATAATCTCAACTCCATGGTTATGGCACACTCCAATGACTGTTGATTCGATGAAAGCTGGAAAATATGCAGGAGTTGAGGTAAGCGCTGCCACATCACTTGAAGAATGCTGGGATTTGGTGAATACTTACGAGGAAACCGGAACTCACATGATGATTCTTGAAAATGTAAATTATCGTCGTGATGTAATGGCAATCCTGAATATGGTACGTCAGAATGTTTTTGGTGAACTTGTTCATTATCGTTGTGGTTATCAACATGATCTGCGTGAAGTAAAGTTTAATAACGGATTACAACCCTATGGTGGTGGAGTTCTTTTTGGTGCAAAAGCTACCAGTGAAGCTCAATGGCGAACCCTTCACAGCTTAAAACGAAATGCTGATCTTTATCCAACTCATGGTATTGGGCCCATTGCTGCATATGCAGATATTAATCGTGGAAACAGATTTATGTCGTTAACATCGCATGCCACAAAATCACGTGGCTTACATGACTATATTGTTAAAGAGGCTGGAGAAGACAATCCAAATGCGAAGCTGAATTGGAAACTAGGTGATGTTGTAACAACAACCATCGAAACGGCCAATGGTGAAACCATTATTGTTACACATGATACAAACTTACCACGACCTTATTCATTGGGCTTCAGAGTGCAGGGAACGAAAGGATTATGGGAAGTAGATGGTAACCGGATTTATGTAGAAGGAAAATCAAATCCTCATCGTTGGGATGAAGCTACGGAATGGTTGGAAAAATATGATCATCCATTATGGAAAAAATATGAAGATCAGGCCGTCGGTGCAGGCCATGGCGGGATGGATTTCTTTGTGCTACATGCATTTATTGAAAGCGTGAAAAATAATGTTGCACCACCATTGGATGCATATGATGCAGCAGCATGGAGTGCAATTACCCCACTTTCGGAAGTTTCAATTGCAAATAATGGTGAAGTTCAGGATTTCCCTGATTTCACACGAGCACAATGGATTAAGCGTGAACCTTATAACTGGATTAAGGATAGTTATTAGAGGGTATTGCTATAAGCTTGCAATGAAATAATACTCTTCATTTGAGTGGAAAAGATTGTCAAATTTATCGAGTGTTAAAGGATTTCCTTTTTTGAGGAATGAGCTTAAGGTATATATTTGAAGACCAACTTCATTAGTCATTAAATCAAAAATATCTTTTGGTTTTGTGTTGTAAAAGTCACTTGCACCTAGACCAAACTCAAAAATAATTGTGGGCTTATACTTCTTCAGTAATACTTTAGCACCTTTCAAAACTCCAAATTCCGCTCCTTCAACATCGATTTTGATGAAATCGATTTTAAGGTTATTAGGAATTACTTCATCAAGTTTTTTAATTTCAACCTCTATTTCTTCAATCTCAGGATTGTTAATATCATATTTGCGTTTACGGATGCCGCTATATGCAGGAGCATTTTTTACAAACTGAAATGTTGAAGTGCCATTGTTATCCGATAGAGCATAGGGAAGAATAGTAGCAACCTTGCCATATTTCTTCTTAAGGTTTTCATTTAGGTGGGGCAATGGTTCAAAACCAAAATGAGTTCCCTTTGGTGAGCAACTCAGTACAATGTCCAGAATCTCACCTTTATGACAGCCTATATCAATACAATTTGAATCCGACTTTATTGTTTTTCTCATGATAGCCTTTGTAAGCCTATCATACTCAAGATTTTTGGTTAAATCAAGATGAAGAAAATTTAAAGTTGACCTAAGGATGTCTTTGTAGCTCATTTACAAATAATTATATGTTGAGACCTTGTTTTCGAATCGGCAAAAGTACTAAAATAGTGGTAGGCATATATAACCTTTGCAAAGTTTCAAACTTTAGGAAGGTTTATAATATTATCCTATCTAATAACAATCTTTTGTTTTGATAATATGTCACCGGATTTTACAATTGCAATATATGGTCCAGATTTCAATACTGGTAATTCTATTTTACAATTATTACCTTCAATGGTTGTTTCGTAGACCAGTCTTCCTGAAACATCAAATAAGCTAATTACTCCCTGCTCAATATTGTTTTCCGATGTAATAACAATATGATCAGCTACAGGATTCGGATAAATAGTTAATTCATTTTCATTTGCAATCAACTCATCATCACCAACATAAATATCCAGTGGATATTCGGCCTTAAACATTCCACGACCATGTGTTGCGGCCAATACAATATCATCACCATGACGGAGCTTTAGCATGTCAACTCTAACATTTGCCATTCCATCAACGTTTGGTTCCCACTCAGTTATTTCTTCATTAAGAGTATTTGTCCACCACACTCCAATTTCAGTTGCAAGCAATGCCTGACCGTTATTATCCGGATGGAAAATTGCCCAGCGAATTGGCATATCTGGAAGATTAGCTTCCTTTTCAATCCATGTATCACCACCATCCATTGTTAACCAAACCGATGAAACACCATAATTTGAAAAAGTAACAAGTAGATTATCTTCATTTTCACCGATGGCAACACAAGATATATTGGCTGTAGGGAAATCAGGACTTCCAATTTCAATAGTTGTCGGATCACTCTCTGCATTGGTAACTTTAAAAAGTAAACCCGATTGAGTTCCTACAAATAGAGTTGATGTACCTGTTGGTGCAAATCTCGAATAGCAAACGTGTGAAAATGGTACCGTTGTTCCGGTTCCCAAATTAATTAGTTGTGTTGATACATTCACAGGTATATTCTTTGCCCGTAGAAGTTTGTTGGCATTTCCTCCGAAAAAACCAACGGCATTGGAATAGAGAATGTTCTCCTTATAATCATAATCTGCAGGACTTATAAAAGTTCCGGTATTTCCGCCAAAGTTATCAGCCTGACTGTTGTTAGACCAAGAAGTATAGCTATTGTAATAAACAGATGTTATATAGATATTTGCCTGGTTTTGATCCCAGAAGCACATTGCGCCGTCACCACCATCAATCATATCATTAATATCAAGTGCTGTTCCTGTATGGTAAAGGGTGCCATTATCCTGCAATCCTCCGATAAAATATTTCGAAAATGGTGTTGGTTTAATTGCACATGAATAAAACTGCAATGTACTATACCCTTGGTTTCGTTCAATAAATGCAGGGAAATTATTGGCTGCAGAATTTGATAAAAACACTCCACCATCGGTACTAAAAATTGCGGTACTGGCTGATCCCGGCTGAAATTGTATATTATGTTGATCAGCATGAGCATATTGATCACCACCACCATAATACATTAGAGCCCAATCGGAAATGTGATTCCAGTTATTTCCTCCATTACTTGATTTCCATAAGTCGAGCCCACCAGTATAAATTGTATTTGGATCTTCCGGATTAACCTTAAGAACAAATGCATGCCAAGCTAGAGTTGACCATTCATCATCAGGAATTGTTATTCCAGACCATGTTGTACCACCATCATCTGATTTTGCCATATATCTACCTCTGTAATATACAAAACCATTATTGTAGCCTGCAGCAAATTGTGCATAAACAATATTTGGATCTGATGGTGCTGAGGCAACCAAAGTACGAGCCGGGACTTTATAATATGATTCATTGGAAATGATATCATTATATTCTGCATAAGTTGTCCATGATCCTTCAAGTCCTGTATCAGAATAAAGTATTGTAGCACCACCTTTTTTCTCAAGGTTTTCCATTGTCCCGATGAAAATCCTGCCATTAGCAGCAATTTCAATATCTGCCGGAGCATAGGGTTTGTTAGACAATGTATTAGGAATTATTGGCAATACCTGTGTCCATATTTCACCACCATCTTCCGATCTGTAAAGTCCATCAGTAGGCTGACTTTCATGATCTGCACCCATATATGTTCCTGATGCTACACAGGCATATATAACACTTGTGCCGTTTTCATCACGAACAGCAATATCTGTAATATAATCAAATCCACTGGTGCTATCCATCAATGCCCATGTTGTACCACCATCTGTTGTCTGGAAAATGCCAGCACCAACTCCCGATGACTCTCGGTAGATAATTCGAGCTGTTTGAGCTTCACCTGTTCCAACGTACATTATTTGTGGATTGTTTGGATCATAAGTTATGCAGCTGATTGCCAGATTGCTCCAGAAATCATTTACAGGAGTCCATTCTTCGTTAGAGTTTGTTATATCATTAACATACCAAAGACCACCGGTTATTCCACCGGCCCAAACTTTTTTATGATTAGGATCATTTGGATCAAATAATAAAGCCCGTGTGCGTCCACCCATATTTGATCCGGATGTTTCCCATTGCATTAGGTCGCTTCTTGTTCGTGTAAACTCTTGCTGGACTTCTAACTCACGAGTTTTGTGATATGCATCAATAAGTTTTTCCTTAGGAACTTCGCCCGTTGCCGGGTCGGCAGTTATAATATACTCCTGAAAAGCAGCCATATCGGGTTGGTTCGGGGATTTTGTGTTTTTATCTATTAAGTCAAGTTGCGGCTTAATTTCCATTGCTTTTGAAAGGATACTTTTTTCATATTCTTTTCTAGGATCATAACTAGGATAATCTGATAGAAAATAGCTTCCAACAATAAGTATGAAAGCAATAACTGATATACCGGTAAATATTGGCTTTTTCATCTGATATAATTATAATTTGAGGTTGTAAAGATAGACAAAGCGAATGGAAGTTTGGTTGTTTGTGTGGACAGATGACGGAAGATGGAAGACTGGTGATGGAAAAGTATTTTTCCAATTAAATCTGTAAGGATTTTGGATATAAAAGGACAAACTATTATAATTCATAATAATCCTGATAATAATACGGTAAAAATCAGTACAAAAAGTCTTACTCAGGGAGTGTATTTAGTAAAAGTTGAAACGGATGGCTTAGCTTATGTAGAAAAGCTTGTAATTTCCAGATAGACAATTATTTATCTAGTTAGTCAATTGCTAATAGCCAACTACCAATGTCCAGTAGATTCGTTATTTCTTCACAGTATAAATTGGTAATAAAACCTCAACACTTAAGGGTAATTTTCTTAAATTTGGGACTTTTAAGACTAATTCAAGAATAAAATCGTAATAATATGACCTACGAAGAAAGATTACAAAATGTATCGGTACTTGGCGCAGCCGGGAAAATGGGAAGTGGAATTCTCCTTCTCACCGCTGTTGAAATGGCCGATCTTAGCCTATTACCTGAAAACAAGGGAAAATCCTTTGTGTTAAATGCTATTGATGTTAGTCCTGATGGATTATCAGGATTGATGAAATACCTTCGAGAGCAAGTACGTAAAGTAGCTGAAAAAAAAACAGTTTGGCTCCGTCAGATGTATGCCGATCGGGATGACCTTGTTGAAAATTATGAAATTATCGATGAGTATATTTTTGATGTACTAAACGTTGTTCGTCCGGTTACAACAATGTCAGCCGCTTACAATTCAAATTTGATTTTTGAAGCTGTTAGTGAAAACCGAGCCCTGAAAGTGAAGTTATTAACTGACATTGATACAAACAATGGAAATAATCCATGGTACTTCACCAACACGTCATCAGTGCCTATAGGACTGATAGAAAAAGAAGCAAATCTTGAAGGTCGCGTTATTGGATTCCATTTTTATAATCCTCCTGCTGTTCAGCGACTTGTTGAACTTATTAAAACGGATAAAACAGAATCAGAGGTAGTTGAGTTTGCACATCTATATGCTAAAAAACTTCGCAAGATTATCGTTCCTTCAAACGACTTTGCAGGATTTATCGGAAACGGTCATTTTATGCGCGATGCTCTTCACGGAATGAAAGAGGCAGAAACTCTAGCTGCCGAAAAGGATATTCCATTGTACAAAGCGATCTATATGATCAACAAAGTTACACAGGATTATCTGGTTCGACCAATGGGAATTTTCCAGCTTATTGATTATGTTGGAATTGATGTTGTTCAGTTTATACTTGGTGTGATGAATCCGTTTGTTACGGATGAAGATCTTCATAGTGACTTGCTAGATAAGATGATGCTTCAGGGCGTTAAAGGGGGACAAAAATCAAGTGGCGCTCAGAAAGATGGGTTCTTGAAATATAAAGGTCCAAGAGTTACTTCAATTTGGGATATTCATAAACAAACTTACGTTGAAATAGACGAGTTTAAAGATGAGTGTGACGAGATGTTAGGTGATATGCCTGACTCTGCAGTAGCATGGAAATCAATTATCCGAAACAAAAAGAAAGATGAAATTCTTGCAGCATTTTTCAATGATCTGAAAGGATCTGAAGCATTAGGAGCGGCTACTGCTGTAGTATATGGTCGTAAGTCGAAAGCAATTGGTGAAAAACTTGTTGCCGATGCTGTGGCTGATGAAGTAGATCATGTTAATACCGTTATGCTTACTGGATTCTTCCATGCTTATGGACCGGTAAATAACTTCTTCGAATAATCTTTAAATCTGAAAAAATGAGAAAAAAAGTATATATGACAGGCGGTTATAATACCGTTTCAATGGGTACAGGACGCAGTGAGTTTCATCCGAAAAAACCTCGTCCGGGTTTAGAACATTATATTGAAGAAGCAGGTAAAGGTACGCTTGCGCAGATTGGTGGAGCGGATAATGTTGATGAAGGAGTTATTGGCAACTTCATGGCTGCACGTTTCAACAAGCAAGCAAACTTGCCGGGTTTTTTGCCTACCATTGATGATAAATTGCAATGGAAACCAGCAATCAGTGTTGAGGGTGCCTGTGGATCCGGGGGACTGGCTCTTATGAGCGGAATTAAATCGGTACTTGCCGAAACTGCTGAGGTAGTTCTTTCACTTGGTGTTGAGGTTCAGAATACAGTAAAAGCTATTTATGGTGCTGATATTCTGGCTGGTGCCGGATGGTATCAGAATCGTAAAAACGGACATGCATATTTCTTCCCGGGACAGTTTAGCGACAGGGCAGGAGCATACTACGAAAAAGTAGGATATGATAATGCACGTTCGGGAATGAAAAGATGGTTCCGTAATGCTATGGAAAACGCTCGCCTTGATCCTACGGCTCAGGAACACCAAAATAAACTGAAAGATCCTGATGCACTTTACGACAGACTTAAACCAAATGGTGCTGCCTTTGTTGATAATTTGAATGTGTTGGATTGTTCCAAAGTTAGTGATGGAGCATCTGCAATAGCAATTTGTTCAGAAGAAGGACTTAACAGAATTGGTGTTGACAAAAATGATGCTGTTGAGGTTGTGGGATTTGCTCAGGTAGTTCGAAACATTACAAATTTCCCTGAAGATCTTACTGAACTTCAAACAATTAAAAAAGCTGCACATCAGGCTATGGCCGATGCAGGTGTAACTATTGATCAGATTGGCACTGTGGAAACCCACGATTGTTTCTCGATTGCCGGTGTACTAGCAACTGAGGCACTCGGACTTGCTGAGAATGGAAAAGGCTGGGAATATGTGGCAGCAGGTAATACTGCTCATGATGGTGCAATGCCAATGAATACAACTGGTGGTTTGATTGGTTGGGGACATCCAACAGGAGCTACCGGAGTTCATCAGGCAGTAACAATCTGGCAACAACTTACCGGAAAAGCCGGTGATGCTCAAATCAAAATGTCAGAAGATCGTCCTTATGGAATGACCATTAATATGGGTGGTGATGATGTTACTGTTGTTGCAATAGTTTATAAGAGGGGCTAATTAAAAATTAATCTTTTCCAAAGTTTTAAGCTTTGGAAAAGATTATTCTATTCAACTTTCTTTAGAATAACGATATCATTATTATATTGTACCTCCCATTCAAATGAATTTATCAAATCATTGTACAGTTTGTTGAAACTATCCTCATCAAGTGGATAAGGATTTACCAACTTTGATATTACAATAAACTCTGCATTACGAATAATAGGAAAAGTGTAAATATTATCCCTTAGTGAAAGATGAGGTAAGAAAGGTGACTGGGCGCTAACTATTGCAGCTTTAGGAATTGTAAATAGCTGTTCATGTACCTTTTTGACATCGAATTTCTGTTTGTAATGCCCCATTTGATAAAACCTAATTCTTGATTTATCCGTAAAGTATATAGTGCTGTCCAGTGTTCTAATGGTGCTTCCAATGGAAAGTACCACTATTATTATTGACAATATAGTAGAAAGCTTAGGGCTTTTAAATTCAGATATTACTTTAAAAATTCCTATGGCCATTATTGGTGCAAACTCTATACAATATTGACCGTAAACTCCCCACATAAAATATTTGTCGTGAAAAAGCTTTTGAAAAAATATGGGTACCAACATTAATAAATACTGTGGCTTCTTGATTAGTAATAAAATTCCGGATGTGATCAAGATTACGTGTAACTCTAATTTCACATAGTCGGCTTCCGGTTGATTTATGTGGTTAACAAAAAGCATCCTTAATGCTTCTAAAGGATTTGTTAGCATGAAAATGATAGCTTCACCCGGACTATCTCCTAGAGAACCATAATTAAAATGGGGATAATTTCCAGTGTTTGATAACGCAGGCATTACCACCGATATTATTAGCCAAAAATAAATTAGAGAGAGTATCCCAGCTATTAATAAGTAATTTCGAACTTTATGTACTTTCCAATATTCAATAGCCAGCCCCAGGCAAATAAAAGCCATCCATAAAGAAACATTCTCCTTAGAAATAATTATCAGTGCTAATACTATTGAAGACTTCCAAAACCTCTGGTTTTGAATCAAATAAAAAAACCAAGGTATAATTGATGCAGCAATAACATTACTGTGATAATCGAATGAAATGGCAGAAAAAACCCCGAAAAATGACAAATAATAGAGTGTTGCAAAACTTGCTATATTTTTTGGAGATTCTCTCGAAATGAAGTAATTATATACTCCAAGGCCTCCAAAAAGCATGAAAATAATCTGTACTATGGGTAAGGTATAAGTTCCGAAAATAAGAGACAGTGGTGAAAAAATCATCAAATAAATGTCAAAATGATCTGATAGGATGTTTTCTGGGATTTCTTTAAAAACGCTGCTGTCGTTCCATTGAAAGTTTATATAATCATAGAGTGCGTTGGTATAAAGTCCAAGATCCAAAGCGTATGTCCTGAAATTATAATGATTTACCAGTGAGATTAGAGAATACAAGAACCCGAATAGCATGATAATAATGATAATGGCCCTATGCTTTTTTATAAATTCCAATGAGTTTTTTTTGATGTTTTAAAAACTAATTATCCGGGATTATTGTTACTACTATATTTCTACTACTTCTGGGTCCATCGAACTCACATAGAAATATATTTTGCCAGGTTGATAACCCCATTTTTCCATCCATAATTGGAATGGTTTCAGATGGACCAACCAAACCTGCTTTTAAATGAGAATCACCATTTCCATCCTGTGCATCATGCAGCCACTGACCTTTTGGGATTATTCTTTGTAGAAAATTAACAACATCCAATTGTACTGAATCATCCCAATTTTCCTGAATCATTATAGCAGCTGTTGCTCCCTGAACATAAACATTTACTAATCCGTTTTGCACATCTGAAGAAGCTACAATACTTTCCACTTCACGAGTAATGTCGTAAAGCCCTTCTCGTTTATGAGTTCTAATAGAAAACGTATTCATTTTTTAAAAATACAACTAGTTGTTATCCTTCACACATCTAATGCTTTTGCCGCTTGATTTAAACTGACCTTCACTATCAATCTGAGAATTCATATGATTCATAACATATGACCAACCGTTTACATTATATTCTTCTGAAGCAGACCACCAATAACCGAAATTACCTATGGTGTAGAATGATCCACCTGATCCATTACGGTAGCCACCCGGAAGAGCGGTAAAACCACTTTCATTTGTTGCACCTTCATTGAAATCCCAGTGGGCTGTCCCTGATTCTTTAAGTTTGCCACCTGCAATGGTTTTGCCACCAAGTCCGTTTATAAGCGTCCACCATTCATCGCTGCTTGGTATATGCCATCCATCCGGACAAATACCCTGAACACCGCTTGGGTTTTCCTCGCTGGCATCTGCACCATTCATTGCAGCTGCCCATGTATAAAGGGCTCCATAGATGTTTGCTTCACCTCCTGCGTTATTATTGTAGAAACAATAAGCCTTATCAATATTGTTATCCTCAAGCAGATTCCACTCATAATCATCTGTAATATATTGTAATTCTGTTCCATCCGGTAGATGGGTTACTTTCAGGTTTTCTGCCATCCATACTTGTGATCCGATAACCACAGTGTTATATATATTTCCATCGATATCTGTTACAGTTTGTTCCTTTTCAATTACAGTTATATAATCTGTTTTGGTCTCAGTATCAGAACCTTCATCATTTGACACAGTTAATGACACTGAAAAAATACCATGTGTTGAATAAATATGTGAGGGGTTTTGTTCATTTGAAGTCGCACCATCACCAAAATCCCATGTCCAGTTAACTGGCGACAAGGTGGATTGATCAGTAAATTCCACAGCATCTCCTTGATCAATAGAGGTTTTATTTACTGTAAAACCTGCTGTTATTATGTCATTATTTACTTCTTCTTTCTCGCAACTTGTTATAAAAGTTGTAGTTAATGCTAATATCACAATAATTGTGATTGAATAATTGAGCTTTTTCTTCATGATTTGATTTTAGATTATTTGGGTTTTATTTATAATATTATTTCTTCTTGAAAGCAGTTTCATAAATATCAATCCATTGCTGAACAGTCATTTTAGATGCTAATTCTCCGATCAATTCATATGGAATATGTTCTGGTTTTCTAAAACGTATACAGCTTTTGCCCATGTTAAGTTTTAGTTTGCTGCGCTTTTTAAGTTCATCAGTAAACCAGTTCATCAGATCATTATCTGCATAAGCACCCATATGATAAACTGCAATGTGGTTTTTCTGAGATGCAATATTCATAAATGGTAGTGGTGTTTCGGGTTTAGTATGATAACCTGCAGGATACACGGAATGTGGAACCACCCAGCCAATCATTCCATAATTCATTTCTTCCTTAAAGTTTTCAGGGATATTATCGTTTATCTGTTTTCTTAGTTTAGTGATTGCTTCCTTTCTGTCGTCAGGAAGTTTGCTGATATATTCATCAGGTGTAGATGCTGCAATTTGCATTTCTTTTTATGATTTAGTTAACTCTTACGAGATTTAGATGTTGAAAATCGAAACTGAAATCAATATTTGGTGAAATTCCTTCCATTGAGAAACTTATGGCTTTTCCTTCCTTATCCAGCGTGAAGCTTGCAAAAGCATCACATTCCATATCTCTGTAATCCCATCTAATAGCAAATGTATTTGCTTTGTAGAAAGACATTTTTCCTACTAACTTTGGTGATCGTACCGACTTTATCCACAGGTCTTTGCCTTCTTTCCAAATCTCGATATCACCAAACCAGTCATCACGATAAGTGCCAACATAGTTATCAAGATTAAGATGTTTGGTTTTAGCTTTTTTTACGGTTTCCCAAACTTGTTCTACAATGCTGTCGCCCGTACTCTCACGGTTGTTAATTGCGGTAGTCATTCTTCCAATCCAATCAACACTGTCAACACCAATGTAGGAGTCAACTATTAGATTTGGGATACTTAAAAAACTATATCCACCAGGATCAGCATTTGTAAGTACAACCACACCGAGTTCAAGCTCAGGAATCAGAATTGTTTGCGAAAGCATACCAGGCATTCCACCAGTATGACTCAGTTTTACATAACCTGCAACATCTCTGATTCCCCATCCAAGTCCGTAGGCATTAAAATGGGTGTTGTAAGGTGGATTACTCACAGCAGCAAAACCTCTATTGGTATAGGGCTTCCACATTTTCCGGTGGTTTCTGGATGAGATCAGATCAAGAGAATCATTAAGCACACCTCCGTTAAGATGCATAATCATCCAATTACTAAGGTCGTTTACACTTGCGTAGATGCCGGCTGCAGCAGCTGCCATCTCAGCATTAAACTCATCAACCTGTACAAACTCACCATCGATATAGGAATGAGGTTTTGCAATATTATTCTTACTTTTTAATCTGCTAAGCACACCAGCAGACTCATTCATTTCCAGAGGTTTCATAATCCGTTCTTCCACAAATTCGCTCCAGGATTTTCCAGTTTTGCGTACAATAATTTCTCCGGCAACTATATAAAGAAGGTTATCATAATCATATTTTGTTCTAAAGTCACTTACCGGGGTTTGGTGTTGAAAACTGGTAATAACATCATCTACGGTAAAATCATTTCCATCAGGAATCCACATTAGATCACCGGCCCCAAGATCAAGACCACTTCTGTGAGTGAGAAGATCAATAATTGTGAAGTTTTCAGTTACATAGGAGTTGTACATCTTGAATTCAGGAATATGATCAACAACCTTGTCATTCCAATCAATAAGACCTTCATCCACAAGCATGGCCAAAGCAGCTGAGGTAAAAGCTTTGCTGTTTGATGCGATTGAGAAACGAGTGTGTTCATCAACTTTTGTACCTGTGTTTAGTGATGCTAATCCATATCCCTTTGAGTGTACAATTTCACCATCTTTCACAACAGCAACGGCCAGTCCTGCATGTTGGTTGCTATCCATTGCAACACCTACTATGGAATCAATTTGTAAACTAGTTAGCCCCTGCGCTGATAATGAGTTGCTTGTAAGTATAAAAGCAGTTATTGTAAGTATTGATTTAAATATTTTCATTTTCATAGAATTATTATCCAAAAATATAAATTTGTTCAGATTATAAACGTGGGCTTATTTTAATGCCCAGTCAACAGCTTGATGAGCATGTATTTTAGTTGTGTCAAACACGTGAATATTGACATCGTCATCAGATATTAATAACGGTATTTCTGTACATCCAAGAATCACACCTTCAGCACCTTGAGTTTCCAGATTACCAATGATTTTCTTGTATATTTCTCTTGATTTATCAAGGATTTTACCCTGTACTAATTCACCATAAATAATGCCATGTACCTGATCTCTTTCCTCTTCGGTTGGAATTATAACCTCTATTCCAAAATTGTCATAAATATATTTTTTATAGAAGTCTTTTTCCATTGTAAATTTAGTACCCAGAAGCGCTACTTTTTTTAGTCTCATCGATGCTATTTTTATTCCAGTTGCCTCTGCTATATGCAGAAAAGGAATCGAAATATTATCCAAAATTGCCTGAGTACACAGATGCATTGTATTGGTGCAAAGAACAACAATATCAGCACCGGCCAATTCAAGCTGTTTTGCCGAGTCAGCCATCATTGTGTCTAGTTCTTCCCATCTTCCCTGATGTTGAAGCCTTTCAATTTCTGCAAAATCTACGGTTACCATTATGCTTTTACAGGAATGAAATCCGCCTAGTTTATCTTTAACTTTTCTGTTTATTAGATTGTAGTATACTGCTGAAGATTCCCAACTCATACCTCCTATTAACCCTATTGTTTTCATTATTTGTTTTTAACTTTTATTTTTAACCATTATCACCTCTGCAGCAATACTAACCGCTATCTCATCAGGAGTTATGCTGTTTATTTTTATTCCAACGGGAGCATGTAATTTTGAAAAGTCTTCATCGGGAAGCTGCTCCTTGAATTTTGATACCTTGGCCTTGCTTCCCAATAATCCCAAATATGCCAGGTTTTTCCTTATCAATTTACTAAGAATTAGTTTGTCACCCGTATGCTTGTTCGTAGCTATAATAACGTAGCTGTTTTTCCCCTCTACAACATAGCTTTCAATTTCATTGTAATCGATAACTTTCTTTATTGATGCGTAAGGGTTTTCTTCAAGCATGCTGAGTTTTGGACGATTGTCAAATAGAATGACATCAAAGTCGAGTTGAGAAAACAATTTTGAAACAGCAAACCCTACATGACCGGCACCAATTATATATAGCTTGTTTCTAACACCAAGAGTTTCCTCATACCACCAACTATTCTCATCTGTGAAAACATAATCATGTGTATGTGGTGAACTATTCTCAACAAGCTTAAGTCCGTTTGGATCCATATGAATTCTGACTGTTTTTTTTGCAACGAGATGTTTAATAATTTCTATAATGGTTTCCTGATCATCTTTATCAATAGAGATAAAACCAATAGATTGTTCACCGGAACATATCATACCTGATGTATCATTATTACCCTCGTTATGTGATTGTTTGAGAACAAAGTTCGAACGCTGGTTTATGGAAAGCAAGGATTTGCATTTTTCAACCAACTCATATTCCATTGCACCACCTCCAATTGACCCAGTCATACTACCATCATCACAAATAACCATCTTAAATCCATATTTCCCCGGACTGCTTCCTTTATTTTCGAATACAGTTAACAAATAGGTACTTTTATTTTCAGATATATGATCTAATATAGTCTGCCAGATTTTCATAAGTTTATCTGATTTTGTGTGGAGAAATTTCTCTTTCAAAATTAATTCTTTTTCAGGAGATACGGATGTGGAAAGTACAATCATCAATTTGAGTAACTCTTTTAAGTACTTTTGCTTTTTTATTGAAACCAGAGAAATATTTCTTTACTATGGATGCTCAATACTTACATTGGATCGGGTATGTTGGATCGGGAATTATTGCATTGTCAATGACAATGAATTCAATATTAAAATTCAGATGGATCAATTTGGTTGGTGCCACAATATTTTCTCTTTATGGTTTTTTAATCGATGCTTACCCGGTTATGATATTGAACGGTTTTATTCTTTCTGTCGATATTTTCTACCTTATTAGGATTTACACTAAAAAACAATTATTTGATACTCTGGAGGTAAAAAGTGATAATAAATACTTGCTAAAATTTCTTGATTTTTATCATGATGATATTCAGAAGTTTTATCCAGGATTTGAGTATAAACCGGAAATGAATAGTATTAGTTTTTTCATTTTGAGAAACACTCTTGTCGCCGGTTTGTTTTTGGCGCATATCGACCAAAAGAACAACCTATGTGTCGGTGTTGATTATGCTACTCCGGAATACCGTGATTATAAAAATGGAAGGTTCGTTTTAAATCGCCTAAATCATGAATTTAAAGATAAAGGTTATAGAAAGGTTATTGCTGAGAGCAACAGTAAAGAGCAGAGGAAATATCTTAAGAAGCTTGGTTTTCAAGAGATATCGGAAGGCCATATGATGAGGGAGTTGTAATAATTAACTAGCTAATATGAGGAAATTTTCAATCTCTGATAAATTAATACTTGCATCACTGTTTTTAAGTATAATAACCATTATCATTGTTGCTTCTTATTCATTTTACAATGCCCGTGAAGCTATTCTTGACAGAACTTTTAATCAGTTAACATCTGTAAAAGCTGTTAAATCAAGTATGCTGGAGAATTTCTTCAAAAACCGTGTGCGCGAGGTTCAGTTGATAACAACCACCTCAGATATTCAGAATATTGTTGCTGCTATAAATGAATTACCGGAAGCAGTAAATTACAGAATTATTGATGATCTGAATAGTGATATAAGCAAGGTGTTTTTGTCAAATATATCAAGCAAGGATTATTCGAACATATCAGTTGTAGGTAATAATAATGTCGTTTATAAATTGAAATATTCAGGTGAACTGCTTCCAGGGATATATCAGGATTACAATTCACTTTCCTCAGGATTTGGTAATAGTGAACCGGTTGTAATTAATGATCTTACCAAGCCTGATAGTTTGAGTTCTCCGATTATAACCATTAGTTCAATCATATCGAATAATGAGAACCAGACTATTGGAATAATAGTTTTTGAGATATCACAAAGTTCTATTGATTCTATTATGCTTGAAATGGATCAATCAAAGGGTTTTGGTATCACTGGCGAATCATATCTTGTGGGGCCTGATTTCCTTATGAGAAGTTCATCCAGATTTCAGTCACATTCAGTTTTGTCAACGGTTGTTAAAACCGATGCTGTTATAAAGGCCTTCAATAATAATCCTGGTATCGATGTAATCGATGACTACAGAGGGGTTTCGGTATTAAGTTCTTACGGGAAAATAAATGTCCCTAATCTTGACTGGGTTATTCTTGCTGAGATTGATTTCGAGGAAGCAACCGTTCCAATTTACAGAATCAGGGATGAGATCGTATTTATAAGCATTTTTATTTTTTTGCTGGTGCTGTCTGTTGTTTTCATCCTTTCCAGAAGAATTACTTTTCCTATTCAAAGGTTAAATGTTGCTGCCGCAGAACTGGGAAAAGGAAATTTCAATGTTAAGATTGAACATAAGTTAAATGATGAGCTTGGTGATTTGTCTGATACATTTAATACTATGGTAACCCGACTTAAAGAGCAATCTGAAGAGCTAGAATCGGAGAGGGATAAGAGTTTGAATTCTCTTATTGACGGACAGGAATCTGAAAGACAGAGATTGTCAAGGGAACTACATGATAGTCTCGGACAACTTCTAATTGCCCTTAAGCTTAAATATGAGAGTTGTTTAATAAAAACGAAATCGGGCAAATTACCTGAAGACAGTCTTTCGGAACTTGGATTATTATTTGATAAAACAATAGATGAAACGCGTCGGATATCCAATAATCTGATGCCTGCAGCATTATCCGAGTTTGGTCTGACAACTGCTTTACGCAATATTTGTAACGATATTTCTGAAAATTCTGATATTCATGTGGAGCTAAATATCAGTGGCGATTCATCCGATCTTGGGTTAAAACAAAAGATTTACCTTTTCAGGATTGCTCAGGAAGCAATAACCAATATTCTGAAACATTCCGGAGCATTAACAGCAGGGATAGAAATTGATTTTGGAGTAACTGATATCAGGTTGACCGTTCAGGATGATGGCATAGGTTTTAAAGATTCTGTTGTTGATTATAATAAATCGAACGGATTGAATAATATAAAAGATAGGGTGATGTTATTGAATGGAATCTTTACAATGAATAGTAAACCCGACGAAGGAACAAAAATAACCATTAGAATACCAAACCTACAGGATGGCAAAAATTAATATAATGCTGGTCGATGATCATCAGATTGTGAGAGATGGAATTAAGTCCTTGCTCTCGGACACTCCTTCAATTAGTGTTCAAGGAGAAGCTCAAAATGCTTATGAGTTTTTTGATCTACTTAAGGAAAATATACCTGATGTAGTACTTCTAGATATATCGTTACCATCAATGTCGGGTATTGAGGTTTCCAAGATACTTTCGAATGATTATCCGAAAATAAAAATACTAATGCTGTCGATGTATACTTCAGAGGATTTTATTTTTAATGCATTGAAATCAGGAATTCATGGTTATCTTCCAAAGAACACAACACAGGATGAGCTTGTTCTGGCAATAAATGAGATTTATGCGGGTAGGGAATATTTCAGCAAAAGTATTTCAAATACCATTCTCAAAAGTTATGTAAACAGTGCAAAACATGGAAGCAAGGTAAGCGAAGATAAACTTGATACCCTCACCACCCGCGAAAGAGAACTACTTCAGTATATTGTTGAAGGAATGCACAATCCGAATATTGCAGAAAAACTGAATATCAGTGTGCGCACTGTTGAAACCCATAAAACAAAAATTATGCGTAAGCTCGATCTTTCAAGTACAGTGGATTTGGTAAAGTTTGCCATCAAGAATAAGATCATTGAGATTTAAGATGAGTGACGGGTAATGGATGACCATGCATGTAAGTATCATTCCGATTAAGAGAATAGAATTAAACAAGGTGGTAGAAAAAAGTAATGGAGTAGTCTGATTTTAGATTATTTCATCTTCAAATTTTCTCACTCCTTCTCAACCTATGTTATACCTATACCGTATTACTCAATTTTCAGAATCCCTCATTTTCCAATTTTTCAAATCTCTCACATACGTGTTCCACTTATTCTATTTTACGTATTAGCACAATTGACCAGTATTGTTAATTACTTAACATTTGTCAAAGTTTTAACCAAAATTTAATTCAATGAAAAAGTATCGTATTATAATTATGATTGCTGTATTGTTCAGCCTTTTTTCTATCCAGGCAATAGCACAAGAAGAAGAGAGTAAAAAGGAGAGTCCTTTTGACATTAGTTGCGACCTTATGAGTCGTTATGTATGGCGAGGTACTGATTATGGTGCATCACCAAGTATTCAACCCGGAGTGGAGTACGGAATCGGGGGTTTTTCAATTGGAACATGGGGAGCATTTACAACAAATTTGCCTGGTGTACAGGAAATAGATCTTTATGTGGGATATACATTTAAGGATATTATCTCATTAACAGTAACCGATTATTTCTTTCCTGATGAAGTAAACGGATACAAGTATTTTAATTATAAAGAAGCAACTACCGGCCATGTTTTCGAAGGTGCTTTATCATTTAATGGAACAGAAAAGCTACCATTATCTGCATTTGTAGCTACAAATATTTATGGTGCTGATGCCAGAAGAATAAATAGTGACGGTTCGGTGGGAGATATCATGTTCTCAACTTATGCCGAGATTGGTTATGCTTTTAAATATGTTGATTTATTTATGGGTTTAAACTGTACAACAGCTGATACAGATAAAGGCGAATCAGGCTATTACGGCGATTCATTTGGCGTTGTAAACCTTGGTGCTACATTTTCAAAGGATATCAATATCACAAAAAAATTCGCCCTCCCGTTAACAGCATCATTAATTACAAATCCACAAGCAGAAAAAATCTATCTGGTTGTTGGATTATCATTCTAGAAAACCAAATTAAACTATAAAATTATTATCATGGATTTTAATACAGGAACAACAACATTTATGATTTTGTGCACCAGTCTTGTGATGCTTATGACTCCAGGACTTGCATTTTTCTATGGCGGCTTAGCCGGCAAAAGAAACATTCTGGGGATAATGATGCAGACTTTTGTATCACTCGGTATTACCACAATGATGTGGGTATTAATTGGATATTCACTCTGCTTCAGCGGTGGTGAAGGTGGAATTATTGGCAACCTTGATTGGGCATTTTTGCAAAATATACCATTCGATAATCCTTATGCTGGAGCTGACGGACAATATCCTGAGTATATTTTCATTGCCTATCAAATGATGTTTGCAATTATTACACCTGCACTTATAACGGGTGCATTTGTGAACAGGGTAACATTTAAGGCCTATCTTATATTCCTGGTTGCATGGCAGTTATTCGTTTATTATCCGTTCGTGCACATGGTATGGGGTGGCGGACTTCTTGCAGATTGGGGTGTTCTTGACTTTGCCGGAGGTATTGTTGTACATGCAACAGCCGGTTTTGCTGCATTGGCTTCTGTATTTTATGTAGGTAAAAGAAAAGATCTTGAATCACCACCGAATAGCATTCCTTTAGTTGCAATTGGTACAGGTTTACTTTGGTTTGGATGGTATGGTTTTAATGCCGGTAGTGAATTAAAGGTAGATTCCATTACAACACTTGCTTTTTTAAATACTGATGTTGCAGCATCCTTTGCAGCAATCACATGGTTAATTATTGAATGGATCAGAGAAGGACGACCAAAATTTGTAGGACTTCTTACCGGAGCGGTAGCAGGATTGGCAACCATAACTCCTGCAGCCGGATTTGTTCCTTTGTGGGCTGCAATGATTATTGGTATCGCTGCAGGTGCAGTGTGTTATATTGCAGTACACTTCAAAAATCGTTGGGGATGGGATGATGCCCTTGACGTATGGGGAGTGCATGGCATGGGAGGATTCCTCGGTACAATTATGCTTGGAATCTTTGCCTCTTCTGCAATAAACGGACAAGCAGGCCTTATTGAAGGTGATTCTTCATTTTTCTTTAAAGAATTGGTTGCAGTAGTTGGAGCATCGGTTTATGCATTTATTTTTACTTATGTAATGTTGATTGTGATTAACTTTGTTACCAGAGTAAAAGTTACTGATGTGGAAGAGCATGCAGGACTTGATGAATCACTTCATGGTGAAAAGGCCTATGATCACGGAGCCATGTAAACTCACGACAAACATATGATCTTTGGTTAATGTCGTACTGTTTATACCTAAGATAAACCATAGTCTTAGCTTAGGTTTTTAGGTGTTTGCCCTCGTAGCTTTGCTGCGAGGGTTTTCTGTTTATGTGGGATGGTTGCAATACACCTTTTTTACATTTATATTTGTCAACTACTAAGAAACTATAACGTCTAAATTATAATAGTATGAGAAAATTTCCATTTTCAATGATTTTATTGATTTTGTTTACAATCACATTATCGGCTCAAACCACTAATGATGTAATTGATAAAGAAAACCCGGCTGAATATCCGATATGGATAGAAATGATGAACGACCAAAGTGCAAACTACTATGAAACAGTTGATGCATTTAATAAGTATTGGGAAAATAAACCCGATAGGAAAAGTAACGGTTATAAACCATTCAAAAGATGGGAATGGTATATGCAGTATAAAATTAATCCGGATGGATCCCGTCGTCCAATTGACATGGATCGTAATGAATATTTAAGAGTTAAACAAGCTCAAAGAGCTTCTCCTAATTTTTCTGGAAGCTGGATTAACATTGGTCCAATCGACCTGCCATCTTCACCAAATATATTCTGGGGAAATGGACGTATAAATGCCATTGGTTTCCATCCAACAGATCCCGATGTTATTTTCATAGGAGCCCCTGCAGGTGGTTTATGGAAATCAAATGATGGTGGACAAACATGGACTCCATTAACTGATAATCAGCCTACTTTAGGAGTGTCAGCAATTGTAGTTGATCATTCAAACCCTGATAATATTTATATTGGAACGGGCGACCGTGATGCAGGAGATGCAGCCGGAATGGGTGTTTTTAAAAGTACAGATGGAGGCATAACTTTTAGTCAGTCATCCTCAGGAATGGGAAACACTACTGTTGGAAGAATGATTATGCATCCAACAAATAGTCAAATATTATTTGCTGCCACATCATCAGGTGTATATAAAACAATTGATGGTGGAGATACATGGACAATGTCCCGAAGCGGTAATATGAAGGAACTTGTTTTTAAATCAGGTGACCCAACTGTATTGTTTGCTTCAGGCGGAGGCAATTTTTATAAATCAACCGATAGTGGTGATTCATTTACACATATTACAAACGGAACACCAAGCGGTGCCTCAAGAGGCGTTATTGGTGTTAGCGATGCAAATCCTGATTATGTATATTTCTTTACAACAGGCAATAGTGCCTATTATGGAACATATCTATCAACAGATGGTGGTGATAATTTCGTTCTTAAGTCTGATTCACCAAACGTAATGGGATGGAGTTGTAATGGAGGTTCTGGTGGTCAGGCATGGTACGACCTTGATATCGCCATTGATCCAACCAATGAAAATGTAATCTATGCAGGTGGTATAAATTGCTGGAAATCAACTAATGCAGCGCAAACATGGACGATGGTAAGTAATCAAACTGGAGGCTGTGGAGCTTACCCTGTTCATGCCGATCTCCATGTACTTGAATGGAATCCGTTAAACGGTAATCTCTATGTAGGAAATGATGGTGGTATCTGGTTTACCGATGATGATGGTGCAACATGGACCAGGATTACAAATGGCCTTGCAATTGGTCAACAATATAAATTAGGACAAAGTAAACTTCTTCAAAATCATGTAACTACTGGTTACCAGGATAATGGAATTTCATTGTTTCATACTGATACTTGGATTCAATCGGATATGTATGCCGATGGAATGGAAGCAGAAATGGATAATACCGATACTACCCTAAGTTATGGATGTATGCAGTACGGAAGAATGTACAGAATGGTAAATGATAAGGCAGATGTTCTGATTGCAGGTCAGGGAGTTAATGGTATTACCGAAAGTGGAGCATGGGTTACGCCGTTTTGCCAACATGAAACCAATAATGAAGTTATGTTTATTGGGTATTCTAATCTATGGAAAACAACAAATCTGCAGGCTTCAAGTCCCAGCTGGACAAAAATATCCTCAGGTATTGGGGCTGGAGGAATAAAAGTAGTTGAACATTCTCCTGCCGATGAAAACATATTTTATTTTGCAACTACTGGTAACAGCTTTATCCGATCGGATGATATCATGGAGTCCACAATCACATATAATAATCTTTCAACCGGTTTGCCCGGATCAGGTGCAATCTATGATATCGAAGCTCATCCATGGAATTCTGATTTTGTATACTTAACCCGTGGAACTAAAGTTTATAAATCAGAAAATAAAGGTGATAGTTGGGAAGATATCAGCGCTAACCTGCCTAATATCAGCATGAATGATATTGCATATTATGATCGTAATAATGTGGAAGGACTTTACGTAGCTACAAATATTGGTGTATTTTTTAAAGATGAATTTATGTCAGAATGGATATTGTTCTCAGATGGTTTACCAGAAGCAATTCTTGCAACCGAAGTAGAGATGTATCTTGATCCTGATGATCGTTCAATGGATAGGATTCGTTCTTCAACCTATGGAAGAGGTTTATGGGGATCACCAACATATTATTATGCGCCAACTGCTGATTTTGATGCAAGTGAAACAAATGTTCCAGCAAATTGCCCAATTGACTTTTACGACAGGTCTCAGGGATATCCTCATAGCTGGTCATGGACTTTCGAGGGTGGAACACCTGAAACCTCAAATGAACCAAATCCGACAGGAATTGTATTCGAAAATGAAGGAACTTTCGAGGTTACTCTTACTGTTACAAATCCTGATGGAACAGATACAAAAGCAGTTGCAGGTTATATCACTGTAATCGAAGGTTTGCTTCCAATTGTTGACTTTACCTCAAATATTACATCTCAGTGTACAAATTTGCCTATTTCTTTCTACGATGAATCGGAAGGTTGTCCAACTCAATGGCAATGGTCATTTACCCCTGATAACGTTGTTTATCTTGATGGTACTGATGAATTCTCACAAAATCCGGTTGTCTCCATTAATGAAGTAGGAACCTATGCAGTTTCACTTAATGTTAGTAATTCTGCTGGTCAAAATACCCTTACGAAAAATGAATACTTGTTTATTGGCGGACAATTATTGCCTTTCTCTGAAGATTTCACAGGTCCTAGTTTTGAAGCCATGGGATGGGAAATTGAAAATCCTGATCAGGGAATAACCTGGGGATTAACCGATGCAGAAACTCCTCAAGGAGTAATTGAACCTGTGAGCTGGATAAATATCTATAACTCAGGAACAGTTGGTGATAGAGATTATATGATCTCTCCAAGTATAAGTTTCATTGGATTTGATAATGTTTATATGACATTTGAGTATGCTTACGCAGAAAGATATGCGCCAAGTGATTCGCTGATTGTTAGTATTAGTGATGATTGTGGTGATACTTGGACGAGAGTTTATGCCGACGGGCCTGACGGACAAGGTGCGTTTTCTACTTCAGAACCTACAACAGATCCATTTGTGCCACAATCATCAACGGATTGGTGCGTCGCAGGTTATGGTCCCGATTGTCCGGTTATTGATTTGAGTAGCTGGGCTGGATCCACAGACTTGAAAATACAGTTTGAAGCTTATTCCAGATATGGAAACAACTTGTATATCAATAAGGTGGATATAAGTAATTCTGTTGGACTATTTGAAAATGCAGATTCTCCAGATAACTTTATGATTTATCCTAATCCTGCTTCTAAACAGATAACCGTTCTTGTAAAAGAAAGTGGAGATCATCAGGTAATGCTCATGGATGCAAGTGGTAGAATATTAATTTCGGAGAAAATATCCAGGGAAAGTATAAATCTGGATATAGCTACTCTGAACTCAGGTGTGTATTTTGTAAGAGTTGATAACGAAACTAAGAAATTGATTATTCGATAATAATAATCGAATCATAAAAAAAGAGGCTGACTCAAATGAGCAGCCTCTTTTTTTTTATCTGTTACTGATATTATTTTACAAATCTTTCCACGAAAGTGTTATTCCCGTTTGAAGCACTTATAATATACACTCCATTACTTAGATGTGAGGTGTTTATTTTAGTTACATTCATTTCGGTTTGGCTTGAATAAACTACTTTTCCTGAAATATCTGTAATTGAGATACTCTTGTTCGACAAAGTATTATTTGAGAAATACAAAGTTAGATCACCGGTGGTTTGGTTTTGACCAAGTTTGAAGTTCAATGGACTTAAGTTTTCTTTAACATTTACTGAAAAGCTGCTTTTCTCCAGATTCCAGTCATAAGGATCAACTTCTAAATACATCACTTCTTTCCCGGTAGTTATTGAGAAACTTTCATAGCTTTCATTATGATGGTAGCTAATCGTTGTATCAGTACCATCAGTAAAATATAACCCTAAATCTACATGTTGATCGAAGAAAGGTGTCGATGCAGAGGGAGTTTGAAGAATATCAAAATAATTTTTCCCACCACTATTGTAGTATTCAATATCATATATTGGATAACCTTCTCCATAATACCATTGGTCGAAGAAGTCATCCCATTGCATTCCGGTGATATCTTCGGCAGTATTTTTGAAATCTTCACCAGTAGCAGTACTATCTGAAAAGTTTGTTTGGAATGTTTCCATTACATCAAAAAACAGTTCATCATCATTTATCTCATGACGTAACATATGAACAATACTTGCTCCTTTGTTGTATGATAGTCGGCCGCTAAATATCCTGCCAACATTATCCGGAGTAATTTGATCTATTGGGATATAAACACTTCCACCCGGTTGGCTCAATACATTTGTTTGCTTTGCGCTTATCGTGGCTTGTGCAGCAGACCAACCAAGTATAAATTCCTGACATAAATAATCTGAGTATGTGGCAAATCCTTCATTAATCCAGATATCGCTCCATGTTGCACATGTAACGTTATCACCAAACCACATATGTCCAAGTTCATGAGCTACTAGCCAAAATGGAAATCCACCAATTGTAGTCATCGTTTGGTGTTCCATTCCTCCACCAAGTTGGGTTAAGCAATGACCATACTTTTCTTCGTGAAATGGGTAAAGAATATACAGATCGGATAACAATTCAATCATTGTTGCTGTTTCATCGATTTGATCTTTATTATCTACTAAACATTGCGGATCATCATAAATAAAATTCTGAATTAGTATTGAGTCACCGTTCATTTCTTCGGGATGTGCGTAAACATTGTACTCCTGGTATTCTGAAACAGCAAACGAGATTAGGTAATAATCAATTGGATAATTTGATTTCCATTCATAACGTGAATTCCCATTGCCCAGATCTACAATATTGGTCAAAAGGCCTTGTGAACCGGCCATATTTGAGTTTGCAGTTGTAAGGAAAACCCAAACAGAATCAGCTTTATCTTCAAGATCCTGTTTTACTGGAAACCAATCGGAAGCAGCAAATGGTTCTGAAAGCGTCCATGTTACACCTTTTCCATATGGTGATGTGGAATTTGTCATCCCGGAGAAAAAACCACCTGATGGAGGAATTCCGTTGTAGAATATCTGTGCAGAAAATGAGTTTCCTGCTGGTATTTCAGCTATGGGAACAATCACATTATCATCAATTCTGTCGTAAGTTGTGTATTCAACTCCATCGATAAGAATTTGTGTAATAGTTTGAAAGGATTTTAACTCAATGGCAAATGTGTCGATGTTAACCAACGCAATTGCATTCATTGTGGAATTACCTTGAATAAACAATGAGGTATTTGAAACTTCAATGTCAAGATGATAGAATGTTACATCATAATCATCCATATATTCACTTTGCCAGTAGTAAAGATAACGGCTGAAATCATTTCCAAGCTGAGATTTAACATGAGAACAGCTAAGCTCCGTATCAAAGTCATGGTTTATCTGTGAAAACGCAAGTGTTGATAGGATAACAAGAGATATTGTTAGTATAAATTGTTTCATTTTAAGAATTTTATTGGTTATTTTTTGATTTATGTTTATTAATGAATTAAAAATTATTGAATTGCAAATCTAATCTAAATCTATGACAGAAAGTAAACCTATTTAGTTGTCTGATTTTTGACTGCTTTCGATTATTGTACTGGATTTTTATTAGTGTTTTTTGTTTTGATAAACTTTTGCAAGACCACCAAGTGCTGTTTCTTTATATAAACTTGGCAGGTCATTCCCTGTTTGTTTCATTGCTTCAACAACCTGATCAAACATAACATAATGTCTTCCATCAGAGTTAATTGCAAATAATGCTGAGTCGATAGCGCGTTGGGCACCAAAGGCATTTCTTTCAATACATGGAATCTGAACTAATCCGGCAACAGGGTCGCAGGTAAGTCCCAAGTGGTGTTCAAGTGCCGAAGAAGCTGCATATTCTATCTGGTATATTGTTCCACCTGCAAGCTGAGCAGCGGCGGCGGCGGCCATTGAACTTGCAACACCAACTTCGCCCTGACACCCTACTTCTGCGCCCGATATAGAAGCATTCTTCTTAACAATATTCCCTATAAGACCGGCAGTTGCAAGAGCCCTGATAATTGCATCTTCTTTAATACCTTTATCTTTATAGAAAAGATATAAAACGGAAGGAAGAATTCCCGAAGACCCACATGTTGGCGCTGTTACAACAACATTCCCGGAAGCGTTTTCCTCACTAACTGCAAGAGCAAATGCAAATAATAAACTATCATCTTGTACAAACTGGTTTTGCATCCTTGCCCTGAAATAATATGTATATGCTTTGCGCAGAAGTTTTAGTCCGCCGGGCAGAGTTCCTTCTGAGTTTAAACCTCTTTTTATGGCCTTTTTCATGGTCGACCATACTTTTCTGAGGTGGTCATCAATATCATCTTTGTCGTTTCTAAGTACATATTCCCAAAAAGTTCCTCCATGTTCCTCAAGATGGGTTATTATGTCTGCCATGTTGTTATGTTCATATATCGCTTCAGCAGATTTATTTTCACCCTTTTCAGCAATTTCGCCTCCACCGATACTATATACTTCCCAGCTATCTGTCAGGTTTTGATCTTTGTCGAAGGCTTCAAATAACAATCCGTTTGGATGAAAAGGAAGTTTCTCATCATGATGCCAGATAATCTCGCCTTTATTATTTAAGGCATCCATTATTGCTATATCAGTTAAATGACCAATGCCGGTAAGTGCCAGACTGCCATATAGATGTGCCTTAAATGAATTTGCGTCAGAATTCTTTTCATAAAAAATAGCAGCTGCTTTTTTTGGACCCATTGTATGACTGCTGGAGGGCCCATTTCCGATTTTATATAGTTTTTTTATTGAATCCATCAGTAAGGAAGTTGTTGTATGTGATTTGTTATTTTTTGTATAAACTGCAGAGGACTTTTTCAGGAGTCATCGGGGCATCGAAGTTAAAATTATAAGATTTATTAAATGCATAAATAGCATCCTGAAGTGCAAAGTAAGTTCCTATTCCATAATTGAACGGTGGTTCTCCCACAGCTTTTGATTTTAGTATGGCAAGATCGTTTCCCTCGGTTTCCAATGGTACAATTTCTACCAGTTCAGGTGTAAAAAATATGTCGGGAACTTTATAAGTTGACAATGCATTTGATAGAAGTTTTCCGTTATCGTTGTACACAATTTCCTCCATCGTCATCCAACCTATGCCTTGTAATAATCCCCCTTCAATCTGACCAATATCAATTTTATAATTAATACTCTTGCCAAAGTCATGTACAATTTTTACCGAATCCACATCGTAAGTGCCACGCAAACAATCAATAGTAACAGTAGTTATGGCTAGTCCGTAAACATGATATGCAAACGGATGACCTTTCTCGGTTTTTTTGTTGAAATTAATAATAGGAGTAGCATAGTGCCCCGATTCTGATAGGCTTATTCGATTTGCAAATGCTTCCCACACAAGTTGTTCCCAATTCATTATTGATGGTTTTCCATCAACAACAACCTTTTCATTTTTGATCTCAATATTATCTTTGGCAACGTCCAGTTTATTGGAAGCTACTGATTTCAGTCGGTCAAGTAAAGAATAACATGCTTTGAGAACTGCTTTTCCATTTAAATCGGCAGTTGAGCTTGCGGCTGATGGTGAAGTGTTTGCAACCCTTGTTGTGTTGGTAGATTCAATTTTTATTCTATCTGTGTCCACGGAGAACACCCCGGCGGCAACCTGTGTCATTTTTGTATTTACACTTTGCCCCATCTCAACGGCTCCGGTACTGATACCAATACTTCCATCCTGATAAATATGAACCAAAGCCTGTGCATGATTCATCATTGTATTCGTAAAGGAAATTCCAAATGTAATAGGAATTGTCGATATGCCCTTTTTGAAATTTGTATTTTCCTGATTGAAGTCACAAACGGCTTTTTCAATATCGTAAAAATTGAAATTATTATGTGCTGTTTCCCAGATTTTTACTAATTCAACATTTTCCGCAACCTGCCCATAATGAAATACATCACCATCAGTTAGCATGTTAATCTCCTGTAATTCCCTTGCAGGCATATTAAGCTGTGTAGCTGCACCTTTAATTGCAGATTCAATAACGAAAACAGCCTGGGGAGCTCCAAAACCACGAAATGCCGTATTGGGTGGCAGATTTGTTTTGCAACTATAAACAGTTGTCCTGACATTAGGAATAAAATAACTATTTGTTGCATGAAACAAGGTGCGTTCTGTTATGGCAGGTGACAGGTCAGCAGCAGCACCGGCATTTTGAAGATATTCAGCCTCGAATGCAAGGATTTTTAATTCCTCAGAAAATCCGATTTTATATATAGTTAAATAAGGATGTCGTTTGCCGGTCATATGCATATCATCATGTCGGCTAAGAATAAGTTTTACTGGCTTTTGTAGATGATATACGGCCAGCATTGCCATAATAGCCCATGGTGTTGCCTGATCTTCTTTTCCGCCAAACGCGCCTCCTAATCTGGTAACATCAACCTCAATTTTATTCATTGATATCCCAAGAACCCGGGCTCCGATTTTTTGTACGACGGTTGGCCCTTGTGTAGAGGACATAACCTTTAAATTTCCATTTTCCAGAGGTATTACATAGGACCCTTGTGTTTCAAGATAGAGATGCTCCTGTCCGCCGGAATGCACTTCTCCCTCATATATAAAAGCACAATCTTTCCAGGTATTTTCGATATTACCAATCTCAAATGTTCGTGGTGGTGCTATTAACAGATTCTTTTCTTTTGCTTCAAGAACATCTGTAACAGGTATTTTCTCAGTTATTTCTATTTCAATTACATCTCTGGCTTGTCTCGCTATTTTTTCACTAGCAGCAACAATTAATGCTATTGGCTGGCCAATGTAATGGACTTCTTTTTCTGCAAAAAGAGTTTCATCCTGAATTATTGCACCAATTTGATTCTCACCCGGAATATCCTGATATGTGAATATTCTTTTGACCCCGTCAATGTTTTTTGCTTTTTCCAGATTCAGATCAACTATTTCTCCATGGGCAACAGGTGAACCAAATACAATGGCATGCAATGAACCCGATAACAAATTTATATCATCAACGAATATTGATTTGCCTTGAACATGATTATTTGAGTCGATATTCTTCATTCGTTGATATATTAAATAAGATCGCCGATCTTTACTATTTCTGGAAATAGTTTGATAAAATGCGTATAATATAACTGTCTAATTAGTAGCTGTTTGTAATCATTACTACCTCTAACATCACTAATAGGGCTTATCTCTTCCTTAAGAACACAATGAGCCTTCTTTATCATTTCAGTTGTCAGTGGTTTCCCCTTTAGAAATGCACTTGTATTTTTCAGATACAATGGAATTGGTGAAACACCACCGACAGAAATATGAACATCAGTTATAACCTTATTTTCAACTTTTATCATCATTGCAGAGTTACCGCTTGCTATATCAAGATGTTTCCTGTTGCTTACTTTTTCAAAACTGAATTTTGTATTCTCATCAGGTATTTTAAATGAAAGACTTTTGATCAATTCTTCTTTATTGAGATCAATTTCTTTATAACCTTTGAAAAAGTTTTTGAGTGAAATATTTCGTTCACTATTTTTATTGTCATAAATAGTAAGAGCACAGTTACAAGCAAGAAAAAAGATTGCCAGATCACCAATAGGAGAGGCATTTACAAAGTTGCCACCTACCGTTCCCATATTCCTGATTTGCTCAGATGAGATAAGCTTAAAATCCTCAACAAGGTTGGGAAATAATTTTTGTAATTCCTTGTTATGCATAATGTCAGACGCAGTCGCTCCAGCATTAATAATACAGTCTTTATCATTTATAATGATATTATTTCCTACTTGAGAATTCGTCAGACGAATAGGTTTATCTTCAACTTCTGAAATTTGCGATACATATAAGTCAGTTCCTCCTCCCACAAGTACTCCTGAATTATCTCCTGAAATGTAAGGCTTGATATTATCCAACCTTTCTACAATTTCTCTGAAATAAACCGGGAGAATATCTGCATCTATCAATTTGTTAATACTTCCTGAAGTATTTTTACGTATGAGCAACTCGGCAATTTGCTCACTAGCTTTTTTAATGGAATTATAACCGGTACATCGACAAATATTACCACTTATTGAATCCAGAATACCGGTGATTGTAGTGTTCTGATTTATGGCAAATCCGGTTAACGAAACTATAAATCCGGGAGTGCAAAACCCACATTGAGTAGCGTTATTTTTGATGAATATATTTTGGATCGGAGTTAATCCTTTATTAAGATTTAGTCCTTCGATTGTCACAACATGCTTTTTGTGAACACTTTCTAAAGGTGTGAGGCATGAAGTTACAGACTTGTACCTTATCTCATCATTTTTATCAGTTGAGCCGATAAGCACAGTACATGCTCCGCAATCACCCTCTCTGCATCCGGTTTTAGTTCCTGTTAAACCCTGTTCATTTCTGATATAATCCAACAGGATACTACCCCCGGGTAGACTGGTGTTTATATATTCGTTATTGAGTATAAATTCAATCATATGAGGATGTAAAGTTAATAAAAGAAAGGATATTTTGTATCTTAGCGATTAAGAAGAAAAATTAAAAAAAAAGTACAATGGAAAAGAAGAAATTTGCAGTGGTTCTAGCTGGTAGCGGAGTTTTTGACGGTGCCGAGATTCATGAGGCAATATTGACCTTGCTGGCAATAAAACGACAAGGTGCAGAATATTTTTGTTTTGCTCCTGATATTCCTCAACATCATGTGATTAATCATATTACTGGTGACGAGATGGACGAAACTAGAAATGTGTTGATTGAATCAGCCAGAATTGCACGTGGCGACATTAAACCATTGAGTGAATTTGATGGAAAAGATTTTGACGCACTTATTTTTCCAGGTGGATCTGGAGCTGCGAAAAATTTGTCAACGGTGGCTTTTGATGGACCAAATGCTAACGTTAATTCAGAAGTTGAAAATGCAGTTAAACAGATGGTTGAATTGAAAAAGCCAATTGGAGCACTCTGTATCACACCTGCATTTATAGCTAAAATACTGGGTGATGTGACTGTAACCATCGGAAAGGATAAAGGAACTTCTGAAGCAATCGAAGCTATGGGTGCAACTCATGTTGAGACTGATCATGGTGATGTTGTTTTTGATGAAGATAAACTTGTGTTTACAACTCCATGCTACATGCTTGATGCCACCATCCTCGATATTGATGATGGAGCAACAAATATTGTGAAGGCAATGATGGATAAAATGTAAAGACTGGCATTCGATATCAGGTGATTATTGCGTAGTTATCTAACAAATTTTGTCATTCTAAACGCAGTGAAGAATCTAATAGTATGTAGATCCTTCGTTTCTCTCAGATTGAGAAAAAGAGCATAATTAGTTCAATAACAATTGAAATGAATAAAATCAAACAATTATTCAACATTAAATACCCTATAATCCAGGGCGGAATGATATGGTGCAGTGGATGGAAACTGGCATCAGCGGTTAGTAATGCCGGCGGACTAGGACTTATTGGTGCCGGGAGTATGCACCCTGAAGTTGTAATGGATCACATTCAAAAATGTAAAAAAGCAACAGATAAACCATTTGGAGTAAATGTTCCATTGCTATACCCTCAAACCGATGAAATTATCGATATTATCATAAATGAAGGTGTTAAAATTGTATTTACATCTGCAGGTAATCCTGCAAAATACACAGCATTATTAAAGGAAAAAGGGATAATAGTTGTTCATGTTGTGGCCAACAAAAAGTTTGCTTTAAAAGCCCAGGCAGCCGGAGTTGATGCAATTGTTGCCGAAGGTTTTGAGGCAGGGGGCCATAATGGTTTTGAGGAAACCACAACAATGGTCATGATTCCCATGCTTAGGGAAATTGTTGATATTCCGCTTATTGCAGCTGGTGGAATCGGATCTGGTCAGGCTATTTATGCTGCCTTGGCATTGGGTGCCGATGGTGTTCAGGTTGGGAGTTTATTTGCAGGATCAGAGGAGTCATCTGCTCATGAAAATTTTAAAAAAGCAATTTTAGATGCCGATGATGGAGATACATATTTGACACTTAAAAAGTACGTTCCTGTTAGGTTAATAAGAAATGAATTCTTCAACATTATCCATAAAGCAGATTTGGAAGGAAGTACACGAGAAGAGTTGATGAATATTCTGGGAAGAGGAAGAGCAAAAGCAGGTATGTTTGAAGGTGACCTTAAAGAAGGAGAACTTGAAATTGGTCAGGTTTCAGTCAACATAAAAGAGATACGATCGGTTTATAAAATAATTGATAAACTGATAATAGAGTTTAATATAACGGCTAGCACGATGAAGGAAAAATCTGATTTTTAACCAGATTTGCTTTATTCTTTATCGGATATTTTGATTAGATTTTTTTGAAAAAAATCATTAAATTTGTGGCAACACTAAAAAACCTCAGAATATGAACTTTGAATTTACCGAAGAACAATTAATGATAAGGCAAGCTGCCCGCGATTTTGCTCAGAGAGAGCTAATTCAGGATGTTATAGAAAGAGATGCAAATGCAAGATTTCCAAAAGAGCATATAAAGAATCTTGCAGAGCTTGGATTTATGGGTATGATGGTTGACCCTGAATATGGTGGTAGTGGAATGGATACAATTGCCTACGTGCTTGCGATGGAGGAGATTTCAAAGGTTGATGCATCCGTAAGTGTGATTATGTCGGTAAATAATTCCTTAGTTTGTTATGGCTTAAGCAGATTCGGGGCAGAAGAGCAAAAACAAAAATACCTTGTTCCATTAGCAACAGGTGAGGTAATTGGAGCATTTCTGCTATCTGAGCCTGAAGCAGGATCGGATGCTACACATCAGAATACAACTGCTGAAGATAAGGGAGATCATTATCTGATAAACGGTACAAAAAACTGGATCACAAGTGCTGACTCAGCTTCAACTTATATTCTTATTGCTCAAACATATCCGGAGAAAAGACATAAAGGTATTAATGCTTTTATTGTTGATAAAAATACACCGGGTATTTCATTGGGCCCACACGAGGATAAAATGGGAATGCGAAGCTCCGATACTCATTCTGTTATGTTTAGTGATGTGGTTGTGCCAAAGGAAAATAGAATTGGCGAAGATGGATTTGGATTTAAGTTTGCCATGATGATTCTGGAAGCTGGAAGAATAGGGATTGCCTCACAGGCACTAGGAATTGCCAGTGGTGCTATGGAGAGAGCAATTGCTTATTCCAAAGAGCGAAAAACATTTGGTACTGAAATAGCAAATCACCAATCGGTTGCATTCAAACTTTCTGACATGGCTGTTAAAATTGAAAATGCAAGAAATTTATGTCTGAAAGCCGCATGGTTGAAAGATAATCATAAGTCAATAACTGTGGCAAGTGCCATGGCGAAACAATATGCTGCAGATATTGCCATGGAAATTACAACAGAAGCTGTTCAAATTCATGGAGGTTATGGCTATGTTAAGGAATACCACGTTGAAAGATTGATGCGTGAAGCCAAACTTACACAAATCTATGAAGGCACATCTGAAATCCAAAAAATTGTGATTTCCAGAGACTTGTTGAGATAAGACATACTGTATGAATACACGCGATCGCTTTGTTGACAGATATAATGAAGGCCACACACCATGGGTACATAGTGAAACGGATTTCAACCTTATTGATATGGTCAAGAATTGGCCGATTTATCCTTGTAAAGTGTTGGAATTAGGATGTGGAACCGGGACCGAAGCACTTTGGTTGTCAGAAAATGGATTTGATGTAACTGCTGTAGATGGTTCTCAAATTGCCATTGATATTGCAAAAAAGGCTGCTGTCGAAAAAGAAATCAAATGTGATTTTCAGGTTAAGGATATTATCAGAGATGATATCAATGAAAATGTTTTTGACTTTATTTTCGATAGAGGTGTTTTTCATTCATTTGATACCGGGGAAGACCGTAGAATTATTGCTTCCAGAGTTTCCGGTTTCTTAAAGGAGAGAGGTATATGGTTGTCATTAATTGCAAATGCTGATTCTCCGCCAAGGGAATCCGGTCCGCCAACTAGATCTGCAAAAGATATTATTGATGCTGTTGAACCATATTTTAATCTGCTGACTTTAACAGTAAGTTACTTTGGAAATGACCAGGAAAACCCTCCCAAAATATGGGTAGCCTTAATGCGAAAACGGTAATTTCTGTTTTTTAATATAACTTATTGTTTCTCATATATTAACAGTTATTACTGTGGAGTTCATTTTTTGTAATTGTTTTTTTACGAAATTTGCCTTTCCAATCGATGGATATAAATAGAAAATTTAAACACATAAACATCTGACTATGAAAATACTAGTTTTAATTAGTAATGTTCCCGACACCACAACTAAGATAAGGTTTACGGGCGACAATACTGCTTTTGATGACGCAGGAGTTCAGTGGATTATAAACCCGTGGGACGAGCTTGCATTAACACGCGCAATGGAGCTGAAAGAAGCAGGTGGAATTGATAGTATCACTGTTGCTAATGTTGGCGAAAAAACTACAGAACCAACTTTGAGGAAAGCTTTGGCTGTTGGTGCTGATGATGCAATCAGAATAGATGCACCCGCAAAAGATGCATTCTTTGTGGCTAGTCAACTGGCTGAAGTTGCAAAAGAATATGATCTAATATTGGCAGGTATTGAAGCATCTGATTACAATGGCAATGCTGTTGGTGGAATGCTTGCAGAATTATTGGATTTTAATTCAGTTTCAGCCGTATCAGGGATTAATATCGAAGGTGGTAACTTTGTTATAAACCGTGAAATAGATGGCGGAACTCAGTTGTTATCAATTGCCGGACCACTTGTGGCTATTGTTCAAAAAGGTATTGCAAAAGAACCTCGTATTCCTGCTATGCGTGGAATTATGATGGCTCGTAAAAAGCCTTTAAATGTTGTTCCTCCGGTTGATGCACAGGAAAAAACAGAGTTCGTAAACTATGAATTACCTCCTCCAAAGGCAGCCTGTAAAATGATAGATGAAGAAAATGCCAAGGAGATTATCACATTGTTACACGAGGAGGCAAAAGTTCTATAATAATTTGATAATTAGTGAATTTGAATATTTGAAAATTGAGAAATGATAAGCCAAATATAATTGTTGAGTTGACTTTTAAGTTTGCTTTAAATTAATAGAAAGATCAAAAGGGTATCCTTATGATAAAGAGCTTTATTCTCAAATTATAGACATTGAGAAGGTAATTTCAAAGATCATTTCAACATCTAAAAAAACAAAGTAGCATGTATAATACATTTTCAAATCTTCAAAATAACACATTTTCAAATTATCACATTTTCAAATCTTCAAATTAAAAATAAAAATTATGTCAATATTAATATATACAGAAAATTGGGATGGTAAGTTTAAGAAACTGAGTTTTGAACTTATTTCATATGCATCTGCCCTCGCAAAAGAAATGGGCGTAAGTGTTACTGCTCTTTCAATAGGTAATGTTTCTGATGAAGAACTCACAAAGTTAGGGAACTATGGTGCCACAAAAATCTTATCGGTTAACGATGAAAGATTTGTATCACTTGATAATCGTGCATTGTCGAAAGCTGTTTTTGCTGCTGCACAGAATGAGGATGCTAAAGTTGTAATTTTCGCTAACAATAATCTTGGTAAAGCAATTGCACCAAGAGTATCAGTTAAACTAGGTGCTGGAATGGTAGCAGGAGTAACAGCATTACCTGTTTCTTATGATCCATTTACTGTAAAGAAAAAAGTATTTACAGGAAAGGCATTTGCAAATGTTAAATTCGATACAGATGTAAAAGTCCTTACATTCTCACAAAATTCATTCGAACTTGTTGAAACAGATAATAATGCTACAATTGAAACATTTGATCCGGGTGTAGCTGATGCTGATTTCGCAACTACTGTTACTGAAACTAACAAAGTAACAGGTAAGGTTCTTCTTACAGATGCCGAAATTGTTATTTCAGGTGGACGTGGAATGAAAAGTGGTGATAACTGGGGTGGACTTGAAGAACTTGCTGATATTCTTAGTGCAGGTTTAGCATGTTCGCGTCCAGTTTCTGATGAAGGATGGAGACCTCATGAAGAACATGTTGGACAAACTGGTAAAATTATAGCTCCGAACTTATATTTCGCATTTGGTATTTCCGGTGCTATACAGCATCTTGGAGGAGTAAGTTCGTCGAAGGTTATTGTTGCTGTGAATAAAGATGCGGAAGCACCAATTTTTGAAGCTGCCGACTATGGAATTATTGGTGATGTAAACACTGTTATTCCAAAATTTATTGAAGCAGTAAAAGAATTATAAATCGATACATCTTTTTTAGATAAAACCTGATCGCAAATAGTGGTCAGGTTTTTTTTATTCTTTAACTTTGACACTTTAAACAATGACCATGATAGAGATTTACCACAACCCTAGGTGTAGCAAGTCAAGAGCTGGATTGCAATACATAAAAGATCAAACTGATGATTATAAGATTATTGAGTATCTGAAGGAGCCTTTTACTGAGGATAAACTTAAGCAGATATTAATGAAATTAAATCTGAAGCCAATAGATATTGTACGTACCCAGGAAGCAATCTATAAATCAGATTTCAAGGGTAAGAATTTTACAGATGATGAATGGGTTAAAATTCTGATTGAAAATCCTAAATTAATAAAAAGGCCCATAGTTGTTAAAGGAAACAAGGCTATTTGGGGAGTTCCTGCTGATACAATTTCTGCATTGTTTTAAATATCCTGAAAATTAATAACTGACTCATAAACAAATATACTCACTATGAAATATAGAATTGAACACGATACAATGGGTGATGTTCAGGTTCCTGCTGATAAATACTGGGGAGCTCAAACTCAAAGGTCGAAGATGAATTTTCAGATTGGCCCTGAGGGATCCATGCCAGAAGAAATTATCAATGCATTTGCATATCTTAAAAAAGCAGCCGCACTTGCTAATACTGAACTAGGAGTGTTAAAGCAGGAAAAATGTGATCTTATCGGAAAAGCTTGCGATGAAATACTTGAAGGTAAGCTTGAAGGAAACTTCCCTCTAGTAATCTGGCAAACAGGATCCGGAACACAGTCGAACATGAATATGAACGAGGTAATTGCTAATCGTGGTCATGTGATAAATGGTGGTACTCTGGAAGATTCTGCGAAAGCACTACATCCAAATGATGATGTAAATAAGTCGCAATCATCAAATGATACATTTCCAACAGCCATGCATATTGCTGCTTATAAGCTGATTGTGGAAAATACCATTCCCGGTGTGGAAATGTTACGTGATGCACTTGCTGAAAAAGCCGATGCATATATGGACATAGTAAAGACTGGTCGTACGCATTTGATGGATGCAACACCTTTAACTCTTGGACAGGAGTTTTCAGGTTATGTAACACAACTTGATTTTGGTTTGAAAGCTCTTTCGAACACATTGCCACATTTGTCGGAACTGGCACTTGGTGGTACTGCAGTTGGAACAGGATTGAATACCCCGGAAAATTATGATGTTATTGTTGCATCAAAGATTGCATCATTAACAGGATTTCCATTTATTACAGCACGCAACAAGTTTGAAGCACTTTCTGCACATGATGCTATTGTTGAATGTTCAGGAGCTTTAAAACAACTTGCTGTTAGTCTAATGCATATAGGTAACAATATTCGTATGTTGGCATCAGGTCCACGTTGCAGCATTGCTGAAATACAACTTCCAGCAAATGAACCGGGTTCTAGTATTATGCCAGGTAAGGTGAATCCAACACAAAATGAGGCAATCACAATGGTTTGTACTCAGGTGATAGGAAATGATGCTGCAATTACCGTTGGTGGAATGCAAGGGCATTATCAATTAAATGTATTCAAGCCGGTTATGATTGCGAACCTATTGCAAGCTGCACGTTTGTTGGGTGATGCATGTGTATCGTTTACGAAAAATGCGGTTGTTGGTATTGAACCAAATCATGCAGTTGTTAAAGAAAAACTTGAAAATTCATTGATGCTTGTAACAGCATTAAATACTCATATCGGGTATGAAAAAGCTGCTAAAATAGCTAAGAAAGCACATGCCGAAGGAACAACTCTTCGTGAAGCGACACTTGAACTTGGATATCTTGATGATGAGACATTCACAAAACTGGTTGATCCAACTAAAATGATCTAATCTTTTATCGAATCAACAATGGGGGTGATTTACTTTTGCCCCCATTTTAATAATATTGTTGTTATGGAAAAACCTGTTATAGTTCAGAAAAAATCATTGAAACTAGAAATGGAGCCAGGTACTTATTTTTGGTGTTCATGTGGACGAAGTGATAATCAGCCTTTTTGTGATGGTTCACACAAAGGGACAGGTTTTAAACCAGAGAAAGTAGTAATTACAGAAAAACAGATAGTGCCATGGTGTATGTGCCGTTACAGTGAAAAAGGTGCTATTTGTGATAGTAAACACCGTGATCTTTAAGAAACCAATAGAAAGTTTTTCCCCTCTGTAAAACCCTTAGAGTTAAGGTGTTTTTTGATTTCTATTCTGGCATTCATTTGTTTGATGTAGGTTAAAACAAATATTTTCCCGGCAGAAAGGATGTCCTCATAATAATAAACCGGTTTATTAATATGTCGTTTGTTTTTCTTAGTGTCGATATAGCAGGATATTTCAACCCCGTGGCTTTCCAGTAGTTTTGCTCGTCGGCGAGATATTTTACTGGCGCCCCATATTGCTACCTTGGGATGATAAGGGTTGTTTTTACTGAGCCACTTAGCAAGATATTTGGTTTTTATCCTGTAAAAGGAACCATCGCTGTACAGACTATCTGTGCGTGTAAGTCTGGTTTCAGAATCATGCCAATGAAGAAGTGCCTTGTTAATCTTTCCAACTCTTACATCGGCATCCAACCACCTTAACCACATTTCATAATCTTCAGGAAAATCACCTTGGTTGTACATGCCAAAAGTGATTGCAACATCTCTTCTCCACATTGCTGTTGGGTTTATTATGGGAAGTTCAATAAATCTATTATTCAAGATCTCCTCATAAGTAACTAGTGAATTGTTCCAGTCAACAAATCGGGCCATTCCTCCACTTTCTTCAATGTTTCCAACATGTTTTACTAGTGAGCCTATTGCACCGTATTCGGGATTTTTATCTAAAAAATCTGATTGAAGTTTTAAACGGTCAGGATGTGACCAATCGTCGGAATCCATACGTGCAATATATTCTCCCTTGCTTTCTACCCAGCCTTTGTTGGATGCAAAAACAACTCCCTGTGTTTTTTCAGAAAATAACCTGAACCTACTATCTGAGGCAGTAAAACCATTGGCAATTTCCACACTATCATCAGTAGAATTATTATCTATCAGAATACATTCAAAATACGGAAAGCTCTGATCCTGTATGCTTTTTATGGCAGATTCTAAAGTTCTTTCAGAATTGTAGAATGGAAGTATAACTGATATTTTAGGATTGTATGTCGACATGCTATTTATCAACTTTTAGCACATCTGCAGGAATTTTAATCATGTTATTCATCCGGAAAACGAAAACCCGTTTTACTACACTACTTCCTCTGTAAATTTGAATTGTGTCAGCAGGAGTAATTGTTTCGAAGTGTTCGTAATAGATTGAATCCGGTTCATCGTAGTCCCTGCTATCGGTAAGATAATATGCATCCATTCCAACAGTAAATCCATCCTGATGATTGTTAATCCACGCATATTTATGGATATCCTCAAGGTCGCCTAACCCATAGGAGCGAATTCCCAAGGGATAAGCTGCATAGTAATCAAAATTGGCAAGTGGAAACCACTTCGATCCTATTAATATGCTATTTTTTGGCATTGATCCATTATCAACATCACGTTTGAATATATTCTTAAATTCTTCACCTGCTTGTTTATATCCATAAATATCCAATGATGGATCGTTGTTTCCAATTCTGTGATATTCTTCTGTGTTATCCAGTGGAACAATGCCATATTGTATCTGCGCAAAGCCCAAAATAATCCCTAATATAAGTATTGATAATGATGCAATTATTGATTTAGGAATATATGATCCTTTCTTTGCTTTTGTTGTTACAAATAAAGCAGCAACAGGTATTAATGTTGTAATCCCGGGAGCTGTCCAGTGTGGCAAAGTTCTTCTTGTTAAAGAGAAAATCAAAAATGTAATTACAATTGGTAATCCGGAAAGTAGGATCATTCTGAATTGACTTTTTTCAATAGGCAGTTTTCCTCTGAAACCGGCAATAATTCCAAGAATTATCAATACATAAACAACCGGATTATTATATAAAATTTCACCAATTAATTCAGTTAGGAAATAATCAAAATCTATTGAATAACCACTCATTTCAACTCTTTCGGTATGAAAACTGAAACTGATAAAATCATTTTGAATATTCCAGATAAGAATAGGGAGAGATATTATAACACTTATTAGTATAGCAATATATAACCACTTGCTTCTTAGCCATTGGCGATTGAAAATCAGCATGTAAGCACCCACTCCAAACCAAAGAAAAACTGTAGTGTATTTTGAAAGAATACCAAGTCCGATTACAGCTCCCACTCTCAGCATATTCATTCCTGACATTGGCAAACGCGGACAAACCGGAACGGTTTTTATAATTAAATATAGTGCCCATAACCAAAACAAGCTTTGGGGAGTGTCGGGAAGAATAAAAATACCGGTTATTATTGAAGCATAAATTGATGAAACATATAGAAGAGCCGTATAATATCCGGTTCTTGAATCTTTTAATTGGATACCGATCTTAAATATAATCCATATGTTTATGGAACCTATCAGCACAGACCCCAGCCTCATAAAGAACTCACTTTGAAAAAACATGTCAAAAGTTGTGAGTTGCATGAGCAAGCCTATCATTAATGGATGATCGAAATGTGACCAATCGGGATAAAGGGCGTAAAGTCTGTAATATACTTCATCGTTACCAAACTCGATAATTCCTGCCAATAGCCCTCTAATAGTTGCTGATATTACAATTAGAATTAGAACATATTGTGAGTATTTTTTATGGCTGAGCATATGGCTATCTTACATTTTTCATGGTACAAATCTATAAAATACAGTTATATATGGCTACTTTAATTTTTGGAATCATTCCGAATTTTGGAAAATATTCTATATTTGTAATTATTATCAACTACACCCTGATACACTAAAACATAAATTATGAACTCCTTTAGGTTGTTTATCGTTGAGGATGATCCTTTTTATGGAGAATTACTCAGGAGGCATCTTCAATTAAATCCTGATAATGAGGTATACCTGTTTAAAGATGGAAAAGAATGTATTGAAAATCTTCATCTTGTGCCGGATCTAATTGCTTTGGATTATGGTTTACCTGATTTATCGGGATATGAAGTTATGAAGAAAGTACATATCGATTTTCCTGATCTCCCAGTAGTGATAGTTTCCGGTCAGGAAGATGTGAAAACGGCACTTGATCTTCTTAAAGAAGGAGCTTACGATTATTTTGTAAAGGATAACGATACCAAAGATCGTCTTTGGAATCTAATAAATAAACTTCGTGAGAAAGAGAAGCTGATAACAGAAATTGACGAGCTAAAGGAAGAGGTTGGAAGGAAGTATAATTTCAATAATATCAAGGGAAATAGTCCTGCAATAAAAAATGTGTTCAAGTTACTCAGTAAAGCTTTACAGAATAGAATTACTGTTTCAATATCAGGTGAAACAGGTACTGGAAAGGAGTTGGTAGCCAAAGCAATTCACTATAATTCGAAAAGAGCAAAGTGTCCGTTTGTAGCCGTTAATGTGGCAGCTGTCCCAACTGAACTAATTGAAAGTGAAATGTTTGGCTATGAGAAAGGAGCGTTTACAGGTGCTATAACTAGAAAAATCGGAAAGTTTGAACAGGCCAATACAGGAACTTTATTTCTGGATGAGATTGGTGAGATGGATCTGAATATGCAGGCAAAGCTTCTGCGTGCACTTCAGGAAAAGGAAATTAGCAGAGTTGGGGGCAATGATGTTATTCAAATTGACTCCAGATTGATTGTTTCTACAAACAGAAATCTGGCAGAAGAGGTTCGAAGAGGGAATTTCAGGGAAGATCTTTATTACCGACTTTTGGGGTTACCAATAGTGTTGCCACCATTAAGAACAAGAGGTAATGATATAATCTTCCTTGCCAAATATTTCATTGATGAATTCTGCAAGGAAAATGATATGAAACCGAAAAAGATCTCAGGTTTAGCTCAGGAAAAACTATTGAAATATCCTTATCCAGGAAACGTAAGAGAGCTGAAAGCTGTTATTGAACTTGCGGTCGTTCTATCTGATAAGGTAGAAATAGAGGCGGAGGATATTAATTTCAACAATACTGATACTGTTACCAACTTTCTTATTGATGAATGTACTCTATCTGAATATAACAGAAGGATTATTAAATATTTTCTTGAAAAGTATAATGACAATGTGCTTCTTGCAGCTCAAAAACTTGATATTGGAAAGTCAACAATTTACAGGATGTTGAAAAACAATGAAATATAGTCATGGTTAAATTGAGGTATTACGATTTTGAAAAACTCAAACAATACGTGGGTGATGATCCGGCTCAAGTAAAGGAGATAATCCAGATATTTTTAGACACCATCCCGATTGAAATCGAAGAGATTAAACAGGATGCAAAAAACTGTGATTGGGGAAGACTCTATAAAAGAATACATAAAATCAAACCTTCTTTCGAGGTCTTTTCCATGGAGTTGATCTCAAAAGAAGCCAGACAAATTGAACTGCTGGCTCAGGAAAATAATTCTGAAAACAATATTGATAAATATATTAACAGTTTTGAAACCCAAATAAACAAAGTACTTAGTCTTCTTAAAGAAGAATTAATGAGATAGTTGCCTGCAGTTATCAGAACTAAACCATAATTGTTTCAATAATTATTAGTAATATTTTTAAAACAAAGTTGCTATTTGAATACCACGTTTAGGGATATTTTTAAATTTGCATGGTAACAAACCACTATGAAAAGAGTTTTAGTTATAACGTATTCTCAGTCAGGACAATTAGATAGTATAATGTCTAGTATTCTTTGTGGCTTTTCTGATGAGGTACGGGTAGATTATGAAAAATTAATTCCTGATCCGGTGTTCCCATTTCCATGGATGGGGAATTCATTTTGGGATGCGATGCCGGAATCGGTTGAAATGATTCCTTCTGGTTTAAAGAAGTTAAAATTCGATACTAGTGTTGATTATGATTTAATAATTCTGGGATATCCAATTTGGTTCTTATCACCGGCAATTCCTCTTACGACTTTCCTTCATACTGATGAAGCCAAAAAAGTAATGAATGGTAAACCGGTTTTAACGGTAATTGGAGCAAGGAATATGTGGGTTTCGGCCCAGGAAGAAATCAAAAAGATGATTAGTAAAAATGGCGGTAAACTTGTGGGAAACATAGCTTTAGTTGATCGTCATTTCAATTTGCCAAGTGTTGTTACCATTATTTATTGGATGAATACTGGAAAGAAAGACCGTTATTTAGGTGTATTTCCAAAACCCGGAGTAAGTGATTCTGACATTGAAAATGCGAGCCGGTTTTCACCAATAATTAATAATGCAATACTGAATAATAGTTTTGGAAATTTGCAAACTAATCTTCTGGCTGAGAAGGCAGTTAGGCTAACACCTGATATAGTATCGATTGAAGAAAAAGGGAAGCGGATTTTCAAGGTTTGGTCGAAGTTTATTAGGAAGAAAGGCGGTCCGGGTTCACCCGATCGAATCCCAAGATTAAAAATGTTTAGTAGATATCTTCTGTTTGTTATTTTTGTGGTTTCGCCGATAGCAACATTGGTGTATTATATTACATGGCCATTACTTTTTATGAGAATAAACAAGAAGTTGAGATATTACAGGGAAGTAGATTTAAAAGTTGATAATTAATGAATGAGGTTTATATAACTAAAGTTGAAAAATTCTTGCCAAATGAGCCTGTCTCAAACGATGAAATGGAGTCTGTTTTGGGGTTGGTTGGAGGAAATGTATCTAAAAGTCGCAGGCTAATATTGCGAAATAATGGAATTAAAACAAGGTATTATGCTGTTGATAAACAGGGCAATAAAACACATAATAATGCACAGCTGGCTTCTGTAGCGGTTGGGAAATTATTAAACGGTTCTGTTAAATTTAAGGATGTTGATCTTTTAACCTGTGGTACATCATCGGCTGATGTATTGCAACCTTCACATGCATCAATGGTGCATGGTGAGATTGGTGGTGATCATAATCTGGAAACAATGGCGGCCCACGGTACTTGTAACGCCGGTATGCAATCCTTGAAATATGCGTATATGTCTATTTTAGCAGGTCAGGCTAAAACAGCTGTTAATGTTGCTTCCGAATTATTTGCACCATGGATGTCAGCACAAAACTTTCAAACTGAAATAGACAAGAGGAAAGAGATTGAAAGAAATCCGTATATAGCTTTTGAAAAAGATTTTTTAAGATGGATGCTGTCGGATGGAGCTGTTGCTTCATTAATCCAAAACAAACCCAATGAAGGAAAACTAAGCCTTAGAATAGAATGGATTGATGTATTATCCTATGCCAATGAATTGGAAACTTGTATGTATGCTGGTGGAGTAAAGAATGAAGACGGTAGTATTTCGGGGTGGCGTGATCTATCTCTGGAAGAGCAAAAGATCTCATCAGTATTTACACTTAAACAAGATGCTAAGCTTCTGCAAAAGCACATTGTAAAAAAAGGAAATCTACATCTTAAAAAGATAATTAAAGAAAAGAATCTGGATATTTCATCGATCGATTATTTCTTGCCACATCTTTCATCGATGTATTTTAAAAATGAAATATCAGAGGCATTACGAGACGATAATATTGATATTCCTGAACATAAGTGGTTCTTGAATTTACCTAAGATTGGAAATGTGGGCGCTGCTTCAGGTATGATGATGATTGAAGAATTATTTAATTCTGGTAAGCTTAAAGCAGATGAGAGAATTCTAATGATGATTCCGGAAAGTGCCCGTTTTTCCTATACTTATGTATTATTAACCGTTGTGTAATTTTATTGGTAATGATGGATTCTTTACTTTTGAAGCATAAATAATCTATTTAGAATGCTTGCTGATAAGAATCTGGTATCTCAATTAATTCCTCAAGGTCATCCAATTATTATGGTTGATGAATTAATTAGTAATACTGAATCGGTAACAGTTTCATCTTTTACAATAAAAGAGGATAATATCTTTTGTAATGATGGATTTTTTCGTGAGCCCGGAATAGTAGAAAATATTGCTCAAACGGCTGCCTTACGATCAGGTTATGAAGGATATATTAATAATAAAAAACCGGCAGTAGGATATATCGGTTCTTTAAAGAAACTTAAGATATTTGAACTTCCGGCGGTTAAGGATAAGTTAATAACGGAGATTAGAATTGTTTCAGAATTGATGAATGCATTAGTTATTGAAGGTGAAACCAGAGTAGGAGATAGGATTATTGCAAAAGGGAATTTGAACATTTTTTTACAATAAATTGCACTATGAAAACGACCGACGTACCACAAGATGATGCCAATATGTTTCAGGGGAAACTTCGGGAACCAGTTTATTCTTTGGATGCTGATGGAAATTATACTACGGTTAAATCAGTTGGCTGGGATCCCAAAAATGAAGTAATGAAGGATGCCTGGGATTCTGTTAATGAAAAGATAGAAAATGCAAGACAGGATGTTCTTAGTGGAAAACGCAGTCCATTAGCCTATTACATTGAAAAAAACATCATGGACTTAAGTCTTGTGGCAAGCTATATGGGAATTTGGAAATGCAAAGTAAAGAGGCATTTAAAACCAAGAAATTTTAACAGATTAGGTGATGAAATGCTTGAGAAATATGCCTCGGTTTTTAACATTTCAAAGGATCAGCTTATAAGTCTTGATGAATTAAGGAAGTAGCCAACAACATTTTTTATAACAGTTAATGACAAACAAACACAAAAATATATCACTGGATTTTACTCATAAACAGTCGGCTCATTGTGAAAACGGTGTAGTGTCTAATTTGCTTAATTTCTATGGAATAGAATTAAGTGAACCAATGGTTTTTGGAATTGGCTCTGGGTTGTTTTTCTCACACATGCCTTTTTTGAAAATTGGAGGAATACCAGTTACATCTTTCAGGCCGTTACCCGGAATAATTTTTAAACGAATTTCTCGCAGACTTGGAATTAAATTTGAAAAGCATAAGTACTCTAAGCCTCGTAAGGCGATGGATGCTCTTGATAAAAATCTGGAAAAGGGAATCCCAACAGGAATGCTGGTTGGAGTTTATCACCTAACATACTTTCCCGATCCCTATCGCTTTCATTTCAATGCTCACAACATTGTTGTTTATGGAAAAAGCGATAACGATTATTTGGTTAGTGATCCCATAATGGAGAACTACGAAAAGTTAAGTTATGATGAGTTGATAAGAGTAAGATTTGCTAAAGGATTGTTTCCACCAAAAGGACACATGTATTGGGCTAAGGATATTCCGGAGCAGATTGATTTGAAACGAGCAATAAGAAAAGGAATTCTACATACCTGTAAAGATATGCTTACAATTCCGGTGCCCATGTTTGGCGCAAAAGGAATTAAGTTTTTATCAAAAAAGGTAAGACGTTACCCTGATAAACTGGGAGCAAGAAAGGCTGCATCATTCACGGGTCAAATTGTTAGAGCACAGGAAGAAATAGGAACCGGTGGTGCAGGATTTAGATATATGTACGGAGCATTTCTGCAGGAAGCATCTGTCGTAATGCAAAATGAGGAATTGAAAAAAATATCATACGAGATATCCGAAATTGGTGATATGTGGCGTGAGTTCGCTATAATCACGGGCAGAATAGTTAAAAATCGCAACACAATTGATGAAAGCTATAGTTTAGCAGCTGATATGCTGCTTAATATCTCAAAAAGAGAAACCGATTTTTTCAAAAAACTAAAGAGGTGCGTTAGCTAATTATGAGTACTGCCATACATATTAACTCTCTCACAAAAAGGTATAAGGATACTGACACTCTTGCTGTCGATAACATAAATATGGAAATACCCATAGGCCAAATGTATGGTCTACTGGGTCCGAATGGTGCCGGCAAAACAACCACGGTTTCAATGCTTTGTAGCTTGCTTAGGCCAACTTCTGGTAAGATTGATATTTTGGGTAAGGAGTTGTCATTAAATCTTAATGAAATTAGAAAGTTAATAGGCGTTGTGCCACAGGATATTGCTCTTTATGATAATCTTACAGCAATTGAAAACCTGAATTTTTTCGGTCGAATGTATGGAATGAAAGGAAATCTGCTAAAAGAAAGAACGAATGAATTTCTTAAGATTTTTGGGTTAGCGGAAAAATCTGATCAAAAAATATCGACCTATTCAGGTGGTATGAAAAGGCGAATTAATCTGATAACAGGTATATTACATATGCCAGAAGTATTGTTTTTGGATGAACCCACTGTTGGTATTGATGTTCAGTCGCGGACGGTGATTATGGAGTATCTTATGAAACTTCAGAAAGAAGGAATGACAATTGTCTATACTTCGCATCACATGGAAGAAGCTGAAAAATATTGTTCACAAATAGCAATTATAGATCAGGGTAGTATTATTGAACACGGTGTGCCGGATGAGTTGGTTAAGAAACATACAGGTTGTGCCAACCTTGAAGAGATATTTTTAAAGTTAACGGGCAGAAAGCTAAGGGATTAGATAAGTAGAATATAATAAGGATAACAGATATAATTAAATAATAAAAACTAATAATGTCAAAATTCGTAGCATCAACGATCAAGGATATTAAGCTGTTGCTTCGTGATAGGGCGGGACTTGTTATGCTTTTTGGGATGCCCATAGCTTTGATAATTATCATGACATTGCTTCAGGACTCAACATTCAGGGCTTTGGAGGAAAAGAAATTACCGATATTAATAATAAATCATGATCAGGATACATTTGGAATAACCATAGTTGAAGGACTGAAGTCATCGAAGTTTTTTAGTGTTACGGAAGAATTTATCGATGTTGAGGGTATTTCAAAACTAAAGGAAAAAGTAAGGTCGGGAGAATTCCAAATTGGTATTGTGATTAAGAAAAATTCATCGGAATTACTTCGTAATAATATAAAATTCAACATTGTAAATCTACTCCCACCGGAGGATTCACTTATATTTGGAGATAAATCTCTCTCATTAATGAAAAACCCTGGAATTGATATTTATTTCGATCCAATAACTAAAAATTCGTTCAAGCAAAGTATCACCAGCGCACTTAATCAGTATTCGTCAGGAGTAGAGGCTAAAATAATGTTTGAGGTTTATTCGGCATTGTTGAAAGAATTACTGGGTTTGGAAATGCGCAATACTTCCGATTTCAGGAATATGGTTGATATGCAAACATTATTTGCCGGTTCAGATGAGGAATTTGTGCCTAATTCAGTACAGCATAATGTTCCGGCATGGACAATTTTTGCAATGTTTTTCATTGTTATTCCATTGGCAGGAAATATCATAAAAGAAAGAGAATCAGGTATCTCAACTCGACTTAAGATTATTGCCGGTTCCAATATGCCTGTGATTCTTGGTAAGGTTTCAACTTATTTTATTGTGGGGATGATACAAGCAGTTTCCATGCTTGCTGTTGGTATATTTATTTTACCATTACTCGGTCTACCCCAGCTTGAAATTGGGGATAATTATCTGAATTTATTATTATTAACAGCTGCTGTGTCCTTGGCAGCTTCGGGGTATGGAGTTGTAATTGGAGTAATGTCAACATCACAAGAGCAGTCATCTATTTTCGGATCAATATCAGTTGTAATTCTTGCTGCAATAGGAGGAATTTGGGTTCCTGTATTTATGATGTCTGAATTTATGCAGGTGGTAAGTAGTTTGTCTCCGTTAAATTGGGCAATTGGTGGTTATTATGATATCTTTTTAAGGAATGCTGATTTAGTTGAAATACTTCCAAATATGGCATTGTTATCAGGATTCTTCTTAATTTGCATTGCTGTATCCTGGTATTACAGAAAGATTCGTTCAGAATCATAAACAATAGCTATGAATAATCTGATTTCAATATATGAAGAGATTGGAGAAGTTGCCAAACTTATCCACGATAATGGTTGGGCTGAAAAAAATGCCGGTAATTTCTCCGTTAGAGTTGATTCGGATATTGAAGCCCTTTCTGATGAAGAAATTATACTTCCACAATGCTATCCTGAGCTTTCCAACAGAATTTTTGTGGTTTCCGGTAAGGGAAAAAGAATGAGAAATATTGCAAAATCGCCGGCAAAAAATACTGTTGTGATTAAAATCAATTCCATAGGAAATGGTTATAATATTCTTTCTAATGAAAGGATTGAGCCAACATCCGAATTGCCAACACATCTTTCAATTCATGCAATGATATTACATAGGGGAAGTAGTGAACGTGTAGTAATTCACTCACATGTAACTGAACTTATTGCTATTTCTCATATTCCTGAGTTTTGTGATCAGAAAAGATTGAATAATCTACTTTGGAAAATGCATCCCGAAACAATAATGTTTATTCCTAAAGGGGTTGGATTTGTGCCTTTTAAACTCCCAGGATCAATAGAAATTGCTGATGCAACAGTTGAGTCACTTAAAGAACATCAGATTGCACTATGGGAAAAGCATGGTGTTTTTAGTATTGCACAATCCTTGAATGATGGTTTTGATCTGCTTGATATTGCTGCAAAATCTGTAAGAATCTATTTTATGTGTTTGCAATCAGGAAATAAACCACAGGGCTTAAATGATGAACAATTGAAATTACTTGCAAGTATTAAATTCTAGTACTAAAATATATTCAATAAACATCCATTTTAGTAATAGGTAATTGTTCATACAATTCATTTTCAATCTAAAGTCAAATTCCATACTTTTGTGGGTTGAAAATTAATAATATGAGCAAAGTACTTAAGGATAGAACAGAAGTAAAAGTTCGGTTCGGTGAGGTGGATTCTATGGGAATAGTTTGGCATGGAAATTATGTAAAGTATATTGAGGAAGGCCGAGAATCTTTTGGCAAAAAATATGGGATTTCCTACCTTGATATTTATGCAAATAATGTGATGGCTCCTGTTGTTAATATGAATATCGACTACAAAAAGCAGGTTAAATATGGCGATAAGTTAATTATTGAGACGGAGTTTATTAATACACCTGCAGCTAAAATTAAATTCAGTTTTAAGATCTTTAGAAAGTCTGATAATGAATTGGTTGCCGTAGCTCAAAGCACTCAGGTTTTTATTGATATGAACCACGAAATGCTATTGTATCCTCCACAGTTTGCCCTGGATTGGAAAAAGAATGTCGGACTTATTGATTAACATATTATGATATATTTTAAGTCGGATAACATAGTTTCTCCCCTTGGATTTTCTACAAAGGAAACAACAGATCTCGTGCTTGTAGGAGAAACAGGTATTAAAGAAATTTTTGATAAAGATCTTTACCCGGAACCATTTCCTGCTTCAATGATTGATGAAGAAAAACTGGAAACGGAATTTATCAAGGTTGCAACCAGATATTCATCAACCAAAAAGTTTACTAAGCTTGAAAAAATGCTTATTATTTCCGTTGATGATGCTTTATCAGCTACTGACGTAGATATCACATCAAAACGAACAGCAATTATTTTATCAACTACAAAAGGCAATATCGATCTGCTGGGTAATGTTTATGACTATGACAAAGATCGTGTTTCATTATGGAAATTAGGTGAAGTAATAGCATCTTTTTTTTCCAACCCTAACACACCGGTTGTAATTTCAAATGCATGTATTTCTGGTGTGTTGGCGATTAATACTGCGGCAATGCTTATTGATTCGCAACAATATGATGATGTTGTTGTAACCGGAGGTGATATTGTAAGTAGATTCGTAGTTAGCGGATTTATGTCATTTTTGTCGCTAAGTACCAAGCCATGTAAACCATTCGATGCAAATCGTGACGGATTATCACTTGGTGAAGCTGCAGCAACCATAATAATGGGTAATAAACCAGGAAATATTTCGCCTTCTTTGGTATTCGCTGGAGGTTCTTCAGCTAACGATGCAAATCATATATCCGGGCCTTCCCGTACAGGAGAAGGATCATATATTGCCATCCAAAAAGCAATGGATGAAGCAAAGATAAATGCAAAAATGATTGATCATATTAGTGCTCATGGAACAGCTACTCCATATAATGATGAAATGGAAAGTATTGCCATCGACAGACATGGAATGACTCATGTTCCGGTAAACAGTATCAAAGGTAATCTTGGTCATACACTTGGAGCAGCAGGAATTGTTGAGTCCGCAATATTGTTGGAAGAGATGAAACGAAATATCCTAATAGACACTACTGGTTACATTGAGCATGGTGTTTCAAAACCAATTGCCGTGATTAAGGAAAGTGCAAAAAAAGAGTTGGTTAACTGCTTGAAAATGGCATCTGGTTTTGGTGGTAGTAACGCTGCAATGATAATATCAAAAATTGTGGAATGACAAGTGGTGGATTAAAAATAGAATCATATTGCTTTATCAGAAATAATAAAGTGATTTTAAATGGCGAATTGATTTTCGAGGATGCTGATGCTGTAAGTTTAAAACAGATTGCTAAATCCGTTTATCGGTCAATTAAACCATCATATGCCAAGTTTTTTAAGATGGATGACATCAGTAAACTTGGATTTCTGACAGCTGAGGTATTGCTGAAAGATATTGACACTGAAAGCTATGATTATGAAGATGTAGCAATAATTCTGTCGAATTCTGATTCCACACTAATTACGGATAGTAACCATCAGTCAACAATAAACGATAATGATAACTTTTTCCCAAGTCCGTCGGTTTTCGTTTACACATTGCCAAATATCATGATTGGTGAAATATCAATAAGACATGCATTAAAAGGTGAAAACTCTTTTTTCATTGTTGAAAATTTTAATGCAGATATAATCGTCAATCATATCAATAAACTATTTTTGACAAATAAAGCTAAAGCAGCTGTTGGAGGCTGGGTAAATTACTCTGAATCTGGTTATGATGCGTTTCTGTATTTTGCATCGCCACAGGGTGAAACCAGTCATACACCAGTTGAAATAAATAAGATATACAATAAATCATTATAACAAAGATGGAAGAATTAATTGAAAAATTGAAAGTTCAGTTGATCGAACAATTGAATCTGGAAGATATGGAACCCGAAGATATCGATGCTGATGAACCTTTATTTGGAACAGGATTGGGACTCGATTCAATAGATGCGCTTGAACTTATTGTGTTGTTGGAAAAAGAGTACGGAATAAAAATTCAGAATCCTAAAGATGGTCAAAAGATATTTTTCTCTCTTAAGACAATGGCCGAGTTTATCTTAGCGAATCAAAAAAAATAATGACCCGAGTCGTTGTAACAGGCATTGGCATAGTTAGTTCCATTGGAAATAACCTTCAGGAAACTTATAATTCACTTATCAATAGAAAAACCGGTATTGGTAGTATTGATATTCTTGAAACTAAACATAAGAACGATTTTTTAGTTGGTGAGATAAAGTTATCAAACGAAGAATTGATGGAACTGGCAGACATAGATGCATCATTGGCCTGGACTAGGACTTCACTTCTGGGTGTAATTGCAGCGAAACAAGCATTATCAGATTCACATATTCTTGACCGAGATGAACTTGCCTTGATTTCCGCAAGTACTGTTGGGGGAATGGACCAAAGTGAGAAATACTATTTAGATTTTCTTACCGAAGCCAAACATCACAAGTATATCGACAGTCATCATGCTGGTAACAGTACTGAAATGATTGCCGAGCAATGCGGTATTGGAGGATATCTTACCACCATAAGCACAGCATGCTCTTCATCATTGAATAGCATAATGTTTGGAGCCAGATTAATACAAAGTGGCAAAACAAAAACCGCTATTGTTGGTGGAACAGATGCTCTATCAAAGTTCACAATCAATGGATTCAATACTTTGATGATTCTCGATAGAGAGCATTGCCGTCCATTTGATATCAGTAGAACAGGATTAAATTTAGGAGAAGGTGCAGCTTATCTTGTTCTCGAAGAAATGAATTCAGCAATTGCTTCTGGTAAAAAGATATATGCCGAAGTAACCGGTTTTGCAAATGCTAATGATGCATATCACCAAACTGCATCGTCCGATAGTGGCGACGGTCCTTTTCTTGCAATGAAAAAGGCTTTGGAATCAGCATCATTAATTCCTTCAGATATTGATTATATAAATGCTCATGGTACCGGAACTGACAATAATGACCTTACTGAAGGTAGAGCTCTAATCAGATTGTTTCAAGAGAATATCCCCGCCTTCAGTTCCACAAAAGCATATACCGGGCATACTCTTGGTGCTGCAGGTGTTATTGAATCGGTGATTTCGATTCTGGCATTAGACAATAATGTCGCAATTCCGAATATCAACTTTTCTAAACCAATTGCTGAAATTGGAATTAAACCAATTACGGATTTTGTAAAGATTGAAAATATAAAACATGTGCTTACAAATTCATTTGGATTTGGAGGTAATGATTCTTCTGTCATTTTTTCGAAGGTTGCTAACGATAACTCTTCGAAGTGCGTAACTGATAAGCAGAATAATAAAAAGCCGGTATATATTGTTGGTGCAGGATGTGTATCTCCACAGAATACAGTTGACAGTAGTGTTTTTCTTGATGAAGTTTTTGATATTGAAGACAAGTTTCTTCAGATTCAAAAACCAAATTACCGGGAATATATTGACCCGAAACAGCTAAGGCGGATGAGCAAAATTATCCGTATGGGAATTGTTAGTGCAAAAGTTGCTTTAGCAGATGCTGGTGTTGATCATCCTGATGCAATTTTGACCGGAACTGGAATGGGTTGCCAGATTGATACCGAGAAATTTCTCAATTCATTGATAAAAAATGATGAGGAGATGTTGACTCCAACATCCTTTATTCAATCAACACATAATACAGTTGGTGGTTCCATTGCACTCGGACATCATAACCATAATTATAATCTCACATATGTTCACCGGACTTTCAGTTTTGAAAGCGCATTGCTTGATTGCTTGATGATGTTGAGTAATGATGGTTCTAAAAATATTCTGGTTGGTGGTTTCGATGAAATTACCGATGAAAGTTGGTTGATTAAAACTAAGATTGGTCATTATAAACAGGAAAAACTCAATGGTTCTGATTTGTATGTTGATACTCAAAAAGGAGCATTAGCTGGAGAGGGGAGCTCATTCTTTGTGTTGTCGGATAAAAAAACAGATAATACATATGCAGTTCTTGAAGGTGTAGATATGTTTTTCAGACCAGAGAATCCAATTGAAGTTAACAACAGAATAGACAATTTTCTTGAAACACATGGGTTAACAACACAGGATATTGATTTAGTTATTCAGGGTAAAAACGGTGACATGGAATATGACCGGATTTATCAAGAAATGAATGAAGGAATCTTTAAAAACCTAAGTGTTATAGATTATAAGCATCTTTGTGGTGAGTATGATACATCTTCTGCATTTGCAATGTGGATGGCCTCAAGGATTATCAATGAAAACAGGGTTCCTGAGACAATATCAAAAAACGGGAACTCCTTCGGAAGGATAAATAATATATTGATTTACAATCAATTCCGAAATGTAAATCACAGCTTGATACTGTTAAGTAATGCTGATTAAAGACTTCTATAGAGTTATTGAATCTGCGAAAGCGGATGAAAAAATTGAGGTTAAGATTCAACTTAACCCTGATCATGAAGTTTATGAAGGGCATTTCAAAGGGCAGCCTGTAGTTCCCGGAGTTATTCAGCTACAAATTATAAAGGAACTTATTGAAAAGTGGATTGGAAAGAGTCTTTTCATGAATAATACTGTTCAGGTTAAATACCTGATTCCGATTGTACCGGATGGAAAATTACCAATTGATTTTCAAATAACCAAACTTTCTTCTGTAAATGGAAAAATACGGATTAATGCAGTTGTAAGTATCTCCGAAAGGGTTGCAACCAAAGTGAAGATTGAATTTGCCGTTGAAAAATAACTTTCTAAACCTTCAATGTTTTTAATATCTTGAAGGTTTAGAAAGGATTCTTCGAGTTAAGATTCTTTAAATCAATCCACTAACTCCATTTTGATAATCATATCTTTTTTACCTTTTACATAAACTTCCACAAGTAATACATTGTCATCTGCCTTAAGTATTCTGGTTGTTTCAAATTGGTGAGTCTTCACATCATTTACTTCCTGTGAATTATATAGTACATGTTTAGAATAATCACCAGTAGCATCATTTATTTTGTATGCAGTTAGGTAACCACCTTTTCCATCAACATGTTTTGCAGGTACTTCATTAATGCCAATATCAGCATTTTTAACATTATCTAAAAAAAGAATATAATGTGAATTATTTCCTTCCATATAGGCAATGCCCATACCACCTCTTCCTTTAGTTCCAAATTGTCTTTTTGGTAATTTCTTCATCCACAGGATCTCGCCTTTAATGTTAAGTTTGGTTGCCACTAAATCTTCGTAATGGAATTGATAAGTCATGGAATGGCTTTTTGCATTCATTTTCTTTACATAATAATATTGCTCTCCAAGGATAAAAATACTACCATCTGGATTGATTGAAAACTTCCTAAGAACAAGATCCCTTATACCTGCTTTTCCACCTTTTTCTCTCTTATCGTTTTTATTCTTCTGCTTTTTCGACTCATACTTATTTATCAATTCTATTGGAAATTCGACATCTTTGTTTGAAATAAGTTCACCCTGTTTAGAAATTTCAAAATATTTGATTCCATTTGTGTTAATACTTAAATTACCAAAACTACCTTCCCAGAATTTATATTCTATTCCGTTCGCATAATATCCAAGAAAGCCAATATTACCATTTTTGTTCTCTTTCATGTATAATCTCTTAAATATAAAATTTCCGATATCTACAGATTCTATAGTAAGTTTCCCAACTTCAGGTATTGTGAATAACAGGAAATCTTTCTTGTCAGTGTGTAATGACATCATATATGCTGTTCCATCAGCACCAATAGTATAAGCTAGATTATTCATCTTTGTCTCAGTATATGGCATTTTAACTTCTTTTCCCCAAATCAGTTCAAATGATGAATTGAAAACAAAAAATCCTAATATGTCATAATTTTTGTCGTTATCCTTTACCAAAGGTTTTCTTCGATAATTAATCATGATTTTTGAATCATCAAATGATTTATATACTGTAAATGGTGGTCCTCCTGCAACACCCCATAAACCTGTAGCTTCTGAAGCTGGCCCATTTGCAACCTGACCGTTTGTAGTGAAGAGTATTTTATCAACTCCCAAAGTGCAATCTTTTGTATATAACTCTCTTAAATGAATTGAATTTTTTTTCGCTTTTTTATTGTATGATTCAAACAAGTAGTAGAATCTATCACCTACATTCACAACATCGATTGCTTTATTGTACGGAGGAGTGTCTTTGTATGAATTTCTAGCCACTTCTTTCATGCTAGTAATGTCGAATTTTTGAACAACTACTTCGTCTTTATTCGTCTTAATAGAATAAGCAAATCCTTCATTGTCCGCAAAATATTTTTTGGACTTTGCATCTACAACATCATATGGTTCCGTGGTAGAGATTTTAAAATCGTTTGATAGGTTTGATTGAGCCGAAACAAGTATTGCGACTATCAGAAAGCTTAAAAGGATGTTTAATCGTAACATAATTGAATTTTTCATTAATAGGATTGTTGGTTTATAATATTGCTAAGATATCAAATTTATCAGGAGGGAAATTATGTTAATGCAAGATTTGAAAAGGATTTTATTCTTTTGTAAGAACAATCCTCTTAGTCGTAACAAATTTATCTTTTCTAACTTTTAGTATGTAAATGCCATTTTGCTGTAATGATATATTTAAAATTATAAAACTCCTATTATGGATATTAATTGGTTTTAAATAAATTAGAAACATTAAATAAAGGATAGATTTGACTTTGCAACGTTGACCCCTTAAATCTTTCAAATATTATCCCCCGTACAGTTGATGCTGAAATTGAAGTAAGATGAGAAAGAACTTCCGTTTTAATACGTTTATCACTTCCTTCGGTAATCATAACTTCTCCTAGAGGAGACACATCGAATTCTATGTTAACAGTTAATTCGGCAAGTTCTTCTTTGGTCTTAGCTAATTTTACAATTATGTTAAGAACACAAACAATTCTTTCGTCTTCCTCAAAAATATTATACGTTACATTTGTTGTATATTCAACTGATTGTTTCTCAATTTCATGAGTAATCAAAGAAATGTCTGATTGAGAGAATTTCACAACTTTTATATCAGCAAATCGTATTTTTAGTTGTATTTCATTTTTAGCTTCCATCTTCTATAAAAGTTTCGTTTTCATATAAATTAGACGCGTTAGTCAAACTCTGTTTAGTGGTGTATGAATAGTTATTATTTTTTGTGAATTGAAAATAAACATCCTCATTTGATGTAATACTCTTAACAAACTTGTATCTAGTTTCGCGTTCTTCAAGGAACAACCTAAATTTGACGTTATATGTTTTTTCAAATTTGTTGATAAAACTTGTGCTGATTTTTCTTGACCCCGACATAAGTTGACTTACAAATGCAGGTGAAATATCTAAACCTTCTGCAAATTCTTTTTGATTTATTTCTTTTTTTTCCAAAAACATATCAATATGTTTCATAAACCTTAGGCTCACCAAAGTTTCATCAATTTTAGTACTGTTTTTAAAGATTAAACTGGATATTTCATTCCTATATGTCCTGATTTCATTTTTTGTGCTTTCTGATATTTCTTTCATCATACCCTGTTATTAACATTCCATTGGTTTATGGATAATAATTTTTCTAATTGAATCTATTATACTTTTTATATTCTTATCGTTCTTTTGAGATTGCTTTCTTCCATATCGACTGATGTATAAATTTCTTATTCCTTTATCGTTATGAACAATAGTGTAGAGTCTATGTTCATTAATTTTTATTGCAAAAATTCTGCCATAATCACATTCGTCTTCATGATTGAATTGTGTTCTGTTGTGTTCATTGCTTTCAACTGCTTTGATTATTAATAAGAATTTATTCATCAGTTTAGGTTTTCGACTTAATTCGGAAAACTTTTTACTCACTTCTGAATTACTGATATTTAGATAAACTTTGAAATTTGAATTTTCAGATGTGTATATTAAAAAATAACTTTCCAAAATAGTAAATTAACCTATGAGTTAATTTGCAATTATACATCAAATATTAATAATAGCAAATCAAAGATGAAATTAATTGATGGAAATTAGTTTTTTTTAACAAAAGGAGCTAATTATTCTGCACGAATAGTGCTTCTTTATGCGTAAGTAATTATAACTCGCATACAACTTGATTTATTTGACTTACAAAATTTGAGATTTCTCTATTGTAAAACTCGCCTTCCAATGAAGTAGATGAACTTTGTTTGGAACACATGGAGGCATTAGAGAGTATTACTGATTATAATGATAAACATATTGGAATCTATTCAACAGATGTGGTATATAATCGGAGTGGAAAAAAACGATAAAAAACAAGATATCTCCATGTAGTTGCACAAATGCAAATAAAAAAAGCCCGAACCTACTTGATAACAAGTTGATTACGGACTTTGAGAGTACTCGAGGCGGGACTTGAACCCGCACGAGCGCGATGCTCATTGGATTTTAAGTTTTAGGAACATTTAACTCTACTAAGTTAATATATCTGTATATGAATATATTATAAAACTACCCATTCAGATAGATTCAAATAAATTCAGGTAAATTCATGTTTTGTTGTACCTATGTTGTACCCATTATTTTGTACCTTTGCTGAAAATACTCAGTTATGGCAAGTGTTAAGACGGTTTTACGAAAAAAAAAGAACTCCAAAGGTGAATATCCAATTGCAATTCGTATTACCAAAGATAGAAAAACTTCATACATATATACCGGCAAATACGTTCTAGAAGACCAGTGGGATAAAGCCGAGCAAAGAATAAAAAAGAACCATCCCAACAACAAAAGGTTAAATAACTTCCTGCTTAAGAAATTATCTGAAATAAATGATGAGTTCTTGAAACTGGAAACTGACAACAAACTTCACTCGGCAAAGGGATTTAATAAACAATTAAAGGTCAATGAAACGGGAAGTTCATTTTATGCTGTTGCAAAAGAACATTTAGAATACCTAAAGAAAACCGGAAAGATTACGAGGCTGAAAGCAGAAAAAACCAGAGTAAACCATTTTAAAAGCTTCTTAGGTAGTGATATTCAATTTAAGGACATAACTGAAGACTTGTTGAAACTCTTTCAGTCATACTTAAGGGGAGATAAAAAATTAAAAGAGAGAAGTGTTGTAAACAATATGATAGTCATAAGAACCCTCTTTAATAAAGCTATACAAAATCGAATTATTGATCAGAGATATTATCCTTTTGGCAAAGGAAAAATTCAACTTAAATTTCCTGAAAGTATTAAAATAGGATTAACTTCAGAGGAAGTAAGTTTAATTGAAAAATTGGATTTAGTGCCAGGAAAACAGAAGTGGCATACACGAAACATTTGGCTATTTTCATTCTATTTTGCAGGGATGAGAGTTTCTGACGTACTTAGGGTAAAATGGTCTGATTTCAGCAATGATAGGCTTTATTACACAATGGGAAAAAACCAGAAGGTTGGGTCATTAAAAATTCCTCAAAAAGCAAAAGTGATATTGGATGGTTATATTGATGACAAAGTTAGTAAGGATGACTTCGTTTTTCCAGAATTAAAAAAAGCAGATCTAAAAGACCCTGAAGATATTGCTAGAAAAATAACGACAGCCGTAAAGTACTTTAATAAGTATCTGGAACGAATAGCAGAACAAGCCGAAATAGACAAAAAACTCACAATGCACATTGCCAGACACACTTTTGGTAATATTTCAGGTGACAAGATTCCCATACAGATGCTTCAAAAATTGTACAGACATACTTCAATAAACACTACAATAGGGTATCAATCGAATTTTATTTATAAAGATGCAGATGACGCACTAGATTCAGTTATTAATTCCTAAAATCACCAAACAAAACCTATACTTATCATGGCGAAAGTGATATCTAATTCATTATTAACATAAACCAGTTTAAGCAATAAATTGATAAATTTGACCTATAATATAGAAAGGCAACCAGTTAATAATATCTTAAATTAAAGAACTACTATTGAGAAGGTTTCAAGTTGTCAAATTAACAGTATAAATTAATAAACCATGGGTTATCCAACAATTGATAAATTTGATATTAAATTTATTGAAAGAACAAAAGCTAATGTTAAGAGTTTTAAATCGCCTAACAAATTTACTCACCTAATAAATTCTCTTTTAGGGTTAATATTCATACCTAATGAGTTTAATAAAAAAGGAACAAGAAAGTATAAAATTGATTTTTTAAATAATTTCATTTCAGATTACAAAGAACTTACGGGCATTTTCACTGGTCAGGTGGAACTAATGGATGAAGACAATAATTTGTTCATGCAACATAAGTTTTGTTATAAGACCAAGAACATAGAGCAATCAATAGAAACAACTACTGTTGGAGATTTATTGAGACTATTTAGAAATGGAATTGCACATCAAAATATTGTTCCAATAGCAGATGGTGCATATTGGAAAGGGATAATTGTACGGAATTATAAAAACCAAAAAGATGAAAAAAATGGGGATTTTAATTTCGAAACATTTCTAAATCAAAAAGAGTTGAGACTATTTGCAACTTTTATTGCCAATCAATATATCCAAAATGTTAAATGATGGTAAAAAAATCAATAAGAAGCCATATGTTATCACCACTTTCGGGCTGGATAAAAAGAAATCATCCCATACCTGAGAGGTTCTACAATGGACTGTTTGAGGACAGACCTGATACTGAAAACTGGTTGGCATGGTTGACCATAGAAGAAAGTAGTATGTTACATGAAGTTAATAAGCTTGAGTGGATTAGCTTAAAAGACTCTATAAAATTAACTTCTGATTATCTTGACAAATGCAGTGATTTAATTAATGGACTAGATGGTGGATGGCTCGACGGTGAAGAACAAATAGAGATTATGGAAGAAATAGGAGAACCGCCACTTCCTTGTCTGCCAATATATTTAATTACAGTATCAGACAAACAATCTGAAAAGTTGGTTTATATTGGTAAAACGAAAAGCAGTTCAAGGTTTAGTGGTGGACATACTGCCGCATTAAAACTTCATGCTCCTCGGTATAAAAACAAAAAGAAGACTGTATATAGGTGTTCCATTTGGTTTCACTTTAATGACGAATACATTGTTTTAGATTGGCTTAAGCCTAATGCTTTAGCATTGAATATATTAGATAGTTTCGAGTCTCAATTGATATTTGAGTTTCAACCAGAACTAAATATTTATAAGAAAAAGAAAAGAACATCTGAATTTGAGTTTTCTATCCAAATTGAGAACATAATTGATCAGGGCTTTTTGAATAACATTTTTGTATATCCAAAGTAAATAATATAATCCATTGTTAAACAAAACTACTCACACTAAACAAGAGCCTGACAAATTATTTTCAGAAATCCCTGCTTATACATTATTCCTTTTAGAAGGATACTGGAACCGAAAGTCAAAAGTTAAAAATTAGTTATTTAAGGATAAACCTTAAATTTATTACACTCCCCAATAATAATCTTTCTCTGACATTCCTGTCCCGTTTACCTTAAAAAGGTAATCAACATCACCCTCCAAACATTCCGGGTCTTTTTGATAGCAAGAGCGCAAAAACTTGATTATTGGTGGTGTTGCATAATCCAGAGAGATTATTGCTCCAGCACCCAAGTTAGTTTCATACCCTGCCAGCCGTTTCCGTGTTACAACTTTCCTCATTTTAAAAAGGGTAAATAAATAAAAAAACCCGGTGGGGGACCGGGTACCTACATGCTTTATAACATGTTGGATGTTAATCAATAGCATAATAAAACAAGTTCGTCAAGGGAATTGTTGTGTTTTTCTCATTAATCTGGAATACAGAATAAAACGCTTGATCAAATCCTATAATTATGATATGATATCCTGTCCGGTTTTCATTGCACTTCGACGTTTTAGCGTCGTTAGGCGTGAAAACTCGGAGTTCTTTGAAACATTTCCGAACATGAAAATTCAGTTTTTAATTAAAATCTAGCGTTATGTTATTCAAAGGCCAGTTTATTCAAAGAAAAAAGAAACCAATATGGATTATTGTGATTCTTGTAGTGTTTTTTATGCTAAGTATGATTTTCGAGTTGAAATCAAACAACACCAAGGAGACTGCCAAGCTAATGCTTTGCGTAGCTTCAAATGTTGAACAGATTACACGCAGAAGAGCTTTTAAGTTGGTTCAGCCCAATGGCAAAAACTTTAAAGTTTCTAATTGTTGTAATCAAGGAATTTATTTTCCTTCTGCTATTAATAGCCCAAATTCATCTACAACTCCAATACAAAATATTTAGGAAGTGTTTCTACCAACAAGCCCTGTACGGTTTTCGTACAGGGCTTTTCATATTTTAATATTCTTTCATGTAAATTTTTTAATATTTATTTTTTAAGTGCTAAATTTTGTGCTATAAACCTAGCACATATCTTTTATGATAAGAATAGCGTTTGATTTTGCAGATGATTCTGAACGCAAAATAGATAGTCAATAATTGTTTCATCAACCTTTTCTATATCCTACTTTTTTGTAATATTTCTTTGAAATAAGCCTTGACTCAATAATTACATAGGAGTATTATTTTTTTGCCCGATAGTCGTCGAAATTTCATTTTACATTTTCACAAAAACGTCGGGAAGCCACTAATACAGCGGAAAAACGGATATTTAATTATGACCTTCGTCCTCATAACCCGAAGGTCGGTGGTTCAAATCCATCCCCCGCAACCAAAACTCAGTCATAGAGCGGCTTCCCAGGATTCTGAAAAGGTGAAAAAATGAGCCAAGGACGTTAGGGCATTACCCGATAGTCATTGAATCTCATGTCAAACATCAATAAACTTCACCTTCGTTTCTGTCAATATTCACTAGCTTTTAAAGGAAATACTCCAAGAACCATTAAATGGTTTAAGGATGATTTTAAGTGGTTCCAAAAATTTGCTCAAATTGAAAAAATTGAACAACTTGATAAAAAAATTATTGAGGACTGGATTTACCAAGGCAAACTTCTTCATCACTGGTCTGCTAAGACTATTAGAAACAGAATACAAGCACTACATATTTTTCTTTCATGGTGTGTTCAAGAAAACATCATACGGAACAATCCTTGTGAAAAAATTCCGAAACCCAAGGTTCCAAAAAGTCTTCCAAAGTATTTAACTCAAGATCAAGCAAATAGGCTGCTAGACTGGACCAAAGCATACCCATACATTTATACATTTGAGCGATATCGTGCTGTTGCTATTATCTCAATGCTAATTTACACCGGAATCCGGAAAGCTGAATTACTAAACTTAAAACTATTGGATGTTGACTTAGAAAACAAAACCCTATTTGTGCGACTTGGTAAATGTAGCAAAGACAGAATGATCCCACTACATCACGCTCTTATTGATGCATTATCAGAGTATTTAAGAGAACGGGGGAAACGTAATGCAAATAGTCCATATTTCTTCATATCCCTGCGTGATGATGAGAGACTTGGTGATACAGCAATACGAAGACTTGTTGTAAAACTCCACAAGAAAAGCGGTATCCATTTTTATCCCCACTTGTTAAGACACACCTTTGCAACACTAATGCTTGAGGGAGGTTGTAATTTATATGCACTTTCTCAGATGATGGGTCATTCAGACATAAAAACCACAACAATTTATCTTGGTGCATCAAAAGCTCACCTGGAAGAACAAATGGGTATGCATCCTATTAACATTTAAAGGAATCTGACCGTACCCAAACTTTTTTTCATCCCTTCATTTGATACCGATAAATATATTTGTGTTGTGTTAACGTGGCTATGACCCAACAATTCTTTAAGTTTATAGAGGTTCACGTCTGCCTCGCAGACCATACGAGCAAATGTATGACGAAGCATATGAGGTGTGAATTTAATGCCAGATTTTATGGACAGCTTTCTGCAGATTTCATGTATGTTTTTCTCATAGAGCCGCTTGTTGGAATGTATGCCGGTAAAAAACCACTTAGAGATTTTGCCCACATCTTCCCGTTCATTGATATAATCTCTTATAACAACCGCGAGTTCGGTATGAATTGGTACTGTTCGGTTTTTACCACCCTTCGCTTTATGAATATAGATCTCATGAGAATCAATGTTTACATCCTGAATTCTTAAATGCAATAGCTCATTCAGTCGAATACCTGTGTATAGAAAAGTAAACAGTATGGCCATATTTCTAGTTCTTTCAAATTTGTACAGCCAATTATACTGTCTGGCACACTCAAACACTTTTTGTACCTCTTTCATTGTTAAACACCTAGGTAGCCTCCTAGGTAATTTCGGCTTTTCGATCCTATCAGTAGGATTAGATATCACATAATTTTTACTCAAACACCAACGAAAAAATGTTCGAATGCTTTGAAGAAAGGATCTATATGTTTTAGGTGACCAGCTTTTTTTATTGCTCTCTTGAGAAAGGAATTCTCGAATAGTGTTTTCATTTATCTTATTGAAATTCTCAGTCTCTAAATACTCTAGGATTCTTTCCATATGTCGAACAATAGTTCTAAAGTTCTTTGCTGTCATTGCTCTTTCACATAAACAATAATTGCGGAACTGGATTTTGGTATCAGGAAACTTCATTAAAAAAAGAGATTAAAAAATAGCAAAAAGAAGTAAAAAAAGAGATCTTTTTTGCCGGGGCTTATTCTTTTAACACATTTTGTCAATATGGCAAAATGATTTTTTACTGAACTATGAACCCTTTTGTCGCTATTTTGTTTTTATCATATCAATGACTGCAATAAACACAAAACTAATATTATGATATCTCAACTTGTTCTTTACTAAAACTCTTCAGGTAAATATTCTTTATATTTTTTCTTTAAATACTCCAAGCCTTGTTCATTATCCTGAAGGTTTAAATTGAGTTTTTCTTTAATGAATTCGTGTCTTATTTTAGCCTCTGTTAGAATATGACCCCATGGAAAAATAAACACATCGAAATTGTCTCCGTCTGAAATATGGCCATATTCTCTATTACGCTGATTAAGGTGTGGTTCAAGCTCTGGTTTTATGTCTTTTGTCACCAAAATAAATTTCCAGCGAGTTTTACTTTTTTGAAATCTTGGATCACTGGCTACTTTTGAAGCATAAGACTCAATTTGAGTTTTTTCAGCAAACCCTGCATTTAAACTTGGCTTTTTCAGTTCAATTACTAAATTTTCTTTTCCAGCATTACCCATGCTATACATCTGCCAAAGACAAACATCAGGAATTGTCTTCAATTCATCATTTTCTTCCTCATCCACTATTTCCTGAAAATCTTCACGATGAAGACAGTCCTTTAAATATGCTTTTAACACATTTCTTAGAGTAACATCATCAACACCATACGTATATTTGTCTCCAAAAAGCCACGTTTCATGAATTACTATTTTATGAAGATGTTTTCTTTCCTTTACTTGTTTATTAAGAACTCTGTCATAAATAATCTGCTCCAACCCGTTTATTAAGTTTATTCGATTTCTAATTTCAGTCATTGTATCAATGATATTAGAAAGCGAAGTGTCTTCTAAAATATCCACTAATTCCTCCCTTTTATCATCAGGTAATTCTACAACTTCTGTTAATATTTTCCTTAGGGAGGATGAATCTTTTTCTAATGATTCTTTTATTAATGATAAAGTGAATTTCTTACTTATATCATCTTGATCCTCAAAATTTGGAAGAAACTCATTGACTTGTAATGCAACGATATCAAAAACTTGACGCTTGCTTTCTTCAATTAGACTATCAGCCTTATCTTTATAGGGATAAAGTCCCTTTGTTTTAAGGTCTTTAATAAATTCACCTGAATAATAATGGAGTCTTTTTCTAACATATTCACGAGCAAACTTTTTTGATTCTTTAGTAACGCCTTGCATAATTTCATCGAAATTATCCAAATCAATCAGGTTTTCCCTATGAAGCTTCTCAATATAAACTGACTGTATGAATATAGATATTGGAATACTTGTTCGTATTCCAAGATTTAATTCTCTAAAGGGAACACCTTTTGTGTTGCATAAATAGGTTTTCTTTTTTATATCAAAGTTCCATTCAATAATTTTAAAAAAGAAACTGTAAATTAATTCTCCATCTTCTACAGCTAATTTTCTTTCATCAGTATTTTTTATTAAGGATTCAAATGCCAGTTTATTACCATTAAAAAAAATAATGAAATCTGGATAATTTATCCAATATGAAGCAAATTTTTGCTCTAAGTCTTTTCTTGAACTAATAGCTATAGCTTCATTGGCATTTTCCTGATTTATATTTTGAATATGTACTTTGAAACCAGTTTTCTCACTTCCCTTTGGAAGAATCTTTAAATCACTAATTTCAGAGTATGACAAATTGTTTCTATCCAGAGTAATTGTAAATTCATGGAAATTATTCTGATTTTTATAATAACTTGTGAATATAACAAGATCTCCTAAAGCTATTGACTTATAACGTCCTTTTCCTTCCTTACCATGATAAGAACGACCATTTGGACTATTTGTTCTGTTTTTCTTCTCCGATCCTCCAAGTCTGCCAAAAACATTTTGAGCTTGTATGTAATCTATTCCATTTCCATTATCAATGACCGTAATTTCATCAATTCCATCAAGCTTATTCTTTTTATATTCAATTCTAATTTCAGTGGCATCTGCATCCAGAGAATTCCAAATTAGTTCTGAAATGGCAGAAACGCCACTTGCTTTTGTAAGTGACTCAATATGATCTCTTTCAACACCTAAATTAATTCTCTTTGACATACCCCGTTATTTTATCAGCAACAAATGGTTTATTATTAATTGAATAAAAACAAAATTAATCTTTTCTAATCAGGATTTATATGTCTTTCTATAAACTTATTTAAACTGTTTGTTCTGCAATATCTTTTTCAATTTGAGTTCATAAATACAAAATCATTTTTTGTATCAAACATTCTAATCCTGATTCAGGAACGAAATCAATAATCAAATTCCCGACAAAGTTAACCTCATAAAAATATTTATCACTAAGCACTTTCGGTATCATTAAGATAAGATAATGATACCTCCAGCCCTGCGGGTTCGTTCATTCCGATTTTATTGGAAGTGACATGAACACTTGTTCTAAAATTTTTATTCCGGTCTGTAATCGCCAAAAATTTAATTAACGGCGAGCCAGTAGCCAATATAAATCCCCAGGGCAGGGGTGAAAATCATGAATAATTCAGTAAATCTTTTTAACTCAAATCTTGCTGAAATTAATATCACTTATCACAACAAGCAAAAATATTCTGAAATGAGAAAAGTTACATGTTCAAGCGATGCTGATGAAGTTCTCCGTTCAATTTGGAGTGATCAAATTGAGTATCGCGAAGAGTTTGTAATACTTTGCCTGAACAGAGCCAACAAAGTCCTTGGATACTCGAAAGTTTCATCTGGAGGGACAACAGGAACAATTGCTGACCCCAAAATCATTTTTCAAATCGCTCTTAAATCAAATGCTTCCAGCATTATCTTAGCCCATAACCATCCCTCAGGAAACACTCTACCAAGCGAAAATGATATTCGACACACCTCCAAACTTAAAGAGGCAGGAGCACTACTTGAAATACAGGTACTAGATCATATTATTCTTGCTTCTGATGGCTATAGATCACTTTCTGATGAAGGTGAATTAACCCCTATATGAGAAGGGTAAAGCACAAGAATAATATTGATGAAATGATTATTCTTATCTTTTGATGACACTTAACCTGTTAAATGCTTTCGAAAGCGAGAATAGTCCCATTCAAGAAGCTTTCTTTCAATAGGTAATAACTGCTTTTTTCGGTGGCAATTTTTATATTTAAGATTACTTCCACAGAAACACAAATCATTTAGCCTATATTTTCTATTTTTCAGGATATTAATAAGTCTGTACGATATGATTTTAACATCATTTGTACCAAAGATGGCTGAGTAAAATTGAATCGCCCCATTTATGTCGTGATCCAATCCTTTTACGAGCCATTCTCCATTCCTGTCATAATAATGCTGATTGGCAAGGTAAGGTAATACCATGTTTTTTACGTATGAAAGGCAATCAAACTTACTGTTTACCCAGAATGAGAGCAGCATAATTGGATAGCCAAGACATAAACTCCAATCTTGCTTTGGAAACACATGCCTGTCAATATGATGTGGAATCAGCCCCTCTAATTCCTTAACAGTTGGTGGTAATATTCGAAAATCAATACTTATTTTATATTCGAAAAGAGTATTATTATCAGAGTCTTCAATTGGTAAAATGCCTTCAACATAGGTTCCATCACGCAGAGAATTTATTTGAGAAAATATCTGAGGTAATTTATCAAAGTTTTGAAGCATAAGGCTCTGGTGCTAGTGAAGCAATAGCTGCAATGGATTGATTGGTTTTTGATTCTTTTAACTCGCTTGGAAACTTTTCTCCAAAAACTATTTTCCATTTTTTTACACTCTCTTTTTTATCAGTTTCCTCATAAGCATCTTTAACTTTTTCCAAGTATGATTTAATTTGGTTTCTGAAATTATTGTACTTGGTTTGGTCCCAGTTTCTTTCTGCCAAATTCTCTTCTGATAAAACAGGATTTGGTACAGTTGGTAAATAGGAGTTGTTTTGCAGATATGTATTCAGTCTGTCGAATAAAGTATAAAATGAGGTAGGAATGTTCTTAAAACCTGATTTTAGTTCAAAACTGCCAACCTCATTTCCAAGTAAGGTATTTAAAAGAATTGATTTTATTGTAAAAGACACCTTAATATCCCTGAGATATTTAAATAGTCGTACGCTCTTAATTAATGATTTATACGAGTCATTGTGTTTGTCAAAAAACCACTCCTTAAACTCCAATGGTTTGTCGATTTCAAAAGTGTTTTCCGTTCTGTTACAAATAAGATAGTCACTGTCTGTTACTATACAAGGTACAATATCAATGTGAAAATCCCCAGCATAATCTATTAAGACACAACGCTTGTTTCTATGAACAATGTCCTTGTAGGTACTACTACTCCTAAAAAGATTGTACAATTCATTTATGTAATTCTTTGGTTCCCAATCTTCATTCTCTTTAAGTAGAAGTAAAAAATCAGCGTCAAACTCCTTGCTCCCATTTGCAGGCTTAATAATGGTTTTTTGTGCAAGGGAACCTTGCGTTTTCATGCTGATAAATAAATCCTTAAACTCATCAGAGTTCTTAATAAAGTTGGTGAGAGTAATTTTTTTCTGGTTTAATGTGTCAATTCTGTTTTGGTTCAAATTGACTTCATCTTTTAAAAACTGTTCAAAGTATGCAACTAATTCCATTTAAAATATATTATTTGGGTTAATAAATTCAATTTTTCTTAATTCCACTAATCCAGTACTAATTCTTCTATCAATTAGCTTTCTCAATCGATCATAGAATCTTTGCGTATATTCCTTTTTCATTTCTACCTCATTACCAAATTCAGTGATAAAATAGTTTTGAAGAGAGAAAAGAGTATTGGGAAAGTCATATATGATTAATCTGTCTTCTATTATATTTCCTCTAACACCTAAGCTTTTATCCTGAGTGGTATCTTGGACCGAGAATTTTTGAAGTTTGTTAATCGCCTCCTTGATATTTGGGAGTTGATTTAAGTCAGGTTGAATTACCTTCACTTCAATTTTCCGTGAATCAATGACTAGTTTTTCATTCGTGCTCTCATCAATGATAATAGTTCTTTCATTCATTCTACTTATCAGGGATTCAACAAAGCTTAAGTAATAGCCAACAGCAAGAACTTCAGGAATGGCCTCTTTTTTCTTTTGCCTTATTAATTTTTGGTTAATCATGAACACAATAAGCATTAAAATGACTCCCACCACCAATCCTATATAAATATCAAAAGTGCTGACTGTAATGATTGGCACAACAACAGATACAATAGTAGGTAGAAAGTTTGTAAAAATATGTTTCATAAATATTCTTTTTGTTCAATAGTAATAGAACAAAGATGATGCCAATTCCTGTTTAAGACAATAATGTCATGAAATATCCGTTTTTGTTTCATATTCTTTGAACAAAATGTCACTATATTTGCCACAATATGGAATTGCATAAAAAACAAATTGAATTATTGAGGATATTATCAAAAAATGTTGATTCACCTCTAACTGTACGACAGATTCAGGAAGAACTGGAGTTATCATCTCCTAGTTTAGTACACCATCACATAAAGCAACTCGAAAAGAAAAAGTATATTCAAAAAAACCCACATAATCCACGAGATTATAAAATTCTGAATGATCCTGATAGATTGGTTTCTTATGTTAACCTATATGGTTCTGCACGTTGCGGGCCAGATGGCACAATGCTATCAGGTGATCCTATTGACAAAATGGCACTTTCACAAAAGATGGTGAACTTCGATATAGAAGATGCTTTTCTTGTAATTGCTGAAAGCGATTCTATGGAGCCATATATTCATGATGGCGATTTTATAATTGCAAAAAAAAGTAACTTCGCTGATGAGGGTGAGATAGTTGTTTGCACGCTCAACGAAGAAGTAATGATAAAAAAGGTACATCCGAAAAACAAGATTCTTGTTTCATTAAACCAGTCTTATCAGCCAATTATCATTGATCAAAATTCTCAATTCAAAATTGAGGGAGTAGTTAAGGGAGTAATATGTAATCATGAAATGAAATCTACAGTGATGTAGAAGATATAAAGAATAAACTTACAGCTATCTTTTAACTTATTCCACACTGAATCATTTGTATGTTATTATTTTTTGAGATATTTCGGATTTTTTGTTATGGATGACTTGTTGTTCGGTTTAAAACGCATTATACTTTCTACTGAAAATTATGTGTTAATTAGCTTTCAGTAATTAAGTATCAAACCCTCAACAAAATAACCCAATTTTAAAAAGACAAGCCCTAAAGGGTTTCCAAAAGACTACGGCATAAACCGATCATTACGAAACTTTGCAAGAGTTAATCCTACCTGCACATTAGCTATTTTAAAAATAAATTTATCTACGTGCCTCCGATAAAAATATTTTTAACTCACATTAACACTTGCAAATTTCTCCATTCACTATTTATTCCGTTTCCTTCTGGAAATCTTTTTAAAATCATGAAAAAGATGCTTACGGGTTTGATTAAGGGGAAGTCATTTAATATCAAAACGTGAAAAAATTTCGTAATTTATTGCGAAAGTTTTTCATGTTCACCGTTGTCCTTTACAAAAGGTAAACCCTCGATGCTTTGCTTTTATTAACAGGTTGGACACTCTTGAGTGTGAGAATTACAAAAAAGTAAATCTTTTTTGTAGCAAGTACGCGATTATTCAGGAAAACAAAAATGTTTACCGGAATAATCGCAACTTGCAAAAGGGGGAAGCTCCCCCTTTTAATACCCCCTAAAAGAATAGGAATAACTACCACCTTGGATTATAAATAAGCAACCTAAAAAACCATTTTATTATTGCGATAGACGTTTTGAAAGTCCATGTTAAAAGTTCAAAAAATGATTTAATAATCCACCCTATTAACTTGAAAAATGCAACAACCATTTTCTTAATAAGGGAAAATATTTGTCTTATAAATGCAAAGGACATTCCACTACTATTTCCTTTTCCAAAAATGAATTGAAGTACCCAGCGAAAAAAGAAGAAGAAAAGAATAAGCGATATAATTGAACTCAAAACCCACCTCCTCTCACTCTTGATTTCAGTTTATAATTTTTAAACCACGGTTTTGTTTTAAGCATTACCGGCAACTCATTTGAATGTATAAGAATTGCTTTGTTTGGTTTTAAGGTTCTAATTTCATCGGGAGCAAGAAGCGGCCTTGCCATCTCACGATCTCTAGCTGATGATGAGTTATTGCTTCTTTCAAAACCAGATTCACGTAAAGTCACTGTTTGATTACCCAATATATTTGATAACTCCTGGCATGTTGAATAAGACAAACCAGGGTAAAATATTCTTGTTGCACAACCACCATTTAGTATTACTGAAGCATCTGCTCTACCATAAACATGAGTTAACTGTTCTACATCCTGTAGTATGATAGACAACGAGACTTTCCGTTTTCTTAAAGTTGTAATAAGTGTACTGAAATTTGGCAGCTTTCCAGCATTACCAAACTCATCCAAGAAGAAGTATATTGGCAAGTATGGATTGTTACCCTGTGGTAATTGCATACAGAAATCAAACAACTGAGTGTAAAGTATTGAAATCAAAAACTTATACCTTCTGATTTCATTTTCAGGAACAATAATAAATAGGGCAGTTTTAGTTTGTCTGAGATTTTCAAAATATAGTGATTCATGCTGGACAAGAGAAACAATATCAGGATTTGAAAACAGGTTTACTGCAGACTTGGCACTGGAAACAATATTAAACAAGGTTTTGTCAGGTTGCGCCATCATGGAGCCATATTCGATAAAACTACTCTCATCTAAATATTGAGAAGCAAGCCTGTTTACTTCTTCCTGTCTAAATCCAAATAGGTTTAACAATCTCCATAGTTCTCCCAAATTACGTCTTTCAACAGGTAGGTGTATTATTATTCTGATTAGAATATTTATAAGCCCCTTGCTGCTTTCTGACCAAAACACATCCCCTGTAGAATTATCATAGGTTGTGTCGACAAGTAAACTAGATAGTTTATAAATATCAGAAAAGTCTCCACATCTATGGATCGGATTGTACTTCAGGGATGACTGAATATCAGTTAAATTTAATGCTTTTACCAGATAGCCCCGTGATTCAAGATAAGACTTGCTTTTTGTGTAAATCTCACCAGAAGGATCTGTAATAACACAAGAAGCATTTTGCATACTAAGAACATTTGGAATCACATAACGAACTGTCTTTCCTGCTCCAGTTGGTGCAATTAATGCCATATGTGTAAACGATTTCTTCAATGATAGACGTGATCGTCTGCCATCTAGCAGCAACCCCTTATTCCACCTGCTTATCAATGACCACTTTGAGATTCCGCTCAACCAACGTGCAGAGCCATACATGCCCCTTGGTTTTGCAAACCCAAAAACTAATTGTATTAAATACCACAACATTGCTGTAAATTTTATGTTAAAAGATGATTTTCTTTTTTATCGTTCCAACTCCATGAAACGGTCTTTTTCTTTGTTTTTTTGAGTACGCTGCAACTCCATCATTCGATCAGCGTTCTTTTCCAATAGGGCAAACTCTTGCTCTTTTAGCAACAGGCTGCTAAAACGGTACTTTCTTCCATCTATATCTTTTAATCCGTTTATCTTGTCTCTGTATTTATAAAGCTCCAAACCCTTATCTACTAATTTCTGGAAGAAGTCTTCTTTTCCAATAGATTGCATATAACAACTATGAACCAATTCACGAACAACATCTTTTTTTGATGGTTTACCAGTACGCTTTTTAAGCTGGAATTCATTTTCAACACTCTTGATATTTTCTTTTTCCAACAGTCTGTTTTTCTGCCAACGGTTTAGATAAACAAGTGAAGAATTTAATCCAGGGAATTTTTGTTGATACCGTTCGAGGTCCATTCGAATTTCCTTAAAATCATGGTTATCCAAGCGAAGCGTCTTTGAGCTTTTATACTCGGTACCACTAAAACAAAAGTGTATGTGAACATTTGAATTCTCAATATGAGGTTTTGCAATACAGAGCGCATGTTTACCTCTTAACTCAATAAACTTTCTGGAAATATCCTCTAAAGTTTCAAGATCAAGATTCTTTTTGTCATCAGGATGGAAAGAGAGTATTTCATGGTAAAGAACAACACCCCTTTGCCTTTTTTTGCGATAGTTATCATTCACCATAAACTCTCGGATAACATCATTTTGAGATGAAGATCGTAGATTATGATATATCGTGAAAGAATGGGATTCATCAACCCTTCCCTTGTCGTGTAAGATATAATTAACCAATTGTTTATATCTCTGACTTGAATATGATCGCTTTGATTTGAGAATCATTGCTTATGAATTTTATTTATAAAATTTTCCAGAGCATATATTGCTGAAGGATTATCTCGCAAAACATTTTCTAAAAATCCCTCTAGGTCATCAGGAGCCCTGAAACTTCTGGAAACCACCTCTTCAATTTCATTTATCTGATTGCGAAGATTTATTATATCATCATGACTCAGTTCTTTGCGTTGATGAATATATCTAACCAGCTGGTTAAGGTTATTTGTAACCCCTCTCAAGTATAGCTCCAACTGTCTTACATTCTCATCATCTGGCAAAACATATTGCTTATCTATGTAGCCGAAGATTAATTCTTTACACAATTTGGATACTGGCATTTTATGCTTTTTCGCTAGAGCGGAAAGTTTGTTGAATTGTTGGGAATTAAAGTATAAGTCCTTTCGAACTTTCTTTTTTCTGTAATTCCTTTGATAGTCCTTTTGATAGGCTTTCCTAAACTCTCGTTTTGCCTCGGCGAGCACACTAGGTGATGTATCATACTCCAACAACCCCATTCGTTGTATATATTGATAAAATGTTTCCATATGATTAGTGGTCTAAATCAAGATCATTAGTTTGTTTATCCAGAAACTGCTTTGCGTGTATTTCTTCTCTCCGTTCAATCTCAAACTTTAGTTCTGGGCAATGCTCAGTGATCTTCTTTTCTGATGTGTACTGATCTCGTTCTATAGGTAATCCAAGTGGGGGACATTTTAATTCTTCAAGCTCCTGTACACTAAAACTACCCCATTCGGAATAACCCAAGCCGGTGACATAACCAAAACATATTCTGTTTTCATGATCGTATTCTATTGCATACCATGTACCTGGGCCACATGGGTTAAAGAATTTTACCACAACTATTGGGTTGGGGACATCCTGTCTGCCAATTTCACGAAACCGGTTTTCTATCTCTTTTGTAATTAACTTCATTGAAAAAAGGTTAAAAATTAATTAGTGTGGAATCTTATAACATATAAAAATGTCAAGTCGAAATTTATCGATCCAAATCGATGTTGCCCTTAGACTTTTTGCTAAACCTACTTAGTTCCGACATTCGATTTTTACCATCCAAAGGCACCTCATTATTAAGTTCTAGAACTGCACGTTCGTATCCTTTAATAACCCCACGGTAAAATGCAGATTGAGGATTGTTTTTAATGAGAGAGTTCACCGAATCTATTACCTCAGGACTTCGTTTCCATGATCCCAGCGAATATCCAAGGTTTACACCAGACTTGAAATTTATCAAATCAAAAGCCGAGTATTTATCATTAATAGTTTCCATACTAAAAGGCTTTTTTCAGGTTAGATTCCAGATATTTCATAATAGACAGACGGTCATAAAGTATCATCTTGCGATGCTCGTCATCTTGCACATAAGATATAACCCCATTTACTCTGTAGTAATACATTTGGGTCTTGGAGCAGTTGAGAAGTTTTTTGGCTTCCTCTTCCGTAATAAAACGCTCCGGCTCTGCCGTGAGCTTTTCTTTGAGAATTGACTGAAAGAGGACAATTAAGTCCTCTTCAGTCATATCTATTAGTCTACGATTATTCATGATTACACAATTTAGAAGATTCCAGAGGGGTATCAGGTTTCTTTTTATTTGGAAAGCCTAATCGAGTAATCTCTGAGATAGTAAACAATGTTAGATTATCCGCATATAGACTGCCATCGCAATCTGGGCAAGTTTTATATTTTGGTGGGATTTCCGGCTCAATTTTTTGCCAAACAGCGTTAAAATTAAATGTCCTACCCTCAGTTTGGGAAAAAGTTCTACCAAACAGACTACTAGGTTCATTACCATATTGTGGATTTACCTTAATTTGAATTAGGTTTCTGTCCCAGTAACTTCCAAACCAATTAGAGAATTCATAGCCCTTGGTATCATTATGCAAAATAGCAAGCATTAGCATTCCAATATAGGAATCAAGTAGCATTGAATGAAACATTGTATTACTGTCAGAGCTGGCTTTTATTTCTTCTTTGCTGTTGTTTTGAACCTTATACCTGGGACTAACAGCACAGCGAAAACAGCCAGGTGTTACCCCGGGAATTGTAAAAACAATTTCAGCACAGTGAGACTTTTCATAATATCCTGCCCAGATAGCAGGTTTGTTGTATTTCAACGCAAGTTTATTACCAAAGCTTTGTGCTGCAAATGAATCAGTCAGAAAAAGAAAGATGTCTGCATCTTCGAAAATACTATCAAGTTCTTCATCTGTCATAGTGAGGAAATCTTTAGTTATTCCATGATATTTCAAGCCCGAATTCACCTTTTTTAGATGTTCGCCCTGGGCATCAACTTTTTTCTTCCCTATATCACTGGTCAAGAAACCTTGTCTAACAATATTTGACTCTTCTACTTCGTCATAATCTAACACTGTAAGTTTACCAACCCCAGTTCTGGCTATTGCATCATAAAAGCTATATGCACCACCATCACCCACACCAACTACATGTGAATTTTGAAATAAAGGCGAATCTACAGCCTCTTCTATTCTTGAAAAATCTTTAAGTATCATGATTAAATAAATTTTAGGATTAATTCTGTTAAAAGTTTAACTGCATAAAATGAAGTAGTGAACACAATGCCATAAGCAATGGCAACGCAAAGAATGATTGAAAGAAAAGATGATATGTTCTCTGTAAGGAAGGATTTCTTTTTTTGAGATCCAGCAAAAACAACGATAGTTCTTTCAACCTTTTCTTCATTCTTTTTTATTTTCTTCTTTTCTTTCTTAGGAGCAGCGGCTTCCTTTTGCTCATTGTAGTCATCAGGAACAATTTCCAACCTCACATGCTTAGGTGTGTCAGATCCTTTTTCATATACATATGGAAATACTTTCAATCCACCATCTGGAATTGTAAAAAGGATTGGTGTATAAAACTTCTCTCTATGCATGTTTTTAAGTAGTTCTTGAAAGTATTGTTTATCAGGACCGCTTAGTTTTGAATTCCCGTGAGGATGAGCATGGGCAATCATTAATAGTGATTTTCTATTATTATCCCACCTCTTTTTTATCTCCTTGTTTAAAAAAGGAGTATCCATTGTATAAGAAGATCTTGTCGTTTTTGCGTTGGAATCAGGAACAAAATCTCGTATTACATTATCAGATTCATAACCAAATCCAGCTCCACCTGATTCAGAAGGCCGATATCCGATGTAATTGACCATATCATAAAAAGCACTTTCCGTGATTTTCATAGATTCATTATTATTTATTTTTTTCATATCTAAACAAGTTTAAAGGCTATCACAAAAAAGATTTTGTGATAGCCTCATTATTTTTTAATTAATAATTGATTTCCACGCTTTTTTTATACTGCTATTATTGTCCTTAACCTGTGAGTCAATTGACTTTCCAGTCTTGATATAATTTTGGGTCAACTCACTAAATTCAACGCAAACAGCTCTTGCAGTTTTAATGTCCTTAGGTTCTTTTCCTGAGGCAAAACAGATCTTTTTGCCACCACGGGGAGACAACAAACGGTGAGAAGCTACGCTTGAGTCATTCCTACCTTCGTATGAAGGCTGAGATATGATATCAATATCAAACTTTCCTCCCTTTTCGACAAAGTGATATTTATATAAACCTGTACCATCTTTCGTGCGGTAAGTTGCAGGTGCAAATTCTGCAAAATGTAGCACACCAGGTTTTATCTCTTCTCCACCATGGAGAACCCCAGGCTTAATTTCTTCACCTCCATGGAGAACTCCAGGTTCGATTGCCTCGCCCCCATGTAATACACCTGGCTTAATTTCTTCACCTCCTAAAAGGGTTCCCTCATGAAGAAATGTTACATTATTGACAGCAGATGAGATAAACATTCCACCTAATACTGAAGTAGAATTAACTACTACCGGTTTTGTACCTCCATTGGGTAATTCCGGATTTTTTGATTTTAAAGTTTTCATTTTGAAAGATTTTAATTATTAAAAAATTGAATAAAAATTAACCGGCCAGTTAAATATCTTAAAGCACGCCTACTTTAATTAGGGCAAGCGCTACTATTAGCAATGTGAAATACCCATAGCAAAGGGATAAGCAGAGAAAGAATCCTATATTATTAAATGTTTTGGATGTTGATGCTTTTTGATGCTCCTGGCATCCTTTTGATATGCTTAATGAAGTTTTCATAACAATGTGATTTGATTTACATTAAAATAACAATGCAAAAGTGGGTTGCCGGAAAGGAACAACGGAAGCATATCTTGGAAAAAGACAGGAAAATAGTGGAACAACGAGAGTTATTCAGCAATGATAATTGTAGTTACTTTTTTTGGATCTCTATATTGTAGACATCAATAATATCCTTGTATTTATATTTTAAGAATATTAACTAATGTACTTCTTAATATCAACCATAGTGTAAATCAAACTTTTTTATCAGTTTATTGGTAGTTTATAAAATATAAATTACTGGGACAAAAAATTACATTTTCTAAGCTTTTGCTATACGTCATTCCTTTCTAGTGGCCCAATTGTTTGTTTTTTACATCGATCTTATCTACTTCACCTGATGGTGCTGGATTATTCCAAATTTCAGCAAACTATTTCTCGTTAGACTCTCGATAATAGATTATACATAGCCAATTATTATTTTTCGTTAGTTTTGTTCATTAATGAAAAACATGAATACAATTGCTTCTTTAACTGAAAACTAACAACTTGTCTCATATTAATACAGAATTAATGAAAAGCGTGAACGACCAGACGGCATTTCGAAGATTGCTTGAAGAGGTGCAAAAAAAATATAGTGGCTTTAATTTAACTGTACCCAGCGGATGCAAAAATCTCAAAATGGATCTCAAGAAAGATTTTAATTTGAACATGAAAAAGATTCAATTAGAAGTTCATCAAAAACAAGCATCTCATTTTATTGATAGAAAATTTTTAGACTATGAACATACTGATGAAACAATTACGGAAAAAGCTATCAGCATCCATTTCAAAAAGCTAGCAAAAAATAACTTACCAAGCAGGATTACAGGAAAGTTAGTTAATTCTGTAGAGTATTACGCTGTATTTCTTGGTTACATGGGTTGGCGAGGTTATTGCTCAGATCCTCAATTATCAATAAAAGAAGCAATCTGGAAATACCCCAAGGAAAATATTGAATCACCTTCCCAAGAATTTCAAAAAGTGGCCCAAACTAGTAGACACTATTTTGAAAGCAATAGATCATTAATGCAAGACCTAAGCATGACGGTTTTGGAATCAATAAGTGTAAAAAAAGAATTATTCAAAATACTTGATGACTTATGGGATGTTGATAATTTCGTGGACACAACAATTCCTCCAAATGCAAAGGACAAACTTCTTGAATTCTATTTTGATTCAATTGTAAAAACACACAAATTAAAAGGAAGCCACTTAAAGATTCTTAATGAGTTTACTGGAACCTTAGGTCGGAATAATTGGGAATGGTACAACCGGTCAGTAATCATTAGTGCTTTATCAATAAGTTTTATTAAACATATTGATGAAACAAAAGCGAACTTTCTTATTCAATGTATAAATGACAGAGATAAAGAAAATGAAAAAAACGGACTATGGCAAAAAGCCATCGTTGGATTAATTCTAGGACTAGTCTGTTCTTATAATGACAATCAAAGAGATTATATTATAAAACAACTTGCACAAAATATATCAATGACTGAGGATATAAAACAAGCGATTAAAGCAATCCTTATTTGGCTAATTGACAATACACCTAATGATAAAGAGGGGTTTGAAAAAATACTTAATAATGGGTATTTTCAGAAAAATTATCGATTCTTCATACCTTTCCATGAAAACATACAACCATTGGAGAAAGTAATTCAAGAAAGCAATTATAGTGAAGGTATAATTAGCTTCTCAAAGTTTTTGACAAACTCCATTACTTTATCAAACCTTGAGAAATATTGGGCTGCTTTTAGGTATAATTATACGGATGAAGTAAGTATAAACAATGCTATTAGTGTTATGGAAATAGAAAGAAAACACTATAAGGACAGCGGGCTTGATTCTCATTGGGATTTGATAGATCTTGCATGTAAAGATATTTCTTCTTGGTTTTTTTTAGTACTAAAGAATAACAGAAACTTTGATAATATTTATAAGCAGGTCTTAAGAAGCAAAAATTCAATTGATGATTCAATAATTACAAAATTAGCTGATTTAACTCAAGAATTTGATATAAGCGCTTTCTATTATTCTAAACAAAAAGAACCCATAAAAGCGATTGAGTCATACAAAAAGAGTACGACGATAAAACCAAATAATAATAGTAGTTGGTTCAATTTGGCTAGAGAATACAGTAGAATAGAATCTAACATTAAGGCGATCAAGTGTTATAAAAAAGCGACTAGTATAAAATCAGATGATTATATGTCTTGGCATAATATGGGACATGCCTATTATAAAGTTGGAAATTACGATAAGGCTATTGAAAGTTATCTTAAAACAATTAGGATCAAAGATAATATACTTATGACATGGTATAATTTGGGAGTTGCTTATGGAAAAAAAGAAAATACTAATAGAGCTTTGACATGCTTTAAAACTGCTACAACAATAGAACCAATGGACTATAAATCATGGTTCGCCTTAGGAGAAACATTTATTATTCTTGAGAAAAATGATCAAGCTATTAAATTTCTAAGAAAAGCAACAAAAATTAATCCAGAATTTCTTGAGGCATGGCGCAAAATGGGAGAGTTGTATTATAACCAAGGAAAGAAGGGAAAGGCAATTGAGTGTTGTGAAAAGGTTGTATCCATCAATCCAAATATTATTGAGATATGGAGTATACTAAGTCAATTATACAATGAACTAGGTAATAGTAATAATGCGATGAAGTGTTATAAAAATATCTCAAGACTTGATCCTAACAACCTTGATGCATGGAGTAAAATGGGTGTGATATATCATAAAAGAGGGAAAGTAGATAAAGTAATTGAGTGTTTTGAAAGAAGTACTCTGATAGATTCAAATAATAGAGATAACTGGTTTGTTTTAGCGGAAGTATATAAACAACAGGGTCAAAAAGACAAAGCAATGAAATGCTATCAAAATGTAATAAGAATTGATCCTGAATATGTAGAGGCCTGGCGCAAAATGGGTTCAATTTATTATGAGCAAGGAAAAGAAGACAAAGTATTTGATTGTTTCAGAAGAGCCACAACAATCAACCCGAAAGATTATCAAGCATGGTTCATCTTAGGTGACTCCTATAGCAATCAAGGGAATGAAATAAAGGCAATCTCATCCTTCAAGAAAGCCATTGAAATTAAACCAGACTTTGTTGATGCTTGGGAGAGTTACGGATGGAGTCTTATCAAAACAGGTGATATTTTAAAATCGGAAACAGTTTTACTACAAGCAATCAAATTAGGAAGCGAAGAACATGTAAATATAAATCTAGGTCATGTTTACTTAGTTAAAAAACAATTAGGTAAAGCTATTAAACATTATCGTTTAGGAAGTGAGCATTTTTCTTTGAAAGAAGATTTTTTGCAAACACTCAAGGAAGATTATGAAAGTTTAAAGCAGTACGGAATAGTTAAAAAAGAATATTTTAAACTAATAGAAGAGATTGATATTTAAAATAATGGAAAACACACTATGTAAAATGTTGTACCTATGTTGAACCAAACAAAAAAAGCTGACCTATAAAGCCGACTTTCTTTACTCAATGTGGAAATTAACCACGGGCAAATGCAATGATTATGGGGCTATTAGTTCTATCCCAAGTATACTTTCCTGTTTGATTAGTTTTTTTATAGTTTTGCAAGTATGAATTCTAACAAATTGTTTATTAAGGGAATGGTGTGCCCTAGATGCATAAGCGCAGTTGAGGTTGAGCTAAATAAGCTAAATGTTGGATTTACAACTGTTAAATTGGGCGAAGTGACGTTATCTGCTAGCATTGGTACCGAATTGACAAGAAAATTTAGTGATGCGATCTCGACTCAGGGGTTTGAGCTTTTAAGTAATAAAAAAGCCCAGTTAGTTATGAGAATTAAAAATTCAATCATTAACCTTGTACACCACCAGAATGATCCTGAGAAGATTGGAAAATTAAGTGAATTGTTGCCTGAGCTCTTTGGGCAAAATTATACTTCGCTTAGTAGTTTATTCAAAGATGTCGAAGGTAAAACATTAGAGAAATACTTTATACTTCAGAAGATAGAAAAAGCTAAAGAACTACTAGTATATCAAGAATTAAACATAAGTGAAATTGCACATCAATTAAACTATAGTTCAAGTCAACATTTATCACATCAATTTAAAAATGTAACAGGTATGTCTCCGTCCGAATTTACAAAATCAACTAAAACATCAAGACGCTCGTTATCTGATATATAATATTAATGTGGATAATTGTATACATATTTTAAAGAATTATATACGAGTTTTAACACCATTGTGTTTACTTTTGCAGTCTAATCTTTTAATAAATGGTGAATAAGATCAGTCATATAATTCTTGCCCTACTAATACTGATTACCTCAGTGGGTGTGACTGTATCTAAGCATTATTGCGGAAATTCACTTGAATCTGTAACCGTAGTAGTCACACCAGAACCATGTTGTGAAATACCGGACGGGTGTTGCCATGATGAATCAACAACTATTAAATTAGAAGATAGTTATTCTGTTACTTCTTTTAGTTCTGTTCAGCCCCAATTTGCTGTATTACTACCTTTATTAATTGACTTGGAACAGAATGGAACTGTTGAATCGTCATCAATAAACAACCTAATTCTTATTCCTCTGCGACCGTTAAAGATTCAAACGGTTCTTGCCAGCTTACAATTATACCTTATTTGATTTGCTTATCTTAATTACTTATCTTTGGTAAAAGTCTGATATTCTTTATCTTTAGATATCACCTATAAATGTAATTAGATTTTCATATTAAATATATTTCCATGCTTAATAAAACAATTCGTTTTTTCCTAGAGAATAAACTGGTAACCTATTTGGTGCTAATAGTATTCATTGGTTGGGGAGTTATTGTATCTCCTTTTGGTTGGGATACCGGAATATTACCCTCCGACCCGGTACCCGTTGATGCTATTCCAGACATTGGTGAGAACCAACAAATAGTATATACCGAATGGCCCGGTAGGTCGCCACAGGATATTGAAGACCAGATTTCATATCCATTAACCACATCACTTCTGGGTATCCCAGGAGTAAAAACCATTAGAAGCAATTCCATTTTTGGGGTCTCAAGTATCTATATCATTTTTGATGATAATGTTGAATTTTACTGGAGTCGTACACGAATTCTGGAAAAATTAAACTCGTTACCTGCCGGAACATTACCAGAAGACGTAAGTCCTGCCTTAGGGCCAGATGCCACAGCTTTGGGACAAATCTATTGGTATACATTGGAAGGTAGAGATAAGGTTGGAAACCCGGCAGGAGGATGGGATCCACATGAACTAAGAACAATTCAGGATTTTTATGTTCGGTACTCATTAACCTCTGCCGAAGGAGTTTCAGAAGTTGCTTCCATTGGTGGCTTTGTGAAGGAATATCAAGTAGATATTGACCCAATAGCAATGAAAGCCCATGGAGTTAATATAGCTCAAATTATGGCAGCTGTAAAAAACAGCAACCTTGATATTGGAGCAAGAACAATTGAGTTTAACCGAGCCGAGTATTTAGTAAGAGCTATTGGGTACATAAAGAGTTTAGAGGATCTCGAAAAAAGTGTAGTTGTTGTTAGAGATAATGTTCCTATAAGGATTAAAAATGTGGCAAAGGTTAATTTTGGACCGGCAACTCGTCGCGGTGGCCTTGATAAAGGAGGGGCTGAAGCTGTGGGCGGGGTTGTCGTTGCTCGTTATGGTGCAAATCCACTACATACAATTGATAATGTAAAATCTAAAATAGCTGAAATAGCTCCAGGGTTACCTTCCAAAACACTTGATGATGGAACAATATCGAAGGTAACCATTATTCCATTTTATGATCGTACGGGACTTATAAAGGAAACTCTGGGAACTCTGGAAGAAGCAATCTCACTGGAACTTCTAATTAGTATATTAGTAGTTATTGTACTGGTATTAAACCTTAGAGCTTCTTTCCTTATATCGAGTTTACTACCAATAGGAGTATTAATTACATTTATAACCATGCGTCAATTCGGGGTTGATGCAAATATTGTTGCCCTTTCGGGGATAGCAATTGCAATTGGTGTAATGGTCGATGTGGGGGTCGTATTTACGGAGAATATAATCCGGCACACTGAAATGCCCGTAAACGCTGGAGCTAAAGGAAAAAAACTACTTAACATAGTTTACGATGCGACAATCGAAGTAGCTCCGGCCGTTATAACTGCTCTGGCTACGACAATCATTAGTTTCCTACCTGTTTTTGCAATGGAAGCTGCTGAAGGTAAACTATTCAGGCCTCTGGCTTTTACAAAAACCTTCACTATGTTGTCGGCATTGCTAATTGGTTTGATAATTATTCCAACACTGGCACATACCGTATTTTCATTTAGGATTGATAAAAAATCGTATAAGAAAATCTGGAATATTATTCTCATCATCGGAGGTATTGCGATAATTATATTCACAGGTTATTATATTGTAATTGCTCTTGTTGCATATGGAATAGTAGGTTATTTTGCTGATAAATTTCCTGAATCAAAAAAAACATGGCCAAATCTGCTAAACATTGCAATTACTGTTGCTGTTGTAGTTTTCTTCCTTACAAAAGCATGGATGCCACTGGGAGCACAAAATACTCTGTTTGCTAATTTTCTTTTCGTAATTGTAATTGTGGGTATAGTTCTGAGTGCATTGTCCATGTTTGTACATTTCTATCCTAGAATCCTGGCATGGTGCCTAAATAATAGCTGGAAATTCTTAACACTACCTATTATCATAGTTCTTTTTGGCATTACAACATGGCAGGGGTTTGATAGTTTATTTGGTTTCATGCCCGATTTTGTAAAGAAAACTGGTGTTTATCAAAGCCTGGATGGCTCACTCCCAGGAATAGGAAAAGAATTTATGCCATCTCTGGATGAAGGCTCATTTTTACTAATGCCAACTACAATGCCACATTCAGGTATTGAAGAAAACTTAGATGTTATCCGTATTCTTGACAAGAGAATAAATTCTATACCCGAAGTTGAAACTGTAGTTGGAAAATGGGGACGTGTAAATTCTGCTTTAGATCCTGCACCTACCTCTATGTTTGAGAATTTAATTAACTATAAATCTGAGTATATATTGAATGAATCGGGCCATCGAATGAGATTTGAAGTAGATGAAGATGATGCATTTGTGCTAGTTGATGGCTCAACCTACAATCCTAAAGAAGATGAATTTCGGTCTATTAAAGTTGAAGAGTTAATTATAGATAACAATGGTGAATACTTTCGTCAATGGCGTGATGAGATTAAAACACCAGATGATATTTGGGATGAAATAATCACAAATGCATCTATTCCTGGATTAACATCTGCACCAAAACTTCAGCCTATACAAACCCGGCTTGTCATGCTACAAACAGGTATGCGTGCACCTATGGGAATAAAAGTATTTGGACCGACTTTGGAATCAATAGAAAAGGTTGGATATGAAATAGAAAAACACCTTAAACAAGTTGAAGGGGTACAAGCCATGTCAGTATTTGCAGATCGTGTTGTAGGAAAACCATATTTGGAATTAGAAATTGATAGAGATGCCATTGCTCGATACGGAATCACAGTAAAATATCTTCAATCCATTTTAAGTAGCTCTATTGGTGGCATGAAACTAACAACAACGATAGAAGGTCGTGAAAGATTTCCTGTTCGTTTACGATATGCTCGTGAATTCAGAGATAATCCTGAAGAATTATTGAAAATACTTATTCCAACATCAAACGGTGCTCAGGTGCCTCTGGGTGATTTAGTTACAATACAATATGTACGAGGACCTCAACTTATAAAAAGTGAAGATACTTTTTTGGTTGGCTACGTAATTTTTGATAAAAAAACAGGATTTGCTGAAGTGGATGTAGTTGAAAAAGCTCAGGAGTATTTAAAAGATAAAATAGATTCAGGTGAATTTGTGATTCCTGCAGGTGTTAGTTATGTATTTACTGGAAACTATGAGAATCAGATTCGTGCTACAAAACGACTACTAATTGTAGTACCAATATCTTTAATGATAATCTTTTTGATTCTGTATTTCCAGTTCAGATCAGTTCAGGCAACTACTTTCATCTTTTCAGGAATTATTGTTGCCCTATCAGGAGGCTTTATTATGCTCTGGCTATACGGCCAACCATGGTTTATGGATAGTGTTCTAGTAGGGATGAATATGCGTGATTTGTTTCAGGTTAACACCATTAATCTAAGTGTTGCGGTTTGGGTTGGGTTTATCGCTCTGTTTGGTGTCGCTACAGACGATGGGGTACTAATTAGTACTTACATCAAACAATTGCAGGATAAAAATCCACCAAAATCAGTTAAAGAAGTAAGATCCATGATTCTTGAAGCTGGTTCCAAAAGGGTTCGTCCAGCAATGATGACTACCGCAACAACCATAATTGCACTACTTCCGGTGATTACATCCACAGGAAAAGGATCGGATATTATGGTGCCGATGGCAATTCCACTATTTGGCGGTATGACAATTGAAGTGCTCACAATGTTTGTTGTTCCAGTGCTTTATAGCAAATGGCAGGAATCTAAAGTTAAAAGAGAATTAAAAACTCAAAAAGTATAAAGCCATGAAGAAGTATAAAATTATTATAGGAATAACAATTCTGCTGATATCTTCTTTGGTTTCAGCACAAAATGATCTTAACAGATACTTAGAGATGGCTGCTGAGAATAATCCTGAACTTAAGGCTAAGTTCAGTGATTATATGGCTGCTCTTGAAGTGGCACCTCAGGTTAAAGCCTTACCAGATCCACAGCTAGCATTTGCTTACTTTATTATGCCTGTTGAAACTCGTGTAGGGCCTCAGCAAGCTAAGATTTCTGCTTCTCAAATGTTCCCTTGGTTTGGAACTTTGAAAGCCAAGGAGAATGTAGCTATACAGAATGCTAAAGCAACGTTTGAACAATTTAAGGAGGCAAAATCAAAGCTGTTTAATGATATTAGATCGAGCTATTTCAATATTTATTTCAACAAACGTGCAATTCAAATCACAAGGGAAAGTATTGCTATCCTTAACAGCTTCCGAAAATTGGCAAACATCAAATTTGAATCAGGATTGGTTTCTGCGGTAGATGAATACCGTATTGAAATGGAAATTGGCGATTTGGAAAATCAATTATACTTATTGATCGATACTCAAAATTCGCTTGAGGTAGTTTTTAAAAACCTCATTAATGTTGACGAAGTTATAATTACTACTCCCGAAATTCTCTGGGAAGATGACTACGGTTTGAAAAAAGAAGATATCCTTGACTCAATAAGGAATAACAATCATCAATTACTTACTTTGTCACTTCAGCAGGAAGCTCTTTTGTTCAGGAAGGAATTAGCTGAAAAACAAGGTGCTCCTGACTTTTCAATTGGATTGGACTATGTATTTGTTGGAAAGGACAACAACAAGTTTGCAGGCACTGATGCCTTTATCTTCCCTAAAATAGGTATAACAATTCCTCTTTATCGTAAGAAATATAAAGCGATGGTAAATGAGGTTGTACACCTTCAGGAAGCCAAAGAATATCAAAGATCAGACAAGGAGAATATACTTGAGAATATATTCGAAAATGTTTGGAAGGATTATACGGATGCCGACCGAAGAATAGTACTATACAAAACACAGCTTGAACTTGCTTCCAAATCCATAACTCTTATTGAAACAGAATATGCGACTGGAAATCAAAACTTTGAAGAGATTCTAAGAATGGAACGTAAGCTGTTAACATACAGCCTCAAACTTGAGAAATCGCGATCCGACAAACAGGCTGCTATTTCCTTTATCAATTATTTAATGGGTAATTAAAAAAAGAAAAATGAAGAAATTAATAAATAACATTAAAGAAAACTACAAGGTTGTATTAGGCACTCTTGTGATAGGTATTTTCATTGGTTGGGTTTTCTTTCAACCTTCTGGTGATGCAATAGTCAACAATAATCAAACTGAATTACACGATGGGCACGATCACGCCAACGAAGCTCCAACAACATGGACATGCTCAATGCATCCACAAATTAAACAAGATAAACCAGGTAAATGCCCCATCTGTGCTATGGACCTTATTCCATTAACAAACATGCAAAGTGAGGGTGATGATGTGTATCCAAATGAAATTGTAATGACAGAATCAGCAGCTAGCCTGGCCGAAATACAAACCATGTTGGTTAGTAGTGGAGTACCAAATAAAACAATCTATTTACAGGGAAAAATCGAACCTGATGAGCGTAAAATTTCGGAACTTACAGCAAGGTTTGGTGGTAGAATTGAAAAACTAATGGTCAACTTCACCGGACAGAAAGTAAAAGAAGGTGAAAAACTGGCTACAATCTATTCTCCGGGTCTTGTTACAGCTCAACGCGAATTACTTGAAGCCATTTCCTTTAAAGAATCACGCCCATCGCTTTATACAGCAGCCAGAGGCAAACTTAAACTTTGGGATTTGAATGATAAGCAAATCGACAATATTGAGAAAAAGGGCGAACCAATTGTATATTTCGATGTGCTGTCCCCCATCACAGGTACTGTTACAATGCGTCACGTAAGCATTGGTGATTATGTAAAAGAAGGAACTCCCTTGTTTGAAGTAATTAACCTGAGTAAACTTTGGGTAATGTTTGATGCTTATGAGAGTGATTTGCCATGGATCAAACTTGGAGATAAAATTGACTTCACGGTTCAGGCACTTCCCGGTAAAAACTTCTCAACCAAGGTAACATATATCGATCCTTTTATAAACCACAAAACAAGGATCGCAAAGGTACGACTTGAGGTTGCAAATAAAGATGGAGAACTGAAACCTGAAATGTTTGCCAATGGACTGTTGGAATCAAAATTTGCTGAAAACAGTAATGAAATTCTAATACCAAAGTCATCAGTTCTATGGACAGGTAAACGTGCTGTGGTTTACGTAAAAGTTCCCGATCGTGAGTCTCCATCATTCCTTTACAGAGAAATAACATTGGGACCTGAAGCAGGATCATTTTTTGTAGTTGCTGATGGATTAGAAGTAGGTGAAGAAATAGCCACTAATGGAGTATTTAAAATTGATGCAGCAGCACAATTGGCAGGATTTCCTAGCATGATGAATCCGGGTGGTGGGAAAATTTCAACAGGTCATAATCATGGTGACAGCAAGATGAGTGATGAAGAGATGGAGAATATGGAAGATGCCGAAGCCGAAAAGGAGATTATGAAGTTCAGTCCTCCTCAGAAATTTAAGGATCAGTTGAATAGTTTTGTTGTTGAATACTTAAAAATGAAAGAGGCATTTGTAGCTTCTGATGATAAACAGGTTGATCAATATGCAAAACAAGCTATAAACTCAATAAAAGGAGTCGATATGTCGCTTCTTAAAGGTGATGCACATAATAGTTGGATGCAATTTGAAAAGCCAGTTGTTGATAATTTAAACGGCATCATTCAGATGAAAGGACTGGAGATGAAGAGAAAACACTTTAGTGTAATTTCTGACAATCTTTTTAAAGCACTTGAGTCATTCGGAAATTCAGGAAGTAATCCCATTTACTATCAATATTGCCCAATGGCTTTTGATGATAAGGGAGCTTATTGGATTAGTGATAAAAAGGAAATTAGAAATCCGTATTTCGGTGATATGATGCTAAAGTGTGGAGAAACAAAATCGACAATTGAATAATTTGTGGTTAATATTAAAAATCAATAATAATACAACGTAAAATCATGAAGTCATATTCAAATAGATATGCATTAAGAAGAAGCCTGGATATCCTAATTCATACAATTATTGGCTTGTTAGTTGGATATTTCATATTACATCCATTTAGTATGCTGGTTTTTTGGTTAGAATATGATTCTCTTGATTTTACGTTTAAAAATATTACAGACATAGCTACTAACCGTATTCTAAACTCCTTCAATCACCAAATGCAATTAATGGCTCTATTGTATTCCTTTATTGGTGGATGCTTTGGATTTATTTCAGGTTTGTATTCAATTTCGATAAAAAAGAGGAAATCAATACTCCAAACTAACAAACAACTTCTTGAACTTGAAAATAACAAAACAAATTTCCTAAGAATGGTTAGCCATGAAATCAGGACACCTCTTAATGGAATAGTAGGTCCTATAAATCTCTTAAAAGACGTTGTTGCTGCTGAAGAATTGCTGTCAATAATAGATTTAATAGATAAATCCGTGGCTCGTTTAGAAACCTTTTCAACTGTAGCCCTTAGGATTACTGAGCTAAAAACGAGAAATCATCTGATAAAAAAAGAAGATATCTATTTAGGGTTAGAAATTGAAAATATTATTGAAGATCTTTCTGAAATGATTCGGGAAAAAAGTGTTGAAGTAGTGTTTATGAATAAGCCAAGTAGGCATCAAATAAAAGGAAACTTAAATCTCATAAACATAGGATTAAGAAAAGTTATAGAAAATGCAGTTATCTATTGTAATTCATTAATCGAGATAAACTTATTTCAAAAACAAAATACAACAATATGTACTGTAATGAATGATGGTACGGGATTCTCACCTGAAACACTCGATAACTTATTTAGGCTGTTTTCAACTGCAAACGAACACGTAGATAGTAAACTTGGACTTGGATTTCCACTTTTAAAGCTAATTATGGAAGCTCATGAAGGTGAAATTAATGTCAGTAATGTGAAGTCGGGAGGTGCAATGATAATTTTAAGCTTTCCTTGTATTAAATAATAAGAATTATAAATGGAACAACCATATGTTCTGATTAACAGAAAACTAATTAATGACAACCTAAAATTAAAGTCATGAAAACACTATCAATTATTACTAGTTTAATCATCTTTGTTTCATTAAATCTTCATGCACAATTGAAATATGAAGGGAAGATAGATTCCAGATATAAGGCCATTCAGCTAAATGATGGGTCCTATAAATACTTAAAGTATAATAAAGAAGATAAAAAGGTTCTTATCTACAACCTAGATAATTCACTTTGGCGTACAGTAAATTTACCACTACCTGAGAATCATATACTGGATGAAATAAAAGATATTTCTACCAACACTTTCAACGATGATGATTTTGTTGAATTGATTTACTCATGTGTTGTATACGAGGTGGCTGATAACATTGAGAACCCCGAGAATGGATATGTACAAATAGAATTTACCTTAAATATTATCAACGAAGAAGGAGACTTAATTCTTGCTGTTCCTGGCAGTAATGAGATGGAGATTATTAAAGATCAAGGAGGTAATAAACTATTGATTTATAAGCATGTTGGCAAGCATTTTAGCCATGAAGAAGAAACAATTATATATTCTTTTTAATATGTAGATGGAGAGAATACCAGTATTGATTTTCTAAATAACTGCCAGTAATCGGAGAAATTACTCACTATAATTAACTAATCAAAAAATGAAATATATTATAATAAATCTATGGATCAGTTTAATAGGCCTGGGAGCTTTTGCTCAGCAAATTCCTCCGAAAACCTATCAAATAAAAACCATACAACAACCAAATTCAATAAAGAATTATAGAATTTCATATTCCCCATTGGTTTCTTATGTTATGTCTTATTATCTAGCTATAAAGGATGCTTTGGTAGAAGATAATAGCATAATTGCCGCTAATTATGGTAAATTGCTAATGAATGAGTTCTTGAAATTTGACTATTCCTATAAGGCGTTATCACAAAAAGAGAGACTAATAGAAATAATCGAGGATGCCTGTGAAAGGTCAGAGAACATTTGGAATAATAGCGGAAAGATTGAACTTCAAAGAGAACACTTCGAAAATCTTAGCCTAAAATTAAAAGATATGGTATTAATAACCGGACTAAATGATGATATATACCAGGTCTATTGTCCAATGTACAATAATAAAAAGGGAGGTATATGGTTCAGCTTAACTAAGAAAGTTAAGAATCCATACTTTGGGAATAAAATGTTGAATTGCGGAACTGTTCAAAGAGAATACTCAGTACGATGGAACTAAAAACATGAATGAGCTCATGATTGTATTATTGCACTACAATTCATACTAATAAAGTTCAATTCACTGAGTATGACAAACGGACCTTATCGATTATTTATATGAGATCAAGGATTGTTAAGGTACTAAGTGTCTAATTTCATTAGTAAACATTTAATTACAGGTTTATTATAAAAAAATGATAATACGATATAAATATTCATAAATAAAAAGATGACAATGATTTACAAACTAATATTAGTAACTACCATATTGCATTTTAGCATATTCATGTTGGCTCAAAATCCTGTAATTATCCCGACTACAATTTCAGGTACAGAATTTAACCTCACTCTTCAGAATGGCACTTTTCAATTTTATGATGGATTTACTACCACTACTATGGGGGTAAATGGGAATATACTTGGACCAACTCTCATTATGGAGAAAGGTGAATTGGTTGATATTGCAGTAATGAACAATTTAAACGACACCACAACTATTCATTGGCATGGCATGCATGTTTCTGCAATAAATGATGGCGGACCACACACAACTATTGCTCCAGGTAGTTCATGGAATCCACAATTTAAAGTGCTTGATATGGCAGGAACATATTGGTATCATCCACACTTACATGAAAAAACTAATGAGCACGTTTCAAAGGGTATTGCTGGTTTTATAATTGTACGAGATGAAGAAGAAGAGTTATTAGATTTACCACGGAGTTATGGTATCGATGACTTTCCTCTGGTTATTCAAACAAAAGATTTTGATCCTCAAAAGCAAATAGTTGTACCTTCAAATTCGGACGATGTCGTTATGGTAAATGCAACTATTGATGCTTCACTAATAGTGCCAGCTCAAATTGTTCGCTTTCGTATGCTAAATGGTTCCTCCATGCGTGTTTTTAATGTTGGTTTATTGGATAATATGACCTTCTACCAAATAGGTTCTGATGGTGGATTATTAAATGAACCTGTTCCTCTAACAAGATTACAATTAGCACCCGGTGAACGTGCAGAAATTTTAATCGATTTTGGGAGTATGGAAGGGCAAACTATTCAATTAATGAGTTTTGCAAGTGAATTCCCTAATGGTATTTATGGCGCAACATATCCAGGGTCCATGGGTCAGATGATGACTCTGGATGGATACAACCCTAACCCTTTAAATGGGAATGATTTTAGTATTTTAACATTCAATGTAGGATCACCCAACGGATCAGCTGTAAATAATATTCCATCAAGCTTGGTTGATGTAGTAACTATCGCCGAGGATGAATCAGACATAACACGAAATCTTAGTTTTACTCCTGAATTTATGGGTCCAAATCAGTTAAATGGCAGGTTCCTTATAAATGGTACAACATTCAATATGGATGTTATAAATTATAGCATTCCACTAAATAACACTGAGATATGGAGTATCTTCAATCAATCAGCAATTGCTCATCCTTTTCATATACATGATGTGCAATTTTTTGTTTTAGATAGAAATGGGATACCAGCAACTGCCTCTGAGCAAGGTAGAAAAGATGTAATATTGATTAAACCACAAGAAACAGTACGATTCATTACAAAGTTCGAAGATTTTGCAGATGATCTGGTTCCGTATATGTTTCACTGTCATATGTTAGTACATGAAGATGACGGTATGATGTTACAATTTGAGGTTGTATCAGATCCCTCTGGAATAGGTAAAGACAATAGTATGGAGATTCTTATCTATCCAAATCCTTTAAATGATGAAAAACCAGTAGTAACAGTTTCAACTGACAAAGTATTTGATAGCTATGAAATTTATAATATAAATGGGGCAAAACTTGTGGAGAATTCTTTAGTTAATAGTAGTACCTCTTTGCAAATAAATTTTAAAAACTATGCCAAAGGTGTGTATATACTAAAACTTACATCTGGAACAGACATATATACAAAGAGAATTATCATAGAATAAAAAAAATATGAATTATGGAAAATAAATCATTGTTAACATACAGTTGCCCCATGTCATGTGAGGGAGACAAAGTTTACATCGAACCTGGAGATTGCCCGGTTTGTAATATGCATTTAGTTGCAAATTCTGTAATCAAAAAACAAATGGGTGAAAGTCACAAACATGTGCATCATCCGCATAACAACAACTTAAAGGATATTGAAGTTTATTATTGCCCCATGCATTGTGAGGGTGACAAGACCTATGACAAAACCGGTGATTGCCCTGAATGCGGTATGCATTTGGTTAAAGAAGTCAGTTTATCCAATGCAGGTATTACTTACACTTGTTCGATGCATCCCGAGATTAAGAAGGACAAGCCTGGGAGTTGCCCCATATGTGGCATGGATTTAATCCCCATTACAGGGAACATAGAGAGCGCAGAAGTTAGAGCTTACAAGAGTACGGCACGCAAATTTTGGATTGCATTGGCTCTTTCCTTACCGGTATTAATAATTTCAATGTCGGAGTTTATCCCTTTTTTAAATTTGGAAAGGTTATTTGATAAGAAAATATGGAACTGGATTGAGTTTGCTCTTGCAACACCTGTACTGTTTTTCTCAAGTTGGGAGTTTTTTAAACGGGGATGGAGTTCAATTGTAAGATGGTCGCCCAATATGTGGACACTCATTTCTATTGGTGTAGGGGCTGCATATATATTTAGTGTTTTCGCACTTCTGGTTCCTTCAGTTTTTCCTGCTCAATTTTTAGATGATCAGGGTAACGTCCATATTTACTTTGAGGCTGTTGCTGTTATACTAACTCTTGTGTTGCTTGGCCAAATGCTTGAGTTAAGAGCACATAGCAAAACTAATTCAGCCATTAAAGCACTACTTGGGTTAGTACCACCCATAGCACGGGTTGTTAGAAATGGTGAAGAAAGTGAAATACCGTTGGAGGAAGTTGATACTGGTGATGAACTTAGGGTAAAGCCCGGTGAAAAAATACCAGTTGATGGATCTATAATTAAGGGTACTGCAATAATTGATGAAAGCATGATTTCAGGTGAGCCATTGCCTGTTGATAAAGAAGTTGGCGATAAGGTAATAGGGGGTACAATTAATGGGAAAACAGCATTTTCAATGATTGCAGAAAAAGTTGGTAGTGATACACTATTATCTCAAATAGTTGAGATGGTTAATCAGGCAAGTAGATCAAGAGCTCCTATTCAGAAACTTGCAGACGTCGTTGCCAGATATTTTGTTCAAATAGTAATTGCTGTTGCATTACTAACCTTCGTTATATGGGCAATTTGGGGACCTGATCCTGCTTTTGTATATGCTTTTGTTAATTCGGTTGCAGTATTAATAATTGCATGTCCATGTGCACTTGGATTAGCAACTCCAATGTCTATTATGGTTGGGACTGGGCGCGGTGCTCAATCGGGGGTTTTGGTAAAAGATGCACGAGCCATTGAAGAAATGAATAAGGTTGATACGCTTATAATAGATAAGACAGGCACAATAACTGAGGGGAAACCAAGCTTATCGCAATATAGTTCATTTAGTGAATTGAGCGACATCGAAATACTTAAGTATGCAGCATCAATTGATTATGATAGTGAACATCCGTTAGCCGAATCAATCGTTAAAGGAGCTAAAGAAAAGAATATTAAACTTATTAAATTAGATAATTTCGAATCCATAACTGGTAAGGGTGTAATAGCAGATTATGAAGGTGGTAAAATTGGGTTAGGTAATACTCGCCTCGTAATTGAACTGAAAGCCTCTCTATCTTCTGAGCACGCTCGAATTGCTGAAGAGTCTCAGAAAAAAGGGCAAACTGTTATGTATTTGATAATGAAGAAAGAGGTAGTGGGTTTTGTTAGTGTGGCAGATAAAATTAAAGAAACATCAGCTGCAGCTATAGTATCATTACAAAAGTTGGGAGTTAAAGTACATATGCTAACAGGTGACAATAAAAACACAGCTGAGGCAGTTGCTGTTGAACTGAACCTGGATGGATTTATCGCCGATTGTTTACCGGAGGATAAATACAACAAAGTAAAAGAACTACAAGATCAGGGACATATCGTAGCAATGGCTGGTGATGGTATAAATGATGCCCCTGCACTTGAACAGGCGAATGTCGGTATTGCAATGGGAACAGGTACTGATATCGCCATGCAAAGTGCTGAAATTACTTTGGTTAAGGGAGATTTGAATGGAATTGTTAGAGCAAGAGATCTTAGCTCTAAAGTCATGAGAAATATAAAACAAAACTTATTTTTTGCATTTGTATATAATGCGCTCGGAGTCCCAATTGCTGCGGGAATTTTATTCCCATTCTTTGGGATACTATTAAGTCCAATAATTGCTGCTGCAGCTATGAGCTTTAGTTCTGTATCTGTAATTGCAAATGCACTACGTCTAAGAAATGTATAATTAGTATTAGAGAAATATGTCATACACTATTTGTAAAAATATTCCTATTTCTTATGAACAATCAATAATTAGAGTTACAAAGGCACTAGAATTGGAAGGTTTTAATATTGTTACAGAAATAGATATTTATAATGAATTTGTTGAGGTCCTCAATATTGAAACGGATAGATTTATAATATTGGGAGCATATAGTCCATCGTACGCATACAAGCTGTTTCTTGAAACCAATAAGCTTGGTTTGTTGATTCCCTGCAATTTTGTTATAAAAGAAATATCTCGAAATATAACAATGATATGTGTTGCCAATCCTGTTAATTCGTTCAAAATGTTTGAAGAACCTCTTATAAATAGTGTTGCACTACAATTGAAAAGAAGATTTACACGAATGATTGAAACATTGTAAATGATGAAAATAGATACAATTGAGTACATGACGGAGTATATGTAATTAGTAAATTTAATGTATTAAAAACAAAAAATTATGAGAGGAGAGGAAATCTATATTAAAAATATGGTCTGTAGCCGTTGTATAAAAGTTGTAAGCGAAGAGATCAAAAACCTTGGTTTTGAGATTAAATCGATTGTCTTAGGACGTGTTGAATTAACAACAAATATTAATGAAGAGGAGCTTAATTCTATTAAAAGTGTGCTTGAAAAAAATAGTTTTGAATTGCTAAGCAGCAGAAGTAGTAGAATTATCTCTCTTATTAAGATTGAAATAATAAGAGTTATTCACCACAATGAAGAATTTCCACCAAACACTAAGTTTTCTGATTATTTATCAAATAAAATCGGTAAGGATTATTCATACCTCAGCAATCTGTTTTCAAATACCGAAGGAATAACAATTGAGAGATATATGATTCTACAAAAAACGGAAAGGATTAAAGAATTGCTTTTGTATGATGAACTTTCATTAAATGAGATTGCATACCAATTAGGTTATAGCAGTGTACAATATTTATCCCTACAGTTTAAGAGTACAACTGGACTAACTCCCACATCATTCAAGAATCATCATAAAAATAGGATTTCCTTGGATAATGTAATAAATCCAAACAGGATATAAATAATATCCATAATTTCATAATATCAATAATTGCAATATGAATTATTTTTGCTGTATATATTGAAACTAATGTTTAAGAAGATAAAATATATAACTCTTGCCATTCTGTTGATAATTTCAACAGTTGGAGTTACTATTTCTAAACATTATTGTAGTAATGAACTTGTTTCTATTTCAATAGACAGCCCTGCTGATTACTGTTGTGATGAACCAGGATCTGATTGTTGTCATAATGAAGACACATTTGTAATTCTAAAAGCTGATTTTTCAGCACCAAGTATAATCATAACAAGCATTGTTGAATTAGAATTATTTGTTTCAATCCATACAGCGGTTACCGAAATACTACTGGATATTGTTACTAGCAGTAATATTGAGGTAAATATTAAACCCCCACTCGAAACGCATCAGTTTCTTGCAAAAATTCAAGCATACTTATTATAGAACAGTAACCTGTGTCTATTAATTCATTATCTGTTTCGTGATATCTTATCATAAAGCAAGAAATGCAATAGTATTTAATAGATAATAGAGGTTTCTGTAATTATATTCTCTAACTATAATAATATGTATCATGAAAAGAATTTTAATAATAATCCAAATAATAGTCTTTAGTTTATCGATTGCATACTCAAGCACCTCAACAAAAGACAAGCATAATAAAAATCGTGAAGTTGTTGTTTTTAACGATGGAACAATAATGTATTTAGACTTTAATTTAAAGGATAAATCTTTATCAGTTTTAAATTCAGACAACTCTCTTTGGAACAAGTTTTATCTTAATATACCTAGTAGCTATAAGGTTAAGGAGATTAAGTTAATCCGGTCGGTTTCTTCACAGAAAGAAACTAATATCAAAATCCTATATTCCGTATATTCCGTTGATATGAAGCCAATTAGTGATTTCGAAGATCGATATAACGACCAGGTATATACAGTTCATGTTCTTGACTTTTCAGGAGTAGATTTATTAACCATATCGGGAGTAGATAATTATAAAATTCTATCCGAGAACGATAGTAAAAAACTATTTGTTAATCGAACTGAACGGAAAGTATTTAAGGTCAGAAGATACTCAGAAGTATATGATCTAAACTTATAAGTTTTGCTTACTTTTTTAACTAAGAGCCATGGAAAAATTAACATCAATAGAACAGTTTACCCCGAGATACTCACTAACTCAGGTGATGATAAACAAGATACTATTTCAACTGGGTGAGTTAACAGGAATAAAGTCAATGGATGTAACTAATGATAGAGTTACTGTAGAATATAATATATACAATTTGACTCCTGAGATTATAAAAGACACCCTTGTCAAGGGAGGCTTCCCTTTTAATACGATTTCAAAGGAACCAGGAATCTTTAAAAAATTCATTGCTAAAATGGGTCGAGATAATATGGAAGCATATGGTGGTAAACCTCCAAAGTGTTGTGGCAATCCATAACACTCATTATTAAATTTCAAAAAGTTAGTATCTAAAATCAATTAAAAATATTAATAAAAGAATCATGAAAAATATCAATTATAAACTTGAAGTTATAAGCACTTTTCGCACACTTTCAGAAGAAGAACAAAATATTATAAGAGGCCAATTAAATCAACTAAATAAGTTTGATGGTTTAATCAGCATGTGTCTTGAATCAAATGAGCTATATGTTGAGTTTGACCCGGAGAAATTTAATCTTTCTGTATTTAAGTTAATCTTATCTGATATTGGTTTTCCAATAACAGAGAACTTCAATTTTGCATCCTTACACTATGCTCTTTCGTAAATACATTATACATGGCAATTGTGTGTATATCCAAACAAATTGAAAACGTTAGAAGAAGCCATTGCTAGTTTATAAACTGGTTGTACATGGTATTTCAATAATTAGAAAGTTTATTAATAGATTATATAATAAGTGTAGTTAACAGATATAATATGAATACTTTACATAAATATTTCAAACATAACTCTCTATATATAATAGTGATATTATTGATAACTCTAGGGTATTCGGATTTGTTTGCTCAAGAGACCTATCGGACATCAAAAGGTTTACTGGTTATAGTTACTATTATTAATGATGAGGCTGTAACCCTAAGCTCAAATGATCTAATTATTAGCATTGACTACGAAAGTGGAAATATTTTGATGGAGCAGGATATTTCAGATCTATTAACGGAAAACGATTCAATGCAATCCATATTAAATAATGAGGAAAGTGATTTAATAAAATTCGAAGGGAAACTAGGTCTTGATTATATAAACACAACTGGACATCCGCCTATTAATTTTCAAATCGAAGGGCTAATGTATCCGTCAAATAAAAGGGTTATTGGTTCTGGAACACTTGTTCATATTGAGAAAGGAACAATGAGTGCATGTTTAATTAGCTTAAGTTTTAAGCTCAAATACAATGAGTTTTTCTCCACAAAAGAATTTGATTCCAATAACGATTACTTATATATTAATATTAAAGAATCGTTGATGGCCAGAGAAAATGATTAATTAAAATAGAAGGGAAAACATTTAATATTAAAAATAACAAAATGAAAAGCCATAATAATACTAAATCTATTACAATTTTATTCATCGCAATACTTTTGTCTACTGCTAGTGTCAACGCACAAGAAATTAAGAAAGAAAAGTGGGAAGCACCAGAAGAAGCCAATCTGTTAATTAACCCACTTACAGAGAACTCTCAATCGTTAAAAGAAGGTAAAAAATTATACAAACAGCAATGTGTGGTATGTCATGGAGACTCGGGCAAAGGTGATGGTGTAGCAGGTCTGGCTTTATCGCCTAAACCAGCTAGTTTCAGTTCTGAAAATTTCAAAAATGAATCGGATGGTGCTATTTTTTGGAAAATATCAAATGGAAGATCTCCTATGGCTGCATACAAAGATATTCTTACTGAAGAACAGCGATGGCTATTAATAACCTACATAAGGAGTATTTCTAAATAGAAACATAAAAAATAAGGATTATGAAAAGAATTATAATAATTACGACCTGCCTGGTTCTTGTATTTAACTACATGGCCGCCCAGGATTCAAAATTAGGAAAAACTCAATTTATGGTTAGAGGCTACGGACATGCTGGGCTAGACTATTTTAGCACAGAAGGAGAAGTAAACTCAAGCTACATAGGAGGTGCCTTTGCTCCCATATTTATATTTAAACAAGGGAATAGGTTTCTATTTGAGGCCGAATTGGAGTTTGAACTTGAAGACAACGAACTGAAAATTGGATTGGAGTATGCTAACTTAATGTACTCAATAAATGATTATCTAATGGTTAGGGCAGGTAAGTTCCTTCTTCCTTTCGGGACATTTATGGAGCGTTTACACCCGGCATGGATTAATCGCCTTTCATCTAAACCTTTAGGTTTTGGGCACGATGGTATTGCACCATCATCTGGTGTAGGAATTGAACTGAGAGGTGCAGCTCCAATAGGCAATACAGTTATTAACTACTCCATTTATTCAACCAATGGACCAAGATTGAAAGATGGCAGTATAGAGCCTGAAGAGGCAGGAATGCTAAACTTCGAAAATTATACTGATAACAACAATAACAAAGCTATTGGAGGACGTGTTGGATATTTGCCATTGTCAAATTCTTCTTTGGAAATTGGAGCCTCTTACTTTACAGGAAAAGCTGGAGATAAGGGTTCACAATATGAGGATGTTAGAGCTTCTTTATGGTCTCTTGATTTATCATTTGTAAAACAGATAAGTCCACTAAAGGGTGTTTTAGACATTAAGGGACAGTATAATCAAACCAGTGTTTCAAGTGCAAATTATTTCGATATCGAAGAAACTCGTGATACGAGTAGTTCTTATACTTTCAACAATCTAAGCAGTGCTTATTATGCACAATTAAGTTATAGGCCATCTATGGTTGAGAACAATATATTGAAAAACCTTGAGGTAGTTACCAGGTACTCACAACTGAAAACTCCTGAAGGTTCAGGATGGGAATCAGATGTTAATGAACTCTCTTTTGGACTTAATTACTGGATTTCATGGAGGCAGGTAATAAAACTTAGCTACAGTAATACAAATAGTACCGGGGGGCATGATAACGAAGATGGTGTTGGAGAGCAAAAGTCAAATGCCCTGTATTTACATTGGGCAATAGGCTTTTAGTTCATATAAAAGAAAGCTTAGACTATTCAGAATTAAATAATCCTAAACTAACGAAAATGAAACGATTTATAATAATTAGTCTGATGATTTTATCAAGTATTACTCTGGCAATTTTTAGTAATAGCTGTACTTCTCAGCGTGAAATTTCAGAGCAAAAGTCTGGTGCCGAATTATGGGGTCAAAACTGTATTCGATGTCACAATATTCCATCTCCTTCAGCATATAATGATGAAGAATGGGAAACTATTGGACTTCATATGAAAGAGAGAGCAAATATGACAACCGAACAAATTGAGAAAATTGTAAAATTCTTACAGACTGCGAATTAACAAATTAATTAAAACTATATATTATGTTTAAGAACATAAAAATAAAAATTACTATTATTTTATTTATAACTGTAGCAAGCTCTTCATGTATGATGCTTCCACATTCAAACCATCATGATGGATCTCACAATGGTTCACATATGGAGATGAATCCTGAAAATATCGATATTGTATGTGGAGAGAGAATAGATGACAGAAGTGAACTTTTGAACTATCAATATGACGGGTCGTCATATAACTTTCATTCAGATGAGTGTTTATCTGAGTTTAAGCATAATCCTGATAAGTACATTCGTAAAGAGAATAGAAAAAACAGTCAATTCAATAATACTATGATGTGGGGTGCCGGCATTGTAGTAATGGGAGTAATTATGGCATTTATGTTACTATAAATTTTTAAGTATGAGTTATTATTTTAATAAGAAAATGGAAGGTGATTTTAATGATATCACACAAATGATTAAAAATTCTTTGAAAAAGGAGGGTTTTGGAGTATTGACAGAAATAGATCTTCAGGCTAAGTTTAAGGATAGCCTAAACGTTAAGATTGACAAGTATTTAATTTTAGGTGCTTGTAATCCCATGTATGCCCACAAGGCTATTAGTAGAGATGCTAAAATAGGTACTCTATTACCTTGCAATGTCATTGTTCAACAAGTTGACGAAGGTATTGTTGAAGTAACGGCCATTGATCCTGCGGCTTCAATGACTATTGTTAATGATGAAGAAATCGCATTGATTGCAATTGAAATTGGACAAAAGCTAAAAAAAGCTTTGGATATAAAATAGATAGAAATTTAAGAATAAAACTAGTGTTAAAAACAAATTAAAAATTAAAACTGAATCATGAAAAAAATTAATTTAATGGTATTTATTGCCATCACATCGATGTTCATTTTCTCTGCATGTAGCAAAGATGATGCAACACCATCAGCACTTGATTATATCAACGATATAACTGGTAACTATAAGGGAGTTTACACCTTGTCTGATGGATCTGGAGTAACTGACTCTGCGTATGCCGAAATTGGACATCATAATGGAAATACAATCGAGGTACATTGTTATGGAGACATGCTCGACACAACCTTTTTAATGGATATTTACGCTGAACATGATAGTATCATGTTATGTGCTACAGGTGAAAATTTTGAAAACACTTATGGACATGGGATAGGTGAGAATCACATGAGTCATAATGGAGATAATGGTACTGAGTGGGAACACCATATGGGTGATGAGCATGAGTCTGGAGATCTGCATTTTGGTGGCTTTAACATGTCTGACCATTCATTTGGGTACACATTTGTATTACAAAAAGATAGTACAATACAAAATATAAGGTTTGAAGGAATCAGAGAATAATATTGTATTTTCACTAACTACTAAAAAAATAATTAAATATGAAAACGAAAATTAGTTTAATCACATTACTTATGTTTGTTGGTTTAATGAGCTATTCATCAGTTGAATCAAAAACAGAAAAATTCAAAGTTTATGGCAATTGTGGAATGTGTGAAGCCAGAATTGAGAAAGCAGCAAAAGCAGTAGAAGGCGTTACTAAAGCCGATTGGGATAAGGAAACCAAAATGATTGAAGTTACTTTTGATGAATCAAAAACCAATTTGCATAAAATTTATGAAGCAATTGCAGAAGTTGGTCATGATACTAAAGTGCACCGGGCTAAAGACGAAACTTATGACAATCTTCCGGGATGTTGTAAATATGATAGGCCATCGAAGGAAGAAAACAAATCTGGTCATAAACATTAATAACTAAAGAGGTTGTTTATATAGAATTTACAAAAGTTGCTTCTGTGGATTATGAAATCCCAAAACGATGACACTTTTTTAATAAAATATTTGAGCAACCTCTTTTTGTCCTACTATAATGAGATTCTGTTTTGATTAATTATTAAGATTAATATTTTCAATTAATTGCAGCACATTTTCAATCTCCCACAAGCCAACACTTAAACCAATCCCGATAACCCTCGGGATGTAAAAAAGTTGCAATTTTGCCTGAGAACCGATGCTTAATTGTTACATTTGAGCTTTGAACAAACTGAGAATATTGAAATGAACAAGGAAATAGACGACAAACTCAGCTCAAGGAACATAAAACCAACAGCTATGCGCCAGTTGGTATTAAATATCTTGGAAGAACAAAAAACAGCTATTAGCTTGCATGAATTAGAAAATAAGTTTGAAAGAGCTGAAAAATCAACTTTGTATAGAACTCTTAAAACCTTTGAAGAAAATAAATTGATTCACAGCATTGACGATGGCTCAGGTTCCATTAAATATGCTATCTGTAATGACACTTGTCAATGTAACCCAAGTGACCTGCATGTGCATTTTCTATGTTCAAGTTGCAAACAGACATATTGTTTAAACGAAATACCTGTCCCAATAATTAACTTACCAGAAAACTATTCATTCAAATGGGTGAATATGGTTGTAGAAGGGATCTGTTCTAACTGCAAAAAATAACTTTGCAACTAGGTTGCATAAATATTTCTGTATTTTTGGCGTTCTAATTCATAAAAAAGATCTACTTAAGAGCATGAAACTTATAGCAATCATATTATCAACATACATTCTGGGTTTGATAACCATTCCTTGTGCTGATGATCATGTAGCTACTAATAGTATTTCAATTGAACTACAGGAGCAAACTTCAAGCCATGATAGCGATGTTGATTATTGTTCGCCTTTTTGTTTCTGTAACTGTTGTCAATCTTCCTCATTAACTACTACATTTAACACTTTCCAATTTAATTTAGTAGGCTTTAAATTGATAGCTTCTTTTATATTACAAAGTGAAATAGAATCTAATATTTCATTCTGGCGACCCCCTAAGATTTAATTCAGTTTTATTTTCCTAATTTATTGAAGATATGAGAAAACTCTCATGCCTCAGTGAATAGTATTTGATCAATCACCCATGTTCTGTGGGGATAATTAAATATAAATTGATAATCCTGAGTTATGAAATCAAAAAAAATAATTAAGAAACAATTAAGGGATAAACAAATCGCAGAAGACAAAAAATTCAGAAGATATATAATTATTGGATTTAGTACACTTATTCTGATCGTGATTTCTATAAATGTGTTCTTTGTCTTCTGGTGCGATGTAAAATTCACATATAGAGTATTAACTTTATATGGCAACGAAGTTGCTCCTGATCTGATTTGTATGCATGGAAATAAATTAGAACATCATGAAAGTCTAAAAGTCGTCAAAGAGAACCAAACCTTCTATTTGTGTGGAGCAGCTACTTGCCGGCAACATTTTAAAAATCACTTTCGGGAAGTTGCGTATACTACAGATGCTTTTTCTGGTGATACTATTTGCAAAGCAGACGCTTTGATTGGATTAAAAGAAAAAGGACAACCAAACGTTGCTTATTTCAAAAACCGACAATCATTTAATAAATATTACGAAGCAAGAAAATAGAATAAAATTATAACAAGTAAAATAAAAATGAAATGATAAACAGTATAATATCCTTTTCAATAAAGAACAAGGCACTCATTGGGCTTATGACCATAGGCTTAATACTTGGTGGAATATATTCCATGACCAAAGTGCCGCTGGATGCCATGCCCGATATTACCAACAATCAGGTTTTAGTAATTACAACTGCTCCGAATTTAGGAACAGAAGATATTGAACAGTTTGTAACCTATCAGGTAGAGTTGGCTGTGGCAAACCTTCCTGATGTTACTGAAATTCGTAGTGTGTCGAGGTTTGGACTTTCCGTAGTAACAATCGTTTTTAAAGAAAGTGCCGGAACATATTTACCCCGGCAATTGGTAAGTGAAGCCTTAGCAGATGTAAAAGAAAAAATACCCGAAGGATTTGGAGAACCTTTCATGGCTCCAATAAGTACAGGTTTGGGCGAAATCTATCAATACACACTTGAAGTACAAGAAGGTTTCGATACTGTGTATGACGACATGGAACTTCGCACTATGCAGGAATGGATAGTGAAACGCCAGATGGCTATGTTACCGGGTGTTGTAGAGGTTAACTCTTTCGGTGGTAGAGGAAAACAATATGAGGTTGCCGTTAATCCTGACAAACTACGCAGTATGGGGCTGACAATTACTGATATTTTTGATGCTCTTGAAGACAACAACCAAAATACAGGTGGAGCATATATCGAGAAAAACTATCAGGCAAATTTCATACGAGGTGAGGGTTTAATGAGGTCGCTTGATGATATTAAAAACACCGTAGTATCAAATAAAAATAATCAACCTGTATTTATTCGAGATGTTGCAGAAGTTAAGTATGGTAGTTTTGTAAGGTTTGGGGCTTTTACCAAGAACGGTAAAGGAGAAGCCGTAGGAGGCATAGTGATGATGTTAAAAGGGGAAAATTCCAATGATGTTATTTCAAATGTAAAAGAACGTGTTGCCTTAATTCAAAAATCCTTACCCGAAGGAGTTGTAATAGAGCCATTTCTCGATCGCAGCAAATTAATAAAAAGTACGACATCCACTGTTGCCGAGAATCTTTCTTTGGGTGCTTTAATTGTAATTTTTGTATTGGTAATGTTCCTGGGTAATCTAAGAGGTGGATTAATTGTAGCATCTACTATCCCATTGGCATTGCTATTTGCTTTTATCATGATGAATCTTTTTGGGGTATGGGCAAACTTAATGAGTCTTGGAGCACTTGATTTTGGAATTTTGGTTGATGGTGCGGTAATCATTGTGGAAGCTATGATTTTTTACATGAATAAAAAAGGCTTGATTGGAACAAAACCTGACCAATCCAAGCGCAATGAAATTGCCTATAAATCGGCAAGTAAAATGATGAATTCTGCATTTTTTGGACAGCTGATCATTTTAATTGTTTTTATCCCTGTTCTGGCTCTACAAGGTGTTGAAGGCAAAATGTTTATCCCAATGGCCATGACATTTGGCTTTGCTGTATTGGGTGTTGTGGTATTGTGTTTAACTTATATACCCATGATGGCAGCTTTATTCATCCAACCACCTAAAACAGATAAAAAAACATGGGGCGATAAATTTATTGGAAAGCTTGAAAAAATTTATACTCCGGTAATTGGATGGTCGCTTAAAAGAAGTTGGATTGTAATAACAATAGCATTGGTACTGTTAGTTTCCGGCGGTTTTCTGTTTACACGGATGGGTGCTGAGTTTATTCCGAAACTTGATGAAGGGGATTTTGCATTTCAGGCATTTTTAAAACCCGGAACTTCACTAACTGAAGTTACAAAAGCGTCAACCAGGTTGGAACAAATTGTAATGGAGAATTTTCCGGATGAAATTGAGAGTATTCAAAGCAGGATTGGGGTGGCGGATTTACCTATGGATCCTATGCCGATAGATATTGCCGATATTTTTGTAATACTAACTCCGCAAGACCAGTGGACAAGAGCTGAATCAAAAAAGGAATTGATTGATAAAGTCAGGGAAAAGGTTAGTGTTTTACCGGGTATCAATTTTGAATTTAGTCAACCTGTCGAGATGCGTTTTAATGAATTATTAACAGGAATTCGTCAAGATGTAGCCGTTAAACTCTATGGTGATGATTTAGAAATTCTTGCGAATAAAGCAGAAGAAATTGCAGGATTAGTTGCAGGAATTGATGGTGTGGCTGCTGTTAAAGCAGAAGCAACCAGTGGACTGCCGCAAATCACTGTAAATTACGACCGTAATAAGATGGGACGGTATGGTTTGAATATAACTGAACTTAATACTGTTATCGAAACTGCATTTAGTGGTGGTGTTGCCGGAAGTATTTACGAGGGTGAGAAAATGTTTGACCTTGTTGTGAGGTTAGATGAAAAACACCGAGCAAGTATTGATGATATCCGTAATTTATATGTTAATCTACCTGATGGCAATCAGATACCATTGAAAGAAGTTGCTGAAATTAGTTATCAACCTGGCCCGATGCAAATTAGTCGTGATAACACCAATAGACGAACTTATGTTGGAATAAATGTTGAAGGTCGTGATATAAAGTCGCTTGTTGAAGAAATCCAGATTACATTAGATGAGAAATTGGAATTACCTAGCGGATATTATATTCGTTACGGCGGTGCTTTTGAAAATCTGGAAAGAGCTTCCAAAAGGTTGACTCTTGTTGTTCCGATCGCCTTGGCTTTAATATTTATGTTGGTATTTTTTGCCGTGAAATCGTTCAAACAAACCCTCATGATATATGTAGCAGTTCCCTTTGCCGCTGTTGGTGGTATATTTTCACTTTATTTAAGGGATATGCCTTTTAGCATTTCTGCCGGGGTTGGGTTTATCGTCCTGTTCGGTGTAGCAGTACTAAATGGTTTGGTTTTAATAAGTGGCTTTAATGAATTAAAGGAAGAGGGTAAGCTACATATCGATGATATTATTAAAAAGGGGTCGATAAGACGTATCCGCCCAATTTTATTAACTGCTTCAACCGATATTCTTGGATTCTTGCCAATGGCTATATCAGCTTCCGCAGGTGCAGAAGTACAACGTCCTTTGGCAACCGTTGTGATTGGGGGTATGCTCACATCTACTTTACTTACCCTGGTTGTACTACCAATTCTTTACAAGTTTGTTGAATCAGGTAAAAAAACAATTAAACTACCTAAAGTTGGAATCGCAGTTTTAAGCGTACTCATGATTGTAACTATTTCAGTACTACCTAACGATCTTAATGCTCAAAATTCATCAATAAATCTACAACAAGCCATGGAAAGGGCAAAGGAGAATTATCCTTCCATCAAAGCTGCTCAGATGGAGGTTGACAAACAAAAAGCGCTGAAAGCTACGGCTTATGATTTCGGAAGCACCTCAGTTTACACTGGTAAGGAAGAGGTTGGGAATGGTATGCCTGGAGTTCAAAATAAGATTGGAGTCGGGCAATCAAACATTGATGTTTTTGGTATTCCTTCAAAAAGCAAATTAGCTGATGCACGTACTCAGCAAGCTGAAATGGGATTGAAATTAACTGAACGAACTCTATCGCGAGATGTGAGTATTGCCTGGTACAATGCCGTTTATTTTAAACAACAATGGTTGCTTTTTAAGGAACTTGACGCTTTATACGCCGACTTTCAGAAAGCCGCAGAATTGAGGTACAAAACACAGGCAACCTCTAAAATTGAATTTCTTTCTGCATCAGCTAAGTATAAAGAATTACAGGTAGATATTAAAATAGCAGAGAGTAACTATTTGGCAAGCTTACAACTCTTAAATCAATACTTGTTATATCCTTCCGAATTTGACGTTAACATTCAAAACCTCGGGCAGCATGTTTTTGATATAGTTTCGAAGAGTGATTCATTAATTGAAAGCCCATTGTTGAATTACTATTCTACCGCCATTAATGTAGCCGAATCGGAATGGAAAACGGAAAAGGCAAACTACCTCCCCAAACTAAATTTGGGATATGCAATACAATCTGTTGATGGTCAATCCGGGTTTTATAAATGGGAAGCCGGAATAACTATGCCTTTATTGTTTTTCTCGCAATCTGGAAAAACAAAAGCTGCAAATATAAATTTTCAGATTACTGGCCAGCAATTCCATCAAAAGGAACTGGAAATCAAAGCCGGCTATAATCAGCAGATAAGCAGATACCTTGCATTGCTTGAAGTTATTAATTACTACAGAAACGAAGCACTGCCATTGGCAGATGAACAAATTCAGGCATCTAATTTAGGATATAAACTGGGGAGCATAGACTATGTTCAGTTTATACAAAATATGGAATCTGCAATTAATACAAAAAAGGAGTTTCTAAATCAACAGGCAGAATACTTTGAATTGTCTGCTCAATTAAAATACATAACAGGTAAATAATCTATTAAACAAGAATATAATGAAAACAAAAATATTTATAGCAATTGTAGCCATGGCAACTTTGATGTCATGTAACTCAAACAATAATAGCGGTCATGAAGGTGAAGAACATGAAGAGAATGGTGTAGAAGGTGTGGTTGTGTTAAAAAAGAACCAACGTGAAGCACTTAATCTGAAACTAGGTAGTTTCTTAATGCGAAATTTAACTACTGTAGTTAAAACCAATGGTCAACTAGAAGTTCCTCCATCAAGCAGTGCAGATGTTACAGCAATAATCGGGGGTAATGTAAAAAGCATAAAAGTGTTTCATGGGGATAAGGTAGCTAAAGGGCAGCTCCTGGCTATTCTTGAACATCCTGATTATATAATTCTTCAGCAAGAATTTTCTGAAGTAGCGAATAAACTGGAGTATCTGGAAAAGGAATACGAACGCCAGAAAGAATTGTTTGAAAACAATGTTGGTGCGGGCAGGGATTACCAGCAGGCGAAATCGGAATACAATACAGCAAAAGCTAAGTATGCAGGACTAAAAGCCCGTTTGCAAATGATTAACCTTTCACCCGAAAAAATTAAAGAAGGGATTATTTCGAATACAGTAAATATCATATCGCCTATTAATGGTTTTATTAACGAGGTAAATATTAAAGTTGGCACTTATGCCGATGCCAAAGACAATCTTTTTGCAATTACAGATAACAGTGAAATTCATGCCGACTTTATGATTTACGAAAAAGACGTTCATCTTGTAAAAGAAGGTCAAAAGGTTCATTTTACTGTTTCAAATCGTCCTGATGAAGAATTAACAGCTACCGTATTTGCCATTGGAAAAGAGTTTGAAGCCAATTCAAGGGCAGTTCATATTCATGCTAATATAAACGAAAAGGTCTCCGGTCTTATTTCAGGAATGTATATCTCTGGTCACTTGCATACTGATGAAAAATATACTCGCACATTACCCAATGATGCAATAGTTACCGAAGGAACTAAATCATATATTTTCATTCAAGATAATGAAGCTCTTGAAGAACATGGGCATGATGAACACACGGAAGATGAAGAAAATCGTATGGAGGAAGAATCACATGAAGGACATGAACATGGTGATGAGGACGATGATGATAAGATGGCTTTTAAAATGATAGAGGTTATCATCGGACTAAAAGATGATGGATATACTGAAATCCACCTGATTGATTCATTACCTGAAAATACAAAAGTAGTGCTGAATGCTGCCTATTATTTATTGGCTGACATGAAGAAAGAAGAAACAGAACATGACCATTAAATCTAAAACTATGAAAGAAATAAAAGCTTTTATCAGACCAAATAAAGTAAATGAAATTGTACAGCAATTAAAAGAAAATGGATTTGAAAATATGACAATTTCATCAGCAGAAGGAACAGGGAAATTACAAAGAGAAAATGCATTCGTATCCCAGTAGTTTTCGATAACAAATAGTGATATTGCAAAACTTGAAATTGTTGTAGAAGACAAAAATGTTGAAGCAATTTGCAGTATTATTTGTGAATATGGTTGTACGATTTACCCCGGAGATGGACTAATCTATATTTCTGATATTGAAAAAGCATATCGGGTAAAAACCGGGCTGGAAAATGGAAAGTAATTATTAATTCATATGGAGCCACTAACAGAAATGCAATTAATTGCTAAGCGAAGAGGAGGAAAATGTCTTTCAAAGCAATATGTAAATAGCAAAGAAAAATTGCATTGGGAGTGCAGTAAAGGTCACATTTGGGTTTCAACTCCTTTTAGCATAAAAGTCAGGAAGAGTTGGTGCCCTCATTGTGCGGGCAACCAGCCCCTCGGCTTGGACGCGATGTGTAAACTTGCTCTGGACCGAGGAGGAAGATGCTTATCTGTTGAATATTTTAATGTAAAAACAAAAATGCTCTGGCAATGTAAATCCGGACACATTTTCGAAAGTACTGCTGATAATATAAATCAGGGGAGATGGTGTCCTCAATGTTTTAGAATTAAATCGAACTCTTAACAAGGATGATGATATCAGATGAGAACTTATGCGATGATAATAATGTTATTGATGATAGCTCCAGAAACTGGATTTTGTTTGACTGAAAATTCAAAAGTATCAATATTGACTACTGAACTAGGAAACCAATTATATACAATTTTTGGACATACAGCTATTAGAATAACTGACGATTCACTAAACATTGATAGAGTATATAATTTTGGAACTTTTGATTTTAGTTCTTCGTTTTTCTATTTAAATTTTTTAAAAGGTAACCTTGACTATTTTCTTTCCATTGACGATTATGCGAATTTTATATATAATTCCCAACTGGAGCAGCGAAAGGTATACGAACAGATTCTTAATTTAAACTTTAATGAGCGCTTAAGACTGTTTAATAGATTGGAAAGTCAATATAATTCTGATGACAGATACTATAAATATGACTTTTTTTACAACAACTGTGCAACCAGGGTAAGAGATGCAATTTTTAACGCAAAGACAGACCCAACCGAATATGATATGAACAGCTATTGTTGTCTGACTTTCAGGCAATTATTAATACCATATGTTTCGAAAAATTATTGGATCGATTTTGTAATAAATATATCACTTGGTAAAGAAGCTGATAGGGTAGCAAGACCAACCGATTATATGTTTTTACCTTACTTTGTAATGCGCATACTACAGGACGCTCGCATTGTTAATAAGAAAAGTATTGTTATTGATGCACCAATTTCCAATAATACAAAGTTCAATTATTCACACTTATCTGCATGGTTAAGTGCATCTCTAATCATTCTTTTGTCTTTAATTGCAAAATACCGTAAAGCCATATTTTATACTTTTATTTCTTTAGTTGGATTAATTGGTTTAATCCTGTTAACGGTTAGTCTTGTTTCTGATAACCCTGCTTTTTCAAGTAATTTTAATACTATTTGGACAATACCATCACTTTTAGTTTTACTTATTCGTAATAGACAGGTTAATGATATTATTAAGCTTTTCTATATTTCCCTATTAATTTCAATGCCTCTTTTCTGGACTATGTTGCCTCAGGATTTTTCAATTACGTTTATACCGTGGATTATGACTTTAGTAATAATATTATTGTGGGATTTACAATGGGTTAAGAATACAACCAGGATGTTATCGGTTATTTGTTATAACCGTAAAACGATACCTTTTCTTAAGTAAAATGAATGATAAAAACACATAAAATGAAAATTTTTAAATTATATATCCTAATCATATTGCTTGCATTCAGCATACCTTCACAAGGTCAGGTGCCAGATACAACCGGAAAATCTTCATTAGATTCATTTCAATTAAATGAGTTTGATAGGATGTCGTCGGATATTTCTGCTATAATTGATATACTAGAAATACAGAACCAGTCTATTGAGAATATAAACCAACTGATATCATTATTGAATATCAAACATGAAAATTCAATAACAAAGATTCATTCTATCTTAAAAAGTTTAAGTATTGAAACTGGATCGCTTCCAAAGCTTAAAAATGAGAAGCTTACGGCCCATGAATTACTAAATACAGATACTTATTTTTCATTGGAAAAAGCAAGACTAACACCATTAAAAGTTTTCAAACTTGACTTATCAAAGAATGCATTAACTCATGTGCCAAACGAAATAAAACAATTCAAAAATCTTCAAAAACTAATTTTATCCGACAACCTATTAATAGAAATCCCCGATTGGATAAGCCAATTAGTGTCATTACAATATATTTACTTATCGAATAACCGGTTTCACGAATTTCCAATATCTTTAACTAAAGTAAAGAGCCTGATTTTGATCGATCTCTCTTGTAACCCAATCAGGTACGTCACTACTGATATAAAAAAATGTTCCAATTTAGAAGTATTGAATCTACATGATTCCAATATAAATTATAAACAATTACAACGATTGGAAAGAACTTTTGGTGAAATTATTATAAAATGAACCAAGGTAAAATATAAAGATTATAAATTATGAAGAAATATAAACTAAAAAATCTGAGTTGCGTATCTTGTGCTGCAAAAGTTGAGGACAGTTTGGCCAAACTGGATGAAGTAAAATTCGTTTCGGTAAACTTTGCTACTGCTTCAATGACAATTGATACGGATAACCTGGATAAAGTAATAAGCAAAATAACCGAAGTAGAGCCGGAAGTTGAAATTGAAGATACCCATAAGGAGGAAGCAGATTCTCCCCAAAGTATGCTTGTCGAAAACAAATGGACAATTATTAAAGTAGTAAGCGGAATCGTTCTGCTATTGATGGGACTCCTTTTCGAAGATGAACTGCACAATACGCCATATCACCTTGCTGAGTATCTACTGTTTATAACGGCTTATCTTATCTCAGGTTGGAATGTCATCAAAATGGCCGTAAAGAATATTATAAAGGGTCAGGTTTTTAACGAACACTTTTTAATGACAATTGCGACCCTGGGTGCTTTTGCCATACATCAAATGCCCGAAGCTGTTGCTGTAATGTTATTTTATATTGTCGGTGAATTGTTCCAGGATATTGCAGTGAATCGATCCCGAAGGTCAATAAAATCGCTTCTTGAAATAAAACCGGACTATGCGAATCTTAGGTTGAATGGGGACACTAAAAAGATTTCACCAGAAGACATAAAGATCGGGGATATTATCGTCGTAAAAGCTGGCGAGAAAATCCCCCTGGATGGCATTGTTACCGATGGCAATTCATTTGTAGATACTTCGGCTCTAACTGGCGAAAGTGTCCCCCGCAAAGTAAAGGCAGGGGATGAAGTGTTGGCTGGTATGATTAACCAATCAGGTTTAATCACCATTAAAGTCACAAAGCCTTTTGGCGAATCTTCTATCTCGAAAATCCTTGAGATGGTTGAAAATGCTACATCAAAAAAAGCAAAAACGGAAAAATTTATTACCACTTTTGCGAAATACTATACGCCTGTAGTAGTTTTTGGTGCCCTACTTATTGCTGTTGGACCACCTCTTTTACTAAGTGGGGCTACTTTTAGCGATTGGATTTATCGCTCGTTGGTTGTATTGGTTATTTCTTGTCCCTGTGCACTTGTCATTAGCATCCCACTGGGTTATTTTGGCGGAATTGGTGGTGCTTCCCGAAGAGGTATTTTGGTTAAAGGCTCCAATTTTTTGGATGCATTAACACAAGTCAAGACTGTGGTATTTGATAAAACAGGTACATTGACCAAAGGCGAATTCAAGGTTTCTGAAATTGTGGCTTCAAACGGTTTTGATGAAAATGCAATTCTTGAATACGCTGCTTACGCCGAGTATAATTCAAACCACCCTATCGCCAAGTCCCTGTTGGCAAGCTATAAGCAGGAAATTGATAATTCACGGATTAGAAAAGTGGAAGAAATATCGGGGCATGGCATCAGGGCTTTCATTGATAAAAAAGAAATTTTTGCCGGAAATGACAAACTACTTCATATCGAAAACATCGCACACGATAAATGTGATGTAGAAGGAACTGTTGTGCATGTGGTAATCGATAAAAAGTATGGGGGCTATATTGTTATTTCGGACAATTTGAAAGAAGATTCCAAAGAAGCAATTGAAAGTTTGAACAAGAAAGGCATAAAAACAGTAATGCTTACAGGTGACAACCAATTTGCAACAGGTACATTTGCCCGAAAACTGGGCATCAAAGAATATTATGCTGAACTGCTCCCTGAAAACAAGGTGGAACATATCGAACGATTGCTGAACAGAAACAGCAAAGTCGCCTTTGTGGGCGATGGCATCAACGATGCACCGGTGCTTGCTCGTGCCGATATAGGCATTGCCATGGGTGCCCTCGGCTCCGATGCCGCAATTGAAACTGCAGATGTAGTACTGATGACAGATTCACCCTCAAAAGTTGCTGATGCCATAGAGGTAGCAAAGAGAACGAGAAAAATTGTTTGGCAGAACATAGTTTTTGCATTAGGAGTTAAAGCAGTTTTTATTGTACTAGGTATATTTGGGATTGCCACTATGTGGGAAGCAGTATTTGGAGATATGGGTGTGGCCCTCATTGCCATCCTCAATGCAAGACGGGTATTAAAGTGAAAGTAATTCCATTATCAATATTGAAATAACTTTAAAAGTCAAAATAAAAAGCATCAAAAAATCGATCTATCACACATGAGCTAATGTAGGGTATTCAAATTAATTGGTAATAATTGTTGCTATACTTACTTACATCACCACAACAGAGAAGACGATTTATTAAAAAAACAGATGACTACTCTTAATAACCGTATAAATTAACATTATGGATAATGAAGAAATTGACAAAAAACTTGAATCAAAAAACATTAAACCAACGGCCATGCGAGAGTTGGTTTACAAAACTCTTATTGACTCAGGAAAAGCAATGAGTTTAGGCGATTTGGAGCAGACTTTTGAAAAAGTTGAGCGTTCCACCATATTTCGGGCATTAAAAAAATTTGAGGACAATTTCATAGTACACACAGTTGATGATGGAACAGGTTCCGTAAAGTACGCAATATGCAATGACGATTGCACATGTAATTTACGCGATTTACATGTTCATTTTCTGTGTAGACGCTGTGGCAGAACACGCTGTATGAAAAGTCTTCCTGTTCCTGATGTTAATTTACCTGAGGGTTTTACGTATGAAAGTGTACAATTTATAATTAGCGGCGTATGCCCAGTTTGTGATTAAACTTTGCAACAGGGTTGCACCTACTTGTTCGTAATTTTGATGTTGATATTAAAAAGTAATAACATTAAAAAATAGCGCACTATGAAATACTGTATTAGAAAAATAACAAGCTGCTCTTTCGAAAAAGCTGTTGAAAAAGTAAGCGAAGAACTCAAAAAAGAAGGGTTTGGTCTATCCACAGGTAGGGATCGGTACTGATATAAAAATAGAGAAATACTATTGAGAAAGTAAATCCATTTAATAATATATAAATCTTAAAATGTGGAAAAATGAAGAAGATAGACTACTTGCGTTGGCTATTGCTGTTGCATTCCATCCTGACAGGATTTCATCTAAAGAAGATTTACATATTAAAGGAACCTTTTGTAAAAAAAATAGTGATGAGATGATTTCTGTGTGTGTTTTGGGAACAGGTGACTACATACCAGTTAAGATAGATGAAGGTAAAAAAATAAACCTAAATGGAAGGATGGTGGGCATAGATGATTTACTAGTTGGCATCTATATCGAAGCTGACCTAGAGGAGCCTATTGATGGTAGAAGCATAATAAAAAATATAAAGGCTGACAATGATAAAACAGTATTCAGTTTTAGCGAGATCAATAAAAATAATATAATGCAATTAAAGAAGTTACTTGAAAACACGATGGGTGTAATCAATTTTAAATTTTACGGTTCATCATTACAGGTTCTAGTGGAGTATAATCATAAACTTGTTACATGTCAAAGTATTGAAAAAGCAATTTCAGATGCAGGATTAAAACTTGAATAATAAAGAATAGGAAGGATCTGAAGATAAAATGGTCCGTATAGATAAAAAATAATTATTAGTAAACACACACACAAAATCATGAAGTATTATTTTCAAAAAACACTTTTCAATGTGGGCTTCGACGAAGCTATTGAACAAGTAACAGAAGAACTCAAAAAAGAAGGTTTCGGTATCTTAACCGAAATTGACTTGCAAGCCACCTTAAAAATGAAGTTAGACGTTGATTTCCGACAGTACAGGATACTTGGTGCCTGCAATCCTTCATTTGCACATAAAGCATTACAGGCCGAACTGCATATTGGAAGCATGCTGCCATGTAATGTGGTTGTCATGGAAAAAGATGATGGTAAAATAAATGTCTCTGCTGTTGACCCTCATGCTTCAATGATGGCCGTTGGCAATAAAGATTTAATTGCCATTGCGAAACAGATTCAGGAAAAATTAAAAAAAGTAATCAATAATTTATAAACCATGAAAAACTTAAAAATCATACTGTCATCAATGATAATGCTCTTTATAATGAGTACATTATCAGCACAGCCAGACGGCAAATACTATTTCAGCAAAACTGTTGAAGGTACATTCGAAGAAGTTACTGCCAAAACCAAAGCCGAACTGAAAAAACAGGACTTTGGTGTTATTACCGAAATTGATATGGATGCCAAACTAAAGGAAAAGCTTGGCGATGTGGATATGAAGCCTTATAAAATACTGGGGGTTTGTAGCCCATCGTTTGCATGGCAGACCATACAGGTTGAAGAGAACATTGGTTTGTTCCTTCCTTGCAAGGTGCTGGTTAAGGACTTAGGAGATGGCAAAGTTGAGGTTGTGATGGTTGATCCTGCCGCCTTAATGGGTATTCTCCACAAAGAAGAACTTGTGACTATTGCGGACAAAGTCTCGGAAAAATTCCGGGCTGCGCTTAAAAATATATAAAAAAACAATGAACAAAAAATATTTAATTGGGTTGGTGTTGGTAATAGCATTGCCTTTAATTTATGGCTTTACATCAAAATATGCTAGACTAGGAAATGAAGAACTTCTGAATAATGATCAGGTAATGGTAACCGGGGAACAGCTTTTTCAAAAGAACTGTTCTGCCTGTCACGGGATTGACATGACAGGCAACCCACCAGTATTTCCGTCGTTGGTTAAGGTGAATGAACGAATGAAGAAAAATGAGGTGATGGAATTGTTGCAAACAGGCAGGAAAGTAATGCCATCGTTTGCACATCTTACCCAGGCTGAAAGAGTGGCCATAGCCGGATATTTATATGGGGAAACTATTGAAACGGAAATGGTGACAGATATCACTCCCGTAGAAAATGGCAACAGGATGTTTGTGGCAAATTGCGCAAGATGTCATAAGGCTACACCTGATGATCCTCAGCCGCCCGACCAGAAAGAATGGGGAATGCGTCCTGTAATCCTAGGTGGAATAACGGCAAAATATTCAATTGCTGATTTTAAAAATATCCTTAATACCGGCCCGTGCTATATGCCTTCGTTTGATTACCTGAGCGACACGGACAAAGAAGGAATTTATGCCTGGCTGGGTACAATGGAGGATGTTTTTTTTACTTCATTTACTACGAGTGGATATGGGTGCAGGATGAGATGCCATTAGTAATTGAGAAATGCCAAAGTTCTATAAAATTTTTACAAAATATTGTAACAACTATGCGATAATTAACCGGTAATTTTGCAAGCTCTTATTCAGAAATAAGAGATGGAAAAGTTAATATTTAATAAATCAACAATTTTAATCACGTTCTACAGTTAATAAATTATTATAATTAAAAAGAAGAAAAATGAAAAGTTTAAAAAATTTATCAATCATTGCATTAGTTGCAATATCCGTTATCATTGTATCCTGTAATAAAAATGACAATCAGGATGAACCGAACCTCACAAGTGGGTTGACAGGTACTTACACCGGTACCATAACAACAAATGGGTTAAAAGATGCGAGCCCTGCTACTGCCGACATTACAGCCATTAACAATTACACAATCCAGGTTTATTGTTATGGTGATGATATCGACACTACCATTATGCTCGAATTATACGAAGATGGAAATATGATGAGGGTTTGTTTTACGGATGATGACTTTTATAATGAATATGGTCATAATCAATCAGAAAATCACCATATGATGGGGGACAACGAAAGTTGTTGTACCAACTGGAGTCAGCACATGAACAATGAGCACCAGGGGAATGATAAACATTATGGTTATTTTAATATGGATGAGCATCAGTTTGATTATACGTTCAATGTAAAAACTCCTTCAACCACTTATACACAACAATTTGTTGGTACAATTCAGTAATAGCAAATAAGAAAACATGATTAGAGGTGCTTCGGTACTTAAAACGAAGCACCTTTATTTCTGTTGTGAGCTGCAATAATACCTATTTTCGTTGTTTATGAAGAAAACCATTTTCCATATTTCTAAAATGGATTGCCCTTCCGAGGAAACCCTTATCAGGATGAAACTCGAAGGATTGTCTATGGTTAAAAGTTTAGTGTTCGATATTCAGAACCGAAAGCTCACTGTTTTTCATACTGAAGAAAATGGGGCAATCGAAAAACACCTGAAAGAACTCAATTTAGGTGCTAAACACCAAGAAACAATTGTTGCCCAACCTGATGAAATTAAAGACGATACATCAGTTCAATCGAAACTCCTTTGGACAGTGCTGATTATCAATTTTGCTTTTTTCATTATTGAAATAACCACAGGATTTATTTCGAAATCCATGGGATTGGTTGCCGATTCCTTGGATATGTTGGCAGATGCGCTGGTTTATGGCCTTAGCCTTTGGGCAGTCGGTTCAACCGTAATCCGTAAAAAAAAAGTAGCAAAACTGAGTGGCTATTTTCAACTGGCATTGGCGCTGATTGGTCTTGTTGAAGTAATACGCCGGTTTATCAGTTTTGAAGCTGTACCGGATTTCACAACCATGATTATTGTATCGATACTGGCGTTGATTGCAAATACGGTTTGCCTTTATTTATTACAAAAATCGAAAAGTCAGGAAGCACACATGAAAGCCACCATGATATTCACATCGAATGATATTATTATCAATACCGGTGTAATCGCAGCAGGAGTATTGGTATTATTGACCCAATCAAAGTATCCTGATTTAATCATTGGAGCCATTGTGTTTTTAATAGTGGTAAAAGGGGCTTTCAGAATATTAAAACTCGGCAAATAGATATGGAAATAGTTTTAGAATCAATAATAACCTGTCCAAATTGTGGTTTCCAAAAGGAAGAAACCATGCCTGAAGATTCGTGTCAGTTCTTTTATAAATGCAAGTACTGCAATACAGTTCTGAAACCAAATCAGGGCGATTGTTGTGTGTTTTGTTCGTATGGTTCGGTAAAATGTCCTTCAATACAAAAAAGCGAAAGTTGTTGCTGATTTTTTAACAAAAGCCGAACTTGTTCGAGTTTTACCAAGTGGAGCAACAATCAGCAAAGCAAAATTTGCAAAAGATCACAATCATTGACGCTTAAAAATGTTCACCATAAATGTTAATCACTTAAAATAGTTACTTTTGCGGCTGTGAAAAGAAAAATTTATGCCATATCGCTTTTAGTATCATTTATAGTAGTACTGAGTCACCAAGTGGTTTCGCATCATCATCATGATACGACAGCATACGATATTACAAGTAATATGGTTGCTGATGGACATAAGCATAAGCATGATGAAAAGAACCATCATCACCAAGATTCACACCCTGAAAAGAAAAACGAAAAGGAAACTGACAAAGACCATAATCATCCTTTCCCTTTTCATCACCATATTTCTGTCACAAACGATTTTGATTGTACAAGGGCTAACTATCAAGAGTCAAATATCAGCAATCATAGCATAAAAATAATTACTGTATTATGCCTATTCGATAGGGAGTATTCAGAACCTCCAAAACTCAGCAATTACGATTTTGGTGACCCCCCATTTTTAATAATTTCTCTCTTTGAACCCGGAGCAATCGCTTTACGGGGACCTCCCACTATTGTATAAACTTTCCTTTATTTTATGAATGGCTGTGGGTGAAACTTTCCCATATGTTGCTTATTCATACCCAATTCATGCTGTAAAAGCTGATTGAATTAATCAATATTATACAATTAAAACATCTAGTTTAAAAACAATTAAAATGAAAAATTTATTTTTTATAATGGCAATCTCTGCCATCCTATTTAGTTCTTGTGGGAATAATTCAACTATAAAAACAGAAACCCATAAACACGAAGATGGATCAGAACATGTTAACCACAATAATACTTCTAATGTAGCTCCTGAACAGGAGTTGTTTGATATAGATAATGATTCTCTTTCAATTAAAAATGACACTTTAAAAAGTGAACACGAAAAAGAGCATTCACATTCCCATGATGGTGGTCATGAACATAATCATTAATTAGTTACAATTTACCACTAGTGTCCACTAAAAAATAAATATCGTTCTTTGAAATCATTGACAATCTATATTTTACGAGCGTTATAGCTACGTGTCGATTTGAAATCGTTCTTAGTGGAAAATAATCCACGATGAATAATGGCAAATATGTTTTCGCACAGTTAACTGAGTTCCTTCCAAAAAGGGCTTTTGACTGTATTGTAGTTCGCTACCATGGCGATAAATATGTTCGACACTTTAGCTGTTGGAATCAGATGCTTTGCATGATTTTTGGACAACTTACCAACCGTGATAGTCTGCGAGATTTGATTGTAGCCATTGAGGCTCACAGCCAGAAAACATACCATCTTGGATTTGGTAAAAGTGTAACTCGAAGTAATCTTTCAAAAGCAAATGAGAAGCGGGATTATAAGATATTTGAGGAGTTCGCCTATCACCTGATTAATCTGGCACGCAGAAAACGAGAGAATGACAATTTTGAGGTAAAAGGTAAAGTTTATGCTTTTGATTCTTCGACTATTGATCTTTGCCTGAGTGTGTTTTGGTGGGCAAAGTTTCGTAAAAACAAAGGCGGTATTAAGCTTCACACCCTTTTTGATATCACTACTCAAATCCCTGCTTTTATTCATATTACGGCAGCAACAGTTAACGATGTTAACGCCATGGATTATATCCCATATGAGAGCGATGCATATTATATTTTTGATCGTGGGTATGTTGATTACGAACGTTTATACAAGATAGCTATTCTGTCAGCATTTTTTGTTGTACGAGCTAAATCTAATCTTAAATTCCGAAGAATTTATTCCCGTAAGGTAGACAAGGCTAAAGGTGTACAATGTGATCAAATAGGTAAATTGACAGGATTTTATGTCTCTAAGGATTATCCGGAAAAACTCCGCAGAGTTAAATTCTATGACCAAGAAACCAAACGTACTTTTATATTCTTGACCAACAACATGGAACTCTCTGCTGAACAAATAGCTTTACTTTACAAAAATCGTTGGCAAGTAGAGTTGTTCTTTAAATGGATAAAACAACACCTGAAAATAAAATCCTTTTGGGGGACTTCTGAAAACGCCGTCCGAATCCAAATATATACTGCAATTATTGCGTATTGCCTTGTAGCCATTGTAGGCCATGACCTTAAAATAAACCGATCGACCTACGAAATATTACAAATACTTGGAATATCCCTACTAGACAAAACGCCTGTATTTGAGCTATTTACAAATATAGATTACAAAGATGTCAAAGAACTAAATTATAAACAACTGTCCCTCAGCTTATTTTAAGTGGACAGTAATGACAATTTACCATGACTAAATTACATTCAATTACAGGCCATCACGGCCTTATTTTAAAATTAAATTCAAATAAAATGAAACAATTACTATATGCATTTTCACTATCAATCATACTAATTGGTTGTAATCAAACTGCTCCTAAAACTGATGAAGTACATGCTCATGAATCAAAATTACAGCTTACAGAATACAGCAATAAAATGGAGCTTTTTGCTGAAGCCGATCCTTTTGCGGTTGGGAAAAACTCTGGCATACTAGCTCATTTCTCTTGGCTTGAAAACTTCAGACCCTTAATAAGTGGTGATGTCACAGTTTCCCTTATTGTTGGTACGAAAGGTATTAAACAAACCCTTTCACAGCCTGTAAGACCCGGGATTTATAAATTCGAGATACAACCCCAAGTTGCCGGAGTAGGAAAAATAATATTCGACATTAATTCTGTTGATGGAAATTCGCAAATCATTATTAATGACATTATTGTTTATGACAATAAACACGATGCAGAACATGCAGCCGAAGATATAGTAGTTTCAGAAACCAACGCAACTGTGTTTACAAAAGAACAATCGTGGAAAATTGACTTTGCTACTGAGAATCCCAAACTTGAACCTTTTGGTCAAGTTATTAAAACTACCGCTCAGGTTGAGTCTGCCATTGGTGATGAGGTTTTAATGTCGGCTAAAACCAATGGCATTGTAAAGCTTTTTTCTGACGATGTAGTCACAGGAAAAAAGGTAACTAATGGTCAAATTCTTATCACTATTTCAGGTGATGGATTAGCCAATAATAATTCTTCAACCCAATTTTCCGAATCAAAAAACAATTATGAAAAAGCTAAGGCTGATTATGAAAGGGTAAAAGTACTTGCCGATGATAAGATAGTCTCAAAAAAGGAACTGCTGAATGCCAAAAATCAATATGATAATGCAAAAGTAGCCTACGACAACTTGAATAAGAATTTCAATGCATTAGGCCAGAATGTCAAAAGTTTGATGAATGGTTATATCAAACAAGTTTTCGTTCAAAACGGTCAATATGTTGAAGTTGGTCAGCCAATTGTTAGTGTTTCGCAAAACAAAACGCTATTGCTAAAATCTGAAGTTCAGCGGAAATACGCTCCACTTTTAGGAACTATTAGTTCTGCAAATATCCGAACCTTACACAATAATAAGACATATAATCTAGAGCAATTAAATGGTAAGGTTTTGTCCTTTGGCAAAAATATCAATAAGGATAACTATTTAATTCCATTAAGCTTACAGATTGATAATAAAGAAGCTTTTGTATCTGGTGATATTGTTGAGTTATACTTAAAAATGCATAGCTATACTAAAGCTTTAACAATCCCAAATACTGCACTGTTGGAAGAGCAAGGAACATATTTTGTATTTGTACAGGTTCATCCTGAACTCTTTGAAAAAAGAGAAGTGAAAGTGGGTATATCAGATGGATTAAGAACTGAGATAATCAAAGGTGTTGAAGCTCAGGATCGAGTAGTCACCACAGGTGCTATTTTAGTAAAATTGGCACAGGCAACAGGTTCATTAGATGCTCATTCAGGTCATAACCATTAAATCGTACAACTATGTTAAATAATATTATAAAATTTTCACTGAACAACAAGTATCTCGTACTACTTGCTTCGGTGTTGTTAGTAGTTGTCGGGACAAGAACTGCCATAAATATGGATGTTGATGTATTTCCTGACTTTACCTCTCCAACGGTAGTTGTTATGACAGATGCACACGGTATGGCATCGGAAGAAGTAGAGCGTTTAGTAACTTTTCCAATCGAAACTTCGGTTAATGGAGCTACTGATGTACGCAGAGTACGTTCTGTTTCTTCACAAGGATTTTCATTTGTTTGGGTCGAATTTGATTGGGGTACGGATATTTTCAAAGCACGTCAAATCGTAAGTGAAAAACTAATCAGTATCTCATCGCAAATGCCCATTGGAGTAGGACAACCAACTCTTGCACCACAATCTAGTATTATGGGCGAAATATTCTTAATAGGAATACAAGCGGATAGTACAAGCATGATGGATTTAAGAACCATTGCTGAATGGAATGTAAAACCATTGATTTTGGCCACAGGTGGCGTTTCTCAGGTTACTATCATTGGTGGTGACTACAAACAATATCAGGTGTTAGCTAATCCTTACAAGATGAAATACTATGATATTTCTATGTTAGAATTGGCCGATATTTGCACTGGTATAAGTCAAAATTCAGCAGGAAGTGCAGTTAGACAATATGGAAATGAATATGCTGTACGTGGTATGGCTAGAACCGCTGATATTGAAGAATTAGGTAATTCTTACATCAAATCAAACAACGGTAAACCTGTTAGATTAAGGGATGTTGCAGAAGTTAAAATTGGTGGCTCAATAAAGATGGGACATGCTTCTCAGAATGCCTTACCTGCCATTATTCTCTCCATATCAAAACAGCCTAATACCAACACATTGGAATTGACATCAAGTGTTGAGAAGAACCTTCAAGGACTTCAAAAAACTTTGCCTCCCGATGTGGTATTGGACACTAAGATTTTCCGTCAAGCAGATTTTATTGAAACATCTGTAAATAACGTGCAAAATGCATTAATTGAAGGTGGAGTATTTGTTGTCATTATCTTATTCTTGTTTTTAGGTAGTTTCCGCACAACTATTATCTCCCTATTAGCAATTCCATTATCATTGCTTGGCGCAATTTTAGTTCTTAAAGCATTGGGGTTAAACATAAACACCATGAGCTTAGGAGGTATGGCCATCGCTATTGGATCACTGGTTGATGATGCAATTATTGATGTAGAAAATGTCTATAAACGATTACGGCAAAACAAACAAAAATCTCCAGACAAAAGAGAATCGTCCTTCACGGTAGTATTTGAAGCATCAAAGGAAATTCGATCATCAATTTTGAATGCAACTTTGATAATTATAGTAGCATTCTTACCCTTGTTTTTTCTCTCAGGAATGGAAGGGCGCATGTTGCAGCCATTAGGAATATCCTTTATCGTTTCCTTATTTGTTTCACTAATCGTAGCAATGACAGTAACACCTTTGTTGTCATATTTGCTTCTTACTAGCGACAAGTATTTGGCCAAGAATGAAAAGGAAAAATGGTTAGTTCGCAAATTGACTTATTCTTACGAGAAAGCACTTACATGGTCATTAAATCATAAGAGATTGGTTGTTTTTACTTCGCTAGGCTTGTTTGCAATATCACTTGTTACATTTTCTAGTATGGGACGTAGTTTTTTACCAGAATTTAACGAAGGGTCATTGACACTATCGGTAGTAACAAAACCCGGTGCATCATTAGAGGAGAGCAATAAGTTGGGCAATTTGGTTGAAACAGAATTGCTATCAATCCCTGAAATAAATGGAACAGCTCGAAGAACTGGTCGTGGGGAATTAGATGAACATTCACAAACTGTTAATAGTGCAGAAATTGATGCTACATTTCAATTGGATGACAGAACTCGTGATGAGTTTATGGCCGATGTGCGAGAAACAATTGCTCGTATCCCAGGCATTGCAGCAACAGTTGGGCAACCACTTGGTCATCGCATCGACCATATGCTTTCTGGAACAAGGGCAAACATTGCCATTAAACTATTTGGCAACGATTTGAATAAAATGTTCATCATCGGGAATCAAGTGAAAGCAGCAATTGTGGATATAGAAGGTTTGGTAGATGTGAATGTTGACCAACAGGTTGAAATACCACAAATACAAATAAAAGCCAATCGCAATATGTTGGTTGAATATGGGATAACCATTGAACAGTTCAACGAATTTATTGACATAGCTTTTGGTAGTGAGAAACGAGCTGACATATACGAAGGTCAAAGCAGATTTGATTTAGTTTTAAGAATGAATAGTGATTATACCGAAACAATAGAAGGTATTCGAGCTGCATTAATTGATACTAAGGATGGTAAAAAAGTTTCCTTAGACCAAGTGGCAGATGTTGCTTCTGTTACAGGTCCAAGTGCAATAAGCAGGGAGAATGTTCAACGAAAAATAGTAATTGCTGCCAATGTAGCCGAACGTGATTTGCGCAGTGTAGTTGAAGATATTCAGAACAGAATAGATACAAATATTGAATTACCTGAAGGTTATAGAATTGAATATGGTGGACAGTTTGAAAGTGAAGCAAGAGCATCAAAAACCTTGATGTTAACTTCCATTCTTGCAATTCTTATTATATTCCTATTGCTATTTCAAGAGTTTAAAAGTTTCAAGTTAGCAGGCATCATCTTGCTTAATTTACCCTTTGCATTAATTGGAGGGGTTTTCTCAATTTATTTTACATCCGGTATATTGAGTATTCCTGCAATTATTGGGTTTATAACTCTTTTCGGTATTGCAACCCGAAATGGAATACTTCTGATTTCAAATTATCAGAGATTACAAAATCAGGGCGTTTCATTAATCGAAACAATTACTAAAGGCTCATCAGACCGTCTGAATGCTATTTTAATGACAGCTCTTACAGCAGCTCTTGCATTAATTCCTTTGGCAATGCAAGGTGACTTACCGGGCAATGAAATTCAAAGCCCCATGGCACAAGTAATATTAGGTGGTTTACTCACATCTACTTTGCTTAATATTTTTATCGTGCCAATAGTTTTTAGCATCTTAAACAATCGTGGAATTATTAAAACCGAGAAAGCATGAAACATATAATATTAGCTGTAATAAGCATACTGGCGTGCAATTCAATCGTTTTCGCTCAATTTACTATCGACAGTGTTTTGGTTAAGATCGAGAAGAATAATACCACGCTTTCTGCACTGCAAAAAAGAGTAGAAGCAGAGAAGTTGGGAAACAAAACAGGAATTTATCTCACAAATCCCGAAGTAGAATTCGACTATTTATGGGGTAGTCCTTCTGATTTTGGAAATAGAACGGATTTCAGTATTAAGCAATCTTTTGATTTCCCAACCGCATACGGTCATAAAAAGCAAATTGCGAACATCAAAAACGAACAAACTGATCTTGAATATCAAAAGCAACGAAAAAACCTTCTGTTGGAAGCTCGTTTAATCTGTAACGATTTGATTTATATCAATGCCTTAGTATCTGAAATAGTAAGAAGATTGACTCATGCAGAAAGTATTGCCAATTCATATAAGGTAAAGTTTGATGCTGGAGAAACAAATATTCTGGAATACAATAAGGCACAACTCAACTTACTGAATCTGAGTAAGGATTTGGAATTATACGAAATTGAAAGAATTGCTTTATTGGGCGAATTAAGCCGTTTAAATGCAGGTATACCAATGGAATTTACAGCAAGTGAATTTCAACCAACAACAGTTTCGCCCGATTTTGAACAATGGTATCAACAAGCTGAACAAAGCAATCCATTATTAAATTGGTTGAAAAAGGAGATTGAAAAAACAGAAAAAAAAGTCAGTTTAAGTAAGGCAATGAGTTTGCCAAAACTACAAGCCGGTTACATGAGTGAATCTATTGTAGGGCAGGATTTTAAAGGGCTTACCCTAGGTTTATCAATTCCTCTTTGGGAAAATAAAAACACTGTAAAATATGCCAAAGCGAATACTGTGGCATTGGAAGACATGGCCGTTGACAATAAAGTACAGCTTTATAATCAACTAAAAATTCTGCATACAAAGGCAATAGCTCTTCAAAGAAATGCAGCAGATTATCGAACTCAGTTACAATCGTTCAACAATTCCGAATTATTAGAAAAAGCTTTAGAAAAGGGGCAGATAAACCTGATTGACTATATTCTTGAACTATCAATTTATTATGAAAGTGTGAACAATTTGCTTGAAGTGGAAAGGGATATGAACAATACTGTAGCTGAATTAAATCAATATCTGTAATTGAACTATTAAAAAAACATTAAATACAAATCCTTATGTCAGAGCAAAAGAATAAATACGAGAATAAAACCATGTGGGTAGTGTTACTAACTGCCATTACTATGGTAGTAGAAATTATTTTTGGACTGACAACAAAATCAATGGCTTTATTAGCCGATGGCATTCACATGGGATCCCATGTGCTTGCCATTGGTTTAAGTTGGTTGGCCTATATTATTGTAAGGAGAGTTTCTAAGAGCGAGAAGTTCAAAGGAAATTCAGATAAAATACTTTCTCTTTCAGGCTATAGTAGTGGTTTAATGCTATTGATTTTTGCAGGAGTAATAATATTTGAAGCCTTACAGCGACTATACAATCCGGTAGATATTGTTTATAAAGAAGCCATATTGGTTGCCATTATTGGTTTATTGGTGAATATTGCAAGTGCTTTTTTATTGCATCACGATCATGAACATTCCGACCACAATATTCGAGCAGCCTATTTACATGTATTAGCAGATGCCTTAACCAGTTTAACCGCAATACTTGGTTTAGTTGCAGCTATGATTTGGGATATCCCATTTATTGATACCATTGCTGCAATTGTTAGCTCATTGGTTATTGTCAAATGGTCTGTAGGACTTTTAAAGGACTCAGGTTCAGCTTTATTGGACATAAAAAAAGAGGATAAAGGACATAGTCACAGACATGGTCATCTCTAGTCTTCCGTTTACAATGTTTGAAGATTTAATCTAATGATGTTAATGAAGTTAGTTCCCAATGCATAAAAAGAAAAATAGAAATGTTCTTTGCATACTACAATTTGTTGTACCTATGTTGTACCCAACAAAAAAAGCCGACCTGTAAAAAGTCGGCTTTCTGTACTCGAGGCGGGACTTGAACCCGCACGGGCGCGATGCCCATTGGATTTTAAGTCCAACGTGTCTACCAATTCCACCACTCGAGCGCTGTTTCAATAAAAAATCCCGAACCCGACTTGTCGGCCTCGGGATTTGAGCGGGAAACGGGACTCGGACCCGCGACCCCGACCTTGGCAAGGTCGTGCTCTACCAACTGAGCTATTCCCGCGTTTTCCAAATAGCCTTGCGAAAATTTGGAGGTGCAAATGTACTACTTTTTTTAAATTCCAAAAATAAATTCCAAAAAATATTTTACTAATACTGATTTGATTCTTACGATCCCAAGGTTTTTTTGATCTCGTTGAGCTTCATTAGTGCCTCTACAGGGGTTAGTGTATCAATGTCTGTATTGAGAATATCATTCTTAATTTGGTGAAGTAGAGGATCATCCAGCTGTATGAAACTTAGTTGCATATTGTCATCACCGATAGCTGCTATATCCATGGATTCTTCTTTTCCTTGTCTTTCAGAATGTGTTTTTTCAAGGATACTCAGCATTTGTTTTGCCCTTGCTGTCACTTTCTTTGGCATTCCTGCCATCTCAGCAACATGAATTCCAAAGCTGTGTTCACTGCCACCTTTGGTTAACTTTCTAAGGAAAATAACTTTATTACCATGTTCCTTTATGGAGATGTGATAATTCTTTATTCTCTTCATTGTTAGCGACATATCGTTGAGTTCATGGTAATGAGTCGCGAAAAGAACTTTTGACCTGTATGCCTTGTGATTATGTAAAAATTCAGATATTGACCATGCAATTGAAATTCCATCATAAGTACTTGTGCCTCTTCCAATTTCATCTAATAATATCAAGCTACGGTTGGAAATATTATTCAAAATGCTGGCAGTTTCATTCATTTCCACCATAAAAGTAGATTCGCCGGAACTAATATTATCGGATGCTCCAACTCGTGTGAAAATTTTATCCACATAACCAATTTTAGCAGCAGATGCAGGAACCATACACCCCATCTGTGCAAGCAATACAATCAATGCGGTTTGTCTTAATAATGCAGATTTACCTGACATATTAGGACCGGTAAGGATTATTATCTGTTGTTTCTGATTATCCAGATAAACATTATTTGCCACATATTCCTCACCTGGCGGCAAATTACATTCGATTACCGGATGCCTCCCGTTTTTTATATCGATGGAATAATCGTCTGTTAAGACAGGTCGGTTATAATTATTGTTTACCGATACTTTCGCAAATGATGAAAGGCAGTCGAGTTGAGCAATCAATGAAGAATTCAACTGTATTGGAGCAACAAATTCTGCCGCATAATGTACAATCTCTTCAAAGATTTTTTGCTCTAGAGCAATTATTTTTTCCTGAGCACCAAGTATCTTTTCTTCATATTGCTTCAGCTCTTCTGTAATATATCTTTCAGATCCGGTTAGTGTTTGTTTTCTATGCCATTCTTCCGGCACCTTATCTTTATGAGTATGAGTTACTTCAAGATAGTAGCCAAACACATTATTGAAGCCAATCTTTAAGGATGATATTCCTGTATTTTCAATTTCACGTTCCTGAATTTGTTTAAGGAAATCTTTACCGGATGTTGATATTTCTCTCAGTTCATCCAGTTCCTTACTTACTCCTTCGGCAATAATTTTACCCTTATTAATAAGTGCTGGTGGATCATCGTTTAGTTCTTGATTTAATCTTGATGCCAGAGATTGACAAGGGTTTAACTTTTCTGCAGTTTGAACAAGTTCACTTTCATTCTTTTCATTGCAGATATTAATGAGCTCTTCAATCGCTGTTAGTGCACGCTGCAGTTGTTTTAACTCTCGGGGGTTTACCCTTAATGTTACGACCTTTGAAATCAAACGTTCAAGATCACCTATTTTTCTTATTTGTTCATGAACCAATGAAGAAAAGTTTTCATCATTCATGAAATGCTCAACAATGTTTAATCTGTCATTTATTGATTGAATATTCTTAAGAGGAAGAGTTATCCATCTTCTAATTAGCCTCGCTCCCATGGGGGAGTCGGTATTGTCAATTATATCAAGAAGTGTAGTTGCTCCTTGGCTTAATGGGTAAATAAGTTCCAGGTTTCTAACAGTAAATTTGTCGAGCCAAACATAATTACCTTCATCAATACGACTAATCTTATTTATATGATCTAACTTATCGTGATGAGTTTCAAAAAGGTAATGTAAGGCTGCTCCGGCTGCAATAATTCCATTGTTAATGCCCTCAACGCCAAATCCTTTCATAGAATTTGTTTTGAAATGTTTTAACAGCACTTCATTTGCAAAATCAATGGAAAATACCCAGTCATCAAAGAAAGCCAGATAAAATTTATCACCCATTAATTCAACGAATTTCTTTCTGTTTTGACGTTGTACGACAACCTCACTTGGGGCAAAACTTTGTAATAGCTTGTCGATATAATCAATATTTCCTTCTGCAAGATAAAACTCTCCAGTGCTTATGTCCAGAAGTGCAATGCCTGAAATTCCAGATGTAAGATGAACTGCAGCAAGAAAATTGTTTTCCTTTTGCTCAAGCACATTATCATTTAAAGTTACACCTGGAGTTACAAGCTCAGTTACTCCACGTTTAACAATTTTCTTTGTGAGTTTAGGATCTTCAAGCTGATCACATATGGCAACTCTATTACCGGCTCGAACAAGTTTTGGGAGGTAGGTATCTAACGAGTGATGTGGAAAACCGGCAAGTTCAACGAACGAAGCAGCACCATTTCGACGTTTGGTAAGTACAATCCCCAGTATACCTGAAGCCCTGATTGCATCTTCTCCAAAGGTTTCATAAAAGTCACCAACCCGGAATAATAATAATGCATCAGGATATTTTGCTTTGATGGCATTATACTGCTTCATCAAAGGTGTTTCAACATATTTTGTGCTTTTCCCCACAGTAATCAAATAAATTAACGCAAATATACATAAGCTGTTGCAAAAAATTTAGTATTACATTGAATGATTATCATGATGCTGATTATCAACAATTATTTGTTGAATAAAAGTAAAGTATATTGGGTCTGCAACCTTGTATATGATTTAATTTAGAAAACGAATTATGGGAAGAAAACTAACAATGGATGAACTAAACAGGATGTCCGTGGATGATTTCAAAGATTCGGAAAAGGTTCCTGTGGTAGTTGTTCTTGATAATATAAGAAGTCTAAGTAATATTGGTTCTGTATTTAGAACATCTGATGGATTTCGTATTGAGGGGATTCATTTATGTGGTATTACAGCAAAACCGCCTCATCGTGAGATACATAAGACTGCATTAAGTGCTACGGAGTCGGTTGACTGGAAATACTTTGAAAGTACGGAAGAGTCGGTTGTTGAATTACGTAAAAGCGGATATAAAATATTGGCAGTAGAACAGGTTGAAAACAGTATTATGCTAAACGCCTACTTCCCTGAAAAAGGTCAGAAAATTGCACTTATTTTTGGAAATGAGGTTAAAGGTGTTGAAGAAAAAATCATAGAATTGGCTGATAGTTGTATTGAAATTCCTCAGTGGGGCACTAAACACTCATTTAATATTAGTGTTAGTGTAGGCATAGTTTTGTGGGATATAGTGCTTAAATTGAAATAGTTGACTTAATTTGTAACTTAAAATTCTTATTATCGTAAAAAACGTAGTTCTTTGTACATATATCAAGAGAATTTTATACTTTTGCCTTATTAACAAGCGAATATTAGTATATTAGCTAATTAGATAGTTAGAGAGCTATTAATTAAACTTGAAAAAAATAATTTCTACAATAAAAATTACTAACATGAAAAATGCTTATTCTATTTTTTCCAAGGTTTTAGTCTTAAGCCTTGTTATGGCATTGCCATTAACTTTCTTCGCACAAGAAGATGGTGAAAAGAAAGCCGAGAAAAAAACATCATCATTCTCACCTTATTGGTTTGTTGAAGGCGAAATTGGACCTACTTGGTCACATGCTGACTTAAGTCGCTACAATTTTGCACCTGATTTTGGTCACACAAATATCAATGGTGCTATTGGTTTTGGACGTCAACTTACTTCCGTATTTAGTGTTTACGCTGATTTGGAAAGAGGTTTCTTTGAAGGTGAAAAGAAAAATGTACCTACTATGACGGTGCCTAATGCACAATGGGGTAGAGATATGTATTTCGATGCTGATTATTACGGAGGTAATATCAATGTTGGAGTTAACTTGTCAAATCTAATTGCAGGTTACAACGACAGGCTGGTAGACTTTGGAATCCATGCAGGTTTCGGTCAAGCTCAGTGGAAGTCAAGAACATATGACTTAGCTACCGATGCTAGATTATCAACAAACGGTTTTAAAGGAAATAAGTCAGGTGGTACTGCAAAAGGTATTAGCGAACGTAACGTAGATTATACTGTTCCTGTTGGCTTTAATGTTAACTTTAATGTTAGTGATAAGTGGGATATTTACGGTGATTACTCATATACATGGATGGACACAGACTACGCTGATGGTGTAGTTCATGGTGCTATGCAAGTGAAAAATGATGTGTATTCACATTTTAATATTGGTGCTCGTTTCAAATTCGGTGGAAACAAGAATAACAAAATGGCTAAGAACTTTGAAGATGTTCAGCTAGAAGCAATTCCTTCACCACTTGAAGAAAGAGGTGATTCAATTGAAGTTACTATAAAAGGAACATTCCCTCCAAAATATTTTGACAAAAAGGCTGTTATGTGTTTCAAACCAGTTCTTAAATATGACGGTGGTGAAACAGCTTTCGAAACAATGAACTTTAAAGGTGAAGCAGTTGCAGGCGATGGTACACTTGTAAGCTATAGCAATGGCGGTTCTTTCACATATACAAGCAAGATTCCTTATGACCCAGCAATGGATGTAAGTGAATTAGTTGTATCTCCTGTAATTTACACCTATGATGGTGAGGTTTATGATTGTTGTAAATCAGCATTTGAAAATGGAAAAAAAGTAGCTCAGGCTGAAGAAAGAAAGCTTGATGATGGTGTAATCCATACTTCAAAATATTTACGTAATACTGAAGTTCTAGCTTGGGCACCTCATGCTTACGAAAAAGTAACTATCAGCACTGTTCAGTCTGATCTATATTTCATGGTTAATCGTTCAGCACTTAACTGGAGACTTCCTCTTAATAAAGACGAGGAAAATTATGATGCGTTGAAAAACAACATGTCAGATATGGAAAAAGGTTGGGTTCTTGATAACATTACAATCGACGGTTGGGCATCACCTGAGGGTGAAGAAACTTTCAACGAAGGTTTATCACAGCGTAGAGCTGAAACTGCTCAAAAATATATGGCTAAGAAAGTTAAGAAAGCTGCCAAAGATAATGAGCTGATTAATGAAGAAGAAGTAGATTTTGTACTTACTTCAAATGGTCCTGACTGGAACGGTTTCATGAAAGCTGTTAAGGCTTCTGATATTAAAGATAAGAATGCAATTCTAAACGTTGTTAATTCAGCTGATCAAACAAAGAAAGAAGAAGAAATCAGGAATATGATCTTAATTTATCCTGAAATCGAAAGAGATATTCTTCCTCCACTAAGAAGAGCTGATATTAAGGTTAATACTTTCGTTCCAAAGAAAACAGATGCTGAAATGGCAAATCTTTCAACAACAGATCCTGGTCAACTTGAAATGGAAGAGCTTTTCTATGCTGCTACTCTTACTGAAGATAATGGCACTAAAAAAGTTATTTATGCAAATATCATTGAAATCTATCCTAAATGCTGGAGATCAGTTAGTAATGCTGCTGCAGTTGAGTTAGACGAAGGAAATCTTGATATTGCTAAGGATCTTCTTGACAAAGGTGTTGAGTTAAACGAAAACTCATTTGAAATTCAAAATAACTTAGGTGTATATTACATGCTTGTTGAAGATTACAATAAAGCTGAGCATGCATTTAATAAAGCTCGCGAGCTTGGTGGTGATGCAGGATATAACTTAGGTGTTGCAAATATCGCATTAGGTGATTATGCAAGAGCAGAACAACTGCTTTCAGGTGCAAACTGTGATTTCAATAAAGGTCTTGCACAACTTCTTAACGGAAACAACACAGGTGCTGAGAAGACTTTCAAATGTGTTGAACCACAAGATGCTGAAACTCTATACTTGTTAGCTATTACAGCTGCTCGTCAGGATAATAAAGATGCTATGTTAGATTATCTCGGTCAGTCAATTAAAGCTGATGCAGAAGTTGCAAAAAGCGCTGCAACTGACAGAGAATTCTTAAAATACTACGACGATGCTGATTTTATGGCAATCGTTAATATGAAGTAGAAGTTAGATTTTTCATGAATTAAATCCCGGCTTAGGTCGGGATTTTTTTTTGCCATTAAATTTGGAAATACCTATGCTGGGTAGTCTGGCGTAGTAAAGTTAATGAAATGATGTATTAAAACATTTATGGTATTATCCGGTGAACACCGGGAGAATAATACTGATCAATAATATCGATTAACTTGGTATAATCAGAGGTTTTGTGAACAAAATCAATATTATTTGTATCAATTACCAGTATTGGCATATTTGTTTGTTGCTTGATAAATTCAAAATAACCTTCCTGAATTTTCTCAAGATATTCATCTTTAATATCCTGTTCATATGATCTGCCACGCATCCTTATATTCTCCTGTAACTTTGGTGTAACAACATGGAGATATACAAATAAATCAGGTTTTGGCAGTTGACTTAAAATGATATTAAAAAACCTTGTGTAGAGCTTAAATTCGTCTTCTGCAAGAGTTTTTTGAGCAAAAATCAGAGACTTAATTATATAGTAATCACTAATTGTAAAAGATTTAAAAAGATCTTGATTTCCAAGCAAATCCTTTAACTGTTGGAACCTCGATGCAAGAAATGACATTTCAAGAGGGAACGCATATTTTTCCTGATCTTTATAAAACTTGGGCAGGAATGAATTATCCTCAAATTGCTCCAATATCAGCTTTGCATTAAAATCATTTGATATTAATGTTGCCAGTGATGTTTTTCCGGCACCAATATTCCCTTCTATGGCAATAAAATTATAATTCTTCATTAATAGTTTTATATCATTTGAACGTCAGAACTATCATTACACCTTGCTAATAATTCCTCATTTGTTTTTTCAAAGATCGGATGTACATAATCCGGAGATATTTCACAAAGTGGTAGCATCGTAAACTTTCTTTCATGAAGTCTTGGGTGAGGAACTGTGAGATTATCCTGATCAATTACATCATTATTGAAATAAATTATATCAATGTCAATTGTACGTGATGACATTATTTTCTTCTTTCCCACTTGCCTGATACGCCCCAACTCTTTCTCGATATGAAGACAGATATCTAGTACTTTTTCAACCGTTAAGGATGTCGTTATTTTCAATATTTGATTAAAAAATAACTGTTTCGATTTAAACCCCAATGCCTTCGATTTATAAATCCCTGATGTGTTTTCAATTTCACCAACTCTTAATGAAATCTTTTTTGTAGCATCCTGAATGTACTGTAACTTTGGATCAATATTACTACCTAACAATATGTAAACATTATTTAGTCCCAACATCACTAACGAATGAAGTGCAAAGTTAGGAAATCTAATCCCTGAGATTATTATAACTTATTAACAATAGGGAGTATTTTGTAATATTAGGAGTTAGTTTTAACACTAACATTTGACATGGTGTACAGCCTATTTAACAGATTGCGGATTTTTTTATCATACAATCTGTCAGTAGCCCACTTGCCTGTTAAATCGCGTAGATTTCTACCACTACCTCTTTTCACTAGTTTAAACCTGCTGTCAACCAGCTCGTTGTTTAGTTTTTGTGTGGAGCCATAAGCTTTCAAATGCTGGATATGAGCACGAACACCTTGTTCAGGTGTGCTAAATGATAAACCTTTTACACCATTTCCGGTTACACCCAAACCGCAAAAATTATTTTGTTTAGGATCTACATCACCATTAAATCTTAGAAATCCGGTTTCCAAACACATCTGTGTAAACGCAAGTTCTGGATTGACACCTTCGTGCTTTGCTTCCTTTAAGTAAACTTCTGCCAGATTTATAACGAAAGAAGTGTCAGCAGCCTTGTTGTTAGTTAGTAGAAATCTAGCCAATAATGATGCATCAATAAATCCATCATCCATAACTTTTTCAGAAGGAACAACCACGACTGTTTTAATATCTTTAGTTGAAACTACATCTATGTCCACAACAGGAGTGGAATAATGAATTGGAATTTTTAAGCTCAAGTCTACCAGCGTTGTCATTCTTTTCAGCCGATCCATTTTTGGAGTATTTGGGTGATCAGTACTCTCAGAATATGTGTATGAACCAATGCTAAACAAAACAAGAATAAGAGTAAGAATAGTATTCTTGTTGATATTTAGATGGTTATAATTTATTGCTGGCTTTTTAAGCATATTATAAAAATGCTTATTTGTATCAAAATAATATGCAGAATCTGGTTTTAATTATTCACAGTTATTTGTTAATATTGTATCTTTAACAAGAACCCTATTAAAAACTATAAATATGAAACAATTTTTTAAATTTATGTTCGCATCATTTGCGGGAACAATACTTACAATAATAGTTGTATTTCTGATGTTTACCGGAATGATTGCTGCTATCGTTTCCATGTCAGGCGACGAGGAAGTAAAAGTGAAGGATCATTCAATTTTACATATTGCCTGGAGAACTGAGATTTTGGACAGAACCTCAGATAATCCTTTTGAAAATTTTGATTTTGCCACTATGACTTCAAATAAGCCAGTTGGCTTGTATGATATACTCAATAATATAGAAAAGGCTGGTAATGATTCTAGGATTGACGGTATTTTCCTTGATATGGAATCCCTTCCTGCTGGTATGGCAACATCCGAAGAAATTCGTAGTAAGCTTGTGGAATTCAAGGAAACTGGTAAATTCATTGTAAGTTATGCTAATAGCTATGACCAGAAAGCTTATTATCTGGCAAGTGTAAGTGATGAAATATATCTTAATTCTGAAGGTATGATTCTGTTCAAAGGTCTTCAGGCACAACTTATGTTCTTTAAGAACCTACTGGATAAGCTTGAAATAGATTTACAAATAGTTCGTGGCCCGGATAACAAGTACAAAAGTGCAGTTGAGCCATTCTTACTGGATCATGTTAGTGAGGCCAATCGAGAACAAATGGAAACACTGCTGAATTCAGTTTGGGGCAGATTCTTAGTTGCTATCTCTGAATCACGCGGAATTGGTATTGATGAACTCAACCGTATTGCCGATGAATTGGAATTGAATGATGCTCAAAAAGCGCTGGAATACAAGTTTATTGATGGAGCAGTTTATCGTGATGAATTAATAAATATCCTTAAAGAAAAAACAGGTGTTGAAAGTGATGATAAATTAAAATCTATCTCATTTGGAAAATATACAAATGCCAAGGTTAAAGATAAAGAAGGTCTGAAGAAGGATAAGATTGCTATTGTTTTTGCAGAAGGATCAATCGTTCAGGGTAAAACAGATGGTAGTAATATTGGTTCTAAATCAACAGCAGCTGCAATTAGTAAGGCTCGCAAGAATAAAAAAGTTAAAGCTATTGTATTCAGGGTAAATTCTGGTGGTGGAGATGCACTTGCATCTGAGATTATCCGCAGAGAGATTGAATTAGCAACTCAAGATATGCCGGTTATTGTTTCCATGGGGAACCTTGCTGCTTCAGGAGGTTACTGGATTTCAACAAATGCTGATTATATTTTTGCTCAACCAACAACCATAACAGGTTCAATAGGTGTTTTCGGGATCATTCCTAACATGGAAGGATTTATGAAAAATAAGCTTGGTATAAATACAGTTAATATAATGACCAATGAAAACTCTAACTTCATTGATGTTATGAAACCATTGAATCAATTTCAACATGCAAAACTTGATGAACAGATTAATAAAATTTACACTGATTTTACTGAACTTGTTGCAAGTACACGTAACCTGGATGTTGCTTACGTAGATAGCATAGCGAAAGGAAGAGTATGGGCAGGAGTTGATGCGTTGGAGCTTGGTTTGGTTGATGAATTGGGCGGACTGGAAGATGCTATCGCAAAAGCTGCAGAAAAAGCTGAACTCGATGCTTATGGAATAACAACTTATCCTAAGAAAAAAGAATTCATTCAACAGTTAATGGAAGAAATTACCGGTCAGGCAACTCAAACAGTTGTTAAAAGCGAACTTGGCGACTATTATAGTTATTATCAGAATATTAAAACGCTACAGCAAATGAAAGGTGTTCAGGCACGACTTCCTTTCTTTATGGAAATAAAATAGAATTATTTACATTATAGAAAATAAATTAACCACAAAGTAACTTAAGGAATCCCTTTCGTGACTTTGTGGTTTTTTTTTAGAAGGACTGGAGATGTTCCTTCATAAGTTTGATTTTTTCTGCTTTTGGCAGATCATTATCGCCATTATATAACTCACCTACCCAAGAACCATACATAGCATTTGGCAATAGAATAAATCTTCTTCCGAATTCATGTTTCAAACTATCTGTTAAAGCAAATCTTTCATTGTTAGGCTTTCCATCGAAATCATGCAGGAAGTCACCAAGATTATCTCCCATAAGAATAATAATATGATGTGTTTCTTCAACAATTTTCCTTCTTGGCTCTTTATTCGACATATCTGTTTTCATCAAAATATGAGCTTCATCAGCAAATGGGAATCCTTTTTCCATTAGATTCTTCAAGGTAACTTCTTTGAATTCTTCTTTTCTATTGGTTATATAGAAAACATCAACTCCCTGTGATTTAGCATATTGCAAAAACTCAACTGAACCTGCAATCGCTTTCGCAGATGCATCGTTACACCATTCTTTCCAGTATTTTGGATAGCTTGTGTTTTCGATTATAGTTTTAGCTTCAAACGGACTATTGTCGAGAACGGTTTCATCAATATCAACAACAACAGCAAGTCTTTTTGTTAGTCGTGCACTCTTTAATGCATCGTTGAGCATAAACTTTGCCATGTTGTAGGCTTGATAACTCAATGCTCGCTTTTCCGCTGCCTGTTGCTGAAAAAGTGTTGACAGGAGAAGGTAATCATTGTTTGCTATAACGATCTGTTTTTCTTCTTTATGATGGCAGCCATTTGTTATTCCGATTAGTATGCCAATTGCTAATATTTTAATAAGGGTTCTTTTCATCGCTATTAGTTTTAATTCGAACTTTTCCAAAGTCCACTTTGGAAAAGTGTAAAAATAAAAAAAAGGATGTCCCTTTCGAAACATCCTTTAATTTGATTAGTTATAATTTTTATTTGCTATAATCTGCATTTGCAAGTCGAGCATAGTTTCTGTATCTCCATTTAGCATCCTCCTCAGTAAGTGCAAATAGTTTGCGAGCTTCCTCTGGGAATGTTTTTTTAAGTGATGCATATCTAACTTCATTAGCCAGGAACTCTTGGAATTTAGCCCAGTCTGGTTCTTTTGAGTCAAGTACAAATGGATTTTTACCTTCTTCTTCCAATAACGGATTAAAACGGTAGTTATGCCAGTAACCTGCTTCAACAGCAAACTTCTCTTCTTTTTGAGCCCCGCTCATACCGCCTTTAATACCGTGTGCAATACATGGTGAATAAGCGATAATAAGTGATGGACCGGGATAAGCCTCGGCTTCTTTTATAGCTTTAAACGCTTGTGCCTGACTGGCGCCCATTGCGATTTGTGCAACATATACGTAACCGTAAGTCATTGCCATTGCACCAAGATCTTTCTTTCTGATCTTCTTACCAGATGCAGCAAATTTAGCTACAGATCCAGTTGGTGTTGCTTTCGATGCTTGTCCACCGGTGTTTGAATAAACCTCAGTATCCATAACAAGAACATTTACATCATCGCCGGATGCAAGAACGTGATCAAGTCCGCCATAACCTATGTCATAAGCCCAACCGTCACCACCAAAAATCCACTGAGATTTTTTAACCATGTATTGTTCAAGGTCCAGGATCTCTTTAGCTAGAGGATTATCTTCTTTCTGTAAATTAGCTATTACATTTTTAGATGCTTCAACTGATTCTGCTGCATTATCTTTATTCTCAATCCAGTTTTTCATTGCTTCTTTAGACTCAGCAGAAGATACATCATTGATAGCTTCTTTCATCTTAATTTCAAGACGGTCTCTTAGTTTTCCAACACCTAGGGCCATACCGAAACCAAACTCAGCATTATCTTCAAATAATGAATTTGCCCATGCTGGTCCTTTACCACTTTCTTCGTGTTTACAGTAAGGAGTTGCAGGTGCAGAACCACCATAAATAGAAGAACAACCTGTAGCATTTGCAATCATCATTCTTTCACCAAATAACTGTGTAATAGTTTTGATGTAAGGTGTTTCACCACAACCAGCACAAGCTCCTGAGAACTCAAATAATGGTTGAGCAAACTGACTGTTCTTTACACTCTTGTCTTTAGCTACAACATCTTCTTTGTAACCAACTTCTTCGTGCATATAGGTCCACCTATCAATTTGATCATACTGAGATCCAATTGGTTCCATAACAAGTGCTTTCTCTTTGGCAGGACATACATCAACACAAACGCCACAACCTGTACAATCAAGTGGGCTTACCTGGATACGGTATTTGTACGCTTTTAACGGTCCTGCTCCCTGAATAATTTTAGTTCCTTCAGGTGCATTTTCAGCTTCTTCATCTGTTAATAAAAACGGACGGATAGCAGCGTGAGGACATACATATGAACATTGGTTACACTGAATACAATTATCTTCCATCCATTCAGGAACGTTTGTTGCAACACCGCGTTTTTCAAAAGCAGTGGTTCCGTTAGGGAATGTTCCGTCTTCACGGCCATTAAATGTACTTACTGGTAGTGAGTCACCATTTTGACTGTTAATTGGCTCAACAACATTTTTAATGAAGTCTGGTAGATTCTTGTTGTTTTCTTTAGGTACAACAACAATATCTTTCCATTCAACAGGAATATCAATTTCAATAACCTCACCACCATTATCAACAGCAGCGTAGTTCATGTTTACGATTTCCTCACCTTTGTTACCATAAGTCTTCATAATAGCAGTTTTCATTTCCTTAACTGCATCTTCGTAAGGAATAACTTCAGCTACTTTAAAGAAGGCGGATTGCATAATTGTGTTGGTTCTGTTACCAAGTCCAATTTCTTCAGCAATCTTTGTTGCATTGATGATATACATTTTGATATCATGCTCTGCGAGATATTTTTTCATATGATCTGGAAGACGATTTTTAGTTTCGTCGACATCCCAGATACTGTTTAACAAGAAAGTACCACCATTTTTAAGTCCTTTAAGCATATCATATTTTTCAAGATATGCAGGAACATGGCATGCAACAAAGTTTGGAGTTCCAACCAGATAATGTGAGCGGATTGGGTCATCACCAAATCTAAGATGACTAATAGTAATACCACCTGATTTTTTAGAATCATATGAGAAATATGCCTGACAATATTTATCAGTTGAACCACCAATAATTTTAATTGAGTTTTTGTTCGCACCTACTGTACCGTCAGCACCAAGTCCATAGAATTTAGCTTCATATGTTCCTTTTGGAGAAACACTGATTTCTGGTAATAATGGAAGAGATGTGAATTTAACATCATCAACAATACCTACCGTGAAACCATTCTTTGGTTTTGCTGCAGCAAGGTTATCATATACACTGATAATCATTGCAGGAGTAGTATCTTTTGAGCTAAGGCCATAACGTCCGCCAATGATCATAGGAGAATTTTCTTTTTCGTAGAATAGGTCTCTTACATCAAGATAAAGAGGTTCGCCATTGGCACCAATTTCTTTTGTTCTGTCAAGAACAGCAATTCTTTTTACTGTTTTTGGGAAAACTTTCATGAAGTATTTTTCTGAGAATGGGCGGTAAAGATGAACTGTAATGAGTCCTGCTTTTTCACCATTAGCATTCTTATAATCAATAACCTCTTTTATAACCTCAGTTATGGATCCAATAGCAACAATAATATTCTCAGCATCTTCAGCACCGTAATATGTGAATGGATGATATTCACGGCCGGTTATCTTTTTAATTTCCTGCATGTATTCCTCAACCTGATCTGGAATATCATCATAGAATTTAGAAGCAGCTTCTCTTGACTGGAAGTAAATGTCAGGATTTTGAGCTGTACCTCTTGTTACAGGGTGTTCTGGGTTAAGAGCATTGTCTCTGAAACGCTGAAGCGCATCATAGTCTACTAATTTAGCCAAAGCGTCCTGGTCCATAGCTTCGACTTTGAGCAACTCATGAGATGTTCTGAATCCGTCGAAGAAATGAATAAAAGGAACTCTTGTTTTGATAGCTGTAAGGTGAGCTATACCCGCAATATCCATAATTTCCTGTGCACTGCTTGTAGCAAGCATTGCGAAACCCGACTGGCGTGTACTCATTACATCACTGTGATCACCAAAAATTGACAATGCCTGCGCTGCAAGGCTTCTTGCACTTACGTGAAATACGCCTGGCAATAATTCGCCAGATATTTTATACATATTAGGGATCATCAGGAGTAAGCCCTGAGAAGCAGTAAATGTACTGGTTAAGGCACCAGCTTGAAGTGATCCGTGAACCGCACCCGATGCTCCACCTTCTGATTGCATTTCTGCAACTTTGACTGTTTCACCAAAAATGTTTTTCTTTCCGTTGGCAGCCCATTGGTCAATGTATTCTGCCATGTCGGATGATGGAGTAATAGGATAAATTGCAGCAACTTCGCTGAACATATAAGCGATGTAGGATGCTGCAAAGTTACCTTCACATGTTATAAAGTTTTTCTTTCCGTCCATGATTTATATTTTTAGAAAGTAGTAAAAATTTTCGTTTTTATAATTCTCGCGAAATTACTCATTTCGATAAATTTAATGGCCTATTTAGCCAATTACTTACCCCAAAATATGCAATTTAAAATCAATTTAGATTATAAGATGTTAAAACGGAAATGAAAATATCGTAAATTTGAACCGGTGATAATTAATGCTATAAAATAACTTTATATGGACCTCAAGACAAAATACTTAGGACTCGAATTGAAGAACCCGATAATTGTTGGTGCAAGTAATCTTGTAACAGATCTCGGAACTATTAGAAAACTTGAAGATGCAGGAGCTGCAGCAATTGTTTACAAATCATTATTTGAAGAACAAATCCACCTTGAAAATTTGGAACTGGATCAAACAATGTCAGGTCATGGTGAGCGCCATGCTGAGATGTCATCAGCCTTTGATGATGAATTTGACGGTGGCCCAGAAGAGTTTCTGTTGAATTTTGCAGATGCTAAAAAAGCAATAGATATTCCTCTAATTGCAAGTTTAAATGCAATTTATGATGATACATGGGAAGAGTATTCTAAAAAACTGGAAGCTGCAGGTGCTGATGCAATTGAGTTGAATTTTTACAGCAATCCTAAGGATTTTGAATTGGAAGGGCGTTCTATCTTGAATTCAGAGCTTGATATTATTGAAAGAGTGAAAGCGGTAGTAAATATTCCTGTAAGTGCAAAACTTAGCCCATTCTACACAAACATATTGTATACTATTAAGGAAATGGATAGAAAAGGTGTTGATGGGTTTGTGTTATTCAACAGACTATTCCATCCTGATATCAATATTAACCTTGAGAAATTAAGCTTCCCATATAATCTGAGTTCAGAGTATGATGCACGATTACCATTACGATATGTAGGTTTACTGTATGATAATATCGATGCCGATATCTGTGCAAACAGAGGCGTATTTACAGGTGAAGATGTTGTTAAGATGATTCTTGCTGGTGCAAATGTTGTTGAGGTTGTTAGTGCAATTTATAAGCATGGACCACAACAAATTACTAAGATGCTCGAAGATATGGAAATCTGGATGGCTAATAAGCAGTATGAAAATCTAGAGGATTTCAGAGGAAACCTATCGAAGAAAAATATCAAAGATCCTTATGCATATCGCAGAGCACAATATGTAGATATCCTAATGAAATCATCAGAAATTTTTAAAGATTATCCAATATAGATAATAGATATTTCTAAAAGAAAAAGGCTGCGATTTTTAAAATCGCAGCCTTTTTTTTCTATTTTTAGTTTTAGTCTTTTCCAAAGTTCTATACTCTGGAAAAGACTAAAACTTCCTACCAATGCAGCTTATGATAATCAAATGTTTGATTTTCACCGAAATGTCTGATTTTGGCAGCAATAATATTGAAAATATCTAGATCATTCTTTTTGAAAAATGCAATCGCATGGGGTTTATTTTGAATCGCATCAGCTAGTAGAATTAATAAATCAAATTCATACTTTCTGAGCCAATCGTAAGCCTGTGGCTTATTATCGATTGCCCCATCTAATGCAGCAAATTGAGGAAACTTGTTCTTCATGAGCCAATCGATTGCCTCTCGACTTCCTTTTATACCACTACTTAGCGCAGCTAGTTCCGGATAACCGTTTTCCAGCAACCATTTATAAAATGGCTCTCCTTCTTCGCTGAATGTCTCACCAAAAGCAAGTAGTATTTTTGCCGGATAGTCTAGCATCTTAATGATTAATAGTTAATCAAAATTATTAAAAATATATGATTAATACCTGTCGATACAGTTAAGATCTTTGAAAGCAATCTTTAGTCTTTCAACCATAGATTGTTCACCAGCTCGTAACCATTTCCTTGGATCATAATACTTTTTATTTGGTATATCATCGCCATCGGGATTTCCTATCTGACCCTGCAGGTAATCATGATATTTTGCTTCATACTCGCGAACGCCATCCCATGCTGCCCATTGTGTATCTGTATCAATGTTCATTTTGATTACACCATAAGAAATAGCTTCTTTAATTTTTGCAGGTTCGGAACCTGATCCACCATGGAAAACAAAATTTACAGGATTGAATCCTTTGTTGTATTTTTCACTTATATAAGCCTGAGAATTTTTCAGGATAACTGGTTCTAACTTAACATTACCTGGTTTATAAACACCATGAACATTACCAAATGCAGCAGCTATTGTGAAATTAGGGCTGATTTCTGAAAGAACTTCATATGCTCTTGCAACTTCTTCTGGCTGAGTATAAAGCTTTGAACTATCGATATTGGTGTTGTCAACGCCATCTTCTTCGCCGCCTGTAATACCAAGTTCGATTTCCAGAGTCATTCCCATTTTACTCATTCTCTTAAGATATTTTGCACAAATCTCAAGGTTTTCTTCAAGCGGCTCTTCACTTAAATCAAGCATATGTGAGCTGAACAATGGTTTACCGGTTTCTTCAAAATGCTTTTCACCTGCATCCAGTAATCCATCAATCCATGGTAATAATTTCTTTGCTGCATGGTCTGTATGAAGAATTACAGGAATTCCGTATAGTTCAGCTAATTTATGTACATGTAATGCACCTGAAACTGATCCTGCAATTGCAGCAGCTTCATTTTCATTGGAAAGGCCTTTGCCAGCGTAAAATGAACCCCCTCCGTTTGAGAATTGAACAATAACCGGAGAATTTACTGCTTTTGCAGCTTCCATTACTGAGTTTGAAGAATCGGTACCAACTACATTCACAGCTGGTAATGCAAAGTTATTCTGCTTTGCTATATTGAAAATTGTGTTTAGGTCATCGCCAAATGCAACTCCGGGCTTAACTTTATCTGAAATTCTTTGTGACATAGTATTTAAAGTTTAATTTTTATCAGTCAACAAAATTATGCTTATTAATTCATTCATACCAACAATTGAGGCCAACAATCAATAATAATAACTAACAAAGAGTAGGAGAAATTGTACTTCCGCAATCGTTTTATATGCTATTTTAATCATTCTTTTTAAACAATTCCAGTTGTTTCTGAACCATTGTCAGAAGCTCATTCTTATTTATGGGTTTTGAAATATAATCATTGAAACCGGCATCCAGATACAAATCTTTGTCATTGGCCATTGCATAAGCTGTTTGAGCTATAAAAGGAGTGTTATTTGTCCAGTTATATTTTTTCCTCATTTCAATCATTAATTTCATTCCGTCCCATGGTGCAGGAAGGTTCATATCCATAAGAAAAACATCAAAATATTGATTTTTTTTGTCTGCTGCAGCAAGTTTTTTTAGAGCATCATCGCCATCAACTGCTGTTGTAATTTTTCCGGCATTTTTTAGCATTTTTTCAATAACCATCCTGTTCATCCTGTCATCTTCAACAACGAAGATATTTATCTTGCCAAATACCGGAGCGCTAACAATTGAAGCTTCCTGCTGTATAACATTGTCCTTGATATCTTCTTTTTTTGCCGAGTTATTTTCAGAAACAGAATCAGGTGAACATTTAAGAGTCATTAATATTTTGGTACCTTTTCCCGGTTTCGATTTGATAAGCAAGGTGCCGTTCATTAAGGTAATTATTCTATGTGCCAGTATTAATCCCAGACCATGGCCTTGATAAGTTAAAGAACTTCCATGCTTAGTGTAATCAAACGAATCATTAAGCATTTTCAGAGTTTCCTCATCGATACCAGTTCCATTGTCTTTAATTTCTATCTCAACAATATTTAAATCAGGCTTGTGTTTTGCATTTAATGTTACAAACCCTTTCTTTGAATATTGAATTGCATTTTCAAGAGCAATGGATATTGATTTGATAAGGTTTTCATTATCAGCATATACAACAGGGATACCTGATTCTGCTTTTGCTTTGAAAATGAGCCCTTTGTCTTTTGCCTTCATGGTGAAGTCCTTTTCGAGAGATGCAATAACATCTGTTATATTGCAGGGTTTCATTTTTAACTCAAGAATGTTTGCTTCAATACTTGAAATATCAATAATATTGGTGATCAAACTCATGAGTTTTACACCGGCTTCCTGGATGTTTTTTGCAAATTCATACAGATCTTCATTTCCTTTTAATGCGAGTTCTGTTTCCAGGATATTTGAAAATCCCATAATCCCACTTAATGGAGTTCTTATTTGATGACTCATTGTTCCCAGAAAAGCATTTTTTAAATAATTTGCTTCTTCTGCTTTACGGAGAGTTTTGCGGAGTTCGACTATTTCATTACTGGTTTTCTCCAATTCAATAGCTCTTTCATAAGTCTTTTCCATAATTGCCTGCTGGAGATCATCATTGAATTTCTGAAGTTTGGCATTGGAAGCTTCAAGTTCTTGATTTTTACGTGATTCGATTAAAGCATATCGTTTTATAAGAATCTTAATGTAAATATAAAATCCTGATACAATTAATATAAAAGCAATAATTACGAAGAAACTCAGATATCGTAATCCCAGAATTCTGGGTGTTTCATTTACTGCTAGTATTGAATTCAGATGCTCTGACTTCAATAGTTCGTTATTCTCTTTTTTTACTCTGTCAAACAGAACTTTTTGTGATTCCAGATAATGGTAAGCAGAATCGTAATTTCCTTTGTTTTCATGAATTGTTGCCAGCCAATTATAGATATTTAATAGTTGTGTTGGTGAGGTTGTGCTATCGCTTGATGCAATAAATTCTTTTGCATTTTTTTTTGATTGTTCTGGATCAACTTGAAAATAGTAGTAGGCAAGTTGATAAACAATATCTTTTCTCTCATTATGTGATACTAACTCACGTTGATTTTCAAGACTGTCGATTATCAATGCTGCCTGAACATTTGATATTTTTTCCAGCTTATCAGCTTTGCCAAATGCAACGGATGAAATCACTATAAAGAGAATGAATATTGATCTCAAATATTTCATAGAAAGAATGCGGATTAACACTCAAAGATAAGTTATTTTATTTCTAAAAAAACATATGTAGATAACCATATTTTTAGATTTTTATATCTTTACGCCTCGACTATAAACCAAGACATGTTTAAGTGTCTATAAATCTGTATTTTAAATATTTTTTATGATCAAAAAGATACTTGTTGCTAACAGGGGTGAGATTGCTATAAGAGTTATGAGAAGTTGTCGGGAGATGGGCATCGAGTCGGTGGCCGTATATTCAGACGCTGATCGTACCTCTATGCATGTTCGTTATGCTGACGAAGCATTTAATATAGGACCCGCTCCCTCAACTGAAAGCTACCTTAGAATTGACAAAATTATCGAAGTTGCCAAAAAATGCGGAGCTGATGCAATTCATCCCGGATATGGTTTCTTATCTGAAAATGCAGAATTTTCAGACAGATGTAAAGAAGAAGGAATAATATTTATTGGGCCTTCATCCTATGCAATAAATACCATGGGAGATAAAATTACTGCAAGGCTAAAAATGCAAAGTGCAAATGTTCCTGTTGTGCCTGGTACAGCAGAACCTATTGTAGATTTGGATGAAGCTGTGAAAGTAATAATGGATATTGGATTGCCCGTAATGATTAAAGCAAGTGCTGGTGGAGGTGGTAAAGGTATGCGCCTTGTCACTAAAGAAAAGGATATTATTTCTGCGGTTACATCTGCAAAATCTGAGGCGAAGGCATCATTTAGCAATGACGCAGTTTATATTGAAAAATATATTAATTCACCTCACCATATAGAATTTCAAATTGTTGCTGATAATCATGGAAATTGCGTACATTTATTTGAGCGTGAATGCTCTGTTCAAAGGCGACATCAAAAGGTAGTGGAAGAAACTCCATCACCAATTATGACTGATGCTGTAAGAGCTGAAATGGGAAAACATGCTGTTGCTGCTGCGAAAGCTGTGGATTATTCCGGTGCCGGTACTATAGAATTCATTGTGGATGATGATCTGAATTATTATTTCCTTGAGATGAATACACGACTACAGGTTGAGCATCCTATCACTGAAAGGGTAGTAGGGGTTGATCTTGTTAAAACACAAATAAATATTGCCAATAATCTTCCTCTTGAGTTTAAACAGGAAGACCTGAGACAAAAAGGGCATGCAATTGAAGTTAGGATTTACGCTGAGGATCCGGATAATAACTTTATGCCAAATCCAGGTAGGATTCAGCATATGACGGAGCCTTTAGGACTTGGTGTTAGACATGACGGATATGTTTATACCGGGTATGAGATACCTATTTATTATGATCCGATGATCTCAAAACTAATTGTTTGGGCATTAACTCGTCAGGAAGCAATCGAAAGACTTCGCCGCGCACTTTATTCATATAAAATTACAGGAATAAAAACTACAATTCCATTCTTGAATCGAATTCTGGATGTACCTGATTTTATCAAGGGAAAATACAATACACACTTTATTCAGGATAATGAAAAGCTTCTTCAACCTGTTAAAAAAGCACCTCAGAGATTGAAGGACATTGTTGCGATTGCTGCCTTTGTTGATCACGTTGACAATCTTGAACAATATAAAGATTTAAGGTATTGCAAACCAACTGACGGTAAGTGGAAAGCATTTGGCAGGACTAAAAATGTTTCAAGGTTATAAACTACATTAAGAAATTAGTATGAGTTACGAAATAAAAGTAGACGATAAGGTTTCGGATATTAGAATAATAAGCAGGAATGAGAGTATTGTTGAAATAGAAGTTGGCGGTAAGGTGTACAAAGTTGATATTGTGGAGGTCGAAAAAGGAATATACTCTGTGATATACAACGGCATTTCCTATAATATTGAACTTACATCCGACGATAAGAAAAAATACTCAGCTACCACATTATATAATTCATTTGATGTGGATATAATTGATCCTGAGGCCAGGTATAAAAACAGCCGTAAAAAATCGGAAGATGATGATCACGCATATATTTCCACACCCATGCCGGGCAAGGTCGTTAAGATTCTTGTTAAAGAAGGAGATAAGGTTAAAGGTGGAGATACGGTAATTGTGGTTTCGGCCATGAAAATGGAGAGTGAGTACAAGGTTGTGAAAGACAGAACCATCACCAAAGTAATGGTTAAAGTTGGAGATAATATTGAGGGTGATCAACCACTAATCATGTTGGATTAAGAATCTACATCTGGTAAAATAAAAAAGAAATAATTGAAAACAATTACGAAGATATGTCACTGAGAACAAAAATAGAAATACTGGAAGAAAAAAGTAAATCTGCTGAACTAGGCGGAGGCCAGAAACGAATTGATAAACAACATGATGCAGGACGACTAACTGCTCGTGAGCGAATTGACCATTTGCTCGACGCTGGAACATTTGTTGAAATAGACAAATTTGTAACCCACCGTTGTACTGATTTCGGGATGGAGGAGAAGAAGACTCTGGGTGATGGTGTTGTTACCGGATATGGAAAAATTGAAGGTAGACTTATGTATGTTTTTGCTCAGGATTTTACTGTGGCCGGCGGATCATTAAGTCGTGCTAACGCAGATAAAATTGTGAAAATTATGGATCTTGCCATGAAAATGGGTGCACCTGTGATCGGTCTAAATGATTCAGGTGGTGCGCGGATCCAAGAAGGTGTTGAGAGTCTTGCTGGTTATGCTGATATCTTTTATCGAAATGTTAGAAGTTCTGGTGTAATCCCTCAGATATCTGCTGTGCTCGGTCCTTGTGCCGGTGGTGCTGTTTATTCACCTGCCATTACCGATTTTATCCTAATGGTTAAGGAAACATCATTTATGTTTGTAACTGGCCCAGATGTGATTAAAACGGTTACAAATGAGGATGTTACAATGGAAGAGCTTGGTGGTGCTATGACTCATAATAAGCAGTCGGGAGTTGCACATTTTACCGCAGAAAATGATGAACAGGCCGTAATGATGCTCCGTGAACTCATGAGTTTTCTTCCTTCCAATAACATGGAAGATCCTCCTCAGAAGGTTTGCACTGACGATCTGGAAAGAGTAGAGATGAAGTTGGATGATGTGGTTCCGACTGATCCAAATAAACCGTATAATATGATGGATATCATTATGCCGGTTATTGATAATAATCACTTTTTGGAAGTTCAGCCTCACTATGCTCAAAATATAATAGTTGGTTTTGCGCGTATCGCCGGAAAACCCGTTGGTATTGTGGCGAATCAACCAAGTGTACTGGCCGGTGTGCTTGATATTGCAAGTTCTCAGAAAGCTGCTCGTTTCGTCCGCTTCTGTGATTCATTTAATATACCTCTTATAACTTTTGAAGATGTTCCGGGATTCTTGCCTGGAACCGCTCAGGAATTTGGTGGAATTATTAAACATGGTGCGAAACTTCTTTATGCTTTTGCAGAAGCCACAGTTCCAAAAATTACAATAATTACGCGTAAAGCCTATGGTGGTGCTTATGATGTGATGTCGAGTAAGCATATTGGTGCTGATGTGAATTACGCTTACCCAACCGCTGAGATTGCTGTAATGGGTCCTGATGGTGCTGTTAATATTATTTACAGAAATCTTCCTGAAGAGGAACGCAAAGAAAAAGTATCAGAATACAGAGCTAACTTTGCTAGTCCATATAAGGCTGCCGCATTGGGGTATATTGATGAGATAATTTATCCGCATGAAACCAGGAAAAAAATTGTTCAGGCTTTGGATATGACTAAAAATAAAACTGACAATACTCCTCCAAAAAAACACGGGAATATTCCATTGTAGGAGAGTCAGTATCTAAAATTACATTTGGCGGGTATTTCATGTATTTCTGCATTATGCAGAATATGAATTTATGAAATACCCGCTAAATTTTTGTGTAGATACTATTTTACAGAAATCAATCTGTTAATTTTATTGTTTGGGTATTCAACACTAATGAGGTACATGCCTTTTGCAAGATTGCTAACGTTAAATACATTAAGTGATTGTGGATTAAGGGTTTCCTTAATTTTTCTTCCTGACAAATCAAAAACAGTAAGAGATACAGCTTTATCATCAACCGCGATGTTAATTACTGAAGAAGAAGGATTTGGGTAGCATCGGGTATTAACTTCCTGAGAAGTTTCATCGATACTGGTATTTTCATAACCATAAACCATAATATTGTCAATTTTAATGGTTCCTTCCGCAGTTACTTCATTTCCATTCATATCAAGGTTAGAAGTTGGGATCCATGCCAGATCGAGCCCAATATCAGGGTTGTTTGCTTCTTCAGGGAGTGGAATGTCAATTATTTGTCCAGTTGTCCAGTCGTTCGCAATAGTAAATTCTGAATTTGGAACATCAGCCCATTCACCATCACCTAGGCGCCACATAACTTTCCAATCTGCAGGCCCCGGATCGTTATTGGTTGATCGCATTTGTGATGATACTGTGAAATGTCCATAATTAGCAGCTTCGAGTTTTATAGATAAAAACTTGTATGCGGAGGCATTTTCCCAGTTCGAGGTTGTGGCAGCTGAGTCACCATTTCCATCGACTCCTTTTTTTAGTATCAATGGATAATCATTGTTACCATCCATATCTTCCATTCGAATACTATATGAAAGATTATTATCAAGTCCGGTATTCGCATTAAATAGATTTTCAACACCTCCCGGGAATTCAAATCCCGTGATTAGCACTTGTGCATTTAGGCCAAAGCCCATTAATAACATCAATGTAAATAGGTAATTTTTTTTCATGTATAAAGTGATTTGTTTATTAATAATTCGATATGTATAGCTTTGCATATCGTCGGCAAAATTAAATTTCTTTTTAAGTAAAAAGTAGTTTAGTGTTAAAAAATTCACATAAAATTTTAGGATGTCTTTTTTATCAATATTATTATAAAAAAAAAGAGCTGCCCAGTTGCCCGGACAGCTCAAATTACTAAGCTCTATTAGTAATCAATAGTGTTTTGGTTGATTCAGTATTGAATCAGAGTTTTAGCTTTATTTTAATACAATAAAATTCTTATGTGAATAAGCGCCACGTTCGGTTATTATGCTAATAATATATTGACCTTCCCAAAGGTTTTTAGTGTCAATTTTTATTGTTTCAAGTGAGCCAGTTCCAGCCCCATGAATGGTATTAATAGTTTGCCCTACAATATTTTGTATTGTAATCGTGTAATTCTCATTATTGATTATTGTAAAGTTTACATTTAATATGTTAGTAACAGGATTTGGGAATACATTAAATTCTGTTGTTATAATTTCATCGATACCGGTACAATCATCAATAGTAATTGTTAGCAATTCAGATGTTCCTTCGCAGTCATCACTAATTGATTCTACAACCTGTACTGTACCATCTCCGGGTACACCCCAAAGAACATTAATCATATATGTTTCTGTGCCGCTGATTATTTCTCCACCTGTAACTGTCCATTCATACGTACTTCCTGTATTATCAGTAGTTGAGTATTCAGATTCATCCTCATCACATACTAATGTAAGTCCTGTTACCTCAGGTGAGGGTGATTCAGAAATAGTTATTTCAAGAGGAGTTGATTCATTTCCAATACCACATTGGTTTTCCCCCTGAGTTGTAAGAGTTGCAACACCGCTAAAATCCGAAGACCATTCGATTGAAATTGTTTCGCCGCTTCCTGTGATAGTTCCGGCATCAGCAGGCAATAAGTTCCAATACAATGTGTCAGCTCCAAAGATTGGTTCAGTAGTATATTCTGATGTAGAACCAGCGCAAGCAGCAGTAGGTCCTTCAGGAGTATACCCTTCATCAGGAGTGAACTCAACAAATATATAAGGTGTTCCAATCATATTTTCAGAACATGTTCCTGTTGATCCTGTTACAGTATAAATTCCCTGATCGGTATGAACCCCAAAACTCAAAGGACTGCCTGTTCCTGCAATAATTGTTCCTGTTGTTGCTCCTTCATAGAACAATTCATAATCAACGCCTGTTTCTGATCCGTCAAGAGTGATCTCAATTCCAGGATCACCTGAACAATAGCCACCACCTTCATTAAGTACAAACATTGCAGGGTTAAAGTTTAATGTACATGATAGGTCAGGTGAATATGGACCATATCCACACATATTATTTGCCATGACTTTAATGGTATAGGCTCCTGTATAGCTTGGATCTGAAACAAATTCCCCATCTGTTCCTGTACCTGATATGGTTCCGGCACTTGCTGGATCTACCGTCCAAACATAAGAGTCAGCACCAGAAACAGGTTGAGTTGTGTATGTTTCAATATCACCGGCACACATAGCTGTTAATCCGGTTGGCTGATCAGGTGCAATTGGATTATCAATTACTGTAATCATATCAGCCTTGTATTCAGTGTCAGTCATTGATCCATCAGAAACTTCAAGTGTTACATCATATGTTCCAACGGTATTGTATGTGACCGTAGGATTTTGATCAGTTGATGTTGCAGGAGTTCCACCTTCAAATGTCCAGTTCCAGGAAGTAATAGATCCTTGTGACATATCTGTGTAAACTACTGTATTACCTGCACAAACACTATCTGTACTAGCTGAGAAATCTGCGCCAAATTGTGCTTCCCTTGTAATAATTGTTCCTTGTGATCCACAGGTAAAAAGAGCAGAACTTTCAGTTTCTCTTAATCTGTATAGACTAGAAGTTCCGCTACCGTTATGTTCAAATGCCCAGTTTGCACCAAAATCTGTGGTTACATAAATATTTTCATCAGTGCCACCAATATATCCGGTACCGTTTGATAATGCATGAGTTGCATAAAAATTTTCATATCCAGTGGTGTAGGTCGACCATGTGGTTCCTCCATCAGTTGTTGCGAACATTTTTTCCTCTCCACCAACTACTCCAAAGTTAGCATCAGCAAAGTCAACACCAAATAGCATTGCAGGAATAGTTGATTTAACTGTCCAGTTATGACCTCCATCAGTTGAGATATATACATTACCACCTGTCCCAACGGCATAAATAGTGTTTTGGTTGGCATAACTTAAACCCATAACCGATGCAGTAGCTATTCCTGAAGTGGCTGGTACCCATGTGTTCCCACCGTCACTAGTAATGAAAACAGCTTGATCAGTTGATGAATTCATTGATGCAACAGCAACACCATTATTTGCATCCCAGAATTCTACATCTTTATAATACCATGCATTTGCACCTACATTAATAGGAGTCCATGTTGTTCCTCCATCGGTTGTTTTAATAAAATAGTCATTCCAACCTGCTGCAAAACCAACAAGATCGCTAGTAAACCAGATTCCCTGCAGACCATCTATATCTCCTGAAGTGGGTAAGATTGTTGTCCAGTTATCACCACCGTCAGTCGTTTTAATTATAACACCATCTGCGTTATAAGTATATTGCATTCCACATGCATAACCAATGGTGCTCTGGCTTGGAGGGAAAGTCATTCCATAAAGGATAAATGTTGTACTTGTGCTTGTTACGTAATTCCATGTTTGTGCTACTAATTGAGCTGAAAAAATGGAAATAATAAAAATTAATGTCAATGATTTTTTCATGGTCTTATTTTTTTTGATTTTGGTCACTTGATTTGTTTTCTTCTTTTTTACCGAATGATTCATAAATTTTTCGAAGAGCACTAGCCTCATCTTTTTTTGTTTCGATTAGCTCATCGAGTTTTTTATTCAATGATTCAATATCCTTATTGTTTTCTTTAGTCATATCTGTAGGATGATTTTTCACAACAAAAGAACTTCTCTTTTTCTCAATAATCAATTTATTAGAGCATACAATACACGTACTATAGCATTACATATACTATACAAAGCATCGTAACAATCTAATAAACAGAACTATGATAAATAATGCTTTAAGGTTTGGATTTCTTTATTGGATAAAACTTCAGGAGATTTTATGCTTAAACAGATATGATATTTTACATTTTAGTTAGAAAGGCAACAAGATTATCATCTGAGATTAGTCCTAATTTTTTGCGCAATCTATATCTGGCAACAGTAATACTATTAATCGACTGGTAGGTTATTGCCGCAATCTCTTTGGTGGTCATATTTAATCTGAAAAAAGCACACAGCCGAAGTTCATTTGGAGTTAGGTCGGGATAATTAGTATTAAGTTTTTTATAGAATCCGGTATAAACTTGTTGGAATCTGATTTCAAATTCTTCCCATGAGATCATAGTGGAATTCGACTCCAGTTCTTTTATCAACTCTGTCATCACAATTTTGTTCTCGGCTTTTGCATCAAGTCGGGCAATTTTTAGCTTTTCAGCTATACTAATGATAAATTCGTTTTTCCTTAACAGGTACATAACATAAGTTGTTAGTTCCTTATTAGTGTGTTCGAGTTTTGCACTAAGACTGTCTTTCTCAAGCTTCATTCTGCGTTTCCTTGTTTTTTCCAGTCTAAGTAATAGTCCGAAAATAATAAGTAACAGAAATAAACCTATACTAATAATGAAGGAAATAAGATTTTTGCGTTTCTCATTTTGAATTTGGAGTTTTCTCTCCAATTTATCCTCTTTTAGTCTTGCATTAAACTCATGCTGCATCTCGAATTGAGTTAATTTTCTAATACTTTCCTCATTGAATGTTGAGTCGGAGTATTGTTTAAAGATCTCATAATAATTAAGTGCAGACTTATAACTTCCAGATTTTTTATAGCATTCGGAAAGATGTTCGGCTGCTAGTGCAGTAAGTCTGTTTTGCTGTGTACTTTTCGCAATACTATAACCTTCTATCAGATAATTTTTGGCAGATTCATATTTTTCAGTAAACAAATTTGCAATACCAAGATTGATATATGTTTCGGCAAGGAAAAAAGATTTGGAACCCGAAACAGTGACCTCAAGTTTCTTCTGAATTATTAAACTTTCTTCAAGGACCTCAATAGCTTTTATGTACTTCTCTTGAAGTATATAAAGTAATCCAAGCTTTAACAGAGAATGAGCCATGCCTTCCAGACTATTATATTCGCTGAAGAGCTCATACCCTGATTGGTAATAGGTTTCTGCTATTTCATTTTGCCCTAGTTGGATGTATATCGAACCGATATTCGTTGTGGTACCGGCAATATTCATGGAATCGTTTTTACTTTTGAAAAGATCAAGAGCCTGCGAATAAAGATTAAGAGCCTTTTCTGTTTTATTAGTATTTAGATAAACAATTCCCAGATTATTATAAAGGTTTGCTAATTTATCTTTGTAATTTAATTCTTCACTTAAATCAATCCCTTTTAGGTAGTACTTCATAGCCTCAGCATAATTATCTTTTTCAACAAATCTGTTACCAATGGATAAATGAATGGCTACTATCTCTTTTGGATTGTTCTGAATGTCAATATGTTCGATGGCTTTGTTGAAATATTCTTCGCTCATCACTATGCTATCCTGCTTTAATGCAAATCCACCAAGATAGGAATAGATAATACCCAGTAATGTGTCGGCATGAGTGCTTTCAGCAAGTACAAGTGCATTGTTTGTGTAGTCTATTGCGCTACTCAGGTCAGATTCGCTGACATCTTTTGATAATTTAAGATAGATATCAATTTTTTTATTGATCTCATGAGTATTTTCCAACTCGGTTAATAGACTATCTATTTTAGTTTGTGAAATTATGTTTCCACAAAAATATATGCTGAAAAACAGCAGAAATAATATCTTAAAGAATTTTGTCAATGGTTATATTTTTCCTGAAATTCAAAGTTAATATTAATAATTGATTTCAGGAAAAAGAAAAAGGGTTTGCAAGATAAACCTGCAAACCCTTCTTTATATAAATTTAGATATGATCTAATCTTCTTCTTCTTGTGATTCTTCGTAAGCTTTAAGAAGTTGATCCTGAACATCAGAAGGTACTTGTTGGTATTCAGCATATACTGAACTGAAAGTACCTCTACCAGATGTAATTGCACTTAATGAAGTAGCATATCTTGTCATTTCAGCTGCAGGGATTCTGGCTCTAATAACCTGATTTCTTCCTGCTGAATCCATTCCCATAATGATACCACGACGACCCTGTAGGTCAGTCATTACTGCTCCCATCATATCTTCAGGAACTGTAATTTCAACATCATTAATTGGTTCCATAATTTTAGGACCGGCATTTTTGAAAGCCTGACTAAATGCATGACGACCTGCTAATTTAAATGAAATCTCATTTGAATCAACCGGATGCATTTTACCATCATAAATATAAACAATGATATCACGAGCATAAGAACCAGTTAAAGGACCTTCAGTCATTCTTTCCATAAGACCTTTAAGGATAGCTGGCTGGAATCTAGCGTCGATGGCACCACCAACGATACAGTTATTTACTACCAATTTACCACCCCAAGGCATATCATGAACATCAGTACCACGTACAGGAATGTCTGTTGGATTTTTATAACCTTCAAAGTAAGGCATAATTCTTAAGTGAACTTCACCAAACTGACCTGATCCACCTGATTGTTTTTTATGGCGATAATCTGCATTAGCAGTTTTTGTAATAGTTTCACGGTAAGGAATCTTTGGAGAAACAGTTTCAACCTCAATATTGTGAACATTTTTCAAATACCATTTGATAGTATTTAAATGGAATTCACCTTGTGTTTTAACAAGCAGTTGTTTTAGCTCTCTTGAATACTCAACAATGATCGTAGGATCAGTCTTGTGCATTTCATTTAGGATTGTACCAAGTTTTTCATCATCTGAATTGTTAACTGCTTTCATTGCAACGGTGAAAATCTCAACCGGTAATATAAGTGCTTCAAAACCTGCGTCAGAATTTTTAGGATCCATAAGTGAATCACTTGTTCTTACATCTTTAAGTTTGATGGTTGCAGCAATATCTCCGGCAACAATTCTGTCTACTTTTTCACGATTTTTACCATTCAGGATAAAGAATTGTGATAATCTTTCTTTGTTTCCTGTTCTTGGATTAATTAAATCCATTCCTTCTGATACTGTTCCGCCGTATACTTTAAAGAAAGAAACTTCACCTAAATGTTGCTCGATTGATGTTTTGAAAATAAACAGTGCTGTTGGATCTGAAGGATTACAAGTAAATTCTTTACCATCTGAAGTTTTTCTTGCTGGCATAGCTTCAGGAGAAGGACATGAATTTGTGATGAAGTCCATAATTCTTGTCGCTCCGATTCCATGCTTTGCTGCTGAACACATAACTGGGAAAATTGATCTGCTGATCAGTCCGAGTCTAACACCTTCTCTCATTTCTTCCAGAGTAAGAGTATCATTTTCGAAATATTTTTCCATTAGTTCTTCATCACCTTCGGCTGCATTTTCAACCAATGTAAGGTGTAGTTCTTCTGCTTTATCTTTTTCTGAATCAGGAATATCAGAGATTTCTGGTTCACCGCCATCTTCTTTGAATTTCAACTGTTTCATTAATATTAGGTCGATAATAGTATTGAAACCTTCACCGGAGTTAACAGGATACTGAACAACAGTTACTTTTTCTCCAAAATAATCTTTTAGAGAAGTAATTGTGTCATTAAAGTTTGCACCGTGATGGTCGAGTTGGTTTACCGAAAAAATAGTTGGGCAACCTGCAATCTCAGTTTGTTTCCATGCTGTTTCAGATGTTGCTTCCACACCACTCTGACCATTGATCATGAAAAGAGCTGTATCGCATACGCTAAGTGCAGCGGCAGTATCACCAACGAAATCTGAGAAACCAGGAACGTCAATCAGATTGATTTTTTTGTTATTGTAAACAGTATATAATAATGAAGAATGAACAGAATGCTGACGATCTATTTCTATAGCTCTGTAGTCAGAAACAGTATTTTTATCATCTACACTTCCTCTTCTGTTAATAATTTTTCCTTCAAAAATCATGGCCTCAGCCATTGATGTTTTACCTGATTTTGCACCTCCGATAAGTGCAACATTTCTAATGTCTTTAGTTTCGTAAACCTTCATCCTTCAGTTATTATTACGATTGAAAATTAATTTTTACCTAATTATCAGCAAACAAAGCTGTTTTAAAATATGCATGTTGCTGTGTAAAATTCAAATTGTTAGTCAGTTAGCACACTTTAAATTTAGGTGCGCAAATGTAGCAAAATAAATTTAACACTGGGAAAATAATCAACTATTTATAAGAGGTCTAATGTATTATGATGCTTTTAGACCCAATGAAAGAAGAAGTTGATCGGTACTATGCAATGATTTCTTCGATTCTACTTTCGATTTCCTCCCAGTTTTCGTCAGATATTTTAGCCCCGATATTGCTGATAACTTTTGCTGCAAGTAATGAACCTATTTCACCACATTTGTTAAAATCATAACCGTTGATTAATCCATAAAGAAAACCTGCTGCGTACAAGTCGCCAGCTCCAGTTGTGTCGACCGGAACAATTTGATCAACGGCTACTTGAGTTACAAAATCACCTTGTTTGATTAGCGATCCTTTGCTTCCAATTTTAACCACGGCTATATCACATACCTTTGCTATTTCTTCAAGAGCTTTATCAGGATCATATCCTGTAAAGGCAGTTGCTTCTTCTTCATTAGCGAATACTATATCAACATATTTAGCAACCATCTCTTTAAGGAAAGGTAGATTATCCTCAACAACATTGTAGCTGGCAAGGTCGATTGAAACCCTGAGGTTATTTTCTTTTGCCTTAATGAGAATAGCTTCTAATAAATCATGGTTTTGAACAAGATAACCTTCAACATGAAGAACATCCTGACCATCAAAATGTTCATTTTTTAAGCTTTCAGCCGATAGTTCAATTGCCGCTCCAAGAAAAGTTCCGAATGTACGTTCACCATCAATACTAATCATTGTGTTTGCGATCCCTGATGGAGATTCACTTTTTATAAGTAGGGGAGTAATGTTGTTGTTTACCAGATCTTTGTGAAAGAAATCACCGGTTTCATCTTTACCAACTGTGCCAATGAAAGCTGTTTCAACACCCAGCTTAGCCAAACCATGAATGGTATTTGCTGCTGACCCACCTGATGCCATTTGTTTATCAAGTTCATTACTGTGATTCAGAATATCTTTTGACTTATCTGCATCAACAAGCTGCATACTTCCTTTTGGAAGTTGAAGAGTTGATAATAATTCATCGTTTTCAAGTTGTATCAATACATCAACAAGTGCATTACCGATACCTAATATTTTTGTCATGGAAATATAATTTTGCGCAAAAGTAACAATTATTTAAGCACAACTTTGGTGGTGCTAATTCCTTTGGGTGTAATTATTTGCAGTATATAGATACCTTGAGGAATTCCATCGAGCTCGACTGTTGTAATACAGTCTTTCAGACAAAATATCTCTTCATTTTCATAGATTGGTTTACCCTGCAAATTGGTTACTCTAAGTAGTAGTTCTTCCTCTGTTGTGCGGAATTTGACAACAAATTTACCGGTATTTGGATTCGGGTAAATAACTAGGTCTTTAACGAATTCATCTGAATATCCTTCTGCTCCAAAAGTTATAAATATACTTCCTCTGGTTGAACAACCACCAATGATACCAATAACTACATATTCGTATGTGCCTGGTGGCTTGTCGGTGCCAAATATTTTTATTGATTGTGATGTTGATCCAGTAGTCCACAAATAGCTATTGAAACCCGCTCCAGCATCCAGAATGGCGCTGTCGTAGAGTGTCAGACTAAAGCTGCTTCCTAGATCAATAATACCATCATTATCATACACTACAGTTGTATTTGTATCTCTACCATAACAACTGTTTTCATCTATTCGGTAATTGTAATAAACTTCTTGAATGCCAGGAGTTGTAGACCCTGGTACAAAATATCCATTTAGTACTCCATCACCTGAAAAATCACCACCTGGAGGAGACCCTGTTAATTCAACAAGAGGATCAGTTATGCAGAATGCCGGTAACAGTCCGGTAAAGGTTACCACAGGAACTTCTCTTGGATAAAATGTGACAGTATCATATGCAACACAGCCATTTATTGTTGTTCCTATTACTGAGATAGTTGTTGTATCAATAATTTTAACATAGATTGAATCATCGGTTTCTTCACCGGGCATCCAGAAATATTCATTTGTTCCCTTTCCGATTAACTCAATGGTTTCATATCTACATACATGGTTTGTGTCGTAATCAATCGTTACTATTGCAGGATCAAAAACCTGAACAGTTACTGTGTCAAAACTATAACAGAGTAAATCATCATATGCTGTTTGGGCAATATAATCAGTTGTTTCAGTTGGGTTTACATAAATACTTGGGTTTGTTGAAATAGTATCTTCACCAACAATCCAAAGGTAATTAGTACCACCTGTCATATAAAGCATAATAGAATCACCACGGCATAAAGAGGTGTCGGTTATTGTACTGATGGGAGGGTAATTGTATACACTTAGATATTGGTTTGCAAAAGAGCTACATCCGTTTTCCGCGTATGCGTATACATTTATCTCCCCTGAGGTAGTGACGTTAGGTATGGTAATCGTATTTATTGTTGTTACGGAATCGAAAACCAGATAATTCCATGAGAAGGTATCAACATCTGAACTTGCTATTACGGAAACATCAACGTCATTATTATAACACGACCATATGGAGTCATTTTCAAATTCAACCGTAGGAGAGGTACGTGTACTAATGGTGATACTATCTTCTGCAGTAGCTCCAATTTCATTTTCAACCCATAGTGAATAAATTGTGGTATCCATCGGACATACTTCAACAACCTGAACCGAATCAAAAATAGTGTCGGCAACCCACCAACGGTAAATTACCATGTCGGGAGGTCCGGTTAAGGTAACGCATTCATTTTGGCAGATAGTTGTGTCATTTCCAAGGTCGAAGGTTAGGAAATTGATGTAGACATAGGTACTGTCTTCAGCAGAGCATCCTGTGATAGTATCGGTTACAATAAGAGTATACAGTGTTGTATCTTCGGGACAAGTGTTAATGGTGTATGTAGTATCATCAACCAACAATGAATCACCCATAAACCAATTAAAAATAAAGTTTGTATCAGGTCCGAAAAGGTCGATACAATCTCCATAATTTATTGTTGAGTCTACTGGGGTGATATATACAGGAGGTGCTGCTAATATGTTTATTGTAATGCTGTCTTCTGCTACAAATCCCAAGGTATCAGTTGCAATTAATGCGTATTGGGTGGTATCTGTCGGGCACACAATTAAACTTGAAATTGTGTCGTCGGGTAACAATGTATCAGCAGCATACCACTGGTAAACTCTCATGTTTGCAGGGCCAAAAAGAGTATCACAGCTTCCTTCACAAATTGATGTGTCGTGACCCAAATCGAAGGTAAAAGAATGTACATTAACCATTATACTGTCTTCGGCACTACAACCATAGGTATTTGTTGCAATGTGGTTATATTGTGTTGTGTCAATAGGACATTTATAAATATCTTGTGTTGTATCAATCAGAGAATCACCAATATACCACTCATAAGTATATTCTCCTACAACCCCAAATAAGTAAATACAACTATCTAATAAAATTGTAGTATCAGATGGTTGAAGATTAATATGGCAATCACAAAAACCCTCGTCATAATCTATATTAGGGATATTACATAATAATTGTCTGAGAGAGTCTTTATGATTGCCATTTTCAAGTGTGATAACATAATCCATTGCAATCCAGCAATTATATGGTGTTGGGGAATTTGTGGCTATTGTGACCATGGAATCGGCGAGATATTCTGCAGGAATTATGTATCTACCATCCCAGTTAACATTGATTAGAGCATCAGTAGTACCAATACCATTATAAGTGTAATCTGTAGCACCGTCAACAATTATATTGTTAATGGTAGCATCACTTTCAATAACAATTGATGATGTATAATAACGTAGGTCATCAGGGACATTTCCTGAGAAGGTAATTAACAAAGTTGTTCCGTTAACAACATAATTAATGGTTGTAGCATCTCTAACAATTAAATAGTTCTGAATTTCTTCATCAGTTGTCATTAAGATATTATCTAAACCATTGATGCCATATGTATTTGCTATTGTTGTAAAGTCAGAAACAAAGGTACCAAAAGCATATTGAGTACTTAGGTTATGGGAAAAGATTGGACACCAGTAATTTGCTCCTCCAGTACTTGATAGGGCTAATTGGTTAACAAAGGATGGAACATTTATATCATCTACTGTCTTCCTGTTCAAGCTTTGTGGCTGTGTCCAGTCAACATTGGGGTCATTTACATCACCTCCATCATTTCCAATAGGGAATAACAAGTTTTGGTTTAGCGCACTTATATTTCCGTTATCGAAAGCGTATTGTGTCCAAGTTGAACTTCCGTTTGGATTGACAAATACATGTGGTACTACTCCCCCTGGAGTCGCATCCCAAAGTTTCCTTCGTATATAACTTTTATTTCTATTAATAGAGTAGTTGATAAAGTTTGAACTTGTATTAGCATTCGAGTTTACACCATGATTATAGATACCCCAGTTATGATTATATAAAGTGTCCAATTCAGCCCATGTAAGCTGATTGCTAAATGAACCGTCATGAACATCAGGTCCATTTTCATTATTTTGAGAGAAAATATAAGTAGATGAACTCATTTTAAAACTATGAGCATTTCCACAACCATCTGAGTAAAAGAATCCCGGATATGTTGTGCCATTCACATCACCACCTTCAAAAACGGGAAACCCATGAGTGTAAGTTGTAATATGAGAATCATCAATTTGCATACTAAATGCAAAATCTTTGTTGTATTTTAATGGTGCTTGTTCAACTGATACAGAAGAGGAAGTTGGAGGAGTATTAAAGTTAACGAGTATAAAATTTACTCCCACAGGTGCCGATCCCTGTTGAGCACTTGCAATTTGTGTAGCAAAAGCAACAATTAGAATTGTAGAAATTATATATATTACTGTTTTGTACATTAACGTCGTGGTCTATAATTATAATCTTTAACCTCCGGATAATTCATGCTTCTAGTCTTTTTACGCTTCCCTTTCGAACCTTTGGATTCTTTAAGTTCAAAGTAATTCTTCTCTTTGAATTTAAATCTGTATCCAATTGTTATTTCATGTGAACCTCCTGAGCCATTATTAATATTCCCTGTGCCTATTTCATAAGCATAATTAAAGGTAAATCCGTTGTAAATATGTCCTCCAAGATTGATTGCAAGTACTCCGCTATTACGATATAGTAGTCCGCCCCAAAATCGCCCCTGAATAATTGACAAAAGTGATATTTCGACGGTTGCGGGCTGATTGCCGGTTTTTCGGAAAACACCAAATGTTTGTAATTGCCAGCTACTGTTAAGGTCAAACAGATAGGAGGCATGGAATTGAAATTGGCGTTGTACCTTGTATTTGAAATCGGTATTTAATTCGTATTCATCATTACTTCCAAATATGCTGGGCATACTGAAACCAAGATTTAGATTTTGCCAGTTATAGTTAATTCCGAAGCCTGCATTAAATGCCGAGCTATTTAATTTTGCATTATTTTGAATAATAGGATCGTTGGGGTCTACTCCAATTGCATTTCCTGTGTTTACTGATGCCTGATAGAAAGATGACCATATTCCAAAATACAGGAACTGATCGTTTTCTACCTGTAATTTATAAGTATAACTTAGATTGGCTTTAAATACAGAAAGGATGTTGGTTTTGTCAGTTTGAATCTCACCTCCCAGATACATTTTCTCTTTGTAGATATTTCCATATCCCATTGCACTGAATGTACTTGGGGCTCCTTCAATTTTTGTCCAGTCGTTACGATAATTCAGAAATGCTTCTGAATATCCCGAATGACCTGCAAAAGTGGGTGTAAGTGCGTAAGGGTTAATTATATAACTTGTGGTAAAGGGAGTTTGTTGAGCATAAATATTTTGCATCCCTGAAATCAGGAAAACAATAATTATATATTTATGCAACGTCTTCATTAATTATCTATCTGATAATGGTTACTGCTCCCTTAAGTATGTTTTTATTAGCATCTTCTATAATATAGTAATAGGTAGCCTGTGGCAGAGGATTACCATCGAATTGTCCGTCCCAGTCGTTTCCGTAATTGCTACTGGAAAAGACCTGGTTACCACTTCGGTTATATATATTTACTGTAATAGGAAATGTTATTTCAGGGTCATTTACTATCCAATAATCATTAAAACCATCTCCATTTGGAGTGATTAGGTTCATTACATTTTCTCCTACAGGTTGTGGAGGTGTGCTACCATAGGATGCTACAAAACCAATACTACTACTACAGCTGTATTTGAAAGCTTCAACTGAATAGTTGCCTTCCTCTGCAATTATTATTGATTCTGCCCTATCATCATTATACCATATTGTAGAATCATAATCGCCAGGATTCATAATTTCAATGGTGATGGTTTGTCCTTGAGTGAAATAAACTGTATCACCATTGTTAATTACAGTACCTGTAGATGTTTCCATCTCAATGGCCTCAGGAGCAACAATTGTAACATCTTTTTTCGTACTGTCAACACAACCTATGTTAGACTTAACAGACAGGGTTACCTGGAAAGTGTCAGGCAAATTGTAGACGTGTTGAGTAGATGCTCCATTCTTGATGTTTCCATCCCCCAAATCCCAATGGTAACTGTCTAGTTCACCAATTTCTACTGTAGATTCATCTAAAAAATTTGTGTATGATCCTACACAAAGTCCATTATAAGTGAAATCTACTTTTGGCTTATCCCCAACTGGGACAGCGTTATAAACAATCTGCATTGGACTGTTTTTAAAATAAACCCTCATTCCGGATAAGTATGTTCCACCAATGGGGAAGAGGTATGTTATAACATTACCTTCTCCATCATCAAATTGTGCATCGCCATCTGTATCCCAAATTATATCAGTTATTGAATCACTAACAATGGAAGTATTAATAAATGTTGTTGGTGTTCCAACGCAAACGGTATCGAATGCAAAATCAATTATATTTTCAACAATAACATCAAAACTGAGTTGTTCAATTGTATCTGTGTCTTGTAGAACATAAAGTATATAGGAAGTAGTTTCTATAGGATCAACCAGAATATAATTTTGTATTGAATCATTGCTCCATAATGGTGTTGCAGATTCATCAAGTATAACCCATAAACTGTCAGGAATTCCAATGAAATGATTTATTTCGGTAGGGGAGTTGTCAATTATTAGGGAACGGGAGTTTTGGCCTTTATCCGGATTTTGAGCCACAACAGTATTGAGGTTTATCCCTAACAGCATTAGGAATAAGGCGATTAGCAGTTTTATATTACTAACAGAATCAATTGTCATTTGTTGCTCAGTTAAATTTGGTGCAATACAAGAGCATAACTGGTAAAAGTAAGTGAAATAGCCTGTTTTATATAGAAAAAAGAATAATTAGTTTTTCACAATTTGTTAAAAAGCCATCTCGATTTTTAATCTGATTTGAAGGCGAAAAATCGTTAATAATAAAAAATGAATTTTTTTTTAATTTTATTTTGATGAATTAGAATATTATTTATCTTTGCGCCCTGTTTTTTCAGGAAACATTCCTCCTTAGCTCAGTTGGTTAGAGCATCTGACTGTTAATCAGAGGGTCCTTGGTTCGAGTCCAAGAGGAGGAGCGGAAAGGCCACCATAACCGGGTGGTCTTTTTTTTTGCCCAAAATTTGATAGCATGCATTACTACTCCGGCGCAAGCGATCCTGATACATTAATCATGCAAATTTCAGTTCACAATGTTTTTGAAATCTGAGTTTTAAGAATAAATTTGTCTGACAGTTTAATGTTTATTGTTTTCTCTCAGGCCGGGAATGCCTTTCCTTCTTGCTTGATTAAGAAGTAAATAACCGCGTGCGTAAAAGCTTCAGCGGTGGCGCAGAAATCAAGGCTTTATAAAAATCACTCACTTTTTTTGTAAAACATAAGTGCGGCCTGTTGATCTTCGAACAAGTTCTCAGCTTACAGGTCTTACTAATGCTTTACTTCAAAAATGCAAGCAATTTTTATTAGGCCATATGAAATAAAATCGGCATTGAGCTTTTTTTAAAATTTATATATCTTATATCGACTCCCCAGGTTTATTGCTTGATCCATTCTGCTTTAGGAATTTAGAATTGGATATTCCAAGCAATAATCTTGAATATTCAATTTCAAATTTTGAATGTTGAGTTTTTATGCGTTCGTGCAAAGTTCCTGGATAGTAGATGTAAAGTCTTGCTGAACAGTTTTTTAACGCCGCATTATTTGAGTCTTCTAAAAACAAGTATTGGGTTCTGATATTCAATGATTTCCTCATTAACACCAATTAAATTTGGCTTGTCATCATAGCATTGGTGTATTATTTCTTCAGGATAAGACACGCTTACAAAATAATCTCCATGGGTTGATATTGGAAAACTTACAGTACAGTCATCAATATCATTTTCCGTTATCTTAAATATGGACGTGGTATTTTGTGACAAAGATGTTATGGCATAATAAGCTCCATAGTTTATTTCATTTTCTTTCATATCTCCGAAAGACACTTTTATTAAAATTTTATCATCAGCCATTAATACAGGACTAAGCTTTGCCCAGAATTCTCCGCTTATTACCTTAAGTAGTAACTGGCTATTATCCAATACAGTAAGTGCTTCTTTGTCTATTGACTTATGCCCAAAATCCAATCTGTAGTATGCTTTCATTGTGTTATTATCAAGTTTGTATATTGTATCATTAAAGACCCATGAAAGGTATATATCATTATTATAATCAGTGAAATATGAGTCTGTTGAAATAACAACAATACTGGAACCAAGCTTAGATTTATTTCGAAATTGTTTATGCAGTATTTCACCTGTTGTATCACAAATAATAAAATCATATGGAATGGGGCCATAATTATCTTGATAGTTATAGATGCATTGAGTGAAAATGGCAAGCTTATTTTCCTTAAGAAAATGCATGCCTCTAAATCGTAAACCTATTTTCTTTTCTCTTTGAAGTTGTCCGTCAAGTGAGAAATAGATTAACTTTTGTGAATAAGAGCAATAAATAATTATTTCATTATTTTTTTTATCTAATGTGACATCTTGTGGCATTTGGTACTCTCCAGGTCCATCACCAATTTTACCTATTTTGGTTAGAAAATTTCCTTTATTATTAAAAACATATACAGACTTCGAGATGCCTTTATCAAGTATGATGATGAGGTCTCTATAAAAAAGCAGTTTATCAATTTTTCCAATAAGATCACCATCTCCAGGAGTATTAAGTTTGAGATACCGGATCTCTTCTATTGTTTCAGAAAGCTTCTTATTTTCTGCGTTTGCTTTATTTAGTGAAATCGTTATAAGTTTGTTTTCTCTTTCTTGTCTATTTTCACATGAAATCAAGCATGTTAATGTGATGAACAATATTAATATGTGAGAGATATTTGAATTATATTTCATTTTTATATCCTATTGAGAGTTGGACCCCAATAAACATCATTACATTTTTGCTGGTTACTGAGGCCCAGAGTTTGGTTAAATGTTAAATTAATGGAGGTGATACAGAGGATTTGCATATGCACCTTGGCCTGATTACATCAACATAGCAACATGCATAGAATCCAGACCCGCACATTACTTCACATTCTTGCGTATTTCCTAACAATGAATATGTATAGGAACAATAGATAGAACCGGGTCCTCCTGCTGAACATTGTGGATCTCCTGAGGGAGGGTCTCCAGGCGCAGAGAGGCCCAGGTAAACATTAAACAATACAGTGAGTACAACACTCATAGATAGCAATACATTTTTTTTCATAGCATTGGGTTTTAAAGTTAAAAACATGATATTGGAACCTAAATGGGTTAAGAAGGATATTAAGGTCACATTTTTTAGGTTCTTAACGCAAAGATAATTTAATCAAAAGGCCTTGTCAAGTAAAATTTGGTGTTATCTTTTTGCATGATCCAATATCTAAGTCTAAATAATAGCTGGCAGTTTTTAAATGGTAAAAGCGTGTTTAATAGTTTCTTAACATGCAATTTTTCGTGCATGGTTTCAATTAAATATACCTTTGGTCATTGATATATATAGATTCTTGCAAATAAACAAGCAGTTAACACAGGTGCTATATGCATCAGAAAAACTAGTAGCAACTAATTAATTCTAATCATGCGTCTTACATTGAAGCGTACGGATTTATATTATGTAAAATGGACACCGATAACCGGCGCTCAATTAAAAAAATACAGGATTATTAGGTCCTCTGTCTCCTGTGTTAAAATATTAACACTTCTTCTGAATTTAATATTCCAATATTTCCTATGTTTGTCGTCCCAAATTTGTAAAGGTATGAATGAACATATATCAATGAATCCAAACCCAGTTGTTCAGTATTTGAATAAACCTGCAGATCAGCTTACGAAAGCAGACTTGATTAAATATATTGAAGACAATGATATCGAAATGATAAATTTCAGATATGTTGGGTGGGATGGTCGATTAAAAACATTGAATTTTATTATTGGTGGCAGAGAGCATCTAGAAAATATCCTTACTGCCGGTGAGCGTGTTGATGGCTCAAGTTTGCTACCATTTGTTGAGGCTGGTTCAAGCGATTTATACGTAATCCCACGATATAAAACCGCATTTGTAAATCCTTTCTCAGAGATTCCAACTCTGGATATAATGTGTTCATATTATGATAGAAATGGTGACCCACTGCCAGGAGCGCCTGAAAATGTTCTGAAAAAGGCACATCAATCTTTTCAGGATGTTACAGGTTACCAGTTTGAAGCAATGGGTGAACTTGAATATTATATCATTAGTGAAGATGACGGACTTTTTAAAGCTGATGATCAAAAAGGTTACCATGAATCGTCACCTTATTCAAAATGGGGAAATTTCCGTACGGAAGCAATGAAGCTTATTGCTGAAGCCGGAGGTATGATAAAATATGGCCATTCGGAAGTAGGTAACTTTGCAAAGGATGGACTTGTTTATGAACAAAATGAAATAGAGTTCCTTCCAACTTGTGTTGAAGATGCGGCTGATCAATTGGTAAAAGCCAAATGGATAATTCGAACACTTGCTGCTCATTATGGAGTAACTGTTACATTTGCTCCAAAAATTACTGTTGGTAAAGCCGGAAGCGGACTTCATGTCCATACAAGGATAATGGATAAAGGCAAAAACAAGATGATCGAAAAGGGTGAGCTAAGTAATATTGCAAAAACAGCAATTGCCGGGTATATGGAACTTGCTCCTTCAATAACAGCTTTTGGAAATATGAACCCAACGGCTTATTTTCGTTTAGTTCCTCATCAGGAAGCTCCTACCAATATATGTTGGGGTGATCGTAACAGATCGGTTCTTGTAAGAGTTCCTCTTGGATGGACAACTCCGGTTAATATGATCCATAAGGTGAATCCTCAAGAAAGTGGTGATGTAATTGACTTTTCAAATAAACAAACTGTTGAGGTGCGAAGCCCCGATGGTTCTGCCGATATTTATCTGCTACTAGCTGGTATTACTGTTGCCGCCCGTCACGGATTTGAAATAGATAATCCATTGGAAGTTGCTAAGAAAACTTACGTTGATATTAACATCTTCGACGAAGAAAATAAAAAGAAACAGGAAGAACTTGATCAGTTGCCAACATCATGTGTTGAATCCGCTAGTAGGCTTCTTGAACAGAAAGATATCTATTTGAAATATGATGTATTCCCTGAAGCTGTTATAAATCTGCTGGTTAGTATGCTTGAAAGTCGTGACGATGAAGGATTAATTGGCAGAATTCAGAATGACGATGAAAAAGTTATGGAATTGGTAACCAAGTATTTCAATTGTGGTTAAAATTGTAGAAACACCACGCGATGGGTTTCAGGGATTGCCTTATGTAATAGAAACCGGGAAAAAGATTGAATATATTAATCTGCTTCTTAAGTGTGGTTTTAATACAGTTGAAGTTGGGAGTTTTGTAAGTCCGAAAATTATTCCACAGATGGCAGATACTGCCAAAGTTATTGAAGGACTAGATCTTACAAATACAGATTCTAAAATAGCAGTTCTTGTTGCAACAGAAAAGGGTGGTCAGATGGCGATGCAATTTGAACAGGTTGATCAGGTATTTTACCCGTTTTCGACATCACCAACTTTCCTTAAAAAGAATATTAATCAAACCATTGAAGAATCTGTTATTTCAATATTTAACCTTCAAAACCTTTGCATTAATCATAACAAAAAACTCGTTGTTTACTTTTCCATGGGCTTTGACAGTGCATATGGCGATAGCTGGAGTTTGGAATTACTTTACAGATATGTTGAGGTTTTCATGACAATGGGATTAACTTCTTTTCCATTTTCTGATATTTTTGGTGATGCATCACCCGAAAGGATTAATACTGTTTTCAAGTCATTGATAAAAGAGTATCCAGATATGGAATTTGCCTTACATCTTCACTCACTAGCTGAAAATCGAATTGCAAAAGTTGATGCTGCATTTCAGGCGGGAATCAGACAATTTGAGGCCGTATTGGGAGGACTTGGTGGTTGTCCCCAAACAGGAAAAGAACTACTGGGAAATCTACCCACAGGTGAATTGCTTAATTATCTGGAAAGCAAAAATATTGATACAGGTGTCTCTGTTGATTCATTGTATCTTGCAAAAGAATATTTGATAAATAATATTCAAATCAATTCATAGTATTCCTCTCTTTTTATCAGGTTTTCTTTAAGAGTTTACAACGAATATTAAAAAAGTGATGGCGGTTGTTCAATTCTATCAAGCGGATTCACAGATAAATTGACTTACCATTTTTAGTCTCATATTTTTGCTGTAGTTATAATTCTAATCTACAAAAAATGAAACTAAAAAAAATTATTCTGCTATCATTAATAGCAATTGGGTTAACAACATTAATGAGTACAACATGTGATAAAGATGATCCTGATGAACCTTCAGGATGTAATGGAATTGCATGGGCAACTGTAACAGGTGAAATCAATACTGATTTTTGTGCCGATCAACAGCTTCACTTCAATTATGAAGAAGGAAGTTTAATATTTTTCGGTGCTAAACAAAGTGGTGACCCTATGTACTCATTGATAGTTTCGGTAAACACATATGGTGTTACCGGAGAACATGGTTTACTTGTACCAGGAACATACCAATGTGTATACGGTGAAGCTGGCTATATTGAATTGGATATGCATGGTGAAGCCAATGAATATTATAAGTCGAAATCGGGTTCCATTACCATTACGGAAATGAGTGAGTCTACGTTTAAAGCAACATTTAGTGTTGTTGCAGAAGGCTATGAAGGTGGTGGAACAGTAAACATTTCAGGTGGTGTTGATATGCCATTTGTTAATATTCCGTAGCATCTATCGAAATAAAAGAAAAAGCTGTCTGAACTATCTTTGGACAGCTTTTTTCTTTGAAAGAATTAATTATTATTTCTAAGCATATAAGGCGCAATCATAATGCAAGGTTGGCATGTTTCAAAAGCACTAATCCAAAAGTAATGTGGAATCAGATAATTATATAGTTTTCCCTTAAAAATATCTGCAATAGATAATTATGGATTTACTATTATAAGTTATACAATAAGATTTACATCGGAAAACAGAAATAATAAATCGAGAATACTCGGAACCAAAACCGCTCACTAATACGCAGAATTACAAAGTGTTACAAGCTATGAAGTGGTTAGTATCAGACTAGCCCCTGTGAACTATAGCCTCATTTAGGGCATCAACAACTTTTAGTATAAAGTCCTGATCAGTATCCGTTAAGGCGTCACTGGTTCCTGATGCGCTTTCAAGCTGTACGATATAATATGTTTTCTGAAAAAACCACCACGCGACCGCGGCAGCTATTATTAAAACGGCTATAAACCAACTAAAATAAAAACAAATAAGTCCAACTACAGCTAGAATTATTGGTGGTTCTCTATTAGGTTTTTGAACAAAACTGCTTACTGCAGTAATTCCAGATAATGCTTGTGTTTTACCATAGGTTAAAAATCTACTTGCTGTTACGGTTACATCTCGGTCTTCAAAAAATACTTTTTCGTCACTCATTATTAATAATTTCCACTTGACGAATTTTATTTTTCATTAATGGAAATGAACATGTTCATTATCAACAATAAAAAGCACATTGTAAATGATTAAAAAAGAGCATTTAGGGTCCTGCAGATGCATTAATTTCTCCATGTAACCAATGGGGTACAGTATTATTATTTTTTGTTATCGTCCTTTTTTAAAGGCACCAAAACAGATTATTAATGATGTAAAAAGGATTTAGAACTATTCTTCATATTAAAATGATTTTAGATTAAATGTAAACGTATTTTAATTAAATAAAAGGGTGTGTAATTCCCAAGGAAAAGAATGAAGAAGTTCTATAAATTAATCTTTCAATTATCTAACTTAACATATTGGTTGTATTCAACAATCTATTTTTACATTTGCACAAAATAAAACTAATCTCTATTGATTATGAAGAAGAACCTATTATATGTATTAATAGCAACAATATTAATCAGTTGTTCTACAAAAGAAGAAAAACAGATCGAATTTGAACAGTGGAGAGGAGAAAATAGAGATGGTAAATATCAAGAAAAGGACCTACTAAAAACATGGCCGGAAGAAGGTCCTGAATTATTATGGTTTAACGATGATCTGGGAGGAGGGTACGGATCTCCAATTATTACTGATAGCACATTATACATATTAGCATCAAGAGATAGTATTGCCGTTGCTGTAGCATTTGATCTAAAAGGAAATTTAGTTTGGGAAAGGGATTTTGGCTCTGAATGGAATACCAGTTATCCGGGAACACGATCAACCCCAACATTTATAGGTGATTTACTATATGTCACATCCGGAAAAGGTGACATAGCATGTATGAAAAGTGAAAATGGTGAAATTTTATGGTCTAGAAGTATGTTAAACGATTTTCATGGTAAAGCTCCCTACTTCGGATATGCACAATCATTATTAATTAATGATAGTGTTGTTTATGCTATGCCTGGAGGCAAAGACACAAACATTGTTGCCCTAAACAGGTTTAATGGAGATCTTATCTGGAAATCAAAAGCAAAAGGAGAACATCCGGCATATAATTCTCCAAAAATAATTAACATTGGTGGAAATCAGGTTTTTGTGACATACTCAAGAGATAACTTTTTGGGAATAGATGCAAGAACAGGAGAGTTAATGTGGAATGAGGCCTTTACAGCTAAATATCCAAACCATGCTAATACAATACTATATGAAGACAGTGCAATATTTACCGCTGCTCCAATTGGTCATGGATTATTAAAGTATAGGTTATCCGATGATGGCTCATCAATAACAAAAATATGGCACGATACCTTAATTGGAAACTACTTTGGAGGAATGATAAAGTTAGATGACAAAATATTCACAGGAGCTGGGGGAAGAAGTAAAGACCTGATTATGTTAGATGCAAATACCGGGCAAATTATTGACTCTCTGGAAACAGGAAATGGATCGATAATTTATGCTGATGGAATGCTTTATACATATGCACATAAAAACGGAAAAGTTTGTTTGGTTGATCCTAATACATTTGAAATTAAAGGAACTTTTAAAGTTAATAAAGGGACTAAAGAACATTTTTCACATCCTGTAATAAAAAATGGTGTACTTTATATCCGCCACGGAAAAGCATTACTTGCATACGATATTAAGCTAAAAAAACAATAATATCATTTTTATATTAATTTGATTAAAAAAGTATTATAAAATCAAAATGAAAAACCAGGGCAAGTGTTTTTTTTGGAAAAATATAATGATTACTCATTACAACTAAACCATATTATATCTAGTTAATATGAAAGAACTAAAAACTACAAACACTTTACTAATACTACTAATAGTTCCATTGGTATTTTATTTGTTGAAAATTCTGTCCTTTATATTTATCCCATTAATTTCATCAATGTTTATTGCCTTATTATTCTTACCATTAATGAGGTGGTTAAACAAGAAAAAATTGCCAAAACCACTGAGTATTTCCGCAATATTTATAATCATTATTGGGATCTTAGGCTTTGGGGGCAAATTAATTCAACTATCAACCAATGAAATTATATCAGCAGATAACTCATTCTTTGAAAAAGCAGAAATAAAGCTTGTGGGGTTAATAGAATCCATGGAAAGCTTTTTCGGCATTCAGAGATCGAAAGGGGATAACGTAATAGTCCACTACTTTCAGAATAATAATATATTCGAAAACTTTGGTTCAACACTGGATTTTGTTGGCGACACATTGACAATGACACTTATGACAGTATTCTTTGTTATATTGTTTCTATCAGAATCAATAAATTTCCAAAAGCTGCTAAATACAACACTCTTTAAAAATAAGTATTCCTCAGTACGCACTTTTATGAAAATCGAAAAAGACATCATAAAGTTTGTATGGGTTAAGTTTTTGATTAGTCTGTTAACAGGTATTGGATTTAGCTTGGCATGCATATTTTTTGGTGTAAGCTTCCCTATTTTCTGGGGACTTTTCGCCTTTATCATCAATTTCGTTCAGATGGTTGGATCGGTAATTTCTGTTATTTTGTTGTCATTATTCGCTTTTGTTGAGTTAGATACAACAGGAACACTTCTGTTTTTTATTATTATAATCACTGCTGTACAGGTGTTAATGGGAGGAATATTAGAACCCATTTTTATGGGGAAAACTTTTTCCATCAATGTTATAACTGTAATAGTTATGTTAATGCTTTGGGGTTATATTTGGGGAGTTCCCGGACTGATAATGTCAATACCAATAACAGTATTTATAAAGATTATCTTGGAACAATTTCCTCAAACGAAAATTATTTCAAGTTTAATGGCTGGCAATGAACCAAAAGTGAACAGGTTCTGGAATAAAAATGATGATTAATCAAAGAGAGTCTATCTGTAAACATATATCCAATGTGAGAACTGTATAGAGTTCTTGTAATAATGGACATACAATTATATTAAAAACAGAGTGAGGATATACCTTTTTTGTTGATATTTTAGTATTATTAACCATGATTAGTAATATAGATCTTCATAGGCAATTACAAGAACACCTCGACAAACTACCAATAGGTTTTCCTAGTACTGAATCAGGAGTAGAAATAAAAATTTTGCAGCATCTCTTCGACACCTTCGAGACCAAAGTGGCACTTTGCCTTAGCCTTGGGAATTCTTCTGTTTCCACTGTACAAAAAAGGATGAAACGAAAGTTTAATGAAGAGTGTGAAGTCGATAATCTACAAAAGGTGCTCGATAAGATGTATTTGAGCGGATCCATAAATAGATCAAAGAAAGCACCTTTTAAATACAGTAATGCAATGCTGGCGATAGGAATGTTTGAATTTCAGCTAGGGCATTTGAATAAGGAATTTATGGAGTTGTTGCATCAGTATTTTGATGAAGGTTTTAATGATGAATTTTTCAGAAGTTCTTTGCCTCAGTTACGAGCAAGCCCTCATATGAAAGCCATTGTTCCTGAGTACAATATCGCTACCTACGACAATATGCGCAAAGTGGTGAAGGAAACCAACCAACCCATAGCTGTGGCCGATTGTGTTTGCAAAGAAGGGGAGGCTTTACTAGGAAAATCTTGTAAGCAAACCAATGATATTGAAGTATGTATTTCATTTGGTGCTTCGGCATATTTGGACAGAGGTCAGGCAAGGATTATTTCAAAAGATGAATGTTTGGATATTATGGATCGGGCCGAACAAGAAGGCCTGGTATTGCAGCCCGGTAACTCACTTCAACCATTTTGTATTTGTTTATGTTGTGGATGTTGTTGTGGTGTACTAACTTCGGCGAAAAAGTACGATAAACCAGCAGAGCTAATAGCCCATAATTTTTATGCACAGGCTAAAATTGAGGAATGTAATGGTTGTTCCTTATGTGTAGCTCGGTGTCAGATGGATGCTATCATTATGGAAGATAAAAAGGCTATAATCGACCTTAACAGATGTATTGGCTGTGGTTTGTGTGTTACAACCTGTAAGAAAAAGGCTATGCATCTTATTGATAAAAAGAAGAAAACAGTTCCTCCAAGAAATGCGGTAATGTTATACCTTGGTATTCTTAATGAAAAGGTTGGTAAGCAAAAAATGATGGGTAATATGCTAAAGTTGCTATTGGGAAAGCAATTGTAATAAAGGCATTAAAACTCTGATTGTGTAAATTGGAAATCGGTAGAGGCAATTGTATATTGATTTAGTCAATAGCAAGATCAAGTCTGTAAAAATAGATGACCAATAATAATGCATTTAAAATCATAGCAAACACATTATGGACAATTCTGTCAGAACATTGATTTTCAAATAATAGAATTAATTAAAAATCTGACTTTGAGGTTATTATTTCGTACATTTGTGTTGTAGTATTAGTAAAAATGTTGAATAATTGAGAAGAAAATATAATATGTCACAAGCAATAAATATAAATATAGCTGTCCTGATTGATGGAGATAATATCCCTTCTGCATATGTAAAAGAAATGATGGAAGAGATTGCAAAATATGGTAATCCAACAATTAAAAGAATATATGGCGATTGGACTAAACCAAATCTTTCAAAATGGAAAAATCTGCTATTGGAGCATGCTATTACGCCAATCCAACAATATGGATATACTACAGGGAAAAATGCCACAGATTCCGCTATGATTATTGATGCTATGGATATATTGTATTCCCAAAAGGTAAATGGATTCTGCATAGTATCAAGCGACAGTGACTTTACAAGACTTGCAACTAGGTTAAGAGAAGCGGGTATGCAAGTAATCGGGATTGGCGAAAAAAAGACTCCTAATCCTTTTATAGTTGCTTGTGACAAATTTATATATATTGAGATCTTAAAAACCCAGTCTAAGGTAAAGGAATCTGACCAAGAGAAAGATATCGAGAAAGTATCATTTGAGAAAATTGCGTCAAAAGAGATAAAACTAATTGCTGATTCTATAAATGACTTGTCAGATGATGACGGGTGGGCTTTTCTTGGAGATGTTGGTAGTTTAATTCAGAAGAAACGCCCCAATTTTGATCCTAGAAACTATGGTTTCCAAAAATTAACACCATTGATTAGTTCGATCGGAAAATTTGAGATTGAACAACGAGAAAACCAAAAAGGCAGATTTAAGTTGATATATGTGAAAAATAAGGAAAAAAGAACTACAAGCGGTCATAAAACATTGCGTGGATAGTGAAATGCTTGATCCAAATAGTATTTAATATTTTAACAAATGAATAGGATAAAGCAGTATTTTTTTCACTAACACTATTGTTTTCCACTCTATTATTTGGGCAAAATGAAACTTCACGACCAATGGAAGGCGTTGTCACACCTAAATGGCAAATAGACAGTTATAGATAAATATCTTGTGTTTTCTTGAGGAATTCTGCCTTATAGAATGCACCTATTGGAATATTATAATTCTGAATAAAAATTTTATTCCCACTTATTTTTGATATTCTATTTAAGAATACCAGATAAGACTTATGTGATCTTACAATCAATGATGTAGGAATCTTATTTTCCATTATGTGTAGTTTTTCACGTATTAGATAACTTTTCGAAGTTGTATAAACTTTTATATAATTTCCCTGAGCTTCCATAAATAAAATATCAGCGAATAACACCTTATAAAACATTCCATCTTGCTTGAAGACAATACTTGTTTCAATTTTATTCGTCGATGATTCTTCAACATTACTCAATAAAGCATACACTCTATTAACAGCTTTAGCAAACCGTTCAAATGGAATAGGTTTCAATAAATAATCTACAACTCCAAAATCATAACCTTGTACTGCAAATTCAGAATATGCAGTCGTTAAAATAACTTTGGGTGGATTTTCTAGCATTTTCAACATATCTAAGCCAGATATTTCTGGCATATTAATGTCTAAAAAAATCAAATCGACCTTGTGAGTATTCAGAGTTGCAATGGCTTCAAGTGCAGTATTACATCTTGCTACTAAATGAAGGGTTTTTAGCTTTTCAATATAGTTAACTAAAACATTTTGAGCTAAATACTCATCGTCTATTATCACGCATTTTAATTTCATATGATTATTCTAAGGTCAATAATATATAAACCATCATCCACTGAAACTTGAAGTTTATGCTTTTCTGGATATAACAATTGCAATCTCTGGGTGACATTATTTATACCAATTTTCTTTTCTTTTAATAGTGATAAGTTACTCTTTGGCGCTATCCTATTTTCTACATTTAGCGATACTTCTTTATTATTTGAAGTTATTAAGATTTTAATGTAATTCATGTTTGACTCAGCACTTATTCCATGCTTAAATGCATTTTCAACAAAAGTGATTAGTAGCATTGGCGCTATATATTTTCCTTCAAAATCACCCATAAATTCGAATTTAATATTACACCTGTCATTCAAACGAATTCTCTCCAAATCAATATAATTATTTAGAAAATCGTATTCTTGTTTCAAAGAGACTGCTTTGTTTTTGGAATTCTCAAGCATATACCGCATTAAACCTGAAAGTTTTAGAACAGCTTCTCCAGACATGTTATTTTCAGAAATAATTAATGAATAAATGCTATTCAGAGTGTTGAATATAAAATGAGGATTAACCTGTGACTTAAGTAGTTCATTTTCGGCTTTAATTCTTTTTTTCTCTTCTAAATCTAATTTAAATTGAGCTTTAGTACCTATCCTCAAATATTTCAAACCTGTATAGATAAACATAAATATTGTTAGGGTTAAATACGTTTCTGATTTGATTTCTTTATGAAATAAAGTTAGAAGCCAGGCATTTAGGGATCCAAAGCTCAAAATGATTAATATTGTAATAAAGACATAAACATAATATTTCTTCTTTTGGAAAAACCTTTCAAAAATATATGCGTGAAAATATGTTGGAATTATCAGAGGTCCTATAAGAACTAAACTGAATTGAAAAGAAAACAGAAACTCACCGTATCTGAAGAGTGATAGAAAAGTCAAAAGAAATAATCCTATCCAAAAAATGCAATGGAAGAGAAATTTACGCAATGAAGTTTTCCTATGATTAAGCATTTTACAAAGATATACTATTGAAACTGTTCACTAAAAACATTTGTGACAAACTCAGTTCATCCCTTCTATATTCATGAATATCACAAATTAATTTCATTTGCCACATTTATTGATCTCCCCCAGTAAATAATTCACAAATTTGTCCGTGCAAAGCTTATAAAATGATAAATATAAAAGCAAACCAACTGTTCTCAAATAGAATACCCAAGACTAGATTTCAGAAAATATTATATTCTCCTTTTTTCAGAATTATAATTGCTATCCTATTTCTGATTCCTATACTTCAAGTTAATAATGTAATTTCAGTGTTCATCCTCGATAAGATGAAGGAGGGAATTCTATTAACAACTCTAAAAGCTGTCAAAACGTTCATTATCATCTTCCTTCTGGTCTATTCATATAGATTCTACACGAAAAAAATCGAAAAAAGACCAGCATTTGAATTCTATCTTAAAAGATGGTATATAGATTTTGGTTTGGGGATAGCTATAGGAGGTGGTATGGTTATATTTATAACAGCTGTCTTATTTATTTTAGGCTTTTATTCCATTGACCATATTAATTCTCTTGATGTCCTTATCTCCCGGTTTTTCAGATATACACAGGGTTCTTTTATTGAAGAATTGATATTTACGGTTATTATTTTTCGACTTATAGAGGAGCAATTAGGTTCGATTATTTCTTTTTTGATCGTATCTTTCTTTTTTGGAGGAATGCATTTAATAAATGATAATGCTACTATTTACACCTCCCTTTCTATTAGTGTCATTCAAATTGCATTAATTGCACCTTTCATATTAACACGGAAAATATGGATGGGTTGGGCCGTTCATTTAAGCTGGAATTTCTTTCAAACGGGAGTTTTTGGCATGAATAATTCTGGAATGGATCAAGGTGGATTGATCAACCCAATTATTTCAGGCTCAAACTGGGTAACTGGCGGAACTTTCGGCATTGAAGCTTCATGGCTAGGTTTGATCGTAAACATGGCTATTGGGATATCAATACTCTTATATGCAATCAAATTAAAGCAAACCATAAATTTCATGAATAAAAAGGCATTTTGATGGATGCAGAGCTTAATATAAATTACGTTTTAAAAAACCTATCACCTCAACTAAATGAAGGGGTTTTTGTTTTCTGCTCAGTGGAAAATGCAAAAAATATTAATGAGGAATATATAATGGCTTCTATAATAGAAACCAAAGGCAAAACTATTGTCTTGAAAAGAGAAGTAGCTGACAGCTTAAAGTTGTCTTATAGTGTGACCATGAACTGGATTACACTAAATGTAAATTCTTCACTTGAATTGGTTGGTTTAGGCGCAATCATTAGCCAGAAATTTGCCTATAACCGGATCACTTATAACCTTATTGCCGGATATTATCATGACCACATTTTTGTTCCCATAAAAGATACTGAAAGGGCTTTGAATCTACTTCATGAATTATCACATAGAATGAATAATTGAGTATTTTCTGAATATAAATATGTTTAATAAAACAAGAGAAATGAACGATTTTCAAAAATTATTGACTGTTTTTAGTATCCTGCTTTTCTCACTTAATATAAAAGTAGGTTATACCCAAAATTCAGATCACATATATTTCAGCCAATCACCGCCGGGAAATACCCCTGAGATTTTTGCATCAGGAATTATATCGACCGAGGAATTTGAATTTAACGGAACCTTTTCAAATGATGCCACAGAGTATTTCTTTACTCGTCGACCTACATATGAAGGCGCAGAAAATAGAATTTATTATACTCACTTGATAGATGGGAAATGGTCTGAACCGACTTTGGCTCCATTTGCAAAAAATGTTTTTGAATTCGAACCTGTTATGTCTCCATCCGAAGATAAAATATACTTCTATTCCGAGAGAAAGCAAAACAGAAATGAAAACTATGATGGGGATTTATGGGTTACTGAAAAAACCCAATCTGGCTGGAGTGAGCCTCAATATTTTTTGAGCCCTGCCAATAAGAAATGGTGTATGTCGATTTGTCCTACTAATAGCAAAACAATATATTTTTCCAGTAACTATAATGGAGTCCGTGGGATATTTAAGGCAGAATGCATTAACGGTGAATATCCTCATGTTACATATTTAGAGGGTGAAATAAATTCAATTGCATATTCTCACCCTTATGTAGCACCAGATGAAAGCTATATAATTATGGATGCACAGCCAAGCGGTCGGGGAAAACCAGAGTTGTTTATTTGTTTTAAAAATGAGAATGGCAGTTGGAGCAAACCTATCAATATGGGACCTGAGATTAATGCTACTAAAACAGAATTTGGGGCAAGTGTTTCACCGGATGGTAAGTATTTATTCTTCCATAGAAGAGTTGATGGACAAGGCGATATCTATTGGGTAGATTCCAAAATAATTCAATTATTAAAGCAAAAGACTTCCAAATATTAGAATCTTAATTTAATTATTAAAAACTACATATATGAAACTAATTAATACCATTTTTCTTATCCTCATTTTATCTTTATTCAGCTTATCAGCTAAATCGCAAGACAAGGATTTTTTTCAAAACAAGTATTTAATAGTACTGGATATGCAAGAAGATTACATTCAAGGTAAAATTCCTGAAAGCGAAGCACATGAATTTATCGATAATATAAATAAGATAATTAGCCGTGTGAATCCCAATAATATTGTTTATGTGAAAACGGAAATGATTGTAGCATCTCTTTCATTTAAAGGGATTACTGTGGATACTGTTGCAAACTTGGAGTTTTGTAAGGATCTGTTGGTTGTAAATAACAATATCTATATAAAGGAGGATGGCAATGCATTTAATAATCTTGAATTAGCTGAATACTTTAAAGATAAAAATGCAAAAGAAATTATTATTGTGGGTTTACTTGCTGAGAGATGTGTTGCACATACGTCAAAGGGGGGTATGGAACTGGGATACCAAATATTTATTATACCGGATGCCATTTTGGGCAAAAAACAAAAAACAAAAAACAAGGCGATAAGGAAGTTGGCAAATATTGGGGTTAGCATTTATTAGAACAAGAAAAATAGAATGATTATTGAAACAATAATATTAATTACTTTCTCATTTATTCTCAGTTCATGTCATACACGAAAAAGTATGGATGACGTTGAAAAACAAATACGAGAGTTAAAATTGAGCTTTCACTTTTTCGAGTGGGAAGAAAAGATTAAGATCATCGAAGAGCAATATCAAAACAATATTCAAGCACAAACTCTAATCGCTGATTGGTCACATTTTATAATGGATTTTGAGAGGGCAGATAGCTTAAATACAGCAATATTGAAAAGAGATTCTGCAAATATTGCTGCAATCAATGGTAGAGCAATGGTTGCATTGGACAACGATCAGGTGGAAAGATCAATTGAGCTTATTAAAAAGGCGATTAAGATTGATTCAACACACAGTATTTCATGGGTAAATTATTCAAAAGTATTGCTTGAAATCAGAAACAGTGAAGGAGTCATCGCAAGCTTGAATAAAGCAATCGAGTGCGATTCTCTTAATGCGCAAGCCTTTGCCAGAAAAGGCTTTTATTATGCAGCTCTTAGGTACGACATGATCACAATATTGCTTTCAGCCTTTTTTTCTACATCACTGAATGCTCAAAGCAAACAAGAGTCATTAGAGGTTCTTGAAATAGTAAGCTTGTATAATCAAGGGTATTATGAAGGAGACTCAGCGAAAATGAGCAAAGTGCTTCACCCCGAATTGGTAAAGAGGATTATGTAGAGTATTTGCAATTAGTAAAGTTTAGTGAAGAATGGAAAATACTAAATGTTTTGTGGACTATGAAACCCAATGATAGTAAAAAATAACTTTTGTTAACAAAATATAGAAATAATAGCCAATATAGTAGTAAACATGGACATTGTAACCCGCATAGAATTTAGTTGCAACTTGAAAAATTTGAGTTCCGCAATCGGTTGTTTTTCTAATACCAACATGTTGAAGTAATAAATTAAGTCAAAAAAGATATTATAACATAAAATCACAAACCAATGAAAACAGGCAAAATCATCATCTACATATTAATGTTTGTAGTACCTGTATTCCAAGTAGATGCTCAACAAGAATTTGTATTTAACGAAAAATTTAAAAAGGAGGTTGTGAATAATACAGCATCTATAATGAAGAACAAATACTTATCTGCTGTGACAGGAAAAAGAATAGGAGAATATATTGTCAATCAGTATAAAAAAGGTGCTTACGATTCTTTGAATGAAGTGAATGATTTCTGTAAAAAATTAACATCAGACATGAGGTTTATTGATAACGATAAGCACCTTTTTGTTTTTTATAGCCCTGAGGAAGCTTGGGAAGTAAAAGCATACCATCATTTATTGCCGGAAAAAGAAATTCTAGAGCTCAATAAGAAGTATTTCGAAATGGACAAAAGGAGGAATTTCGGATATGAAAAAGTCGAGATACTAGAAGGAAATGTGGGTTACTTAAAACTGAGCTATTTCACCATCTCTGATACATCAAACCAGTCCTTGATAGGGAGTATGCAATTTTTATCAAATTCAGATGCAATTATCATTGACCTAAGAGATAATGGAGGAGGTGAAGGAAACGACCTTCTCATGAACTACTTTCTGCTTCCTCAAAAGAAATATATTGGAAGTTTGAGTTGCAGAGATACCACAATGAATGTAGAATTATGGACCATAACCGATATTCCTGGTAAACGCATGCCTGAAATTGATTTATACATTCTAACAAATAAAAGGACATTTTCAGCAGCTGAAGGATTGGCGTTTACACTACAGAGGTTAGAACGCGCCAAAATTGTTGGAGAAACAACCAAAGGAGGTGGTCATCCAGTAGATATTCTTATAGTAAAAGGAGATGTTTTGACTCAATTTCCCATTTGTAAATCAAACGAGCCGAATTGGGAAGGCGTTGGTATCAAACCAGATATTGAAGTTGTATCTGCCAATGCTTTAATTACAGCTCATAAAATTGCATTAAAAAAACTAATAGAGAAAGCTTTGGATGCAGAATATAAAATCGAACTTGAAAAGGTTTTAAAAACAATAAAGTAAGCTCGAGTTAATATAACCAATAACTACAGAAATGAATACGAGAGGAATTCTAATCCTATTTTTATTAATCGGTAACACATATAGCCTATTTTGCTTTTCACAGAGGAACAATTCATTGAAAGAACATTTTATGATAGTCATGGATTTTCAGAATTATTATACTAATGGAAAATCATCAAAAAGCTCAACTCAAAATACAATTGAAGCTACCAATGAAATAATTAAAACTGCTGACCCTAATCATGTTATTTACTTGAATAGAATACACAAATTATTAAACCTATCTGTTTCCTTAATCAAAATAATGCTAAAAGAATAATTGTGATTGGACTGTTTGCGGAAGAATTTATTTCCCAATCCATAATAGTAGGAAAAATCTAGGGTATGATATGTATGAAATTCCATAAGCGATTAAAAAACTAACAAAGCGAGGAATTAAGATATTAAACAATTATTAATCAAATGAAGAATATTACAGATGAAAAATAATACAGATTTTGAAGGCCTGGTCAAGGTTGAAATTAGTCAAACTAAAAACATTACGATTTTCGTATTATTCATATTATTCTATATTGTTGCCATAATTTTGTGGAAACAAAATATTATTGATGACGATATCGTAATACATTTTAATTTTGTATATGAGAATGAATTATATCTGAGATTGGTTAAGGCATTTTCACATTATGGAATGTCATTTATAACAGCTCTATATGCTTTGTACTTATTCTTGTCATATAGATACGATGAGTTAAAGCATGAAAGGCCCCTATTTTTTTTAATTATAATTTCCTTTGCTCTAAGTACAATTGGTGGTGATTTATTAAAAGAGTTAATTGATAAGGCTCGACCAGTTATTGTATTGTCAGGACAGATTGCAATAAAAAGTATTCATGAAACACCAGCATTTCCATCAGGTCATGCAACAAAAAGCATGGCTTTGGCTTTGCCATTTTTTATATTGGCTTCAAGTAAAAGCGCTATTACTAACATTTTTAAAGTATTAGCATTATTTGCAGCATTATTAGTATGCTATTCGAGAATTGCCCAGCAGGCTCATTTTTTAAGCGATGTTTTAGCAGGAATTGGAACAGCCTTATTTTTCATGCCAATCGCTGTTTGGTTAACAAATAAATTATATAAAAAGAGAAAAATAAATGGAAATAAACTTGACATGCTTTCACAAAGAATTACCTTAATTTTTATAGGGTTGACAGTCATTTTATGTTTTATGTAAGTAATGCTGAAGAAATATTGTTTCGTGGTTACTTTTGAGTATTATTAAACGAACAATTAGTGTTTCTTTTATTATTAGTGCTTCTGCTTTTGGATTGACACATTTAATCTTAATTTCAACAGGATATGGGGGACTATTCTTATACAAACCGTTTGTGGTATAAAAAATAAAATAATGAAAAGTTTGAAATCAAAAAATCTAAGTATACTAGTGGCTTTTTTATTACAAATAATGGTCCCTATCAGTTCATCTTCCCAAGAGGACAAAGGCAATAATAATTTTCAACTCACCAGCAGGAATCGTTCGGAAATCATTGAGAAAACTAAAGAAATATTTCTCGAATACTACCCATTACCTGAGGTTTCCTTAAAAATGATTAACTACCTAGATGAAAAACAAAAAAAAGGAGACTACGATTGTTTTAATAACATAAACAACTTCACCACTCAATTAACAAAAGACTTGCGTAAAATATCTAATGATGACCATATTAGGGTTTATCCTTATGAAAAGATTCCAGACGACTTATTGTCCGAAATAAAGCTAGGATATCCTGAAAATAATTATGGTTTTCAAAAAGTAGAAATCCTGACCGGAAATATTGGGTATATAAACCTAACTACATTCAACAATCCTAAGTCAGCAGGACCGACAGCCATTGCGGCAATGAATTTTGTTTCTAACAGTGATGCATTGATTATTGACCTTAGGTTGAATGGTGGAGGTGATGAATCTATGGCTCAATTAATTAGTAGCTATTTTTTTGATAAAAGTACACATTTAACTGATAATTTCATTCGTAAGGATAGCATTACAGAGCAAAGATGGACTCAGGAATGGGTTTCCGGTCCAAAAATAGCCGCTGCACCAATATACATTCTAATGAGCAGTTATTCATATTCATCTGCTGAAGTGCTTGCGTATCAGTTACAGCAGCTGGAAAGAGCGAAAATTGTTGGTGAAAAAACAAGAGGAGGAGTGCATGGAGTACGTTATATGAGCTTCCCTGATAAACTAATAAACCTGAAAGTACCATATTCACAGGATATAAACCCATATTCCAAAACAAACTACATTAATGGGGTAATTCCAGACATTCCATGCTCTTCTAACAAAGCACTCATTGTTGCACATTTGGAAGCCTCAAAGGAATTATTAAAAACAGAAACTGATAGCTTGAAAAAATACAAGCTTGAATGGTCTATCGCAGAGAAAGAAATTGATTTAATCCCAAAAATCATGGATAGTTTCGAATTATCAGAATATCAAGGAGTTTATAGAAATGTTAAAATCAGTATTGAAAGAGAAGTATTGATACTTAAAAGAGGAAATTCAATGAAACAAGAAATGATACCAATGGGTAACGATGTTTTTAAGTATAAGGATGTAAGTGAAGAAAAGTACAGGATTCAATTTACCAGAAATGAAAATGGAATTATTACAGGAATGTATGATTTTGATAGTGATGGTGATAAGTATCCATTAAAAGCAAGAGTTAATGAATAGTTACAACGTATTGTTATCAGGTGTCATATGGTACACTACCTATTAGATGTTTTCCGGATAAGACAAAATTTATTCAAAACACAGAATACTATCTATTTCTAGATACTTTCAGAAATTAACATAATTTTGTTAATGTTATGAGGGGTTACGTAATTCTTGTAGTCTGTTTACTTATTATTTACAATGGAACTGTTATTGGTAATAATGATAGTTTCGGAGTAAAATCAATTGATTATTGCAAAAAGGGTTATTCTACATTTATAAGCGAGAATAAACCTGATAGTGTAATGTATTATGCAAATATGATTATCGCACAATACGATGAAAAAAACGATACGATTAAGAAACTTGAATATTATGAGCAAACATGCGATTACCTTATTAAGAGATCGCAATATAGATTGGTGTCGACCTTATTAAGAGGTTTTCTTTCAGATGCTGAAGAATCTGGCAAAGAATATTTTATTGCTAGTGCATATTTCCAAATAGCTCGGTTTTTAAGTTTTGCAAACATTAATAATGAAATTGCGTTGGAATATTATAATAGAAGCTTGGATATTTTTCGCTCAAATGAAAATCAGACTAAAGTGGCTCTTGTTTATTATGATCTGGGTCGTTATTATATGCAAATTGATAAACAAAAAGAGAGAGCTCTTAGCAATTATTTAAAAAGTGCTGAAACTAGCAAAAAGCATAAACAGCATGTTCTATTATATAATACTTATCGCTCCTTGGGTGATTTATACAGGCATAACTATAAAGATTATAAGAATGGTAAAAAAAACTATCTGAAGGCATTATATATTGCAACTGAAATCAATGACTCCATAAAAATAGCAGATGTAAATACTGAAATAGGATGCATTAACCTGCAATATCACAAAACCGATAGTGTGTTGAGATATTATTTAAAAGCACTTGACTTTGCTCAAATGGATTTTACCTATATTCATATGAGTATTTTTTATGAAACAATGGGAGACTTGAAAAACGCACTCTTATATTTACTAAAAACAAATCAAAGCAAGATTTATGGTTTTGAAAACCATACCGCTGAACCATTATTAAAAATTGCTGAATTTGAAGAAAAACTTGGCAACACTAAAGGGGCAATAGAGAATTATAAAAAGTATATTCGAGCAAAAGATAGTTTAGACAGACGAAACAAAGCACAAGAATTTTCTGAATTAGAGTTGAAATTTGAACTGGAAAATATCGATAATGAAAATAGATTGCGAGAAGAAAAAGCAATTGCAGAATTACAAAGACAAAAAGTTATTCGTAATTTTTTTATAATTTTTGCCTGCTTTCTTATTATTACTATTTTCTTGAGTTATCGAAATTATTCAAACAAACAAAAAGCCAACAGGAAAATATATGAAGCTAATAAGAAGCTTCTTGAAGCAGATAAAATGAAGTTTCGCTTTTTTACCAACATCTCACATGAACTGCGTACACCTTTAACATTGCTGGTTTCTCCCTTGGAGCGTATTGCTAAAAAAAATATCGGAAGCGAAGATGAACAGCAAATAAACACTATGCTTAAAAATGCTAATAAGCTAAAAAATCTTATTAATCAGCAACTGGATATTTCAAAAATAGACGATGAAAACCTGGTCCTGAAAAAGAATCTTCATAATTTCAATGAGTTATTTATAACCCTTACATCTATGTTTAATTCTTTAGCCGAAGATAAACATATCAACTATCAAATATTCACGGAAAGTAAAGAACTCAATTTTTCTTTCGATAAAGAAAGAATAGGACATGTAATTACCAACTTACTTTCAAATGCCATGAAGTTTACTCCTGAAAAAGGAAAAATTGAGGCACGTGCATGCAAAAATGATAATTCTGTTATCATAAGTATAAAAGATACAGGTATTGGTATTTCCGAGAAAGATATTGATAGCGTTTTTGAAAGATTTTACCAGGCAAACAATGCAACTGATGGTTCATATGGTGGTACAGGATTAGGACTTAATATTGTAAAAGAATATATTGAATTGCATAAAGGTACGGTATGTGTAAAAAGCAAGCTGGGAGAAGGAAGTGAGTTTATTGTAAAACTGCCTTTAGACCAATACCAAGCCGAACCAGATAATAAATCATCAATTGGGTCGGATGAAGTTCTTGAAGAAAAACCTACCATTAAAACAGAATACACTACTATTTGTAAAACAAAAGAAACAATTCTTATTGTAGAAGACAATAAGGATTTAAGAGATTATCTAATAACTATTTTTCAGGAGAAATATAAAGTTATTGAAGCTTCAAATGGTGATCAGGGCAAACAAATAGCTGTTAACGAAAATCCCGATATTGTTATATCAGATGTAATGATGCCTATTTGCGATGGTTTTCAATTTACTAAATATCTTAAATCAAGAATGGAAACCAGTCATATTCCAATTATTCTGCTTACTGCAAAAGCTCAACAGCATGATAAAATAGCCGGATACCAAAAGGGGGCTGATGATTATATTGCAAAACCATTTAACGAAGAAGAACTTAAACTTAAAGTGCAAAATATTCTGTTAACTCGTAAACAATATCGGGAAAAATTTAAAAAGAATTTTATTATAAATCCATCCACAGTTGAAGCTCAATCGCTAGATGAGCAGTTTCTAATAAAAGTAACAAATGTGGTTGAAACAAATATTTCTAACTCTAACTTCACTGTTGAAAAACTTTGCGATGAAGTGAGTATGTCAAGGCGAAGTTTATATGGTAAACTTAAAGCACTTACCGATATGAATCCAAGCCAGTTTATCCGAACGATTCGTTTGAAAAGAGCCGCCCAATTGCTTTCGCAAAAAGCAGGAAACATTAGCGAAATTGCATTTGAAACCGGTTTTGAGAATACCTCCTATTTTACAAAATGTTTTAAAGAAACATTTAATAAATTACCTTCTGAGTATTCTGAATAAGCTGATTTTTAGGCACTACCCATAGGTTGTATAAATTTACCCATAGCTATTATCATAGTTATGAATCTTATCTTTTCTTTGTTTATAAATATTAAATGAAGGAGTAATTTATATGACTAAATACGGGATTATAATTTTGAATTTTGTCTAATCATTTCGCCAGGTAGGAAGTGTCTTTTCTTCATCTTATATGGATAATTCAATAAAGCCAAAGAGAAAACCTGAACAAATGAGTATCGATTATAAATAGAGAATTAATAATTATGAATACAAAGCATTACAGATCAATGGCAAGAACTTTCAAGCTAATAACTTTTGGCCTTATGATACTTGCATTGCAAGTTAATACAGTCAATGCTCAGGTATCATTAATAACAAATGGGCAAAGCATACAAACTGCTAATTCCTGGGATATCAAACTGGTAGATATTAATGGGGATGGTAATTTGGATGCATATTTTGCTAGCAAAACATGGCTAAATAATGGGAAAATGTCTGAAACAGAACTCAGCTTTGGCTCTGGTATTTATGCAAGTTTTGGAGACCTAAACGGCGATGGATTTATAGATGTTGTTTCCCAGGACAGTATTTATCTCAATGACGGGAATAATAATTACGAATTCAAAATCAAGCTTTCCTCTGATATTATAATGTATTCGTCTGTACTTGCAGATATGGATAATGATGGAGATATTGATATCATCAGTTGTTCAACAACAACAGATAGAGTTTTATTTAACGATGGGAAAGCTAATTTCACAAACTCGGGTAAAAGTCTGGGAGGTTGGGCACAGGCATGTTATACTTTCGGCGACATTAACAGTGATGGTTTTACCGATATCTATGTGGCTATTCCACACACGCCACCTCCTGCAATGAAACATTCTGCAAATAAAATTTGGTTTGGGAGTGCCGAGAATAAGTATACTGAAAGGATTCATGATATTTCTGGTGCAGTTAGTCGAAATGCAATTTTATGTGATTTTGATAATGATGGCGACATGGATTTATTTCTTGCCAGTAATGGTGAAACAGGAAATATGATATTTTTTAATGACGGGAAGGGAAACTTTAAAGATAGCGGTCAAGTACTTGGCACTAATTCCAACGCTGCAAAAACTGCTGATTTTGATGGTGATGGCGATTTTGATTTGTTTATTTGTCACGGTAAAGTGCCTATGGGCAATGGAGCCCCCAACAGGGTTTGGCATAATGACGGTAAAGGACACTTTAATGACAGTAAACTTAGCCTGGGCAATTCAAATAGTGCAGCAGTAGCGCTAGGTGATATAAATAAAGATGGCAAAATAGATGCTGTAGTTGTAAATGTAAAATTAGACCCGGAAAATGGCTATGCCTCTGTTCCTTGTCCTGTCGAAATATGGCTTAACAAATCTTTTGAAGGCAATAATTTAAATAAAACCCAAGATGTTTATTTTGAGCAAAAACCCGAGAACCAGATCTCATTTGCTCAAGAATCCAAACCACATTCGTATTATGTTGAGCAAGCTGAATTATGGTGGAAAGAAATTGAGAAAGCTAAAACAAATGAACTGAATTGGTATAATTATTTTCGTGCAAACAGAAATGCACAAGGAACAGCCGGTTGGAGTAAAGAATTTGTAGTAGAATCTTCTTACCTAAAATTAGGACCTGAGATTGTAAAATTGATTGAAGAAAATGTGCCAAATACATTTACATATAATTATGTTGTTTGGACGGAGAGAGGATTTGACCCAACAAAAGGTGCATATCTACTAAAAGCATATGAAATGAATCCTGATTTTGAAGGTATTCATGCAACAATGGTTACTTACACTGATTGTGTGTTTAACTATAAAAAACGCAAAGAAGTTAATAATAAGTGGTTTGAACGAAATGAAATGTCCCCCGGTTTGTTGTATTATGGATATAATGTATTGATGTCCTTAGAACCAAATGCAATAATATTTACTCAAAATGACAATGACACTTATCCACTTTGGATGTTGCAGGACGTTAAAAATATTAGAACTGATGTTACAGTATTAAGTTTTGATATGTTACTGGTGAAGAGTTATAGGGATAAAGTGTTTGAAAAACATAACATTACCGAACTTGAAGATGAGTTTTATGAATCAAACCCCTACAATTTAGAGGCAGTTTTAACTCATATGTTAGGTAATTATAAAGGTGACAGACCAGTTTACGTTGGTTTTACCGCAAATCCAAAATATTATCGAAAACACAAAATTAAAATGCATGTTTCTGGATTGGCATTAAAATATTCTGAACATCCAATTAATTTATTGGATTTTAACATAAACTTAATTGAAAATGAGTTTCTTCTCGATTACATAAACGTTCAGATGACTAATGACAAAAACCAAAACAACGTTAACAATCAGAATAGAAACTATCTAATTCCTTTTGAAATAGCTTACACGTTTTACAGGAAAGAAGGACAAAATTTGAAGGCTGAAAAAATAAGGGATTTAGCTGTTTCAATATCAAAGAGTTCAGGTGATAACGGTTTGATTAATAAAGTAAAACAGGAATATGATAAATGAAAACTTGCAATAGTGATACCAACAAAAAAAAGCATAGCATTATTATGAAAAGCTTGCTTAAAAATCTAATCATTAGTGTTATTATAGTTTGCAGTTGTAATAGCATTTATGCCCAAAATACTATTCTTAAACTTAAGAAAAACAGCCAATACTCTCATAAAAAAAGCACCTATCAAATTGGACTTGAGGATTTGGATCTGGATGGGGATTTAGATGCCGTGTGCGCCAATATGGGATATAATCATAGTCAAATATTGTTCAATGACGGGGAAGGAAATTTCACGGATTCTGGTCAAAAGCTAACCCAGCAAGGACATGGTGTAGGTATAGATGACTTAAATGGCGATGGCTATCCTGATATATTTATTGTATGTGCGGGTTACAAAAGCAAAAATGAAGAAAAATATAATGAGATTTCCAGCAAAATTTATTTTAACGATGGCAAGGGGCAGTTTTATGATAGTAAGCATAATCTAGGCGATGAGAAGTTTAGTGGTAATGCAATACATTTGGCAGATATGGATTCCGATGGAGATATTGACGCCATAATAGAATACTATTCAGCAACAAATATTTTGTATTTGAATAATGGAAATGGGGAATTCATCAAAAATGACGTTATCATTCCCAAAAACCCTCTACTTATTGATATAGATAATGATGGAGATATGGATGTGTTTTCCAGACAAGTAGGAAATGGTTTCACCGCTCTAATTAATGATGGGGGAAAATTCACGCAATATTGGTCTATGAAGGACACTACAATAACTTATGGTTCTTCTGTATATGGAGATGTAGATGGTGATAACGATATGGATATCATACTAACAAACGGTACACGTAATTATTGTACTTCCTCGAGAATACTATTAAACAATGGGAAAGGAAAATTTACTTATAGTGAACAGAAACTATCATCTGCTATTTTTGGGAGAATTGGAATAGGGGATTTAAATGATGATGAATATTTAGATTTAATTATAACCAGTTTAGGAGAAGCAAACAGGATCTGGTATAATGATGGAAGTGGTAAATTCACAGAATGTAATTTAATAATCGGAGGCAAAAATCTTTTTCAACGTCCTATAATTAAAGATCTTAATAATGATGGATTTAATGATGTTTTTATTTCAAATTTTGATGGTGGTTCCAATGAGTACTCTAATGAAATATGGCTGAACCAGGAGAAATAGTACATGCACTTGATATCATAAAATATAGCTAAACAATTAAAAATAGAACTAAATGATAATCAAAATGGGAAAAATATTCTTTCTGATTCTAATCAGCTTGATTTGTGTGAGTTGCACCCAAACTGAACAAAATTTTCTTGAAACCAAGGATGCCTATTTTGGCCTCACCCCTCCGGGTTTAATCCCAGAGGTATTTGCTCCAGGAATAGTTTCAGTAGATGGAAGGTATGAATTTGCTGTTTCGTTTACTCCTGATTTAGAAGAAGTATATTTTACTGCTATGAGAGAAGGCGAAAATCCAAGTGTTTATTTCTCAAAACTGATAGACAAAAAATGGACAGATCCTGAAAACGCAAATTTAACTAGTGGAAAAAGAAAGTCTGAATTTGAGGCCTTTGTGAATTTTAGTGGCCGAAAAATTTATTTTACAGCCAATAATTCCAGTGATGTTAAAATATGGTGCGTAAGCCGTTCAGGGAACTGGTGGGGTACTGCAGAATTACTAGATTCTCCGATAAATGATGATATGGTTTTTTATCCAAATGTTGCGAAAAATGGAGATCTTTTTTATAAAAATGTTTCAAAAGGAATATTGTATTATGCTCCCAATATAAATGGCAAATTTCCAGAAATATTCGAAGTCGGAATTGAATACGGTAGCCATGGTTTTATTGCCCCAGATCAAGACTTTATGCTGATAGATGCCCGAAAAGAAAATGATGAAACTAAAGACAAGGATATCCACATCTGTTTTAAGAAGACAGATGGATCATGGACAAAACCAATTAACCTTGGAAGTGGAGTAAATTCTAATTTTAATGAAACATGCCCAAGTATCACTCCAGATGGTAAATATTTATTTTTTAGTAGATATAACGAAGAAGGAGGTTTACCAAACATTTATTGGGTGAGTGCAGAAGTTCTTAATAAATTTAGATCTGATTACTTAAAATAAAAGAAACAGTTATGATAAAATTACGCTATTTCAAGATTACATTTATTTTGCTTTTTAGTTATCACTTTTCATTGGGTTGTACAATTCTTACTAGCTCTTCTTCAGATGCTGTGTTTGCCGGTAACAATGAAGATATGTGTTCAACTTATACAATGATACATATAATACCTCCAAACGATAATAAATATGGTCGCATATTGTGGGGATTTGCCTATGATGAGAATTATCAGGGAGGGATGAATGAGCACGGATTATTTTTTGATGGAGCTGGATTACCTCATGTTGATATGCCCAAACAATCACTTCCTGAATATGATGGTGCGTTTGTTATGGAAGGTGTATTAGAAAATTGCAAAACAGTTGAAGAAGCTATTGTTTTTTTAAGTAAATATTCAATTCCAAGTTTACAATACTCACATGATTTAATTGCGGATGCTACTGGTGATGCTGCAATAATTGAATGGGGAAATGGTAAAGTTAATTTTGTGAGAAAAGGAAACAAACCTTATTTAATTGCAACTAATTTCAATCAATCAGAGCCTAATATTGGTAGTCCGAATTGTTCGAGATTTGAAATTGCATCTAAAATTCTTGAGAAGCAAAACCCATCACTACAAACATTTGAACAAGTATTGTCTCATACTCGTCAAGAAGGCAATTATTGTACTGTATATTCAAATATCTGCGATTTGAAATCTGTTAAAATGTATCTCTATAACTTCCATGATTTTAGTGTAAATAAAGAATTTAATCTTAAGGAAGAATTTAAAAAAGGAGAACAAAAGCGTATGATACGGTCTTTTTTTTCACCAAGTTTTGCAGAGAACAATTTCCGGATGAGATACGATTGTATTAGTTCTTGTGATGAAATTCCCAATAGAAAAGTGACGTTTAAAATATTATGTGAAAAAATAGTTCCTTTCGATACCATAATCCTGCGTGGTAGTGCAGCAGAACTAGGAAGGTGGAATAAAGAGGGTGTGCAGCTTGATAAAGTTTCAGGTAACTTGTATGCAATAGATATTGAAATGAAGGAAAATGCTTTGTTTGATTTTCAATTAGTTTTAGTTGACCGTAACTATTTTCCTTTCAAAAAGAATGGTAATAGATTAAAAGAGATTGATGTTGAAATTAAATCTGACACTACGATAAACCTTGATATATTTGAATGGAAGAAACTAGAATAAACATAATTAAGCTTGCCAAACGTGCTATTCCCAATAGGTTCAGTAATATGGAAATATGAAAAAGATTATCTTCATTTTAACATTCTCAGTATTTTTTACACTTAGTTCAATTGGACAAAACATAGGAGATTCTCCCCAAACAAAATTAGGATTCACAACAATAATAAAGTCTGAGGTTCTTGAAGATAGTCTGGAAATATTTACTCATCTTCCCTTCAATTATAAAAAGGACAATGAATTTCCATTGATTTTATTACTGGATCCGAATGCCCCATTTAAAGCTTTCGCTGCAAGCGCCGAATTAATGGGATATGAAAGAAGTATTCCAACTTGTATTGTTGTGGGATTTCCACAATACGACTATGTCAAATATGATTCGTTATATATAGAGGCTAATATGAATTTGCTTGCAAAATTCCTGGACGAAGAATTATTACCATATCTTAATTCAAAATACAATATTACCAAGACAATAATCTGGGGACAAGGTGGTTCCGGTTTGATTACTACCTATTTGATGCTTGAATATCCTGATATATTCGATGGTTATATATCAGATATTCCTGATCTTACATTAATTACCAATAAAACTAATTCAAAAAGCGCATTTGATAAATTAAAATATAAAAAGGTGAAATACTATCTTTTTGGAAGTAAGTCAAAAGACATTTATAATGAAGAATTCTTAAATAATTTAAAATCCAATGCTCCGAAAGGCTTGAAATGGAATTATAGCATTTCAGAAGATCCGAATAAGATAATATCCCTTCTTACTAATTATATGCAGGCACTTGAATTATTTTTCAACGACAATGAAAAATGATTATAGCAACTAAATATGTATAGCACATTAAAAAGCATCATGCAATTAGTGTTTTGTGCCATTTAAAAGAGTAATACAGTAACATAAAAAACATGAAAAAGAAAAAAATAAAACTAGTAATAATAAGTATTATAATTATTGGAATTGGATTTATTGTTTTTACTGATAATTATTATGGACGATTAATTCGTTGGAATATTCCTGATATTTATGATTATCAGAAATTTCCTTCTATTACAATTGAAAAACCTAACAACCCATATTTGATACCAGCAAGAATTGATAAGGAACTTTTCTCAAAGTTTCAATTTGAACGTGAAGGGGAGAGTATTGATGATTTTGCAAAACTTCTTGCATTAACAAAAACAAATGCATTTATTGTCATTCAAAATGATACAATCATCTATGAAAAATATCTGAATGGAAGGAAAAGGGAATCCTTATGTAAAGCTTTCTCAGCAAGCAAATCAATATTGTCCATATTAATTGGTATCGCCATAGACGAGGGTCATATTAAAAGCATAAACGACCCTTTAAAAAAGTATATAAATGATTTTAGGAATGTAGAATTGGGTGACATAACTATAAAACAATGCCTAAATCAAACAACGGGGATTAAATACAATGGTAAAATGTCCTTTTTCAGTGATAAACCAAAATTCTATTATACCATAAATGTTCGAGAGCTAATTAAAGGTGTTGAACTTGAGAATAAACCCGGGACTAAATGGAGCACAGATGAATACAGTATTCTCTTATTAGGTGCTGTGCTTGAAAATGCTACTGGTGAATCCATTTCATACTATCTCCAGGAAAAAATATGGAAACAAATTGGAATGGAATATTCAGCAACTTTCTCAATTGACAGCAAAGAACATAAGTTTGAACATGTTGCGGACGGATTAAATGCTACAGCGATAGATTTTGCGAAAATTGGATTGTTGCTTTTAAAGAAAGGTCAATGGAATAATAAACAGATAACTCCTGAAAAATGGATTTCTGAATCAGTTTCATTACCTGAAAGTTCAGTAACAGATAGGAACGGTTTAAACTACAAATATTTATGGTGGATTAAGAGAAAAAATGGAGATTTTCATGCTGCTGGTCATTTTGGACAATATATATTTGTTAGTCCAAGGTCAAATACAGTGATCGTTAGATATGGAGAAAGAAAGGGAGGAGTATCATGGTGGTATGATATTTTCCCTACGATAGTTGATGAATTGAATAAAGAGACTGAATAAAAACGGCACAGGACAATGTATAAAGATGATAGCCGAGATAGCAGTAGATTCAAGAGTTGTAGTCCGCTTCACCTTACTTGCAACTTGATAGGAAAGTGCCACGCAGTAGGCTGCTATTCCTATACTAACCGTTGGAATACAATCTTCTAAGAAACCCTTTAGCTCAGAAATAGCTGTTATGTTTAACTAGAAAACTATTAAGGAAAAATCATGAAGAGACAAACCTTTTTAATTAACCTAATTCCAATGCTTTTTATTGGGATAAGCTTACAAGCAAAAGTCAATGCTATTTCTCCGGAAAAGGTTTTGAATTTTTGGGAAAAGCATCTATAAACAGATTAAAATGAGAAGAATACTATTTTTTATACTAATTGGAATCGTAGGTGTTAGTTGCAACCCAACGCAAAGTAATTTTCTTGAAACTGAAGATGCCTATTTTGGCCTCACCCCTCCGGGTTTAATCCCAGAAGTTTTTGCACCTGGCATTGTTTCAGATACAGGCTGGCGAGAGCATTGTCAATTGGCTATTTCTCCCAAGGGTGATGAAATTTACTGGTCACAATTTGCAAATGGTGTTACTGAGCAAATCTATTTCTCTAAATTTATTGATAACAAATGGACAATTCCTGAAATAGTAGATTTTCTAAAAGATGATTTAAGTCTTTTAAATGGCCAGCCAACTTTCTCCCCTGATGGTAAGAAATTATTTTTCTATTCCAGAAATCGTCCTGGCGGTATTGGCTATATAGATGCCTGGTATGTTGAAAGAATGGAAAGTGGATGGAGTAAACCAATTAACGCAGGAGAACCATATAATTCAGAAAATGATGACCGCCCACCCATAATTACTCAATTGGGGAATGCATATAATATGGGAAGAAATTTTATTGACAACAAAGAAGAATTTCTCAAATTCAACTATTCTAATGGCGAATTTTCAGACCCAAAAACCGTGAGTATTTATACAGGTTTTCCCTCTTGGTGGCCATTGTTTATTTCTCCAGACGAGAGCTATATTATTTTCCCCTCATATCATGAAAGTGGTTTTGGCCGCCTTGATTTGTATATCAGTTTTAAAGATAAAACAGATAGCTGGGGAAAACCAATAAATATGGGAGCTGAGATAAACTCTAGTCTAACTGAGCGCTTCCCCGTAGTTTCTCCTGATGGAAAATATCTGTTTTTTATGCGGCAGACAAAAACCTGGGATATTTTTTGGGTATCGGCTACAATAATAGATGAACTAAAAAAACGATCACTAATTAAATAAAACAATGAAAAAATCAATAGTAATAATAAATATATTGTATCACGACTTGAATATGGTTTAGTAGCGGATTTCAAAGCGATCATATTCAAATATGCAATGAGCCAATTTGCCTTCAAAAAAATAGTCAAATTGGCTGATATGGCGGAGTTCAATATGAGCCATACTGCTTTGGTTTACTAAAATACCGCTATAAATGTTAATACGCTTAGATGTTATGTGCCGGATTTATTCTGGTTTCATCTCTATTATTTCAAATCCTAACATTGATTCATTTAATGTGTTAAACTGAATATATTCATCAACTGTAAGATTGAATTTAATATCATAATATCGTTGTTCAATAAACACCTTTTGTTTAGGGTTGTCGGTAGAATAGCTTTCACCTTTTATTCTTATTGGGTAGTATGTTTCCTTATCAATAAAATACAAGGTTTTCGAAATACTACCTTCATTATTTTCAAGTTTAGTTGCGAATCCAGGCATTGTCATCTTGTTATCTAATCTCACTCTAATTTGATAACAATCTCTGCTATCAACAATTATATCATTTAATCTTTCAATTGAGTATGAATCTGGATTATTCAAAATATACTTGAACTCATACTGCATTCCGTAAAGTGTATTATGGCTCCAAAAATGGGTTCTCTTAAAGTCTGGAAATTTGACTAAATCGTATAATCTTACAATACTATCTCTATTATTTTTTCGAATCAGTCTATTACCGTCGTAAACATCCTCGTAAATTATATTTTCCTTGTCGTTTATATACATGTACCAATGCCCTTTTAGGCCAACAATGGAATCAGAAATCAGTCTTTTGAAGTACATCTCTCGATATCGGAAAATTGTATCGTTGATATTTTGAGGATTTGTCCTCGTCATATCTTGTTTATAATAAATCGTTTCGATTGTATCTATTGTATTTATAGTCTTTTGTAATATTCCTGAGGCTGTTTCTTTTTTATTGCAAGAGGTTAGTAGAATCAATATTAGGGATAAACCTAAAAAAGTAATTCGATTATTTTTCATTAATCTATCTTTTAAATTTCGATGCGTTTAGTTATTTTGCAAAAAATAACGATTAGAATAATAATAGTTGCGATTTTATTGTAATTAACTACCTACTAAAGTAGCATTTTCAATTGAAACAATACGACTTTTTTTAGTCAAAAAACAGTGAATGGTACACTTATCTTCACAAGGTTAGTTTACATACTTATAGAAACCGATAAAAATTGCAAAAAGGACACTCCAGAAGGGCACTCCAGACAAAAAAGGCTTAATATTTCCGTAAAGCCTTGATTATCAAATGAAGAATAGCGGAATCGAACCGCTGACCTTTTGATTGCCAGTGGAGTAAGCGCTTTTGTAAAATACACCTAATTAATTATATACAAAATGTAGAGATCGCAAAACAGCGCATTTTGCAACATTTTAGCACGCTAAAAGGGCACTCCAGAATACTTCTAACGAAAATGGTGGGCATTATATTTTTAATTGATAATGTGTACTTCTTCCACCACCATAAGACTCTAATATTCCCAAGTTTTCTAATCCTTGTAAATCACGTGTAGCTGTAGCCTTAGAAGTTTTAGATAAGCTCATATATTTCTTAGCTGACATACCTCCTATAAATCCTTTTGGTCCTGCTTCAAACATTCTTTGAATACATTTAGTTTGCCTATTGTTGAGTTGTTCTTTAAACTCATCGAATATTTTTGCTTTTTTTAAAGTGAATTGAATGACCAATTCTGTATTTGTTATGGCATCAATAAGGACACCGATAAAATATTTAAGCCATGGAGTTATTTCATTACTTCTCTGAGCTATTTTAAGAGCAGCATAATACTCTTTTTTATTCCTTTCTAATTCAGTAGATAGGCTAAGTAATACTGGATATCCGAGACTTTGTGAAAGTGCTTTGTCGGCTAGGAGTCTGCCAATCCTTCCGTTACCATCTTCAAAAGGGTGAATACTTTCAAAATATAAATGTGCAATTGATGCTCTAATGGGAGCATGTCTTATCATTCGATTCCCATTAGGGGATGTGTCATTAAACCACTTTATAAATGCTTCCATTAATCGTGGTATATCTGAAGAAGGTGGTGCTTCAAAATGTATGGTTTCTTTGCCTAAAATTCCAGAAATTATCTGCATTGGGTCCTTGTGTTTTCTCCAACTTCCAGTTCTAATATCGGTTCTATATGGAAATAGAGTACGATGCCAATCTAAAAGAATTGACATAGAAATATCATCTTTATAAGTTCTTCTTCCCTCAACAACCAGTTTACCAATTCCTTCTGCTCTTAAATCCTTTACTTTCAATCTTGTAGTATCCAAGCCAAGGTTATTTCTAATGGAGGAATAAATATCTTCCCAACTATAATATTCATTTTCAATTTCAGAAGTCTTTAAAGCTTCAGATACCATGAACTGGAGTAGTGATTCTGTTTGAATCTTTTCAGGAATTGCCTTAGATAAACCTACTATTTGACCAGCTGCTTCAGTAAAAAGAAATAAATCATTCTCAATTTCTTTAAAATCAAATTTAAAATTTGGCCAGTCTGGTTTTTGCCAATTGTAAGTCATGAGCCGTTTTATTTTGATTATTCGGCTCAAATATAGTGATTATTATGAGCCGATTATACATTTATTTGGCTCAGTTCTGTGAAATTACAGAAATTGTTCCATCAATAGTTGGCTATACTAATACACTTTTCCTCCAAATATAAATTCTCAAACAAGCTTCTAACATTAGATTTGCTTTGGTAAAACAAATAGTCTTTCGATTTAGTCGTTTCATATGAGTTCTCTTTCATTCTTAAACAATCCAATATTTATAATGACCAATCAATAGCCTGACTGTCAAAAAACTAGGTATCAACAAAACACAACTGAACCTTCATGCTATTTTGTTGTTGATAACTGTTTTGGACAAACACTTTCCTCATTTGCTTAATATCATTATTGTCGATAGATGCCTCCTAGATTTCCCCTGCATAATTTAATGCTGCTAAAGCAGATAATTTATATTTTCTACTGATAGGAATGGTTGTTTTGCCAACTTCAATCGTAGTGGAATTAAAAGAATCAATTTTTAAAATGGAAACGATAAAGGATCTGTGTACTCGTACAAATCTATCTTTAGGAAGCTTATTCTCAAAATACATAATGGAATTCTTAGTTACATACTTTTTATTGTCCGTATGTATTCTAACATATTCTTTCATGCTTTCCAGATAATTAATATTGGAAAGATAAACTTTGAAGATTCTTTTATTTTCTTTAACATAAATGAAATCGAGAGTTTCAACTCCATGGACACTAGTGATATGAATATCACTCCTATTTATCGATTGATAGTATTTATCTACTGATTTTAGGAATCTTTCAAAAGATACAGGTTTTAATAAATAATCAACAACATCCAAATTAAAGCCTTCAATTGCATAATCGCGGTAGGCTGTAACAATAATTACCTTGGGAGGATTATTAATCGTTTTCAAAAATTCTAGTCCCGTAATTTCCGGCATTTGGATATCCAAAAACATGAGGTCAATTTTACTTTCTCGTAATATCTCAAAAGCTTGAATAGCATTTTTGCATTCTGCTACAATTTCAATGCCCTCTAATTTTTGTAAATGATTTCTTATAACCTTAATAGCTATGGGTTCGTCATCAATTATTATACATCTAGTTTTCATGGCTTTAAACCTTATAATTCAATATCTAATAGTACACTAAAAAATCTACCCCCATCCTGTATCTCAATGTTGTGTTTATCTTTGTAAGCCAGATCAAGTCGCTGTTTAACATTTTTAAGTCCTACACCCTCAGAATACTTTAAATTTGTTGGAGCTGGAATGTCTTTTTTTGAATTCTTTGCTTTAAAGATCAGCTTGTTATCTATAATTTCAAAACTGATTTTTATCCATGATTTATCTGCAGTTTTGCTCACACCATGCTTAAAACAATTTTCAATAAATGGTAAAAGGAGTAAAGGGGCAATATAAATATTCTCCTGATTTCCTTTTCGGTCAACGTTAATTGTTAAGCTTTCATCATATCTTAATTGTTCCAGTTTTATGTAGTTATGAATATGGTCTATTTCACTGGTTAACGATACTGTTGAGGAATTACACTTATAGAGGACATAGTCAAGAAGGTCGGATAATTTTGTCACAACCTCAGGAGCTTTATCTGATTTCTCTAAGGTTAAACCATACAAATTATTTAAAGTGTTGAATAAAAAATGTGGATGAATTTGTGCCTTTAATAGTTTCAGTTCTGCTTCTTTAAGCTTTAGTTCTGCCTGATATTTTTCTTTAGTAATTCGGGTGGTTTCTTTATTTTTCTTTATGTAAATTCTTATGACTTTAATAGCAACCGCAAGAATAGCATAGTAATAATATGCGAAATAATTCAATAATTCTGTATAGCTCAAAAAAACCTGTCCAGAGTATTCTTCAGGAAAATATATAAAATAGAAGAGAGTCCTGTTTATTAATTCGTCAAGCAAGCCAAGAATAATAAATAGTGTAACGAAGAGCACATATTTTTTATTAATCAGGAACTTTGGTATTAAATAATATAGGATGGTATAGACATATATCAAGTCCACTGGGTATCCCAAGAGTATTTTTACAAATGTTGCTTTTATATGATCAGGATAGCCGAACAGGTATGTTGAATATATTAAAATCGTAATCCAGAATAATACGTGTAATCCAATTCTCTTCAATAGTGTATTACTAATCATAATTCAGATTATTATTAATGCGATATTAATAAATAATACTATTCAAATATTGAAATAATATTATTCAACACTTATCTCCCTATCTTATACGCATTAACATCAACAGATAACAGTGGTTGAATTGAACAAATTAAGTGTTGACAATAAAGTTGAATCCGTTGAATAAATTAAATTTTTGAGTTGAGGATATATATATTTGAATCATGTAAATATAATAAATGAAGTATCTATCTGAAAAAACAGAGCTCCATTCACATATTATTTAGTTTTCAAAAATAGTTGAGGAAGAAATGATTGACGATAACCTGTTGGTATTTGGATAGATAACTCAACAAGAAAACACATTCATTATTGATGATGTACTATAAATAATTCTTCATTATAAAAACAAGAAACAATGAAAAAAAATACACTATTAACTGTAATGATATTTGCAATTCAACTTGCATTTTCGCAAGACTATCTCATTAGCTTTGTGGGTTCAGGGGCCTCCAATACTTTTGACAGTATAAGGGTTGAAAATCTGTCCCAAGAAACATCAGTTATGCTCTATGCCGAAGATTCTTTGCTTTTAATTGGATCGGTGGGTATTTTATACCAAAATAGCATTGATAATGTATTGCATGTGTACCCCAATCCAATGTCAAATCATGCAACTTTAAGTTTCTTTGCAATGCAGGCAGGTAATATAAGAATTGCAGTCTATGACATATCTGGCAAGATAATTACAGAAATTAACGATGTTCGATCAAAAGGGTTTCATGAATATCAAGTTTCGGGATTAGACATTGGTTCTTACTTTGTCCAAGTCACTGGAAACAAAATCAATTATGTTTCAAAATTGATTTGCCAAAATAAAACCCAAACCAAGGCTCAAATAAATTATATTTCAACAGTAAGTCAAAATACACCAAACACGAAAAAAGGAAACCTTCAAAATGACTCAAGATCAATTGTAAGTATGGATTACAATTATGGTGACCAACTACTATTTAAGGCATATTCAAATAATTTCACAACAATAGTTACTGATATACCCACAGAAAATAAAACCATAGCATTTGAATTTATTGAGTGCATTGATTATGATGGGAATAATTATGCTATTGTTCAAATAGGAGATCAAATATGGATGGCAGAAAGTCTTAAAACAACCCATTATCGTAATGGAATCCCAATACCTAATGTTCTAGATAATGATGAATGGACAAACTTGGAAACTGGAGCCTATTGTTGGTATGATAATGACATTAGTCATAAGGCTATTTATGGGGCTTTATATAACTGGTACACTGTGAATAATCCTAATAATATTGCACCTATTGGCTGGCATGTACCAACAAAAGATGAGGAAATGGAATTAACAGGAGCTCCAAGTGGTAGTTATAGTCATAGCGGGGGAACTTTAAAAGAAACCGGTAATGAACATTGGACCGCCCCTAACGTTGGAGCTACCAACGAAACTGGTTTTACAGCATTACCAGGAGGTTATCGTTTGAATACTGATGGCTCATACCATGAAATTGGCTTAGGTAGTTATTTTTCATGGTCATCAACAGAGGACTGGGGAGAAAATTCATGGTATAGTGCAGTTGAAAACATCAATGATAGAGCATATATGTATGGCTATTTTCGGAATTGCGGGTTCTCAGTCAGATGTGTTAAGGATTAAATATCTGAGTCCAATCAGAAAACGGAGTGTTGTGAAATTTCTGATGGTAGTGAGGTGAGTTTTATATCGGCGATTCAAGGAATATATCAAGGATAAAAATATGAGTCATGTATTATATTTCCAGCCTTAAAGAAATAGAATTAATAGAAGAACTGTTAGAAAAATATATAAAATGAAAATACATTACTTAATATTTAAAGACTACTTAGAAGGACTTGAAAATTATAAGAAATTAAATTGAATCCAAAATTCAAAAGCATTTGAAATCTCAATCCTTATTTTATTAAGAGATATAAGATCATAAATCTAAACACAATGAAGAAATCGCTAATTTCATTAATAGGAGTTCTGTTGATTACAGCAACTCTTTACTCACAAGACGACCTCTCAACAGTAAAGGTAATACAGCTTACTGATAAACTCTACAAAATAGAACTATTTGATGGTTTTGAAGTAAATATGCTAGCCTTCATAGGGGAAGATGGCTTGCTTTTGGTAGATACCGGTTTTAAAGGAACTGCACAAAAATTAAAGGATGAATTAAATAAATACGGCCACAATAAACCGTCTTTCATCATTTCTACTCATGAACATACAGATCATATTGGAGGCAATTTTGTTTTTGGAAAAGAGCCGGTAATAATTGGTCATAGAAACTTAAAGTCTAGAATGGAAGGTGATGATTATATTTTTGAAGAATATTCAAAATATGAAATCCCCGAAATTACATTTAATGATTCATTGTCATTATTCTTTAATGATGAAGAAATCCGAATTATTTCAATTCAAGAAAGTCATACTGATAATGATATCATGATTCATTTTACAAAGTCAGGATATGCCTATTTAGGCGATGTTGCCTATGGGATGCATTTCCCAACGGTTGATCTTGCCAGTGGCAATAATTCGAGATATGCTTCAATAGTGAAATACGCTTTGGATTTGTTACCACAAGACACGAAGTTTATATCTGGTCATGGCCGAGACTTATGCATGGAAGAAATGCGAGAATGGCAACAAATGCTTGAAGAAACAATATCCGTAATTCATACAGAAATGAATAAAGGCAAGGACATAGCTACAATGCAGGAAGAGAAAATAATTGATAAGTGGAAGAAATATGTTCCCGGAGGTTATATATCTACAAGCTCGTGGATTGAAAATGTTGCAAACGGATTTAATAATGTTAAACCACATCCCACACCTGAAGCTAAATATTACTACGCATATAAAAACGGAGGAGTGGAAGATGTAAAGAAAGCATACCGTGAAGTGAGAAATAGCGAATATGGTGATGGGGAATGGCAACCTTACATTCTCTATAGTCTCGCCAACTATATCACTATGAAAGAGGAATATACTGATGCCATAGAAGTGTTCAAGTTTTGCATTTCGGAATACCCCAATGATTATTATTTTTATGATGGTTTGGGTAATGTCTATTTAAAAAACAGGGATATGCAAAGCGCCATAAAGTATTATAAGAAATCTCTAGAAATAGAGCCTCTTAATACAAACGCTACTACTATATTGAAAAAACTAAATTATAAATAATAATATAAAAGCAAAGTATTTGAGTTCAGACAATAACAGCATTCAAAATAAATTAATGCCATGAAAAACAATTTGAAAATATTGTATAACACAGATAAAGTTTATGCATTTATGAATCAAAAAAAAAGTCTTTTAAGAAACTCGAAATTATGAATAATCTGTTTAATATAATTTGTCAAAACTTTAGAAAACATATTGTTTTCTCTTTAATAAAAGCACTTGAGTTTTCCATTGGTGTAGCCTGTTGTTTAATAGTTCTTGAATGTATTCAAGAAGAAAGAAGTTATGATGAATTTCATAAAAATGAATCTGATAAATATCAAGTTGTTAATAATCTTGATTTTGGGCCAATCAAAGAAATATCTATGGGATGTGCATATCCTGCTTCTGAAGCGTTGAAAAATGATTTCCCAGAAATTGATATTCCACTAAATTTTGGGGAGGAAGAAAAGCCCTATTAACACGTAATGAATTGTACTATCGTCTATTAATAAAATTCAAGATGAAAATACCAATGCTATGTTAGTTTCTATTGGAAGAGCAAGAAATCTTTGGTTTGAAAAATAGTAATAGAATTCAAACTCAAGCTAATAAATAAAATAATGACCATCAAACTTAGTAATTAACCAAATTTTAAATAAAAACATAGAATAAGATGAAAAAAGCAACCATTTTTCTAATTTTAATTATTTCCATTGCCTCTTGTACAAACAAATCGGAGGGTTATAAAATACAAGGACATATTTCGGGAGTTGAAAATGCAAAAGCAGTTTTATGGGAAAATAAATTTGACTCAGGATGGACTGTTATTGACTCCACAAGGATTTTGAATAATGAATTTACTTTTGAAGACATTCTAAGTATACCAAAACCCTATTACTTGACTATATCTGGGGTAGAGGGAGATGCTTTAATCATAGTTGAAAATAGCAATATTTCTCTTGTAATTAACAAAAATAACTTAAAGGAAATGCTGGTCACCGGATCGGTATCTCATAAACAATATACTGATTACACGACATATAGAAACTCTAATTTTGATAAAAAAATTATGGATCTGAAAAAAACAAGGAGTATAGCTAATCAAACAAAAGACTCAGTATTAATTGACAGTATTAATAAACAAATTGATCTAATAAACGCTATGTTGATTGATAATCTTAAATCATATGTTAGAGAAAATAATGCCAGTGTTGTTGCACCATTTATTGTATGTAATCCTCCTGAAAGAAATTTGTTATCAAATAGTGATATAAGAGAATTACTAGACATTTTTGATCCTTCAATTGAAGAATCAAATGATGTTAAGAAACTAGAATCGTGGCACGCAGGCATATTAAATAAAACAATAGGTTCTCCAATAACTCATCTAATAATTAATGATACAATAGGAAATCCAATTTCAACCAGTAATCTTAAAGGTAGATATTGGTTATTAGATTTTTGGTCGTCGAAATGTGGACCATGCAGAAAAGGCCACCCTGAGCTTAAAGAAGTTTATAAAAAATTCAAAGCCAAGGGGTTCGAAATTTATGCGGTTTCCTTTGATTCAAAACGAGATGAATGGATACAGGCAATCAAAAAAGATGGCATTGAATGGATACAGGTTTGCGAATTAAATGGCTGGGGAAATAAAGCCAGAAGTTTGTATTCAATTGAATATATACCTCAAAACCTTCTTGTTAATGATGATGGGATTATTATTGCATCTGGATTAAGTGCTCAAAAACTCGAAAATATGCTCTTCGAAGCTTATAAAACAGAATAATATATCATGAATATAAATATAATATTCAAGTATTGGTAATACTTCTTCAATTCATGGTCCTTCATGCTCAATCACAACAAATTCTTGTAAATAACGGCACAATGATTAATGAACTTATGGAAGATTATTATCAATTTAGAGGATTTAATGGCGTTACTCTTGTTGCACAAGGCGATAGTATAGTCTATCAGAAAGCATTTGGATATGCAAACTTTGAATGGGAAATAGAAAATACAATAGATACTAAATTAAGAATTGCTTCAATAACAAAGTCATTTACTGCAATTCTGGAAATGCAAGAAATAGAAGAAGCGAATTTATCACTCGATTCTAAAGTCTCTGATTATTTTCATTCAACTTTTTTCAAAGAAACCAGTGCGGCTTGTTTTTCTCCGTATGGACATAAAATATTCTTTTGTGGTGATACGGCAAAAAACTTGTCTTATAGAAATGCTGATATCTGGTTCATAACTAAAACTCAAGATGGTTGGAGTGCTCCAAAAACTGTTTCAGGAAAAATAAATAATTCTAATCGGGAGTCACAAGTTTCTATTGCAGAAGATGAGAGCTTATACTTCTTGAGTTACCTCTATAGCGTTAGGAATAATTATGGTATTTATAGATCTAGACTCGCTAATGGAGAATACCAAGAGCCAGAAGCTTTGCCCGAAATTAATAACTCTAATGAACTCGATTGGACACCATTCATAGCACCTGACGAAAGTTATTTGCTTTTTTCATCATATAGAGAAGGTGGTTATGGTCGAGGTGATATATGGATTAGCTTTAGAGAAAATGAAGATAATTGGTCCACTCCAATAAATCTTGGAACTACAAGAAATGAGGAGTATAACGAAAGGCTTCCTTATGTTTCACCAGTTGGTAAATATTTATTTTTCTTATCGGATAAAGTAAATCCCGAGCTTCTTTCTAAAAAGGAATTAAGCTATAAGGAAGCAGAAAAATATTATTCTTTACCTGAAAATGGACAATGTGACATTTATTGGGTCGATGGAAAAATCATTGAAGAATTGAAATTGGGAAATTTCGAAAAATATTCCATCGTAGAATAGGAATTATAGAAGGATTCATTTTTTAGTTTTTTAAAGGAAATAGAACTATTTAATAATTTCTTTAGATGTAATAAAAATGAAACAAAAGTAAAACTTAAATATCCAGAGCCTCTTGTAGATGACTCTGAGTAAAAGATGAAGTCTAAATAGAGAACAATAATGAGCAAAAAACCAGCAAAATTGGAATATAAATATTCATTATAAATAACTAATAAATTTATTAATCAACTAAATCAATACACGATGAAAAAAATGCTTATTTCTATTATGTTTGTAATCATTATACTTGGAAGTTCTGCCTCGGGTCAGATCATAGAAAATGATCTAGATACTACAAAATTGGAAGTTCATGATAAATTATTAACAAATCAACAATGGATTGAAGATCTTGATTTTCTAGTTAGTCGACTAAAGGAAATTCATCCGAATATTTATTCCAAAATATCAGAAGAAGATTTCTACAATATAGTTAGAAATGCAAAACTGAAAATAAAACAATCAGATTCTGATATTGGATGTTACATGGAAATTAGAAAAGTAATATCATCAATTAAAGATGGGCATACATACCTGAGTTATAAGGGAATAACAAATTTTACTTTGGGAAAACTACCCATAAAACTCGATTGCTTTAGTGATGGCATATTTTTAAGTGCAGTTGATTCCAGTAATAAAAACTTTCTGGGTATGGAAGTTACTGAAATTGGTGGTATTCCAATTGATGTTGCTTTACAGAGAGTCATAGGAATAACCAGTGAGGATAATTATTCTGGCAGAAAAAAGAGTGCCATGAATGTTTTCAGATATCCGCACTTATTGAATGGACTTAAGTTGACTGCCAATAAAAAAACAGTAAATCTAACATTACGCGACCAAAATAATCAATTTCATGATTTTCAGATTAGCACAATTGAAGATTGGAAAGCCAGTCAGTTTTTCACGGTTGAATCACTCTTGACTGATTCAATCCCTTTACATCTAAGGAATCGAGATAGACAATACTGGTTTGAATATCTTAAGGATGAAAGTACATTGTATTTTCAGTTCAATGCAATAGGTGACCAAGGAGGAGATGAAGAACCCTTAGATCATTTTTTATCTAGGCTTTGGCAGTATTTAGATAAACACTCAAGTGAAATTTCTAAGCTAGTAATTGATATAAGATATAATAGTGGAGGAAGTGGAAGAATGGCCATTCCGATAGTTAAAGAAATACTAAAGAGAGACTATATAAATAACAGCGAAAAACTCTTTGTATTAACTGGTAATAAAACATATAGCGCTGCTGTTGTAATGTCAACTGCAATATTAGAATTTACAGAAGCTGTTTTTGTAGGAGATGCTCCCGGATGTCCTTCAAATTTATTTAGTAACAGTATTGATGCAGGAAAACTTCCTAATAGTAAGTACTCCCTTAGCATATCTACAAGACAAATTGATAATGCATGGATAGATAACAGAGAAAACTTCCCGGTTGAAATTCCAGCTCTATTCAGCAGCAAAGCCTATTTCGAAGGAGAAGATCCAGCTTTAGATGCAATATTTTCTGGAAATGCTGAACCAATTTGGAAAATCGCAAAACGGAATGGAGTTGAAGCAGCACTAACAAGATTCAATGAAATTACTTCAAAATATCCAAACCTAAAATGGTGGAATTCATCCATCCTTGAACCTCAAATCAATGATTACGGGATTAGGGTTGCAAGAAATTATTACTATGAGAAGGATGAAACTCTTAAAGAAAAGTTTTTTAAGGAGAGTATGAATCTGCTACTTCTAAACACAAAACTGTGTCCTAAGTCATCGGAGGCTTTCCAGAATCTTGGATTCTTATATGTGATTAGCGGTCAAAATGAATTAGCTATTTTGAACTATGAAAAATCACTCGAATTGAATCCTGATAATTCTGAGGTAAATGCTATGTTAGGAAGACTGAAGTAATTGATCAACCTTTGGCTTAGGTGCACCGAAACTAAAAAACTAGCCTAAAAGTTGATAATATAGAAGCACTCAAAATTAACCCTCAAATATTTGAATCTTAGACTATTTGAGATTCCTATATAATAATTACTAATTTGAGAAAAAATACAACTATGAAAAAAAACACTTTGTGTTTTGTGATATTCACAATATTAATTACAAATTACTTATTTGCTCAAAATGATTTTGAGAATATAACATATGGAAAATATAGATATGTTCATTCTGATATTATGGAAGAAGATAGACTACTATATATACATCTACCCGATGATTATGAAAGCTCAAATGATTCATATTCAGTAGTATTTCAGTTGTACTCACATTTTACATATAACTATTACCTACCTGCCATAAGAACAACTGACATTATGGGAGAGAATGGTCAAGCTCCAAAAATGATTGTTGTTGGTATTAAAAATCAAGAATTCAGATATAGAGATTTATTACCAGAAGATCATTGGGGAGTAAAAAGTGAAATTGATAATTTCTTGAAATTCTTTGAAACAGAATTAATCCCCTTTATCAATGAGAATTATAGAGTAAATAAATATAGAATTCTGTCGGCACCTCAAGCAGGAGCAGCTTTTGGAGTTTATGCAATGTCAGTAAAACCAAAATTATTTAATGCATTCTTTCTGACCAGTCCTTTTTGGGTTGAATCATCTCAAGAAACATTACTAAGCAAATTTACGGATGCTGTTGAGCAAAATGATTATTCTAATATATTTATTATGCTTTCATATGGGAAATATGAATCTGGTAAAGAACTTGATGCAATTATTAAGTTTAAGAATTTAATGAATAAAATAGAGTCTCCATCATTTGAGTTCTATGATAATATGTTGGATTCAGATTTCGATTTTTCTACACCAATTGATTTTGAGGCTGGAATGAAGCAGTTGTTTAAACACTACCTGTTTCCAGGAAATGAAAAAGGTCAGGATTTGGCTGCCATAATAGCATATTATGAAAACCTAAGTGAACAAATGGATATGCCAATTAAAATACCTGAACATGCTCTGGTTTTTGAAGGAGATAAGTTTGTGCAAGAAAACAAGTTAGACAAAGCACTATGTATATTCAAAAAAATGCATGAGCTCTATCCTGAAGGATTAATGGGATATGATAGGATTGGAGAGGTGTATCTTAAAAAGGAAATGTACAACGAGTCCTTAAAATACTATCTGATGTTTCTTGAAAAACAACCTGAAAACCCAAGAATTCTAAATAAGGTTACAGCAATTAGAGGGGAAATAAATAAGAAGAAATGACTTCAAAACTAATAATCATCCTCTTTTCCCTTTTCTTATTCCTGTGAGTATATTAGTTCTATTGATGCTTACATATTTGAAAGCTTGGGTCAATTAAAAGATTTATCAATAGATTGGGTAAATGATTATAATCAATATCACCCGCATAGCTCATTAAGGAACAAGAGTCCGATAAATTATCTCAAACTTTTCTCTTTGGAAGGTACCTTCCAAAGAGAAAACCAAACGGAAGAAGAAAGAAAAATGTCTAATTTAGCATTGTCCTAAAAGGGGGAAGGCTACAGGATGTTGAAGGAACTTTATGTAATCACGAATTAGTTAATAATGATTTTTTTGAAAAAATGAACATAGAAAAATGTAAGATTTGTATGTATTATAATTATTGTGCCAAACAAACATCAAGATGATTTTTTAATTCACCAAATTGAAAACACATACCGATAAATAATATTTTTTATTTTAATCTCTATAATTTTTAGTTTATTCATTCTCTATTTTTTTATGTTTTCCGTTTCCTAAAAATATTCTATTTTTTATTTATAACTTCATTTTTACGTAACGCATTCTGTGTTAGTTAAATGTTCGTTAAGATACATACTTTACACAATTTAACCCTTAGTGTTTACACTAAATTAGTTTCTAACCTTACTGATTTATCTTTAGTCTTTTATCACTTGAATTAATCAACTCATTTAAAGATATAAAAATCCGACACCGTAACACTCTTCTCACAATCCTCACACCCATCTGAGCAGTACCAGCCTTCCTCAGTCCAATTTGGTTCACAACCATCGGTGCAGCCATAACACACTACTATCGGAATTGTCTTGGAGCTAGCCTCGTAGAGTTTCCCCCGGATCTCTTTAAGATGAATCATACATTTCTGGCCCTCTCGACCAGTGATCAATAGGAAATACTTATTTTGTTTTTCCACTATTTCTACGTTACCAATAAGAAAATCACTCTTTGAAGGAGATAATAGCTTTGTTAAACCTTTCTGGATTTTATCAATAGAGATTTCAAAGTTAATATCCTTATTGTTGATCTCTCCAATTAGTGGACCATGGGAATCATCAGATGTACAAGCATTAATAAATATTAGAAGAATAAAAGCAAAGAATGCCTTTTCGATTAGTTTTTTCGTCATAATGTTGGTTTGAGGGTTACTACACCTCAAATCTAAGCAATATTTTCAAGTGTTTTAACACTCATCACTAAGAAATTACGATCGTCCTATTTGAGGAGTATGTCAGCAAGTGGGTTGATGTCACATTTCGACTCTTTCAGAAGATCAATAAATGGCCTGTAAATGACGGTTTATGTACGCTATAAGCCTGTATAATAATGATATAAGCCTCTTAACTGCCATCGGTTCTGGTCACAAATACTAATATAAATAATGACTGAAACTAGTGGTGAGCCTTACTTAATGTCAAATTACTCACCAACATACTCCAATATATCGCCTGGCTGACATTCAAGGGCCTTACAAATAGCTTCAAGAGTTGAGAACCTAATCGCCTTCCCTTTCCCTTGTTTTAGGATTGAAAGGTTGACTGTAGATACTCCTACCAATAGTGATAGATCCATAAGCTTCATTTTTCGCTTAGCAAGTACTACATCTAAATTTACAATTATTGGCATAATCCAAGAGTTATATGATTAAGGATTCATCAAAGCTGTTTATCAGATTGTAATAGTTATCTTCATTTCTACCCCAAGAGTAAATACCGAATAAAGTTGTAGAACAGAAATTCATAATTACTTTTTCACCTGATTCGTCAATCTTAATGTAAATATTCTCTCCCCATGACATCCAACTCATTCTTGATGTAGCAAGTATTAGAGCTTTCTCTTCATCATACTTAACAACTTTATACTTAGAGTTTCTTAAGACCTCAATAATCTTATGAAACAAAATGCCCTTTCCAAAATCGTATTCATTATCAATCTTGAATTTACCAGTGAGTAAGTTGAATTTGCTTATGAAGTACGGACGAAACCATAAAATCCTTCTTACCACTATGTTAAAGAGAAACAAGGGAAAGAAAATCGCAATAAGTAATATAGATACAATGTTTGATTGACTATTCGCATAAAAAGCCAGAAAATAAACAACTACAAAAAGTATAATAGCAACTGAAATATTTATCAAAGTTCTCATAATAATCTTTTTATTTTTCCTATTTGTAGAAGCAAAGATAATAAATAGTTATTGTAATTCAAATATATATTTATGAATAACATTAATTTAAATATGATTATCGTTTAATAGCAGTGATAATACACTACCGTAGTATAAGGTTGCTGGTTAGGAGAAAATACATTTGATACTCACTCTAAAAAGTGGGAGCGTTTTCGGCAATCTATATATAGAGAGGATACAGAAGTGCTCCCAAAAAGGCTTGTAAGTTGCAGGATGCTAGGATGTTACACAGCTAATTGTACGCGAACGAGTTAGCGAGGCAGGTAAATAAGGCAGGTTTATCTTCCGTTGGGGTAACTTCCTGAGTTATGTACGCATGAAACAGAGACTGTGTGCACATGGCGGGGTTTTTAACCAAATATATAGCATCCTTATAAAACCAAATTATTAAGTACTCGTACGGTATGACGCATATGATTGCTATGATTTAGGCTATGATTAGCACATATCGCATCATCTTAACTCCAGTTTTTAACTTAAAAAATCTCTCAATTCTAGTAGAAAGCTTTGACTTAATATAAATGAGTTGATAATTGATTATGAAAATATCGTATATTGGTATCCCTATTGTCTAAATTAATTAATGAGATTATGAAAACAATAACTACACCTTCAATTTGTTTATTAATCCTTATTCTAATGATTAGTAATTCAATATACTCTCAAAATATTGATTTATCGATAACGAAAATTTTTACACAAAATAATGGAAAGCAAGTAGAAATACAGGGGCTTACAGGTAAAAAGAACAAAATTAAAGGTGGTGAGAAGCAAGGTGTACACGAACAACTGGTTGATGTCATCGATTTTGAATATTTTGATAAGGGACAAATAATCCCCAACTATTTTAATTCCTTGAAAGAAATAGATGCTCCAATTTCTGACAAGATAAAAGAAAACAAACAATTTTTGGTTTTAATTGGCGAATATGAGAAAGGCATACCTCTTGGAGAATTTACTCTAAGATACTACTATCCTAAACATACGAGATACGAGTTTTTTAACATAGCAATATGGTCGCATTATGATGGGAAAATTCAAGGTCAACTTCAACTGTACATTCCATTGTATTATGGAGATTATTTTTTTCTGGATAACCCTAATAAACACAATTATTTTGAATTAAACGAATTCCGTAGTTATTACAGGAAATCAGAATTCGTTATTAGATATATTGAGGCCTTTTCGGGCATAAATCACTTAAATAATGCAACAATATTGCCATATAGTTTGGAATTAGATAATGGAAAGCTTATTGATCAAAAAATTACTTGTTATGATTCTCTTCAATATGAATTCGATAAAAAAGGCAATACATATAAAAAATATTTCAAACCATATTTAGAAGTAAGTAACGAGGAAGTTATAGAGATATGCCGATCAGCTAATGAAAAAAACCACCCAATTATAACACGAAAAGATACAGATAGCATATTATTTATTAAAAAAGTGACCTGGATGCCAAAGTTTTTATGGAAATCTATGCAGGAAAAACGTAATAATTATAATAATGATATTGGGTATGGAGAAACAGCACAGGATGGTACAGAAGCATTTTACGTGAAGAATGGCACTTTTGTTGGAAACTACTACTATTTTAATAGTACGCCTTTTGAAATTGATTCATCAATGATTAAAATAGTTGGCCAATATAAAAATGGTTTACGAAGTGGAAAAGCAATGATCTGGGATAAATTCAATGAGATACTCCTTTACGAGGCAACTTTTAAAAACGACACTTTAAATGGACCATTCACATTATATAACAATTGTGGTAATATAGTCTACAAATGTAACATCATTGATGGCAAGTTTGTTGCGCATGCTGAAAGCTACTGGGACTTAAACTGTTGCTATGAGAAATATTCTGATTGGGCCATTAAGAATTACAGATTTGCACCAAAGTTTTCAGATTCAGACACTCGTGAAAGCAGAGAATATCTGTTAAAGGAATATGAAAAATTTGCTAAATCCATTAGTAGTCGTCTAGGATATGGTAGTCGACCAGTTATTGATTTTTGCAGACCTTATATCCCAAAATCATTTGTGAACCTTGAAAGATGGTCGCTTGATGCTGGAGGTGGTTTAACCTATCGTGAGGAAAAGCTTTTCTCTGTAGATCGGTTTAAACTATTGCTGAATTATATTAGTCAAGGAGATTCAATAGATATTCCAGCTAAAGGATATTTTAAATATTGTGAAAGAGACTATATAAACAAAACAGTGCAAAATGATAGATACCAAACTTTTGAGGCAAGTGTAGGAACTGGTCAAGTAGTTTTTTTTAGTGGCCCAGATCTTATCTCTCATACAATATGGTATGATGAAGATGGTCACGAAGTTGATTATAGGTATTACGATAAAGATGGACTTGTTATTGATTCCAAGGAAATATCAGAAATGAAACAAGTTGAAAGATTAAATGCATTAATTGAAATTAATAATCGACTTTTGAATCGGCATGTTAATTGTGATTGGTGTAAAAAGGATTTAATCGTAAAAAATGCTGTAAGTAGTTCATATTGTAATTGTTTTGACCCAGATGATGGATATAAGGAGATCATAGTGTCTTATTCAAATGCTGCATATTTCTGTAATTATGAACATAAAAAATCATTTGAAAAGGAAATTTGTCGTAGCAGAGGATATGTGTATGAAAGAAAATAAGCTTTCTTTATAAGTCTTGCCAGAACCAAAATCAGTCTTAGAATTGCTTTATAGAAATTGATTACAACTTCCGAATAAATAGAAACTATTCCAGTCTATAGTTTCGGTAATATATTATATAGAGTAGGTACAGAAGTTCATCTAAAAAGACTTGTAAATAGCATACAACAAAGACGTTATGCAACTAGCCGCACCTTAAGTAGATAGCGGGGCAAGTAAATGACGCATATGATTGCTAGGATTTGGCGTGATATTAGCACAGAAACATACGCTAACGGCACGGTTTCAGACACATTTACACCTCTTTAAGCAAAGATAGCTCAGATTTTTCAGTTGTAAAGGGTTTATGAACGTGATAAATTGCCTATTTCCGGGAATCACGCCCTTGACAACCTTCAATTCATCTCTTTTTGGTGCTTACGTGGATGAAATGAAGAAGTTTTGGGATTATATTAGATTTGTAATACAATTATATTGAGAAAATGTTAGCGTAAATTAGGATTGTACGTAGGATTGTACAGAAGGGCACTCCAGACAAAAAAAAGGCTTCACATCTCTGTAAAGCCTTGATTATCAGGTGGAGAATAGCGGAATCGAACCGCTGACCTTTTGACTGCCAGTCAAACGCTCTAGCCAACTGAGCTAATCCCCCCTCCGATCGCCGAAGCCTTGGCGTAGGCGATCTCTTTTAATAACACCTCACCAATATCCGAAGCCTTGGCGTAGGCGATCTCTTTTAATAACACCTCACCAATATCCGAAGCCTTGGCGTAGGCGATCTCTTTTAATAACACCTCACCAATATCCGAAGCCTTGGCGTAGGCGATCTCTCTTAATAACACCTCACCAATATCCGAAGCCTTGGCGTAGGCGATCTCTTTTAATAACACCTCACCATTACCCGAAGCCTTGGCGTAGGCGATCTCTTTTAATAACACCTCACCAATACCCGAAGCCTTGGCGTAGGCGATCCCTTTTAAAAAAGGAGATGCAAATATAATTAATTATAGAAAATAGATAGCCTAAATAAAAATCGTAGATTAGCATGCTTATTTAATAAACCGAATAACAAAAAGTATCTTAAATTAACCGAAATAATGAAAAAGTATTATCTGATTGTAATAGCTCTGGTGCTCCTTTCGGTGTACTCGTGTAAGGATTCAACCCAGTTGAATGTTAATAATAATCCAACGGCTGTATTTAATTTTTCACCTGTGAATATTGATACAACTACAGTGGTAACTTTCAATTCTACAGGTAGTTCAGACCCTGAGGATGGTCAAAACCTTCTTAGGTATAGCTGGGATTTTGAAGGTGATATGGACTGGACTGAAATAGTCACTAACAAGGAAATGAGCCATAAATATACCGAACCAGGGACATATACCGTAACTCTAAAAGTTTTTGATACCCAAGGCTGGTCAGGAGAAACACAACAGACAGTGATAGTTAATGATTCCATATAAATGAAACGCCTGTTTATTGCCATTAAGATTATTCCTGATGAAAACATGCTTAAGCAGTATTACTCACTGCGTGAAGCACTTAGTGATAATAAAATAGTTTGGGTTGAGCCCGATAAGTTTCATTTAACGTTAAAATTCTTAGGTGATACATCCCAAGACAGTATAAATATTGTCAATAATATAATTATTGATACGTTAGAATCAAAGCGTTCTTTTGATATTGAATTTAAGAATACGGGAATATTTGGAAGCAAATATGACCCTCGGGTAATCTGGTTTGGCATTAGCGAAAATCATGAGTTTTTAAAACTTGGAAATGATTTGTTAAACAATCTTCATGATGGTGGATTCAAACGAGACAGGCAGAATTTCGTACCTCATTTGACAATCGGTAGGATTAAAAGAATTGAAGACAAGATGTTCTTCAATCGTATGATATCAAATTTTCGAAATGTATATCTTCAGAGATTTACCATTAACAAGGTAATATTATATGAAAGTATACTGCGTAAGGAAGGACCTGTTTACAAAGTTGTGTCTAGTTATGAATTGATTGATAAACAATGATATAATTGGTTAATTAACCATAGGTTGTTTAAAATATTTATTGATAGGCAACAAAAGCTATTATTATTGAGTTATTAGATATGTTTTTTATATTTTTGCGTTCACAATTTTAAAGATTTGAAACAGCGTTTATTATACATATTTGTAGTCCTTATACTATTACCATCAATTCAGGCTGTTGGTCAGCAAGCACCTGTTTTTACAAATTATCGTGATGTACAGATGTTTACAAATCCTGGTTATGCAGGAATGAGGGAGGGTATTTGTGTTAATGGTTTAATGCGACAACAATGGGCTGGCTTTAAAGATTATGAGTCTGGCGACAATGCTGCCCCAGAAGACTATCTGATTACTGTTGATTCACCAATTAAAATATTGCATGGTGGTATAGGTGGTGCGATAATTCAAGATAAGGCAACTTATAACTGGAATGATATAAGCATGTTGTTATCATATTCGTTTCATGCTGAGTTGAGTATTGGTACTGTTGGAATTGGAATTGGCGCTGTGTTGAAGAACCGAAATATTGATGGTTCAAAATATATATCTGTTGATGATGATCCCGTAATTCTGAAATCTGATCAGGCTGATATGAGATTTGATGCCAACCTGGGTGTTTTCTTCCAATCGATAAATAACTACTATGTTGGTGTTTCATTTACGAATTTGCTTAAGTCTAAATTTGTAAAACTTGACCCTCAGGGAGACGGATTAATATCTACCGATCGCACATTATATTTAATAGGTGGTTATAAGTACATACTTCCAAGCGATCCAAGATTTGAAATTGAACCATCAGTTTTGATTCAAAGTGATTTTATATCAACACAATATAATATTACAGCAACCGTTAATTACAATAGCAAGTTCTGGGGTGGATTGAATTATCGACTTCAGGAATCAGTAGGTGTAATGGTTGGAATGACTTTTAAAGACTTTAGGATTGGTTACGCTTACGATGTGAATACCAAAAGATTAGGAGTGCCAGGTAGTCACGAAGTTAATTTAGGTTACTGTTTTAAGATTAAAGCAGATCGTTCTAAGACAAGTTATAAGAATACAAGATATTTATAATAATTCTATCAAAATTTATAAACTAAGCGTTTTGTTGTGTGTATATTTTCTTACTTTTGGCGCTCTATTAAATTTGGAAAAAGGATTATTCTGATAAAAAACAAAATTTTAATTATGAAAAGATTGTTTCTATACATGATGGCAATTATGATTCTTGCGAGTTGTAGCAACTCTGGAAACGGAGAACTGGTGGGAACTCGAAAGAAATCAAAGCCATTTTATCAACCTGATCCATATGGTATGGTATTCGTACCTATGGGAAGTTATACAATGGGTGCTGGTGATGAAGATTTAACTCATAGTTATATGATTCAGCCAAAAACCATTTCGGTTTCAGCTTTCTTTATGGATGAAACAGAAATGACCAATGATAAATACAGGCAATTTGTGTTTTGGGTACGCGACTCAATCGCTCGTACAATATTAGGTGATGTAAACCCTGAAGAATATCTCATCGAAGAAAATGAGAAAACAGGTGAGGTTTATGATCCTCCATATCTTAACTGGAAAACTGATATTGATTGGAAAAGTGAAGATCAGGATGTTAGAGATGCTCTTGAAGAAATGTACTTACCTGAACACGAAAGATATTTCCGTCGTAAAGAAATTGACACACGTAAGTTGATGTACGAATATTACTGGGTTGATCTGCATGCAGCTGCAAAGAAGGACTTTTCAGAAGATGCTGATTATAGAAATGCTGGTCTTGCTAACCGCCCACAGGGTCTTCGTGACCGTTCTGTATATGTTCGTAAAGAAACTATCGGAGTTTATCCTGATACATTATCATGGATTCACGATTACACTTATTCATTTAATGATCCTTTAACACAAAAATATTTCTGGCATCCAGCATACGACAACTATCCAGTTGTTGGTGTTAACTGGAAACAGGCACGTGCATTTAGTGTATGGAGAACAGAGTTTCTTAATGCTCACCTTAGAAGTAAAAAAGGTGGTGTTGATTTAGCCGAGTTCCGTCTTCCTACAGAAGCTGAATGGGAATGGGCAGCAAGAGGTGGTTATGCGCTTAATCCTTTCCCTTGGGGAGGTCCTTATACCAGAAATGAAAAAGGATGTTTCTTAGCAAACTTCAAACCTCTTAGAGGTAATTATATTGCTGATGGTGGTATCCGTACAGTTATTTGTGCTCACTACCCTGCAAACGATTGGGGATTATACGATATGTCAGGTAATGTTGCGGAATGGACAAATAGTGCATTCGACCCAGCAAGTTATAACTTTACATGGGATATGAACCCTAACTATACGTACACAGCCAAAGAAGATGATCCTCCGGTAATGAAAAGAAAAGTTATCCGTGGAGGTTCATGGAAAGATATTGCTTATTACCTGCAGGTAACAACAAGATCTTATGAATATCAGGATACAGCTAAATCCTATATCGGATTCAGATGTGTACAGCCTTATTTAGGACGAAACAAAGGAGACAATCCTAATAAAGCATCTAGAGTTTATAATTAGATAATGATCAAATCAAGATAATTAAACCAAATTTAGAATACTAAACAAAAATTAATCATGGGCTTATTCAGTTTTACAAAAACACGAGGTTATCGTAATTTCATGGCCAAAGTATATGGTCTAGGTGCAGCAGTAGTACTTATTGGAGCGCTTTTCAAAATTAATCACTATCCATATGCCGACATTATGTTGATAGTTGGACTTGGTACAGAGGCAATTATATTTTTCTTCTCTGCTTTTGAGCCACCGCATGTTGAACCAGACTGGAGTCTTGTATATCCTGAACTTGCAGGAATGTATGGTGGAGTAAAAGGTAAAGAATTAAAGAAAAGACAATCACCTACTGAAAGATTGGATGAAATGCTTGAAAAAGCAAAAATTGAAGATGCTACGATTGAAAAACTCGGAATAGGCATGGAAAAATTAAGTGAGAATGCGCTTAAATTAAACCATGTTACTGATGCAGCCGTTGTTTCTGAAGAGTTCTATAAAAACTTAAAAACTGCTTCAGGTTCTGCTCAGGAACTAAGTTATGCCTTTGGTAAAGAGGTAGAAGCAACTGCACAGTTTTCTGATAATATGACAAAAGTTAATGATGGTGCTGGTATTCTTGCAAGTGCATATGAGCAAGCTGCCACTTCCATTAAAGCTGATGTTGAAAGCGAAGCTTATAAAGATCAATTAGGTAAGATTATTGATAATTTAGCAGCATTGAATTCAATTTATGAAATTCAACTACAAGGAACAAATAAAGCAGTTGAATCATCAGATCAGCTGCAAATAACAATGAATGAATTCCTAGCTAAACTTGAAACTTCAACTGCTTCAACAGCTGAGTTCTCAAGTCAGATGGAATCCTTAACACAACGAATGACATCACTTAATAAAGTGTATGGTAATATGCTGTCAGCCATGAATGCTAATATTTAGCATTAGCTTTTAATTTATAATTTAAAATATTAAAAAATGGCTGGATATAAAGAAACCCCACGGCAAAAAATGATTGCTATGATGTACCTGGTACTCACAGCACTCCTTGCACTAAATGTTTCTAAAGAGATTCTGGATGCTTTTCTTGTGGTAAATAAATCAATGGAAAGTACAAATGAGAGCCTTACTTCTAAAATTAATGAAAAGTATGCTCAGTTTGAGAATCAATATAACATGAATACTAATAAGGTTGGACCTTATTGGGAACGTGCAAAAAATATTAAAGCAGAAGCAGATAAGCTCATTGATTATCTTGACTATGTTAAATATAAACTAGTTGAGGTTAGTGAACGCAAGGATTCAACTGAGATTATGAATCTTTACTATGTTGATACTGTTATTAATGGTGTTAGAAGAAGCGTACTTGACCTTAGAAGCGTACCTACCAAAGATAAATATGACGCAACTACATTCTATATGATGCGTGAAAATAAAAATGGTGAGGCATATACTCTATCTCAAAAGATGCAAGTGTATCGTGATACAGTACTTAATGTGATGAATTTACCCGCGAACTCTGATAAAGTTGGTTTGTATACAAATCCTCCTAGTGGAGATCTTATATACCAAGATGCTGGAGGTCAACCTCAGGACTGGGAGCAACACAACTTCTATCACACAATTCTTGCTGCTGATATTACAATTCTTAATAAGATTATTGCTGAAGTAAGATCCGCAGAGTTTAACTCTCTGAACTATCTGTATGCTTCGGTTAGTGAAAAGGACTTTAAATTCGATAATGTTGCTGCAAGGGTAATTCCTAAAAGTACGTATATATTTAAAGGACAGAAATATGAAGCAGAAGTTCTTGTAGCTGCTTATGATTCAAAAACTCAGCTAAACAGTAAATATGTTACTGGAACTGATACTTGGAAAGAATCAGATGCTGCCAGAGCCAGAACAGTTGAAGGTGAAGATGGTACTATTAAACTTGAGTTTAGTTCAAATACTGAAGGTCTTCAAAAGTATGCAGGTGTTATTGAAATGCGTGATCCAGCTACTGATGAGATAGTTAAGTACCCCTACGAAAGTTCATATTTTGTTGCACCTCCATCATTAACTGTTGCACCGCTTAAAATGAATGTGTTTTATGTTGGCGTTGATAACCCTGTTTCAATATCTGCTGCAGGTCTATCCAAGGATCAAATTAATCCAACAATATCAATTGGTAAATTGAAAAAAGATGGTGGTGACTGGACTGTTCGTATTGATTCTAAACCTACAGGTGATACAAAAGCAATTGTAAGTGCAACTGCAGAAGTTGGTGGTGAGAGAATGTCATTGGGAAGTTCTGAGTTTAGAGTAAAACGAGTACCAAGTCCTAGTGCAGAAATTGCAGGTATGACTGATGGTCAAGTAGACAAAAACGTTTTCCTTGCATCAGGTGCGATTATTCCTAACATGAAGGATTTTGAATTCGACTTATACTTTGTTGTTACTTCTTACCAGTTTGCTACTGTAATGAATGGTGACTGGGTTCAGAAAAATGTAAGAGGTAACCTCTTTAATGATGAGGTGAAAAATATTATCCGTAACGGTAAAAGAAAACAAAAGTTCTATTTTGAAAAAATTCAGGCTAAAGGCCCAGATGGATCGCTTAGAAGTCTGAACCCTATTAGTTTAGAGCTTAAGTAACGAAAAAACTAAACAAATGAAAAGATTAATTGTAAGCTTATTGACATTTTCTATGTTGCTGTCATTAACAGCAACATCGCAGATTATTAATGAGGCTCCTATAGATGGTTTGTTTCCTGCGGAGACTTGGGAAGTCAAAAAAGCGCCAATTCCTTATCCGCCAATTCGTAAAGCCGACGTTATGTGGCAAAAGCGTATCTGGAGAGAAATTGATTTTAAGCAAAAATTTAATCAGAAGTTCTATTACCCAATTGACTCTCAAGCAAACTGGAAGTCGTTTATAAACATCGTACTTGACGCACTTAAAGAAGGTGGTCAGATGACAGCTTATGATATTAGTAATACCGACGAATTACTCGTTCCTATTACTTATAAGGAAATCGTAGGTAGACAAACTGACACATTACACCAAATTCAAAGACGTCCTTATCCTCCATACGAAGAGTATGATACAGCTATTATAACCAATTTTGATCCTACAAAGGTTATGAGGTTGCGTGTTAAGGAAGATTGGTACTTTGATAGACAACGTAGTCAGATGATGGTTAGAATTATTGCACTTTGTCCAGTAATTATAATCGAACGTGATGGCCAGGAGCAACCATTTCCAATGTTTTGGATTTCATATGCTCAGGCTAGAGAGGTATTAGCTCAGTCACTTGTGTTTAATGAATTTAATTCATCAGCACGTCTTACTTATGATGAACTTTTCTGGAAAAGACTTTTCGATAGTTATATCTATAAAGAACAAAATGTTTACGACAGAAGAATTAATGCCTATGCAACTGGTGTTGATGCATTACTCGAATCAGAAAGAATAAAAACAGAAATGTTTAGATTCGAAGAAAACCTCTGGTCTTACTAGATAACCAATAAAAAATATAAAAGCCTCTCAGAAATGAGAGGCTTTTTTTTTGCCAACCCTGCTTTAAGAATCCACGCATAAAGAAAATATATTGTTTATAGTATTATACTTGTAAACATAGATGCATAAAAATGGAGAGATATTACACAATAGAACAATAAAATAGCCATATCCATTCTGAGTTTTCCAAATCAGATTAACTTTGTGTAACGAATAATAATTATGCACAATCTTCTGGAAAGTAATATAACTTATCTAAAGGGTGTAGGACCTAAAAAAGCCGAGATACTCAAAAAGGAACTTGGCGTAGTTACTTATGGTGATTTGCTTAATTATTTCCCATTTCGTTATGTTGATAAGAGTAAGATCTACAAAGTCTCGGATATCACTTCTGACAATACCTATTTTCAATTGGTAGGAACTGTTTCAGATCTTGTGAAAGTGGGTGATAAACGTGCACGGTATGTTACTGCAACTTTTACTGATGACACGGGTAGTATACAATTAATCTGGTTTAGAGGTATTCAATGGGTTCTGAACCGATTTGTTCCTGGAAAGAAATATGTGATTTTTGGAAAACCGTCAGTGTTCAAGAATAGATTCAATTTTGCTCATCCCGAAGTTGAAGATTACAGTGATGATACGTTTCAAATCAGTGGGCAGAGGCTTGAAGGTATCTACAGCTCCACTGAGAAGCTCAAAAACTCGGGATTAGGTACAAGAGGTATTACCAAATTAATGAAGGAGTTAATAAGTCAATGTATAAACCTTCTTTATGAAACATTACCTGATTACATCCTTACAAAATATAATCTTATTTCTAGAAAAAAGGCACTTATAAATATTCATTTCCCGGCTAATAATGAAATGATTGATAGCTCAAGAGAAAGGCTGAAATTTGAAGAACTGCTGCTTATACAATTTCAGGTTATCTCACAGAAAAATTCCATTAGTCATAAAATCAAAGGGCAGATTTTTGAAACTGTAGGAGAATCATTCAACGAGTTTTATAACCAAAATCTACCATTTGAATTAACCCGAGCACAAAAGAAAGTCATTAAGGAAATTCGCTATGACATGCGTACCGGCTACCAGATGAACCGTTTGTTGCAAGGTGATGTGGGTAGTGGTAAAACACTGGTTGCACTCATGTGCATGCTTATTGCAATGGATAATGGGTATCAGTCATGCATTATGGCACCAACAGAGATACTTGCCACACAACATTATAACAGTATACACAAAATGCTTGCTAATATGAATGTGCAGGTTGAATTACTAACTGGCTCCACAAAAAAGAAGAAAAGGACAGAAATTCATGATAGTTTGAAGGGTGGAACATTACACCTCTTAATTGGAACACATGCCGTTATTGAAGATACCGTAGTATTTAAAAACCTTGGCTTTGTTGTGATTGATGAGCAACATAGATTTGGAGTTGCTCAAAGGGCAAAGTTGTGGAAAAAGAATACCATTCCTCCACATGTATTGGTAATGACCGCAACTCCAATTCCTCGTACATTAGCAATGACCGTTTACGGTAATCTCGATATTTCTGTTATTGATGAACTTCCTCCCGGACGAAAACCGGTAACAACCAGACATTTATTCGAGAATAAAAGATTAAGGGTTCTTGGTTTCATGAAGGAGCAGATAAAACAAGGAAGACAAATTTATATTGTTTACCCGCTGATTCGTGAATCTGAAAAGGTGGACCTTAAGAATCTTATGGATGGATATGCAAATATGCTTCATGATTTTCCAATGCCTGAATATCAGGTAAGTGTTGTCCATGGCAGGATGAAGCCTGAAGATAAAGATTTCGAAATGAAACGTTTTGTCGATGGCATAACAGATATAATGGTTTCCACAACAGTTATTGAAGTTGGTGTAGATGTTCCAAATGCAAGTGTTATGATAATCGAAAATGCTGAAAGGTTTGGATTATCACAACTCCATCAGTTGAGGGGCAGGGTAGGACGTGGAGCCGATCAATCCTACTGCATTTTAATGTCTGATTATAAGCTTTCAGCTGAAGGCAGAAAACGACTTGAAATAATGGTTGAAACAACTGATGGATTTAAAATCGCTGAAGCAGATCTCCAGCTACGTGGTCCTGGTGATATGCAAGGAACTCAGCAATCAGGTGTGCTTGAATTGAAAATTGCCAGCCTTGTACACGATACTCATTTGATTACACAAACAAGAAACCTGGCATCTGAGATCATTAGCAGAGATCCTAAATTGGAAAACCCTCAAAATATTCTATTAAAAAGACAACTCGAACAAATAAAAAAGGGAAAACTGAATTGGGGAAGGATTTCCTAAAAGGTTGTCTTGTTGCCAGGTTAAATTTGTTGTCTTTACATATTATGCACTACTAGTCATGAGATCTATATAGGCTAACTACTATTGCTCCCAATCATTATAACCGTGATAACCATGATAACCATACACATTTATTCATTACTTTTGCAGGTTATTAGAAAAATGAATTGTAATGAAGATTTCGTATAATTGGCTAAAGAATTATATCAAGCTGGATGTTGATCCTAATAGTTTGTCAACCATTCTAACTGATATCGGACTTGAGGTTGAAGCAATGGAGAAATACCAATCGGTGAAAGGTGGTCTGGAAGGTATTGTAGTTGGGAAAGTAATTAGCTGTGAGCGCCATGCAAATGCTGATAAACTAAGTGTTACAACAGTTGATATTGGAAGAGAAGAACTACTGCCAATCGTATGTGGTGCCCCTAATGTAGCTGCTGGTCAAAAAGTTGTTGTAGCAACTGTTGGAACTACACTTTATGATGGCGATGATTCATTTAAAATTAAGAAAGCAAAAATCAGAGGAGAGGTAAGTGAAGGTATGATCTGTGCTGAGGATGAGCTTGGTTTGGGCGAATCGCATGAAGGTATTATGATATTACCTGAAGACACTGAAATTGGCCTAAAAGCTGCAGAATATTTTGATATTGAAGAAGATATTATTTATGAAATCGGGTTAACCCCAAATCGGAGTGATGCTACATCTCATATTGGTACAGCCCGTGACCTTGTTGCAGGATTAAATCATTATTTCAATACTGACAAATACAAACTTGAGCTTCCTTCTGTTGATGGATTTAAAGTAGAAAATACCAATCTGGATATTGATGTTATTGTGGAAGATACAGAAGCCTGCCCAAGATATACCGGAGTTTGTATTTCAAACATAAAAGTTGCTGAGTCGCCAAAGTGGTTAAAAATTAAGCTTGATGCAATTGGTGTACGACCAATTAATAATATAGTAGACATTACTAACTATGTGCTTCACGAAACTGGACAGCCACTTCACGCATTTAATGCTGATATGATAATAGGAGGCAAAGTAGTTGTTCGTAAAATGGAAAATGATACCCCATTTATCGCACTCGATGAAGTTGAAAGGAGACTCCATCAGGATGACCTAATGATTTGTAATTCTGAAAATGGAATGTGTATAGCAGGTGTTTTTGGAGGTGTAACATCAGGTGTTGACAACAATACGGTGAATATATTTCTTGAAAGTGCTTATTTTGATTCACGTCATGTACGGAAAACATCAAAACGTCATGCATTACAAACCGATGCTTCCTTCAGGTTTGAAAGAGGTGCAGACCCGAATATCACCCCTTATGCTTTAAAAAGAGCAGCAAATCTAATTGTGGAAATTGCTGGTGGTAGTATCTCTTCTGAGGTAAAAGATGTTTATCCTACTTCTATCGATCCATGGAAAGTTGATATTAATTTCGCTAATGTTGACCGACTTATTGGAAAGGTGATTGACAGAGATATCATTAGGAAAATTCTTGTCGATCTTGAAATAGAAGTTCTGGAAACCAATGAACTAGGGATGAAGCTTCGTGTTCCAACTTATAAAGTTGATGTAACACGTGAAGTTGATATCATTGAAGAAATACTCAGAATATACGGTTATAACAATATTGAGATCACAGGCAAAATTGCTACATCCATCAGCTCTCGTCCGGTGCCAGATATGGAGAATGTTAGAAATTCAATTTCTGACTACCTTGTTTCTCAGGGATTTATAGAGATAATGAATAACTCTCTAACCAAAGCTGAATATTCTGAATTAACAGAGGATATATCCTTAGAAAATAATGTTGGGTTATTGAACCCACTGAGTAAAGACTTAAATTCCATGCGACAAACTTTACTGTTTGGCGCATTAGAAACGGTTGCTTACAATGTAAACAGGAAAATGTCAGACCTGTTTTTATTCGAAAGGGGTAGCACCTACAAGATGATACAAAACCATAAAGAAGGTGTTGATAAATATCTTGAGGAAAACCATTTAGTAATGCTGGCAACAGGAAAAAAACCTGGTAATACTTGGATTGCTAATGGTGATGTGGATATTTATACTCTAACAGCGTTGGTAAACAGTATAATCACAAGACTCAGGGTTAAGACAAATATAGAATACGATGATTCGGGTTCTGACTCATCCAACTATTCAATAAAGTATAATATTGATGATAATATAGTTGCTGAAGTATCGCTTATAAGCAATGACTTATTGAAGAAATTTGATATCGGACAGGAAGTTTATTATGCTGATATCAATTGGTCATTACTTATGAAGTATTCAGATTTCTCAGATGTTAAATACAAACCTGTACCTAAGTTTCCTGTTGTAAAGCGTGACTTATCATTAGTGCTTGATAGTAATGTAAAATTCGCTGACCTTAAAGCAGCTGCTATGAAAACTGAGCGTAAGCTTCTGAAGAATGTTACCTTATTTGATATCTATGAAGGGAAGAATATTGACGAAGGTAGCAAATCATATGCATTATCATTTATGCTTCAGGATGAAACTAAAACTTTAACGGATAAGGTTATCGATAAAACCATGAAGCGAATATTCGGTACATTTGAGCAACAATTTAATGCACGCCTCCGTTAGCCTTGTTGTGAATAAGAGAGAATTTGATTAATTTTATACGCTATAACTTCTGATTAACAGATGGAAATACAATCAATAAAACAAAGATTTGGTATTATTGGTAACAGCCCGTTATTAAACCGTGCCATTGATGTTGCAATTCAGGTTGCTCCAACTGATTTAACTGTACTTATTACCGGAGAAAGTGGAACTGGTAAAGAGGTATTTCCAAAGATTATTCATCAGTCTGGCTCGCGTAAACATGGTCATTACATTGCTGTTAACTGCGGTGCTATACCTGAAGGAACCATCGATTCAGAATTATTTGGACATGAGAAAGGTTCATTTACCGGTGCTCATGAAGCACGAAAGGGTTACTTTGAAGTTGCCGATGGCGGAACGATATTTCTTGATGAAGTAGCAGAATTACCATTATCTACGCAAGTACGCCTATTAAGAGTACTTGAAACCGGGGAGTTTCTGAAAGTAGGATCGTCAAAAGTTATTAAAACAAACGTAAGGGTTGTTGCCGCAAGTAATGTTAATTTACCTAAGTCAATTGAGGAAGGTAAGTTTCGTCAGGATTTGTATTACCGATTGAATACAATTCCGGTTCTTATTCCACCTTTGCGCGATCGTAAAGATGATATATATTTGATATTTAGAAAGTTCACTACCGATTTTGCAGAGAAATACAGAATGCCTCCTTTGAAATTAACAGAAGATGCACAGGTAGTATTGAAGAATTTCTATTGGCCCGGTAATATCCGTCAGCTAAAGAATATTACTGAACAAATTTCTATCATAGAGAAGGACAAATTGATTGATGCAGCAGCATTACGTAAGTATCTTCCTTCTGGGAATACGTCGGAGTTACCTGTTCTTTACAAAGAAAAAGAAGAAAGTATTTCAGAGCGTGAACTACTGTACAAAGTGTTGTTCGATATGAAAAAGGATATGACAGATCTTAAAAAGATTGTCCTTGAACTCATCGAAAATGGCGATGATCATGAAAATATTGAACAAACAAAAGCCTTGCTTGTAAAGGATTTTGGTACTGATTTAATTGTTCCTGACGAACATACATCTCCACCGGTTACAATAACTACTCCCGATGAATCTCATGAAGATCATGATCTGGAGGATTTTGACCATAGTGAAATTATTGAAGAGTCATTATCACTTCAGGATAAGGAGCGTGAGATGATAAAAAAAGCTTTGGAAAAACATCGCGGTAAGCGTAAAAATGCAGCAAATGAGCTGGGTATTTCTGAACGGACTCTTTACAGAAAAATAAAGGAATATAATATCAAGTAATTACTATAAACAATGATGACGAGACTTAGAAAAATATATTTGGTAACCGGTGTAACAGTTATGTTTACAATGATTTCCATAATATTTTCTTCGTGCGGAGTTTATTCATTTACAGGAGCTTCCATTCCTCCAGAAGCCAAAACTGTTTCGGTTCAGTTCTTCCCAAACAGGGCAAGACTCGTTGAACCAACACTTAGTCCAATATTTACGGATATTCTAAGAGATCAGTTCACCAGTCAGACCAACCTTGAGATGATTGAAAGAAATGGCGATCTTGCTATCGAAGGTGAGATAACAGAATATAAAATATCACCTGTGGCTATTCAGGCGGATCAAACCGCGGCTCAGAATAGATTGTCAATAACCATTAATGCTAGATTTGCAAACAAGTATGAGCCGGATAAGGACTTTGAAACTAAGTTTACGCAGTTCTATGATTATTCATCAACTGATGATCTGAATTCCATAAAATCGCAACTGATTGATGAGTTAAGTCAAAATTTAGCACAGGATATTTTTGATAAAGCAGTAATAAACTGGTAACAATATGAATAAGGAGGAATTTATAGAATTGCTGCAAAAACCGGAAACCCTTGATCCTTCAACGGTTATTGAATTAAACAACTTGGTTGAAGAATTCCCATATTGCCAGTCATCACGCGTGCTTCTTACTATGAATCTGTTTAAAGTCAAAAGTATAAAATATGACTCTGAACTGAAGACAACAGCGGTTTATGTAAGTAATCGTGGATTGTTACGTAAGCATATGAGCCGTTTGGTTGATGAACCCACAAAGGTTGTACTTCCTGATGAAGAGATACCCAAAACCAAAAAGAACGAGACTGAAGAGAAAGTCGACGAAGAAAAGCCTGTGGCAGAAAAAAGTGTTGAAACTATAGAGGAAAGAACAGCTTCAATTGCAGAAGTTAAGGACATTATCGATCGTCATCTCAGAGAGCTTGAAGAAGAGAATGAATTAAGGAAAAGCCAGGAACAAAGTTCAGGTAAAAAACCCAAAGCTGCAAAGTCTAAATCATCTATTATAGAAGAATTTATTAAAAATTCACCTTCCATTTCAAGGCCTAAAGCAGAGTTCTTTGATCCTGTTTTAAAGGCTAAAGAAAGTGTGGTTGATGATGAAAATATTGTAAGTGAGACACTTGCGAATATATTTCTTGATCAGGGCCATTTGGAAAAAGCAATTAAAATTTATCAGAAATTAAGCTTGAAATTTCCGGAAAAAAGTAGTTACTTTGCAGCCCTTATTGAAAAGGCTGAAAAAGAACTAGAATCTTAAATATTAGAACAATGTATATTTTTATTTCTGTACTCATATTAGTAGTTAGCGTACTTCTCGGATTAATAGTACTTGTGCAAAATCCAAAAGGTGGTGGCCTTGCCGCAAACCTAACAGGATCAGGATCACAATTTATGGGTGTTAGACAAACTGCCGACTTCCTTGAAAAAGCATCATGGGGATTAGCAATAGCTTTATTAATACTAAGCCTAACCGCAACTATGGTGATTCCTAGGAATTACGAAGTTGTTGGAGCTGAAAAATCAGAAATTCAGGATAAAGTTGAAGATATCAACACCGGAACTCCAATCGATTTTCAAGCGCCACCTTCAGAGGGAGAAGCGCAACCAGAATAGTAAGAAATATTCTACTATAAAAAATGTCAGATTGTCAGACTTGATTTTATTCAAGTGGACACAATCTGACATTTTTTTTTGCCTGTTAGTTTGGCACAGATTATGACATACCCAAGTTCTAGTAATTTAAATATATAACCATGACAAAATTAAACATCAGGCCACTTGGCGATAGAGTAGTAGTTGAACCTGCTGTAGCAGATGAAAAAACGGCATCAGGCATTATTATTCCTGACACAGCAAAGGAAAAACCAAATCAAGGTACTGTTGTAGCGGTATCAGATGGTGATAAAGATAATCAGTTAACTGTGAAAACCGGAGATACAATTCTATACGGAAAATATGCAGGAACTGAGATTGAAATTGAAGGTAGCAATTACCTGATAATGAGTGAGTCAGATATACTGGCAGTTATTTAAAGAAATAAAAACTAATAAATAAAATTTAATATAATGGCAAAGGATATATTATTCAGTAGCGAAGCCAGAGATGGTATAAAAAAAGGCGTTGACGCTTTAACGGATGCTGTAAAAGTAACATTAGGACCAAAAGGTAGAAATGTACTTATTGACAAATCATTCGGTGCTCCTCAGGTAACTAAAGATGGTGTAACAGTAGCAAAAGAAATTGAGCTTGCTGATACAGTTGAAAACATGGGTGCTCAGATGGTTAAAGAAGTAGCTTCTAAAACCAATGATTTAGCAGGTGATGGTACAACTACTGCTACAGTTCTTGCGCAAAGTATTTACGCAACAGGATTTAAAAATGTAACTGCGGGTGCTAACCCAATGGAACTTAAAAGAGGTATTGAAAAAGCTGTTACAGCTGTAGTTGCTTCTCTTAAAGAACAAACAGAAGAAGTTGGTGACAGTAATAAGAAAATTGAACAGATTGCTTCGATTTCAGCCAACAATGATCACGTTATTGGAAAACTTATTGCAGAAGCAATGAGTAAGGTGAAAAAAGAAGGTGTTATCACTGTTGAAGAAGCTAAAGGTATCGATACTTACGTAGATGTTGTGGAAGGTATGCAATTCGATAGAGGTTATATCTCTCCTTATTTCGTAACTGATACTGAGAAAATGGAAACTGTTTATGAGAGTCCATTAATTCTTATCTACGACAAGAAGGTAAGCGTAATGAAAGATCTTCTTCCAATTCTTGAAAAAGCTGCTCAAACAGGTAAAGCTCTTATCATTATTGCTGAAGATGTAGAAAGTGAAGCTCTTGCAACTTTAGTTGTTAACCGTCTTCGCGGATCACTAAAAGTAGCTGCTGTTAAAGCTCCTGGTTTTGGTGACAGAAGAAAAGAGATGCTTGAAGATATTGCAATCCTTACAGGTGGTACAGTTATTTCAGATGAAAAGGGATACAAACTGGAAGATGCAACTTTAGAAATGTTAGGTGAATCTGAAAAGATCACCATCGATAAAGAAAATACAACTATCGTAAGCGGTAAAGGCGACAAAGCAAATATCGAAGCTAGAGTTAAACAAATCAGATCCCATATTGAAACAACAACTTCTGATTATGACAAAGAAAAATTACAAGAGCGTCTTGCTAAATTAGCAGGTGGTGTTGCTGTAATTTATGTTGGTGCTGCAAGCGAAGTTGAAATGAAAGAGAAAAAAGATCGTTTCGATGATGCTCTTGCTGCTACACGTGCTGCAATCGAAGAAGGTATTGTTCCTGGTGGTGGAGTTGCTCTGATTCGTGCAATTCCTGCACTTGACAGTCTGAAAGCTGAAACAGAAGATGAAGCAACAGGTATCGCAATTGTTAAAAGAGCGGTTGAAGAACCACTTCGTCAGATCGTTGAAAACGCTGGTTTGGAAGGATCAGTAGTTGTTAATAAAGTAAAAGAAGGTAAAGGTGATTTCGGTTTCAATGCAAGAACAGAGGTTTACGAAAACCTAATTAAAGCTGGTGTTGTAGATCCAACAAAAGTAACACGTGTTGCTTTGGAAAATGCTGCTTCAATCTCTGGAATGTTATTAACAACAGAGTGCGTACTTTCAGAACATAAAGATGAAAACGCTGCACCAATGCCTCCAATGCCTCCAATGGGTGGTGGAATGCCAGGCATGATGTAGAAATCATTAATAAGCATATAACGAACCATCCTTCGAAAGAGGGGTGGTTTTTTTGTTTATTATAATTTGTTATTTTTGATTGTATCATGATTTAACTAATACCCTTTTTTACTAACGCTACAATTATGAAACTAAAAAGAATACTTCTTGCTCTGGTATTGTTCTTTTCACTTTTCGGATTTGCACAGGAATCGCAGATAAATAGCATCATTACTAACAGGGTTAACTCTGATCAGGTTACAGCCGATGGAATAGTTCTGTTTTCTCAGAATCTACTCTCTTCCATCTACGAGAATGCAAACTATCAGCAGGTTTGGTCTGATAATAAAAATGTCGAAGATCTTCTATGGATACTGAATGAATCCTATAACGATGGTTTAACACCCGATGATTATCATTTAGAAAGGATTAAGCAAATAAGGTCTGATATCTCTAAGGTTAGTGATCCTGAAAAAGCAGCTGATTTGGATTTGCTTTATACAGATGGTGCGCTGTTGCTTGCAACTCATTTATTGGTAGGAAAAGTCGATCAGTCAAAAATCAGAAAAGGTTGGGATATTCCACAGAATAGCACTCCGATAGAATCGCAGGGTATGTTGGAAAAAGCTTTGAAGGAAAACAGTCTTCGAAGTTTATATAAACAGATTAGGCCTGATCATTTTATGTACGAACATCTTAGGAATGGACTTGCAAAATACAGGGAAATAGAAGAGAATGGTGGTTGGCCTTCAATTCCATCCGGACAAGTATTAAAGCCTGATATGCATGATGATAGAGTACTGCTGATGAGAGAATATCTTATCGTTACCGGAGATTTGCCTGCTATAAATAATAACGATACAAGTAAGGTTTATGATGAAAACATGGTATCTGCAATTAAGAATTTTCAGCTTCGACATAATTTAAATCAGGATGGTGTTGTTGGAAAAGGAACTCTTGAAGTTATGAATGTACCGATTGAGAAAAGGATTGATGAAATCAGAATTAACCTGGAAAGAGCCAGATGGATAATACATCACTTACCAGAAGATTTCCTTGTAGTGAATATTGCTGGATATAATATCAGAAGAATTAGAAATGATTCAACTATATTTTATTCCAGGGTTATTGTTGGAAAACATTACCATGAGTCACCTATTTTTGATGGTACAATGACATATATTGAATTGAATCCAACATGGACTCTTCCTTATTCAATTGCAACTAAAGAGACATTGCCGAAACTAAAGAAAAACCCTGATTATCTTAGTGAGAAGAACATGATAATTATGGATAGAAATGGCGAAGTGCTGGATCCATCAACTATTAATTTTAATAGTTTATCAAAAAATAATTTTCCATATATAGTCAGGCAAAAGGCAGGGCCACATAATGCCTTAGGTGAAGTGAAATTTATGTTTCCCAATAGCTATGCTGTTTATCTTCATGATACTCCTGCCAGAAGTTTGTTTGCCCGCGAAAAAAGAGCTTTTAGTCATGGTTGTATTCGTTTAGATGATAAGTGGGGCCTGTTTCTGAACCTGATGGGAGACGAGTGGAATATGAAAAAGATAGATGAAATAGTAGCATCTGAAAAAACAACCACTGTGAAATTGAAAAACCCTATTGAAATAATGCTTCTTTATTGGACCGCTGGAGCAGATAAGCAGGATGAAATCTATTTCAATAAGGATGTATATGACAGAGACCCTGAGGTTTTGGAACAATTGGATATGCCGATCGTTTTTAAAAAGGCGAAAGAATTATAAGATTATAAGGATAAGTTCGTTATATCAATAACTTGAATAATTAGCTATGTTAAAATATATCATTATAATATTATTTTCCTTACAGATCTATAATATTTCTGCGAACTCCCAGGAACTTAGAATAAGTGTAAATAATGAACAATTTATTTCTTTGTCGAGTTATTTTGTGACTGTAATGCCAGGTGGCACAATTATGCTCAATATTGAGATTCATAATGTGAATGATTTGGTAATCACTACTAATTATGGTGATATTAAAGATAAAGGGAATGGTAATTGGAAATTTATTGCTCCTAAACAACCAGGAAATTATTCCATTGAGATCAAAGACAGAATGACCCGTGAGCAAATACTTCTTAACGTTTTTGTGCTAACTCCTTTGTCAAAGAGCAAAGGTGGATATTTGAATGGTTATCGTATAGGAAATTATCCTGATGAAAATTATAAAGGCATGAATAATTATGCCAAACCCAAAGGATTAATTGAGGTTACGGAGAAAAACAAAGATCTCTTTATCACCCCTCACTTTCAGCTTAAGCAGTTTCTTTGTAAACAGGAATCTGGGTGGCCAAAGTATGTACTTGTAAATCCTGTATTACTTGTGAAATTAGAGCACCTTATTGATGGGTTAGTTGAAAAGGGACTGGATGTATCAACTTTGTTTATTATGAGTGGTTACAGAACACCGTATTATAATAAAGCAATAGGTAATGTTAAATATAGTCGGCATATTTATGGTGATGCAGCTGATATTTATGTTGATGAAAACCTGGATGGGGTCATAGATGATTTAGATGGAAATGAGATAAGAAATATGTTGGATGCCATGGTTATTCATGAGGTATTAAGTGATCTGGAGAATAACCCTGAAAATGAGCATCTCATCGGTGGGATTGGTAAGTACAAAAAGAATTCTGCACATACTTATTTCATACATGTTGATACGAGAGGATATAAAGCCAGATGGTAATCTATTCTTCTGAAAACTCCCTTAGTAGTCTCTGGTAGGTTGAAAAGATTCGAGCTCTTGAAACAAACCCAAGATATTTCCCATTGTCAATAACAGGTATATTGTAGTGGCCTGAATCTTGAAACTTATGAGCAACCTGTTCCATTGATTCATTAGGATTTATAAGTGTGTCAGGCATATACATTAGATTAGAAACTAGTGTTTCATCATATAATTCTTGGTTAAACATTATATTTCTAATGTCATTTACAAATACTACTCCATAGAAATTGTCTTCGTTATCAATTACAGGAATTACATTTCTTTCTGAATTTGCAATAACACTCACCAATTCCCCAAGAGTACTTTCTTTATCGATTGTTTTGAAATTTGTTTCTAGATGACTTTTAACTTTCATCATTTGTAATACTGACCTATCCTTATGATGTGTAAATAACTCCCCCCTTTCAGCTAGTTTCTTTGTATAGATAGAATGGGGTTCAAAATACATAATTGTTAAATATGATATGGTAGCAGTGATAATAAGAGGTGTAAACAATTCATAGCCGCCAGTAATCTCAGCAATTAGGAATATCCCGGTAAGAGGAGCATGCATAACACCGGCCATAACCCCAGCCATTCCAACCAAGGCCATATTCTTCACTGGAATATTTGTGCCCGGGAACATATTAATAAATTTAGCATAAAATACCCCGAATACTCCACCCACAAATAGTGATGGTGCAAAGATTCCTCCAACACCTCCAGAACCATTTGTGACCGCCATTGCCACAACTTTAAATATAATTATTAGTCCAAGAAATATCAGTATATATGCCGTTGAGGTAGAAAAGTCCAGTATATCCTGATTAACCAAGCCATCAACTTTGTTATTGACAAGTAGCTCTAAAAACTCATATCCCTCACCATAAAGTGAAGGCAGCATAAAAATTAGTAATCCGAGGGTGGCACCACCAATTATTACTCTTACCGACTGAAGTTTAACCTTATGAATAAGGTTTTCGATAAACAAAGTCATTTGTGTGAAATATAGCGAAACAAGACCAGTGAACAAACCAAGACCAATATAATATGGCAGATGTTTAATATAGAACCCATCAACTAAATCAAAGGAAAATAGTACACCACTTCCCATGAATAGATATGATACTGATGCTCCCGCAGCTGCTGCAATAAGCAATGGTATTAATGCTCCCATTGTTAGATCAATCATCAACACTTCCAGTGAAAATATAACTGCTGCAACTGGTGCTTTAAAGATACCTGCAATTGCACCTGTTGCACCTGCTCCAATGAGCACCATAATTGTTTTATGGTTTAATCTAAATAGTTGACCTAAATATGAGCCAAAAGAACTTCCCGTAAGTACGATGGGTGCCTCCAGTCCAACTGATCCACCAAATCCAACAGTAAGCGTACTTCCAAGCATGGAAGAGTACATATTGTGTGGCTTTATTTTGCCGTGTTTTCTAGAAATGGCATAAAGAATTCGACTAACCCCATGACCGATATTATCCTTTATAATATACTTTGCAAAAAGTACAGTCAAAATAATTCCTAGGAATGGAAAAGCAAGGTAGAGATAATTAGAGTCGTCAAAAACAAAACCATTGGTAATTAAGTCATGGGTGAAAAAGACTGTGTTTTTGAGTATTACAGCCGCAAGACCACTTACAATTCCAATAATAAGGCTAAGTACCAACACCAACCTTTTTAGTCTAATGGGGTTTGCGTTATACCTAATGAAATTGAGTTTCTTAAAAAATGGTTTCAAGTTGTAAGTAATTATTTGATTTAAGCAAATTTAGGGAAATTACATTAAAAAAGTCACACCTATTCTTCGGACATATCTTTCAATATTTCTCTATAATGGGAAAATACATTCGCTCGTGATAGAAAACCTTCATATTTACTGTTCTTCAGAACAACAAGGTTATATTTTCCGGAGTGCTGGAATTTACCCGCAATGGTTTCCATATCATCGTTGTAATCAACTATGTTTGATGGCATGAACATCAGACTGTGAACAGCAGTTGTTTCATATTTATCGGGTTCAAACATAATATGTCTTATCTGGTCTAGGAAAATTATTCCGTAAAAATTGTTTTCGCTATCTGTAACAGGGAAAATGTTTCTTGTGGAATTGGCAATGGTTTTAACTAGTTCACCAAGATTTTCTTCATGATCAATAGTGCAAAAATCCCTTTCGATTAGTGGATCGATATCCATCATGGATAGAAGGGCTTTGTCCTTGTGATGAGTAATAACTTCCCCGCGGTTTTTAAGCTGTATGGTATAAATTGATTTTGGAACCATAAGTTTTGCTAGTGCATACGATACTGTTGAAACCATCATAATAGGGAAAAACATCTCGTGGCCACCGGTGATTTCAGCAATAAGAAAAATTGCAGTAAGAGGGGCATGTACAACTCCTGCTAGTAATCCTGCCATCCCCACTAGGGCAAAATTTTCAACGGGCAATTGGGCAATTCCAAGATAGTTTATCATTGTGGCATAAAACAATCCTGTCATGGTTCCTATGAAAAGCGTAGGTGCGAATATGCCACCAATACCACCTGCCCTAAATGTAAGTGAAGTTGCCACAACTTTGAAAAGCACAATAGAAAAAAGTAGAATGAGTGCAATTATAGCATTCCCACTAAATCCATAAAACAAGCTATTGTCGAAAACAAAATCCAGATTACCTCCAATACCTTCATTAATAACTTCAAACCCTTCACCATAAAGTGAAGGAAATAGAAAAATAAGTCCTCCTAGTAATCCAGCACCGATAAAGAACTTCAGAAAGCTATTTTTGATTTTTTTAAAAATCTTGCCGGAAGCAACATATGTTTTTATAAAGTAAACCGAAACCAATGATGTAAATACACCCAGACCCAAATAATACGGTGTTTGATTTAGTTCAAATTTATGAGCTACAGTGAAAGGATAAAGAATATCCTGTCCTAGAAACAAATATGATGTGAGTGCAGCAGTTATTGACGCAATTAACAGCGGAACCAAAGCCGTCATTGTCATGTCGAAAAGAATGATTTCCAATGCAAATACGATAGCCGCGATAGGTGCTTTGAAAATCGCTGACATTGCTGCAGCTGCAGCAAACCCCAAAAGTGAAAGAGTTTGTTTGTAGTTTAATCTGAGGGTTTTAGCTATAAGAGACCCCCATGCTGAGCCCGTAACAACTGTCGGGCCTTCAAGTCCAACAGACCCTCCAAAACCAACTGTTAAAGCACTGGTAATAATGGAAGAGAATGTATTATGCTTTTTTAATACTCCATGTTCCTTGGATATGGCATATAATACATTGGGAATACCATCACGTACAGGTTTTCTCAGGATATATTTTACGAAGATAACAGTGGCAAGAATTCCAATTGCAGGATAAATTACATATTGATAATTAGAATAATCAGTTGAGAGATTTTTTGTCAGCAAATCCCTGATATAATAAACCAGGTTTTTCATAATAACTGCCAATAGACCCACAACGAAACCAATAATAATACTGAGTATTATCATTAGCTGATTTTTTGGTAGTTTGTGAAACCCGTTAATTAGACGTTGCTGGACTCTAAAATTTCTCATAATCGCATGCAAAAGTAACAAACTAAACCAATAATTCGATACTTAAAAAATGTAGAATGATTAAAAATAAGATATTGGTAATGATTGTATTAACCGAATATCAAACCCATTCCAAAAAGTAGTGTTGTGATCAGGGTTGAGAAAGCAAGTTTTTTTAAATACTGGTCTAGTTTTGCATTGTCAATCACCTTGTTAACTTTTAACAAATCGTATGTTAAAACTGGGTATGAGAAGAGGTATATAAACTGTAGTAAACCTCCTTTGATAGAGATGGTAAATATTATAAGTGATAACATCGCAATACTTATGATCATTATATGATAAATCTTGGCTTGTTTGAATCCAAGTTTTAGTGCCAATGTGAGTTTTCCAGATTTTCTATCGTTTTCAATATCTCTCATATTATTGAGATTGAGAACACCTGTGCTGAATAATCCTGCAGCAATTGCCGGTAGCGCAATTTTCCAAGATAGTTCGTGAACTGCAAGATAGTATGTGCCAATTACTGCAACCGGACCAAAAAATATGAAAACCATTAAATCACCAAGACCAGAATAACCATATGCTTTTTTACCCATGGTATATTTTATGGCAGCAGCAATTGCTGCAATACCAAGCAATAGATAAAGCAATCCAATATCCCAACTTGAACCAAGTGATATAACTATTAGCCAAATACCGCTAATCAATGAAAGCAATACAAAAATAATTATTCCCATTCTCATCTCTTTGGGTGAAATGGCTCCACTTTGAATTGTTCGAGTCGGTCCTATACGATCTTTGTTATCAGTACCCCGCATTCCATCACCATAATCATTAGCCAGATTCGATAATATCTGAAGTAGTAATGTTGTTGTAATTGCCAATATAATAACCTTCCAGCTATAGAAACTATTATGAATCGCTAAAAAACTCCCCATCAGGATACTTGCTAATGCAAGAGGAAGTGTCCGTAAGCGAAATGCTTTAATCCAGGAGGTTATTTTGGTCATTTTATTAGGTTTTAGTTGATTAGTTTATTGGTCATTGGATAATTAGTCAATGGATTTACCTATTGATTTTATTTATTTGTTTAGCATCTTGCCAATTGTATCTTTTTGAAAATAATCCCATTGGTTAACAATATCCCATACTACCTCTCCAAGTTCCAAGGACAATACATAAACCCTTAAATCTTTTAACTTCATAATAAATAGTTATATCATTGTGATTCAATCAAAACTAATTACCCAATCACCAATTCTCCAACAACCAATTATCTAATCACCAATTAAGGAAACTTAGGATACTTATGAAAATCAGGATCACGTTTTTCAAGAAATGCATGCTTACCTTCCTGAGCTTCATCAGTAAGATAATAAAGTAGAGTAGCATTACCGGCGAATTCCTGTAGACCAATCTGACCATCCAATTCCGCATTCATGCCTAATTTGATCATTCTCAATGCCATTGGGCTTCTTTTATGCATTGTAAGGCACCAATCAACGGCTTCATCTTCAAGTTTATCAAGAGGAACAACTTTATTAACTAATCCCATTTCCAGAGCTTCTCCGGCAGAATACTGCTTGTTCAGAAACCAGATTTCACGTGCCTTCTTCTGACCTACTATTGAAGCAAGGTATGAAGAACCAAGCCCTGCATCAAAGCTTCCAACTTTTGGTCCGGTTTGACCGAATATCGCATTATCACTTGCGATAGTCATATCACAAATCACATGGAGTACATGACCTCCTCCAATCGCATATCCATTTACCATTGCAATCACAGGTTTTGGCATCGACCTGATTTTACGCTGAACATCAAGAACATTCAATCTTGGAACTCCGTCTTTGCCAATGTAACCGCCTTTTCCTTTAACATTTTGATCTCCGCCACTGCAAAAAGCCTTGTCGCCTTCTCCGGTTAACAGAATTGTATAAATATCCTGATCCTCACGTAGCATCTCCATGGCTGCAGCCATTTCTGTTGTAGTTGTTGGAGTGAAGGCGTTGTAATATCTTGGTCTGTTGATTGTTAATTTTGCTATATGATTCCATTTCTCAAGTTTGATTTCCTCAAAATCATATATGGACTTCCATTCTCTGTTACTCATGATTGATGTTTTTATTTTTCACGAAAATAGAAAAAAAAGTGTAGGTAAAGAGAGGTTGGTGATGTTGTCATTGTTGTCTTCGTTGTCGAGTTATTGTGTTCGATCAAATATCTATACTAACATTTCAACAACCACGACAACTATGATAACCACGATAATTTCAATCTTACTATTTTTACCAAATGAAATTTCAACATAAACTTGTTAAAGGTCGACTAATTCGTCGTTATAAACGTTTTTTGGCGGATATTGAGTTGGAGGGTGGCAGTGTTGTAGTTGCTCATTGTACCAATTCAGGTTCAATGAAATCATGTATTGAGGAAGGTGCACCTGTTTATTTAAGTTTGGCTAAGGATCCTAAACGAAAAACGAAGTTTACATGGGAAATGATTTATATAAATGATGGTTGGGTTGGTGTAAATACCATGGTTCCTAATAGTTTGGCTTTTGATGCAATAATTGAAAATCAGATTCCAAAACTCGCTGGTTATTCCATAGTGAAAAGAGAAGTTACTTTTGGTAATAGCAGATTTGATATTTATTGTGAAAATAACTCTGAGAAGTGTTTTGTTGAAGTGAAAAATGTAACCATGAGGGTTGGTGATGCTGCTTTATTCCCGGATGCTGTGACAATAAGAGGTCGAAAGCATCTTGAAACATTGATAGATGTGAAAAAGCAAGGAATTAGGGCTGTTATGCTATATGTAATTCAACGAATGGATGTGGGTTATTTTGGACCAGCCATTGAAATCGACCCTGAGTATGCCATGACTCTGAAAAAAGCAGTTAATGAGGGAGTTGAAATAATCGCCGTACAGGTAGAGGTAAGTCCAAATGAAATTGTAATAGCGAGGGAATTACCCGTTAAGCTAAACTAGCTTATGACATGTGTTTTGAATTTCGAAAGTTCGCTTAAAGCAAGATCAAGATCTTTTGCAAATCCAAGCATCATTCCCCCACCTCCTGAACCACAGAGCTTTAAATAGTAGTTTCCTGATTCTATTCCTTTTTTCCAGAATGTTTGGATATTTTCCGGAATCATCATTTTTAAATTATCAAAAGTAAATTGTGATAGTTGTGCAATTTCATGTATCCAACCATATGTTTTACCATCTAACATATTACCAATACAACGATTATTTGCAGGTATTAAAATATTTTCAACCTTACTTTTAAACTCGGGATTTTTGATCTCTTCAATGTACCATGAAACCAGTGGTTGGGTTTCTCCTGTCACATCAGTATCGAGAAGAAAAACACCTCCTTTTCCATCTCGGTCTTTCAAGGATACTTGAGTTGTGTTTACATTTCCATCTGATGAAACTAATATTGGTTGGTTAAAATATGAAACCAATGGATCAAGCCCTGAACTTTGTCCGTGATAATATGATTCCATTTTTGAGAAAAACCTTTTCATCGATTCAAACTCATATACCATATTGTCGGTCTTATACGTTTGAAATATTGATGCTACAATTGCTCCCGAACTGCCTAATCCATAGCTAATTGGAATATTGCAATCAAAGAAAAGTCCGTTGTTTATATCTGAAAGCAAAACCTCTAAATCTAGAGTTTCATCGAACTTGTTTTTGACAAGATAGTTATGATAATCAATAAGATACTTTACTGAGTAATGATCACTTTTTTTGTTCTCTGATTTAGAATCAAGCAATAATTGTCCGTAGAATTTATTAAATGGAATACTAAGTGCCATCGACCCCGACATCAAAGTATACTCGCCAAAAAGAAGCACTTTCGAAAAATACTTTTTACTCTTCTCAACAATCATAGTTCAAGTTTTTCAGGCCCGATACCAACATAATCATGAATTATATCACCATTGATAAACTCTGCCAGTGTTTTGTTTATGAATGCTTGTACTTCATTTTTATACTTATGAGGATAGAGCAAATGTATATTTGGTCCTGCATCAAGAGTAAAACAAACAGGAACTTTTGTGTTGTTACGGAAATTCCAGATCATTTCTATCAGCGCAACTGTATTTGGCTTCATAAGCAAATAATAAGGAGATGAAGTCATCATCATTGCATGCAGAGTTAGTGCCTCTAGTTCAACGATTCTGTTAAACTCATCAAGATCACCAGTCTTCAATACATCTAACAAGGCAGTCATATTATCACGAGCCTGTTGAAACCGGCTGTTTGAGAATGGATTACTTTTCATTAGATTATGACCTATTGTACTGGAGACCTTCTTCTCACCAGAATCTACTATCAGTATTGAATCATGATAATCCTTAAAAACCGGATTTATATCATTGGAAACCTGACTTCCAAAAAGATCACAAGTGTTTTCATAGCCTTCAATTTTACCCCAGCTAACCAATCCGCCATATACTGACCTGCAGGCACTTCCCGATCCTAAACGAGCAATATATGATGCTTTTTGAAAAAATTCTTCTTTGGTGTTAAAAGAGCCAAAGTATTGATTTTCAATATCACACAGGGCTAATGCAAGTGCACTCATTCCTGAAGCTGAAGATGCTATGCCAGCTGAATGTGGAAAGGTGTTTTTTGAATAAATACTGAAATCAAGTTGTTTGATAAAAGGAAAAATTTCTATTATCTTTTTAAAGTAAACAGAGATTTTCTCAGCAAACTTTGTGTTTGGTATACCGTCGAAATAGAAATTAATATTGCATTGTTCACCCTGTGATGGAGAAAACTTGACAATGGTTTCCGTTTGCGATTTACTAAGTGTAAAACTCACTGATGCATTTGATGGAATTTGTATCCCACTTTTACCCCAATATTTAATAAGGGCAATATTTGACGGACTGCACCAACCTACTTTGCCGGATGGAACATCGGTAAACTTTAATTCTGGATTGTTGTAATTCACTTATTCTATTTCAATTAAACAACTATTACTACTTACAAAGTATAGAAATACTTCCGCTGTAAAGATATTAATTAATTATCTGGTGACTAAAGATCTGTGTTCCTGATTCTAGTTTTTAATGAATTTTTGTGATATACTGTTTTTGTTACTCGTTAGTTTGATTAGGTATATTCCTTGTGGCAATTCGTTAATATCTAATACTATTTCGTGACCTTCATTTCCAGAAACGGATACCATTCTGTTTAACACAATTTCACCATTCATATTGAATAACTCTACTTGGTATGAATTATTCCAGGTTTCCAATGGGATAAAGGTAATCGTAACACTTTCTTTTGCTGGATTCGGAAATACCTTAAGTGTAGCTTCAATATCTTTGTTGGTTTCTGTTCCAACAGTATAATAAATGGAAAACGGTGATTCGTTGATCGAGAACAGGTCAGGTAATCCCGGTGTTGTAAGCCTGATAAAACATTCTGAAGAATTAATGTTTGGAACCGACCAGCTATATGTAGAATCTTCTGCCGCAACTGAACCAACTATTGTTGACCAGGTTTCTTGATTGTCAGATGAAAATTCGATCATAACCTGATCAATAATTTCAGTTTCCCAAGCTATGTTGTAAGTACTTTCTCCGGCAATACTTTCTCCACCTTGCGGAGATAATAAATCTAATCGAAATACAAAAAACATATTGTTCGATTCATCAGTAACTTCAGGAAACTCAGTTTCACTAAGCTGAACTTTACACCACATTGTTGCTTCTTCTGGAGTCCACATGTAATAGCTGCTATCGACAGGAATATTTTCCTCAACCATTATCCAATCGCAAGTTATACAAGGTTTGTATGACAAGGTAAGGTCGCCTACCATTTCACTTTCCCAGCTAACTTCAATGGGTGTTCCAACTCTGTAGAAGACTCCGCCATTTGGGCTTAATAACTCCAGTTCACATAATGTGAATGGTGTTTCGGTAATGCTAAAAACATCAGGGTTTGCAACATCGCTAATTTTCATTAAGCATTCTGTTGAGATGATATTTGTTGCTGGCCATTTAAACGCTCTTGTATTAGCAGATGTGGTGTCAACTATATCTTCCCATGTTAGTCCGTTATCCGATGAAAATTCAATCCTTATATCAGCAATAAATTCACTATCCCAGGTAATTTCGTTGGCAATACTGCCATTCCATTTTGATCCGGCTAATGGCGCTGTGAGTGTAATTGCAGGATCACCAACAACAACCCTGATACTATCGATTACTACATCAATTAGTGGTTTGTCGTTGGCATCAGTGTCAACTTCACTAATGGCATAAACTACATCCATACCGTCGATTATTTTACCAAAAACTGAGTGCACATCATCCAGCCATGTTGTTGGGGCTACTGTTATAAAGTACTGAGAGCCATTGGTGTTAGGTCCTGAGTTTGCCATTGATAGTATTCCTGGTTCATCATGACGAAGATCTGGATGAAATTCATCATCAAATGTATAACCAGGTCCACCGGTACCATTCCCATTGGGGCAACCGTCTTGAATCATAAAACCTTCAATAACCCTATGGAATATGAGTCCATCATAAAATTGCGAATTTGTCAGATTAATAAAATTTTGGGCTGTCATTGGAACAAGGTCTTCCCTAAGTTCTGCCCTGAAATCACCCATGGATGTATACCATTGAACCACGGTTTGGGAATATGCGTTCGAAGTTGTCCCTAATCCGATAACAATTATTAATATCGAAAGTATTCTTGTAAAATTTTTCATAGGAGGTCGTTATATTCTAGAATTAGTTTGATTGTTGAATTGATTCAAAGATAGGAAATTTCTTTGGCACCCTTTATTTTGGTATTGCTTTCGCAGATGGAAAAAGTTCAAGACACCTTAACCCTTAATATATTTGAAGTAATCTCTTAATGTATTGCCATTTTCTTCAGATGGAGTAAATATTTCAAGAACAGAGGTCAACTCATCACTCAGTAGTTTAGAAATACTAATTTCCAATTCCATCTCATCTTCGCAAGAATGATAGTTAACACCAAAAGCTTTACAAATATGCTTTGTTTTCCAATTGTGTTTTGCTTCGAAGAATTTTTCAAGATTAGGTGTTGTATCCGGACCGGGAATAAATCTGAAAATGCCACCACCCTGATTATTAATTACTATGATCTTAAGTTGCGGTTTCAGATAATGATTCATGAATCCATTTGAATCGTATAAGAATCCGAGGTCACCAGTGATTAGAATATTCAGTTTATCTGAATAGTAAGCATATCCAGCTGCTGACGATACTTGGCCATCAATACCACTAACTCCACGGTTGGAATTGTATTCGATATTTTTTCTACTTCCAAATAATTGGGAATATCTGACTGGAGTACTATTTCCCAGATGAAGTACACTATCATCCGGTAAGTTTTTCAGAATTATATCAAAAACTTTTAAATCTGAGTATTTTACATCCGAAATAAATTGCTTATTCCGCTGGTCAATAAGTGATCTTTTGTGATGCCAACTTTTGGAATAATTACTTTCTTGGTTTACCGGTGTTTTATTTAACAATTTAAAAAAGTCGGATACTTCATATTTGATTGCTTCTGTCAGGCTGAAATAAGTATCCATTTTTTCTCCCGATGGACTAATATGCCAATGATAATTAGGTTTGTTTTTTCTGAGGAATTTCTTAATCATTTTAGAAACCACCTGACCTCCAAAACTGATCAATATATCAGGTTTAAAGAGTTCTGAATCTTCATCGTTAAAAGTAGAAACAACATTATCGATGGTGTCAATAAAGTTTTCACAATATAGGTTTGATGTAGTTTCTGAAAGGACAATTATATTGTCATTATTAGAGATCTCGGAAATTAATTTATTTAATTCATTATCAGGCCGTTGTTGGCCTGTAATTATCATTATTTTTTTTGAGTCTACTATTTTATCAATGACTTCTGTAACAACTTCGTTTGGAGTGTTATCTGCGGAAGCCATATTTTTCAATAGCTTTCCGGTGATTGTTTCATCAGTAGTTCCATAAATCGGTTCATCAAACGGGATATTGATGTGTACCGGCCCGGGTTCTGGAAACATGCATTTTTGCAATGCTTTGTTAATGATTTTCTCAGCTTTTGTAAAGGTACTATCGGAGTCAATATTTTCAGGAAGCTGGTAACTTTTTTTAATGAAATTTTTAAAAACCTTGTTTTGTCTAATTGTTTGTCCATCGCCAACATCGATAAGATGTTTAGGTCGGTCGGCGGTTAGTACTAACAATGGAATTTTCTGGTAATAGGCTTCAGCAATAGCTGAAGAATAATTTAATACAGCACTTCCTGATGTGCAAGCAATTGCTGTTGTTTTGTTTGTTTTAAGGGCAATTCCCAATGCGAAAAAGGCTGCACTGCGCTCATCCACAATATTAAAAGCGTTTACGTCATTTCTGTTTGCAAAGCTTAGAATAATGGGAGCGTTTCGTGAGCCCGGAGACAGCACAATATTTGAAAGTCCGCTTTTAACAAACAAATCAGTGAGCAGACCAATGTTTTTCTTGTCGGATGTCATGATGCAAATTTCTATAAATTTTCCACAATCGACAATAGTGTGTTGGATTTATGAACAGTTTCCTGAAATTCGTCTTCAGGATCTGAAGATGAGGTTAATCCGCCTCCAACGTAAATGTTGACCTTATCCTTGCAAATTTCAGCACATCTAAGGTTTACAAACAACATTGATTCAGGGTTTTCCGATTCACTAGCTGTAATGTTCCATGGACCAAGAAAGCCTGTATAATACCTTCGTTCGTGTTGTTCAGCTCTTTGAATCAATAAATACGAATCGGCTTTTGGTAGTCCGCAAACAGCCGGTGTAGGATGTAAACCTGCAATTAGTTTTCCTTTCTTATCAATCAATGATGATAGTGGAATTTTAAATTTGGTCTGTAAATGGGCAACATTTCCGGCAGTTTTCGTGATTGGACCAATCTTTTCAAAATTTGTAATTCCAAGTTCAGAAAGTAATGATTCGATGAATTGTGTAACCAGATATTGCTCTTCTTTTTCTTTGAAAGTCCACTTTGGTTCATTATCATCTATAATTAGCTTTGTTCCGGCAAGTGCATCTGTGTAAACATTATCATCAACTATTTTGAATAATAATTCCGGTGATGCACCAAACCAGGTTCCTTCATTAGGTAGATGGACCAGATTGATGAAAGCATGATCATATTTTTGTGCCACCATCATTAAAAGTGATGAAAGGTTAAGCTTATTATGAAGTTGTTTATGAATTACTCTGGATAAGACAACTTTTTGAAGTTCGCCATCTACTAGCTTGTTAATCAAGTATGTTGCAGTATTGAGGTAACTACTTTTTGATGCAATAAAATTATCGTTGAAAGTATGGTTATTGCTATCGGGTAGTGAAGTTAGGAAGTTTTTCGCTTCAGTAAGATCACTATTATTGTTAAGTATGAAATCAGGTGCTATCAGGCGTGCCGTACCTGTTTTGGCGCTGTCGAAACTAGCAATTACAAAACCTGTATGTTTTTCAATATTAATTATTTCGATATTCTGAATTTCATTGTTTTTTTGGAAAATCAGAGAGAATTCCTTTTCTCCGGGTAACCTGTATAATGCATAGGGGAGATCCTTTTTTATTAGAATATCATGTATGTCGAAAATAGTTGATATCATCTATTTACCAATATGTTAGTAATTCTGCAGGTGGATAAAAGTTTGTCATTTTCATCACGAATATTAACATTCCACACATGTGTATATCTGCCTTTATGCATGATAGTACCTTTGGCAAATACAAATCCGCTGCTTGCAGTACCAACATGATTTCCACTTACTTGTGCTCCTCTTACAGCAATTTCTCTTAGGTCGACCAGCAAAGCAGAGCCCAGTCCAGCCACTGTTTCTGCAAGTGCCAAATTGGCTCCACCGTGGAGTATACCATCGGGTTGTTGTGTAGTAATATCAACAGGCATCTTTGCTGTAACACTTCCATTATCACCAATATTAATATATTCGATATTAAGGTGCTCCATTAAAGTGCCCTTGTTTAACATGTTTACCTTATCAAGGGGTAATTTTCGGATATCTTCCATTTAGCTTTCTTTTGTCAGGTCAAAAATAAGAATAACATCGGTTTTTTCTTCTGTACTTGTAATTTCAATTTTTCCATTATGGATCTCAAGAAATTTCTGTATGTAGGTCAATCCTAAGCCGATATTTTTGTCATAATGTTTATTACCAAGGCCGAAAGGCTTCATTATTTCATTTATTTTCTCTGTTGGTATCACCTCACCTTTATTGCTCACTTTTATACAAAGATTATTAGATTCATTATAGGTTGACACTTTAATATCAGTTTCAGGTGAAGAAAACTTAATTGCATTGCTGATCAATTCCACCATGCTTCTTTTGAAATATTCGCGGATTCCTAAAAGACTATTATTTCCACCAAAGCTGGTGATAACGGTGAGTTTCTTGTTGGTGATTTTTTCATTATACTTTGAAATAGTCTCATTGATTATTGGAATTATTTCTAATTCTGATTTCTTTATCTTATTTCCAACAGTCTGCATTTGAGTTATTTCCAATGCGGTTTTTGAAAAGCTGTCGAGTCGGTCAACTGATTCCTTTAGCATCTCAAGAAAATCAGCCATTTCAGGATCTTGAATCATCTCATTTAGGAAATGTGTTGAACCAACTATACCGTTAAGTGGAGTTCTGATTTCATGACTAATTAAATTGAGGAATTCATTTTTAGCAACGTCGAGTTCAAGAAGCTGTTTGTTTGCCCTTTTCAGGCTTTCTTCTCTTTCTTTTAGTTTCTGGACCATTGTGGTGAAATTATTGGCTAGAATACCGATCTCATCTCTACTTTTAACATTATGTATAGCATCATAATTGCCCTTGGATACTTCAAGGGAGAATGCACTCAATTTACTTACAGGTTTTGTTATCAAGCTGCTACTTGAGAATACTAATGCTATTAAAATGAAAATAAAAATGGCCAATAATGAAATTACTTTACTAACGGTTATGTAAACAGCTTCTTGGGCTTTTGAAACACTTAGTATGTCAATTACAAACCAATCGCAGTTTTCGATTGAAGCATAAAAAACAAAATAACTTAGACCATCAGAACTCTTCACAACAGCCGGCCCCTTTTCCATATTATTTATCAGATTTAATATTTTAAGCTTTGTATCTTCACTATATTTATTTGGATTTCTTGGATCGAATATGTCGTTATTTCCTTCGATATCATGTTTTTCAGAATAGATTATTACGCTATCAGAGTTATTAAGAATATAGAGGTCGGGATCATAATTGCCCTCAATTCTTTTTTCATTTAACAGAAGTAAATCGCGGATATTATTAATTAGAATATCAATACTGATAATTCCCACATAATTGTTTTCAATAAACAAAGGTTTGGCATAAGTGATCATTAGTTTTTTCCCAACGCCATCATCATAATATGGTGAAGTCCAGATTGGTTGCAATGTTTCCTTGGGAATTAGCCACCAACTCATATTTTGGTTGAAATAGTCGATATATTGTTGTGAACTACTATTGAAACTTATAATATCAATATTATTTTCATTCTTGGATGCATAAATCATTGTTTTACTAAGAGCTCCTGTATAAGTTGTGTCAAAAAAAACAGAGGCTCCATAGATTAGGCTATCATTTCCAATGGATTCTCTAAGTAACTCCTCGATACTCTCAATACGCGCATCTTTATTTTTCTCAACCTGACGGGCAGTATATTTTGCAATTCTTGACACATTGGTTAACTGACGGTCAAGAAGCTTGGCATAATCGTCGGTTGTGTTTTCAATTGATTGTAGAAATCGTTTTTCAACTTCTGTATATAGCAGATTGTTTACAAAGAAAACAAAGAAAACCGATAATATCGCTGATGGAAGCACCACCAGTAATAGGATTTTATAGACTAATTTCATAGTGTGGTTTTATTGTTGTTGTTTAAGTAACTAAAAATAGTTTTTTCATAATAAACTGAACAGAAAACAAAGAATATTGATATCAAAACAAAGTTTATTAGTCATCTAGTTATATCAATGATAGATTAAGTAGATCACTCCTTTTTTCAAAAAAAGAGGATAACCATAATCATCGAAAATACAGTATTTATTTAATAACCAGCTATAAATCATCATTATATAAATGATAGATTAGAGAGTTATTGGATTAGTATCCTTTTGTCTACCATCTATGCATTAAAGTATTATCAACTAATATGAACTTACTGATAGTTACAATTCTGAGGAGAAATTGGGATTTTAGTAGTTTAATTTAAACATGAATTCCGGGATCTTCATCAACAATATAATCGAGTAATTTTTTACCAAAATCTGATTCAATTTTCAGGAGTTCGTATCTATACTCCTGATTGTTTAAGTATTGGAAAGTAAGGTACAATTGATTCTCATCCGGAATAATTCCGGCAAAGAAGAATCCTTTTTCTTCAAAGACCTTTGAAATCTTGGGGGTTAGTGGATCTTCTAAATTTAGATAAAGATGCATGCAGCTATAATCATCGGTCAGTGTTCTGGTGAACACCTTTAATATCTCATCAATGGTTTGATTACTAATATGTTTAATTTTAATCTCTGATATATTGAAGATACTATTGTAGTCTACACTAAAAATAGATTTTCGCACCTCCGTATTATTTCTTTTCCCATGTATATAATTAATTCCAAGGTGATTTAGTATGTCATTAATTATGGCCTTATGATTCTTTGGAACAAATATTTTAAATAAACTTTCAGTATCTATAATTGTTGAAATTAATAAGCTTTCTCTCTGAGTATTATCTTTAACAAGATTTTCAAATTCCAGAACAGGTGCTTTTGAAACTAACAAAGCCGAATCCTTCATTCCATGAGCATGTGCAGCTTTTTGTGAGAAAACATGTGATGTAACAGTATTAGCGAATATACCTTTTAGGCCAAGTTCTGTACCAACTTTATAAATTAGGAACGACCAAAGTTTATCAACACAACCATGCCCGCGAAAGTGAGGATCTGTAAAAGCTATACCGATCTCTGCAAACTTGCTTTCCTCATTTGGCAGGACCAAAGCTGAATGAGAAACAATTTCATTGTTATCAACTAAACTTGCAACAGCTGATATCAGATTCCCCTTGTGTTTGAGTTCTTTTATTTTTGATGGAATATAAATGTCTTCATATGGATATGAGTAATGGTAGGCAATATATGCCAATCTTGAAATTTTGCCGACTTCATCATCTACCATTTTTCTACATTCATAATCAAGTTCCTGATGTGGAGAGTCATGATTGTCCATACCAAGTACCACCGGATGCACATTTGGGTGTATCTTTTTGGGATAATAACTGAAAAGAGTACAAATATTACCTTCATAACCCTTGGCCTCATAATCAATTCTATCAAAGGTCTTATTGAGTCTTGATTTAACTTTTTTGGATGATTTTAGTGCTTCAATGTTTGTTTTTTCTTTTAACAAACTTTTTTCATCAACAGGTATTCCATGATTAACAACCACAATCTTAATACCTTCTGCAATATCAATAGCTTCTATTTTTATTGTGTCTTCTTCATCTTCAAAATATGCATGTTTTATTATATAATATAAACACTCCTCAATACCATATTGGATTTTTTTTCTGTCGAATCGGTTAAATCCAACTAGTTTGGCATAGGCTCCTATTGAATTTGCCGCAATTCCAACAAGGTTTATATCATTTGGAATACTTATCGAATATGGTTTGTACTCATCCATAGTGTTATTTTCTCAGGTCGATAATAGGAATTAGTTTGCCACTGTTTTCAGATTTTTTAAAACTATTCTCTGGTAAATACTTCACTTTAATCTCAATTAGGTTATCTTCTTTTGATAAATGATTTAGTGTGTGAATAGCGCTATAAAGAGAATTTCTTACCTTTTCAATTTCATATTTAACTGTATCATTCATGCTCAACGTTATCTGTTGCTTGTCGTTTTTTGTAGTATCCAGAACTAACTGTAAGCTTCCCGTGTAACCTAGTTCATTTTCAAGTGCTAGTACAAATTCATGATAATTTAATAAAGGCCCCATTTTAAAAATATCACCAAATCTCCCAAGGAGTTCAAACCTTGGTGACTTTCTACCACACAAGCATTCTTCATCAACCCACCTTCCAAGATCTCCAATCTCATATCTGGTTAAATTTTGTCCTTTTCTGTATTTTGATGTAAAGATGAGCCTTCCTGTTTCTCCGGTATCTACTTTCTCATCTTTATCAAGTTTCAGGATTTCGAGATACTGAGTTTGTGTTAGTACATGGTGGATACTCCCGGAACAATGCTCACAACTATATGCCAGTGGACCGGCATCATTACTACCATAAATTGCAGATTTAACAGTCTGGATTCCAAAGGCATCTTTGTATTTACTGTACTGATCCTTAGTCCAATGTTCACCACCATAGAATATCTTTTTTAAACCCGTATAATTTTTGAATTTATCAAAACACTGATCAAAAAGCTGGGATAAATAGAATGGCATTCCCAAAAGAGTATTGACATTGTTATCAATAATTAAATCTGCTACCTCATCAAGATCAGGTATGGCTGTAATGGGATATTGTTTTGCTTCCAGATATTCAAGGATACTCCAGAAACTTATGAATCCGCCATACATACTTCCAGCGTAAAACAGGTTAGCACACACATCAGTTTTCGGGTTTAAGCCGGCAGCAAATAGTGCTTCAGCTCCGGCCTTCATTTGAATATGGTAGTCATCGTATGTATAAACTGCTTTTTTTGGTTTTCCGGAAGTGCCTCCACTTTTAAAGAATAATTCTTTGTTTTCAAAATGAATTTTCTGGTTAAGAAAATCTTCTTTTGTAGTAACATGATTATCTGTTAAATGCAAGGGTTCGTCTACTTTAATTAATTCGGTGAAGTCGCTTATGCTATTTGTTAAGTCGGGGATATTCAGACTAACTCTTCGGCAATATCTTTGAAGAGCATAAACACCATCATGAGGTTGCCCTGAATAATCTTCAAGCATCTTTCCGGGTGACATAATTCTGGTAACTCCAGATTGTAATAAAGCTTCACTAAAATTTGCCAATTCATTAACTGAGCAATATAGTCCAGCTGTTTGCAAATATGTTCTTAGAGGTTCAAGTGTTTCAACAATCTTGTTAGCCGGCATTGCCTTAATCCAAATGGTTCTGTATAAGGGTGATGGGCGCAATCCGGATTTAAAGTCGACCAAAATTCTCCAGCTATGGTCATCAGCCTCAATTAATTTTGATTCCTGAAGAGCCTCTCCGGTTTTAACCAGGCTGCTTACTGTAGAAATTTCTGCAGCTTCTTGTAGTTCCGGTTTTTTTGGTTCAATAGTTTGTGAGACCTTATTAAGGGTTTTTGCAAAATTGTCAGCAAATCTTATTAGCTCATTCTTGTTATTGGTTTCCAGATACAAGCATTGTGGACTAGAGCATGCTTGTTGTTCTATTATGCAAATATCCCAGGCTATTTTTTTCAGGATTTCTTTATTATCTTTTTGACTGCTAGCTAAATATGAAAAACTGATTTTATGTCCCCATTCAATTATTCTTACATTTTCCGGAGCCTCATTTTTAATTGAGTTTATTGATTCCTCACCACCCCAGGCAGCAATTCCGTTGGCATGAGAATACAAATAAGACAACAGGTTCTTATGTTTAGATGATATCTGAAAAGCGTAAATAAACTTCTTCAATGTATTACTTTCATCTTCATCTGCCAAAGCCTTAAGTAATAATTGAGGAAAATTTCCATTTTTGCTGGAGTTCTTCAAGAGGTTAATATTCCCCGACATCAATCCTTCCAGAACGCTAAGGGGGGCTACAGTTGGAGCATTACCTGCAACAATATGGAGCAGAACACCAAGTGGTGCCCATGCTTCAAAAACATCATCTTTGAAATTTACTCTTTTTAATGTGAATGGATCGGTTGACCCAAGTTCCCGACGGAATTTCTTTAATAGATAATCTTTGCTTAAAAATCGTTCAATTATTTTCAGAGTTTCATTAGCCTGTTTCGAGGAATTGCCATTTTTGATTAGTGAATCAAATAATTCGGGGACCTTACCCGAAGTTATCTTCGAACTAAGTTTATGGGCTGCTTCTAGCAGTATTTCGGGTTGTAGTTTAATAGACAGATCTTTTTTGAGAATATCAGGAAGTTTCTTAAGATTTTCTTCCAGTTTATTTTCAGTTATCCAACTGCCTCTGAATAAGTGTAGTTTTTCCATTATCAGATGTTCTCCTTTTTTAATAATTCGGTAGCAGATACTGCACAGCTCTTGTTTTTACTAATTCCTGCACGACCGGTTATTTCAAACCATGGGGTTTGTTTACCACAATTGCAACTTCCCGATGGGTGCATAATTGCCATATCGCCCATCATTACCGATATTGCCGGGGCTGAGGTAATATAAGGAGTTGTAAATGAAAGAAATCCGGGTTTGTTATATCCCAGAACTTCCAATGAATATACATCACGGATTGTTGCTCTTGACCATGTGGGAACATGTAGATGATGATGATCACATTCAATGTAGGGAACACTGTGCTCAACTGCTCCGTATGCATCCCGGCATCTATCAATTGGAATACCAAGATTTTCATTGATCATCTCGTAAAGTTTGGCTTTTGGGATCTGTTGATCAGCATAACCCTTCCATCCGCCTGCAAAAAGTACCAATGAATCTGGGTGCAGTTTTAATGGCGACAAATTCATTTCAGATAGTCGTTTAATTACAAAGTAAACAAATGATGGAAAACCAATTATTCGAACAGGTAATTTAGCATTCTCAAACCTTGATAAGGCTTCTAGTGCACCAAAATGATCAAATTCATGTTTACCGTTTCCAGTTGATCTTAATAGATAAAATATCTCGTTTGCGGGTGCATATTTTGTTAAATATTTGGATGTATTGGCTGTTCCACGAAGGAGACCTTCCACTGGTTCATAATTTGAAACAATATAATTTGCTGGTTTTGCAGAATACCAATTATTGTAGGCATAGATATCGTCTACCATTCTTCTTCCTGCAGATATGGACCAATTGTCGAAATACATTTGACTTTTTTGTCCGGTAGTACCTGATGAAGTTAATGTAATTTCAATGTCGGTATCTGGTATGGATTTAATTGTGTGAGTTTTGAAAAAATTTGCATGAATAGCAGGTATTTCCCGTAGCTGCTCAATACTAGCTAAGTTCTTTACGTTGAAGGAACTATTATCAAGAAATGATCTGTAGAAAGTATTTCTGGTGTAATGCCAGGAGATAATTTCTTTCATTGCCTCAATGAAAATTTTATCTGTTTCGTTTGTATGTTGATAGGGGTCTTTAATATCGCAAAGCTTCTGAACCATCTTCAATTCGTGAGGTTCAGGAACCTGTAACTTAATTCGTTTGTACATAATATCATCTTTATAACTTCTAAAATCTATTATCTATTATTCTCATAAGTTTTCCTGTACGGGGATTTGTATCTAATTCCTCAGAATGAACCCATTCGAAAGCAATAGGATGAACTTTCCCATTCTCTTCCTCTTCATGGAAAGCAGGTCGTTCATCAATAATCCGATCAAGTATCCGCTTCGACCAAATATCAATTTTGTCAGGAATTTTTTCAACCCCAATTTTAATAGTCAGTTTATCCTTACCATTAATATGGTCAATTATCATTTGATAACCTGATATTGGCAGATCTTCATTAAAAACTAGAAGTATTTTTTGAAGATCTTCATAATAAAAAGACACCGGCCCTATTCTGGCACCTTCCTCTGACCTGCCAAGTATTCTGAATTTCCGATGTTTAGTGTCCGGAGGGCTTGTCCATAAAGCATTATCTCCAACAGGATACCGGATAATTGGCATTATTAATCTGGAAAGGTTTGTTGTGTAAAGTTTTCCTTCCACTCCTTCTTCTATTATGGGCTTTCCTGTTTTCTCATCAATGATCTCTAATATATTATATCCATCAAAAACTCTGTGTTCATTAAATCCGCAGGTACTATCAGCAAAACCTAGTAATCCTGCATCTACACTTGCATATCCTACTGAATGTATTTGTGTGAGTTTTAAAATATCAGATAATCTTTTCCTTTGGTCCAGATACATGGTTTCCCCTCCAAAATATATTTTCTCAACTTTCAAACCCTCTATATTGTTAGCATGGATATAGTCGGCCAAGGCCATTATTGTTGTTGGTACTGCAAGCAGGGTGTTTATTTTGAAATCGATGAGAGTATGAACAATAAACTCCATGGAGGCTGCTCCTGAAATAGGAAATAACATACAGTTGGCAGGACATCTTTCAATAGAATCATGTAAAAACAAAAAACTACTATAAAGTTCGCCGGCATAAAAGAGGTTAGCGACTCTATCGCCATCATTGATGCCATTATTTACCAGGTACTGACCAAAAGTACCACACATTGTTTCCCACTCCATCTTGGAATAAACTGAAAATTTAGGGTTTCCTGTGGTACCACCACTTTTAAATACTATTCCATCAGAGGGTTCTTCTGTTAATAGCTGGTTATTGTTTATTGTGTTTTGTCTCCAAAACTCATCTTGGTTAACTAACGGCAAGTTGGAAAGATCTATCTGCTTGTCTATATTCAGTTTTTGATATAACTTTTTATAGAATGGAGACAAAACTGATGCTGTTGCAACAATATTATTCAAGGGGTAGGTTTTCATACTACATATTTAGTTTGGAAGTTATAAAAATAGTACAAATACATACATTTTACAATAGACTTAACTAATATATAAATTGGCCGGCAATAATTATAATACCAACAAGTGGAATGATTTGTAGTTGTGCTATAGTTAATTTTGGGTGAAAATAAGTCTATATGAATATGACTCTAACTATTGAGAATAGGTTGAAGTCGAATCATTGTCACTTTTTTTGCATGATGATGCTACAACAATGCAGGTTAAAAACATTTAGTATTTTTTCTCTCATTATTTGGTATAAACTATTTGAATAATGTAAATATACCATGGTAATTAGTTGTGATTTAAAAGGTCGAAAATTATTCATTACTTTTTTCTTTTATTAGCATTGAATCAATGATATGATTTTTTTGATGACCTTTATAAATGATAAGAACTCGAGGGGTTCATTAACTGCTAGTAAACAGGTAATAATGGTTTATTTTATGTACTTTTGATTTATTATACACCAAATAAAAAAAATTAATATGAAAAAAGTTATTTATTTCTTAGCAATCCTATTAACTGCTACTGCATGTGAAACCGAATCATCAGACGATATTAATGTATCTGATGTTTATCAGGCCTACTTATTAACTTATGATAAAACAAATAATAACACCTATGCCTGTGCTCAATTTAGAGATGGAGGATCATTGGGAAATGATATTGTTTTAAATAGTCCCTCAAAAGTGAGTGTTAATGGAGACGTATTAACCCATCAGAATTTACCTTTTGGTTTGTATTATCATTACTACAAAGAACACTCAGGTGAATTGCAAGAAGCATCATTTATTTTTACTGATAAATTCAGTAAAACGTATACCAATAATGCTAATTTAAACTTATTGTCACCAATTGATATTCCTTCTAATTTCAGTACAATATCAAAGAGTGTTGATTTGGTGCTTACCTGGGTTGGTGAGCCGTTAGCTGCTGGAGAATCTGTTGATTTAATTATATCAGGAGCAGAACAAACAAGTGATTTTACCCAAGCTGATGAAGGAGCCACGTCGATTACTGTATCCAAAAGTGATCTTGCAGCATTTCAATTAGGCGATGGAAGTATTATTCTACAAAGATATCGCTCTGATGATTTACAGGCATCTACCGGAAAGGGTGGTGAAATTATGTTGGAATACAATGTTTCTAAAAACTGTGTTATCGAAGAGTAGACAGAGGTCAAAATACTTATCAGATATAAGAATTAATAAGTCTGCCTTGGAAGTTTCTTTGGCAGGCTTTGATTCTTTTAACACCTCTTAGTTTCCCTGTTCTATGTTTTGAGTTCTGGCCTCAAAAACGTGACAAAGGTTTAACTATCTTTACTGTTATATTTACCAAAAAACTATGAAGAATTTAATCTATTATTCATTTATTGTTGTTGTATTATCCTCATGTAAAACAGAATCCTCTGTTGAGGTGGATACGAAAAATATTTATCAAGCCTATTATTTATCATATGATAAAACAGAGAATACCACTACTGTTGCTGCTGAATTTAGGGATGGAGGTCCAATGGGAAATGATCTTGTATTAGATAGCCCATCTCAGATAACTGTTAACGGAGATGTGATAACACACCAAAATATTGGTTATCTGCTTTCCTATCATTATTACAAATATTACTCAGGTGAGGTAGCAGATGCAGAATTTGTTTTTACTGATAAGTTTGGTAAAACATTTACAAATAATATTAACTTATACTCCCTTAATCCCGTTGACATTCCTTCTGGTATAATTACAATATCAAAAAGCAATGATTTTGTTTTGACTTGGGAAGGTGAGCCATTAGAAGCCGCTGAAGATATTTCACTAACGATTTTGAGAGGTGAAGAAATGGTTAGCAAATCTCTATCACAGCCTGGAGCAACTACATTTACTGTCCCTAAAGATGACCTTGTAGTATTTACAACAGGCTCTGCATCAATAAAACTTGAGATATCTCGTATGGATAATATACAGGAATCTACAGGAAAAGGAGGAGATATTAAAATACGTTACTTTGTGACTAAAGATATTACTATAGAGGAATAATATCAACTTCCCCAATTCTCTCTGTCCAGGCTTCTATATTGAATTGCTTCAGCCAGATGCTCAGTTAAAATCGATTCACTTTGCTCGATGTCTGCAATTGTTCTGGCAACTTTTATAATGCGATCATACGCTCTGGCAGAAAGGCTTAGCCGTTCCATAGCTTGTTTTAGGAGTTGCTGTCCTTGATCATCCAACTCACAATATTTATTTAAGTCGCGTGTCGACATATGAGCGTTACAATAGATAGTTTTTGAATCAGAATATCTTTTGGATTGTATTTCCCTTGCAGTAATAACGCGACTACGAACTGATGCACTTTCCTCTCCTAATGATATCTTTGCAAGGTCAGAAAAGGAAACCGGTGTAACTTCGATGTGTAGGTCAATTCGATCCAACAGTGGTCCGGAAATTTTATTCAGATAACTTTTTACAATTCCTGGTGAACACACACAGTCTTTTTCGGGATGATTGTAATAACCACAAGGGCATGGATTCATTGCAGCCACAAGCATAAAACTTGCCGGATAATCAACAGTAACTCTTGCTCTAGATATTGTAACAATTCTGTCTTCCATAGGTTGTCGCATTACTTCAAGAACGGTACGTTTAAATTCAGGAAGTTCATCCAGAAAGAGCACGCCGTTTTGGGCAAGCGAGATTTCACCGGGCTGAGGAAAGGTGCCACCACCAACAAGACCAGCATCGCTTATAGTGTGATGTGGTGACCTGTAGGGTCTTGCTCTGACCAGAGAAGAATCTTCAGGAAGTATACCAGCAACCGAATGTATCTTTGTTGTTTCAAGAGCTTCATCAATCGACAATGGAGGAAGTATTGTTGGTAGTCTTTTAGCCAGCATTGTTTTTCCTGATCCAGGTGGACCGATCATTATCACATTGTGCCCCCCAGCAGCTGCGATCTCCAATGCTCGTTTAATGTTTTCCTGACCTTTCACTTCTCTAAAGTCAAAAGGGTAATTATTCGATCCAATGAAGTTTTCGTTTATGTCTAGTTTCACTAATCCTTCATCCGAGTTGTTACTTAACATTGAAATAACTTCATTTATATGCCGAAATCCATAAACATCAATATTGTCTACAATAGCTGCTTCCATTGCATTCTCCTTTGGTACAATAATATTAGAGAACCCCTCATCCCTAGCTTTCATAGCCATTGGTAAAGCTCCTTTAACAGGTTTTAAAGTTCCATCGAGCGACAATTCTCCCATCATAACATATTTGTCAAGTTGTTCGTCTGTTATTTGTCCCGATGCAGAAATAATGGCAATTGCAATGGGAAGATCATATGCTGATCCTTCCTTTTTTATATCAGCCGGGGCCATGTTAATTACAATTCTTCTACGTGGAAACTTAAATCCGATATTATTTATTACGGCTACTAATCTGTGGTGGCTTTCTTTTACAGCATTATCGGGTAATCCAACCAGGTAGAATTTTTTACCCTGACTGATGTTAACCTCAATAGTAATAATTATAGCATCGATGCCGTGTATGGCACTGCCAAATGTTTTGACTAGCATGGGTTGATCTTTAGATTACAAAACAAAAATAATGATTTTGAATCTAAAAATCAATTAATTAATGTAAGTGCAAGTAGTTCTATGGTTTATAGCCGGATTCATTGAAAATTTTCTGGAAGTCATTTTCCTTGATAAGAGAGCTGAGACTTTCTTCAGGGTGCTTACTCATATACTTTCTAACAATCTGCCAGCCAAGCCATTGGCCGATTCTAGATGGTGAATCATTGGAAAAGCCTGTGGTAAAGGGAGCATCTTTCATAAAATTGGAATGGATTTTAAAATCAGCAGAATAAAAAAGTTTGTTGTTCACCAGAAAAGCCCATACATTTTCTGCATTGGATTCGATCCATTTCATCTTAGCTGCCGAATATCCTATTTTTAAGCTATCAGGAACCTGAGGCAATACAGCATCAAGATAATAAAGCTCTTTACCGCTAGCTATCATCTTGTCAATCAGGGTTTTCTGCCTGTGTTGCACACTGTATTCAGTATTATATATTTCCTTCATCACGTCGATGGCAATGTTATCAGGGGTCATTCTGCGAACAATATAATATGGCAATCCCAGAGTTCTGTAATTTGTATAATCTCCGCCAAGGTAAACATCTAAAGCAATAATAATTATAGAGTTATTAATAATTATTGGTTTCTCATAATATAGATTTGATATGTATGAATAAACCTCAGGAATCTGGAAATCGGGAAAAAAGTACTTGTTCCTACTAAATGCATCGCCAAGCTGCGTTTCCAGATTTGTAAGGCTTGGATAGACTTCCATTGTTTTTACGGCGATGGATATGAGATGTGTGTCGACAACATAGTTGTAAAGAGGCAGTAAAGTTGAAGGATTGCTAATATCATTGCCAAGAAAAAGTTTGAATTCTTCATGAATATCCGTCACCTCGTTTGTGAAATTGGTAGTATCGATACTAAAAAGAGCTTCTCCATATCTGTGAATTCCCAGTTCGGTTTTTTGGAGTTTTGAAGTATCAATTTCAGGACCTTTTCTTGTAGAATCCTGGCAAGAAGCAAGGACTAAAACAAGCAAAAGTAAAGTTGCGGGTATTTTGAAATATTTAACCATAGTCATAAAAAAATGTCAGCACAAAGGTACTGACATTTTAAACTCATAATTAATGTTGGTTATTGTGATCCTTATTAGAAAATCTTCCAGCCTAGGGTTACAGTAAACATATTTGATTTTGTAGATATAGTTTTACCGTCAAATTCTAGGTCATCTCCTTTGTAGAGATTATTAATACCACCCATATATTTCACATCCAAGGCGAACATAAGAACGTCTACACCTGCTCCAACCTGATAGTTCCATGATAGATCATTCCAATCAGAATCCTTAATATCCTGGGTGATTCCACCAATTTTCATTTCTTTATTAGTAGCAATATTTGCAGCAGCTCCTCCAAATATTCTAATGTTTGCTAGCTTAAGGTCGATAATTCTCCAGCCAACACTAACGGGGATTTGAATGGTCTTGTATGTCATTTCGAGGTTTTCATCAATGTCATCATTTTCCCAAATACCCCCTTGAGTAAGCCAGTTTACCTCAGGTTGTACATATATCTTTTCACCTATTCGTACAAATGCTCCAAAAAGGAAATTGCTTTTAAAATTTGATTTGATTTCGCTTGTATTTGTGGTTAGTTTTGAAGCAGTATAACCAATTTGAGGTCCAAAATGAAACTGTGCCTGCATTGTTGTGGCAATTAATATTGCAGAGATAATCAGTGTAATTTTTTTCATGGTAGTTGAATTTGTTATTATTTAGAATCAAAAATAGCAAAAAATAATCACCACCCCATACATCATTTGATTATTTATCTTTGTGGTATTAATGAGAAATAAATTAAAGGAATTGATATGAAATTGAAATTGATATTGTTTGCCGCTATTTTAACCATCTCTCCAACTTTGCTGGCACAGCATAAACCATTTCAGTTTGGGTTTAAGGCTGCAGCAAACATAGGGTGGTATAATTCTTCAAATGATGATTATAACAATGAAGGTGTAAAGTTTGGTGGTTCATGGGGATTTGCTGCTGATTTTTATCTGCTTGAAAATTATAGTATTACTACCGGATTTGATGTTCTTTACCTTAACGGATCTATGTCTTATCCTGATAACTACTACTTTGAAAATTTATCATTTCCTAAGCAGGGGATATTAACCAGAGAGTTCAATACCAAATATCTAAGGATTCCTGTACTATTTACTATGAAGACTAATGAAATTAATAAACTGAGATATTACGGTCAAATTGGATTAGGCATTGGTTTTCTGCTCACAGCAAAATCTGATGATAGTTTTTTAGCTGATGCAGATGGAATGACAGAGTCATCAAGTAACAATGTATATGATGATTTTAGGTTTACACGAGAGTCAGTTCTTGTTGGGGCGGGAGTTGAGTTTCCGGTATATAAATCAACATATGCAAGGGTTGGGGTGTTGTTTGATAATGCTCTGATAAACATCTTGAAAGGCAATAACACAGTAGATTCATCAGAAAAACATAATGGCAGAAATAGTTTTATTGAGATCAACGCCAGCATTCTTTTTTAATACTTAATATATTACTGAATAACAATAAAAATGAAGATAGCATTAGCCCAGATAAATTATCACATTGGAAATTTTGAGAGTAATACTTCAAAAATCATTGATAGTATTAATACGGGAAAGAATGATGGCGCTGACCTGATTGTGTTTTCCGAGTTGGCAATTTCGGGTTATCCTCCCAGAGATTTTCTGGAATTCGGAGATTTTGTAAATAAGTGCAGTAGTTCGTTGGATGAGATTGCCTCACATTGTATGGATATTGCTGTAATAGTGGGATTGCCAACATTTAATAATAGCCCTAAAGGTAAACCTCTTTATAATTCAGCTGCTTTTTTGAATAATGGTAAGGTTCGGTCTTTTACGCATAAGACACTTCTTCCAAACTACGATATTTTTGATGAATACAGGTATTTTGAACCGAATAAATCCTTTCAAATAATTGAATTCAGAGATAAAAAGATCGCACTTACAATTTGTGAAGATCTCTGGAATGTTCAGGATAATCCGCTTTACATTATTAATCCTATGGATGAGTTGATGAAACAAAATCCGGATTTAATAATCAATATTGCTGCCTCTCCCTTTAATTATCATCAGACTAAAATCCGTAAAGGAGTATTGAAGAAGAATGCAAAACAATATGGATTACCATTGTTCTATGTAAATCATGTTGGAGCTCAAACCGAGCTTTTGTTTGATGGTGGCTCACTTGTGATGAATTCAAAAGGAAGGATTATCGATGAGCTTAAGTATTTCGAGGAAGATATGGGAATCTTTGACCTTGATGAAATTGAGAACAATTCTGGATACATTGAACCTGATAGATCTGAAATAGCTACAATTCATGATGCATTGGTAATGGGAATCCGTAATTATTTTCAAAAGCTTGGTTTTCAAAGGGCTATTCTTGGGCTTTCAGGTGGTATTGATTCAGCTCTTACAGCTGCACTTGCTGCAGAAGCTCTTGGAAGTGAGAATGTTTATAATGTGCTACTTCCATCGAAGTACTCCTCAGATCATTCGGTTGATGATTCACTAAGGTTAGTTAAGAACCTTGGGATGCCACATGATATTATTAAAATAGAAGAAGCTGTTTCGGCTTTTGAGAATACGCTTAAACCATACTTCAAAGGGATGTCCTCGGATGTAACTGAAGAGAATATACAAGCACGTGCTAGGGGAGTAATCCTTATGGCATTATCAAATAAATTTGGATATATACTGTTGAATACCAGCAATAAAAGTGAAGCAGCTGTTGGCTATGGAACTCTTTATGGAGATATGAATGGAGGGTTGTCGGTTATTGGAGATGTATATAAAACTCAGGCATACAAACTAGCCAGATATATAAATAGAGACAGGGAAATTATCCCTGAGAATATAATTACCAAGCCTCCTTCTGCCGAATTACGTCCTGATCAAAAAGATAGTGATTCATTACCAGATTATGATATTCTTGATGATATATTGTACGAATATATCGAACAACGTAAAGGACCCAAAGAGATTATCGAAATGGGTTTCGATAAGGATCTGGTAAACAGAATCCTCAAGCTTGTAAATAATAACGAATACAAGCGTTACCAAACACCACCAATGTTGAGAATTTCAACCAAAGCATTTGGTATGGGAAGAAGAATGCCCATTGTTGCCAAGTATTTAGGGTAAGGTTTATGAATATGGAATTGGAGATGGTATTATGATTCAACATAGATCCATGTCAGGATATCACCAGATCTTATAAAAATGCCTATATTTGAACACCACCAATCCTAGTAGTTAATTGTGTTATATTTTCCATATTTGGGAATTTTTTCTGAAATTGAGAGTTTTTATTATTGATTTCGACATGCTTGAATGTGGCTAATATGCAGATATACAGAAATATATGCAATTAATAGTTCGTGGCATTGGTTTTGGTATTAGTTTTTTTCACCACAAAAGGGAGACTTATGAAAACTTTAAATTATTTACTCACTATTACCATGTTACTGATGGTTGTTGTCACTTCTTGTAAAAAGAATGATACTCCGGATAATAATAATGAGGTAAAAGGCATGGATAACTTGTTGATTAGTAGTGATTTTGACTGGAAAACAACAAAAACTCTTGATGTAGTAATTACTTTACCAGAAGAAAACTCTTCAGAAAATGTTCGGATTTTCTCAACCACCGGCGAAGAATTATATTATACGGGCTATGTAAACTCAGGTAACGTATTAACTACCAAGGTAACAATACCTACAAGTGAATCAGAAGTCCTTGTAATCTATGGATTTGACGACTTATTTGAACCACAAACTATTGAAGCAAATGGTAGCATTGTTATCGACTATAATACCCTGAAATCAAATAGCTTAAAGAATGGCAACACAGATTGTGGTTGTGAAGGAGGTGTGTATAGTCTTACAATGGAATATACAGGTTCTTCTACAGCAACAATAAAGGTTTATGAAAAGAAGAATATGACAAGAATCTACTGTGGTACAGTTGATCCCGACGGTGAATTTACCATTACAGGGGGAACCCATAAAAACGGTAGAATAAGAAATACAATTTATTTTTATGTGGATGGAGTTAGGAATACAGAGATGCACGTAAGTTGCTCCGTTCCAATTGAAGCAGGCGATGTATATGATGATTTTGTTATAGTATCAGGAATTAGTAAAGATAATCTGCCTCTTTGTGGTTCACCACCACCACCACCACCACCGCCACCACCACCAGTTGATCCACCGATTACAACTACTGTGAATTTTGACGGATGTTTAGCCTATGAAGATTTATGGCCAGGAAAAGGTGATTATGACTTTAATGATTTGATTATCGACTATAAGTTCCATGTAACTAAGGATGACGATGACAATGTTCTTAATTTGACAGGTGTGTTTACCATGTATGCTTATGGAGCTTCGTTTCATAATGGATTTGGATTCACATTGCCTACCGTAAGTCCTGACCAGATTATAAGTGTTACAGGATATGATATTCAAACTGGAAGTCCTTTTACATTGGCATCAAATGGACTTGAAGATAATCAGTCGATGGCAACTGTGATTGTATATGATGATATTTACAATGTACTTCCTCACCCTGGTGGTACCATTGGTGTAAACACCGAAGAATGGGGTACTTATGTTCAACCCGATTCAGTTGTAGTTCACATGGTGTTTTTTGACAATGGTTCATTTGGTCCCGGAGGTCCAATTTCCTACGAAGATCTTGATATAGGTAATTTTAATCCGTTCATTATTGTGGATCAAAACAGAGATATTGAGGTTCATCTTCGGGACTTTGCTCCATCAGATTTAGCAGATTTATCAATTCTTGGCACTGTGCAAGATGACAGTGATCCCGGTCAAACAAGATATTATACAACGGAAAATAATTTACCTTGGGCAATAAGCCTTCCAGTTTTGTTTGCCTACCCAAGTGAGAAAAAAGAAATTACAGCAGCTCATCTTAAATTTGCCGAATGGGCGGAAAGTGGAGGAACTGTTTATACAGACTGGTATCAAGATTTACCAGGATATAGAAACGATAGTTATATATTCACACCACCTTCTAAATAAGTATTTTTATTAGAATTAAGGGTCCCGCATAAACTGCGGGACTTTTTTTTTCTTGTAAGGATGCAAAGTATCATTCTAGGTTTCATAAAATATATAATTCCATGAAATAGATCTGTGATATAAGCCATGGAATTATCATTATAAATGCTAAAAAAGGAGCATAAAAAAAGCCGTTGAGAAATCCCAACGGCTTTTTTTATTATTAAGCTAGTTGATTATACAACTCCTTGTGCAAGCATTGAATCGGCAACTTTTACGAAACCACCAATGTTAGCTCCTTTAACGTAGTCGATGTAATCACCTTCTTTACCCCATTCAACACATGTTGAATGAATGTCTTTCATAATTTGATGAAGTTTTTCATCAACTTCTTCGCGTGTCCAACCAAAGCGCATTGAGTTTTGGCTCATTTCAAGACCTGAAACAGCAACACCACCAGCGTTAGCAGCTTTACCCAGACCGTAAAGAATCTTAGCGTTTTGATATACAGTAATAGCTTCTGGTACTGAAGGCATATTAGCTCCTTCACTTACTACGAAACATCCATTTTCAATAAGTGTTTTTGCTTCTTCTTCGCTAACTTCATTTTGAGTAGCGCATGGCATAGCCACATCACATTTAACACCCCATGGACGTTGTCCTGCGAAATACTCAGCATTTGGATATTTCTCAGCATATTCAGAGATACGTCCACGTTTAACATTTTTAAGCTCCATTACATAAGCTAATTTCTCAGTGTCGATTCCGTCTGGATCATAAATATATCCAGCTGAATCAGAAAGTGTAACAACTTTAGCACCAAATTCAGTAGCTTTTTCAGTTGCATATTGAGCAACATTACCTGAACCTGAAACTGTACAAACTTTACCTTTCATGCTGTCACCGCGTGTTTTTAGCATTTCTTCTGCAAAATAAACAGTTCCGTAACCTGTTGCTTCTGGACGGATTAATGAACCACCCCATTCAATACCTTTTCCGGTAAGAACACCTGTAAATTCATTTCTTAATTTCTTATACATTCCAAATAGGAATCCTATCTCACGACCACCTACGCCAATGTCACCAGCAGGAACGTCAGTGTTAGGACCAATGTGACGGAATAATTCGCTCATAAAGCTCTGTGTAAAACGCATAACTTCATTGTCTGATTTGCCTTTAGGATCAAAGTCAGAACCACCTTTACCACCACCCATTGGAAGTGTTGTTAATGAGTTTTTAAACACCTGTTCAAATGCAAGGAATTTAAGAACACCAAGGTTCACAGTTGGGTGAAAACGTAATCCACCTTTATAAGGTCCAATAGCACTGTTCATTTCAATACGGAAACCACGGTTTACCTGAACATCACCTTTGTCATCTAACCAAGGAACACGGAACATAAGAACTCTTTCAGGTTCTACAATTCTTTCAAGAATCTTAGCTTCTTTGTATTGTGGATTTTCCTCAATAAAAGGAATAATTGATTCAACTACTTCGTGAACTGCTTGATGGAATTCAATTTCACTTGGATTTTTAGCAATAACTTTAGCCATAAAGTCATTTACCTTTTGTTCATAAACATTTGACATTTTTAATATTTTTTATTAGACAAATAAATTTCGTGATTCAATATTAACAACAATTTGGATAGGAAAATTCATTTGTGAGCTCATTTGGTTGTATCCCGTAGTAAATTAAGGGAATCACGTAGAGGCGAGTAAAAACTCGATGTTTTTATCGATAGTAAGCCCATTTTATTTCAAAAAAACCAATTAGTCAGTTAAACTTTTTCTATGGATAAATATTTCTTGGTCTACTATTAATGTGTTGTGCTGAAAGTTTATTTATTTACAACGATTTTTGTACGGTAACTATAGTTGTTTAAATTAACTTGTAATACATAGATACCATTTGAGATAGTATTTAAATCTATTATATCTAAATCATGATTCTTTATTAAAACCTTTTGCCCAACCCTATTATAGATAGTAACATCCTGAATATCAAGCTCCCATTTATTCTGAATATTTAATTCATTTTTAGCTGGATTTGGATAAACATTAAAATATCTATCAAATGTTAGATCTTCTATCCATTCAGTACAAACATTGTAAACTTCGTCTCTAGAATTACAATTCTCATTATTATTACTAATATAGATGCTACCATTTGGTGAGAAAAGGAAATTACAAACACTTTCAATATTACAATTGCTTAGGTTTGGATTATCACTGATGCTTAGTCCTTTAATAGAACCTGAGAATATATTTGTTAATCCATCTATATCGACTAATTTGGCGTTGCCAGTCAGCACCATCTCTCCCCAAATTGCATTCAGGTTACTTAATGGGTTTAGGTTGGTAATGTTATTATTATATGCTATTTCTATTTCTCCATCTGTAGTTTTAAGGTTTTCCAAACCTGATAAATTAATTAGATTATCATTACCGGAGATCTTAGTATTATTACCTATTGATTCTAGATTATCTAATCCAATTAAATTGACTAATGAATCATTACCCCATATCTCAAGATCCATCCCAATTCTAGCTAAACTGTTTAACCCTTCCAATGAGCTAATAGACGGGTTGTTGGCTATTTCTAGTTTGCCACGAATAAATATTATTGAGTCCAGTCCAAGCAGATTTACTATATCATCACCAGTTATACGAACATCTCCATCAATTTCAATGCAGTTAGGATAATTTGATTTAAAATTATCAATTTCATTTTGAGTTGAGAACACTATTCCATTTTCTAAACAAGGTTGCGGGGTGCTATCACATGCTGCAAGTACCTCTGGTTTATTATTACAACCTTCCGCATTGTTTAGAATATCTGAATCTGCCCATGGTATAGAAAGATAATCACATATATTTTGAATTGCACAATCTGAAAGGGTAGGATTAGTGCTTATTCCAATGTATGATAATATTTCAGGATCAATGTTATTCAATCCTTCTAAACTTGTTAGTATATCATTATTCGATATGGTAATGCCTGGTGTACTGGATAAATTGTATAATGCAGTTAAGTCAGTAAGCAATGGATTAGATTGTAACCCTAAACTTTGAGTTACTGTGCTTAATGACTCTAATCCATCCAGTCTTGATAAATATTGATTATTGTATACACTCAGAATAGACACGGTGGTAAGATTATTAAGCCCTGTAAAGTCGGATATGTTGTTGTTTTCTATGTGAAACATAAAGCCAACACTAGTAAGACTGGATAATCCCTCAAAATTGGATAAACCTTCATTATGAGAAATCATAAAGGATCCATTGACAGTTTGTAAACTAGATAAGCCATTAAAGTCTGTCAGGTTATTACATCTGAGAATACTCAAATATCCCAAATCCGTTATATTGTCTATACCTGACAAATCACTAACTAGCAGATTCGTTAATTCAAGGTGATTAATATAAGTCAGGACACTTAATCCGTCCAAATTTGAAATTCCATCATTTAATATATAAAGTTTACCTTCTATTTTTGTGCAATCAGGGTAGTTTATTTGAAAATTATCAATTTCTGACTGAGAAGTAATGTAAGTTTCACCTGGCAAACAATATTGAGCATAAACTGAAAAATTTAATGTGGTGAGTGCAAGAATAAAGAATCCAATAAGCTTTTTCATGTGGTTAATTTTTTGGTATATCTTAATAAGACAATTGAGACTTAAAATACCCCTATTAGGGTTATTATTTTTATTGTAGTTTAAATAGTTTCAGGATATCAATGTGTATAATAGTATTTCCTCTAAATAGAACATGATCATGAAAAGAATGAATAATTATTGATTTATTTTTCTGATATTTGTAAACAGATAACAAAAAAAATTAACTCAATAGACGTGAAAATATCACATCGCTTATTTTCAATATTTCTATTATTATTTCTGCTAACACCCTTAAAACAAGTTGTTTCCCAGAATAATATCAAGGAGTATATTTTTATTGGTCATTCGGCACAAAGTGGATCACCAAACTCCATCGACTACAGGGCTGAAGCACTTGACTTTGAAAAGTATACAGGCGTCTGGTTAGGTGGAGATGTATGTACAACAACATTATTGAAGAAATCTACAACTCATTATCTTGATAGTTTATTTAACCTTGGAAATCCTGAATCACATTGGACATTAGGTAATCACGATTGGCGTATTGGTAATATTGAATGGTATGAAGAAATTACTGGAAGACCAACGTACTATGCTTATTCCAGTAATGGTTTAACCCGAATTATTATGAATACGAATTTGGTTCCCACAAACTGTGAAATGTTGGACGAGCAATATGAGATGATCAGCAATGTATGTGATACAATCACTGAGTCAAGTTATTTAATACTAATTGTACATCATGGACTGTGGCGTGGTGTGCCATCAATACCTGCACCAATTAATGTAGGCCATAGTGATTTGGTTTATTGGAATTCAAATTGTTATGATGTTAACAGCACATTCTTAAATTCGATTTACCCGAAACTGATAGAGGTTAAAGCGCGCGGTATTGAGGTTTATTATCTCTATGGAGATATGGGAGCACAACGTAAAAAATTTAATGTGATTTCTGATGACAGCATTCATTTTATAGGATGTGGTTTGCATAGTAACGACCCTGCTGACAATGTTTTGATTTTTACCTATGATTTAGATTCAAAACAGCTACAAACTGATTTTCATAATCTGGATTCATTGTATCAATTAACTAAATAGTATTAATTAATTATCAATTTGCCATTTACTTGTTTATTGGTTGAGGTATTTTTCAGCTTGTAGATATAAATACCTTTTGGGAGAAAGGTAGCATCGAAATAAGGGTTGTTCGAACTAATATTAAAAACTCCCACATCTATTCCTGAAATAGATATCAACTCCAACTGATGATCATCATTTATACCTTCATGTAGAATTACTTTTCCTTGGTCGTGAACCGGATTAGGGGCAATTACATACTCATCAGCTAATAATTCATTCGAATTGGCAAATACTTCTATGTCGCCATTAGCGCCGATTTTTGTGAAAAATATATCATCACCACCCAAACCATAGCTTCTGGTCGTACCTACAACAATACAGCCACTATCATTGGTAGCAATAACCTGTTGACCAGTTTCTCTTTTGCTTCCACCGATTATTGTTGTCCATATCTCATTGCCCAATTCATCTGATTTAATTAAATAAATATCGGATGAACCATCCATTCCGTAACTCTTAGTTGTTCCCAACATAAACAAGTTACCTTCAATATTCCTGTCTATGGACATACCATATTCAAAATTTTCACCTCCGTATGTTGTAAACCATTCCTCATTTCCTTCGTTATCAATCTTCGTTAACATCATGTCGAAACTACCAGCTCCATAACTTTGAGAAGATCCAAAAAGAAAATAACCACCATCTGATGCTTTAGTTATTGAATTTCCGAAATCATGACTATTGGCTCCATAAATTTTGCTTTCAAGCTCATTGCCATTAGTATCAATTTTTAATAACCAGATATCAGCATCATGAGTTTTAAAATTAGCATGAACATCATCGAAGAAACCATCTCTGGAACCAATAATCCAGAAATTATTTTCATCATCCTCCAACACTTCAAAGGCATATTCATCATATTCAAACCCATATATTTGATCCCAAATTTTGTTCCCAAGACTATCCGTCATTATCAAGTATACACCACCATATTTGTCGATGGTTCTTGTATAACCAACTAATAATAAATTACCTGATGAGGTTTCAATTACATCAAAACAATTATCAAGTGAATTAAGACCAAAAGTTTTTTCAAATAGTATTTCTCCATTATAGTCAACCTTAAACAAATATATTCCAGGGCTTCCATGGGTATTTGACCATGTTTCACCAGATACAATATATCCATCATCTACTTCAATAATTGATCTAGCCGTATTTTGATATTCATCACCAATTATTACCGACCAGATTATTTGATAATGCTGATTCAACTTAATTAAACTCACATCGTTACAGCCATAGCCATAACTTCTGGTCTTCCCCGCAATTATTGCTCCACCATCTTTTGTCAATGCAATTGAGTATCCTGCATCATTTTCTGTACCCCCGGAAGTTATTCCGGGAGTGTCTTGTGAATATGCTATAACGCTTAAGATACAGAGTGTTATGAGTAAGTATATTGGTTTTTTTATCAATAGGTATATATTAATTGGTCATTATTCTTCATTATAATTTATCCATTACAGATCACATCTGAAAATATTCTCGAATTAGATTGTTTTAATTACCTTTGCAGGTCGTGTAAAATTACGAATTTTTCCTTTTGGACAGAGCAAACATACATAGTGTTTTTTGGAAAACGAAAAGTTATTTTTTGTATTTCTTATTGATGGTGTTTTTATCGTCATGTATCAATGAATCCGATTTCCCAATCGGTAAGTCTGTTACCTGTGATGCTGAAAAAATATCCAATAAAGGAGATGAATTTGTAGCTAAAGATGATGAAAACGCCCGATTTAAGGGAGCTCATCTTCGAACAAATTTGGAAGCACATAGTGGTGAGTATTCAGTATTAACTATCCCAAAAAAAAGTGCATTTGCATTAGCATACGAGATTAAAAGAATTGAGCCAAATGCTTATCTGGAAGTTTCTGTATGGCGAAAATCAAAAGATGGTTCTGGGAATCTTGTTGTTGCTTCAAATAATACTTCTGCATATTACAAGGCAATTAATGTCCCATCAGTAAGAGAAGAAAATGGATGGGAAAGAATTGATTTGGAAGTTTTTATTCCTCCAAATTATCCTCATGAGAAACTAAAAATTTATGTTTGGAACAATGGTTCAGATTCAGCTTACTTCGATGATCTGAAAATTACGCGTAGTAAGTCGAAGCAATATCCTGATTTTGAATATGAAAAAGGACTCGACCTTGTGATAGATACTTCTGATTTCTTAAAAATAATGAAGAAACGCAAAAATGCCTTTGTTAGTGGAATTTTACAAACATCGGATAACGACTGGGTAAAAGGTATTCTTGTTGATGATGATATTCCTAAAAAAGCAAAAATGAGACTTAAGGGTGATTGGTTGGATCATCTGTGGGGAAATAAATGGTCGTATCGTGTGAAAATGAGAAAAGATAATGCTTTCAACAGAATGCGGACTTTTTCCTTACAAACACCATCCGCAAGGAATTATCTGTTGGAATGGCTTACGCATAAATTATATCACCGTTTTGATGTTCTTACCACCCGTTATGGATTTATTCCATTATCGCTCAGCGGACAACCTAGAGGGCTTTATGTTTGGGAAGAACACTTTGCAAAACAGCTTCCCGAGTGGAATAAAAGACGCGAAGGACCCATTGTGAAATTTTCTGAGGATGCCTTTTGGCAGGTTCAAAAACAAAATGTTAACCTTAAAAGATGGCCGAATCTTCCATACTTCTATGCTTCTGTTATTGAACCATTCGGGCAATCAAAAACTATGTCCAACCCAGTGCTTCTTTCTCAATTTAAAGATGCTCTGAAGTTAATGGAGCAATATAAGTTTCAGACAAAGACAACACATGAAATATTTGATGTTGATAAGCTTGCCAGATATTATGCAATGCTTGACCTTACTCATGCACGACACGGAATGACATGGCATAATCAACGGTTTTATTATAATCCGGTGATATGCAAACTTGAACCAATAGCCTTTGATGGTTATACCGATCATGAAGAATTTGATTTCAGTATAAACGATAACATGGCATTTAAAGCTGTCGACTGTTATAAACCAATGGTTCCTCAGGACAGGCTGATTCTCAAGATATTTACTGATACTATATTTTTAAATAAGTATTTGATGTATTTAGACATGTTTAGTAATGAGAAGACAATCAGTGGTTTTCTTGATTCGGAAAAAACAAATATTAATTACAATGATTCTTTGTTGAAAATGGAATTTCCGTACTATCACTACGATAGGGAGTTTATTACTGGCAGTGCGAAAAGTATTAGGAATTACTTACCCGAATTGAAGAAATTACTTAAAGAAAGAATATCAACAGGAGATTTTAATATTAATTCTAAAGAAGAAACGTTTATCGATAGCACCCTTTATGAAAATACACCGGAGTATTTTGTTACAGCATATTTTGGAGATAAGATTGAAGATAAAAAGGATATTGTTGTAATTAATTACTGTCTTAAAGATATTAAATTCATTGGTTCCGGTTTTGATCAAAAACTGATTACGGAGTTTTTTGATGAACCTGTAAGTGTCTCGTCTTTTTCAGGAAATGGGTCCAGAGGATCTGTTTCTGTAGATACATCATCATCATCCTTATTTTTTACTGTTGCCGGACATGATGACATTTTTTCTATTCCAATAATACCATGGAGCTATCCTGACGGAATTACCACACAACAGGAATTAATGGGAAAAATTGATATGAGAAATCCCATATTTGAAAAGATATCCGGAGATAATATTTTCATAAGAAAAGGAAAGTCGGTGATTGATAAACCCCTGATTATCCCACGCGGATATAATGTCAAGTTTTATCCGGGAACAGAAATTGATATCATTAACAAAGCAATGATAATTTCTTATTCACCTGTGATAATGAATGGAACTGCGAAAAATCCAATTATTATAGGTAGTTCTGATTTCACAGGAAATGGGATAACTATTCTTCAGGCTGATGGAAATTCATTGGTTGAGAATGTTGTATTTGAAAATTTGAATACTCTTAATTACAAAACATGGACACTTACTGGAGCTGTAACTTTCTATGAATCTGACGTAACAATTAGAAATACAAGATTCTATCGCAATCAATGTGAGGACGCCTTAAATATTATACGATCAGAGTTCACAGTTGAAAATACGACGTTCGATTATATTTTCGGAGATGCTTTCGATGCTGATTTTTGTACCGGCAATATTATCTCATCCAAATATACCAACATTGGAAACGATGCAATGGATTTCTCAGGAAGCGTTATTACAATTAGAGATACTGAAGTAAACGGTGCAAATGATAAGGGAATAAGTGGTGGAGAAGAATCAACGGTTTATGTCATAAATACTAATGTAACCAGAGCTAACATCGGGTTCGCATCGAAAGATCTATCAGTTGTTGAGGTGATTGATTCGAAAGTTGAATCATGTAATTATGGTGTTGTTTTGTTGCAGAAGAAACCGGAATATGGTTCATGTCGGATGACATTGAAAAATACCCCTTTGACTGGTTCGAAGATTGAAATGCTGATCGAAGAAGGTTCGGTGGTAATTCGTGATGGTATTACCATCGAAGGAACAGAGGTAAACCTTAGCGCTAAGTTCTACTAAAAGATTATTTTTGTAAAAAAATTTTAAAATGAACATTATAGATTTTATTAGTAAGATTGAAGAAGAATTTGATGATTTACAACCAAATACTCTGGCAGCGGAAGACGTGTTGAAGGAAAAATTTACATGGGATTCGATTAATGCATTGATCTTTTTGGCTCATGTTAATGTTGAGTATGATGTTGAAATCACAGCGGAGGAATTGATTAAATCAGTAACCGTTCAGGATTTATACGATCTTGTTAAATCAAAAGTTGAAAACAAAGCATAATGGCTATTTTTCAGGTTCCAAATATAAAAATTGCCGGTATCTCGGCTTGTGTTCCTGAAAAAGTATTTCATAATAAGAATTACGACCGCATAAGTGAAAAAGAGCGTGAAACACTGATTAAAACAATTGGAGTTAAATCAAAACGACATGTTAACACGGGAACAACTACTTCCGACTTATGTTATGTAAGTGCCAATAAATTAATTGAGGATCTCAAGTGGGAGCGAAATGAAATCGATTTACTTGTATTTGTTTCGCAGTCACGCGATTACATTATTCCTGCAACCGCTGGATTATTACAAGAGAGGCTATCTTTATCGAAATCATGTATTGCGTTCGATGTGAGTTTAGGATGTTCGGGATATGTTTACGGACTTTCTATAATCGGTAGCATGATGGCTACTGGCATGATTAATAAAGGCCTACTTCTAACAGGTGATATCAGTACATTGAATACATCATACAATGATAAAAGCGCATTTCCATTATTTGGAGATGCGGGTAGTGCTACCGCAATAGTTAGAGATGAAAAAGTGCCACCAATGAAGTTTAATCTTCAAACCGACGGTAGTGGTTATGATGCAATTATAATCCCTGACGGAGGAATCAGAAATTTTGCAAACAAGGATACTTCATTTGAATATAAGGAAGTTAGTGAGGGAATAAGCAGGAACAATTTCAATATAAATCTTGATGGTATTAAAGTATTTAATTTCTCGTTAAGGGAGGTTAAACCAAATGTATTAAAGTTGTTGAGTGAGTACAATATTGATAAGGATGAAATTGACTACTGGATTTTCCATCAGGCTAACCTTTTGATGAATGAAACCATACGAAAGCAACTGAAACTTGATCCGGAATCGGTACCATATTCATTAAAAGAGTTTGGTAATACGAGCTCTGCATCAATTCCTTTGACAATTGTGACCCAATTGGCTGAAAAAGTTAACAACAGTAAGCTAAATATGGCGTTTTCAGGATTTGGTGTTGGTCTATCCTGGGGTACTGTTGTTCTGGAAATCGATAATATTGTATGTCCTCGGTTATTAAACCATAAAGACTAGAATTATGGGATATTGTGATCTTTCAGGAAAAAAAATACTAGTAACAGGAGCATCTTCCGGAATTGGAAAACAGGCTGCAGTATTGATCTCAAAGCAGGGTGGAGAGTTAATAATAACCGGACGTGATAAGAAAAGATTGCAGGAAACTCTGAGTGAATTATCAGGTGAAGGTCACCAATTGATTGTTGCTGATCTTGTTTTTGAAGAAGAAATTAATGAGTTGGTTTCTGCCTTGCCGAAGTTAAACGGATTAGTGCATTGTGCTGGAATTGTAGGACCAACCCCGGTTAAGTTTATCAAGGAGGCTAATATCAAGAAAATGCTCAGGATCAATTTTGAAGTTCCTGTATTACTTACATCAAGAATCCTTCTGATGAAAAAGCTGCTCGACGGTGCTTCCGTATTGTTTATGTCGACGGTTGCAACTCAAATGCCTTATTTTGGAGGAGCATTGTACAACAGTTCCAAATCGGCAATTGAATCATATTCAAAAACATTGGCTTTGGAGATGGTAAAAAAAGGAATCCGTTCCAATTGTCTTTCCCCCGGATTGGTAAATACACCATTAATTAAAAAACCTGTTACTGATGGTCAAATGGAGATCGTTGATGAATCACTTGGACGTTATCTGAAAAAATATCCAATGGGAATCGGTGAACCGGATGATGTGGCAAATACAATAGTGTTTTTCTTGTCAGATGAGTCAAGATGGATCTCAGGTACAAACCTCGTGATGGGTGGAGTGTTACAATAGATTCCAATTACACGTAATTTTTTCCTTAAAATCATTAATTTAGCTGAAAATTATCATTGTTTATGATTGACTATTCAGTTGTAGTTCCCGTTTTTAATAGCCAGGAATCTCTGGTTAATTTATTCAGCAGACTTTCAAAAGTTTTTGAAGAATTAGATAGTTCGTTTGAAGTGATCTTTATTGAAGATTGTGGTACAGATAATAGCTGGGATACTATTGTTAGCCTCAAGGAAAAACATCCGAATTTGATAAAAGCTATCAGGCTAAATAAGAATTTTGGACAGCATAGTGCAACAATGTGTGGTTTTTCATTTGCTAAGGGTGATCGTATAATCACTATTGATGATGACTTGCAAAACCCTCCCGAAGAGATTAAAAAACTAATCGAAACATTTGAGGAAAACGAGAGCGATATTACCTATGGAATTTACACCAAAAAACAACATAACTTCGCTCGTAATGTGCTAAGTAAAAGCGTTAAGAAAGCAAATAAGTTTGCTATGAAAGGAACTGATCAAGGATCATCCTTCAGGTTAATTAGTAGTAGAATAATTCGTAAAATTGTAGAGCATAATATCACTTTTGTTTTTATTGATGAGGTAGTTCAATGGTACACTAATAAGGTATCCTTTGTTAATGTTGAGCATAAAAAACGTGAGCATTCCAGTTCAGGGTACGGCCCTTTAAAACTAATTATGCTTGCTGCTAATCTTGCATTTTTCTATACAAGCATTCCATTGAAAATTATGATCTATAGTGGGATGATTATATCCTTTCTAAGTTTTATACTTGGGTTAAAATTTATAATTCAGAAGATGTTTTATGATGTACCACTTGGATATACATCTATGATTGTTGCGATATTATTCTCCACAAGTATAATCGTATTCAGCCTAGGTGTTATTGGTAGCTATCTGAGTAGGATACAGATGGTTCAGAATAAAAAACCACAATTTGATATCGATAAAATTCTCGATTAATTCTACTGTTATTTTTTTATTATATAAATCCTCTTCTTACCGTCCATCATTATTTTCAATGGTTTAGTAAATCTAACATGATTGAAGAACTTACCTTTTTCAATGATCTTTTGTTTCTCCAGTTTATTATACTTGATATAGCTAGTGAGCAGCTCAGGTTTAACCGTGAAATATCCAACATTCATGCTTGTTAAATTATGGAAGAAGTGTGATCCTGATGATGCATCCAATGGAAATTCTTCAAAACTGGTTTCAACAATAACTCTTGCATTTGAAATCATGTGCCATTTCACGGGAATTCCAATCCACCGGTCGCGGGTACCCCACCTGCCCGGTCCGATAAGCACATATTTGCGACCTTCACGAATCATTTTATCATTAATAACACTAATCTCCTGAGCCATTTCTTCTGTTTCTGCCTTGTTGAATCTATCACTATCAGCGTAGATAACATCAGTAATGTCATCAATAACCCCATTACCCATACCTATCTTTGTATAAAGGATAAGCGATTCTTTTTTTATTGAATTCATATCGATATTGCAATCGAATCCTGCCTGAATAAGTGGTTTAATTTGAAGAATATAAAATGAAGCTTTACCATCTTTATCCTTTGTCAGGTCCACTGCATATTCAATTTCAACCGGTGTTCCCATTGCATCATGACCAAGTTTGAGTACAATCTCAATGGTTTTGGCTAAAGCTACATAATTGTATTTAAGAATATTGGCAAAGTTGATAATGCGAGGTCCAGGTTTTGAAACTCCCGGATACACTGTGTTATTATCAGGATTATAAACCGATGCTAGGTGATTAAGAGAACCATGTTTCTCAGCAATACTTATATCGCTTTCTTTCAATCCTGCAGCTTCTCCATCAAGAAGATTCAGGTTTTCTTTTTCAAGATCAACGGCATAAAATTTTACCTGGGAATTTTTAAACTGATCTTTAGTTGAGTTTATTTCGGTACTTGGATATGACGGAGAAAATCGGTAAGCTTTATTGCCTTCAACAACATATTTTCCTAAGCCAACACCTGCAACCGCGAATCCTTCTTCGGGTTTCATATGAGCAAATGGGTAGAAATTATAAGATTGCGCTACTCCGCTAAGATGAGGATAAAAGAGTTTTCCATGTTCATGTCCAACTACCTCTTGGATAATTACAGCCATCTTCTCTTCTTCTATTTTATAGTCGATGGCTTTCACATATCCTTTAGCAGTATTTGAAAAAACAGATGCCATTACGAGTTTTATAGCATCCTCCGCCTGACTCAATCTCATATCAGGGTCAGGGTGATTGTTTGGGAGTAGATAGGTTTCGAAGATTCCTGCAAAAGGCTGAGTAAGTGAATCCTCAAACATACCAGAAGACCTGACAGCAATTGGTTTATTAATTACTTTCAAGAGGTTTTTCAGTTTTCCTTTTAATCCTTCCGATAAGGTTCCCTTTATAAATTCCGTTTTGATTTCATTATAATTATCGATGTCGAAGAGTAACTTTGTCAGCTTGTTGCGTTTTAGGAATGATTCGAATTCTTTTGTGCCAATAACAAGTGTTTTCGGTGTTCTCACTTTTACATCTGGAAGAAACCTTGAAAAGTTAAAGTTGTGAATCAGAGCATCGATAAAAGCAAGACCTCTGCCTTTACCACCAAGTGAACCTCCGGCAAGAGTATAAACGTTTTCTTCCGTGATATCAATATCATTAGCATATGGAATCACATTCCCTGTGTCACGTTCATTTCTATGCTTTTTAAGAAGCTGTAACAAGTCGTTTCTCAAATCGAGAGCCCTTGCAAAATCCTTTACTTTTTTTCTATTAATGATACTTGCTGCACGTATCTCACCACGAGCCATTAACCACATGGAGAAATGGTCGCGGCTTGCATGAAAGAGAAGAGATTCATCAGGAATCTTTTTCAGAAAGCTTTCAAATTCTTTCATGTTTGAGGCAACGGCAATTATCTCACCTGAATTATTTTTGAACTCAAAGCTTCCAAATCCCAAAAATGTTGTGATAAAATGTTCGAAATCCTGATAAAGAGTATCCGAATGTTTATGGATAAATAATGAATTGTAATCTTTTGCAACAGAAGCATATGAGCTTTCGGATGATTGTAATATGGTTGGAAGGTTCTTTAGTTTCTTTTTTGTGTAATCCAACAGTTTGAGTCCTGCCAACTCATCAAATTCACCCTTTCGTTCAAACTTTACATCCGTAATTAAACAGGTGATGAATTCTCTGTAATTGTTAATTATGCTTGTTGCTTCTTCATAATTTGTTGCAAGCAATATCTTTGGACGGGCTCTCATTCTCAGCACCTTGTAAAGCTCGTCAGTGCTTACATCATCAATAATTCTTTTCGTCTGCTCAAGCAGAACTTTATATAAAAAGGATAAATATCTGGAATAATAAACAGGAGAATCTTCCACAAGTAGAATTACCCTTACCTTGCCAAGTTGGGTGTCATTTTCTACATTAATTTTATCCTCCATAAGCTTGATCATGGAGAAGAAAATACTTGCATCACCGGTCCATGTAAATATCTTGTCAACGAAATCCAGTTTGGGAAATATATTAGTGAAATAACCAGTTTCAGCACTGTTATTCAACAAGAAGAAAATTGGAATAAATGGATAAACATCCTTGATCTGCTCGCAAATTGACAATGGTGTTTTCTTATCCACCCCAACCATGTAAATAACGAGTTCGAAATTTTTATATCGCAGCAATTCCATAGCTTGTTTAAGACTTGAAACTCCTGTGATTCTTGGAAAAGATGTGAGATTTAGCTGCCCATACTGACCAAGCATATGCTCCGAAAACCTTCCGTCACTTTCGATGGAATAGGCATCATATAAGCTGGAAATCAATAGTATTTCCTTAACCTTGAAAGGCATCAGGTCATGGTAAATGTCACGATTGTATGTGTATTTGTTCAGGAATTTCTGAAGAAAGCGGCTACTGACCGGCTCATTACTATCTTGCCTTGTTTCAATATCTGGTCCATTTTTCAAATAACCGGAGCGCTCATAATCATTTAGGTATTTGGTTATAATATTTACCAGATTTGTGCAGAAGTAATGATTTTCATCATTCAGTTGATCATCTGTTTCGCTGTTATGACCAACGGTACAAACATCAATTCTTCCATGGTTTCCGGCTTCAGTGATGAAGTTTGTGGTTGTACAATTATCATTTTCAACAAAATATCTTGACAAGAACTCCAGATTATTAAATACAATCCTCAGTGAAAATGGTTTTGTAGTTCCGTTTTGATGTGAAACTGAATCAACAATATCACGAAGTGTATCATCGATATTTTTATTGGTACGGACAATCTGATTTATCTTACTGATTATCTCCAGTAGGTTTATATATTTGTATGATTGGCTCTCTTCCATTGAAAAATTAAATTACAAACAAATATACAATTGCTTGTGAAATCAATGGAATAAAAATAAATAATGTTGAAGCATCAAATATTATCTTAAAGAATGGAAAACAATCTGTGAATCTTTGTCTACATTTTGTAAATTCGCCACTAATTTTGACGGCAAGGAGTAATACCTTATGATTAAAGTTTCGTTATTAGATGAACACCCGGTTTTCTGTGATGCTCTTAAGGCATTACTGGCTAATTCTGATGATATAGAAATTGTGAGTGTTGCCAATACATTTGATGAATTTGTTGAGCAAATTCCTCATCACCTTCCAAATATTCTTATCGTTGTATGTTATAAACCTGATGATTTGAGCATTTATAATGTTCAAACACTATCAACCCATTATCCTAAAATACGGTTGCTTGTTCTATCAATGTATAATGATGAGAAACATATTCTCAGAATGATTAAAGCAGGTGCCAAGGGACATATTGGCATGGATACAAACAGGTCGGAAATACTTGAAGCAATTTATACATTAAGAAATGGATATGATTTTTATGCTAAAACTATAACAAGCATTTTGTTAAATAGCTATATTAGTGATGAGGATATAAACAAGAGTGAGAAAGAAGATCGTCAACGTGATTTGTCGGTCAGGGAGATGGAGATTTTTAAGCTAATTGCCGAAGGAGTCTCCAATAGAAGTATTGCTGAGAAATTATTTATTTCCGTAAGAACGGTTGAGACTCACAAGAATAATATCATGAAGAAAATCGGACTTCGAACTACTGTTGATCTGGTTAAATTCGCAATAAAAAACAATATAATTCAACTTGATTAGACTTTAATCCACTAAAGCTTTCCAGATTAAATCTTTTAATTTCATCACACCAATATTGGCAACTGATGAAATAAATATTGTTTCAATATTATCAGGAAGTGTAGCTGCTATTTCTTCCATCAATTCATTATCAAGCATATCTGATTTTGAAACAGCAAGAATTCGTTGTTTGTCAAGAAGCTCCGGGTTATATTTTGATAACTCATTTAGAAGAATACCGTATTCATTTACAATATCATCACTATCGGCAGGCACTAAGAATAATAATATTGAATTCCTTTCTATATGTCGCAGAAACCTAAGTCCTAGACCTTTGCCCTCATGTGCTCCTTCAATTATTCCAGGAATATCAGCCATTACGAATGATTGCTGATCGCGATAAGCAACTATACCAAGATTTGGAACTAGTGTGGTAAATGGATAATCGGCAATCTCAGGTTTGGCAGCCGAAACAACGGATAATAGAGTTGATTTTCCTGCATTTGGAAATCCAACCAATCCTACATCTGCAAGTATCTTTAATTCAAAAATAACGCTTGCCTCAAGGCCATCTTCGCCGGGTTGAGCATATTGTGGCGACTGATTTGTAGAGTTTTTAAAATGATCATTTCCCAATCCGCCTCTACCACCGGGAAGGAGAATTATAGATTGTTCATGCTCTGTAATTTCAGCAAGAACTTCACCTGTTTCAGGATCTTTAGCGATAGTTCCCAGTGGAACTTCAATAATAATATCTTTACCTGCAGCACCCGAACTTCGCTGTCCGCTACCATTTTCACCATTTTCGGCTTTCAAATGTCTAGTGTAACGAAGATGTAAGAGTGTCCACATATTTGAGTTACCATGCAAGATTATATCACCTCCTTTTCCACCATCACCACCATCAGGGCCACCTTTTGGGATATATTTCTCACGCCTAAAATGGACGGAACCGCGGCCACCATTACCCGACTTACAGTAAATTTTTACATAATCAACAAAGTTCGATCCTGCCATATCAGCTTATGTTAGTTCTTAACAAGTGCAAAAGTGATAATTATTTTAACAAGATGGGAAATTTTTCGGTTTTCTTATTAATAAAGACATCAATTATCAATAAGTTTGTCCAGTCAAAAAGGTTATTTTTGCATAAATTTTAGTTTACGATGCATAAGAAAGCAATACAGGATAAAGAACGAAAAATCAGACTTGGAATAACTCATGGTGATTTTAACGGAATTAGTTATGAGGTGATTATCAAAGCGTTATCAGATAATAGAATGCTTGATTTTTTTACTCCCGTAGTTTACGGATTATCCAGAGTAATGTCATATAACAGGAAGAATTTGAATCTTCATGATTTTAACTTCAATACCATTCGTGATGTGTCAGGTGTTCGAACCGGCAAGATTAATCTTATTAACTTAAATGAGGAAGAAATCAGGATTGAGTATGGTAAATCAAATATGGTTGCAGGCAAGTACGCTCATATTGCTCTTAATAAAGCAGTAACTGATTTGAAATCCAAAAAAATTAATGTTGTAGTTACAGCACCTATCAATAAAGAGAACATTAAATCTGATGATTTTATTTTTCCAGGACATACTGAGTTTTTCGCACATGAGTTTGAGGCAAAAGAACATCTGATGCTGATGGTGTGTGATAAACTTAAAATAGGAAACGTAACCGGTCATATCCCATTGAAAGATGTTCCCGGTAAAATAACCGAAGAATTGATTATTAGTAAGTTAAGTGTTCTTGAGGAATCTCTAAAAATTGATTTTGGCATAGATAAACCAAAGATTGCCATACTTGGATTAAATCCCCATGCCGGCGAGAATGGTAATATTGGAACCGAGGAAAATGAAATAATTCGTCCAGCTATTCTTAAGGCAAAGAAAAATGGAATGTTGGCATTTGGACCTTTCCCAGCGGATGGCTTTTTTGCAAATGACTATACAAGGTACGATGCCGTACTTGCAATGTATCACGATCAAGGATTAATTCCATTTAAGACCATCGCGTTTAGCAGTGGAGTAAATTATACCGCAGGATTACCATATGTTAGGACATCTCCTGCGCATGGGACAGCATATGATAAGGCAGGTAAGAATATTGCATCTCCTGAATCATTGAGAAGCGCAATGTATTTGGCTGTTGATATATATAAAAACCGTCTAGATTACGCTGATCGTAATAGTAATCCATTGGGATATAATCTGATAGAAGAAGTTAAGAATTCAGATTCCAATGGTAACGGGAACTCTACTGAGGACTAGTACTCATGAAACATATCGCCTACAACGGGAAGGAAATTGCTGATCTGATTGATGCTGAATTAATTTCAGATTCGCCGGAATCCATAAATATTATTGATATACTTATTGATAGTAGAAGGCTTATTTCGCCTGAGTTAACATTATTTTTTGCTCTCGTTACAGCCAAAAACGACGGTCATAAATATATCAACGATCTTTACAGCAAAGGAATTAGATATTTCGTTGTTAGTAATTTTAAGAAAGAGTTTGGAAATCTTAAGGGTGCATCATTTTTCCTTGTTAAAGATACCCTTGATGCTCTTCAAAAACTGGCTACCGGTCACAGAAAAAAATTCGATATTCCAGTAATTGGTATTACCGGAAGTAATGGTAAAACAGTTATTAAGGAATGGTTATATCAATTGTTAAATGCCGACAAGCAAATTGTAAGAAGTCCGAAAAGTTATAATTCACAGATTGGGGTTCCTCTATCAATTTGGCAGATGGACAACAATCATGAGCTTGCGATTTTTGAAGCAGGTATTTCTGAGCCTGAAGAAATGCAGAAACTCCAGAATATGATAATTCCGAACATAGGAATTTTCACAAATATTGGGCAGGCTCATGATGAAAATTTCATTAATAGTGCTCAAAAAACAGGTGAAAAACTTAATCTGTTTAAAAAGGTTAAGACACTGATTTATAATTCTGATCACAAGGAAGTTCATGGGTCAGTTATAAAATCGGGTATTCTTGAAAATATTGAAACTTTCAGTTGGGGAAGCGGAACCGATAATGATCTTGTAATTGTTGATATCCATAAAAATGGAACACGCTCGGTTATCAGTGGTAATTATAAGGAAAGCAACAGCGATATAATTATCCCTTTTATTGATGATGCATCCATTGAGAATGCTATTCATTGCTGGGCAACAATGTTGTACATGGGTTACGATAATGCCACTATAATAGAAAGAATGGAATTATTAAACCCAGTGGCAATGAGGCTCGAACTTAAGGAAGGGGTTAATAATTGCACAATCATAAATGATGCTTATAATTCAGACTTTAATTCATTTTCAATTGCTCTTGAATTTCTGAATCAGCAAAATCAGCATCGTGAAAAGGTCGTTATCCTTTCTGATATTATGCAAAGTGGACAGAATAGTATTGATCTTTATTCAAATGTGGCTGAGTTACTGAAACAAAAAGGTGTAAACAAACTTATTGGTATTGGAAATTCAATCAGTCAGCAGGCAGATAAATTCAGTATTGATTCATGTTTTTTTAATTCAACGGAGGAGTTTATTAAGAATTATTCATTTGCAAACTTTGCAAATCAAACCATTCTGCTTAAGGGAGCCAGAATGTTTGAATTTGAGCGACTTAGCAGGATTCTTCAACAAAAAGCACATGAAACGGTTCTTGAAATCAATTTGAATTCATTGGTTGATAACCTCAATCAGTTCAAACTAAAAATAAAACCAGATACCAAAATAATGGCAATGGTAAAGGCCTTTTCTTATGGAACAGGAAGCTTTGAGATTGCAAATGTATTGAAGTATCATAATGTTGACTATCTAGCTGTTGCTTACGCAGATGAAGGCATCGAGTTGCGAAAAGCCGGAATTAACCTCCCAATTATGGTTATGAGTCCGGAAGAACAGGCATTTGATACAATGATCAGACATCAGCTTGAACCGGAAATATTTAGCTTTAGAACGCTAGAATTACTGGAGAAAACAATCGAGGGGACTGCCTTACCTCAGAATAAGCCGGTTAAAGTTCATATTAAGATTGATACCGGTATGAATAGACTTGGATTTGTGCCGGAAGAAATTCCAGCTTTAATTGAAAGGTTGAATTCAAATTCATTGATTTATGTCCAGTCAGTATTTTCCCATATGGTAGCAAGTGATAAACCTGATTTTGATAATTATTCCAAACAACAAATTAATCTATTAAAAAGCATACGTGAGCAATTTATTGCTGCCTCAGAACATGATATAATTTTCCATATTGCCAACTCATCTGCAATAGCTCGATTCCCAGAAAGTCATATGGATATGGTTAGAATTGGCATCGGACTTTATGGTATCTCAGATCATATGCCAGGATTGCGTAAAGTTCTGAAATTAAGATCGATTCTCAGTCAGATAAAGCATGTGAAAAAAGGAGATAGTGTTGGTTATAACCGCAGCTGGATAGCTCCTACCGACACGAAAATTGGAGTTGTGTCAATTGGCTATGCCGACGGTTTACTATGGTCGCTGGGAAATGGGAATTCTTCCCTGTTTATTAATGGCCAACCAGCACCTGTTATTGGAGATATTTGTATGGATATGTGCATGGTAAACCTGAACGCTGTTCAAGCTGCAGAAAACGATGATGTGATTATTTTCAATGAGGAATTTTCTGTTTGTGATCTAGCGAAAGCGGGAGGTACAATTCCATATGAAATCCTAAGCCGTATCAGCCGAAGAGTGAAGAGAATATATTATCATGAATAGGAGAGGTGTCCTATGTAATTAATGGGTGAAGCAAGTCAAATCCATTTACATATTTTGAGCTTTTTGTCAATCTGAAAGGAAGAGAATTTGTGATAAAGGCAGCATCTTTGCCATCATAAATTTGGTCGTATTTCAGTTCAACAATAATATCGTCGCTGGTATGTTTTTCCATGAAACTGTTTAATCCATTGCCAATTCCATGATATGATAATTTATCATCAATGGTTAACCTAAAGTTCCTGTCGAAGCTAATAAAATATCGACGATGGTATCTGTTTAGCAATGATGGTTTCAGCATCAGCATAGTTGATAGTACCCAGCCAGGAACGTCTGATTTTCGTAATATTTCCTGTATATAATCTCCCGTGAAATTATGATCGAGTTTAAATGGCGCAAGCTTAAAAGAGAGTTTGTTACCAACCATTCCTTCACGCATTTTAAACTCAAGAACAGGTTCTGAAATATCACCCATAAGATCTCCGTACCAGCGGATACGTGCTTTCTTACGACTGCCTTTCCCCGAAACATTATCGGAATAGAAATCCATGTCGTTTGAGTCGAAATAAATATTATTTATATGACGTGGGTAGTAAAGATCTGAGAACGCCGCATTGTTATTTCGAACCTGCTGAACTACATCATGATAGTGCATATCCTCGACAACGAATTTGCGCTCAAACCGGCTTTTATCGAAGTTGAATGGAGGAAAATGCATGGACTTGTGTTTAACTGTTAATCAACAATTAAAATGACTTACTTTCAACAAATGAAACCCTTGCATCAGCACTGATTTTTGTAATGCTATCAGTAAATGACTGAAGTTTCTCTGGTGCAGGTGAATCAACCATAAATGATGCTTCAATGAGCTGGTTATTTTCATCATATCTTTTAAGATAAGATTTACCAAACTCTTTTTGAACTAATTCAGTTATCTGGTTAAGAGTTATATCTTTCTTTGTTGCAGTAAAATTAAGGTAGAGATTCTGGCGTTTGCTTTTTCCTTTGATAAAAAACCTTCCCCACAGGATAGCCATGGCAATAACAAATGCTTCAATTACAACCACTGTTTGGTTAGCTCCCAAACCAAGACCAATGGCAATGGCAAAAAAGATATAAGCAAGCTCTTCCGGCTCTTTAATTGCTGCTCTAAACCTAACAATCGATAGAGCACCCACCAAACCTAATGAAAGAGCCAATGAAGATTTTACAATTGAAATGATAAGCATTGTTGTAAATGCAATTAGAAGAAATGTACCTGCAAACTGACGTCTGTTAGATATTGTTCTTGCAGCTTTTATGTATGTGAATTCAAGTATGATTGCAAGAATAATTATTACTCCTGAATTAAACAGAAAATCTGTTAAAGAAACCTGTTGCTCCTGAGTGATCAAAAACTTTTGAAATAATCCCCACCTATCGTTCATTATATTATGTTTTGTGTATGAAAATTAAGCTTGCAAATTTATAAAAAATAACTACTTGAACAATGACTGTTTTAAGAACTTTTTTTAATAAAAAAAAGCCGGCACAAAATTTGTAACCGGCTTTATATTAATTTCTTATATTATTTCCCAAGCGGAGTAGCAGTAATATCAGTATTTATTGTAATCATTATTGTAAATGTAACATCATCTTCATTAACCGTTCCATATACATGTACAATGAAAGGCACCTTACCAAACATGATATCAATCATTTCATCCCACTGACCATTTTCATTGTCGAGATCCAGTTCGGTTCCATTCTCGATAGGCACATCGGTAAATTCCCATGTTGCCATATTTATATCGTTGGTAACATCGATAGTACATGTTTCCAAAGTAACATTCTTGCTTACGGAAATGAATTTAGCAGTTATTGATTCAATTTCAATTTCGGTAATATTATCCATATACTGGGAATAGTCGAAATTTGTTTGTGGGTCAATTGTGTCATAAATTGAGAATGTGCCTCCAACACTTGTTCCCGGAGGAATGTTTATGTCAACTTCTGCTTCATAATCAGCACTAAAATATACATATAGCAACTCTTTGGCTTCTTTACATCCGGTTATTAATATGCTTGTGAATATTAATCCAATTAATAATATTGTTAGATTTCTCATGATAGTAGATTTTGTTGGTTTTTTTAAGTATAGTGCAAATATAAGGTTATGGTTCCAAAATATTAAGAGTGTTAACCGACTTTATATCAGATTTATGTTTTAATTTATCGGACTTGCTGTTACTTCCGATTTAAGACTAAAAAGAACTGTAAACTCAACTTCTTCATCATCAACAGCACCAGCAATGTTTACAGTAAATGGTACCTTCCCAAACATTATATCTGTCATTTCATCCCATTGTCCTTGATCGTTTCCAAGTGTTAGTATAGTCCCAAGTTGGATGAATTCATCTGTAAAAGACCAGGTTGCATTATTGTCTGGATTCGTTACTTCCAATGTACATGACTGCAATGTAACATTTTTGCTGATAGAAATAACTTCACCACTAACTTCTGTTATATCAACTTCCTTGATGTTGTCAATATACTTCAGATAGTCACTATTTGTAGTTGGGTCGATGGTTTCATTAAGAGTAAATGTACCGTCAATACTACCCTTATTTGTTGATGATGGAGTTACTTCGATATTAAATTCTGTTTCATAATCAGCATAAAAATTTACGTAAAATACTTCTTCAGCTTCTTTACAACCTGTAAAAAATATGCTTGTTAAAAATAATCCTACTAGGATCTTTGTGCGATTCATCATGATGGTAGATTTTGTTGGTTATTATAAGGTATAGACTACAAATATAGAAAAACAGTTGTCAACTATGATGATTTAACAGCTAAATAACATTTTGGATAAGCGTTAAATAGAGTTTCTGACATGATTTACATGTTATAATTTACTGGTGAGCAGATGATTAATATTTATTTCATTAAATTTGTAATGATCGTTTACGAATAGATCAAGATAAAACACATGCAATTTTTTAACTAAACTAATCTATCTATGAACTTATCAAAAAAACTTATGGCCGAATTTTTCGGTACATTCTGGCTGGTATTTGGCGGAACGGGAAGTGCAGTCTTAGCTGCTGGTTTCCCAACATTAGGAATTGGATTCTTGGGTGTATCACTTGCTTTTGGTTTAACTGTACTAACAATGGTTTATGCAGTTGGCCCGATTTCCGGAGGACATTTTAATCCTGCTGTTTCTTTTGGATTATGGGCAGGGGGGAGATTTCCAGGAAAAGATTTACTTCCTTATATTATAGTTCAGGTTATAGGAGCAATTTGTGCTTCTGGAGTACTTTATCTGATTGCAATCGGAAATATTGACTTTACGTTAACCGATGGGTTTGCAGCCAATGGTTATGGCGAGCATTCACCAGGTGGTTACAATTTAACTTCCGCTTTGGTAGTGGAAATTGTACTTACGTTTATTTTTATTTTTATAATTATGGGTTCAACTGATAAACTTGCTCCAATTGGCTTTGCAGGCTTGGCAATAGGTTTAACACTTACCTTAATACATCTTATTAGTATTCCTGTAACCAATACATCGGTAAATCCTGCTCGTAGTACCGGACCTGCAATATTTGTTGGTGGCTGGGCAGTTAGTCAGCTTTGGGTATTCTGGGTAGCACCTATAGTTGGTGGCTTATTGGGAGGAATTACCTATAAGGTTCTTTTCAACTGCAAGAAGGAATAGAGGTAATTCTAATAAAATATTGAAGCAACATTATCTTCAGTTCCCTGAATTGTATCGTTGTTTTCTATTACAATAGATCCGGTTTCAATTAGGAACCGGGTCTTTGATTTTACAACTTTTGTATTATTCAATATCATTGTGGAAGGTCCGTATTCCGGTTTTTTCTGAAGAAGTACAATACCGTAATTGCAGTCTGAAACACTTGAGTTTATTACGTCTACAACTGATAAGTCTTTGGATGACAACCCGATATTTGAATGACTAATATTGGTGTTCTTTACAATAAGTTGTGAATCTTCACCACCACTTATACCTTTATCCTGAGCATTGTTTATTACTACATCATCGATTAGGATCTGACTGCCGGAAAAGTCGATGGCATCGTTACCAATATTTGTGAAAGTTGTAGAGATAACATCACCCTTACTGAAGTCGGAATCGAAGGCATCAGCAAAAATATAATCGAATAGAGAGTTGGTTAATGTAAACTCTGACCTTATTATATTCAAAGCGTCCTCGCATTGGTTTCTGAAAAATGTAGAGTTATCAATTTGTACATCTGACTCATAGAAGTTAACTGCACCGGTTAATATCCAACCCTTATAATTAAGGGTATTCAGATTACTAAAATTAGTATGGCTTACTTTTGAGATTTTATGAGCCTGTAAAACTACAAATCCGTTGCTTGAGAAGTCGGATGAAGTAATTGCAATAGGTTCCTGCTTTGTTCCGGCCATCACAACAGGTGAATATGAAATAAAACAAGCGCTATCGATAAGGTCAAAATATGAACCTTCTTTAAACATAACTGTATACCCCTTGGGTATTATTACCGGTTCATTAATAGTAATACTATCTGATTTAATATAAACATTACCATTTTCAACCTTTTCAATTACACGATTATCAGGGAATGGAAAGTTGGCAACTAATTGTTGCTGGGGAGTTTCATTTCCGGTAGGTTCCGGCCATGGCATTATCTCTGTTGTATATATTTTATCATTTCCCATGATACTAAAAAATACGAAATAATGATCCTTACCTTCCATAGTTAAGATATCGCTAACAGCTTTGCCATTTCTAGAACCAGCGATAATAGGAATTGGGAAAGCAACCTCCGTTATTCTCTTATTATTTGTACCGAGACCCATGATAACAATTTGTTCAGGGAAATAGTTATTTATACTATATGTCACCGAATCACCATAATCCTGTTGCTTATAACAGAGTACTATATTTGGTGCAGTGAAATGCTCAATCACTGTGTCATATTGAATGTTTTCTTTGGAAATATTTTTCCAGCTTCTGCCATTCTTCTTATTAACCTCAACCTGCTGTTTGAAGTCAGGTAGAGCCATTCTTATCAATGAAGCATTTTTGAGTATTTCGTTTCTGAAAAAGTACTGTTCAGGAAATTCGATAGTCACTAATGAATCTAAGTAACTTAACTCATCACCATAGCTTGAAAATACGGAATCCAAATATTTTTCTGATGAATATTTATCAAGATATTTAATATATAAACTTGTAAAAGCAGTGTCGTTAAACAATTCACGTGTAAGAAGAAACTCATCATTTATTGATCTAACAGCATCGTTTTTAATAAACCCGTAGATGGGCTGTTTTTCTGACATAGAAAGTCCGATGTCTGAATAGCAATCATAGGAAATGGGTTCAAGCTTGCATAATACCGGATTGTAATAGAACCGTTGATTATGCCAAATAATGCTATGTCGCGCAATAAATACATCTGCAGAAGCAAAATATTTAGCCAGTGCCTTAATGTTAAATATTTCGGAAGTGCTTTTAAGCCTGTTTTTATACTGATACATCAGGTTTTGTGCAATCAGAAATTGCTTGAAAAGGACAGGGTTGGTGATGGTTTTATTTGATGAAAAAGGTTTAATTGTAGCAACCTCGAAAATGGGATTGGTATAATGATATCTACTACCTTCATCATTATAAACCCGTGTATCCCAGAGTGCACTTTCCAGAAATCTCAGTATTGGTCCTTCGCGTCGGTTTTGTGATTCAATAAGTTGTTTAGCAAAATGTTCTTCCCAGGCATAAATTCCAAGATTGTCACCATTAATTTTAACTGGGATAAATCCATATCTTGTTGTCAGAATATCTTCAGATATTAGAAATTTATGCAATAACCACTCATTAACACCTAATCGGGCCATAGGATTTTGGATAGAAAATACCCGCATTCGGTTCCATATATTGTCTTTTTTAAGTTTAAATCTGAACGACCATTTATTACCGTGAAGATGATCCAGCCAATCGCCTTTAAGGCGTAAATTGGTTTTCATCATCATATCATTGGCAAATACAAATCCTTTTATCCAGTCATCATCTTCAGATTGTAGTACCCCTTTTGTGAAAGCTCTTTTTCTTACATCCATCAACTTTAGATAATCGGATGTATCCAGTTCAATATGAAATGCTACTTCATCAAATTCTGGCAGAGCCTTATGTTCACTTATAACGATGCTGTAATCATCAAAATAGATTGTGTCGGTTCCAGAGTTCCAAACATAAAACTTCAATTCTGAGAATTTATTTATGGGAGGTATATGGAATTCAATTTGTAACTTTTCCCAGCCATTATTATCTGATTCAACAGGCTCTTTTGTGCTTATATATCCGGGATAACCGGTAATAATCGCAACCAAATGACCGGCAGATCCCTTTCGCCATACACTTGCCTTAACATAAGAATCCTGTTGTACGGCATCAAATTTTACGGAAAGAGAATACTTGGATCTTGGAGTTGTAATAACAGAAAATTCCCCGGTTCTTTTTTCAATATCCGACTGTTGCTGTCCGCCATTAATGGTAAAACGGTTGTTTATTGTATCAATAAAAAGTTTGTTATCGACAGATCTTGTTTCCAGAGAAGAAGAAACGTTATAATCGCTTATTATGGTAGCCCGTTGTACACATGAAGTAGTGAGCCATATAAGGCCCAGCAAAGATATTAAAGTTGATATTTTAAGTTTGATCTTCATTAATTTCTGACAAAATGCAAATATAATCTAAGTTTAGAATTCAATACGTATTGTTGTTTAATAACATAATAATTCTGTTTTTAGATGAACAATGATTATGGCATTGATCTTAGTTAATCAAAAGTTAATAAATACATAGAAAGTAAGGTTGTTGTGTGAAGATAATAGTGCTATTTTTGCTTAGCAAAGTATACGAATTAAAAATCAAATAACATAATCATGAAAAAAACTTTACTAATATTATTTCTTGCGATTTGTGCAGTTTCGATCCAAGCACAAACAGATTTATTCTTCTCAGAGTATGTTGAGGGAACAGGCAATAACAAAGGGGTTGAGATTTATAACCCAACTGATCATGCAGTCGACCTAAGTGAATATTATGTACTAAGGTTTAGTAATGGTAATTCAACATTTACTTCGGGAGGAGCTACTCAACTTGAGGGAACACTGGAACCATATAAAACTCATGTGTTAATTAACGGGCAAACTACAAGTACGTCATTTTCACCTGCTTGTAGTCCCATACTTCAGGCTATGGCCGATCAACTTGATCACGATTATCCCGCACCAATGTATATGAATGGTAACGATGCAATTGCTTTGATTAAAACTCCAGGTGGAGAAGCACCAAATGCTGATATGTCGAATGTAACTTCTGTTGATTTAATTGGTCAAATTGGATTGGGTAGTCTTATTGAAGACGAAACAGGTTGGTCATATGTTCAGGATTCAACATTAACATATAATGATGGTAATGGTGACCCGGTACAGGGGCAAGTAGTTAATTATATTGTACAGGATAAAGCCATGGATGGATCTACTTATGGTCCTTTCTGGATGTCATGGACATCTAACCATTCACTTATAAGAAAACCAACTGTTGTAGATGGTGTTAAAGTTAATCCGACTCCATTTGTTGTTACAATGGAATGGGATACTGTTCCTGCTGTACTTGATAGTCTGGGTTACCCTACTTATACTGATATATGGACTAATCTTGGTTCACATGGCTGTGTTGCTGATCCTGATTATTTATCAGTAGGTGAAAATAAAGCGATGGGAACACTAAATATTTATCCTAATCCTGTTGTATCAGACCATTTCACATTAAATACAAGTGCTCCAGTAGAGTCAGTTTATGTGTTTGATGTACTGGGTAAAGAAATTTATAGTCAGGCATTTGGGTCACCTGTAAAAACAACTGATGTTGTTACCAATTCCATGAATAAAGGTGTTTATGTAGTTAAAGTAGTTTTTGTTGATAGCAGTTCAACAACCCAAAAGCTTCTGGTTAGATAAGCCATGTAAATAAGTTACTAGATGTAAGAAGTTGTCTGTCATGGAAATATCCTCAGGCAACTTTTTATTTCTGTGAAAAAACGAATTACGATATGAAACAAAAGATTTTTATTCTATTTTTCATTTTTGCTGGAGCAGTTTCAGTATTTGGTCAAACACAAACAGTTAATGGAGTAGTTAAAGATGCTTTTCTAGGTGAAACCGTTGTTGGGGCTAACGTTCTTATAAAGGGTACGTTAAAAGGAGCTGTAACTGATATTGATGGTAGATTTTCCCTACAGTTAAAAAAGGGAAATTATACTTTAGAAGTTACATTTGTAGGTTATAATCCCGTATCAAAAAATATTGTGGTTGGTGATAAACTCATCAATCTTGTTTTTGAGATGGAAACAATTGTATTAGATGAAATATCAATTGTTGGAGACGTAGCTAGGTCCAGAGAAACTCCTGTTGCTTTTACAACTTTGCTTCCTGAACAGATAGAGGAACGACTCGCAGGTCAGGATATTCCAATGCTACTTAATAAAACTCCCGGTGTTTATGCTACAGAACAAGGTGGAGGTGATGGAGATGCCAGAATAACAATACGTGGTTTCTCTCAGAGGAATGTGGCGGTGATGCTTGATGGTATTCCTGTTAACGATATGGAAAATGGTTGGGTTTACTGGTCAAACTGGTTTGGGTTAAATGCTGTTACAAGAAGTATTCAGGTGCAAAGAGGGTTAGGTGCTTCAAAGTTAGCACTTCCTTCGGTTGGTGGTACTATTAATATTATTACAAAAGGTATTGAGAATACACGTGCAATTAGTATTGAACAGGGACTTGATAATAATGGAAAATCAACAACTAATATTGGTTATAATTCAGGTGCATTAAAAAATGGGTGGAGTATTACTTTAGCGGGCGCATACAAAAGCGGAAAAGGATGGGTTGATGAAACCTCTGTAAAAGCCTGGTTCTTTTTTGCTAAGGTAGACAAGCGATGGGGAAACCATATTACCAGTATCACTGGATTTGGAGCACCTCAAACACATACGCAACGTAGTTATAAACGTTCAATAGCAGCTTATGATACTACTTATGCGGGTGATCATGGCGTCGCATCTGAAGATTTTCCTGAAATACAAAATGAAGGTACCGGATACAGTCAGCATTGGGGGTTTTTACGTCGTGATGCTGAGAAATGGAATAGTGATTATTCAGCAAGGATAATTAATCCAAATGCTGAAAGAAATGTGTTAAATGAGAAAGTGAATACATATTTCAAACCTCAGTTTAGTATTCGTGATTCATGGAAGATAAACAGCAGGTTTATATTATCCAATACTGTATACCTATCAATTGGAAAAGGTGGTGGTCAGAGGACAAGAAATAGTCTGAAAAACACAAACCTTATTACAGCTGCTGATGTTGAAAATAATCCCGATATATTCAGTCCGGATGAAATAGGTCAAATTAATTGGCAAAGTATCTATGATCAAAATACTAAACCAACCAATACCGGTTTTGGTGTAACTTATCCAATTGATACTACTTATAGTGATAAACTTTATTATTCCAGCAATTATCTTGTTGAAAGTAAGAATAATCATAGGTGGTTGGGTTTACTTTCTACATTTAATTATGTAATTAATGATCATATAACATGGTCGGGAGGTATTGATTTGAGAGCATACAAGGCTGAGCATTATATGGAAATAACTGACCTATTGGGAGGTGACTATGCAATTGATAAAGATGATTTCAGAAACGATTATATTGCGAATCCTAAGTTGGCTATGAAGCGAGAAGGTGATAAGGTTTATTATTATGATGATGGACTTGTTAATTGGGCTGGACTATTTACACAGCTTGAATACAAACAAGGAAATATAAGCACATTTATCAACCTAACAGGATCTACAAGTGGATTTAAAAAGATAGATTATTTTAATGATAATCAGTCAGACTGGAAATATAAACCTGGGTTTACTGTAAAGGCAGGTGCAAACTATAACTTAACTGAGCGTAGCAATGTATTTCTAAACCTAGGCTATCTGTCGAAAACAAGGGATTTTAAATATTACTTCCAGGGATATAGTGCAAATTTCCTTCCAGATTCAATAACAGAAAATGAAAGAGTAAAAGCTATTGAGTTTGGGTATTCATATATAAGCAGAAAGTTTAGTGCGAATGTAAATGCCTATTATACAAGATGGGAGAATAAACCAACTAATCAGGTACGTGGAGAATATGAAGACCCTATCACAGGTTCGTCTGGTTATACTTATGGTGATATTCCCGGTATGGATGCTCTTCATATCGGAATTGAACTTGATTTTATTTACAAGGTTTTGAAAAATCTTGATTTTCAGGGGTTAGTATCTGTTGGAGACTGGACATGGGATAAGAAAATTGAAAACCTTCAAATGTACTATACAGATAATAATCAGCCTGCTAATCTTCTTAGTTTTGATGCTACAGGAATACACGTTGGAGATGCTGCCCAAACTCAGCTTGGAGCAAGTTTGAAATATGAACCAATCAGAGGATTATATTTTGAAGGAAGTGGTACTTATTTTAATAGGTATTATTCTGACTTTAATCCTGAAGACTGTACTGATGAACTTGGTAACCCTGTTGAATCATGGAGAATTCCTAATTATGCAGTTGTAGATTTTCATGCAGGTTATAGGTTTAAAATAAAGAGTTTAGATAAGTTTGGGTTTACATTTAAGTTTAATGTTCTTAATGTGTTGGATGCAGTTTATATTGCTGATGCAAAGAACAACGATTCATATATTCAACGTAACTTCAGTACTTTTGATGCTCGGTCGTCATCAGTATTTATGGGTGCACCACGTAGATTTGTTGCATCACTAAAAATTGTAATGTTTTAATAGAAAATAAAATAGAATGAAGAAAATAATTATTAGTGCTTTATTACTCGTGGGGTTGCTCTCTGCTAGTTATGCCCAGGAAAATATTCTTGAAGCCAGAGAAATGCCTATAGGATCCGTTGTAACAGTAACTGGTATCGCAACAAATGGCTCTGAATTAGGAATTATAAGATATATGCAGGATGAAACAGCTGGGATTGCAGCATATGGTTCTGCTGTTGGTGATGTAAATCGTGGTGATTCAATATCAGTAACAGGTACATTAAAAATCTACAACCAACTGTTGGAGATCGACCCGGTTACAAATGTTGAGATTCTTTCAACTGGTAATACATTACCTGACCCTGTTCTTTTAACACCGGATCAAATTAATGAATCATATGAAGCACAGTTGATTAAGGTGGTTAATGCAGTTTTTAATGATGGTGGTCAAATATTTACAGGTAATAGTAAATATGCTTTTACTTCTAATGGTGAGGTAGGTTACACATACATAAAAAATGGTCAGGATATTGTTGGTACAATTATTCCAAGTGCTCCCGTGGAGCTAACAGGACTTTGTTCTCAATTTGATTTTAGTAATCCTTATGAAGGATATCAGATGGTACTGAGGGATCTTGATGATATATACATTCCAAGTTCTATTTATTTTGTAGATGTACTTACAAATACAGAATTTACACAAAATTCTATGGATTTTGAGTGGAACACTAATATAGAAGGAACAACAGAGATGTATTACGGACCTACTCAAGAGTTGGTTGAAGAGAATAATATTTATTCAGGTGGTCAAAACACAAATCATAGTCTTGGTATTACTGATTTAAATCCAGGAGAAATAACTTGGGTCCAGGCTTTTTCAGTTAGTGGAACTGACACGGCTAAATCTGCAGTTGTTCCATTTGCAACCATTTCAAATTCATCTGGAAATATGATAGCTTATTTCAATAGTGAAGTTGACGTGTCCTATTCTACAGGAATAGATGCTATATTTCTGCATGAGACTATGGATGATACTTTAATAAGTTACATTGAGCGTGCAAAATACACTATCGATTTCACTATTTACAATTTTAATAATATGGGCTTAAGTAACATAAGCGATGCGTTGATAGCTGCTGCTGATAGAGGTGTTCGAGTACGTGTTATTGGTTGTGGTACTACTGCTAATTTGGGAATTGATGAGTTAATAGGTACAAATGTACATGTACTTATAGCACCCGATGATTACAATCGTGATGGTATTATGCATAATAAATTTATTGTTTTTGATGCTCAATCTGATAATCCTGATGAGCCATTAGTTTGGACCGGCTCAACAAACTTAACAGATGGTCAGGTTAACCTTGATGCAAATAATGTAATCATTGTACAAGATCAAAGTTTAGCTCTCACTTATCAAATTGAATTTGAGGAGATGTGGGGTTCTCATGGTGACGAGCCTGATGCAGGTAATGCGCGTTTTGGTGAAGAAAAAATGAATAATACACCACATGAATTCGTTATTGATGGTAAACGTGTGGAGTGTTATTTTAGCCCTTCTGATGGTGTAAATAGTAAAATAGTTGATGTTATTAATACTGCTGATAATGATCTGAGTGTTGGTACAATGTTAATTACCAGAACTACTATGGCCGATGCTATAGTAGAACGTAAATCAGCCGGTGTTGCTGTAAATGTAATTACAAATGCCAAAGGGAATAATAATTCAACTGTTAACGAGTTGCTTGAGGCTTCTTTAACAACACATGTAACTTATGATGATGTTGCTTATGGTATTCTTCATCATAAATATATGATTGTTGATCAGGGAAATCCTTCTTCTGATCCAATTGTATTTACAGGTTCCCATAACTGGAGTGCTTCCGCTGATAATATTAATGATGAAAACACTCTTGTTATACATGACGCCACATTAGCTAATATTTACTATCAACAATTTGTATATCGATTTGTGGAGAATCATGGCGTGTTATACGAACTGACTGATCCTCCTGTCGCAGTTGATGACAATGTTGAAACTAATATTAATACAATGGTGCCTGTAATGGTACTTGAAAATGATATTCTAGAATCACCTGTTTCTTTAGCTATTGAGACAAATGCAACACAAGGAAATGCATATATTCCTTTCACAAATCCAAATGTTATTAACTACCAGCCAAATGATGGGTTTTATGGTACTGATTCCATTACATATAAGGTTGTTTATAATGCCAATTCAACATTGTTTGCTAGTGCTAAAGTGTATTTTACAGTAATTGATAATAGTGGAGTAGATGAACTATTTTTTGGAGGCATTAACATTTACCCAAACCCTGCAGATAACTACCTCAATGTTTCATTTACATCACTTGATAATACAGAAGTGGAAATCAGTATGACTGATATTTCAGGAAGAATTGTTTTAAGAGAAAATTCATCCATATCAACAGGATATAACAAAATTGATATTGACTTAAATAGCTTTAATGCTGGTATTTACTTCCTAAAAATTTCTGAGGGTAGTAGTAGTGTTGACTTTAAGGTTGTTGTGAAATAATTGTTGTAAGCTTGGATATTGTAAGTGTGGACGCTAATAACGTATACAAAAAAAAAGGAGGTCATTCGACCTCCTTTTTTTATACCTGCTTTAAGCGTTAACGCTTAAAGTTATATCTAGGCTTAAAGATATTATTTTACAATCTCAATTTCCCCAATAACTTCAACTTTCACTGGTGGAGGTGGTGGTGTTACATTAATTGTTAATTCATCAACCAGATGTTTTGCACCAGCGAATTTATCCATGATGAACAAAACATAATTAATGTCAACAACAATTGTGCGCTGTAGTTTAGGAGCAAATGCAATATCACTACTCATAGCTTCCCAGTTACCGTCGAATGCAATTCCCTTAAGTTCTCCTTTGCCATTCATTACCGGAGATCCTGAATTACCACCAGTAATATCATTGTTTGACAGGTAGCAAACGATCATTTTATCATCATGGCCATAGCGACCATAATCTTTATTGTTGTAAAGTTCGATAAGTTTTTCAGAAACGATAAACTCATCGTTTGTAGGATCTTCCTTGGCAATAACACCACTTAAATGTGTAATATAATCAAAATGTACAGCATCTTTTGGATAATAATCAAGCACTGAACCATAAGAGAATCTCAGAGTTGAGTTTGCATCTGGATAGTATTTCTTGTTTGGTTCCATTTCACGAATTCCTTTAACAAAAAGTCTTTCTGCGGTTCCTACTTCATCACCACCTCTATTGATATTTCCATTAATAGCCATCAAAGTGCTTCTAAATTCACCAGCAAGAATATATGCTGGGTCTTTTTTAAGAGCTTTTAGTGAAGGATCATCAAGAAATGCCATCACTTTAGCTTCAGTTGAAAAGTTTGATTTTTCAAATACATAAGCTGCAATATCACTATAATTACCTTTGTATTTCTTAATCAATTTCTTAAGATAGTCAGGTTGGAGATCAACAGGAATTTTGTCAACATACAACTCAGTCAAGGCAGCAAATACATCTTCATCTGTTGCCATATCATAATTTTTAAAATTGTCAGCTACATTATCTTTAAGTTTCTGAACCTCTTTATCTAATTGCTTCTGGCTTTTCTCTTTCTTCTTTTTATCTTTCTCTTCTTTATATTTTTCCATAAATGAAGCTAAAGCATTGAAATCACCTGCATAACCTATAATTTCTGAACCTCCAAGACTTGTTAAGCTAGAGTAAATTAGAGTTGAGAAACCTTTTTCTCGCTCTTTGTTAGCATTGTTTATGGTTTCAAGAATATCACCATATTCTTCTTTTCTTTTCTTATCCTCGTCTGCCCACGCCTGAAATTTATCTTCAAAAGCTTTCTTCTCGTTAATTAGATCAAGATCTTTTATACCTTTCATCTGACCAATGAATAATTTCCATCCATTTGCTGTACCAGCTGCTTTAGAAGCATATTTAATTCTTACTTCTTGATCATTACTCATGTGTTGTTTCCAAACTTCCAGTTTCTTACCGAAGGCATCAATAATTGGAGGATAAAAACTGTTAACTTTATATTCCAGTCCTGAGGAAGTTTCGAATCTTTCAGTTCCTCCAGGGAATCCCCAAATCATTGAGAAGTCATTCAATTTAACAGGGTCAAGATTAACGGGAAGAAAATGTTTTGGTTTTAACGGAACATTTTCTTCTGAATATTCTGCAGGACTCCCATCAGGTGCAGTATATACACGGAAAACACTAAAATCACCGGTATGACGTGGCCACATCCAGTTATCTGTATCGCCGCCAAATTTACCAATTGATGAAGGAGGTGCACCAACCAGTCTTACATCTTTATATACTTCATAAACAAACATATAATATTCGTTTCCACTGAAAAAACTCTTGATTACAACGTTGTATTTGCCATCCTCAGATGCATTCTCTTTAAGTTTTGCAGTAATTTCTCTAATTGCAGCTGTACGAGCCTGTCCTTGTAGAGTATCGCTAATATTTGGAATAATACTGTCAGTAACATCAGCCATGCGATAAAGTATGGATGCGGTAAGACCTTCGTTTGGAAGCTCCTCATCACGTGTCATTGCCCAAAATCCATCGGCAAGATAATCATGATCAACAGTACTGTGTTTTTGAATGTTGCCAAATCCACAGTGGTGGTTTGTAAACATTAATCCTTCAGGAGACACTATTTCTCCCGTACAAAAGAAACCTGAAGGAGCAGGATCATTGGCGAGGCCAACGATAGCATCTTTTAAACTATTGCTGTTTACACTATAAATCTCTTCAGGTGTTAACTGCAATCCCATTTTTTGCATGTCGGTGTAATTCAATCTTTCCAAAAAGATTGGTAACCACATTCCTTCATCTGCTTTAGCTTTTACTCCTGAAAACAGTATTGCCAGGATAAATAAATACGATAATTTTTTCATTGATTTTTGTTTTTGTCCGGCATTTGATAAAAGGCTTGTATACCAAAGCTGGATATTGAACACTTTAATTGATTATTTTTTAATTATTAAGTCACTAACTATCACAAATTGTACCAGTTATAGTAACATTGTGATAGTTAGTGGTATGTGTTTTAAGTTGTGCGTAAGAAGTACAATAGGTGTACAAAAATGAACAGGTATGATCGTAATTCGTACACAATGATTTTCTATAATCCAACCATTTCAGGACCCTGTTCAAAATAGATATCTGAAGGAATTCCCATGGCATTAACACGGTCTAAATCTTCCTGAAGTTGAGGGCTAATATTTCCATCAGCATCGATCCATGCTTTTGCCAACTCGTAATTTCCATCACCCTGAATAACCAATATCTTCTCGATTAGTTCATCTGATGCAACTTTCATTTTATCAAAATCGATAGAATAAGTACCATTTTCATTACGAATGAAAGCACCTCTTTCCTGAAAGTATTTAAAACGAAGCATATTTGCCATACCGTGAGCACTTGATGCACCGAAGCGAACCGATCGGAAAATTCCAGCAAGGAATGTAACATAGTTATCCATTAAATCAGTTTCTGTAAACAGACCCTTTTCATTAAGTTTTGTAACTAAAAATAGTCCCAGCATATCGGCTTTACCTTCTTCAATTGATGAATATTTTTCCTTTAAAGCTTTACGAACAGGACCGTTGCCATTTATAGTATTTTTAATCCCCATACCATGCGCCACTTCATGGAACATAGTGTTCGAGAAAAACGCATCGAACGTAATGTGCTTGCGCTGATCTTCACTAATTAACACTTCAGAAATAGGCACTAAAATTTTATCGAATTTAGCTTTCATTGCATTTTTCAGCTGAAGCTTACGTGATCCTTTTTCAAGTTGTACGCGTTCATCATTGGGTAGATTAATAGCAATAGTTTTCCCTGCCATATTACAATCGCCTGCATAATAAATTACATCATAAGCATTAAGCTGTGCGTCAGATCCCGGAACCTCACTTTTGTATGTTTCGGCAACAGGAATTTCCTTTTGAAGTGCAGGTAAATACTGAGCATATTTAGCAAGTTTATTACTCCATTCAACATCTTTAATCAGTATAAATGCTTCATGAGCTGCTTTGTAACCAAATAGACCGTCGGTGTAATTTTCAATTGGACCTACAACCATATCAATGAGGTTGTTTTTCATGTCCATCCATGCAAGATCACTGGCTAAATAATCATCGGTAAGAAGAGCTTGTGATCTCAGGCTTAGATAGTTCTTAAATCCTGCATCTTCAGCAAGTTCAGATGCTTTTGCCAATAGTACAGCAGCTCTTTCTGTTCTCTCTTTAAATCCATCGTGATACCATACTGTTTCGAGTTCACCTGATTCGTTATTTCTTCGGATTAAAGTATAAAGGCTAGTTTTATTAGGATCTTCAAACTTTTCAAATTCCTCAACAGTCATGTTTTCAGGATAGAACTGTGCTCCCGGAGGTTTGGCACCATAACCTTTTATAAATGGCTCAAGGTTGTTAAGTTCATCCCATGGACCATAATTAATTGTGGCATATTGTTTTTCCTTCTCATTGTCAATTCCCAACAGGAATGCTTCTTTCTCACCAACATTTTCCACCCAGAAAATATCATCCATAATTGTTGCAGCTTCAAAGAGCAACTTTAACATTTCCTTTTGATTATCACTAAGATGACTAATGTCAGTTGTTAATTTAACTTTTGCGTACTTTCTCATTTCATACGACTTTTCTGTTGTTTCTTTTTTCTTTGTTTTTTTAGCTTCCCGATCACATGATGTGAAAGCAATTAGTGAAGCAAATAGTAGAACAAATAATGTAGTCTTTTTCATTTTTCTAAAATTAAGATAATCCACAAAAGTAGATATTTTTATTTCGTAAACAATGGTTTACCATTCTGCTAAAATGATAAACCTGCCAACTGAGAACCAGAAGGCAGGTTTAATTTGAAAAGTAAAATAACCAGATTAAATTAAATAAATCGAAAAGTAATAGTTAATTATTTTGTTTTTTGATTTTATCTTCTTTGGATAGTCCTTCAACTACTTCAATAAAGATTCCATCAGAAAGTCCTGTTTTAATATATCTTTTTTCAAAAACCTGAGGTCCTGTTTCGATTTCCACAAAAACAGTATCATTTTCAAATTGAAGCAGACTTTCAGAAATAGCAAGTACGCTATCTGCTTTGTCGAGTACAATATTTGCATTTGCACTATATCCTGATCTGATAAACTGATCATCCTTTAGTTTTACATCAGCCTTAATTTCAAATTGAACAGCACCATTTACTTCCATTCCCTTGGGACTGATGTGCTCAAGATTTGCATCGAAGGTTATATCCTCAATTGCACCTATTATAAGTAAGAGAGGCATACCTTCCCTGATTTTTCCAACTTCTGTTTCATCAATATTACCTTCGAAAACCATTTCTCCCATATCGGCAATATTTGCTATAGTTGTTCCGGCATTGAAATTATTAGCTTCAATTACTTGATAACCAATTTCGATAGGTATGTCCAATATCATTCCGTCAATTGTGGAACGTACCAATGTGTTGGTTTCTGAACCAGAGTTTTTTGTTTGTCCTTGCTGGATAAGATCAAGGGTTTCCTGAGCGGTTTCCAATTCTTCAAGAGCATTCTTGTAAGCTGTTTCATAAGATTCGAAATCGGCTTTGGCAATTACTCCTTTTTCAAGAAGACCAAGCTGACGATTATAATTTTGTTTTGATTCATTTAGATTAATTTTTGCTATTTCGATACGGGATTTAGCATTATTAACATTGATCATGTTCGGAATAATTCTGATTCGGGCAATTAAGTCACCTTTTTTAACCATTTTTCCTTCCTCAACAAAGATCTCATCGATAATCCCTGATACCACAGGTTTTATTTCAATTTCTTTTCTCGGAACTACAGAACCGGTAGCTGTAGTTTTTTTAACAATATCCATCACCACAGGTGAATCTGTTTGATATACAATGGGTGTAGCTTGTGATTTCTGGTAAAGAAAAAACATAGTGTAGGCAATTGCACCTACAATAATCAACCCAATAAATATTTTAAAAAATGTTTTCATCTCGTTATTATTTCTAATGTTCGATTGTTAATTATATCATTTAAGCATTAAATACTTGTCACATTCATTTATTCATTTCTAAGCGCATCAATTGGTTTAATCTGTGTTGCTCTTCGTGCGGGAATTAAACCGGCAAGGGCTCCAGATATAATTAGTATAATTAATGCTACTGTGGCTTTGTTGAAATCAACTTCCGGTCGTGAGAACATATCGCTTGATGCCCCGAATTCTACCAACAAATAGTTAATTAATTCTAGCAATGCGACACCTAGAACAAGTCCTATATACCCAGCCAATGCTGTTAAGAAAACGGATTCAAGAACTATCTGGCTTTGTATAGCCAGCGGAGTAGCACCAATTGCTCTTTGAATACCAATTTCTTTTGTTCGCTCTTTTACAACAATCAACATAATATTACTAACTCCAATGACACCTGCCAACAGCGTACCAATACCTACTATCCAGATTAATCCATTTATACCTGCAAACAGATTTTCCATTTTCCTGAATTCGGTTTCAACATTAAAAGAACCAACAGCTCTTTCATCGTCAGGCGCAACCGAGTGACGTTCACGGACAACCTTTTTTGCTTTTTCAAGAGCAACAGATGCCGGAATATGTTTGTATGAAGTCATGGAGTACCAGCCAACAACATCACCCATATTATAGGTTTGTTGCAGAGTTGTGAATGGCATAAATATTTGTTGGTTTTCATGTTCCGCCTGTTGATCATTTTTCTTTGAAGAAAATACTCCCACTACTCTGAAATATACTCCTCTGATTCTCAGATAATCTCCAATTGGGTCTTCTTCACGATCGAACATCTCGTCTCTTACACGTGTTCCAATTACAATAACCTTTCTCTTATTTTCAATATCATTCTGATTAACAAATCTTCCGGCATGAATATTAACAGGGTCTATCTTATTCATATCAGGATAATCACCCTGGATTTGATATGCGGCAGTTCTCTCACCACGTACAACATTATTGTCACCTTGTGCACTAAATACCTGTAAACGAGGTGCAATATGTTCCAGTTCAGGAACATTATCGCGTAAAGCTTTCGTATCATCATTATTAAAGTGATATCGTCTTCCTTGTGGGAAACCTTTGTATGGTTTTGATGTTGGCATTGTCCACATAAAGAGTGCATTGTTGGCCATATCACCCATTCCCTGATTTACACCATTTTGAAGCCCTTTCCCAGAACCTAACATAATTACCAGCATGAAAATTCCCCAGAAAACACCAAATGCAGTGAAGAATGTTCTTAGCTTATTGTTACTAAGAGCATGAAAAATTTCTGTCCATTTATCTTTGTCAAATAAAAACATGCTAATTGACTTATTTATTCATCGCGTAAAGCAATTACGGGTTTAACAGATGCTGCTTTCCTTGCAGGAACGTATCCGGCAATTGCTCCGGCAGCAACCAATAGTCCAGTAGCTGTAAGTGCTACATTCATATTGATTTCCGGATTTGCAAAATAATCTACAGATGGCAACAATTGTGATACTAATTCAAGTAGTCCTACACCAACTACTAGTCCAAGATAACCTGCAATTGCAGTTATCAGAATAGATTCCTGTAGAATAAGACTTACAATTGAAAATGGTGTTGCTCCAAGTGCTTTTCTGATTCCAATTTCTTTAGTTCTTTCTTTTACTACTATCATCATAATATTACTCACACCCACAATACCCGAAATAATAGTACCTGCTCCGATTATCCAAATGAAAATTCTGATTCCTGCAAAAAGGCTCATAAATTGCTGATAGTTCTCAATACTATTGAAAATAAAAATTGCACGGCGGTCCTGAGGATCAAATTTGTGTTTTTGCGACAGGCGAGCGGTAGCTTCTTCCACAACCTGTTGACTTTCTTCAACGGTACCACCTTCAAGATTAAAATGTACCGACCGGATATAATCACCCATATTAAATACACGCTGGGCAGTTGAAATCGGAATATATACTCTGTTCAAGTCTCGATCTGACCCTGGATCATTAAACACTCCTATTACCTTAAAAGGTACTCCACTAACTTTTACATATTTTGCTACTGCGGGATCTCCATTTTTAAACAGAGCTTCATATACAAGTCTTCCCAGAACAACAACTTTTCGGAAATCATTTAGATCGTTTTTGTTAAGAAACCTGCCATCAATTATTGATAATGACTCAACATATTTATATTCAGGCGTTATGGCAAATATGTCGAATGTTCCGTACTCATTTTTATATGAAAGGGTATTATTGGAGAAAATTCTGGTTCGTGTTGAGCTATGATCAACATTCTCCATGTCTTTGAGCATATCATAATCATTATTGCTAAAACGAATTCTTCTTCCGGGTTTCATACCTTTGTAAGCTTTCGACATAACACCGGAGTTAATGGTAATATAGTTTACAGCATCACCTTCGAATTCTTTACGAACACCATTTTCTAGTCCGTAACCCGAGCCCAGAAGTATCACCAGCATGAAAATTCCCCATGCCACACTAAATCCAGTCAGTAAGGTTCGTAATTTGTTCTTACTGATAGTGTTAAATATTTCCTGCCATTTATCAATATCAAACATATCCAGTTTGTTAAGCCATGTGTTGGGTTGCCAGCCACTCTCGGCGTTGACCGTTTTCTACAATAGTATCAATTAAGCCATCTTTTAATTTGATGATTCTTTCAGTTTCAGCTGCAATTTCTCTTTCATGTGTTACAATTAAAATTGTAATTCCTGTTTTATGAATCTCTTTAAATAATTTCATTACTTCAATGGAAGTTGCTGAATCCAATGCTCCGGTTGGCTCATCAGCAAGAATTACTTTTGGTTTACTAATAAGTGCACGGGCAATTGCAAGGCGTTGTTTTTGACCGCCTGATAATTCATTCGGCAGATGGTGAGCCCAATCGGCAAGTCCCATTTTATCAAGATATTCCATTGCCAGCATATTGCGTTTCTTTCTGCTTACCTTCTGGTAATAAAGAGGAAGCGCAACATTTTCCATTGCATTTTTAAAGGAGATCAGGTTGAAAGATTGAAACACAAAACCTATAAACTTATTTCGGAAATATGCAGCTTTTTTCTCGCTAAGATTCCTAATGGTTTCTCCATTAAGGGAAAAATTACCCTTGTCATAGTTATCTAGCATACCTATAATATTGAGTAAAGTCGACTTTCCCGAACCCGAGGAACCCATGATGGATACAAGTTCTCCCTGCTTTATATTCAGGTCAATGCCTTTGAGAACATGAAGACTGGTACTACCAGTAAAGTATGTTTTGTTAATGTTGGTTAAGTTAATCATGTAGTTGTCGAATTTGCAATGAAACTGTTATGAATGAACGATAATTATGCCATTGTGTGTATGTGGTTGATAATGTGTTATTAGTAAAAAATGATAGAGTAGAAAGTGTTCTACTTGTTTACACAGAGTGTGCGAAAACGATCAGTTATGGGAATGGTATGGTGCAGATGCAAATAGTGGAGTAGTTTACGCTAAGGGAATAGCTAGCATCTAATTACTCAATGGGAAAGTAACGACAATATTTGTTACCAACTAATGCTCTTTATACACTTATACGTCATCTCCAATTCTCTCATTTTTTTTCCTAGGCAATATTGTAATTGATAATTAGTTATACATTTGTTCAGCATAATTTTACTTATCGTTATCGATGGATATTTACACTAGAAAACGTATTTCAAAAATTGTACTCTCGGTACTTGGTCTTTTGATTATTGGACTTTCATTATTTTATACTAGTCTGATAGTTAGGAAATTTGCTGCTGAGGAAAGGAAGAATGTTCGTCTTTGGGCTGATGCTGTACAGCGAAAGGCACGACTGGTGAAATACACCGAGACCTTATTTACCCAGCTTCAGGAACAAGAACATAAAAGGGTGGAGTTACTTGCAAGCGTTTATAACGAATTGTTGGATGAAGACCAGAAAGAGTATAATTTCTTTTTAGATATTATAAGGAATAATACTACTATTCCTGTTATACTGACAAATAAAAGTGGTGAAATTCTCTACACAAAGAATCTGGAAGTAAAGTATGATACACTTGATTTTTTAGTTGGAAATGCAAAAAAAGAGTTTACATTGTATGATCCTATAATAGTGGAATATCTACCTAATAAGAAGCATTATTTATACTATGACGATTCAAGGTTTTTTACAGAATTGCGTGACGTCCTTAATAATTATGTTACTTCTTTTATGGAAGAAGTTGCCCTTAACTCCTCGAGTGTACCTGTGATTATTACTGATAGTACACAAAACAAAGTGCTTATGTATGGTAATCTCAATGATATTAAAATGAGTGATCCCGCTTACTCAAAGGAAAAACTTGAGGAAATGGCTGATGAAAATAAACCAATTGAAGTACAACTTGGTGATCAGGGGCAATCATTTATTTACTACCAGGATTCAGAATTGTTGACTATAATAAAGTTATTCCCTCTTACTCAGATACTTATTATTGCTGTTTTTGCTGCTATTGCATATTTACTTTTTAGCTTTGCCAGAAGATCAGAACAAAATAGAGTATGGGCAGGAATGGCCAAAGAAACAGCTCATCAAATAGGAACTCCCTTATCCTCTATAATGGCTTGGTTGGAGCTTATCAAAATCGATGAAGCTAATATCAAACAGGCTGCTGGTGAAATTGAAAAGGATGTTCAGAGACTTGATATGATTACAGAAAGGTTTTCAAAAATAGGATCAACTCCTTCACTTGATAAAGACAATATCATAAGTATTCTAAACGACAGTGTGCAGTATCTGATTCCTCGTTCATCTAAAAAAGTAATCTACCGTCTCAATTTCAATCAAAACGGACTGCTTAATGTTCCGGTTAATGCAGCATTATTTAGTTGGGTTATTGAAAATCTTTGCAAAAATGCCATCGATGCCATGAGCGGAAAAGGGACCATCAATATTGATGTTTTTGATGAAAGCAAATATGTAGTTATCGATATTAGGGATACCGGAAAAGGAATATCATCAACAGAACAAAAAGCAATTTTTAATCCCGGGTATACCAGCAAAAAAAGAGGCTGGGGATTGGGGTTATCTTTGTCAAAAAGAATAATAAGTGATTACCACAAAGGAAAACTATTTGTGAAGTCTTCAACAGTTGGTAAAGGAACAACTTTTAGAATTATGTTGAAGAAAAATTCCATCCGTCACGATAGTAAATAACATTTTCATGAGTATCTCACAATTGTATTTTCATATACTTCAATATCTTTGGCAGCAAACAAGTAATTTATGAGAATAGCTGTTACAGGAGCCACTGGTCATGTTGGTGTTAACTTGGTTAAAAGCCTTGTTAGTAGAGGTTTTGATGTTGCTATTCTTGTACGGAAAAATCCTGGAGCTTTTAATGGATTGGATGTAAAACAAGTTAAAGGTGATGTATTGTTGCCTGATTCATTAGTTGATTTATGTAAAGATGCAGATGTTGTTATTCACCTTGCAGCCTTAATAACAGTTGGATCAAAAATGAATGGTGGCGTTGTCGCAATAAATGTGGATGGAACCAAGAATATTGTTACTGTCGCAAGAAAATCCGGAGTTAGAAAATTTATTCATTTTAGCTCTGTAGATACATTGGTTCATAAACCAATAAATGAAGTAATGGATGAAACCCGACCAATATCAAATTCAACCAGCAATCCCTATGAATACACAAAAGCAATTGCAGAAAAATGGGTGTTGGAGCAGCAATCAAAAGATTTTGATGTTGTTGTATTAAATCCATCTGTAATAGTTGGCCCTGAAGATTTAGGTCCATCACTTATGGGAAGTTTTATTTGTGATGCAATTACCGGAGCTATTCCGGGTGTTATCCCAGGAGGATATGACTTTGTTGATGTGAGAGACGTTGTTAATGCAACCATAAACTCAATAGAAAAAGGTAGAGGAGGCGAAAAATACATAATATCAGGTAGATGGGTAAGTGTTAAGGAAGTGTCAGATCTTCTTGCAGATGTAAGTGGAGCAAAAAGAAAACTGCCGGTTTACCCACTTTGGCTTGCAAAGTTAGGAATCCCATTTTTGTATATGTTCTCGAAGCTAAAAGGGACTCAGCCAATCTATAATAGTGAATCATTGTCGATTCTTCAGTCATCAAACAGAAAAATTTCAGCACACAAGGCAAAAGTGGAATTGGATTTTCATTCCCGACCATTAGTTGAAACTTTATCGGATACCTATAGGTGGTTTAAAGAAAACAACTATTTTTAGGCATGATTTCAGAGAGTTTATTTAATGTTCTCATATATATTTGGATTGCTATCGCAATTGTATTATTCCCAATACTTCTGCGTATCATTGTTCCATATGGAAGGCATACATCAAATTCCTGGGGACCAAAAATAAACAACCGAGTTGGGTGGGTTATAATGGAACTTCCTGTTGTAATAGTTTTTACATTGTTACTTTTCATTGGTGATGGTATGAAACAGGCTCCGGTATATCTTTTTTACTCACTGTTTATGCTTCATTACCTGCATCGTATATTTATTTTCCCTTTCCGGATGAAGTCAAAACCTAATCATATGCCATTGTCGATAATAATTATGGCAGTTTTCTTTAACCTGATAAATGGTTTTTTTAACGGATATTGGTTCGGCAACTTCGCTTCAAGTTATACAAATACCTGGTTTCTTGATCCACGGTTTATTATTGGGATACTCTTGTTTTTCATAGGAATGTATATTAATATTTCTTCCGATAATAAATTGATTAATCTCCGTAAAGGAGGAAAAAAAGGCTATTTCATTCCTTACGGTGGACTATTTAAATATATAAGTTCACCTAATTTGTTTGGGGAAATTATTGAATGGACCGGTTGGGCATTATTGACATGGAGTTTACCGGGATTTTCTTTTATGATATGGACCATGGCAAATCTTATCCCTCGGGCAGTCGATCATCAAAGATGGTATCATCATAGATTTCCGGATTATCCCAAAGACAGGAAGGCAATATTTCCCAAAGTGCTGTAGATTTTATCTCACGGTAATCCTAAAACACATAAATTTGCACACAATTTTGTTTGCATGACACCGAAATCAGGAACCATACTGTCGACCATAGATTCACCCTCAGATATCAAGAAACTATCTGATGCTGAGCTTGTTGCCTTGACAGATGAGCTAAGGAGTTTTATATTAGACGTCGTGTCGGTTCATCCCGGTCATTTAGGTTCAAGTTTAGGAGTGGTAGAGTTAACTGTTGCCTTGCACAGGGTTTTTAATACACCATTCGACAGATTAATTTGGGATGTTGGTCATCAGGCATATGGTCATAAAATACTGACCGGCAGACGTGATAATTTTTATACAAATCGTCAATTTGGAGGAATCGGTGGTTTTCCCATTAGATCGGAGAGTGAATATGACGCATTTGGAACCGGACATGCTTCAACATCTATTTCTGCCGCACTTGGCATGGCTGAAGCATCCAATCTTAAAGGCGAAAATGATCGAAAACATATTGCGGTAATAGGTGATGGAGCATTAACCGGAGGTATGGCTATCGAAGGAATGAATAATGCAGGTGCTACAAATGCGGATATACTGATTGTTCTCAATGATAATGGCATTTCCATTGATGAGAATGTTGGTTCGCTTAAAAATTACTTTTCGCAAATAGCAGCAATCCCTAAATATGATGTAAAAAAATGGAAGGCTCTTGGAATTGCTATAAAAAATGTTGATGAGTTCACCAAAACTAAATCTCCGTTAAAAGGCAATTTTCAACGTAAGAGTAATTTGTTCGAAGCTATGAATTTTAGATACTTCGGGCCTGTTGATGGTCATGATGTGCTTGGCCTTGTTGAGGCCATGTCGGAGATTAAGCATATTTCCGGACCTAAATTATTGCATGTCATTACGAAAAAAGGTAAGGGATTCAAAAAAGCGGAAGAAGAGCAAACGATCTATCATGCTCCAGGTAAATTCAATCGTCAAACTGGTGATCTGGTAGCTGGCGAAAGTTCAAAATCGTCTACATATCAGGAAGTATTTGGAAAAACATTACTGGAGTTGGCAGAAACTAATGATAGGATAGTGGGGATAACTCCTGCCATGCCAACAGGATCAGCTTTAACATATATGAGGGACAAATATCCCGAACGTGTTTTTGATGTTGGCATTGCCGAGCAACATGCTGTTACTTTTGCTGCGGGACTCGCTGCTGAAGGTTTTAAACCAATGTGCACTATTTACTCAACATTTATGCAACGTGCTTATGATCAGGTGATTCATGACGTGGCATTACAAAAACTGCCAGTTGTTTTTTGTGTTGATAGAGCCGGTTTAGTTGGTGAGGATGGTGCAACACATCACGGTGCTTTCGATATGGCGATTATGAATAGTATTCCGGGAATGGTTATTAGTGCGCCGTTGGATGAGGCTGAACTAAGGAATATGATGTATGTTGCGTCAAAATACAAAGATGGACCAATGTCAATTAGGTATCCAAGATGTTCTGGAGTCATGGAAAATTGGATGCTTCCTTTTGAGAATATTGAAATCGGTATAGGGCGATGTTTAACTGATGGGAGTAAAATTGCCATATTAAGCATTGGTCATGCAGGCAATTTTGTAGTAGAAGCTATTTCAGATCTTAACAATAACAGTATTTATCCAGCCCACTATGATATGCGATTTCTAGCCCCACTTGATGAGGGATTACTTCATGATGTTTTTAAGGATTTTAAGAACATAATAACTGTTGAAGATGGGGCAGTCGTTGGTGGACTGGGCACTTCTGTTGTTGAATTTGCGAACCGGAATAATTACACTGCAGAAATTGTAAAACTTGGAATTCCAAATATATTTATCCCGCACGGAAAAGTAGAAACTTTACATAAGGTATATGGATACGACAAAGATGGCATAATAAAAACTGTTCTTCAGCTTCTTAGGTAGATATCTATTAGTTTAGTATGCATATTTTCTTCAGTTGAAAATAATTCCGGAAGTAAGATGTAAAAAACACTATAACTTCCTATTTTACAAATTGCATAATCCCCGATAAATTGTATTTTTGCCGGTTATGATTACTAAGTAATCTTTGACAATTAAAAAAGCAGAATGTACGATTACCTTAAGGGCAGATTGGTTGAGAAAACCCCAACTTATGTAGTTATCGATGTGGGTGGCATTGGATACATGGTAAACATTTCATTAACAACGTATTCCAAAATTAAAGATCAGGAGGATATTAAAATTTACACACATTTTGCTGTTCGTGAAGATGCGCAATTATTATATGGCTTCGCAGATGTTGTTGAGAGAATGATCTTCGGTCAATTGATCACAGTTTCTGGGGTTGGTGCAAATACTGCGAGATTAATTCTTTCTTCACTTTCAACCGAAGAAGCTTATGATGCTATTGTTCAGTCGAAAACAAATGTATTACAAGGAGTTAAGGGAATTGGAGGAAAAACAGCTCAAAGAATTATCATCGATTTGAAAGATAAATTGATGAAATCGGGAATTGAACTCGAAAAAATCGATGAAACCCACAATACAATCAGGGAAGAAGCGTTATCAGGTTTACTGATCTTAGGCTTTAATAAGCTTACTTCAGAAAAAGCTGTGGATAAAGTTTTAAAAACCCATGACATCACTGATGTTGAGGGACTTATAAAAGAGGCGTTGAAAATGTTATAGTACTTTGTATAACATGATGTAGAAGGCAATAAAATTGAAGATTTTGAATAGGGAGAAATTATACATCTTATCTGGTAAATTTGTCATTTTCGGCTTGGTTATTTTAATGACCATGCTTTCGACGCAGTTATATTCGCAAAATGTCAGCTATCCTGAAGGCACTGCTCCTGATTCTACAAAAACAAAACTTCTTTTTCCTTTCAACGACTTTACTGGGAATCCATACATGGATAATCAAAATTCCAGTCCGTTATTCCTAAGCCCACCTTCAAATATTGACAGAGAAATTATTTACAATCCGGAAACAAATACTTATGAGTTTGTAAATAAGATTGGTGAATTTAATTATCGGCCTCCCACAACAATGGATTTTGATGAATTTCAGGATTATGAATTGACAAGGGATGTAAGTGATTATTGGAATGAAAGAAATCAAACCGCAGGAACCGCTGAGGGTGAGCGCCTTATACCAAAGATTTATATCGGAGGAGAAGCCTTTGATAGAATTTTTGGGAGTAATACAATTGATATTCGTCCACAAGGGTCAGCAGAAGTAAGTTTTGGAATACTGTCTACGAAAAGAGATGATCCGGCACTAGATGTACGTCAAAGAAAAACCACCAACTTCGACTTCGACATGAAGATTCAAATGAATGTTGTTGCTAAGATTGGTGATAAAATTGAATTCAAAGCAAACTATAATACTGAGTCATCTTTCGATTTTGAAAATACCCTCAAATTAAAATATGAAGGTAAGGAGGATGAGATTATCAAACTTATCGAAGCAGGTAATGTAAGTCTGCCATTACGATCAACACTTATAAGTGGAAGTCAAAGTTTGTTTGGTGTTAAAACAGAACTTCAGTTTGGTAAAACCCATGTTACTGCAATTTTCTCCCAACAACAAAGTGAAACGAAAAATATTACTGTTGAAGGTGGTGCGCAAACGCAAAGGTTTCAGTTAACAGCCCTTGACTACGAACAAAATAAACACTTCTTCTTTGCTCACCAATTCCGTGATCAATATCCTAAAGCTTTAAATAATCTTCCGATTATAGCATCTGATGTAAATGTTACCAAAGTAGAGGTTTGGGTTACAAATATTGGTGCAGCTACTGAAGAAAATAGAAATATTGTTGCCTTTACTGATCTCGGTGAAGGAAGTCAAAATGATATTCACAGTCCTTATGTGTATGCGTTACCTGGAGGTAAGAAACCTTCCAATTACTCCAATAGTTTAATGGGTAGCCTTGATACCACTCAGCTAAGAAGGATTAATACTGTAACAAATTATTTAAGTGGTGACCCATTAATGATCGGTAAAACCGGTTATATGGTTGCTGGTGAGGATTATGTTAAACTTGAAAATGCTCGAAAGCTTCGTACATCTGAATATAGCCTTAATAAGAAACTTGGTTTTATCTCACTTAATACAACCTTATCTTCCGATCAGGTTCTTGCAATTGCCTACCAGTATACAGTTATTGGAAGCGACAGTGTTTATCAGGTTGGTGAATTTTCGGATCAGGGAATTGTTGCTCCAGATAACCTGGTGGTTAAATTGTTGAAGAGTAATACTCTTAGCACCAATATGCCAATGTGGGATCTGATGATGAAGAACGTTTATTCCATTGGCGCATATCAGGTTCAGAGGCAGAATTTTATGTTTAATATTCTGTATTCAGGAAACCAACAGGGAGTACCAACAGGATATTTCACAGAAGGTCCGGCAGACGTAACAGGAGTTCCGTTAATTCATCTTTTTGGACTTGATAATCTTGACAATCAAATGAATCCGATCCCTGGTGGTGACGGTATGTTTGACTATATTGATGGAGCTACATTGAATGGTGGAACAATTCAGTCATCTAACGGACGGATTTTCTTCACAAATCTTGAGCCTTTCGGTTCTTACATCCGAGATTCAATTTTTCCGGATAATGATGAATATGCAAATATGTATGCATATGATTCGCTGTATTCGATGACAAAGTCAGGTGCTGAGCAGTTTCCTGATAAAAATAAATTCCTGCTTGAAGGTATGTACAGTTCTTCGGGTGGATCTGATATAAGTTTGAATGCGCTTAATGTTCCACAAGGATCTGTTAAAGTAACAGCAGGTGGTGTTCCATTGGTAGAGAATGTTGATTATACAGTTGATTATACTCTTGGTCGCGTTAAAATTATCAACGACGGAATCATGAATTCCGGTGTTCCAATTAATGTATCGCTGGAAAGTAATTCAATGTTTAATATCCAACAAAAAAGGATGATGGGTATCCATGTTGATCATGAGATAAACAAGGATTTTCATATTGGAGGTACATTGTTGAACTTGCATGAACGACCGCTTACCCAGAAGGTGAATTATGGTGATGATCCAATTTCCAATACAATGTGGGGAATTGATATGAGTTACCGTACTGAGTCAAGATGGTTGACAAAAATGATCGATAAGTTACCGGGGATATCGACAAAAGAAATATCTCAGATTAATGTTGATGGTGAATTTGCACAGTTTATTCCTGGTCACAGTAAGGCAATTGGACAATCAGGAACTTCATATATTGATGATTTTGAGGGAGCTTCTTCTTCAATTGACCTTAAGAACACTAATATGTGGTTTCTTGCCAGTACTCCCCAAGGTCAACCAAATTTATTCCCAGAAGCACAGGTTACTGATACTTCTTCAATTAATAAGTATGCATACGGAAAGAACAGAGCTAAATTCGCTTGGTATATAATTGACCCTCTTTTCTATGATATAAGAGGTGGATACAGACCATCTAATGTCGATAAGAATGAGATTTCCAAGAACTCTGTACGTCAGGTTCTTCAAAAAGAAGTTTTCCCGAATAAAGACTATAACCTGAATAATATCCCTACAAATATTGCAATGCTAAATCTTGCATATTTCCCTGCGGAAAAGGGTTCGTATAACTTTGATGTTGATCCAAATACCTATTCTGATGGTATCAACGAAGATGGTTCACTGGTTAACCCGGAATCTCGTTGGGGTGGTATGATGAGGGAGATTGAGACTTCTGATTTTGAAGCAGCTAACATCGAGTACATTGAGTTTTGGATGATGGATCCTTTTACAGAGAATCCAAATAACAGTGGAGAACTATATATCAACCTTGGTGAAATCTCAGAGGACATTCTTAAGGACGGACGGAAGAGTTATGAAAATGGTTTGCCAACTTCTTCGGTTGTCGAAAATGTTGATACAACAGTTTGGGGACGAATACCATCATTACAGGCATTGGTCGAATCATTTAGTAGTGCTGGTGGTTCGCGTGAATTTCAGGATGTTGGATATGATGGAGTTAAAAGTGGAGATGGTATAGATGATGATGAGCAATCGTTTTACAAGTCCAGTTATTTGGATGTAATTAGAAATAAATACGGATCAGGATCTCAGGCATACGAACAGGCTTCTATAGACCCTTCAAATGATAATTATCATTATTTCAGAGGTGGTGATTATGATAGTGATGCGAAGTATTCAAGTGTAACCGAAAGATATAAGTTGTACAATAATTCTGAAGGAAACTCACCAACTGATAATCAAAATCCTGAGGCCTATCCTACAGCTGCAACAAACCTTCCAAACGTGGAGGATATTAACCGTGATAATACGCTGAGTGAATCAGAACGTTATTTCCAGTATAAGATTGAACTTGACCCAACTAAAATGGAAGTTGGCGAAAATTATATTACTGATGTTTTTGAAGCCAGAGATATTAAGCTTGCAAATGGTGACCTTTCGAGTGTTAACTGGTACCAGTTCAAAATTCCTGTTCAAAATCCAAATGAAGTAATTGGTAATATCAGTGACTTCAGATCAATTCGTTTCATGAGAATGTTCATGAGAGAATTTGAGGAACCTATCGTAGTACGCTTTGCAACATTTGAACTTGTGAGAGGAGAGTGGAGAAGATACGAACATCCCATCCTTGAAGCTGGTGATTACCAAACAAATTACGACGATGAAACCAATTTCACCGTTGCAACCGTAAATATTGAGGAAAACGGTAAACGTGTCCCGGTACCTTATGTTATCCCTCCGGGAATTGAACGTGAATCTAATTTTGGAACCACAAGTTATGTATTGCAAAATGAGCAATCAATTGAGCTGAATGTGTCAAATCTAGTTGATGGTGATGCCCGTGGAGTTTTCAAAACTACTGATTTTGATTTTAGACAGTACAAACGATTGAAAATGTTTGTTCATGCTGAAAAACTTCTGGAACAAGAAGAATTGTATTATGGTGACCTTACAGCCTTTATTCGGATTGGATCCGATTTTACGGATAACTATTATGAGTATGAGGTTCCACTTGAGTTTACTGAATGGGGAACCATAGCAACCGAAGTCGATTCTATATGGCCCGAGGTGAATAATTTTGATATTGAGCTTCAGCAATTAGTCAGGATTAAGCAGAACAGAAATATCGCTTTACGTGATCCGAATAGTGACTTTAGACTCGATAAACCATATACCGAATATGTTGGAGCGAATAAAGTTACCGTATTGGGAAGTCCGAGTATTAGCGATGTTAAAGGTATTCTTATAGGAGTGCGAAACCCTAAGCAACGTATTAATACTGATGATGATGGATCAGCACGTAGCGCAATTATTTGGGTGGATGAGTTAAGGTTGACTGATTTTAATGACCATGCAGGATGGGCTGCCACAGGTAGGGTTGAAACAACATTAGCTGATTTGGGTAGAATCGTGGTTACTGGTTCACATAGCTCGGCTGGCTTTGCTAGTCTTGAAAAGAAAATAAGCCAGATTCCATTGGAAGCAACTACTAACTTTATGGTAGCAACTGATATTGATTTGGGAAAGTTCTTTGGTGAAGATGCTGGAGTGAGAATCCCGGTGCATTATGATTATGCTGTTACTAACATTACTCCCGAATACAACCCTTTGGATCCTGATGTTATCCTTGAAGATGATCTTGATACTTATGTTGATAAAAGCAAAAGGGATTCTGTTAGGAGATTGGTTGTGGATAATACAGTTCGACAGAATCTGAACTTAATGAATGTTCGTAAAGATAGAGTTGGTACAAACAAGAAACAGCGAATTTATGATATTGAAAATTTCGATGTGTCATTTGCATATTCACAGGATAAACACCGTGATATAGATTTTGAGTATGATAATCAAAATCAATATCGTGGAGGATTGGGTTACAATTTTAATCCTAAACCTAAAAACTATAAACCTCTTAGTAAGTCGAAGGCATTCTCGAGTAAGCACCTTAGGTTGATTAAAGATTTTAACTTCTATCTCTTACCCAAAACATTTAGTTTCAGAACAGATATGGATAGATCCATCAGGAAAATGTTATATAGAAATAAGAGTTTAGGAGATATTATTATAAAACCAACAATCGACCGTCAATGGCAGTGGAACAGAGATTATGACTTTAAGTACGATTTCTCAAAATCATTGACATTTGAGTTCAATGCTGGTGCCAACGCATATATTAAAGAACCAACAATTTATCCTGATAAAGCAACTGAAGAATGGCAACAATATAAAGATTCTGTATGGCGTAGTGTTCTTGGCGGAGGGTCGATGAATAATTATAACCAGTCGTTCAAAGCTACCTATAATGTTCCTTTTAAGAAGTTACCTGCTTTAGATTGGGTAACTGTAGCATTGAGTTATCAGGCTCTTTATAAGTGGTCGGCATCACCATCATCTATACAGCAACGACTGGGTAATACCATTGAGAACTCAAATCAGAAACAATTAAATGGAAAACTTGACTTTAATGCACTTTACAATAAATTACCATATTTCAAAAGGTTAAACACACCCAAGCGGTCAAGTCGTCCGTCATCCAGAGTTAGGGGAGGAGCACCTCCACCTCCTGAAGATACCAATGATACCATTGAGAAACCAAAAATTAACTATGGTAAGATCATAGGTGAAACAGTTGTGAAAACTCTATTGTCGATTAAAAAGGCATCGGTGACATATAGTTCAGGTTATGGTATGGTATTACCGGGATTTACTCCTGAACCAGAGCTGATGGGATTGAATCTTGCAACTTCTGCACCTGGGATTGGATTTGTTTTTGGAGATCAAAGAGACATTAAAATGGATGCAGCAAATAATGGCTGGATATCTCCTGATACAATCCTGAACAATCCATACATAAGAAAAGCAACGGAATCATTATCATATAAGGTTAACGCCGATTTTCTTGGTGCGATTAAAATAGATATTGATGGTGATAGAATCTATGCCAGCAATTATCAATCATATTTTAGGAATAGCAGCTCAGATATGGATAATCCGATTTTTAAGGAATTCACACCTATGGATGGAGGTAATTTCAGTATTTCATATTCTATAATAAAAACATCTTTCTCAAAAACTGATACATCAGGAGTTTCTTCCATATTCAATGAATTCCTAACTTCAAGGAAAGATATTGCTTATAGATTGGCCGCGCAAAATACGGAATGGGATGGACAGGAAGTTTATGACAGCCTTGCCGGAGATACTTATCCACGAGGTTATACATCAACATCGCAGCCGGTAATGTATTATGCATTCCTTTCAGCATATTCGGGTCAGTCATCATCAGATGTTAAAATTAGCAATCCGTTCCCTACATTCCCAATACCAAATTGGAGGATAACATTTAATGGATTAACTAAAATAAAGTCCATCGGTAAATTATTCAGATCAATTAATATTACACACGGTTATAGGTCGATGTTGAGTATTTCATCATGGAATACCAATGTTAATTTTGATGAGAATAATCCTGATGAAACATTCCCAAATTCAAATAATTATATCACGAAGTATGATATCGGAATAGTTTCAATAATGGAGCAATACAGTCCACTAATTGGCTTAGACGTAACCATGCATAACAGCCTTTCGGCGAAAATTGAATACAAGAAATCAAGGAAACTGGATTTAAGCTTTGTGAATAATCAATTAACAGAAGTTGAAGGTAAAGAGGTTGTTATTGGGATGGGTTATAGGATTAAAAACCTCAAGTTTTCAATCGGGTCATTATCAGGTAATAAAAAGAACAAAAGCTATAAAAGTGATCTTAATCTGAAAATCGATTTCGGTATTCGTGATAATAAAACAACATTACGCAGAATTGATGAGGTTAATAACCAGATTTCTGCAGGAGCAAAACAATACACATTGAATTTTGCCGGCGATTATATGTTGAGTCAGAGTATTCAGTTAAAGCTTTATTACAACTGGACCAGTAGTAATCCATATGTTTCTAATCAGATGCCAAATGCTACAACAACAGGTGGTTTTAGTCTGAGGTTTAATCTTGCCCAATAGAATTTATATTTTGGGTGGAGTATTTGGTAACCATAGTTTATTTAACACTATTTGTAACGATTATAATTTCAAAAAAAATATTGTAAACTTAATTTGTAAGGGCGAAAAATGATTTAAATTTGGCGCTTAAATAATTAAAACTGTATCGATGAATATACCTGAAAATTTATTGTACACCGAAGACCATGAGTGGATTAAGTTAGATGGCGATTACGCGTTTATTGGTGTTACTGATTTTGCTCAGAAAGAGCTTGGAGATATCGTATTTGTAGAAGTTGAAACTGAAGGTGAAGAACTTGAAAAAGGTGAAGCATTTGGAACTATTGAAGCAGTAAAAACTGTTTCAGATATGTTTATGCCTGTTTCTGGAACTGTTGTTGAATTTAATGAAGGGTTGGAAGATGATCCCGAAGTTATCAATAAAGATCCTTATGGTGAAGGTTGGATTATTAAAATAGAATTAGCCGATAAATCTCAACTCGACGAGCTACTGGATAAAGATAGTTACGCTAGTAATATTGAGGCATAATAAGTATGATTGTCAAAAGGTTATGGCCATCCATAATCTGGGCAGTTACTATTTTATTACTGACCGGAGTTCCTGGAAATTATTTCCCAGAGGTAGTCAGTTTTTGGGATTGGTTATCACCTGACAAGGTTGTACATGTTTTTATATTCGCAGTTCAAGCTTTTTTATTGTTGTTTGGACTTAGAATACAATTTTTAGGCGGTAGAAAGCGTTCTTTATATATGTGGATTATTTTTATATCCACCGTTCTTTTTGCCATGCTTACAGAAGTGCTTCAAACATATGTTTTCATTGGAAGACATGGAAATGTTTTCGATTTCTTGGCAGACTTTGTTGGAGTATTAGTTGGATTCTTGGCATATTATTTGCTTAAATTTAAAAAGAAGGGTGTTAGTAATTAATCCTAGAAAAGATTTTATTACTTTAGCCAAATTATACATTATAATATAAATACACTTAAAAATGGAAGCCAGAAAAACTAAAAAGGCAGATCTAGAAGGAAAAAAAACATATTTCTTCGAAATTGGTCTGATCGTAGCTTTGTTGGTTGTATTTGCAGCTTTTGAGTACAAGAGTTATGATAAAATAACTGTTGACTTAACAGCTAGAGCTGTTGATGATACTCCTGAGGAAATTATTCCGATTACCGAGCAGAAAGTAAAGCCACCTCCACCTCCACCTCCAAAACAGGTAACTAAAATTACCATCGTTGAGGATGATGTTGAAGTTGAGGATGAAATCGAAATCGACGTTGAAGCTGACGATGAAACAGAAATGGAGGAATATATTCCGCCAGAAGATGACGATGAAGAAATTGTAGAAGCAGAGATTTTCACTGTTGTGGAAGCAATGCCTGAATTTCCTGGTGGGATGGCAAAGTTGATGGGCTATCTAAGTTCAAATATTAAGTATCCTCCATTTGCAAAAGAAACAAATATCCAAGGTAGAGTATTTATCAACTTCGTTGTTGAGCCTAACGGAAGTATCTCAAATGTTAAGGTACTTAGGGGTATTGGTGGCGGATGCGACGAAGAAGCTATCAGGGTTGTCGAAAGTATGCCAAATTGGAAACCAGGTATGCAGCGTGGTAAACCAGTAAGGGTAAGTTATAACCTACCAGTTAAGTTTACACTCCAATAAAACAAAAAAAACATAGTGAAAAGCTGTCTCGATTTTCGGGACAGCTTTTTTTGTTACCATATCGGTAATATAGGGACATATAACTATGAACTTTTCTGTTTGTTACTAATATATAGTAGCCGGTTACAACGGAAAGCGTCCTCGCTTTATGATAATATCTAATAATACTTTTAATCTTTGAGTGTGTACACCTAAAGTGGAGAGATGAAAAAAACTTAATAACCCATTAGCTTAAACTCCAAATCATATAATAAAATCGTACTCACCTTCTTATATGTCCTTATATCACTTATATGGTTCATATCAAAAAAAAAAGCTGCCTCAAAATGGAGCAGCTTAAAATCATTTATTTATGTTTTTCTATTCAAATGATAATATTGATTTTTCAATAATTCCAATTGCTTCGAGTAGTTGGTCTTCACTAATTACTAACGGAGGTGCAAATCTGATTATATGATCATGAGTAGGTTTGGCAAGAACACCGTTTTCAGCCATCTTAATGCAAACATCCATAGCAGTTTTGCCATTCTTAGGTCTGATAACAACTGCATTTAATAATCCTTTGCCTCTTACTAGTTCAACCATATCAGATTTGATATTCTTCATTTTTTCTCTGAAGATTTTACCAAGCGTTTCAGCTTTTTCTTCAAGACCTTCGTCTTTTACAACCTGAAGTGCAGCGGTTGCAATTTTTGCTGCAACAGGATTACCACCAAATGTTGAACCATGCTGACCAGGTTTGATAGTTAGCATAATTTCATCACTTGCAAGAACTGCTGATACTGGATATGATCCACCTGAAAGTGCCTTACCTAGGATCAAAATATCAGGATGAACATCCTCATGGTCACATGCAAGCATTTTACCTGTACGTGCAATACCTGTTTGTACCTCATCGGCTATGAAAAGTACATTTTTCTCGTTGCACATGTTGTATGCTTTCTTGAGGTATCCTTCATCTGGAACAACAACACCTGCTTCACCTTGGATAGGTTCAACTAGGAAGCCTGCAACATTTGGATCTTCAAGTGCTACTTTTAGAGCATCAAGATCATTATAAGGAATTACAATAAATCCAGGAGTGTAAGGACCGAACCCTACGCGTGATTCTGGATCTGTTGACATTGATATTATTGAAATTGTACGTCCGTGAAAGTTATCAGCACAAACGATAATTTTTGCCATATCATTTTCAATGCCTTTTACGTCATAAGCCCATCTTCTGGCAAGCTTTAATGCAGTTTCATCTGCTTCAGCACCAGTGTTCATAGGAAGAACTTTATCATATCCGAAAAATTCGGTGATATACTTTTCATATTCACCAAGTGCGTCACTGTAAAATGCTCTTGATGTAAGTGTAAGTGTCTGAGCCTGTTCTACCATGGCTCCTATAATTTTTGGATGACAATGTCCTTGGTTTACAGCTGAATAAGCTGATAAAAAGTCGAAATACTCTTTGCCTTCAACATCCCAAACTTTCGCACCTCTTCCTTTAGAAAGCACTACTCCTAGTGGATGATAATTATGTGCACCGTATTTATCTTCCAGTTCCATTGCAATTTTCGATGTCAATACCTCTGCCATACTAGTATTTTTTAAGTAATATTTATTAATTCAGATAATTTTTGAGGGAACAAAATTAGTTATTTTATTCAACCAAACCTAAAATGCAATTCGAAATATCTAAAACCGAAAAAGTTATAGCAAGTGCCTGAAAGGCAATAGTATCCACTCAAAAAATTTGTTAATCAGTGGCCTGTTTTTCCAATTTGTATAATTGAAATTATGAGAATCAGATATGGTACGTTTCATGTGAGAGTTTACCTGTTTTGCGATGTCCTTATTTTCACCAACTAGCATAATCTCATACATGTATCTGAAACTTCGGTAATCAAAATTTGAAGATCCAATTGCAAATACTTTTTTATCCACCAACATCATCTTGGCATGAAGATTATTAAGTTCATAAAACAATATACTTACACCTGCTTTATACAACATGCCGAAATACTTATTCCGAAGGATGTCGATCAACGTAACATCAGATCTACGTGGCATTACTATATTTACATGCACTCCTCGCTGTGCAGCATCCATCAATGACTTTCTCAGTATAAATCCGGGAAGAAAATACGGAGTTTCAATTGTAATACTTGACTTTGCATTTTTTATCAATTTGACAAACTTGTTGTTGATGTTTTTCTTGGTGATAGAAGGGGTATCTCTGATAATCTCAAATCCGTTGTGTTTAACAAGTTTGGTTTTATAGGGATTGTTAAATACATACTTATTGTAACCGTTGAAATCCTGATTAAAAAGTTTAACGAAGGATATAGTTATATCACTCTTCATCCGGAGAACTGATTCGCGCCAGTTCATGTTGTAGCCTGTGAGATTGGAAGATCCTATGTAGGAAATCTTGTCATCGATGAGCAGTAATTTTCTGTGATTGCGACGATGACTTCGGGTGAACATGTCGGAATTGAATTTAATCTTCTCAAAAAACCTGACTTCACCATTGTATTTAATAAGCTTCTTGAAATAATCATGATCGATGGGACCAGCTCCCCAATAATCAATAAGGATTTTAACCTTTATCCCTTCTTTTGCTTTTTTCGTTATTGCCCTTCTAAACCTGTCTCCAATTTCATCTTTTCCTACTCTAAATGTCTCAATATAAATATAATCAGTGGCCCTTTCAATATCATCAATCATAACATTGTAATACCGAAGCGGCTCACTAAAAAGATGATATGGTTCTTTTAGTTTCACTATCGATTAGACATTAAGTGCAGCCTTGTTTAAGCAAAGCTATTAATTTTATATTGTTTATTGGCAAAAAAATGTTCAATTTTGAACAAAGTTCATAGTTGCACTATTAGTTACTATCTTTGTCGAAAACTAGTAAATATGATTAAATCAATGACCGGATATGGCAAACATGTTGTTAATAAAGACAATATGACTGTGACTGCAGAAATCCGAACACTCAATAGCAAACAACTCGATGTTAACCTTCGTGTACCCCAATTCTTAAAAGAAAGAGAGATCGAAATAAGGAAAATGATCTCATCACGACTCGTTCGTGGTAAAGTTGACATGTCGATTGTGATTGAGTCTAATGATACTGATTCAGCACCGGTTATTGACAATAATATGGCCATGCATTATTACACTGAACTTAAAGAGTTGTCCAAATCCATGGGACAGAATAATTTCTCAGATTATATGGATATCATTGTAAAGATGCCCGATGTTTTTGTGCAAAAGGAAAAGAAAGTAGAAGAGGAGGAGATTTCATTGGTTGTTAGCTGTGTTGAAAATGCAGTTGAATCTGTTGATAAGGCAAGAATAAGCGAAGGCTCTGATCTTGAAGTCGATTTCAGATTGCGAATCTCAAATATTCTGAAGCTATTGAAAGAAGTAGATAATTATGATCAACAGCGTGTTGTAAAAATCAGGGAACGTATTTATTCGAATATATCCAAGTATCTTAATGATCCGGAAACCGACAAGAACCGCATGGAGCAGGAAATCATTTATTACATCGAGAAACTGGATATTACAGAAGAAAGAGTGCGGTTGAAGAATAATTGCAATTATTTTGTGGAGAATTTGGATAATACAGAATCATCCGGTAAGAAATTAGGGTTTATTACTCAGGAGATTGGCAGAGAAATTAATACACTTGGTTCAAAAGCAAATGATTCTGACCTTCAGAAAATTGTCGTTCTTATGAAAGATGAGCTTGAAAAAATAAAAGAACAATTATTTAATATCCTATAAATATGGAAATCCTTCGCGGAAAACTGTTAATATTTTCTGCCCCTTCAGGGTCGGGTAAAACGACATTGGTGAGATTTGTCATGAAAGAACTTAATATTCTTGCTTTCTCAGTATCTGCAACAAGCAGGAAAAAAAGAGGCAATGAAATTGATGGCGTTGATTATTATTTTCTTTCTGCAAATGAGTTCAGAAAAAGAATTGAATCAGGAGATTTTGTTGAATGGGAAGAAGTATATCCAGACAGATATTATGGTACATTGAAGTCGGAAGTTGAAAGAATCAGGGAAACCGGAAATCATGTAGTTTTTGATGTGGATGTCGTTGGAGGAGTAAATATCAAAAAGATATATGGCGATGATGCACTCAGTGTCTTTGTCCAACCACCTTCTGTTGATACCTTGAGAGATAGGTTAACTGCCCGTGGTACTGATAGTATTGAAGATATTGAAACCAGAATAGAAAAGGCTGAATTTGAAATGACCTTTGCTGATAAATTTGACAAAATTGTCGTTAATGATGATCTTGAAAAAGCAAAACTGGAAGTGCTAAACTTAGTGAAGGATTTTATTGATTAAAAAAGTTGGGTTATGAAATCTGTAGTGATACCATCATACAATAGAAATATTATAAGAGCAATGCTAGGGCTGAAAGTACAGGAAATTGCCATGCCTGTTGCAAGTGATGATGAAGTTATAATAAAGGTTTATGCGGCACCTGTGAATCCATCGGATATTGCATTTATTCAGGGCGTTTACAATGTTGTTAAACCTCTGCCAGCAATTCCTGGTTTTGAAGCATCGGGTGAGATTATTGATGCAGGAAAAAATGTCACCAATTTGATTGGAAAAAAGGTGAGCTGTTTTGTTCAGGATGATAATAGTGGTACATGGTCGGAGTATTTAGTTGCCAACAGGAATGATATTATTATCCTTAAGGATGATATGGATATGGAACAGGCGGCATGTTTTACAGTAAATCCTTTCACGGCATACGGAATGTTTGATATTGCACTTCAGCGCGAAGCAAAGGCAATTATCCAAAATGCAGCTGGCGGACAGGTTGCTTCTTTCATAAGAAGTATGGCTAAGGAGAATGATATGGAAGTCATTAATATTGTTAGAAAACCTGAAACCGCTGAGAAGTTGAAGTCAGAAGGTGAAAATTATGTTGTTGTGGAGAATGAGGATGAGTTTGAACAAAAATTAATTGATTATTCATCCTGTTTAAAGCCAACAGTTGCCTACGATGCAGTAGGTTGCAACTTGTCAGGGATGATGTTTAATGCACTTTCATCTGATTCAGAACTGGTGGTTTATGGAGGACTGGCTAGAAAACAGATATGTGGTATCGATGTAATGGATGTTATCTTTAATAATAAAATAGTTACTGGCTTTAATCTCATTGATTGGAAAGCTGATATAGGTGAAGATGAGTTTAATGAGGTTTCGGCTAAGTTGCAGGATAAGTTTATTTCTGGGGATTACATTACTAAGATCAGTGATAGTTGTGGTATGGAAGATGTTGTAGCTGGCTTAAGAACTTACATTGCTGATATGAGTGGAGGTAAATTACTGATTAAACCATAGATTACTATGGAGAAACCAAGGAAAATAAGAAAAACCGGATTGCTCTTCGGATCCTTCAATCCCATTCATAGTGGCCATATGATTTTGGCCAATTACATGGCTGAGTTTACCGAATTGGATGAAGTGTGGTTTGTCGTATCTCCACAAAATCCACTTAAAGAAAAGAGAAGTCTGCTGGCCGATTATCACCGACTTGCCTTAGTAAGGCTTGCTATTGAAAATCAAAATAAACTCAAGGTAAGTAATATTGAGTTTAGTATGCCCAAGCCGTCCTATACAATTGATACTCTAACATGGTTAGATGAAAAATATCCTGATAATGAGTTTGTTCTTATATGCGGAACAGATATCTTTTCCAATTTCCATAAATGGAAAAATTATCAGGAAATACTTAACCAATATCGTATTTATGTTTACCCTAGACCTGGTTATAATGGGGGTGAATATATGAAGCATCCGGCAGTAAGTTTATACGATGCACCACAATTGGAAATATCGTCTAGCTTTATCCGTAAAGGAATTAAACTTAAGAAGAATATGAACTTCTGGATGCCAGCTGAGGTATATAAGTATATACTGGAGATGCATTTTTATGAGAAATGAGGATTTAGAATTTGATAATTCCTTAGGGTTACACTATTAACTATAAAATTCCTCAACCTTATCACAAATAAAATCCACTATTTCAAGAGACAATTCATAAAACAGAGGAAGTCTGATTAATCTGTCAGCAAATTTCTGAACATTGTCAAGAGGTTTTCCATTGTATTTATCAATGTAGTATGGACTTAAATGTAAGGGTAAATAATGGAAAACAGCTTGTATATTATTGTCGTTCAGGAAGTCGAGAAGCTTGTTGCGTTCATAAATATTACGTGTTACAATATAGTAAACATGAGCATTGTTAGTTGCAAAGTCAGGAATGACAGGAATATTAAATAAACCCTTTCTTGCTAACGGCTCTAATCTACTTTGGTAATGTTCCCAAATCTTTATTCGGGTATTTTGAATATCTTCAATATGTTGAAGTTGAGCATATAAAAATGCAGCAATCATATCTGATGGGGTAAAAGAGGCTCCAACATCGACCCACTCATATTTGTTTACTTCACCACGTGAAAATGCAGATCGGTTAGTTCCTTTCTGCCATACAATTTCTGCTCGTTTCACATAATCTTCATCATTAACAACCAATAATCCACCCTCACCACTGCTGATGTTTTTTGTTTCATGGAATGAGCAGGTTGAAAACTGCCCGAAACTGCCAAGAGGTTTACCCTTATAATATGAATCGATGGCATGAGCAGTGTCTTCAAGTAATATCAGTTTATGTTTTTCACAGATTTCAACAGCCTTATCCATATCAACAGCAACACCTCCATAATGCATCACCATTAATACTTTTGTGTTAGGAGTAATTAAACTTTCGGCGTGTTCCAGATCAATATTTGGGTGATTTGGCATGCTGTCAGCAAAAAGTATTTTAGCACCCTTAAGAATAAACGGACTTGTTGTACTGACAAAAGTATACGACGGCATTATAACCTCATCACCTTGTTTGAGATCAAGTAGTATTGCCACCATTTCCATTGCATCGGTACATGAACTTGTAAGAAAGGAATTCTTAAACCCATAAGTTTCAGCAAAGAAGTCATGACATTTTTTAGTGTATAAACCGTTACCGGATATATGTCCGAATGACGCAGCACTAGTAATATTCTGAATTTCTCTACCTGTAAACCAAGGTTTGTTAAATGGAATTTTCACATAGCAAAATTAGTGAAAATTTGAATTTCATTATCATTGTTGATTATTACTACAAAGAATTATTATACTATGGGTTATTTGCTTTACAAAGCTTTGAAGTACAATACCTTTAATCCATTTTCTTCTTCAATACGACTAATTTTGCCATCATCGAGCTTCTCAAATAAGAAATCCCCAAAGTCAGTTTTATAATCTTCTTTTTCAAACTTAAGGATTGTATCAGACTTTCCTATGAGTTTGTTAAAAGCCCCTCTTATAAATTTTGCCTTCATAAGATATGACTCTTTGTTCATCTTATAAAGCTGATTTTCAGCATTCTCCTGGCCATCACATAATTTGAAGCCAAGTAGTTTATTGTATCGTTTGGCTCTGTGATTTGTTTTCAGAATATGGGCATAAGTAGTCAGTCCAAATGTATTAATTCCCAGTTCTCCAAAAATTAAAACAGCAATCAGAGGAATATGTGTATTAAGATATTTTTTATCCCATATAAAAATCCCGGATTCCATCGATCTGTTCTCCCAATCAATATCTTTCCCGTTTATCAATCCAATTTTCTCACCTTTATATTCAATTATGAAATATAGGTTGAAATTATTGTTTATGGATTGGAACCATTTTTCCTGCATCTCAGCTGTAATATGCTCGCGATATTCCATAAACTGGCTAACATCAAATGAGTTTCTGTGATTTCTTACAAGCTCTATGTCATCATGAACCAGTCTTCTGAAAACGATATTTCCTTTGGTAATTATCATTGGGGTGCAAAAATAACAGAATTACATTGTTGATTCAAAAAAAGCGGAATAGAAATTAATCTATCCCGCTTTCATCAATTAATTTGGTTTACTTAATCTTCGAATGCTTTCTCAAAAGCATCCTCAAAATATTTGGTTATAGAATCACATCCATTGTTAAATACACGATGATAGTTATCATTATGTGTATAAACAAACTTCAGCCTATTTTCTTTTACAGTAGAAAGCAACGACATTGATTCCACCCTGATATCATCAAGATTTGTTTTTTGCTTAACACCAAGTTTCTTCATAAGATCTGCAATTTGTTCGTGTGATAATCTATCAACTTCAGATACAAATACAGGTTCAAATTCCTGATAAACCTTTTGAGAATTAGTGAAGCTACCTCCCGATTCAGTTGGGAATGATGACGGTAATATGAGGTCTGCCTTGCTGGCAGTCTTTGTCATAAATGCATCCTGAACCACAACGAAGTCGGCAACAGATATCCATCCTGCAACTCTTACTGCTTTCTTTGCCGTCCCTAATGGATCTTCACCAAAGAAGAACAAGTTTTTAATATCGCCTTCTTCAAGATGTTCAAATTGACTCTCATTAATAACTGTTGGCAATTCATCAACTTTCCATTTTTTCTTCATCAGTTTTACCAGGTCAGGATCATCAATTGGTTGTGTGCCAACTCCGAGTTTTGGACAAATCCCCATATCAAATAATCCCTGTGAGTTATTTTTCTCTTTGAGAGAAACTAAACCGTTTGAGGTTTTACCTAATTTTCCAGTCAGCATGCTTAGATTGAATAACTCATAGCTTGCATTTCCTGAAATTTCCTTTTCTGAAAATACAATAATCGCATTCATTTCATTATTGAATGATTTAGCAAATTCAACCACCGTATCCATAAATGGAACCCCTGATAATCTTACAAGTTCATCAAAGTTTTCTTTTAGTAATTCTTCTTTGTATTCTTCATAGCCATCGCAATTATCACTAATATACATGGCATTATGGAAGTTGTTCGATACAAGGTAATAGTTAACAGCCTTAATGAAATGATAGTAAGAGGTGATTTTCATCACATTATCTACTTTTCTTACCATAGAGCTGTCTTCATGTGTTGTTATCAATTCAACAGGCACATTGTTTTCATGTTGTGCATTGTTGATCATAAATCCAACTACTGCATTATCCTCATTTATTTCAGACCCTAGTAAATAAATTTTGCTTGCTCCTTTGATTTGATCAAATGGTACATTATTTCTGGAATTGAACGTGTACCCATCGCCACGGTTTAAATAATGCAAGCTTGTTATATTATTGGTTTTGACACCTGCTCTTGCCATTTTCTGAATCAGATACATTTCCTCATTTGAGAGTCGTGCACCTGCAAAAAATGCATTTTCATCGGGATTAACCTGATTGATTTTGTCGATAATAATATCGTATGCTTTATTAAAACTGATTTCTTTGAATTTACCTTTTTCCTTAAGAAGAGGTTTTGTAATACGAGCATGATCATTTAGATAGTTGAACCCGAATTTTGGATAGCGGCAAAGGTTTCCGTCAGGATTAATCTTACCTTCACTGCCACTTACTTTCATTACAAAATTACTTTTGTGATCAAGAATAATTTCACAACCAACAGAGCAGTAATTACAGATAGTTTTTACCTTATCGGTTTTAATGGGACCAGGTTTGAATATTACATTTTCAGTAATTGCCCCAGTAGGACAAGTTGAGATACATAATCCACATGACTCACAAGTTGAATCTTGTAATCTGTCGGCCATACTTGGAGCAACAAATGTGTGGAAACCACGATTAACCAAACCAAGAGCATCGGCGCCAACAACTTCTTTACAGATTCTGATACATCTGGAACACAGGATACATTTATTATTGTCAATTTCAATAAACGGATGCCTGAAATCTACTTTGTATTCATTGTAATCACCGGCAAATTTGTTTTGATCTACCTCGTATTCAGTTGCATAATCCTTGAGGTCGCAATTAAAGTATTTAACACAACCACATTCAAGACAACGTTGAGCTTCATGTTTTGCAACTTCTTCACTTGCATATCCAAGTTCAACTTCCTCAAAATTAACGCGGTTATCAGCATCAAGTACTGGCATCTCTTCCCTTAGTTGAGTAGGGAAACAGCCTTCATATTCTGAACTTACTTGAACTTTAAAGTTATCTTTTTTACTTAAGAATTCCTTTTTAGGAGGAGTTATTTCTGCACCATTAAGGTATTGATTACAACTAAGTGCTGCTGTTTTTGCCTGTGCGATTGCAGCAATAACAGTGGAAGGGCCTGTAACACCATCACCGGCAGCGAATACTGAACTAATACCTGTTTGTAATGTTTCAGGATCAGCTTCGATATCACCCCAACGGTTTAGTTTAAGTTCACCTTCATCCGTAATTTTATTGATGTTATCAAGAAATTCAACCTGAGTTTTTTGACCAATTGCAGCAAGGATGTAATCAACCTCAAGGTCAAATTCTGATCCATCAACAGGAACAGGTCTTCTTCGTCCGGAGGCATCTGGTTCACCTAGCTCCATTTTGAGGCAGGTTACAGATTTAACTTTTCCTTCTTCATCTTTATTTACACGAACAGGGTTTGTTAACAGTTTGTAATTTACCCCTTCAATTTTAGATTCATGAATCTCAATTGGATTAGCAGGCATTTCTTTTTCGGTTCTTCTGTAAATTACATAAACCTCTGTAGAACCACATCTAATGGAAGTACGACAGCAGTCCATAGCAGTATTACCACCACCAACAACAGCAACTCTTTTACCAGTAAAGTCATATGGTTTTCCCGACTCTTCCATTTCCTTAAGGAAATCTATACCTGAGAATACATTTTCGGCGTCATCACCTTCACAACCGATTAATGTCCCTTTTTGTGAACCAATTGTCAGGATTGATGCATCATAATCTTTTTTGATATCTGCATATGAAAGATTGTCACCAAATTTTTTGTTATAGAAAATATTTACACCAAGTTCTGTAATATTATCTACTTCTTTTTGAAGAATATCATTAGGAAGGCGATATTCAGGAATACCATATCTTAACCAACCACCGGCTGCTGGAGCGGATTCAAATATATCAGCCTGATGGCCAAGTTTTTGAAGGTAGAAAGCAGCTGAAAGTCCGCCAGGTCCGGCACCAATTATCGCAACTTTTTTTCCTGTGCTTTTTTCCAAATCAGGTACCCATTTATCTTTTGATTCAAGATCAAAATCAGATGCAAATCGTTTCATATAATCAATTCCAACAGGAGCACCTTCATCGAGTAGATTTCTGCGACAAGCAACCTCACAAGGTCGTACACAAATTCTACCACAAATAGCAGGGAGAGGATTTGTATCTTTAATAAGAGCTACAGCCTCATGGTACTGTCCTTTGTCAATATGAGATATGTATCCTTGAACGTCGACACCTGCAGGGCATGTTTGTTTACATGGTGCTGCACAATCAGCGTAGTGATTACTTAGCATTAAATCAAGAGCAGTTTTGCGCCCTTTTCTTACTTTGCTATTATTGGTAGTAACCTTCATTCCTTCAGTTATCTTAGTTGAACATGAAGGCTGAAGACCTCTCATGCCTTGTACTTCAACAACACAAACATAACATGATGTGAATGGTTTCAGTCGTGGATCATGACAAAGTGTAGGTATTTCAATATCATTTCTTCTGGCAACATCCAGGATGGTTTCACCACTTTGAGCCTGAATTTTTTTACCGTCAAGTATAATGTTAGTTTTATCACTCATTTCTCAATACTTTCTAAATTAATAAACTTTGATTGCGTCGAATTTACACTTTGTATAGCAAGAACCGCATTGTATACAGTCTTCCTGACGGATAAAGTGAACTTCTTTACGACCACCATCAATAGCATCTGTCGGACATTTTTTTGCACAAACGGTACATCCAGTACATGCGTCAGGAATAATCTCATAAGTAAGAAGTTTTGTGCAGGCCTTAGCCGGACATTTCTTATCATTAATATGAGCTTCATATTCGTGACGGAAGTATTTAATCGTAGTAAGTACAGGGTTTGGAGCTGTTTGTCCAAGTCCGCAAAGTGAACTATCCTTAATTTGGTAAGCTAACTCTTCAAGTCTTTCAATATCACCTTCTTTTCCTTCACCGTCTGTGATTCTATTTAGAATCTCCAGCATTCTTTTGGTACCAATTCTGCAGAAAGTACATTTTCCACATGATTCTTTTTCAGTAAAGTCGAGGAAGAATTTAGCCACATCGATCATGCATGTGTCTTCATCCATCACTACCATTCCACCCGATCCCATAATAGCACCGGTAGCATTTACTGAATCATAATCAACGATTGTATCAATCAGGCTTTCAGGAATACATCCTCCTGAAGGTCCACCCATCTGAACAGCTTTGAATTTTTTACCATTCTGGATGCCACCGCCAATTTTAAAAATTACATCTTTGATGCTCATTCCCATTGGAACTTCTGCAAGCCCTGAACGGACAATCTTACCAGCAAGTGCAAATACTTTTGTTCCTTTACTCTTTTCAGTACCATATTTAGCATATTCACCTGCACCGTTAATTAAGATCCATGGAATATTGGCAAAAGTTTCAACATTATTGATATTTGTTGGCTGTTTCCATAGGCCTGATGCAGCCGGGAATGGAGGGCGTTTTCGTGGCATACCACGCTCGCCTTCGATTGATGCTATCAATGCAGTTTCTTCACCACAAACAAAAGCACCGGCACCTTCTTTAATATAAATGTCCAAGTTAAAACCGTGAATCCCAAGTATATTTTTACCAAGGTAACCTTTGGCTCTGGCCTGTTCTAAAGCTATCTCAAGTCGTTTAATAGCAAGCGGATATTCGGCACGGCAATAAATTACACCACCGGTAGCTTCCATAGCATAAGCACCAATTATCATTCCTTCGATAACAGCGTGAGGATCACCTTCAAGAACTGATCTGTCCATGAACGCACCAGGGTCACCTTCATCAGCATTACAGATGATATATTTATCTTCAGCTTTATTATTATTAGCAAATTTCCATTTTAGTCCTGTAGGGAAACCACCACCTCCGCGTCCTCTCAGACCGGAATCAATAATAGTTTGGATAACATCAAGACGACTTACCTGTTGACCGGCAATCTTCTTAATTGCACGATAACCGTCTCTGGCTTCATATTCTTCAATGTTTTCGGGATCGATGTAACCACAGTTACGAAGTGTGATCTTAACCTGATCATCAATGAAAGTATTATCTACAGTTTTAAAATTATCAGATTTTACAACATAATCCTTAATTGGTTTGTTTTCAAAGATGTGTTGTTCGATAATTTCCGTAGCTTTTTTCTCATCAATCTCGCCATACATATAAGAACCAGTTTCGTCAATTATTTCAACGAGTGGTTCTCTATAACACATACCAATGCAAGATGTTTTTTGAAGGTCAAATTTCAGATTGTTTTCATTCTGAATATCCTGAATTTTGTCGAATACTTTTTTCGCACCAGCTGCAATGCCGCAAGATCCAAGTCCGACTATTATTTTAGTATTTTCCATGTTAGTTCGATTCTTGTCGTTTGATATCCCTTACAATTCTCACTGCTTTATCACCAGTAAGTTTGCCATATGTTTCATCACCAATCATCAATACAGGAGCTAGTGAACAGCATCCAAGGCAGGCTACAGATTCAAGCGTAAATAATCCATCACTGGTTGTTTCACCATCATTCACATTAAGAGAATCCTGAAGAGCATCTGTCAATTCTTTAGCATTTTGAACATGACAAGCTGTTCCGTGACAAACCTTAACTATGTGCTTCCCAACAGGTGCCAGTCTGAATTGTGCATAAAAAGTAGCAACACCGTACATATCGCTTAACTCAATATTAGCATCTTTGGATACTTTGTGAAATGCATCTTTTGGAAGATAGCCATAGATCTCTTGAATTCCCTGGAGAAGAGGAATCATATTTCCCTTTTTATCCTTATATTTTTCTATGAGGGAATCAATTGCTGAGAGATCAATAGTTTCACTATCAACATCTCCAATATTTGTATTGATTCTTGTAATTCGCATCTTTTTTGTCTATTATGAAAATTAGTGTGTAAAAATAGGAAATTGGTTAGTGGTTATTTTGAAAAGTAAAAATTTATAATGTATCTAAATAGCACTGTTTAAAAGGGGTTGATAAAAAAACCACCAGCAATTTATTACCGATGGTTTTCAATGTTTACTTAAAGTTAGTTTTTATAAAATTAACTACTTTTTTTTAGTTTTTTTCTTGGTTCCAGATAGTTTGGCATGCATTGCATTTGCTGCCACTCTTCCGGCACCCATTGCAAGTATTACGGTTGCTGATCCGGTAACAATATCTCCTCCTGCATAAACATTTGGAATTGAGGTTTCGTTGGTTTCTTCATTAACTTCAATATAACCCCATCTGTTTCTTTTCAGGTTAGGAGATGATTGGAACAAAATCGGGTTTGGTCCATTACCTATGGCAACAATTGCCAAATCGCATTCAACCACAAAGTTTGATCCTTCGATTGGTACTGGTCTTCTTCTTCCAGAGGCATCCGGTTCACCGAGTTCCATTTTAATACATTCGATGGCTTTTATTTTATTGCTGTCGGTACCAATGTACCTAACAGGGTTATTCAGTAGTTTGAAGATAATTCCTTCTTCCTCGGCATGATGTACTTCCTCTGCTCTTGCAGGAAGTTCATGACGAGATCTTCTATAAATGATGGTAACTTCTTCCGCTCCGGCACGTTTTGCAGTTCGTGCGCAGTCCATGGCAACATTACCACCACCAATAACTGCAACCTTGCTTCCCGATGGCATAGGTGTGTCATATTCTGGGAATCGGTATGCCTTCATCAGATTCATACGTGTGAGGTATTCATTTGCTGAGAATACATTTCCAAGACTTTCTCCTTCAATATTCATAAATACAGGAAGTCCGGCACCAACAGCAATGAAAATGGAATCGAAGTTCTCAAGCAATTCATCCAATGTTAGCAATGGTCCGATAACATGGTTAGTTTCAATCCTGCATCCCATGCTCTGGAGATAATTAATTTCAAATTGTACAATGGATTTCGGTAAACGGAATTCCGGAATTCCATATGTAAGTACACCACCTGTTTCATGCAGAGCTTCAAATATAGTAACTCCGTATCCAAGTTGTCGCATGTCGGCAGCAACCGTAAGACCAGCAGGTCCTGAACCTACAACAGCAATATTTTTACCATTATCAACTTTAACTACAGGTGCTTTAACAAGATCCATTTTGCGCTCGTAATCGGCAACAAATCTTTCTAGACGTCCGATAGCAACAGGTTCATCTTTAATTCCTACAATACATTGTTTTTCACATTGGTCTTCCTGAGGACATACACGTCCACAAATTGATGGTAATATATTACGTTCTTTAATTTTTTTGGCAGCTTCATCAAATTTCTCATCTGCGATAAGCGCAATAAAAGATGGGATATCAATATTAACAGGGCAACCTTCAACACATTTTGGTTTTTTACACTGTAAACAACGACCGGCTTCGAGAAGTGCCAACTCAGAAGTATAACCATATGGAACTTCCTGATAATTACTTACTCTGAGTTTTTGATCCTGTTCTGGCATTTGTTGTCTAGGAATCTTCAGCTTAAGCTTTCTTTCATCAGCTTTTGTCAGACCGTGCCATTCGCATCCGTATTTTGTACAAATATAAAATGGCATCAGTTTCGACAGTGCCGAAATCATAACTTCACCCACATCCGATCCGCATTCTCCACATGTAACCTCCTTATTAAGTATACTTTGGTTACACTTTGGACATAGTAGATCGTCCAGTGTGTCACCTTCCTCAAAAGGTATGGATGTTTCAATTTCGAAAACATCAAGGTAGGGACTAAGTTTTAGGTCAACATCCTGTTTTTTATATTTAGCTTCAAAGAAAATACTTTTCTCCTCTTTTTTCTCAACATTAAAACTGTTGTGGCAATGAGGGCAATAAGCATTTATATAGGTTTTAAACTTTAAATATTTTACATCCTGATCAAACATAGTTTTTCTTATTGGTAGTTAATGATTTGTATTAGGTTTATATGGCTCATTATCTAATGGAGAATAACAATGAATCTTTTTCATCTTTTAGATAAATGGAGTTCCTGTTTTCCAATTCATCAAAGTCAACTTGATGACCATCGAAATCAGGTCCATCTACACATGCGAAATTGGTCTCATTTCCAACTTTTACCCTACATCCACCACACATTCCGGTACCATCAATCATAACCGGGTTAAGACTTACTATTGTAGGAATTTTGAATTCCTTCGTCAGTTTGGTAACATTTTTCATCATAATAATCGGTCCGATGGCATAAACAAGCTTGATATCATACCTTTCACTCAGGTATGTTTTTAACGGACCGGTAACAAACCCCTGTTTACCATAGCTTCCATCATCGGTTGTTATTATAAGTTCATCACAAATATTACTCATCTCATTTTCAAGAATAAGCATATCTTTATTTTGAGCTCCAATAATTCCAATAACGTAGTTACCAGCTTCATGATAAGCTTTGGCAACATGATGAAGGATGGCGACTCCTGTTCCACCACCAACCATAACAACAGTTCCTGTTTTTTCAACTTCTGCTGCTTTTCCAAGAGGACCAACAACATCTTTAATAATGTCGCCAGTATTCAGAGAACGCATAAGAGCAGTAGTTTTTCCAACAACCTGAAAAATAATTGTAATTATGCCGGCAAAGCTGTCTTTGTCGGCAACTGTTAGCGGAATCCTTTCACCGGTTTCATTAACTCTTAATATTATAAACTGACCTGGTAGAATTTTTTTCGCAATCTTAGGAGCACTGATATCAAATCTGATTATAGTGCCTTTGGCCATTTCTTGTTTTCTTACTATTTCAAACATAGGCTATTATTAGTTTTATTAGTTAATGATTATGGTAATAGGATGCTACCACTCGTCGCTGTCGTCAAGGCGGATGTCATATAGATCATTCTCGCTTAAGCCATGCCACTTACATCCTTTTTTAGTACACAGATAAAAGTCGAGTAACTTTGTTCTGGCACTTACAGATATTTTAGCAACCGGTGATCCACATTTCCCGCATTTTTTTGTTTCGGAAATCAAGGTTTCTTCACAATGTGTACAACTTACATTTTTTACGGTTTTATCCTCAGGAAGGAATACTGTCGACTTTGATGAGAATACATTGAGATACGGACTTAATATCAAATATCCTTCTTCACCATTGAGGATTTTTACCTTAAGCATTCCATTATCAAGCAGACTCTTCTTACATTTTGGACAATAAGCCTGAAGGAAAGTTCCTGTTTCTATTATTTCTTTTTTCTCATCTTTAGTATCCTTCTTTGGTAGTTTATGAGCTCTAAGTTCACTTTCGAAATCCGGTTTTTCTTTTCCGAATCCATATTCCTGATAAAGTTTGCTCAGGGCAATGGAAAGATCATCAAATTCAACTTTATGATCTTTGCAGCCATTACGTGAACAAATACTTACTTTACCACCCATATCAAGATGGAATGGAACCATAGGAGCCTTACATGTAAGACAATTGAGGTCGGATACAATTTGGACTGTACAATGCGGGCAATAAAACTTTACAACTTCATCAGGAGTCATTTCAACATCCGACTTGTAATTGTAACTTCCATATATGGAACTAAGGTTAATGTTACCTTTCTTGCCTGAAACTTCAATATCTAATTTAATACTTGATTCGTTATCTATCAGTTGATTATGATCCATTAGTGATTTCCCGCAATCGGGACACTTAACTTTTAATGACATTAATTCGTACATCGTCAATTTTTTTAATTATTAGGTTTATCAAAATCTTCCACACAATATTAGGAAAAAAAAACCTTAAATCAATTCAGTTAAAAGATGTTGAAGAACCAGTAATTTGGTAATTCACAGAGTGTGAATAATTTCACAAATAGTAGATAATGATAATGCTAAACAATGATAGTTTTTCGGTTAAATACCTAAATCAAAGATTTATTGAGGTTTATGAGTCATGTGGATTATGAAAATGTTTTTTTTAATTGATATTTTAACAGAAATGTAAAATAAAACACAAGGCATGATATTTTGTTATTTAAATAGATTCTAAATAGAAAGATATTGTTATTTTTGTCGATTCTAAATAATGAATATTAAAAATTAACAACTTAGTTATGAAAATTTCAACAAATGCTGCTGCTAAAGTTTCATACAAAATACATATAAATGATAGTGATGGTGAACTTATTGAGTTTGCTGATCAGCAAAATCCAAGACTATTGATCTTTGGTAATAACTCGCTAATTCCGGGTTTTGAAACACATATGGCCGGACTAGGTGATGGAGATGACTTTAAATTCTCACTTGATCCAAATGAATCATTCGGTAATTATCGTAATGAGCTACTGGTTGATGTCCCAAAGTCAGCGTTCTATATTGATGGAGTTTTGAAGGAAGATTTACTTTATTTAGGTAATGAAATATCAATGCTTGATAATAACGAAAATGTGGTTTCAGGAAGAGTTATTGAAATCAATCCTGATATTGTAAAAATGGACTTTAATCACAAATTTGCAGGTAATGGATTATTTGTTACCGGCACTGTTCACCATGTACGAATGGTTACTCAGGAAGACCTTGCTCCCGCTGGTGGTTGCGGATCAGGATGTGGCTGCTCAAGTAAAAGTGAACCTGCTTCTTGTGGTACAGGACACTCACATGAAAATGCCTATGAAGATGATTGTCCAAGTTGTGGAAACCCTTCCGAATTACGAGGTAAAGGCCACGGAAATTGTGGTTGTGGATAGCAGAAAATAAATTCCTAAATTTCATATTTCAAATCAGATAATTAATAATTTTGCTATATAATCTTAAATGTGAATACTGTATTTAAGGTGTTGGTATACAGATTGTTAAATTATCTGATTTTTTATGAAAAGCCATTCTTATAACCCATTTCATGTAGCTCAGGCTCAGTTTGATAAAGCTGCCGACATGCTTGACCTTGATCAGGCAACACGAAAACTTCTTAGAAATCCAATTCGCGAGCATCATTTTTTAATTCCGGTCAGACTGGATAATGGTTCCGTTGAGGTATTCAAGGGATACCGGATATTGCATAATGACGCAAGAGGTCCGGCCAAAGGAGGAATAAGATTTCATCCACAGGAAACAGTTGACTCTGTTCGTGCACTTGCCATGTGGATGACATGGAAAACTGCCGTTGCGGACTTGCCACTTGGAGGTGGAAAAGGTGGCGTAATTTGTGATCCTCACAATCTCAGCGACACTGAACAGGAAAGACTTTGCAGAGGATGGGTTCGACAAGCTTATAGTAACATTGGTCCAAACCTTGATATTCCTGCTCCTGATATTATGACAAATGCACAACATATGTTATGGATGCTTGATGAGTATGAGGTGATTTCACGACAAACAGCACCAGGAGCTTTTACGGGCAAACCAGTTGGTATGGGTGGTTCGTTAGGAAGAGTTGAGGCAACTGGTTATGGTGTGATAATAAACATTAGAGAAGCTCTTAATGAATTGGGAATTTCCCCTTCTGATACAACAGCAAGTTTGCAGGGTTTTGGAAGGGTATCTCAATATGCAATAGAACTTTACACTCAAATGGGAGGAAAAGTGATTTGCGTTTCTTCGTGGGATCAAACTGACCAAAAAAGTTATGCCTTCAGAAAAGAATCAGGAATTGACCTTGATCAATTACGTTCGGTAACTGATAGTTTTGGAGGAATAAATAAGGAAAAAGTAACGGAGTTAGGTTATGAAATTCTGCCCGGAGATGCATGGCTTGAGCAGGATGTGGATATACTTATTCCGGCCGCAATCGAAAATCAGATTACTTCAGAAAATGTAACAAAAATTAGTGATAAAGTCAAAATACTTGCCGAGGGTGCCAATGGTCCTACAACTCCAGAAGCTTCAGACCTAATGGAAGAAAAAGGAATTTATCTTATACCCGATTTTCTTGCCAGTGCCGGAGGTGTTATTTGCAGCTATTTCGAACAGGTTCAGAGTAATATGAATTATTATTGGGAAAAAGATGAGGTGCTAAGTAAACTAGATGTTAAACTTACATCTGCATTCATCGCAGTTAGTGATTTCTCTAAAGAGCATAGTATTAATCATCGTGATGCTGCATATATTATTTCAGTTGACCGAGTTGCAACAGCATGCCAAAACAGGGGCTGGGTTTAGAATTCTAATTTAATAGCTAATGAAAAGTTCAGATAATATAGTTCCTTTTAACAGAAGTGGTTTCTTCAATAAGGAAAGGAGAATTACATATATAGGTAATGGATTCGTTGGAGGTAAAGCAGCGGGATTGATTAGTATTAATGAGGAGCTTTCTGATAAAATAGATCGAAACAAATATCCTAATATTGATCTTGATATCCCGGCAATGACAGTTATTCGTTCAGGTGTTTTCGATGAATTCATGAAAAGGAATAATCTTGAGAAAATTGCTTTTTCTGATGCATCTGATGACCGAATTGCTCATGCATTCCAAAAAGCAAATCTGCCATTTGAGATTTTGGGCGATCTGAGATCCCTTATCTCACAGGTTGTTACACCTCTTGCCATACGCTCATCCAGTATAATGGAAGATGCTCAGCATGAGCCGTTTGCCGGAATCTATGGAACAAAGATGACCCCAAACAATCAGCCGGATACCACAGCAAGATTCAACAAACTTGTAGAGGCAATCAAATTTGTTTATGCATCAACCTATTTTAAAGCAGCCAAGAATTATATAAAGGCTACCAGTCATGAAACCAAGGAAGAGAAAATGGCTGTAATTATTCAGGAAGTAATAGGATCAAGATTTAAAACAAGATATTATCCCGAACTTTCAGGAGTAGGAAGGTCGTATAATTATTATGCTTTCGGAAATGCTGATGCAAAAGATGGAATTGTGAACCTTGCTCATGGTTTGGGAAAGACAATTGTTGATGGAGGATTATCCTGGTCGTTCTCACCAAGATTTCCACGCGCGACACCACCATTTGGAGGTATATCCGATATGATGAAAAACACTCAAAATACATTCTGGTCGGTGAACATGGGGAAAGCACCTGCTTATGATCCTGTTAACGAAGCCGAATATTTGCTAAATGACAATATAACCATTGCTGAACCCGATGGTACCTTAAGAAATGTAGCTTCCACACTTGATTCCAAATCTGGCTCTTTGGTTATGGGAACATTTAAAACCGGACCAAGATTATTGGATTTTGCTCCTCTTCTTAGGTTGAATGATATCCCATTTGTTGATATGGTTTCAGATATACTAAAAGTAAGCGAAGAGTCAGTTGGTGCCCCCGTTGAGATTGAGTTTGCAATGACTTTCCATAATGATAAACCACATAGGCTTGGATTTCTGCAAGTGCGACCAATGGTAGTGTCCAATGAAGAAGTAAATGTCAATTTTGAAGATTATAATAAGGAAGAAGTAATTTGTTCATCACCAAGAGTACTTGGCAATGGAACAGTAAACGATATTACTGATATTATATATCTTAAAACAAATAAATTTGATGCTTCTCTCACAGCAAAGATTGCCGGTGAGATAGAAGAGCTCAATAAAAAGTTCATTGAAGATGGCCATTCGTTTTTATTGATTGGCTTTGGTAGATGGGGTACTTCCGATCCATGGGCGGGAATTCCGGTTGACTGGAGTCAGATTTCAGGAGCTTCAGTAATTGTAGAAGCACCTCTTGAAGGAATGAATTCTGAATTAAGTCAAGGCTCTCACTTTTTCCATAATGTTACCGGATTTGGAGTTAAGTACTTTTCAATTCCTTATTCGGGTGAATATCCCGTAAACTGGGAATGGCTTGATGGACAGGATGCTGAATTTGAGACAGATTTGATACGTCATGTAAAAGTTTCACAACCGTTATCAGTTAAAGTTGACGGTAAATCCGGAAAAGGGATAATTCTAACCTCAATATAGTTTACCATGAGTGAGAATAAACCAGTGGATAAAATAATTGTTGAGCTCAGGGAAAGAGCCAAAGAGCTAAATTCATTGTATGAGATACAGGAAATACTTAACCGTACAGCTATTATTACTGATGAGGGTTGGCAGGATATTGCAAATGCAATTCCTCCCGGATTTCAATTTCCCAAGGTATGTGTGGTGAAACTTACTGTAATAGGTACCGATTATTTTTCCAATAGGTTTAAGGAAAGTCCATGGGTATTGAAAACTGATATAATGTCTCAGGATACAATTGTCGGTAGTATTGAGGTTTTTTACCTTGAAGAACTACCTACTGCTGATGAAGGTCCTTTTCTTAAGGAAGAAAGGAGATTAATTGATAATATCGCGGAAAGAATTGGATTTCAGATACTTCATCAGCAGTTAAAGTCTGTTTTTGAAGAGCAAAAGAAGACAGACCAGAAAGAGGACTGGTGGGCAGTTTTGGATATGTTAAAGCAAACTGACCCCAAACTCTTGGTTCGTTTATCCCGAAAGATGGTAAACTTCTTATGTTGGAATGGCATAACAGAGGCTGAAAAACTATTGGAAAAATTTAGTCCGATAGTAAAGAGTGAAGGTGGCAAATTAATGTCTGAAATAAATTCACCTTATCGGAATCGTCCTACAGCTAACATGTTCGATTTATCTTATGAGATATTTGAAGTTGCAGGTCGGCATTTAGAGGAACGTCAGATATTAGAGTCAATACAGAAATGGACACGGGAAGACAAATCTGATTTTTTAACTGATGTAATGGAAGGTTCAGCATCTTCATTGTCAGATATTAATTCAGCTTTGGAGCGATATCATCATTTACGTCCCAATCTGGAACTAACTGAAGCACGTGAAAAGAGTCTGAAAGTTGCCTTGATTCGCCGTATACTTAATGATCAATCTGATTTCATCGATATTGCCAAAGAGGTTGTAAGTGTTGACAGTTTTACAAGTTTGCTTCACAACGTAATTTATCCCGTTCATAGTCATGGACAACTTGGAGGAAAAAGTGCGGGATTATTCCTTGCAAAAGAAATATTATCATCACTTTCTGAAAAGAATAAATCTTTCAAAAATGTAAAGACTCCAAAATCGTGGTATATAACCTCTGATGGTTTGTTGAATTTCATGACATACAATAATTTGGAAGAAATTGTTGAACAGAAGTATAAGGAAATTGGACGTGTGCGACAGGAGTATCCATATGTACTTCAGGTATTTAAGAATTCTACTTTACCGCCGGCAATAGTAAAAGGATTGTTGATGGCACTCGAGGACTTTGGTGAGGTTCCTCTGGTAATACGTAGTTCAAGTTTACTGGAAGATCGTGTTGGTTCTGTTTTCGCTGGAAAATATAAGAGCCTGTTTATTTCAAATACTGGTACAAAGGAAAAAAGACTGGAGGAGTTAATGGATGCCATTGCTGAAGTTTATGCTTCTACTTTTGGTCCGGATCCAATATTGTACAGATCTCAAAATAAGCTTCTCGACTATCGTGAGGAGATGGGAATCATGATTCAAGAAGTTATAGGAACTCGTGTTGGTCCATATTATTTCCCAGCTTTTGCTGGCGTAGCATTTAGTAGAAATGAGTTTAGATGGTCACCACGCCTAACGGCTGAGGATGGTCTTGTAAGATTGGTTCCCGGATTGGGTACGCGCGCTGTTGACCGACTTAGTAATGATTATCCAATATTGCTATCTCCTGGCAAACCAGGTTTAAAAGTTAATGTTAGCATTGATGAAACCATTAAATATTCTCCAAAATATATTGATGTAATAAATCTTGAAGAAGGTGCTTTCGAAACTTTGGATATTGAATCATTGTTAAGAAGATATGGTAAGGATTATCCATCAATCAGTAGAGTAATTTCAGTCATTAAAGAAGATCACATCCAACCGGTAAGACCTTTTGGTGTAAATTTCTCAACGAATAGTTTTGTTGTGAATTTTGAAGGATTGATGAAACGTACTGAGTTTCTGAATGAAATTAAAGAAATCCTAAATGTTTTGGAATCAACTTATAATAATCCTGTTGATATTGAATTTGCTCACGATGGTAAGAATTTCTACCTATTACAATGCCGTTCACAGAGTTATAATTTATTGAGTGAACCGGCAAAAATACCAGTTAATATTGATAAGGATATGATTCTTTTCTCTGCTAGTAAATACATCTCAAATGGTACTGTTGAAGGAATTAAGTACATTGTTTACGTTGACCCTGATCGTTATGCAGAGGTTGAGGATCATGACACATTGCTTAAAATAGGATCAACAGTTGGAAAGTTAAATGATATACTTCAAGAGAAGGAATTTATACTGTTGGGCCCAGGAAGATGGGGCAGTAGGGGAGATATCAAATTGGGAGTAAGTGTTACGTATTCTGAAATCAACAATACTGCAATGCTCATTGAGATAGCCAAAAAGAAAAAAGGGTATGTTCCGGATGTCTCTTTTGGTACACATTTCTTCCAGGATCTCGTTGAAGCCAATATAAAATACCTGCCATTATTCCCTGATGATGATGGTGTTATTTTTAAGGATGATTATTTATATAGCATGTCTAATCAGCTTGTTGACCTGTTACCGGGTAGTGAAGAACTTGAATCTGTAATTAGGGTGGTGAATGTTGCTGAAAAGGATAATTCAATTCTTAAGTTCTATATGAATTCTGATAGTGATATCGCTTTGGGTATAATTGAGAAGGACTGATTCTATGTTTTGCTAATTCAAATAATCTTTCTCCTGTACAATGAGTCATAATTCTTTGAATAATTCTTTAATCTTGTAAAGGCTTTTAATACAAGTTAGTTCCAATGATTTTTTTAATAAATTTGTACATTGTCGATATTATCGATTAATCATAGAATATGACATTTTCATTTAAACAGAATGCGTTTTTGGGATTTCTAATTTTTGCCACGATGTTGGTTAATTTTAGCTATGCAAATATTATTTCTGTTGAGGATTCCCTAAGAGTAGTAAATCTATGTAGTTCGGCTGAAGAAAATATTTCTGATCACGAAAACAGCATCGAATATTTAAGTATTGCCAAAAAAATCGCCACTGAAAACAATTGCTATTCATGCATTGGTGAGGTTTACAGCACACTTGCTTATCTAAAGCAAAAGCACAATCAAGTAGATAGTGCATTGTTTTATTACAATAAAGCATTTGAGATGTATAACGCTGATAGTGTTTATTCGAAATCATTGGAAGTAATACATAAAATCAGTCAGTTACATTTTGATCAATATGATTTTGCAAAGGCAATTGAGTATGTAAAAAAAAGTTTCTTAGTAGGTGACTCTCTTGAGTTTACTAATATCCGTGCTGATCTTTTCCTCATCATGGGCTCTTCTTACGATGAGCTTGGGCTTTATCGAAAGTCAGCAGAAGCTCTGATCAAAGCACTTGAAATATTTGAAATACGTAATGACAGTGCAGGAATATGTTCGAGTCTTATAAATCTAGGGACAGTTTTTTCATCCAATGAAAATTATGATGATGCTTATGAGTACACAAGTCGTGCAATGGAGATAGCGACTTTATTGGATGATAAATATTCAATTTCTGCTTGTCTAAATAATATAGGTAGTAATTACAGTTACACCGGGGATTTTGAAAAGTCACTGGATTATTTTAGCAGATCTCTTGAAATGGATCGCAAGTTGGGAGATCAATATGGAATTGCTATTTGCTTGAACAATATTGGTGATACATATAAGGATTTGGGAGACACAGTATTAGCAATGAGTTACTATATGAAAGGATTGGATGTTGGAAGATCAAATAATATGGTAATTGTTGCGGTAATTCTAACTAACCTTGCCGAATTGTATCTATCACAAGGTAGACTAAAAGAAGCACTTATTAATGCAAACGAAGGGTTAGGAGTTGCTCAGGATGCATCATCCATGGATGATATACTTTCATCTTATGAAATACTTCACAAAATATATTCAGAAATGGGTAGGTATGAAAATGCCTATGAATATCTGCTGAAGAAAGAAAGACTGCGTGACAGCACATATACATTGTCTAAAACACAATATATTCAGGAAGTAAAAGCAAAGTATAATGATGAAAAGCAGAAAACTGAAATTAGTAGCCTTAAGGAACAAAGTGTTGGAGAAACAGTAACCCGCCGTTATTTGATTATAACAATTCTGGCGGTCTCTATTTTGATTATCAGCATGTTCATAGTTAACAATATAATACTCAGATCTCGAAAACAGGTTCGTAAACAAAAGTTATACTATGAGAAATTGCTGGAGAATTCAGAAGACTATGTAACCGTCGTTGATGAGTCAGCAGTAATCAAATATGTGAGTCCTAGTTATGAGCGAAGATTAGGACGGCCAGCATCTACTCGAATAGGTAAAAGTATATTCGATTTTATTCATCCTGATGATCAGGAGAGTATAAGAAAGGAATTTAAAAAACTATTGAATGACAAACGATCACGAAATACTACTTTCAGGTTGATAGACGCATATGGTCAATGGCTTACGGTTTATGCTTACGGACAAAACCTTCTTAATGATCCGACTATTGACGGGATCGTTATTAATTTCTGGGACATCACTCAATTAAAACTAAATGAGGATCTTATAGCAAAGAGTGAGATTAAATTCAGGGAAATTTTCAATGCCTTTCCTGATATCTATTTCCAAACAGACGTTAAAGGTATAATAACGGAAATTAGCCCTTCAGTTGAAGGTCTGATTGAATATACACGAGAAGAATTAATGGGAATCAGTCCTATTGAATATAATCATTTTATCGCCGACTGGAAAAAAATTGCTGCTCGTGTTGAATCAAATGGTAGAATTAGTGATCATGACACACAGGTGAAAACCAAAAGTGGAAAGATTATCGATTGCTCATTTAGTGCTGAATATATTTACGATGAAAATAAAATCAGAAGCGGCATAAAGGGAGTTATTCGTGATATTAGCAGCAGGATTAAGAACCAGAAGAAACTTAGTGAATCACAGGCGAAACTTCGGGAAGCCAATAAGGCAAAGGAAATGATTTTCTCCATAATTGCTCATGATCTTATTGGACCTATCGGAACCAATAAATCGATCGTTGATTTAATTGTTAATCAGGTGGATGAGCTTTCGCAGGATGAAATTATTTCTCTAATCACATCGTTAAAGCCATCGTTGGATTCCACCTATTCCATGATCGAAAACCTGTTATCATGGTCAAGAATTCAGCAAAACAGAATCTTACCTAATTTCGAAAATGTGCTTTTAATGGATGTCCTGAAACACATTGGTTCAATTTTGGCCAGTCAGGCTGAAAGAAAATCAGTCGACCTGGAGATTATTGGTGATGAAGAAATAAAAGTTTATGGTGATCAAAATCAACTGGATATAATTCTTAGGAATTTGATTTCCAATGCTATCAAGTTTTCAAATATTGATGATAAGGTATCTGTTAAGGTAAAAGAAAATAAATCGGATGTTGAAATTCGTGTTATTGATACCGGTATTGGTATGACTGCCAAAGAGATTTCACGTGTACTTTCCGGAAAAGGAGTTAGTAATTCCCGTAAAGGTACCAATAATGAAAAAGGTACCGGATTCGGACTTGTGATTGTAAGTGAATTTATTAAGAATAATAAGGGTACCTTGAGAATTGAAAGTGAAGAAGGTAAGGGTACCACTTTTATTATTAACCTCCCTTTGGGTACATAGTATCTGGTTTTTCAGGTATAGTTTTTTCGGTATATCGTTTGTTTCCACATTTAAAATACATGCTATTATTGTGTAACTTTGTGAGATATTTTTTTATTCTATGTTCTCATCAAAAGAAGATGTATTAAGTCAGGATTTCTACTTTAATGAAACTCCGTTTACGAACCTAATGAAGCGGCGTATTTATAAAGTATTATTAATTTCTAGTGTGTATGATGCATTCATGCTGGAGGAAGACGGAAGAATTGATGAACAGATCTTTCATGAGTATACCTCCCTTAATTTACGTTATCCACCACAGTTTATACAAGCTACAAATGAGGCTGATGCGTTGGAAAGACTTGAAGTAGAAACTATTGATTTGGTCATTTCAATGCTTAGCGCAGAAAAGGAATCTACTTTTGAATTAACAGATCATATAAAGAGTGAGTATCCTGATATTCCGATTGTGATGCTTACTCCCTTTTCCAGAGAAGTCAGTTTGAAAATTGGAAAAATCGATCTGAGATCCATTGATTATATATTCAGCTGGCTTGGTAATGCTGATATACTATTGGCTATAATTAAGCTCATTGAGGATAGCATGAACGTGGATAATGACGTTGAGCAAGTTGGAGTGCAGACAATTATCCTGGTGGAAGATAATATCAGGTTTTATTCCAGCTATCTGCCCATAATGTATAAGATTATTTTTAATCAATCGAAGTCGTTTATTAATGAAGGGCTTAACGAGCATCAAAGAATGATGAGGCTGCGAGGAAGACCTAAAATACTTCTGGCAACAAATTATGAGGATGCACATGATTTCTACGAAAAATACAAGAAGAATCTACTGGGTGTAATTTCCGATGTTTCATATCCTCGAAACGGAAAAAATGATAAAAATGCCGGCTTCGCATTATCTTCTTTAATTAAACATGATAATCCATATACTCCAATTTTATTGCAGTCTTCTGACCAACATCAATATAAAAGGGCAAAGGAATTACGTGTGGGTTTTCTTGATAAAAACTCAAAAACTCTTACATATGATTTAAGAGAATTTATTAGGGAATTTTTTGCATTTGGTGATTTTGTTTTTAAGGATCCCATTCTTGGAATAACAGTTGCCCGTGCAAGTGACCTGAAGGATTTACAGGATAAAATATTTGATCTGCCAACAAATTCTCTAAGGTATCATATCCAGCGTAATCACTTTTCTAAATGGCTGAGAGCAAGAGCATTATTTCCATTGGCAGAGTTGTTTAGATATTTTAAAACCGACGACTTCAATGATATCGATGAAGTCCGTTCATTTATCTATAATGCGATTTCTCAATTCAGAATATCCAAAGCCAGAGGCGTAATATCACAGTTCAATCGTCAAACATTTGATCAATATTTTAGTATTACCCGAATAGGACAGGGATCCATTGGAGGTAAAGCCCGCGGACTTGCCTTTTTGGATTCGCTTATTAAAAGAAATAACTTGTATAATTATTTCGATAAGGTTGGGATTGCCATACCAAAGACAGTTGTTATTGGTACAGATATCTTTGATGAGTTTATGGTTGAAAATAAGCTATATCCGGTAGCATTATCTGATGACCTTACTGATGAAGAAATACTTAATAGATTCATTAATTCAAAATTTCCTGAGTCGGCACGTGAAGATATCTATAAAATAGCAAGTAGCATTGATAGTCCACTGGCAATAAGATCATCCAGTTTGTTGGAAGACTCACACTATCAGCCTTTTGCAGGGATTTACAATACTTATATGATTCCTTTTCGTGAAGGTGATCCCGATACCATGTTTAAGATGATGGCAATGGCCATCAAGGGTGTATATGCTTCGGCCTATTATTCTGATAGCAAAGCTTACATGCAGGCTACATCAAATGTTATTGACGAGGAAAAGATGGCGATTGTAATTCAGGAAGTTGTAGGAAGTACCTATGGAAATCGTTATTACCCGACAATATCTGGAGTTGGCAGATCAATTGATTATTATCCTCTCGAGCCTGGTGTTGCCGAAGACGGAACCATAAGCCTGGCATTAGGACTGGGAAAATATGTTGTTGATGGTGGATTGTCATTAAGATTTTGCCCGAAATACCCAAAGAATATATTACAGACATCAACACCAGCAATGGCACTTCGGGAAACACAAAAGTATTTCTATGCCTTAGATATGAGTGATCATACATTCAAAATTCAACCTAACGATGGTGAATGTTTATTAAAACTCCGAGTTAAGGATGCTGAAGATGATAACTCACTGAAATCCATAGCTTCAACCTATGTGATGCATGATAATATCATTCGCGATGGCTATAATCACAAAGGAAAGAAACTTGTTACATTTTCAAATATTCTCAAGCATGATTTGTTTCCTTTGGCAGAAATGCTGGATAGGATTCTTAAACTGGGAGAAGAGGAAATGGGAAATCCGGTTGAGATAGAATTTGCCGTTGATATGAATATCTCAGAAGGAGAAAAACTATCATTGAAGTTATTGCAGATCCGACCCGTTGCATCAAAGGATGAGAGTGTAGATATTAGTGAAGAAGAAGCCTCAAACAATGACTTGTTACTGCTATCAAAATCAGCATTGGGAAACGGTATTATTGATGATATTTGTGACTTTGTTTATGTACGCCCTCAAAATTTTAATGCATCCAAAACACAGGAAATAGTTGAATATATTGAAGCTTTGAATAAACTCTTTATCGAGCAGGATACAAATTTCATTCTTGTTGGTCCGGGAAGATGGGGATCCAGTGATCCATGGTTGGGTATTCCGGTAAACTGGCCGCAAATATCAGCTGCTAGGTTAATTGTGGAGTCAGGACTTGAAGATTACAGAATCGATCCAAGCCAGGGAACACATTTCTTCCAGAACCTTACATCTTTCAGAGTTGGATACTTTACAATAAATCCATTTTTAGGAGATGGATCATATGATATTGATTTTCTGGATAGTCAACCGGCAGTTTTTGAAAATGATATGATACGTCATGTGAGATTTGAAAAACCCCTTACCATAAAAATTGACGGAAAGAAGAATTTGGGATTGGTGATGAAACCGATATAGTTTTAAGTTCAGAGTAGTATTTCAGTTTTTTTAATTAATGATAAAAGACTTGTCAATCAGTAGGTTAGCGCTCATGCAAGAATGAACAGGCAATACTCCAATTAAGTCACCAACTTCAATGTTTTCAACATGATCTTTTGATAACTTAACAATTCCATGCTCCTGAGATAGAGATCTGACATAGGCACCTGGAACAGGATCAAACCAACCACCATCCTTTAGCTTTACGATATATCCATAGAGTTTAAAGTCATTATCGGCGGAAATAAATTCCTTTGAAAGATGAACACCTCCACCATAAATAACAATTTCATTTCTGGATGAATGTTTTGCAACAACGGGGCAGGCTACTACCACAGCAATATCATCTAATCTACATGACCCGAGATGAAATTGCATTACATCATAATAAACAAAATTTCCAGGTCTGATTTCGTCAAAATCATCAAAGTTCTCGGCAATACTACATGAAGGGGTGTCTCCATATGAAGTAATAATCTCAGGAAACTGAGGAATATATTTCTCCTTCAGAGCATTGAGCATTAAACTGCTTTCTTCCATTATTCGAATTATCTCATCACTGCCTTTTGCATTGTAAGTGTGCCCTGCATGTGTAAGAAACCCTTTGAATACCAGATTATCACATTTTGAGATAGCAATAAGGATATTATCAATTTCAGTATCCTGATAGGTTAAACCAGTCCGGTGATAACCGGAATCAATTTTAATAAAAACTCCGGATGTAGCTACAAGTTTTTGAGAAATGATATTTACAATATCAGATGATTCAATTAGTAAATTCAGATTGATAGTTGATGAAAGTTCAGCAATATCATCCAGCTCTCTGATATTTACAGGAAACGCAATTGTGATGTCATTCCATCCGTTTTTAGCAAAATATTTTGCCATTGAAACAGATGAAACCGTAATCTTTGATATTCCAAAGTTTTTGAAAATATCACCAATTTCAGCCGATTGATGAGTTTTAAAATGAGGTCGAAAAATAGTATTGCTACCTGTTTTATCCAACATTTTTTTTATGTTGGCTTCTACCTTCAACCTGTCTATTATTAGAGTAGGTGTTTTGATTTTCATAAACTAATGAACTATGATTATTTTCTTTGTTAATACAGAATTGCTTGTGCGAACTAATATAGTGTAAAGTCCAGGGTTAAAAATACTAACATCTATTACAATACTATTGTTATTGAAGTGATAATTATGATTAAACACAATCATTCCGGTTTTATTAATTAGCTGTAGTTCAGAAATTGAAAGACCCTTATTTACTTTGATATTCAGTTTCGAATCTGCCGGAACAGGCCATGTTTCAAGTTGTTGAGTTATATTAAATTCTGGGCTTTGGATTGCTGTTATTATACTATCCGGACAAACAGTAAAATTAGCCCCAGATTGATACCGTAACTTTGCAGGAATGGTTCCCGATCCCAGATTATAAGGAATTCCAATTGTTGGCCAATCCATAAATTGTCCCCAGAAATCTGGTTTTGCCGTTAAGTAGTAACTGGCATCAGGAAGGTCATTTGTTCCTGGTGGAATAATATTTCCCAATATATTGTTTCCAAACTCGAAGTGATCATCTCCGCTTAACGTGTACTGTCCATGAAGGAGGTCGGTATTTGTAACTTCACTGCCAACAAAATTTTGCTTATTGGTTTCGAGTAGGTTACTAGTTGTCATTATTATTCCCCACAATTCTGCCCTGTTTCTAAATAATGTATTATACGGACCTGATGGTCCCCAGTAATGATCAATCACAATATTTTGCACAATATTTCCTTCCCAAAGATTAGAAAAAGCGTAATGTCCATGAAATGAGATATCTCCTGAAGCATCAGCGATTGGTTCCGAACGATGAGGTTCCAGAGAATAATTATACGAGAATATATTACCGTTTGCACCAGTTTTAATCATCATGGCATGACGTAAGTACCTGAAAATATTATTTGTAATCAGGCATTCGCTGGCATGCTGACTTAATGCAACTCCATAACCTCTCATCCCAACACCATCATATTTAAAGGAGTGATGAAAATAACAACCATCAATAAGGATATTCAGGCTTCTGTAAATTGAAATATGAGCTCCAGCACTTGTATCACTTTCCACTCCCCGTACAAAGCAATTTGCGGCCATATCCATGTATATATTAGAACCTGAGCCATCCATTGGCTCATCTTTTCTGACAATTTTTAAGCATTGAATCCCGGAATTCGAAATTGGAACAATTGGTCTTACTTCAGGTTCAAGATCAGTAGAATAGTCAATGCGAAGTTTACTATTGATCAGTAATTTGTTCCCTATAATTGCAATCACCTTCGTTATTTGTCCAACAGAATAATCTGCCCATGTAATAGGTACAACATCCCAGGAACCATTTTTCTGTCTTATTTCTATAAAATCTCCAACAGAAAAATTATCCACATCAGAAACAGTTATTAGATTGTTTCCCTTATTAGCTCCGGCAGTGATTTCTGTGAAAGTTGTGGTTTGAGGTTTTGAAATAGAAATGCAGTTAAGTGGATTTTCATCAAAATCGAAAAGCAATACGGATTCCCCTGATCCATTTCCTTTGAGGATGCAACTATCGCCTAAGGTAATGGGTTCACGAATAAGATAGTTACCAGGAGGGAAATATACATATCCAAGCGAATTCCCTAAACTGCCAATCGCATCCATAACCGGCAGATAGTCATTGGTTACGCCATCACCAACTGCACCGAAATCCTTTACGTTTAGTTGTATCACTGGTTGAACAATGGAGATATGTTGTGGAACTACCTCCCAGTCGACCTTTCTTTCTTCAGGAATTACCTGAGCGATAATCAATAAGTGAGCAAGAAAGGCAAATGTGGCGGATAAGAAATACTTCATTCAGACGTTTTATTATTTGATAAAGGTAGTATTTTTTCTATTTTTGATATTAACTAAATTATTGGTGATGTATAAAAGTCTATTTATATTTCTTGCGATTGCAATGTTAACAGGAGGGTGCCTACAGGAAAAATATCAGGTGGTTACAAAGAAAATACAGTATGATGTAAATATAAAAAGTCCTGATCCAGAGTATGATTGGTGGATTCAAAATTTGGTTGGACCCGAACGCGAAAAACTGGTTGATATAATTTTGGATGGTGCAAAAAAAGGAAAATGGCAAGCATATGATTATTTTAATGAACCTATTGATAAGTTCGAAGTTCAGAGTGTGTTTGCTGATACGATGATTGTATCAATGATGCGTGAAAAGCCACCATATGACTTGTTTGATACAGTTTTAATTCACAATATCAGAAGTGAAGATATATTGCGGTTGCGTTTCCTTGAAGAATGGAAAATAAATCCTGAAAGTCTGATGTTCGAAAAGAAAATTTATGGTATTGCTCCGATTGCCAGAAGATATGATTTTAACGGCATTGAACGCTGGCAACCATTATTCTGGATTTATACCGATGAAGATTTTATTAAAGGCATCATTACAAACTAATATAACTAATTGTTACTATGAAGATTATATCACTTAAAGATGTAAAAAAAACTAAGGTGAAAATGGAAGGTGCTTGTGGTGCCACTAAACAAGTTCCCTTATCAGTATCGGATGGAGTTCCGGTTTATTCATATCGTGTTTTTACCCTTGACGGAGGAGGAAATACTCCATATCACATTCATAATTACGAACATATGAACTACGTTATTGAGGGAGAAGGGTATCTTGTAAACGAAAATGGTGAAAGGCAACATATAAAAAAGGGTGATTTCGCTCTTGTGTTACCCAACGAAAAACATCAATACCGCAATGCTTCCGAAGAAAATGACTTTGTTATGATTTGTGGTGTACCAAAGGAATTTGAATAGTTACTCTGTTGATCCTGCAGGGTTATTTCTGCTAAGTAATACTTCCCTGCCTTCTATTTGATATCCGGTAAGCCGACCTTCGGAATTATATGATTTAGAAGTATAAGTTTCACTTCCTGTTAAGGTGTTAAACACCTTTATTCCGGTATCAAGTACCTGAACATAGGTTGGATCATTTGAATTTTCATTCTTATTGTTATCACGAACTATCCCTGATTTTATCTTATTCCATTGATTATTAAAGATACTTGCAATCAACGATCTGTTTTTCTTTTCAGAATCATCTCCGTTATTTGCATGAGCAAAATCAGTTTCATTCACAACTTTAATATTGTATTGTTTTACGATGATTCTTTTGTAATCGGATGCATCAACAAACCAGTCATTATTAGTTCTTGGCTCTAGTCTGGAAGCAAAATAGTTTTGCTGTAATTTATTCTCAATTGCTTGAGAAGCATCCGGAATTATCACATTAGATCTGTTTGCAAATTCAATAGGGATATTTTCTTCGTTTAACCTGATGTCAGATACTTTTTTGTTGCTGATTTTATTAATTGCAATACTCTGCTCCCTGATAATTTCTGGTTGCTGAATTCTGAAAAACCAAAGCGAAGCAAATATCAAGATAACTGCAGCTGCCACTGATGAATACCACATTGGAGTTATTCTTCTCTTTTGCTTTAGATCTTCCTTGCCGGAGAAAATTACTTCATTGTCAGGAGTAAGCTTTAATATTTTATATAGATTGAAATCCTCAGCAAGGTGATAATTGGCAGAGATAAATTTTTCTAAATTGGAATTTTGATCTGAATTCAAGTCACCTTCAGCAGAAGCAACAAAGAATTCTTCATAATTATCTTCATTAATATCATCAACTGCATTAACAGATTTTTTTTTCAGTTGAATTTTGGCTTCAAATTCAACATGCTCAGGTGATAAAATCGCGTCATTAAGATCTTGGATTTCTTCTCTTATATCAGGATTATCTTCCAAGAACTTATCAAAATATCGGGAAGCCTCAACTGACAGATTGCCATCAAGATAATCAATTACGAAACTCTCGTAATTAGACCTGTTTATGTCAAAACTTCTATCCATTATTAAATTACCATCTCTGGACTTACAATAAACTTTTTCAAAAACACCCTAGCCCTGTAGATATATACTTTTACCTGCGATTCGGTAAGGTCAGTAATCTCGCCGATTTCCTGATATGAATAACCTTCATAATCCCGTAACAGTATCACAGAGCGTTGTATATCAGGAAGTTTGTTAACCGCTTCACCAAGGATCTCCTTTAAATCAGAGTAATCATTATATGAGCTAACATGATTATTTTCCAGATTTTCCAACGATGTATTTCTACTATTCTTTCTAATATGATCAATAAATGTGTGATAAGCTGTTGTAAACAAATACGATTTTGCCTTTTTAGCATCCACATCCTTACGCTTTAACCAAAGTTTCATAAACGAATCCTGAACAATATCATGTGATACATCAGCATCACGCAGGTTCTTAAGCACGAACCTATAAATACCGTCAGAGAAACTGTCAACACAGTTATTATACTCACTTATGGTCATTCTTTACGCGTAAGTTTTTCTCATAGTTAATCATGAGACGGGCAATGTAACAATAATGTTACAATATTATAAAAAAAAGATATAATAGGTTATTTTACAGATAATTAATCGTTCAGTTTTAGAACAACTAAGAATGCTTGCTGAGGTACTTCCACATTCCCTACCTGACGCATCCGTTTCTTACCTTTCTTTTGTTTTTCAAGAAGTTTACGTTTACGTGTAATATCGCCACCATAACATTTTGCAGTAACATCTTTACGCACAGCTTTAATTGTTTCACGTGCAATTACTTTTGCACCAATTGCAGCCTGAATGGCAATGTCGTATTGTTGTCGTGGAATCAGATCTTTAAGTTTTACACAAATTCTTCTTCCAAGATCGTATGCGTTATCGACATGTGTTAATGATGAAAGTGCATCAACGGGTTCACCGTTAAGTAATATGTCCATCTTTATCAATTTAGCCGGTACATACCCGCTAACATGATAATCAAATGATGCATAGCCTTTTGAAATGCTTTTTAACTTGTCGTAGAAATCAAAAACAATCTCACCGAGAGGCATATCAACTGTTAGTTCAACACGACTTGTTGTTAGGTAAACCTGATTTTTTAATTCACCACGTTTATCAAGGCAAAGTTTGATAATTGGGCCAATATAATCTGTGCGCGTAATCACCTGAGCTTTAATAAAAGGCTCTTCAATATGGTCGATATATTTTTGTTCGGGTAAACCGGAAGGATTATGAACCTCAATTCTCTCTTCTTTATTTGTAACAACCTGATATGATACGTTAGGCATCGTTGTGATAACATTCATATCAAACTCACGTTCAAGACGTTCCTGAATTATCTCCATATGGAGTAATCCCAAGAAACCACAACGGAAACCAAATCCTAGAGCCATAGATGACTCAGGCTCAAAGGTTAAAGAAGCATCATTTAATTGAAGTTTTTCAATCGACGCCCTTAATTCTTCGTATTCATCGGGATCAGTAGGGTAGATGCCGGCAAATACCATGGGTTTAACATCCTCGAATCCATCAATAGCTTTATCGCAATGCTTAGCAAGATGTGTTATTGTATCACCAACTTTTACTTCTTTGGAGGTTTTAATACCTGAAATAATGTAACCAACATCGCCGGTTTTGAGTACATCTCTGGCTTCTTGTTTTAACCGAAGAACCCCAATTTCATTGGCCTCGTACTCCTTGCCAGTATTTACAAATTTTACTTTATCGCCTTTTCTGATTTCACCATTAAAAATTCTGAAATAAGCAATAATCCCTCTGAAAGAATTAAAAACAGAATCAAAGATAAGAGCTTGTAAAGGAGCATCATTATCACCTTCAGGAGGAGGAACTTTGTTGATAATTGCGTCAATTATTACATCAACACCATATCCGGTTTTACCACTGGCTTCAATAATATCTTCATAATCACAACCAATCATATCCACTATCTGATCCTTAACTTCATCCGGCATGGCATTATCCAAATCCATTTTGTTAAGCACTGGAATTATTTCCAAATCATTTTCAATGGCGAGATACAAGTTTGATATTGTTTGAGCCTGAATACCCTGAGTAGCATCAACGATGAGCAAAGCTCCTTCACAGGCAGCAATCGACCGTGAAACTTCGTAAGAAAAGTCAACATGTCCGGGTGTGTCAATCAAATTAAGCACATATGCTTTATCATTATGCTTATAGTCCATTTGAATGGCATGGCTCTTAATTGTGATACCGCGTTCACGCTCAATATCCATATCATCCAGAACTTGAGCTTGTAGATCTCTTTGTGATACAGTATCGGTGTATTCCAGCAATCTATCAGCTAAAGTACTCTTCCCATGATCAATATGGGCAATAATACAGAAATTCCTTATCTCCTTCATAGCTGGCAAAAATACAAAACATTTTTGCTTATTCAATATAGGTTTTTTAAGGAGTTATCAATAAGGTTGAAGTATTGATATTTGGTAAATTAACATTAATTTCGCCAAGTTTAAATTTTGACTATCAGGTTGGAATAATTATTGATATGTGATAGTTTTATTCAAGTAATTAATTATGTTAAATATACTTAAGAAAGTCTTTGGCGATAAAGCAACAAAAGATCTCAAAGAAATAAATCCCTTCGTAAATAAAGTTAAAGAAGTTTACGATTCAATATCTCAACTCTCAAATGATGAGTTACGTGCTAAGACTCAGGAGTTTAAAGCTAGAATTACCGAGGCCATTGCTGAAGAAGAGTCAGAGATTAAAAGGTTGAAAGACCTGATGGATGCGGACTCTGAAATTGATGTAGATAAGAAAGAAGAATATTACGCAGAGATTGATAAACTTTCAAAGAAAAGTTACGATAAGACGCAAGATGTATTAAATGAAATTCTACCTGAAGCGTTTTCGGTTATTAAAGAAACAGCACTAAGATTTTCTGAAAATGAGAAGGTTGAAGTTACTGCCAATGATTTTGATAGAGAACTAGGCGCGACACTTGAGAGTGTAAATATCAAGGGTGATAAAGCATATTATGATAATACATGGATGGCCGGCGGTAACATGGTTAAATGGGACATGGTACACTATGATGTTCAGCTAATTGGAGGTACTGTTCTTCATCAAGGGAAAATTGCTGAGATGGCCACTGGTGAGGGTAAAACGCTTGTTGCCACACTTCCTGTGTATCTAAATGCACTTTCTGGCAAAGGAGTCCACATTGTAACAGTGAACGACTACCTTGCGAAACGTGACTCCCAATGGATGGGAATGTTGTACCAGTTTCATGGCATGAAGGTTGATTGTATTGATAATCACCAACCTAACACCCATGAACGCCGTCAGGCATATTTGGCCGATATCACTTTTGGTACAAACAATGAATTTGGATTCGACTACCTTCGTGACAACATGACAGGTAACCCTGACGAGCTTGTACAAAGAGAACATAATTATGTAATTGTAGATGAGGTCGATTCAGTACTTATTGATGATGCCAGAACACCATTGATTATTTCCGGACCAACACCAAAAGGTGACATTCATGAGTTTGATGAGCTTAAAGCAGATGTTCAGAAACTATATAATGCACAGAAAAGCCTTGTGTCTAAAATCCTTGTAGAAGCTAAAAATCATCTTCAGGAAAGAAACGATAATGAGCATGCAAAACGTGCAGGTGATGCATTGTTGAGAGCATATCATGGTTTACCAAAAAACAAAGCTCTGATCAAACTTCTTAGTGAAGAAGGTAATAAGCAACTGATGCAGAAAACCGAGAGCTTTTACCTTCAGGAGCAAGCTAAAAATATGCACATCATTGATGATGAGTTGTTTTTTGTAAATGACGAAAAGAATAATTCAGTCGACCTTACGGAGAAAGGTATAGATCTTCTTACAAAGTCGTATGACGATCCTGATTTCTTTGTAATGCCTGATATTGGTGCTCGTGTTGCTGAACTCGAAACACAAAATCTGAGCGAGAAAAAATTGCTTGAGCAGAAAAGTAAAATGATTCAGGATTACTCAGTAAAATCTGAAAGAATTCATACTGTTACTCAGCTTCTTAAAGCATATACTCTTTTTGAAAAAGATATAGAGTATGTTATTATGGAAAACAAAATTAAAATTGTTGATGAGCAAACAGGACGTGTTATGGAAGGTCGTCGTTATTCCGACGGACTACACCAGGCAATTGAAGCTAAAGAGAATCTGAAAGTTGAAGCAGCTACTCAAACATATGCTACTATTACATTGCAGAACTATTTCCGGATGTATAAAAAGCTCGCCGGTATGACTGGTACTGCGGAAACCGAAGCAGGTGAGTTTTGGGATATTTACAAACTAGATGTTATTGTTATCCCAACAAATAAACCAATTTTGAGAGATGACCGTCAGGATTTAGTTTATAAAACTAAACGTGAGAAATATAATGCAGTAATCGACGAGATTGTAAAGCTTGTTGAAGAAAACAGACCCGTACTTGTGGGTACAACTTCCGTTGAAACTTCAGAGTTGTTAAGCAGAATGCTCAACAGGAAAAAGATTTCACATAATGTTTTGAATGCGAAATTGCATCAAAGAGAGGCACAGGTTGTAAAAGAGGCTGGTCATCCTGGAATGGTAACAATCGCTACAAATATGGCTGGTCGTGGTACTGATATTAAACTTGGTGAAGGTGTTGTGAAGGCCGGTGGTTTGGCAATCATTGGTACAGAACGACATGATTCTCGTCGTGTCGACAGACAGCTTAGAGGTCGTGCCGGACGTCAGGGTGACCCGGGTAGCTCACAGTTCTTCGTCTCTCTTGAGGATGACTTGATGAGAATGTTCGGTTCAGGTAGAATTGCCGGAATTATGGACAGACTCGGACTTGAGGAGGGTGAGGTTATTCAGCATTCTATGATTACCAAATCAATAGAAAGAGCACAGAAGAAAGTTGAGGAAAATAACTTTGGTATTCGTAAGCGACTGCTTGAATATGATGATGTTATGAATGCTCAGCGTGAGGTAATTTATAGAAGACGTAGGCATGCATTGTTTGGTGAACGCCTTGCTTTGGATATATCGAATATGATTTTTGACCTTTGTGAACAAATTGCTCAAGATAATCAGGCGGATAATAACTTCGAGGGTTTTAAAATGGATGTATTTAGAAGTCTGGCCATTGAACCTCCTGTTGATGAGAAAGAATTTCTTGCCATCAATACTGAAGAACTGACTCAGAAGCTTATGGATCAAGTTTATTCTCAATACATTGAGAAGAGAAAAAGACTGGCTATTAATACACTTCCCGTAATTAAAGATGTATATGAGAATCAGACTCAGTATGAGAATATTGCTATTCCTTTTACCGATGGAAAGAAGCAAACTCAGATAGTTGCAAACTTGAAAAAATCAGTTGAATCAGAAGGTGCTGAGGTGCCAATTGCATTTGAAAAAAGCATTACCTTGGGTACAATTGATGATCTTTGGAAAGAGCAGCTACGTGAGATGGATGAGCTTAAGCAATCAGTTCAGAATGCTTCATATGAGCAAAAAGATCCATTGCTGATATATAAGTTTGAATCGTTTGAGCTTTTTAAGAAAATGATTCAAAGGATTAACAAGGATGTAGGTTCTTATCTAATTAAAGGTGATGTTTATATGCAGAAAAATGATAGTCTGCGTGAAGCAAAAGTACCAAGAGGATTGGATCGTTCACAAATGAAAGAAGAGCGGGGTGACCTATTATCACAAGCACACAGCGATACTCAGGAAAATCAGAAAACACAGCCTGTTAAAGTTGAGAAACGTGTTGGAAGAAATGATCCTTGTCCATGTGGAAGCGGTAAAAAGTATAAACAGTGTCACGGAAAAAATCAGTAATTTAGCTGAAAATCGCCGTTATGAAGAAGTTTATTGGTTATACGATCATATTGGTTTCAACTTTATTGCTACTTCAAAGCAATAGTTGTAATTCAGATAATCCGGGACCGTCCTTTCCAGCATATAACTACACAACACCTATAAATAATCCTCCTGATGTATTTCAGGTAATTTATGATATTAGTTTTGTTGGAGATAGATTGTCTTATATTACTTTCGAGGAAGATGCTGTTTGGTTCATTGAAAAACTTGGTGATTCCAGAATTGTTTTTCGGGCAAACACTGATTCAACAACTATTGCGATCATTAAATCTGATACCCTTGGCTTAAAGGGAGGTTATACCTACGTTTTTTCGGCTAACAACAATAATTATCCCGAATTTAACACTCTCTTTACTCAGTTCAATAAACTTGATATAGAATATAATACATTTGAGCCAAAGTTCTGATAATCAGTAAAAGAAGAGTGGATATAATCTATCCCAAACAATAACACAGCAATATATCGCTTGTTTATTTCCTTTCGAATAATATGTAGTAAACATAAACGGTATTATATAATTCAGTTTATATTTGTAGGAACTTATAACTGAAACGGAGTTTATGTTTAAACGTCTACCCTTAATTCTGATATTAGTAGCTGTTTTTCTATTAAGTAATTTCATATTTGCGGAAACCCCAAAGGAACCTTTAAAGAAAAAGCGTCCAAAGATCGGTTTGGTGCTGAGTGGAGGAGGTGCAAAGGGATTTGCTTACATAGGAATGCTGAAAGTTTTTGAAGAAGTAGGATTGCACATCGACTATATTGGAGGTACCAGCATTGGAAGTATTATGGGAGGGCTTTATGCCATTGGTTATAGTCCTGAAACAATACAGAGAATGATTGAAGAACAGGACTGGGAACCACTTCTTAAAGATGAGATACCTAGAAAATACATCGCATATGAAGAAAAGGAATTTATGGAGCAAGCAATTGTTTCTCTGCCTTTTAAAAAGAGGAAAGTTGGACTGAAGAGATCAATGTACAAAGGCCAGCAGATTAACTTATTATTGAACAGATTCTTTTCTCCTGCCTGGGATATTACAGATTTTAATGATTTGCAAACTCCGTTTCTTTGTGTTGGAACGGATATATATAATGGCAATGCTGAGGTTATGAGAAGTGGATACCTGCCAATGGCAATAAGGTCTTCCATGTCAATTCCCGGTTATTTCTCTCCAACATATTACAATGGTAAATATCTTGTAGATGGGGGTATTGTAAACAACTATCCTGCTGATCCTGTACTACAAATGGGGGCCGAGTATTTGATTGGAGGTGATGTTCAATCCGGTTTAAAAGACTCAATTACCCAGTTACAATCATTAACTGAAATAATAACTCAGGTTGTTTTTTTCCATGCCGAAAGTGCAAATATTATTGCCGACAGTTTAATTAATATTAATATCAAGTTTGAAGTTCCGGCAGGTATGATGGACTTTACGAAGTTTGATACAATTATTGCCTATGGTGAAAGTATTGCAAATAAGTACCGAGCCGAATTGAAGCAATTGGCTGATTCTTTAAATGCTATCGAAAAGGTTGAAATTAAAGTGAGGGACACAAAACCTCTTGATTCTCTAGATATTGCTAAGGTGATTTATAAAGGCAATGACAAAATGTCGACAATTTATCTGGATAATTATTTTGAAAGATTTGAAGATAATAAGATTGCCATTGATGATCTGGAACAGGTAATAACAAGTGTGTTTGGTACAAAATTCTTTAAATATGTTTTTTATCAGCTTCAGCCCACAGGCGATGGAAGAGCCAATCTAATTATTGACCTTGAAGAAGCTTCTCCAGGATATTTATCAGCCTCGATTCATTATGATGGAGATTATTATGGTAGCATAAGAGTAAATGGGATATTTAGAAATATCTTTGGTAACAGGAGCAAGCTTTTTGGGGAACTTGTACTGGGAACAAATCCTAGATTCAGAGCACTTTATCTTATTTCGAATGGTGCAAAACCCGGATTCGGTGCCGAAGTTGACTTCTATGACTTTAACTTTAAGTACTACGAAGGAATAAAAAAACTTACAGAGATTAATGCAAAGGCTTTTGGTGTATCAGCATTTATAACATCCACGCTAAGGAATATTTATAGTTTTAGGGCAGGACTGGAGTACGAGTATTTCAAATTTAAGCAAACAATTGTGGTTGATTCAACAATGTTGCCGTTTCAAAACTTTGAGAGTTACGGTAATATTTTTATTACTTTCAGAGCAGATACACGCGATAAACCATATTTTGCAACATCCGGTTTTGATATGGAGGTCAGAGTACTCTATGCCGGTACTCTATCCAATGGTTGGGCTGATACATTGTTTACAAACTCACTTGTAATGTCAGTTAAAACTAATCATAATATCCCTCTGTCGAGTAAGTTAACACTTCGTCCTGGACTTTTTGCTGGATGGACGTTGAAAAGAAATGAACCGCCAATTCAACATTGGTTTGGAGCTGGAGGCTTGAATGAAATAAATTATGTTAGTAATTTTGTTCCGTTTACCGGAATAGATTTTGTTCAACGACTGGGGCTCTATGCGGGAATTCTCAGGTTAAAGTTGCAGTATAATGTTTATAAAAAGTTATATCTGACATTAAGGTCTGATTTTGGATCAGTTGAGCAATCTATTGAAGAAGTGATTGATATGAAAAACAGTATGTTTGGGTACGGAGTAACAGCTTCATATAATAGCTTCATTGGTCCGGTAGAATTTTCGGTGATGGGATCAAATGTTAATCCTACACCTTCATTTTTTATAAATATTGGTTTTAGTTTTTAATAAAAAGATATGTATAACAGAGTATTATTGAAATTGAGTGGTGAAGCCCTGATGGGTGGTCAAAGCTATGGTATTGACCCTTCAACTCTTACAAGTTATTGTGAGGATGTGAAATTGATTGTTGATTGCAAAGTTCAGGTAGCTATTGTAATTGGAGGCGGTAATATTTATCGTGGCATGCAAGGTGCAGCAAAAGGAATGGACAGGGTGCAGGGCGATTACATGGGAATGCTTGCTACAGTTATAAATTCGATGGCGCTTCAGGCTGAACTTGAAAAGCAGGGATTAAAGGTGAAATTACTGTCGGGTATATATATTGATCCAATAGCCGAAACTGTTAGTGGAAGGAAAGCAAAACAATACCTAAATGACGGATATGTTGTAATCATTTCCGGAGGAACGGGAAACCCGTTTTTTACAACCGATTCTGCTTCAGCATTAAGAGCAGTTGAAATTCAGGCTGATGTTCTTTTGAAAGGAACTCGAGTGGATGGTGTTTATACTGCTGATCCTGAGAAAGATGCAAGTGCTGTTAAGTTTGAGTCACTTTCATTTGATGAAGCATATGAGAAAAACCTTAAGATAATGGATATGACAGCTTTTACTCTCTGTAAAGAAAACAATTTGCCAATTATTGTTTTCGATATGAATGAAAAAGGCAATCTGTTAAAGGTTGTAAGCAAAGAGAATGTAGGGACCATCGTGAAGTAACCAATTCTTTTTTGTTACATCGTATATGGATGTGAATAAATTAGTTGTATCTAATATCTTTTTGGTTTTATTTTTTTTTGAAGAAATATTATATTTGTTGATCTTAAAAAATATTTATAATGGAAGACGAAGTTTTACTTTGTATTGAAGAGGTTAAAGAAAGTATGGAGCACGCCATACTTCATCTCAAAAAAGAGTTCCTGAAAGTAAGAGCCGGTAAGGCAACTCCTTCGATGCTTGCAGGTGTAAGAGTTGAGTATTATGGTGTTTTAACTCCAATCGAACAAACTTCGAACATTAATACTCCGGATGCCCGGCAAATTATTATTCAGCCATTTGATCGTACTCAGATTCATGAAATAGAAAAGGCAATACTTAATGCCAATCTCGGTTTTAATCCTCAAAATGAAGGTGATATTATCCGTATTAATGTACCACCATTAACAGAAGAAAGACGTCTTGATCTTGTTAAAAAGGCAAAAGTTATTGCTGAAGAAACAAAGATTGGTATCCGAAATGCACGTCGTTCAGGTAATGATGAAGTTAAACAACTTGAAAAAGATGGACTACCTGAGGATGATAGTAAAAAGTTAATGGATGATATCCAGAAATTTACCGATGAATATTCTAAAAAAGTTGATGATCTGTTTGATGTTAAAGAAAAAGATATACTTACTGTTTAATCATTATTTTTCTTTTTGTCGATTTGTTTATCTTTCTTTTCTTTCCGCTTTTTCTTTCCTGTAATTCCTTTCAGTGATCTTACAATCGTATATGCAAATTTTGCAATATTTGATGTTGTCACAATTGAATTATAAGCTTTGCCAAGTATCTCCTGAAAGATATTGGCAAAAGTCATCTGTTTTTCTAATTTCTTGACTTTCTTATTCAGTGATTCTTTTCCATCCGTTAGACGGTTATGGACTTTTTTGATATTCTCTGAAGAAGCTTCCTCAGTGTCGAATTTAAATTCTTCATTATTCTCATCACCGAAGAATATTTCACCGAATAATTTTCTGGATGGATTAAATATCAGAGGTTTTCTGTATGCATAAACCAAAAATCCAAGCAGTATGTAGAATAAAGCAACAATCAGATGCCCAGTACCAATGCTGAGTCCGGTAATTGTCGAAAACCATCCTGCAAAAGCAAAGGAAAAGAAGAGCAATACAAATCCACTAATGCCAAACAATACAACCAGCATTATCAAAATTGATGAAAGCTGACTTGCACCCTTAGCAAACACCAGTTTGTTGTAGGTGATCAGATCCTCTACATAGCTTTTAAACTCCTCAATAACTTCCTTAATGGGAGTGCCAAGATTTTCGTGTTCCATAAAAAATTAATCAGATAGCTTATTTAGCTTTCTCTTTTACTTCTTCGATGATAGCACTTGTGCTTTTCTTTACTGTTTCAATTGTTTCGGCAGCACCTTCTTTAACATCTTCAAGTACATCCTGCATGGATTCTTTGAAGTCATCGAACTTGTCATATAGATCGTCGGCTAACTCCTTCGACTTGTCACCAAGCTTTTTTCTTGTTTCCTCACCTGTTTCCGGTGCAAAAAGTAGTCCTGCCAAAGCACCTACTGCGGCACCAACTACTACTCCTGCTATAAAAGCAAATCCTGATCCTGAACTTTTTTCACTCATAATAATTATTTTTAAAGGTTAATTCGTATTTTGTTATATCAATTTTTGCAGAAAAGGTTACATTCTGCTTGTTAAATATCTTACTAATTTCATCTGTTGCATAAACTGACGAAGTACTACTTTTATTATAGTATAGGTTGGTATTGCAAGTATCATACCAGCAATTCCGGCAAGCTTACCTCCAACAATTATTGTCAGGAATACTTCAACAGGATGAGCCTTAACACTTTTCGAGTATATCTGCGGCTGCAATATGAAATTATCTATAAGGTTGGCACCAAGAAATACACCAACAATACTGAAGAATGTATATACAATCAAATCGTATTCACCCTGACTAAGTTGTGATAATATTGCCAAAACTGCTCCAATAGTCATCCCAATTATTGGCCCCAGATAAGGAATAACATTCATTAGTCCTCCAATAAATCCAATAAGTAACGCATTTGGAACACCCAGTATTAACAACCCTACAGTTTCAAGTGTCATCATAATGACGACTTCCATTAGTATTCCATGGAAATATCTTACCAGAAGTACCTTCGAGTCGCTCAGTGATTTATCAATATCTTCCATGTATTTCTCCGGTGATAATATCAAAACAAAGTTTTTTATCAATTTATCATCAACTAAGAAGTAGAATGTAAGAAATATAACTATAAAACTTCCCATAAAAAGAGAACCGGTTGTGCTCACAAGATTGGTGAAGAAGTTTGTGAATTGCGCTACACTTACCAATTCAAGGATTTGTGTCTTAAGATAAATTGCCAGAGTTTCATCGGAGTTAATTACATCATATTGCACAAGAAACTCATCAAGCTTATCCATCGGTTCCTGATAATTGAGGATAATATCATTGATATTTATACTCGAAATTATATTGGCCTGCCTTATGATAAGAGGTACAATTAATACCATAAAAGCGCTGAATATCAGTAGTATGACAGTTAGGGCAATTGTAGCACTAGCAGTATGTGGCATCTTTTTTTTGAAGATCTTAATCTTGTCAAATCTTTTAACAAGCGGTGTTCCCATCATAGAAAGGAATGTGGCAATCAGAATATATGCTACAATATCCAGAAAATACCAGCCCATAAATACTATTATGCTAAACCCTATTATTGGTCTGATATATTGAGCAAGGTTATCTTTCATTTTTAGAAATTAGTTATATATCAATATGTAAAGTTAAGTAAAATAGTTTTGTTGCTTTACATGAAACGTGGGAACGGGGTTGTCATTATATTAATTTGCACTAAAATGCATAATAGAGGCTTATTTTATATGCAAAATTATCGGCTGGAGTATTAAATCCATATGGTCCGTATCTGTAAAGTACTCCGGCTCCAAGGTCGTAAATTTGTAGATTAAGCAGCTTGCGGATTACAATTCCTGACTCATAATACCCTTTTTCAAGTGTGTTAAATTTAATTTGGTAATGATTACCCGGATCGCTGAGTGAGCCAAATGCAATGTTGGTAATTAACATCAATTCAGGTTTGTAATTTCCAAAACTAAAAAGAAGATTTTTGAAATTGTGTGTCAGAAACAGGGAAAAATAACTATCCGAATAGAATTCGTTGGGGCGCATTGTGCCAAAACTTCCTGGCGCATAGATTGTAAACATGCTATATGATCCAATTCCGCTGTACAGGTTGGAAATAGGAAGCTGTCCGATGATTAAACCGGCATTTGCCAGTAAGGAACTTTCGCCCAGATATTTAAAATTATGTGTGAAATCAACTTTTAAATCAAATCGGCTAAACTTATAATCTCCCTTAAATGTTCCCTTTAAACCTTGAGTGAAATTAAGCCATAGTATTGGGTAATCAGAGCCCATGGACACTTGTCCTCGGGTTGTTTGAAGTACTTTTTCGCGGTATGCAAACCTAAATCCCAAACTCACATCAGTTGTTCTAAAGGTTGTTACCCATTTCCAGGGTTCATCCGATTTGATGAAATAATAACTGTCGTATGGATTCTTTTCCTGAATTTTCCCGCCAAAATTCCATTTGAAATCACGGAGTGGTTTAATCCTGAATGAATAATTAAACTCGCCACCAACTGTTGTATTCATCTGTTTAAAGAAGAACTCATAGAATTTCTCAGGTTTCCATATCTGGGTTTTGTCATCAAAAAACTCCACACTTCCACTGGCGGTAACCTTATTATATGCATCAAGCCTGATAACCGATTCTGACCGTTTATGAATCTTTACAGAGATGTCGACACCGTATTTATCTTCCTCATCTCTAAATCCGTAACCCCAGTATCCACCAATGTTAAACGTACTGGATACCAGATGGTTAGTATGTAATCCCAATCCCAGATATAGTCCTTCGTATTCATTATAATGGATGAATTTATCAAGATCGAAATTTATAAATTTGTATGGAATCTGACCCGAAATAATGGTTTGGAAAGAGTTGGCAATCTTATCAAAATTCTCAGCTTTACCAATTGAGTCAATCACTCTGTAGGTTTCTAGTTCCTTGGCTGTAAGACTGTCAACTCTGTAGCCTTTCCAATATTCTCCTTTTCGTTTAGTTGCCCCTTCTTCAATTTCTATTTCATGGTAGCTGAAATCTTTTTTCTTTAAGTCAGGACTAAGATTGATTTCTTTGATATAGCTTTTTCCATGTCCGACTAACGGATAGTTATTTTCTCCATCAGAGGCATTAGCCATATTGAAAACTATATCTGTTACAAGCTGAACCGGAAACCAGTGATCCTGTATAAACTCATATGATTGTTGAATTTTTATCCGTATTCCGGTTGAGTCATTTTGTGGTTCTGCTTTTACATTCTGAATAGCCCATCTATTACTGTTTATGTACAGAAATCCTTTCATCCCAACGAACCTGCTATTTATTTTAGGTCGGAATGAAATAATAAAAATAGTGTCTTCCGATTCAGAATATGTAGTGTCTTCAATGAGAAACATGTATTTTTTTGTGCTTCCATTACTGATGGGATTTATATAATCGTTGCCGGCAATTTTGATGTGTTCATCATAAAATGATGTCGACTGAACCTGAGAGATCATAAATGCCATCATGGGATCATTAAACCCCGAAACCCTTGTCGCAATTACATTTTCCTGATTTAGTCCGGGTGACATGTACTTTCGTTCTGTAACGGTTTCCAATAGAAAAAGATGCTGTTTGTCGAGCATTTTTCTTAACACCATCTGACTTGAATCCAATGAATTAATATCCACATCCGTTACCGAATCTGCATCAACAGTCAGAACCAACTTGTCATATGAAGTATAAGTAAATGCATCCAGCTTTTCTGGATCATTTATTTTTCTGTTGTCGATTACTTTATTTATAATTCGGTGAGCCGGATTTATTCCCGGAAGAATAGTAACCTCATCAAGATCGAAAACTGCTTGTGCCAGAAATATTTTCTGGGTATTCTTACCATGGTTGATTTCATAGTTAAGAGACTCGTATCCAATATATGACAGATTTAAACAACAGTTATTCGCATCAGTTAATATGCTGAATTTTCCGTCAATATCCGATATTGCTCCATTACCATCATCAGAAACAATATTCACAAATGCAAGTGGCTCCTTGGTTTTTTTGTCGAATACAACGCCATCCAACTTAACAAGCTGTGCAGTTATCAGGTGTGGTATCAACACTAGAAATAAGAGTAGTGACTTTTGCATTTTTAGGGATTAAATACAGATAAGATATCTATGACAATTTATGGTTGTTTTTGTGTCTGTCCTTATCGCGCAATTCTTTTTTCTCAAGATTCTTTTTTAGAGCATCCGTTAAATCAACACCGGTTTGGTTCGCCAAACATATCAATACAAACAGAACATCAGCAAATTCATCACCAAGATTATGCTCTTTATCAGATTCTTTAAACGACTGCTCACCATATGTTCGGGAAATAATACGGGCTACCTCACCAACTTCTTCGGTAAGTATTGCCATATTGGTCAGTTCATTGAAATATCTTACTCCTGTGGTGTTTACCCAATCATCTACCTTTTTCTGTGCTTCTTGAATCGTCATCTTATTTAATTTGATAATATGCTTGTATACAGGCTAAAATAGTTAATTTTGCCGACGATATGGAAGAATTAAAAGATTTTAGTTTGGGAATGGATTTAACAGCTAAAACGTTTGCCGGACTTGAGGAAGAGCTGGCAAAAGAGCTTACTTCGCTGGGTGCAGAAGATGTTAAGATTATTAAACGCGGTTGTACTTTTAGAGGTGATATAGCTCTCCTGTATAAAGTAAATTATCTGTCGCGTTTGGCAATTCGGATTCTGAAACCAATTGGTGTTTTTGATGTAAAAAGCGAGGATCAGTTATACGAAAAGGTAAAGAAAATCAAGTGGTTAGATATCTTCAAGCTAAATCAAACATTTTCTGTTGAAGCTAATTTATTTCATTCTGATTTTGATCATTCACATTATGCCGCGCTTAAAACCAAGGATGCCATTGTTGATCAATTTCGTGAAGAAACCGGTAAAAGACCATGGGTTTCTGTTGAAAATCCTAATATCTATATTGATGTCCATGTAAGTCATAATGTTTGTACAATTTCTCTAGATAGTTCCGGTGAATCATTACATAAGCGCGGATATAAAATTGGTGCTGATAAAGCTCCAATAAATGAAATTTTGGCAGCAGGAATGATTGCCTTATCAGGATGGAAGTGTGATTGCGATTTTTATGATCCAATGTGTGGCTCTGGTACAATTCCCATTGAAGCTGCTATGTTTGCAATGAATATTCCTTCAGGATATTATCGTAAGGAATTTGCCTTTATGAACTGGGAAGGTTACGATGAAGAGCTTTGGCTGAAAACTAAACAGGAAGCCGATGAAAACCTGACGGAGCATGAGCATCAGATATTTGCATCCGACAGATCGGAAAAAGCAGTAGGAATTGCCAAACGCAATTTTAAACATGCTGGTTTACATAAGGATATAAATATTAAAGTTGCATATTTTGATAGTGTTGAACCGGAGAATAAGGGTGTTCTGATTATGAATCCACCATATGGAATAAGAATGGAGGAGCGCGGTGAGTTACGTGATCTTTATAGAGGAATTGGTGATGTGTTAAAGAATAAATTTGTTGGATTTAACTCATGGATAATCAGCCCTAATTTTGATTCTGCCAAGTTTATCGGATTAAGACCTTCGAAAAAGATAACCCTGTTTAATGGTCCAGTGGAGACTAAATATATGAAGTTCGAGGTTTACGAAGGTACCCGTCGCTATGGTGATAAAGAAAAACCTGACTGGGTAGATAAGAAAGGAGATTCTCGCGAACGTAGGGATGATTTTAAAACAAAGCGCAGGGATGATTTTAAGCCAAAAGGAAGGGATGAATTCAAACCTAAAAGAGACGACTGGAAGCGTAAGGATAATTATCGCTCGGATGATAGAAATACTGACGCACGTAAAAGCAGATTCCATAAATCGGATTCCTCTGATGGTGATAAAGGTGAAAACCGTCGTGATATGATAAACCAAAGAAGTAAAGATTTTGAACGCCGTATGGAATCTTTAAAAAGGTTTACAGAATCTGACAGAAAGACATCTGATAAGAAAAAGCAGCGTAAAAGAATTACTAAGAAGCCACCGGAGGATAAGGATTAGCTAATTATGGTTATCATTGGTAGCGGAGCAAAGGATCTATCCTTCATTGCATTTAGCATAACAGAAAAATAGTTTCAGTTATCTTATCGAATCATAGTTACAGTGCCTTGTTGGTTAATTGTTTCCCTAATTCCTGCAGTTGTAAAAACCTCATATGAAACTTTCCATATATAGGTTCCAAGTGGAAGCACTGTACTTTTGTAGGTTCCATTCCAACCATTATTCTGATCGTCACTTTCAAATATCAATGCTCCATTTCTGTTAAAAATCTGCATCTTGAAATTATCCAGTGGAGAATCGCTAACTATTTTGAATTCATCATTAAGGCCATCATTGTTAGGAGTAAATGCGTTTGGATATCCAACATTGTAGTTGTATACGATTACAATTTCTGCTTCAGCACATGCACTTTTACCACATTGATTTAGCCAATATGCATAGTAATTGGTTGTAACATCGGGGCGCATTATATCCAGAACAGATCCCTTACCAATTGTATCTCCATCGCAGCTGTTTGCACTCCATATTAGTTCATCTCCGCTACCGCCATTTGCTGTTAGTGAAACATTTATTTCGTCGGTAATATTAATGGTGTCGTGATCGGTATCAATATTAAGAACCGGCATTGGTAACGGGTTTACAATTATCTCTCCATTTGTAAGTTCCAGGGTTGGATGAATTCCGGGAAGGTTTGTTACACTGCTTAAGTCGGTATCCCAGGCAATTGGTGAATTGCCTTCAGAAATAGCATCGAAAACAATAGTAAATAGAGGACCATTAGCCACATTAGCTCCAGCGGCCGAAGTCCATGAGAATGTTAGAGTATTTGTATTGTTCTGAGTAGTTAGGTTGTCGTAAATTTCTGATGCAACTCCCGTTGTTTCACTGTATTCGACCACGGTATTAACATAGTTTACTATGATTGTAAAGTCGGTTATCTGAATAAAATTCTGTACTGTACAAACAAGACTGATCTGTTCTCCTTCACATCCTTCCAGTACACCAAGATCTGCAATAAATGCAGGTGTGTCGGATACGTTTAAGGTTGCCGACTGACTGTTAATGTCACCACATTCACCGCTAACTTTACAGCGAAACATATTGCCATCCATGGAGAGATCAACAGGAATAATACTTAGTTCATTTGTTTGTACTCCACTATAAGGGCTGCTGTTTGTAAGGTCAGTCCAGGAGTTTCCACCATCAGTACTTACTTGCCAAAGATAATTTGTTGCGTAATTAGCAGATGTTGAGAATGATGCACTTGTTCCGCTAATTAGATTTAGACTTTGAGGCTGACTTGTTATTTCAGTGTTTTGATGTAGAACAACCTTAACAGATGATGATACAGTATTATAACCATCATCAACATCAACGAAATATGTGGTGGTAAGATTTGGAGATACAGTTACATTCATTTCAGGTCCGGAATAAGAATATCCGGCAGGATCGGATGACCATGTTGCAGTATAGTTTCCGGATCCACCGCTAATATCCAATAACAGATTAGTGCTTAATCCCGGGCAAATTGTATCGGGTGTTGCAATAAGTGACACAAGTGTAAGAGGTCCGCCATCTACTTCAATTGTTATTGAATCGGTTGAGCTGCATAAACTTACTCCATCAGTAACTGTAAAGTAGAATGTGGTTGGTTGATCAAGAGGAATTGTTTGAGGGTTTTGACTTAAAGGGTCTTCCAGCATTGATGCCGGAACCCATGAAAACTGAGGGCTATCACCACTTGTTATTATACCACGTAGTATTGTTTGTGTTCCGAATGGGATAGGATTATCGTCAGCGGTTATGTCAATCTCCGGACTTTCTGTAATTTCTATATCATGATAAGTCGCGGTTGAAGGACAACCATTATCGATCTCTAAACTTGTTGTTTTTGTTCCAACTGATGTCCAGGTAACTTCGTATGGCCCTTGATTCGTACCACTAATTATTACGGCATCAGTTCCAAAATCCCAATTATATGTGGCAACTGGTGAAGCATTTCCGGTGTAGGTTATTGTAACAGTATCTCCATAGCAAGATGATGCCGGAATGTCAAAATCGGTTATAGCTTCATCGTTCACAGTAACTACACAATAATCAATATCTTTAATAATTGCTTTAAAGGAAATATCATCGAGAGCGAAGTCATTTCCCAAATTCCAATATTGAGAAGTGTTTACTATTCTAATAGTAGCTGAAGTGGCAGCTTCTGAGTTCCATGAAGTCTTGAACTGCGACCATGTGCAGATTGATGATGTTGCTGAGAAAGAACCAACGGGAGCTCCATTTATCTCAAACGTAAAATGAGCTCCAAATTGAGGAAATGACCATGTCAAACTTGTAATCCATGTTGATAATTGATAATCCGTATATGTGTCAATATTGTTTACTGTTGTTTCGTATAGTGTATAGTTATTGCCATTATCTCCATTACAAATCATCATATATCTGAAACCTGTTGATGTGTGGTCTTCACATGAAGAAAAAGAAGTATGGAAATAACTGGGGTCATCACCAATGGCAAATTTACCACTTGATGGCGAGTTAAGAAGGCAGTTAGCTTGATCACAATATAAATATGAGCTTGTAAACCCTGTGAAACCATCGTCAAAATCACCATTAACTATATATTCAAAGGGATCTAAAGTGCTACCTTCAAGTTTATAAGCATAAATTGCAGTGGTTAACGGTGTAATTTCTGGATTTAATATTGTAGGGTCACTTATGGATGGATCAATGGGTGTTGATGTCCAAAGGTAATCCCAGTTGGCTGGACCAGAGCCTTGTAGTTCAATGGTTTGTCCAAGGCAAATTGTTGAATCAGGGCCTGCATTAACTTGTGCTTCGACGAAAAGCACAGAAAGTGAGAGTAGAATTATTAGATATAATTTTTTCATTCAGATAAGGCAGAAATTTTTAATAAAAATAGTTTATTTCCTTGATTATTTTAATTCATACAATTAGTTTGTGTAAGATGTGAGACTCTTACAACAGAATTTCGGTTGCTTTTATAGGATATGGTTTTTTGATTAGATTGCTTCGTCATACTTGCCTTCCTGCCTACAGGTATGTTCGCAATGACATTCCTTATTTAATTACATGGTTAAAAAGAAACTGCCCCTAACAAATGAAAATTGCAAGGGGCAGTTTGTTATAAAGATCGATGGTTCTATTTTTTCATTTCTTCAGCAAAAAACTGATAGAACCATGTAATAGTTTCAATTCCGTTATAGAAGTTTCCTACAGGATAGTTTTCGTTTGGTGAGTGAATTGCATCCGACTCAAGTCCAAATCCCATAAGCACAGATTTAATTCCAAGCTTATCTTCAAAAGTTGAGATAATTGGAATACTACCACCGCTACGCATTGGTACCGGGGTTTTGTTATAAATTTTCTCAAATGCTTTTTCAGCTGCACGGTAAGCAGGAAGGTCGATTGGGCAAACGTAAGCTTGTCCGCCGTGTAATGAATCAACTTTTACTTTTACAGACTTAGGTGCGATGCTTGTAAAGTACTCTTCGAACATCTTAGCAATCTTTTCATTATTCTGATCAGGAACCAGGCGTGTTGAAATTTTTGCATATGCTTTAGACGGAAGAACGGTTTTTGCACCTTCTCCGGTATAACCACCCCAGATTCCGCATACGTCGAATGAAGGACGAATACCTGTTCTTTCGATTGTAGTATATCCGGCTTCACCGTCAAGTTCTTCTACGTCAATAGCTTTCTTGTATTCTTCAACACTGAAAGGAGCTTTATTAAGCATTTCTCTTTCTTTGTCGGTTGCAACAAGAACATCATCATAGAAACCAGGCATTGTTACTTTACCATCTTCATCAGTCATTGATGCAATCATTTTAGCAAGAACATTGATTGGGTTAGCTACAGCACCACCAAACAAACCTGAGTGTAGGTCGCGATTTGGTCCGGTTACTTCAACCTGCCAGTAAGCTAAACCTCTTAGTCCTGTTGTGATTGATGGAATATCTTCTGCAATCATTCCTGTATCGGAAACAAGGATAATATCAGCTTGAAGCATTTCTTTATGCTCGTCGCAGAAAGCACCAAGACTTACAGATCCTATTTCTTCTTCACCTTCGATCATGAACTTAACATTGGTTGAAAGCGCATTGTTTTTGCAAAGAGCTTCGAATGCTTTAATATGCATAAATCCCTGACCTTTGTCATCATCGGCACCGCGTGCATAAATTTTACCATCACGAATTTCCGGCTCAAATGGTGGAGAATCCCAGAGATCAATAGGATCAACAGGCATTACATCATAATGTGCATAAACCAGTACTGTTGGTAATGCAGGATCAATAATTTTTTCTGCGTAAACAACAGGGTTACCTGCAGTTGGCATCACTTCGGCTTTGTCAACACCTGCTTCAAGCAGACTTTTCTTAAAAAACTCAGCCATGCGAACCATGTCGTCTTTGTGATCAGATAAAGATGAAATTGAAGGAATACGAATTGCCTCAAACAATTCGTCCATAAACCTGTCTTTGTTATCGTTAATAAACTGAAGTACTTTTTCCATTTTGTAAATTTAAAATTAAGGGTGTAAAGTTAATAAGATTAACCGAAAGTCGAGCAATTTATTGTTTCTCACAAATACGGTTTTGAAGCGAATTATTTAACTTTAAAGCCTTTGTGGTTTGCCAGCGGAACAAATTGAGTTTCAACTTTTGATACTCTTGCCCATTGTGGGCCTATATTACACCAATCAATAAAGGTTAATAATTCTGTTTCCTGACCTTCTGCCTCAATGTAAACGGTTCCATTTGGTTTGTTTTGCACATATCCACTTATATGTAATTCATTGGCTTTTTTGTTTGTATAGAACCTGAATCCAACTCCCTGAACACGGCCGTAGACGGTTATTATTGCGGATTTTGTTGGTGGATTATTGGTAGTCATGGTTGTCATTGTTGTCGTTGTTATCATTGTTGTCATCCTGAGCGAAGTGAAGGATCTGGAGTTTTGTGAGATTCTAAGCTGTGTATTGTGGACAAAATAAATTTCATGTTGTAGACATATTATCTTAGTTTTATTTTATCGTACTATTAGTTTCTCACTATCCTTTTCAATACCATCCTCCGAAAGAACAATATGGTAAATTCCAGGTGAAAGCCTGTTTCCGTTTTCTGTGCAATCCCATGTTGTATGTATTGTACATGACGCAACCGGACTGTCAATAATCTTTGCTACTCTTTGACCGTTGTTATTATATACTTCAACTTTCATGTTACTAGCTCCTGAACTCACTACAGATACAACCGTGCTGTAAATAACCGGATTTGGTGCAATATAAATTAGTTTTTCTTCATTATCATCATCTTTTGGTTCTCCTATTCCAACAGTTGGATTCCATTCATAAGCACCCATATCAATAGTTTCACCGTAAATACGTGGGTTTCCTGCAAGGTCGGTTTCCGGCAATTCAATCCATTCAGGTAAATCCAGTGTGCCTGCATCTATGCAGGGAGAGTTGTTGCTAAGGTTGTATGGAAAATCAGGTCCATAGTAAAAAAGAGGGTCGGTATCTATGTTTGATGTATCGTAGAAAAGATTGTTTGGTTCACCATAAAGAGTAATGTTTTCTTCTCCGCCTTCAACCAGGGAGTTATTTATGTAAAGATTAGATTCTCCGGCATATGGTTGTGTGGACATAAATGCTGATGAGTATTGATTATTATAGATAATTGAGTTGTAAATATGCATCTCCGAGCCGTAATTATTACTAATTGCAGCAGCATCAGGGTTGTTGCACATATTGTCAGCCATAGTGCAGTTTATAATATAAACCTTAGAGTCATCAGTGGCACCCACAGCAAGAGATTGTGCACCGTTATGTGTATCACGTCCGGTATTATTTTCAAACAATGAGTTTATAATGATCCCGGTAAATGTACTGGGCTCACCAATTAGGCTTCCGAAATACAATTCACCACCCCATCCTGGGTCAATACTATTAGGTTCATTATTAATGAATTTACAGTTAATAATATAATTCGTGTCAAACAAATCATATTCATGTACTGCATTGCCGAAAATTAACGAGACACTCCCTTTATTATCAATAAAATCGGAATTAATTATTCTACAATTTCTGCTATCAATTATTCTGCAATTTTTACCATATTCACCTCTATTGCTGGTAAACAACAGATTGTTAAATGTTATATTATTATTAACATCAAGTATGACACTACCTGGATCTGACGCTTTGACACCATTGCCATTTTTCAGTGTAAGGTCACTTATGGTAAAATTATCCGCATAATATATCCCTTGTAAGTGATATATCATATTTTCTGCATCAAGTATAGTATTGTTTTTTGAAGTCCCTTGCAAAGAAACATCTCTTTTCAAGCTAAGTGGGAATCTTTCACCAACTGATGGAGCATAGATACCATCTGCAAGAACTATTGTATCGGGGCTAATACTGTCACTTCTCATTTTTAACAATGCGAACCAAATATTTTTTACAGGATCGTTAGGAGTTAGTCCACTATTATTATTATCTCCAGTGTTTGCTACATAAATGTTTTGTGATGTTTGCTCCAGTTTACCATTAGCTATTTCCCATGAAATTGTGTTTCCCGGGGCTGCTGTATCAAATTTTTCTGCGAACAAGTAATAGTAATCAGGCTCTTTTACTGTAAAAGTATCAATTACGACATGGTTATATATATATGGTGGTGTCGTTCCATTATAGAAATCAGTACCAACAGCTGCGGTATTATTATATATATTACATAGTTCTGTAGTATCAAATGTAAATTGGCTTTGTATGGCACAAATACCTCCACCAAACCAATAAGCCGAATTGTTTTTGATGGTGGTTTTTGATAAATATATATTTGAATGTTTTGCTCTTATACCGCCTCCCTGAGAAAAAGTTAGATTCTCTTCTAAAACACAATTTATCACTGATACCTCTGATTCATATATGCCAATAGCTCCACCTGAACCAGTTGCATGGTTTTTCTTCATAATGCAATCTTGAACAGTAGCCTTGGATTCATTTATTAAAACGCCTCCTCCTCTTTTAAGATAGCCCCATTGTGAGCCTGCACCATTTTTTAAAACAAACCCAATGAAATTAATATTTTCAGAACACAAGTTAATTTTTATACAACCACTAAAATGGCTTCCATCAATAATTGTTTGTTCAATATAAGCTATATTACCTGTGGTTAATATAAGACTGCCAACAGTAATGTTTTTATTCTCAATAATTAGATTTTCATAATATGTTCCCGGGTATACCAGGATGGTATCACCATTTTGAGTGGCATCTATTGCATTTTGGATAATTGTATAGTCACCTGTGCCATCCTGCTTCACGGTTAATGTATCTGGTAAGGAAGCAAGAGATAATAGCAGTAGTGTTATGAATATGAATGATGTTTTTATGGTTTTCATGGTTTAATGTTGTTCAAAAATAGTTTAAAGTTGAGCATCCTGATAATGATATTCATTACTAAATAATAGTTGACATAGATGTAATTAGGTTTTTCAAGAAAAAACTGGCTTTTTGTCATTCTGAACGATAGTGAAGAATCTAGATGCCTCAATGTACTCCTGATATATTCTTCATTGTTATTCAGAATGACACCGCCATAAACCCTGTTAATAAACCCATTAAGCATATTATTAATTATTGTACTATTAGTTTCTCACTATCCATTTCAATACCATCCTCCGAAAGAACAATATGGTAAATTCCAGGTGAAAGCCTGTTTCCGTTCTCTGTGCAATCCCATGTTGTATGTATTGTACCTGACGCAACCGGGCCATCAATAATCTTTGCCACTCTTTTCCCGTTGTTATTATAAACTTCAACTTTCATGTTTTTGGCTCCTGAGCTCCTCACAGAAATAACCGTGCTGTAAATTACCGGGTTTGGAGCAACAATAACTAATTTTTTTTCATCGTTTACGCTTTCCCTGTAACCAACAGTGGGGTTCCACTCATAAGCCCCCATATCGATTGATTCTCCATAAATACGGGGATTACCAGCTAAGTCAGTTTCTGGGAACTCAATCCAATCTGGTATTTCAAGTGTGCCGACATCAATACATGGTGAGTTAGCGCTTAGGTTGTATGGAAAATCAGGGCCGTAGTAAAAAAGGGGATCGGTGTCGATGTTTGATTCACCGTAGTTGATGTTGTTATAATTACTTAACTGCATTATATTATCCACACCACCTTCAAATAATGAATTGCTAACCGATAAATTGTTTTCACCTGAGAAGGTATCTGTGTACATGTAAAGAGAACCATAATCATTATTATAGACTATGCTATTTATAACATTCATACCTGATGCATAAACCATACCCAGAGCCCAGGTTTCAGGGTTTATTGATTCATTGTTAGTAATGGTTGAATTAATTAAATGTAAGTTTACCCCATCCATTATACCGATGGCAGAACCTTGTGGGGCAGGATGAATTGGTCTGCACGAATGTTCCGCAAATAAGCAATTTTGGACAACAACATTAAAAGTGTGTGGAGCCGACACCTTTCCAATAAGTGAAAGCCCCCCGCCAATATAGCCGTAGTTTGTGTCAGCATTATTATACATGAATAAGCAGTTTGTAACATAGTTTGTATCATAATGCACAACATAACTATCACCATGTATGATCCTAATCGCTTTTGCTCCCAGGTTATTCACAAAATTTGTTCTTTCAACCTTGAAGTTGTTGGAATTATTTATTCGGCCACAAGATCCAATGTATCCTGAATTCTCCGTAAATACAACATCCGATATTTTAGCATTCATATTTTTATTCATCATAAAGCTACCAAATCCAAACCCAACATTTTTGTCACCATTTCCATTTTTTATTGTTAAATCACTAATGGTATAGTTATTTGCAAATTTTATTCCCTGGAAGTGGTAGGTTTTATCTTCTGCATCAAGTATAGTGTTTTCTTTTGAAACACCTTTAAGTGACACATCTCTTTTCAGGCTTAAGGGAAATATTTCACCAACTGATTGAGAATATGTGCCCTCATTAAGTAATATAGTATCTGGACTTATGCTATCACTCTTCATTTTTATCAGTGCATACCAAATATTTTTTAATGGAGTATCCGATGTTAGACCATCGTTGGAATTATTACCGCTATTTGAAACATAAATATTTTGAGACGTTTGTTCAAGTTTTGCGTTATTGATCTCCCATGACAAAGTGTATCCGGGATAAATTGTATCAGAATCACCGGAATACAAATAATAATAATCAGGTTCTAGTACAGTAAAAGTGTCAACAACAATATGGTTATAAATATATGGGTTGAATGATCCGTTATAAACATCAGTACCATGAGAGCCAAAATTGCAATATATATTACATAAACTTGAAGTATCAAAAAGCATAGTACTATTAGCTACACAAATACCACCTCCAAACCACATAGCCTTGTTATTCTTAATTGTTGTTGACGAAAGATAAAGATGAGAATCTGTGGCATCAATTCCTCCTCCCTGTCCTGTAACATTATTGTTTGAAATAATACATCCAATTATGGAAACATCAGACTCCCATATGAAAATTCCACCCCCATAAGTAGTAGCGTTTACAAGTGGTTTTCCTGATCCATTAGTAAGTGTTAACCCGTTAATAATTACTTCTGAATTACATTGAAACACCATAATACATGTTCCCGATTGATTTCCATCAATTACTGTTTGGTGAATGTACTGGTCGTTTCCAGTTGTCATATATAGGCTACCAAGGGTAATATACTTATTTATAATGCTAAGGTTTTCATAATAAATTCCAGGATAAACCAGCACAGTATCCCCGTTTTGAGCTGAATCTACTGCATTTTGGATAATAATATAATCACCTGTTCCGTCCTGATTTACGGTAAAGGTATCGGCATTTGATGAAAGAGAAACCAGAAGTATGATTATTGCTAGATATAATTTCGTTTTCATTGTGTTTTGTGTTTCAGTTCTGCCTGTGCTGACAACGAAGTTCATCAGTATCAAAGTTTTTTATCGTCATTGCGAACCCGGCGTGAAAGCATATGTGTTGTAGTGAAGCAATCTGTAATACAATCAAAATGTGTTAAAATAAATATTCATGTTTAACATAATTAGCATTACAGATTGCTTCGTCCTTCGTCCTCGCAATGACGCACCCTTTAACTTACTGCACAACCAGCTTCTTATTTATAGTTCTATTATTTATAGTTAGCCTTATAATATAAATTCCCTGAATTATTTTTTCCCCGTTTGCCTGAAGGTTCCATGTGAATACCTGGCCTCCGGATGTTTGTTTATTTTCAAACAAGGTTGAAATATACCTTCCGAAATAATCGCAGACAACAATGGCAACCTTTGACTCTATATCCAAAGTATAAACAATGTTTACTTCATTACCCGTCGGATTAGGAAAAAGTTTGAATGATAATTCGTTAGTTTCATCAGAGATAGTTTCCTTGTTTTTCATCGAAATGAAATACCTTAGTTTGTTTTCGTTGGTTTTAATGGCTCTTTTCTCGTGTATATTATAGCTTTCGTTGAACACATAATACTCACTGATTCGATTTTTTTGTGTCGATTTAGTTCCGAAATACTCCTCAAATACTACACTGTCTCCAGAATTGTCATCTATATAGCCACGGATTATGGCAAGTGAATCTTCTGGTTCCAGTGTACATGCCCCTATGCAAGAATCATTAACAAATGCGCCCAGTTCCAATGGGTTTTCGGTTGTGTCGAGTGTTATAATAAACGGAATGTAATCGTCAGTTTCGGTGTACTCGAAATAATCCAGTGTTTCTTCAATAATGGGTGGGGGAGGGTTTCCCGAGTAATTCCACCTGAAATTTGAGATATTTGTATATGGTTTAAGAACTACCATTTCCCCGTATGCAATATTATGTACCACCTGATCACAAAACCAGCTATATGGATTTACAGGCTGAGGTTGACTACCACCATCCATTGGATCGCCGCGGTAACAATAAAAATCCTGGCTTTTTATTTCATAAATAGATTCCTCATAATCGGCAATTGCATCAAAAATATCCTGTTCTTCAGGGATAAAATACCCAACCCAGTTTTCCTTTGCTTCATACAGGCTCAAAGTTGAATATGGTGATAATATTGTTCCATGCAGGTCAATTGTTGATTCCTGATTAATTGAATAATCAAGATCAATTTTATATCCTCTTTTAGACTGAATACCCCCAGGTATATCAGTCCATGATGAACCAGTATATACAGAAGTGTTTTCTTGATATGAATTAGGTGGTAAGTTTTTAAGAGTACTTGAATTTGCTAAGTAATTTGTTGGAGCTATATTACCCATTAGTACGTCATCAACCTGAGGAACAGGATTTGTGTTTTGTACAACCAGTCTCGGAAACGATATCCAATTTATCCCTGGTTCCAGTACCAGTTGATCAACAGGAGTAAATTCTATTTTACTGATGCAGCTATGTCCTCCGTTTGGCAAATAAATGTGGTTAGTATATGGATTAATATATGGAGTTGTTCGATTGTTAAGAAAGAATTTTGATGGGTCACTGGTATGGTCAAAGTCTGAGTAATAACTTGCAAAACCCTGGTCAATTGTAGTAAAAATTCCTGATGATATATCTTCAGGGTTAAATTTAATAATCTGTGACTGGTTTTCAGCTAGTTTAGCGGCATCTGTTTTAAGGTGTAAATAAACTTTCTGGTCAAATTCATTGTATGTCATAGATGTAATTTGCCCGTCAAAAGTGTGAGTCAAATCAAAATTAATACTACCATTATCATAATAAATCTTCCAAATTTCTGCCTTTCTCCATTCAAGACAATCAATATCTCTATTATCCTTTACAGCAAATAGTAAATCCTGATGTTTGCAATAAATTACATCAATAAAACTATAGTCATGAATTTGTAACGGGTCGGTACCTACATAATCAAGTATTGAAAATTTTTCTCCTATTATAAATATTTTTCCATAGTACTGGGAGGAAGTGTTTGTTCCATCATACGGACAAATTATCTTATTTGGAAAGTTATCTGTAAAAGTAATTTCATCTTCTATTTCATCTGATATGGTGACTATCTTACCAATAGGTTTGTGATCACTGGTTACATCAAAAATAGAACTAGATTCATTATTATAAGGATCCAACCTTGATTCCTGGATTGATAGCGAGGCATAAACTTTATCATTATAAGGGTTAAATGCATAATGTGATGAATATCCAACAAAACCTTCTGAATAATTAAACGTTGTTACTTGCTCACTGTTTATATAATCATAGTTTTCAGCATTGTAAATAAAATATGAAGGGTATTTTCCTGATTTATAATTCATATCAGCAGCAATATATATTTTACCGTTTTTTGCAACAAACATTGTTTTGATATGTGAAGTGTTTGAAACTTCTGTAGTTAAATCAATAGTATACATATAATGGAAATATTCATCGAGTACCATTACTGATGCTGAGTTGTGAGAGTTTACTGATACAAGGAAATGATCTTGGTATGGATTGAATACAATATCTCCAATAACATGGGTAATATCATTATTACTTTCTAAATCACTATTTATATTATCAACTACTTCATCTCCACCTTCATTAATATATCGGTAATAAAATCCCAGGTTATATGAATCAAGTCTGTTAAAATATGCCATAGAAGTACCGTCATGATTTCCTGTTATATGATAAACCGGGAAGCCACATTTGATAGTAGGGTCGTTATTGCCATCAATTACTTTAATTCCGTTTTTACACCTGTTATTTATAAAATATTTATTACCAGAAACAGCAGTGCTGCCATAAAAATTTGATTCATTTATTAGTAGGTCAGTATAAGTATAGTTAGGAGAGTTGTAGTCGATTTTTGCAACACCATCTTTCCTGGCAACTAAAACACTGCTATTATTAATTTTAGTTAATTTGAATGAAGAATTCAGGTCGATATCAGAAACAATAGGAGAGTTGTCCTGATTAAAAGTAGTTGCCGGAATTGTAAAGCTTCCACCAGAGCCATCACTAATAGCAATATGTTGTGGATTTATATTGGTAGTTGGAGAGTAGCTCATTAAAATGTCCTGAGAAGAACTTAGATAAACAGCATCAAGTATTCTGCTTGATGGACAGGCTACAATTTCTAAGGTAGAATTGTAGTTGTCACCATCAATGATATAGAACTGGGGATTGGGTACTCCACCTGATTGATATCTATAAGGAAAAACTACTATCTCATGTAAATTGTTTCCAGGATCATAAATGTTAAGTATTTTTCCCATCTTGTGCCAGGATTGTCCAGCGCCATTGTTAATAAGTTCGATTGTTTTAACAGGGCTTCCAACAGAGTTATTCACAATATTATATATTTGAATAATCTCTTTTGATGGCATCATACTTCCTAACCTGATAACGTAGAAAAGATCATTTGTTTTATTGTAAGTGCAATTATTTATTTGGGATCCATAGATGCTTGTTTCTCCTGAATTATATTCACTATAAATTGGGGTAAAAACAGGAGGCAGGGCATTATTCATTCCATAATTAATGCTGTAAATTGCAAAAATGTGTTGCATTTTGTGAAATTCACCTGTGCAGTTAAAAGTAGGACTCTGGTTTTTACCCGATGCAATAAAGTAGAGCCTGTTATTATTATTATCATATAACAATCGTGAGTTACCATTTCTGGTTTTTATAATGTTTTCCAGGATGTTATTATCTGCATCAGGGATTGTTAAAGAAACAAACCAGTAATTAGTAATGTTTTCTGTATCAAGTACAAGAAGTCTCATGTTTGGGGTGAGAGCAAAAAGTAACTTCCTATCGTAGGTTTCGTTGTTGTAAACCATTAAATTTGCATCCGGTATATGCATTTTTGAGTTGAAATAAACCGGATTAAATTTCCCGTAATTCCAAGTTAATTGTGGTTCAGGTGGTGGTGGTGGGATAGTTTCAAAGGGTATTTTTCCTTCAAAACTGTAATTGGTTGAACTGAAAATTGATATTCCATCATGTGAGTATGCAAATATTTTGTTATCTGCATAGACTATATCTAAAATCATTGAACCACCTTCTGGTGACTCGGGTAAATTGATGTTTTCGAAACTTTGTGCAAATATAATTCCAGAATATATAATAAGAAAGAGAAGAGCAACTATTGTCTTTGTTTTTGAATTCGCTTGAATATTATTCTGTTTTGTCATAGCATCTCCTTTGACACCATTATAAAGGATTAAGTGATTCTTGATTCTTGATTCTTGAGCATTGAGCATTGAGCATTGAGCATTGAGCATTGAGCATTGAGCATCATAATTAAAAGGTTTTTAAATTAAATAAGTTAACCCGATAAAGTTAATCATTTTATTTAAATAAATATGAAGAAAAACCAGATTATGTTTCGAAATCAGGATTATTGTTGACTAGCCCAAGCGTTTAAATATTGTATGATTCACCTTCCCAAACAACTGATCCGGCATTAGTTTTCTCCACAGCACATCGTCAAATTCACCTCTGAAGGAAATGAAATAATCAATATTTGAACTTTCAAATTCTTTGATTATAAAATCACGAAAGTTGATACCTGCAATCCAGCCATCATCAATATTGTTGAACCATTCTTCATAATAGTCATTTGTGTCGGGATGAAAATTCAATACATTTTCTCCGATAAGGATGAAATATTTAATATCATTTTCCAGTAGTGATTCTATTACATCTCTGTAAAGGAACATGATATCGTTGTACAGTAAATCATTCCATTCGCCCAACATTTCAATTATACAATACTGTTTATCGTAATTTACAAACAGGATTTTTATAAATAATGTTTGGGAGCCAAATTCATCCCATTGTGGGTGTATCAGATGGTCGTAGATTGAATTTGTGAATGTTAATTCGCTATATTGACGGTTGTAAAATGGAGATTCGGGATCGTTTGCAGATACATATAGATCGCGCCAAAGGTAATATGGTTCAATCTCATGCATTATATAAATCGCGATAAATAGTAACCTGCAAAAGCTAAAGAAATACCGAATAGATTTGTTGCAAATATGTAAGTCAGCAATTGTTTGGCACCGGCTTCACGGCTAAGATTAAATACATCGAATGCAAAAGTTGAAAATGTTGTAAAACTCCCAAGTATTCCAACGAAAATAAATAGTCTGTATCCCGGAGCGATATAAAATTTATTGAAGATACCCCAAAGCAATCCGATAAGGAAAGCACCTATAAGATTTACCAGTAAAGTTGACCACGGGAAAGTAGGATTTTCTGATTTTTCAAAAAGTAAATACACTCCGTATCTCAAAATTGCACCTATGCTGCCTCCAATTGCAACTGCCAGAAATTTCTGTATCATAATGCAAACTTTAACCCTGGTAATGTTTTCAGCTGTTCATACATGGTTTCCATCTGCAGTTTACTAATAAGTGTTACTTCATAATGGTAACTTGTGTATGTTCCCTTCGAGCTTTTTTTGCTGTTTAAATATTTGTTTTTTATTTCTTGATTATCAAGAACCATCACAATTGTTTCCTTATTTAGGTCATCTGTGCCCAGATTATCCATAACTGCCTTAAGTATAAAAGTTACCGGAAATTCTATTTCTGCATTCTCAATGGATTTGTTTAAATCTTTTGATCCACCATTTTGTGATGCTTTCTGTTTTGCCATGTAATTATATTTTGAATATTAATCTAATTCTTCCCCATCTGAAATCATATGCATTTTTGAATTCCGGACTTATGTAAAAATTTTGTAGTTCCAATCCAAGATTATGGTAATACAATGCAAATCCCACGCTTGCGCTTAGTACAACTCTGTTAATATCATCATTGTTAAGTGTATACATGTTGTTACTGCCAATAAACCCACCCTGAAGTGTAGCATCGTACAATACTAAATTCGTTGCTCCTTCTATGAAAAACCAGTACTGTAAGGTTCGTTTTGTATTAAGAATATTTCCCTTGTAAACCGGAGTGAATCTTCCTGTTCTAAAATATAATCCACCGTTTATTTTATTGAATACGGTACCAATATTTCCACCTGCAATTAAGTTTATCTCAACATTAGGATTGCTAATAATTCCCTTCTCCATTTTCATGGAAAAGTCAATAACTAAGCTGTTATTTATCTGATTGTTCCAGCCCTGTGGTTCAATATTATGAATTGATGATTGAACAACTCCTCCAAGCGAAGCCGGTCCCAGAACACCAAAATTTAATCTGCTTGTAACAGATAATCTTTTCTTCAGATTGTAACTTTCCCTTACCTGTCCGATTGTTAGAAACGCAGAAAATGGGCGATCACCTTTAGTGATTTCAGGAATATCAGGATTTGTGGGTGTATATATGTTTTGTCGTAATGAGAATCCATAATTGTTTATGTCAGAACTTTTGATTCCCGGTAATATTTTCGAAATGGGAGTATTGCCAGCAATTGGATTAAACAACTCAATTATTACCCCATTTGTGTAGTAGTAATCTGTATTATTAAAGATGTCATTGTCGAAAGTAATATTCAGTAACCTGACTGGTTTTTCATTTACCGGAGGATTATCAGTTACAGGAGGTTGGTAAACATCAGAAATACCCTTTTGTAAAATATTACTGTTTTGATGAGGTACTATTTCATTGATACCCATATCAACAAACTCACCAACTTTCTTTGTGATATTACTTCGATAGATTAAGTCATCCGAACTATGGGGGGGGGTAATTCTATCGTATTCCTTGTTGCTGAGTTTATCCTGATTAGAAATTTGCTTGGTGTGTTTAACAGAATTGGGTTTAGTTCCGTTCTGTTGACAAGATGAAAATATTACCATAATCACAAATGTGATAATTGATAATATGTAACTTCCTGACCTAGACATGGAGCAAAAATAACTATTTGATTTAATTGAATGGAAGATTCAATAAATAGTTTACAACGATAAACTGTTTATCAAATATCGGATCAGACAATATTTATGGGGAGACAAATAGTTTTGACGAAAGAAATATTTGAAGAAAATAATACTATTGATATGTATTAATAGATTGATATTTCCTAAACTAATATTATTGTTCTTGCTACTTTTTTCTTGACAAAAAAGTAACCAAAAAGTCAAGAAAGAATAATGCTATCTGCCCGCAAAAAGCCTTCCCACGCACGCCGATATTCTTTCAGCTCGCGCTCTTTAGATGATTTGTAATGCTTATTTTTAGGTTAGAAAATTTTAGGATATTTCTCAGGATTACATTCATGCATAATATTGTAAACCTTATCGAAAACATCCTCGGCATTTGGATTTGAGAAATAGTCACCATCGGTGCTGTAAGCGGCTCTGTGAGCTTTGGCCGTAAGTGTTTGTGGCTGTGAATCAAGATGATAATATGCATCGCTATCTTCAATAACCTTCTGCATCATATAGGAAGTTGCACCGCCAGGAACATCTTCATCAAAAAACAATACCTTATTAGTTTTCTTGATTGATTCAACAATCGACTTGTTAACATCGAATGGAATTAATGAGCGTACATCTATGAGTTCAACACTTATATCAAAACTTTTAAGTTGTTGAACGGCATCTTCTGCAATTCTAACACATGATCCATAAGTAACAATGGTAATATCACTACCTTCAATTATTATTTCCGGTTCACCGACAGGAGTTTTAAATTCCCCAATATTCTCAGGTCTTTTCTCACGTAAGCGATATCCATTAAGAGGCTCAATAATTACAACAGGCTGATCCGATTCGAGATACATATTATAGAATCCGGCAGCTTCAGTCATATTTCTTGGAACAGCAACATGTACACCACGAATGGAATTTATTACCATACTTAGTGGCGATCCCGAATGCCAAATGCCTTCAAGTCGGTGACCTCTGGTACTAATTATCATCGGTGCTTTTTGTCCACCTCTTGTTCTGTAATGCATTGTTGCAAGATCGTCGCTAAGAACCTGAAGTCCATAAAGCAAGTAATCGAAATACTGGATTTCGGCAATTGGTCTGAAACCTCTTAAAGCCATACCCAAACCCTGACCAATGATTGTAGCCTCACGAATTCCGGTATCAAAAATCCTGTCTTCACCATATTTTTCCTGAAGTCCTTCGTATGTTTGGTTAACACCTCCAATCTTACCAACATCTTCACCAAAGGCAACAACCAAAGGGTTCTTTTCAAAGATGTAATCAAAATTATCTCTTAGGATCTCCCTACCCGGAACAATATCTGACTTTTCATTATATTCAGGTAATACACTTTGTACTTTTAGTGCTGACAATTCCGACTCACTGTAAAGATGTGAGCTATACCTTCTGTCAAAATCTACCATCTCTTTATCAAGCCAGTTGGTGACATTGATTTTAAGAGAGTTATGAGGGTTTGAACAGCTGTCGCAGATCAGTCGCAGTATTTTTTTTGCAGATGAAATAATGTCCTTGTATATTGGTTCACCAATCTTTTTCAGATCTTTTTTAATCTCATCGATTTCTCCTGTTTGGGCACATTTACAAGTGGTTATGTCCACAAGATTCAGGAATTCATCTTTCTTGGCAATTATTGGTTTCAGGTAATTATTCCAGGCATTCTTTCTTGCCAGCCTTACTCGTTTTGAAGCTTCTTTCTCAATGTCATTAAGTTCAGATTCAGTAGCAATCTTTTCAGAAATTATCCACTGCTTCATACTAAGGATACAATCTGAATTTCTTTCGGCAATTAATTGTTCTTCGGTTTTATACCTTTCGTGTGATCCCGAGGTGGAATGTCCTTGTGGCTGAGTACAATTTGTAATATGAAATAAAGCAGGAACCTGATCTTTTCTACAGGATTTAATACCCTTATCATAAAGTTCAACTAATTCTGCATAATTACCACATTCCTCCTTATAAATATTATAGCCGTTTGTATCTTTTTCCTTTTGGAAACCTTTAAGAATTTCGCTTATATTGCTTTTGGTTGTTTGATAACTATTTGGAACAGAAATTCCCCAGCCATCATCCCACACTGATACAGCAAGTGGAACCTGCAGAACTCCGGCTGCATTTATTGTTTCAAAAAAGTGGCCTTCTGAGGTTGATGCATCACCGATAGTGGCAAAAGCAACTTCATTACCTTTTTTGCTAAAGTCAGAAAAAGTGCTGAGTTTCTTGTTGTTTCTAAAATATTTAGAAGCTAATGCCAGTCCTAAGGCTCTGGGCATCTGACTTGCAGTAGGAGAGGAGTCGGCAGATGAATTTGGTTGTGTGGTAAGGTTGAGCCAGTTGCCTTTTTCATCCAGGCTTCTGGTTGCAAAGTGATTATTCATCAAGCGTCCACCGTTTGCAGGGTTTGCCTTTGGATCGGTATCTCCATATAATTCTGCAAATATTTCTTCAATGGTCATCATTCCTGTTGCCAGCATAAAGGTTTGATCACGGTAATATCCCGACCTCCAGTCACCATTTTTAAACGAACGTGCCATTGCAAGTTGAGGTACTTCCTTCCCGTCACCAAAAATTCCAAATTTGGCCTTTCCAGTCAGAACTTCACGACGACCCAGTAAGGATGCCTGACGACTTTCATTTGCCAATCTGTAATCATCTAAAATTTCTTCTTTTGTTAGGTTTGTTTTTTTTGAAGATTTACTCATGGTACTCATATGGTAGATAGATTAATTCGACCTAATTTATTTCAGATTAAAAGCCCATCTATGGACAGTTAATGCTGAAATATTTTGAACTTGCAAAGGTAATTAAAACTGATTCTAAATAAAAATCCTTAGAATTTTATGTTAATTCCAACCGGACAGTGGTCAGAACCAATAACTTCCGGCATTATGAATGCGTCTGTTACTTTATCTGCGATACTTTCGCTTACAAGAAAATAATCTATTCTCCAGCCAATATTTCTTGCTCTGGCATTGAAACGATAACTCCACCAGCTGTATGCAACTTTGGTTGGATATTTCATCCTGAAAGTATCAACAAAACCAGCTTTTAGTAAGTTATCCATACCATCGATTTCAACCTGAGTATATCCCGCAGTTTTATTGTAATTATTTTTCGGATTTGCCAAATCGATTGGTTGATGAGCAACATTCAAGTCACCACATAGAATAACGGGTTTTTTCTCTTCAAGGGCTTTTAGGAATGAGAGGAAATCAATATCCCATTGTTTTCTGTAGTCAAGTCTTACAAGTTCTGATCCGGAATTTGGAACATACACATTAACAAGATAAAAATGTTCATACTCGGCAGTTAGAACTCTTCCTTCCTGATCATGGTTGTCAAGTCCGATGTCAGGAGTAATCCTAATAGGTTCATCTTTACTCATTATTGCAGTTCCTGAATAACCTTTTCTCACAGCAGAATTACTTCTAAAATGATATCCTGAATCGAACAGTACGGTATTAACCTGATCATCCTGAGCCTTTGTTTCCTGAAGGCAAAGTATATCAGTATTAAATCCATCTACAATTTCATTAAACCCTTTTTTCTGAACAGCTCTAATGCCGTTTACATTCCATGAGATTATCTTGAACTCCATATCTATAATTGTTTATCCGAACACAAAAATAGTTTTTTCATAAACCATTCTCATAATTTTTTTGTCTTAACTTTGAGATACTTAAAAACCTAAATCATGAGAGTTAAAATTTCTGCAATTTTTTTAGCAGTTTTTATCTGTTTAAGCAACAGTAATATTGCACAGGAACTGTTTTCGAAGGTGCTTTATAAAGATTATAATGAAGTTCAATCTACATCAATAACAGCCTCCTGGGATGATGCATTTATTATCAGCGGTGTTCTCAATAATGAAAACCTGTTGATAAAAGTTGATTCGGAGGCTAATATCGTATGGGCAAAAACTTTTGCCGACAGAAATAATTTTAGCAATAAGGTAATTAGTCTAGTTGATTCAAATTTCCTGTTTATGGGTAGTCGTATAAATCCGGATAACGGGATGAACGCTTTGTGTTGTATAAAATTTAATACTGATGGGGATACTTTATGGAATTCTTTTGTTGATATGGGAAGATCTTTTGAAGCAAAGTCGGTTGTTCAAACAGCAGATCAGGGATTTGTGATTGTTGGTGATATTGAGTATAGTTCACCAGTATATTCAAAAATCGGAATTATTAAACTCGATAGATGGGGAAGTTTAATTTGGGGAAAAGAGTTTCAGAGTGGAGAATCAAGGAATTATGCTTCCGATATTGTCCAAAATGAAAATGATTCGACCTATTTTGTAAGTGGTAATGTTTATGATACAGATAATCATCAACGAAAGGGATATCTCATGAAGTTAAGTCCTGATGGTGAATTACTTTGGTCAAATTACTATCATTCCTATTTGGGATATAATAATGGAAGCGACATTAATGGTATACTCATGGATAATGACAGTGTTGTGGTAGCTTTGAATGCAGGTCCGGATTGTGTAATGAAATTGGATTTATTTGGAAATGTAGTATGGTCGAAGGCATACAATGGTTATGGGGAATTTTGTTTCAATGAAATTTTTAATAATAAGATTATAAAAACATCAGACTCAACTTACTCATTGCTTTCCTATTCTACTGTGTTTAACATTAGTACTGAAGGTAATTTTGATAAGTCAGTCTTTTTCTGGATGTGTGTTTCTGATTTTGTTCCTGATAATAATAACGGAACTATGGTTGTGGGTAACGGACCTTTATTAGGAGTTAAAAAGGGAATACCAAATGACCCCCAGATTGGAATTGGTAATATTGATTCTCTTTGGAATTCATATGAGTTATGTTCGTATACGAGTGAGAATCCTTACTATGATACAATTACAATATCCCATGAAAATCTTGATTTTAGTTATGAAGAAATTGGGGTACAGGTTAATCTCTTCTATGAATTTACAACCGTTGAATTGTCAAATGAAATGAGTTGCGTTGCATTTATAGGTTCCACAGAAGAAAATACTGATAATAGTAGCTTATCAATATATCCTAATCCGTCGGATGGAATGGTTTGGGTGAAATCCAAAAATGGTCTACTTAAAGGTAGTATCTCAATTATTAATGTGAATGGAAAAGAAGTGATGAACCTGAAAACAGACGGTGTTGAAACTACAATTAATTTAGAACAGTTACCATCAGGTTTATATCAATTTAAGTACTCTTCTGATAAAGAAACTGAGATGTATAAGCTAATACTGCAATAATAGTTGGTTATTTTTTGTCTTTTGATTCCAGATACTTATTAGTTCTTTGATTTACGTTCTCTTCAATATTATTAATGAAAAAATCGTAATCGTAACGATGGTAGCAATCTGGTCCCATATTCATATTTAAAGTATCGTAGTTAGATGGTTCCGGGATTTCCAAACCTCCGTAATTATTGATTTTAGCAGAAGTATAATTATTAATGTCGATGGTGCTGTAATCAGGCATAACTATTTTGGCTCCTTTATTTAACTCTGCTCCATAATTATCTGTATCGGTAGTCCACGACAAGGGATTTACACAGCGTGCACCACCCTTTAGAACCGGGGAACTCCCATTAACACCAATTGTATTCCATGTGATAACGCAATTTAAGTCATCACTTTTCTTGGATAATGGTAAGCCAATTTGTGCAAGTTGTGAATCGGTAAATGTCCAACCGGGCATATAAGCGGCAACAAGTCTTTCCAGATGTATATTTTCAGATGGGTTTAGCAGTATCAATTGCAACACATTTGAACCCTGACTATGACTTGCCAGAAAAAATGGTCTGCCATCATTCAGGTTTTCAAAATAGTAATCCAAAGCTGTTGAGATGTCCAATACGGGAATTTGTATATACTTATTCTGATCTTCTTCCGACATATCAAGAACTTCAATATTCATCTGCCTGTATCGTGGAGCAAAAATATTACAGCTATTAATAAAAGCATTTGTCATTGGAATTATAACAGTGCTATCAGTTTTTTCATTCAGTTCTGTATTATCCAACTCTGCATTTAAAAGCCCGTTTGAAGGAGGTCCGTAAGTTGTTGGATGAACAAAAAATACATCGATATTATGCTCAAGTCCATTGCTTAAAATAGACCAGTTATTTTCATCAGAGTAGTCAGTTGTATCTCTTAGCATTTCATCATAAGATTGATTTGTTGGTTGACTATCCTGAGTGCAGGAATAAAAAGATGAGAGATATGCCAAAGGCAATATTATCATACAAAATAGGGAAAGGTGTTTTTTCATAAGTCAAATTGGTTAACACAAAACTATTGAAAAATCAGTCAACTTATCTGATAAAAAAAAGAAATTTGAAAGATGTATAATTGTTGGTAATGCTAAATTCGTTTTAAAGATAATCTATTCAATTAGCTATCAGACTTATTCCGATGATTTTATGTTCTGTTAAGGTCTTTGCTTGCCAATAAGTATGGTAATCAACACATTTGTATTAATTAAATATGTAAGTTTGACGATTAATTAGGTACGTAAATGGCTAAAATTGTAAATATCTCTGAAGCGGTAACTATCGCCTTGCATAGCGTTATTTTAATTGCTAAGAACAAGGGCAGTCAGGTTAATGTTAATTATATAGCAAAAGAAACAGAAAGCTCAAAGTTTCATATTGCAAAAGTTTTGCAAAAACTGGTGAAAGATGGGTTTCTTGGATCTAACAGGGGGCCCGCAGGTGGATTTCATTTGATCGATGATCCGGAGAATATTACACTTCTTCAAATCTACGAAAGTGTGGAAGGCAGAATAGTTGTATCAAGATGTCCGCTTGGTAAGCCAAACTGCCCCATGGGGAATTGTGTTTTTGAAGATATGACAATGAAGATGACAAAAGAATTCAGAGAATATCTTGAATCCAAAAAAGTCAGCGATTATCTGCCTAAGGAAGATTCCTAGAAAGTATATCTGAAAGCAATTATAAAGTTTCTTCCCGGAGCTGCTATGCCCGATGAATAAGGACGATATCTGTAGTCCATAATATTATCAACACCAAATGATGTTAGGAAACTTCTGCTAAATGAATAAGTTCCATTTAAATTTAGTGTCCACCAGCTTGGTGAATATGGATCACCATTTGAGTCGGTTGCATAAAGATATTCCTTGTCGCGTTCACTTGGAGCCATGTTTTCGTAACTCATTTCTCCATTGTAGTCGGCACTCAGGGCTAGTTTTAGCTTACCATTTTCAAAAGTGATTCCGGTACTTCCGTAGAATGGAGGAACATGTCGTAAAGCATCTCCGTTATCATCCTCTCCTTTCATTATGGTTGCAACCGTATTAAATGAGATGTTCTTGGCCAGTCTGACATTTACAATTGCGCTGGCACCATATATGGTTGCGCTTCCCGTGTTTATAACAGCCTGAACTTTGCTTAGTTCGCCATCGTAGTAGATTGAGTCTTTTCCATTTAATGTAAAGTCACTACGCACCATTGCATCAACCAGGTATGAATAAAATGCATTGATCTCAACTTTGGCAATTCCGTCAAATTTTCTGATGATTCCCAGATCCAGGTTATACAAATATTCCGGTTTCAGATTTTCATTAGGAACAACAACATTGCCAGGTTCAGAATCGAATATTTTTGCAACATCATCCAGATTTGGTGCTCTGAAGCCAGATGACAGGTTAATATTGTATTGCCATTCACCGGGATGATAAACCAATCCTATACTTCCGGTTATTGCATTGTTGTTCAGATTGATACTACTGTATGGGAGTTGATAGAAAGTTGTATCCTTAAACTTGGATTCGATACTAACAAATGAGTATCTCATTCCGGCAAGGAAGGTTAAAGGTATGGAAGTGAAGTTCTTTTTATAACTCATATAAGCACCTGCCTGGAAAAATTTTGTTCCACCATCAGGGTATCTGCTTGAAATCTTGTTGGTTTCATTGGTAACTATGTTTTCTTCAATTCCTTCTGAGATTACATCATTGTATACCAGTTCGATACCATAGTAAAGAGTATGACCATTTTTCATGGATTTGTCGAAATCCGTGTTAAACGAAAATATATTCACCTGCTCCTTACGTTTTCGCAACCAATTGTTCTTATATTTCCGATCGTTACGCCCTTCCTTTACATTTTGAAATCCAAATGTCATCGTAGCATTATCATACCATGAGGCATTATTATGCATGTTTACAGTAAGTCGATTCATAAACCACTGTTGTGGTTCATAATTCCAAACCGCATATTTTAGTTTACCGTCAGAATACTGAGTTAGTCTGTCATAACGGGGAACTGAGGATGTTGTTGTTAGGTATAGCCCATATTCCCAGTCAACATTTTCGCTGAACTTGTGACCTACTTTCGATACAAAACTGAGCTGGTCATATCCTGAAAATTTCTGTACTTTAGGATCAGAATTGGCAATAATTGAGTCATTTCCATCGATTATATCAACGTATTCATCACGTAGGTTATAATCGTTTTGCATGCTTCCCATCTTCTGGTCACCAAACTTACTGTAAGAGATACTTGCCAAAAATGCCCAACGATCGTTGGCAATGTTAACATTTGCATTGATGGTTCTTTCAAAATTGGCAGAAGCCATTCTTGCAAGAGCCGATCCAGATGTTGCCATCTTATTTATACTGTTAAACTTTGGAGCAAGAGTATGAAAGTCGATAACACCTCCGAGTGCATCACTTCCGTAGATATTTGTTCCGGGGCCAAAAATAATCTCGGCATTTTCGATACTATTCACATCTGCCTGCAGAACATTTTGAAGGTTTCCGCTTCTGTAGATAGCATTGTTCATTCGGATTCCATCGACAACAAAAAGAATTTTGTTTGCTGCAAAACCTCGTATCATCGGACTACCACCACCAAGCTGGCTTTTCTGTACAAAGACCTGATTTCCTGATGAAATCATATCAGCCGAGGTTGCAGGATTATCAAGAATAATCTCTTTTCTGCTGATCTTTTCAATCTTGTTCGGAATCTCGTTTGCCTTGGTTTCCCATTTACTTGCCGAAACAACTACTTCATTAAGTTTTACCAGTTTCTCATTAAGAGGGACCTTAAATTTTATACTTGATATAGCACCTTTGTTTAGTGTGATTGGTTGATATGAAGGATGCTGGAATGTTATTTCATCATTATCCGAAAAAGCACTTATGTCAACAATTCCAATGTTGTTGGAAATTTCATTTTTCGAATGATCAGCATTAAAAAGAGCTACATTGGATACAGGATTTCCTGTTTGCTGGTTGTAGATGTAAACTTTTTGTGATATTCCCATTGAGGTAATTATCACAAACAAAGTTGTTAATAGCGATAACCTGTAATAGCTCATCTTTATGTCGGTATTTTGAGTTAAAATCTAGCGTTTTTGGTTGCCTTTTTGCCTTGCAGCTTCCTCAAGTCGTTTCTGAAACGCTGATTTTTTCTTTGGCGGTTTCTTTTTGTTTAGCTCAATTTTAGCTCTAAGTTTATCTTCATTTATTGCATATCTGAAAACAAACATCTGTATGAATGTAATAACGTTTGCAAGGAAATAATAATAACTCAAACCTGATGCATACTCATTAAATATTCCAAGGAACATAATTGGCATGATGTACATCATAGTTTTCATTCCAGGCATTTGAGTCGTTTGTCCTGCCATCATTTGGTTATTCAAATACGTATAGGCTATTGTTGATACTGCCATTAGCAATGTAAACAAACTTACATGGTCACCATAAAATGGGATTTCAAATGGTAGGCTTGCTATTGAGTCGTAACTTGACAAATCATGGGCCCATAAAAATGGTTGTTGACGAAGCTCAATTGAAGCGGGGAAGAACCTGAACATTGCAAACAGGATAGGCATCTGGAGCAGCATGGGGACACAACCAGAAGCAGGGTTTGCTCCGGCTCTTTTGTACAATCCCATTACTGCCTGTTGTTTCTTCATTGCATCTTCCTTCTTCGGGAATTTTTTGGATAATTCATCAACTTCAGGTTTCAACACTCTCATCTTTGCAGATGAATAGTATGTTTTATATGCAATAGGGAATAGGAATGTTTTAAGCATAATTGTGAGTACAAGGATCACAATTCCGTAGTTCCATCCATAGCCACCAAGCCAATTGAATGTAGGAATTACAATGTATTCGTTTATCCATGCAAGGATGAAAAATCCCCAACCAATTGGAATCTGGCGTTCAAGTTCCAATCCATATTCTTTAAGAGTATAGAATTTATTTGGTCCGAAATAGAAGGCAAGCGGAATACTTGTATTACTTCTCAGATCAATTGGTAACTCAAAGTCGGCTTCCATTGTTTTGAGGTACCTGTCAGAACCCGGATTTTCCTTTTCATAAACCTTCAACTTACCATTATCAAAAGCATTTTTTGCAATAATAGTTGATGAGAAAAACCTTTGTTTGTATGAAATCCATTTCAATTTTGTGGCGATAAGCTCTTCATCATCATCGGTTTCCGACATGTAATCAACATCATCTTTAAAATACTTATAATAGATAGTTGATCCATTGAACCTGTCGATTGTTTTTTCCTGTTGACGCAGATCAGCATACCAATTAAGATCAACAAAACTTGAGTTCGACGAAATAACTCCATTCATTCCCACCAGGTTAATGGTGAAATCAAACATATAATTATTACCATCCAGTTTATAGAGATACTCAATGTAACTATCCTGATTGATTTCCCCTTCGTTGGAACCGGTATATAACCTCATGCTGAATGTAAGTGAATTATCACCGGTTACTGTTGTGTGTGTTGAGATATTATCACTTGGGGTGAAATAGAAATTTTCAGTGTTAATAATGCGATTGTTGGAGAAAAATGACATCCCTAGCTTGGATGTTTCGGGGTTTAAGAGGATTACAGGAAGTGAATCATAAGTCTTGTAATCTTTTAATTCCACTGTTTTGATGTAACCACCCTTATTACTTACTTCAAGTTTTAACAGATCGTTTTCTATGATATATAACTTGTCCTCACCGATTGCAGCATTGGCAAATAAATCATACTTATTTTTAAGTTCAGAGAAAGAATCGGAATTGTTGGTAGCTACATTTTGTACTTCAGCTTCAACTTGATCAGATTCTTCAATTACTTTGGTTTGTCTTGCAAGTTCTTCTGCTCTTTGTTTGTTAACCTGGGCAATTGAATCAGCAACAAACTGCTGACGTGCAAGCTCTTCTTCCGAAGGAGACATCCAATATGTATAACCGATCATAATGCCGGCAATTAGGATGAAACCAATAATCGAGTTTTTATTCATCGGACTGTTTTTATCATTGATATTCCCTTTGGGAAATGGTTTGCAAATATATTCAGAATTTTTTAATGAAGGACAATTATCGTGCCATGGGAAATGTATTGTAATGCAAATGTAATCAGGTTATTAATAAATAAATTCTCTGCCAATTTGTTCTTCCAAGAAAAGAAAATCAAAAAAAAAATGATGGAAACCCTTGACAAGTGCAGTAAAATGATCTACATTTGTGATATCAAAATAATATCAAAATAATATAAAATATAAGAAAATGAAAAAAGAAGTAGAATATTCACCAATGTCGGGTTACCTTGCTCTCGTAATATTGTTTTTTATGATAGTATTACCTGTATTAGCAATTGTTTTTATGCATATGATATGGACAGTTATTATCCTGCTGTTAGCCTTGTTTGGATGTGCCGGTCTTATGGCGGTTAACCCAAATGAATCGAAGGTACTTGTGCTTTTCGGTGCCTATAAAGGAACGGTTAAGAAAAATGGTTTTATGTGGGTAAACCCTTTCTTCACAAGAAAGAGAATCTCGTTAAGAGCCAGAAACCTTGACAGCGAACCAATAAAAGTAAATGATAAAATTGGTAATCCTGTAATGATTGGAGTTGTGATGGTTTGGAAAGTTGAAAATACTTTTAAAGCAGCTTTCGATGTGGATGATTATGTTCACTTTGTGGATATCCAGAGCGAGGCTGCCATTAGAAAACTTGCCGGGCATTATTCATATGATAATTTTGAAGATGAGGATGCAAATATCACTCTTCGTGGTGGAGGTGAAGCAGTAAATCAAATGCTTGAAGATGAGATTACTGAGCGTCTTGCAATTGCCGGGATCAAAGTAATTGAAGCTAGAATAAACTATATTGCATATGCTCAGGAAATTGCCGGAGCAATGTTGAAACGTCAACAGGCTACAGCAATTGTTGCTGCAAGATATAAAATAGTTGAAGGCGCTGTAAGTATGGTAGAAATGGCTCTTGACGCACTTTCTGAAAAGAAAATAATTGATCTTGATGAGGAAAGAAAAGCAACAATGGTAAGTAATTTAATGGTTGTCCTGACCTCTGATAAAGATGTTGCACCTGTTGTTAATACCGGATCGTTGTACTCTTAAGGAAATGTATGATTGATTGCAACATTGAGTAAATGAGAGAATTATTTGAGATGGATATGAGAAAAATCAAATATAGAGAAGAGCAGAAATTTGGGTCGATGTCACTTTACCTGAGTATGGGAATCATTTATGCAATAGTAATCGTCATTTTTATTATGGCGATTTACAGCCAGTTTGTATTAAATGAACCTTGGGGTGATAAACCAATGTCTAATAAGGGCCTGTTATTAGCAGCCTTTTTGATACTGTTAGTTCTACTGCTTTCTGCCTTCTTTTTATTTGGATCAAAGCTTGTTGTGGTAATAACAAACAATGATATCCACCTTACTTTTAAACCAATATTAAAAAATAAGATCATATTTTCAAGAAATGAGATTTCCTCGTTTGAAGTCAGAAAATATAAACCTATAAAAGAATATGGTGGCTGGGGAATAAAGCAAGGGAAGAAAACTGTTGGAAAAGCATACAATGTTCATGGTAATTTGGGTTTACAGCTCTACCTGAAAAATGGAAAGAAAGTTTTAATTGGAACTCAAAGGGGTGAGGCCATTGCGCGTGCAATGACTAAAATGATGGAGAATAAATAGAATGAGTAAGAAAAAAGCATTTGTGTTAAGGGTAAGTCCTGAAATGATGGAGTCCATTGAAAAATGGGCTCAGGATGAATTTCGTAGCACAAATGGACAAATAGAATGGATACTAAATAACGCACTGAAGAAAGCAGGCAGGAAGAAGAAACCAAAAATTGAATAATTTGTGTGGTTACTATTGTAATGAAAATCCGGAAAGAAGATAATTGAATCTTATATTAGGTTAAGCATTCATATGCTCAATGGCCGCCTTAACAAATCCGGTAAATAATGGATGTGGGCATTTAACAGTACTCTTATATTCAGGATGAAACTGAACTCCAATAAACCAAGGATGATCAGTTAATTCGATAATTTCAACAAGATCTTTTTCCTTGTTAATTCCTGCTAAACGCATGCCGTTTTTTACAAACATTTCACGGTATTCGTTATTGAATTCATAACGGTGACGGTGTCGCTCCTGAATATCTTGTTTTTTGTATTCATCATAAGTCTTAGTGTTGTTATCAATATGACAGGCATATTGTCCAAGCCTCATGCTACCTCCAAGATTCTCAATATTTTTCTGTTCTTCCATAAGGTTAATAACAGGAAATGGCGAATCAGTATCGATTTCTGTTGTATGCGCCCCTTTAAGTCCGAGTACATTGCGAGAAAACTCAATTGCCGCACATTGCATCCCAAGGCAAATTCCCAGGAATGGAATATTATTTTCACGTGCAAATTTAACAGCATCGATCTTACCTTCTATACCTCTTCCTCCAAAACCTGGAGCAACAAGAATTCCATCAAGTCCTTTGAGTTTTTTATCAACATTAGATTGGTTAATATTATCCGATTGAATACTAACAATCTTAACTCTATATTCGTTTTCTGTACCACCATGAACCAATGCTTCATTAATGGATTTGTATGCATCTTTAAGTTCCACATATTTTCCAATCAGGCCAATTTTTACTTCTCCGATTGGATTCTTTAAACTGTTAACAAATCTTTCCCAGTTACTAAGATCAAGTTTTTCCGGAATCTTAGTATCGGTTACTTTCATAATCTGGATATCCAGTTTTTCTTCACGCATAAGTAAAGGAACATCGTAAATAGTAACAGCATCAATAGATTCAATTACTGAACTTGGTGTAACATTACAAAATTGTGCAATTTTTCTTTTAATCCCCTCATTAAGATGATGTTCGGTACGACAAACTATGATGTCGGGTTGAACTCCTTGCTCTAGCATTGTTTTTACTGAATGCTGAGTTGGCTTGGTCTTTAATTCACCGGCAGCACTTAGAAACGGTACTAGTGTAAGATGCACAACAGCACAATCTTTACCTAACTCCCATTTCATCTGTCTAACAGTTTCAATAAAAGGAAACGACTCAATATCACCAACGGTACCACCAATTTCTGTAATTACAAAATCGTAGTTATTGGTTTGTCCGAGTAATTGAACACTACGTTTTATTTCATCGGTAATGTGAGGAATTACCTGTACTGTTGTTCCAAGATATTCTCCTTTTCTTTCTTTGCTTATAACATTTTGATAAATTCTACCTGTAGTAACATTGTTTGCCTGAGAAGTGGGAGTATTTGAAAATCGTTCGTAGTGTCCAAGGTCGAGATCGGTTTCAGCACCATCATCTGTTACATAACATTCGCCATGTTCGTAGGGGTTCAATGTGCCGGGATCTATATTGATATATGGATCTAGTTTTTGAATAGTAACTGAAAAACCTCTGCCTTGAAGAAGTTTGGCAAGAGAGGCTGAAATAATGCCTTTACCTAGTGAAGAAGAAACTCCTCCTGTTACAAAAATATACTTAACATTTCTTTTCATCAGTCAAATTTTACTATTCAAAAAATAATTTACAAAGATAGTAATCAACAGTAGGTTGTACTTATAATACTTACTAAAGTTTTACACAACATTTCCTCACAAGTTGATTTCTTAAAAAAGTAAAACCAAGGTAACTTAGCGTAAGCCACCTTGGTTTCAATGTAATCTTTTATTAGGACTAATAATATGTAGGACGCTTAACGCCTGCCATATTTTTAGCTACACGTATTACCTGAAGTGTATATCCAAACTCATTATCATACCAGATGTATGCAACCAAACCTTTTTTATTTGGTGATACAATTGTCGCTTCACTATCAAATACTGATGTTGATGGCTCGCTCATGAAGTCAGATGATACTGCATCTGCTGAAGTAGAATATTTAACCTGCGCAACAAGTTCTCCGGTCAATGAAGTTTGACGCATTAACTCATTAATTTCTTCCTTGCTGGTTTCCTTTGCCAAAGTAAGTTTTAGAATTACAAGCGAAACATTTGGTGTGGGGACACGGATTGCATTACCGGTTAGTTTACCTTCCAGAGTAGGTACAATTTTAGTTACAGCTTTGGCTGCCCCTGTTTCTGTAATAACAAGATTTAAAGGTGCTGAACGACCACGACGAGTTTTCTTGTGCATGTTGTCCAACAGGTTCTGGTCATTTGTATATGAATGAACTGTTTCGAGGTGACCTTGAACAATTCCAAATTTAGTTTCAAGAACAGAAAGTACTGGTGCTGCAGCATTGGTAGTACAAGAAGCAGCAGAAAGGATATTTTCTTTTTTGTAATCAACACTTCTGTCGTTTACACCAAATACGATATTTGGAATATCGCCTTTACCTGGGGCTGTAAGTAGTACTTTTGCAATTCCTTTGGCATTCAGATGGCGACTTAGTCCCTCACGGTCACGGAAAATACCAGTATTGTCAATCAGGATTGCATTATTGATACCATATTCTGTGTAATCAATATCTTCAGGATTACTACCAGCAAGCATCAATACTTTGTGTCCATTAATATAGATGGTCTTGTCATCAGGACTTTCAATTGCAACTCCTCTAAAAGGACCATGCACTGAATCATGACGTAGTAAGGAAGCACGTTTAATAATTTGACTTTCATCATTTCCTCTTGTAACAATGGCTCTTACCCTAAGTTGATGACCGTTACCCTGAATAATAAGTTCTCGGGCAAGTAATCTTCCAATTCGTCCAAACCCAAAAAGTACAACATCAACAGGTTGTTTTGCTTTCTTTTCTTTAATGAAAAAATCTTTGAGTTTTACCTTTACAAAATCTTCAGCATCTACATAGTTTTCACGGGCTTCAACCCATTCACCGTTTAGTTTTCCAATATCAATTTTGGACGGTTTAATATTACAATGCAGAATTGCTTTTGCAAGTTTAAGAGAGTCCTTGATATTCAGCTGCTTATTGATGATGTTTTCAGCATATGAATGTCTGTATAGGATTAGACTTGCAGATCGATCGATTAACTGTGATCGGAACAGAACTAATTCAATGGATTTGTTGTAAAACAACTTCGATAGAACTGTAATGAATTCATTAGCAATCATTTCTTGTTTTGCCCAATCATTCAAGGAGTCTTCATAACTGCCGTTAATGTTTTTACCTTTTGTCATTGTTCATTATTTTAATAGGGAAATTATTAGTTAAGCTGTTGGGCAAAAATAAAAAAAGAAGATGATTATCAGCTATAAACCATCTTCTTTTTAGAAATTTTATCAGGAAAATAATATTTGATTATTGCCCCAAGTAAGCTTTTAACAATCTGCTTCGAGCTGTATGTCTTAAGCGCCGGATTGCTTTTTCTTTAATTTGACGAACACGTTCTCTTGTAAGGTCGAATTTGGCGCCAATTTCTTCCAGTGTAAGACTGTAGTTTCGGCCAATTCCATAATACATATTTATGATATCACGCTCTTTTGTGCTAAGTGAAGCAAGTGATCTTTGAATTTCGTTACCTAAAGATTCTTTCATTAATGATTCGTCGGTATCCTCATTAGTTGTAGGGACGTAGAAGTCAAGGAATTTTGTATCCTCATCATTTCCCATAGGAGCATCCATTGAAACATATTTTGTTGCAATTCTTAATGTAGAGTTTACCTTGTGATTTGAAAGCTCCAGTTCGTTTGCAATTTCATTTTCAGATGGCGGACGTTCTAATTGTTGCTCGAGTTGTGAGGTTGCCTTTTTAATTTTATTCAGAGAACCTACTTGATTTAATGGCAATCTAACAATTCTTGATTGCTCGGCAATAGCCTGAAGTATTGATTGCCTGATCCACCATACTGCATAGGAAATAAATTTGAATCCTCTTGTTTCATCAAATCGTTGAGCTGCTTTAATTAATCCCAGATTACCTTCATTGATCATGTCAGGTAAACTTAATCCTTGATTCTGATATTGTTTAGAAACCGAGACTACAAATCGTAAATTAGCTTTGGTAAGTCTTTCAAGTGCAATTTTATCTCCATTTTTAATTCTTCTGGCAAGTTCAACCTCTTTTTCTGCAGTAATCAATTCTTCTTTACCAATATCCTGCAAGTACTTATCCAGTGATGCAGTGTTTCTATTGGTGATAGACTTAGTTATCTTTAGTTGTCTCATGATTCTGAAGAGCGATTTAGATGTTGATTAGAGAAAATAGCCATGCAAGTTAAGAAAAAAATCCTAACTAACAAATAATCAGAGCATAAATTCATATGATACTCTTACACCATTGGGATATAATCCTTTTAGTCGTACGATATTTCTGACAGAATTATTTAATGCTGATTGTAATTCAGTTTGAGAATTAACTCGACTTCCGTTAATTTCTGTAATAATAAATCCTTTATTTATTCCACTTCTGTTCAGGATTCCATCTTTAATTTCGTTAACCCTTAAGCCATTTGAAATATCAAGATCATTCAATTCCTGTTTTGTAAGCTGTTGCAGATCGGCACCTAATGTTGAACTGTAAAATGAGTCAGCTGACTTGATTGTAGCCAGTGTTCCATTCCTGTTTTTAAGTGTTACATTGAAGTCTTCGATCTTATTATCTCGTTTTACTTTTAAGCTCACAACAGTACCCGGATTATACTGGGCAATTAATCCCAAAAAGGAGGAAAGGGAATTTGTTTTTTTACCATTTACCGACAATATGATATCACCTTTATGTAGGCCTGCATCATAAGCTCCGCTATTTTCTAAGACCGAAAAAATATAAATTCCTTCAGTATTTACAAGTTCATTGGCTTCCGCGAAGTTTGCATCAATATCCTGAATCTGTACTCCAAGATAGCCACGCTGAGCTTCACCGAATTCCATTATATCGTTTACTACTTTGTGAACAATATTTACTGGAATGGCAAAGGAATACCCTTCATATACACCAGTATGTGAAGCAATTGCGGCATTTATACCAATCAGTTCCCCATTTGTATTAACAAGGGCTCCGCCGCTGTTTCCTCTATTTACAACCGCATCAGTTTGAATAAATGATTCAATTGCTGCCTGTCCACCAAGGATATTAATATTTCTCGCTTTAGCGCTAACAATTCCTGCAGTTACTGTTGAATTCAGATCGAAAGGGTTACCTACTGCCAGAACCCATTCGCCAATTTTTACATCGTCGCTATTGCCAAATGTAAGAAATGGCAAATCTGTTTCTTCCACTTTAATAAGTGCCAAATCGGTACTTGGATCAACACCAACAATCACAGCATCTGTTTCACGCTCATCGTTAAATGTAATTGTAATTTGATCGGCACCATCAATTACATGATTATTAGTTACAATGTAGCCATCATCTGAAATTATTACTCCCGAACCAAAAGCAACATAACTGTTTTTTCGTTGTGGATATTGGTGGAAATATTCTTTGAATGGTCCAAAAAAATCATCATATGAATTTGTGCGAACAACAACTTTAGTTTTTATGTGAACAACTGCATCGATAGATTTTTCTGCGGCATGTGTGAGGTCAACAGCTTGTTGAGGGGCATGATTAGAGGCATGTATTGGCGGAACTAGAACATTATTAGGTTGTTGAAGTGTTGCAATGTCGGATTGCGCCGAAGTGTTATCTTTGTACTGATTGTAAATAAAAAAAGCCAGTAGCACAAATAATGCACCTACTACTCCGCTAAAAATGTTTTTAGTAATTAGTGTGTTTCTCATTTGTCTCATGTTTTTTCGGTTTATAACGCAAATTTATTAGGTTAATTTTTTCCCTAAGGTTAATAATTGTTAAATAGTTACAGATGAATTTTTTCAAATTTCACGGGAATGGAAATGACTTTGTCATCATTAACAATCTTGAAAATAATATTGAATTGAGTACAGAGCAAGTCAGGTACTTATGCAATAGAAGGTTTGGTGTGGGTGCCGATGGGTTGATGTTATTAAACTCTTCCGATGATTGTGACTTTGAGATGACCTATTACAATTCCGACGGACAATTAGCAAGTATGTGTGGAAATGGAGGAAGATGTATTGCTGCTTTTGCATACAAAATTGGGCTGGTCGATAACAAAATGAGATTCTTGGCTTTTGATGGTTTTCATGATGCTGAAGTAATGGAAATATCCGAAGATGATAGTACCTGGGATGTGAAACTTCAATTGGTTGATGTGAAGTTGGTTGAGAAATCGGAAGGTTATTATTTTCTAGACACAGGCTCACCCCATTATGTTGAGTTTGTTGAGAAAGTAGCTGAAATTGATGTGTATAATGAAGGCAGGAAAACACGATATAGTGAATTATTTTCGCCACATGGAACTAATGTAAATTTTGTGGAAATATCGGATGACAGAATTTTTGTAAGGACATATGAACGTGGTGTAGAAGAGGAAACTCTTTCATGTGGCACTGGCGTAACCGCATCTGCAATAGCTGCTTACATGGAAGTCGGTAAATCAGATATTGCCGTTCATACAACCGGTGGAGATTTTACAGTTAGCTTCGATCATGAGGTTATTGACGGTAAAGAGATATTCAATAACATTTGTTTGAGAGGTCCTGCAAAATTAGTATTCGAAGGAGAAGTCGATATATAACTCTGCGAAAGCGGAATTTTAAATTTTATAAATGGATAAATTGCCAATAAGTAGCTGGTTGCCTACCACAGCAAAAGAAGTTAAAGAAAGAGGATGGGATGAACTTGATGTTATTCTGTTTTCAGGGGATGCATATATTGACCATCCTTCTTTTGGCGTTCCTGTGATTGGACGGGTGCTTGAAAATCTTGGACTTAAAGTGGCAATTGTACCTCAACCTAATTGGCAGGACGACCTCCGTGATTTTAAAAAACTGGGTACTCCTCGATTGTTTTTCGGTGTGTCGGCAGGGGTGATGGATTCAATGGTAAATCATTACACGGCAAATCGCAGACTAAGATCCAATGATGCATATACACCGGGTAATAAATCAGGATTCAGGCCTGATTACCCCACAGTCATATACACAAACATTCTTAAAAAGATCTTTCCTGATGTACCCGTGATTATTGGAGGCGTGGAAGCATCAATGAGGCGATTTACTCATTATGATTATTGGAGTAATGAGCTTAAAAAGAGTATGTTATTGATGTCAGGTGCCGATATGATGGTTTATGGAATGGGAGAGAAGACAATTACACAGATTGTAAGGCTCCTGCAAAAAGGTGTTCCGTTTGATAGATTAAATACCATACCTCAAACAGGTTTTGTGGTTGAAACAGAGAATGATATTCCTGTTAATAAAAACTGGATTACTGATTTCTTAGCACCTCATGAAGACTGCCTTAAGGATAAAATAACCTTCGCGCAGAATTTTAAAAAGATTGAGACTGAGTCGAACAGAGTTCATGCAAACAGGTTAGTACAAAAGGTTGGAGATAGATTTTTGGTGATGAATCCGGCTTATCCATATCTGAGTGAGAAGGAAATGGATGGTATTTATGATCTACCGTTCACACGATTACCACATCCTAAATACAATAATAAAGGTGCGATACCGGCATATGAGATGATTAAATTCTCGGTTAATATTCATCGCGGATGTTTTGGTGGGTGTAGCTTTTGTACAATTTCGGCTCATCAGGGGAAATTTGTTTCTTCGAGATCTGAAAAGTCAGTAATTGAGGAAGTTAAGAAGGTATCTGGGCTGCCCGGATTTAAAGGTTATCTAAGCGATCTTGGTGGCCCTTCCGCCAATATGTACAAAATTAAAGGTGTTGATCTTACCATCTGTGAAAGATGTAGAAGACCTTCTTGTATTTTTCCAAAAATATGCTTTAACCTAAATTCATCCCATAGACCATTATTGGATTTGTATGACAAAGTTGAATCCATTCCTGAGATAAAAAAAGTAACAATTGGAAGTGGAATCAGATATGATCTTCTGTCGAAGGAGAGAAACAAAAAAGGACAGGATATCGACACTTATCTAGAACGTCTGATTACTAAAAATGTTAGTGGCAGATTAAAGATTGCACCCGAGCACACATCTGATAATGTATTGAAAGTCATGAGGAAACCTTCCTTTGAACTGTACGATAGTTTTAGTAAGAAGTTTAAACGTATTTCAGAAAAGGCCGGTTTAAACCAACAGATAATTCCATATTTCATATCAAGTCATCCGGGAAGTAAGGAAGAGGATATGGCACAGCTTGCATCTGACACCAAAGCTGCAGGATTACAACTTGAGCAGGTACAGGGTTTTACTCCTACGCCAATGACAAATGCCACGGTAATGTATTATACAGGCGTAAACCCTTATGATTTAAAACCTGTTTATGTTGCAAAATCAAAGAATGAAAAGGAACGGCAGCATATGTTTTTCTTCTGGTATAAACCGGAATATAGAAACAGAATAAAGGCAACACTTGAAAAACTTGGACGAAAAGATATTATCAAGAAATTATTAGGAAAATAAGGTGCCTATTTCTCCAGTGGTATGGAGATAATAAACCTCGAACCTTCTCCCACTTTCGATTCAACTCTTATGGTGAAACCATGAGCATCAATTATTTTTTTTACTATTCCCAAACCTAGACCGGTTCCTTTTTCACCACTGGTTCCCATTGTACTGTTTCTGGCAAATCCGGAAAATATATTCGAACTCACCTCCTCAGGCATTCCAACACCACTGTCATTTACCGCAATATCATAATGATCATCAAATTCGTATACATCAATTGCAATAGTTCCACCTATTGGGGTAAATTTTATTGCATTTGAAACTAAGTTATTTATAACCTGACTGATAAGAGATATATCAACATCGATGATAATATCGGTTTTTAGGTTTGATGTAAAGATTATATTCTTTTGTTCAAATTTTGTATGTGAAGTGCGTTGAGCACTCTCAATTATGTCTTTCAGACTAGAGCTATTCTTAACTATCTCGAAGTTACCAAGTTCCAGATTCGACCAATGATAAAGCTTATTGTTGTAATCAAGCAGTTTTTCCAATTCTTCCTTGATATTATATATCATTTCCTGATAGAAATCATTGAGTTTATTTAACTCATCTTTATCGTTAATTAGCATATCTGAAATTCCGAGAACGGCTGCAACCGGAGAACGCAAATCATGTGAAACAATCGATACAAACTTATCTTTATATTCAAGAAGTGTTTTTAGTTTGGCCTCAGCTTTTTCAAGTTTTTCATAAGCAAGTTTTTGTTCTCTTGCCATTTGAAACCCTATTTGTTCTCTACCGGCTTCTTTTTCGTGTGGCCTGATTAATATATATTTATCGCCATTGGTAAGAATTGCTGTTGCAGTTAGAGCTAAATCTCCTTTATTTGGTATTGTTTCAGACCAGATACCGGATCTGAAATGACCATCGTTATTCTTGTTCCAGAATTCATTGGCTTCAATATTAAAGACTTCCAGAAATGGAAAAATATCCGTATAAATTATCGATGAATTTGTTAGAATTCCTGGTGCTAGGTCGGTGAACCATTCAGGTATTTTTGACCGTAATATTGCTTTGTCTTCTGATTCAATTTCCATAATCAAGTCGCCAAAAACATCGTATGGATTTGATGTCACTAATTCCCGAGTTGCTTCCTTATTGAATTTTTTCTCATTCAGTTTTTGAAGAAAATCGCGTAATTCAGCCACCTGATGACTCTGATCCACAAAGAAAATCCAGAACTCATTTTCCGATGATTCGTAAATATGTATATCAACATATACTGAATTTTTCAGATGAATTTTATTCAGTACCATTGGCGACACAAGTGGTGGAATCATACCATATAAAGCAGGTACAAATTCATGAATATGTTTGCCTGATACGGGTTCATTTACCAGATATTCATGATGAGGCCCCATGTAATCAATTATACTACCCTCGTTGTCTGATTTAATTATTAGAACGCCTGTAAACGGGGGTAATTCATTAATTAGATATTCAAGAATCTCTTCAGGTAATTTACTGATCATCAGTTAACTATTTAGCATTTTTATAGCGAGGTTAGAAAAGGCATCATCAACAGAGTGATTTTCTTTGGCACTAGTTAGGAATACTTCATATCCCATCTCTTTCAGATGTTCAATATCACCATCGGTAATATCCCATTCTTCTTTCAGATCGAATTTATTAATTAGAATGATAATTTTTGCAAGTGGTGCAATTTTGGTAGCCAAACTAATTAATTCGATTCCGACTTCCATACTTGCTTTTCGTGTGCCATCGATTACCAGGAAACAACCTGAAGTGCCCACCAGGTAAGTTGGATTAATTTTCTGATAATCGTCTTCACCATGAATATCCCAAATCAAAAGATTCACATCTTCACCATCAACATCTACTTTCTTTTGGTCAATTTTAACACCTATAGTAGTTTGATATTTTTCAGAAAAGATACTATTCACATATCGCTGAACAAGGCTTGTTTTGCCCACAGCAAAAGACCCCAGCATTATTACCTTCTTCTTAATCATAAATCCTCTGGTTTTGAGTAAACAACTTTGAATGAAACAGATCTGATTGGGAATTCTTCATCAATATCTTCAATAAAATCGGCCTGAGGAACAAGGACTTCCATTGGTATCCCGGCCTCTATCATGAAATTAATAAATTGTTGGGCCCGGTCGAATGCAGTTTTTTCATTTGCTTCCGGATTACCTTCATAGCTGGTATGTGCAATTACATTTATTACCGGAACTGAATCCTGAGCAAAATCAAAATCTAACACTGTATTTACCTCATTAATAAGACTTTCAAACTTAATTTCTTGCTCATTATTCAGTTTTATTATATTATATTCAAAAACAAAATAGTATTGTTCGATAGACAAAGCAACACGTTTAGCAACCTTTTTATTTGTTACCAGATTTATTTTTTCTGTATTAAGCCCATCAACACCACCAATATTCCTGTAATTGCTTTTCGCAGATGAAATCCAGTCTTCGTCAGCGTTACCAATTAAATATAATACCCCATTGTAATAATGAAATTTCACACCAGAAGGCGGCGAAAGTATTTTATATGCTCTGGCAAGAATAACCTTGTCATCCAATGAAATATATGATTTGAATTGAAAATCTATCTCTGAAGTATCTACATTAGCTGATTTTGCTAAATCAACGGGATCAACTGCATCCGGATCGCGTAATCCCATGAAAATTACCTTGCCGTCATTTTTATCTTTGTCGGTAATTACAATTCCGGGTTCGGAGTTAAGAGATTTTTCAAGATCTCCAATTCTGAAACCTTTTTCTATGTTAAGGTATGCCCAGTATCCTCCATATCCCAGAGCCAGAATAGTGAGAATAATGATTAAAACAGGTTTCTTTTTCTTCTTTTCCTTTTGTTCGCTGACAAGGCAATTTTGCAAGTATGGAGTAGTAGATAAAAAGTCATCGATATTGCCAGTAAAACTCTCCAGCTCCAATGAATTTTTCAGATGGATCTTCTCAACTGTCTCCTTAAGGATATTACGGAATGAGGATGGGGCATCACCATCGATAACAATAGCAAGTATTGCAGCCGGTCCCTGCTCTATCCAGATATTAAACTTTCCAACCTTTATTGTGTTGAGTTCATTATCCCCACTAACAGAAAATGAGTCCTGAACAAAATCTTTAATAGCACTTAACATGGATGATACCATGTCTTCATCTTTGGTAACAGAATCCTCATTATCGGCTACGCTATTTAGCAATAGTCCTGTGCTTTTATGGATTAGAAATACTTGTTTGACCCTATAAATATATGCATGTGACAAGACGATCTCAGCATATGACATTCCGCTGAATAATGCCTTAAAGCGCCAGCCAATTCTTTTTGGAGAGAAACCATGTTCCAGAGTAGTATTCAGAGAGTTTATCATATTCCTGATATCGTCGGCTACAGCCTTCCTGATTGCAGGTAACATTACCGGAAACAATATTTCGGATAAAGTGTGAGGATCTTTCTGAATACTATCTTTTAAAGCAGCCTCGATCATTGGAATTAAATCAGTGTATGAAACTTTTCCCTGATCAATTAATAGTTTAATACTATTGGGCAATAGGTGGCTTATCTCTTTTGAGAAACTATCCGGGTCATTTACCAGATTGGCAAGTCGTTGGAGATCTTCGGTATCAAGGCCGACGATCATCCTTCGTAACTCATTAAGTTTCACCTCCGACATATTCCCGAAGAACCCCGTATTTTCCTTTACATCTGACATAGTTAGTATCGGGGTTATTGTTTAATCTTTTCTGCTAATTCAATAAGTAGTTCTGCCATGGAAGCTTTGCTTACGTTGTTTGCAATTATTTTTTCTGATTTAGCTTCCTGATCGTTTTTTAGATTATTTATTGTCTCAATGAGGCTTTCTTCAAGGTTGGTGATTTTTTGATGAATCTCCATTGTTTTATCCTTAAGGTCACCCGAAAGTTTCTCAATTTCAGCTTTTAAGTAGGTATCAACAGTTTGTATTTCCTGTTGTATATTTTTGTTTGTGTCAGATTGATCTTCAATGTGTTTCTTAAGCGACTGGTCAGAATGAAGTTTCTTCTCCTCTAATGCTTTTTCAATAACATTGAGTCTTTCTTCGAATTCCTTTTTCAGACCATCACTGATTTCAGAATATTCCTTTTTAGTGATTGCTAGTTTCGATTCGATACTTTGCAAATCTTCTCCAAATAGGATGTCTCTAATCCGCGATAGATTTTCTCCTTCTGATCCCGTTTTTGAGTTTGGCATAGTGGTAGATTAGTTAGAAAAGTAAATGCTGGTAACTATTTCGTTACAACTGGTTTAACCGGATATTGAGCCATAATTGCAGATACTGCTTTTGGTATATTTTTTTCGCGTGTTTCTGGATTTGTATCAACTGTTGATTTTCCAACACCTTCCCAAATAAGCTTTTTCTCCGCTGCATCAAATACATCACACACCAAAGTCCCAACAGTATAATTATAATTACTTATTGTTGTTACTGATGTGCCCATCATTGGAGCCCCCCAACCCCAGCCAGGTCCGTAACCATAGTATCCACCATAACCCCATCCGGCATAACCGCCTAGATTAGTAGTGTTGGCTACTTGTTCTGTTTTTTCCTTAGTTGCAATGAATAATGCAACAACCAATTCACCCCCTTCTTTTACATATTTAAGTCCTCTTTTATCAAATTCAGTTTTAAATGCATTTTCAATTCTCTCTTTATCGAAAGGAGATATGATTTTTTCGCTGTCCTTAGCCCAACCATGGTATGAATATGTTTTGAATTTTGAGAAGTCTACAGTTTTGTCGTAGTCTGAAGTAACAGAAATACTTGAGCATGATCCAAACATAAAAATGATGGCCAGTAATAATATTGAGAATAGATGTTTCATAATTTTTAGGATTTATTTTATTAGTTCTAATATTACAAATATACGAAATGTGTACAAATAAGTTTCTGAATCGAAGTGTAATGAAGTTTCTGTTTTTATGAGGTAAAGATATCTTTTGTTCAGAAGTATGGCTATTTTTGTTGTTAATGACTGACAGGGATATTGGATCTGATAGAGTACAAATTACGAAGGATGGTTCACATACACTATATTGTGATATGTTGGGGGAAACCTATCATTCAGCTTTTGGTGCAATTCAGGAGTCGAGACATATTTTTATTGAAGCAGGTTTAAATAAGCAATTGGCAGGGAATATGTCTAAAATTAATATTCTTGAGGTAGGCACCGGAACTGGATTAAATGTGTTGTTAACACTTATTCAATTAGAGAATTCAGATTTTAGTGTTAATTATGACGGATTTGAGCCTTTCCCAATTTCTAATAAGGAAGCTAATGTGCTCAATTATCCTGAATTACTTAATGCGGATGTTGAAAAATTCAATCTTATTCATTCGGCTGTTAATAAGCCTGTTATCCTTAATGAAAATTTCGTATTCAAGAATTATTGTAAAAGAATTGAAGATGCCGAACTACCCGACAATTATTATAATGTTATTTATTTTGATGCATTTTCACCTGATGCACAGGGAGAGTTGTGGAATACAGCTGTTTTTAGAAAGCTATATAAATCTATGACCTCAGGTGGAGTATTAACAACTTACTCATGTAAAGGGATGGTTAAAAGAGCATTAATAGAAGTTGGGTTTGGAATTGAAAAGCTTCCTGGACCGCCAGGTAAGAGAGAATTTCTGAGAGCGGTTAAACCCTAATATTAGCTTTTGGTAAAGAAAATGGAAGATATCAATACTCGCTTAATAATTTTTTATAAATTTGAATTTATTAGACCTAATAATAAATTATTTAATTAAAATATGTTAATATGAAGAAAATTACTTTTTTTATGGCATTCTTATTTGCCATTAGTTATTTAGGAATGAGTCAAACTGGTTGGGATCAAAATGACTCCAATCTACCTACTGGTAAAGGAATAGGACAAATATCTGTTGGTATTAGCGATGGCAATGCCATGTGGTGCTTGCCTGTTAATGGTGATGGAACTATTTATGATGCCTTCACAAGATCTACTGATGGTGGAGAAACATGGGAAGCTGGCACATTCAATGCTGGATCCGGACTCTCACAATTATTTGCAATTGATGCAACTACATGCTGGGCAGTGTTTAACACGGGTTCAGACCAAGGCCTTTATAAGACTACCGATGGTGGTACTACCTGGGTGAAAAAAGGTGGTGCTTACGGTAGCGGATCATTTGCAAATGTGATTCACTTCTTTAATGATCTTGATGGTTTTGCTCAGGGAGATGCCATTGATGGTTATTATGAGCTTTACACTACTACTGATGGAGGTGAAACATGGACAAGAGTACCTGAAGCAGATATTCCTGCACCAACCGCTGGTGAATATGGAATTACAGGTAACTACTGTGCGTTTGGTGATAACATTTGGTGGGGAACTAACAAGGGAAGAATTTTTGTTTCCAACGATATGGGATATACCTGGGATGCAACACTAACTGCATTTGGTGGTGATCAAACTGTTGCTCCACTTATGTTTGACGATATGAATGGTATTGCTTTCAGATCATATTTGGATTTGGGTGTAATTGATATGTTAAATGTTACTGATGATGGTGGTGCAACCTGGACAGAACTTGTTCCAAGTGGTGCAGCATTTGGTAGATATTTTGCACATATTCCTGGTACTGATAATACTCTTATTGGATCTGCATCTGATGAGGAAGCCGGAATGGGTATTTCTATAAGTGAAGATGGTGGTGCTACATGGGAAGAAATAACAGCAGGTTATCCATTTCAAGCATCAGTTTGGTTTAGCGAGACTGATGGTTTAGTAGGTACTTTTACAGTAGGTACTCCACCTGAAGGAGGAATGTATAGCTATGGAAATCCACCAGCACCAACAAATCTACAGGCTGTTGTTGGACCATGGGATGATGTTGACTTAACTTGGAATGCTCCTGCTGCTGCAGGTTTTGCTGATGACTTTGAAGGTCATGAAGATTTTGCAATTGAGTTTTTACCTTGGACAAATCTTGATGTTGATGGAAGTACTACATATGGAATGACTGACACTGATTGGCCAAATGCATATGATCCACAGGCTTTCATTATTTTTAATCCTTTACAAACATTACCTCCTGTTGAAGATATAATTCCACATTCAGGTGATAAATTGGCAGCATGTTTTGCTTCTACAGCGCCTCCAAATAATGATTGGATGATTACACCTATGACTGGTATCGAAGCTGGCTATAGTGTTTCTTTCTGGGCTAAATCATATACAGATGCTTATGGTCTTGAAAGATTTAAAGTAGGTGTATCAACAACAGGTATGAACCCTGGTGATTTTACTATTATTTCTCCCGGTGACTATGTTGAAGCTCCTGTTGATGACTGGACAGAATTTTCATATGACTTAAGTGCATATGCTGGTCAAAGTGTTTATGTTGGAATTCAATGTGTTTCACATGATGCATTTATTCTGTTGGTTGATGACTTCTCAGTAGGTGCATCTAAATCAACATTTGCATTTAACAATACAACTCCTGTTAATGGAAAAGGTACAAAAGATATTAGCTATACAGCTAAGCCTTCAACACCATCTGTTACACCTGTTGTTGAAAATCGTGGAGTTGCATCAGAACTTCTTGGATATAACGTATATAGAGATGATGCAATGATAAATGCAAGCATTGTTGAAGTTACTGAATATAACGATCCTGAACCAACTATTGGTTCACATGATTACTTTGTTACAGCAGTTTATTCTGGTGGAGAGTCAGATCCTTCAAATGTTGTTTCTGTTGTGGTGACAGATATTGAGGATGTTGATAATAATATGATTGCAGTATATCCAAATCCTGCATCTGACAAACTCTCAATCACTGGTGAGAACGTAACAAATGTAAGAATCTCAAGTATTACAGGACAAACTGTTCTTGTTGAGGAAGTTAATGGAAACAAGACAAGTATTGATGTAAGTAGATTAAATTCAGGAGTATATTTTGTAGTTATTGATACTCAGTTGGGTTCAGTTACACGAAAGATAATTGTTGAATAAAGTACATTTTAAATAAATTGGAAAGCTCTGAGCATTTTTGTTCAGAGCTTTTTTTATATTCTGATAAAAAATATATTCAGTGTTAATTATTTTAAATACATTTGATCTAAATTAATTTATTGCGTACTAATAAAAATTATAGCTTATGAAAAAAATTACAATTTTGCGAATTTTCGTTGTATTCCTAGCAACTATGTCTCTACAAGTTATGGGTCAAACTGTTGAGTTTGAAGATGATTTTGAGGGCGGTAGTGCAAATTGGGAAGTTACAGGAGATTGGGGACTTACTGATGCTCAATCATATTCTGCAACACATTCAATGACTGATAGTCCTGGTGGAAACTATGGAGCTAATCTGGATACTTATTGTACAATGGCAACTGGCGTTGACTTGTCTGATGCTGCAATATTATCTGCAACTGCTAACTTTTGGGCGATCTACGATATTGAAAACAGTATTGATTTTGACTGGGTGAAAGTACAAGCTTCTGATGATGACTTTGCTACTTTTTCAGAACTTGCAATATTTAATGGTGAGGGAAATCTAACTCCTTGGATTGAGTATTCATATTCATTAGGTGCATATATCGGTAGTGATAATGTTAAAGTAAGATTTCACTTCCATAGTGATGGAGGTTATGAAGTAGATGGTATCTATTTTGATGACTTCAGCATTATATCAAGTGATGTTGATGATGCTGCTCCTTATATTGGATATGACAATCCTCCAACATTTTATGAAGGAGCTCTTGATGACTATATCTTTATTGCTGAACTAATTGATGTTTCAGGAATTGCTTCTGCAACTGTAAATTATCAGGTTGAAGGTGGTGACTGGATGACTGTTGATGGTGTAAATATCACCGGAGATGATTATGAGTTTACAATCCCTTCACAAGTTGCTGGTAGCATGGTAGTATTTAATATTGAAGCAGTTGATGCATCAGCTAACTCAAATATTGCTATTACTGATGATTATAAATATATCTCAGGTGAGTATATGTATTATGATGATCCTGAAGTTGCATTCTATACAACAATGCTTGCCGGAGACGGAGCTGCAGTGGTATTTTCAATACCTTATCAAACACAAATCGTAACAGGTTTAATTAGAAATTATCAGGATCAAAGTAACCCACCAAACAAGAACTTCATGTTCCATGTTTGGAGTAGTGGTGCAAATGGCCCTGGTCAGGATCTTATTACTCCTTTCGAAGTTGTGCCAGCTGCAACACCTGAAAATCCAAATCCAATGACTGTTGTTGATTTACGTGATTATTCAGCTGAGTTAAGTATGATGCCAGGTGATGTTTTCATGGGTATTACAATTCCTGAAGATACTGTTAAAATTACTATGGCAGATATCGCTGCAAACAGATCATTTACTCTTGTTAGTGGTGCATGGGAACCAGCAGCTTATGATTTCCATTTCAGAATGATTACTAATGGAGGTGGAGTAGGTATTGGTGATAATGAACCAAGAGAACTTGAGTCAGCTATCATGTTCCCAAATCCAACAACAGATGTTCTTTACATTGATAGTAAAAACAATATTCTGAACCTTAGTGTTGTTAACTTAGCAGGTCAAACCATCCATCAGGAAGAGGTTAATATGCTTAAAACACAACTAAGTGTATCTAATTTCGAAGCAGGAATCTATTTTGTTCATGTTGAAACAGTAAATGGTATTTCTACTAAAAAGATTATTGTTAAATAATACATCAGATAATCAAAATTTAAGCCCTGTTTCAGTTTGAAGCAGGGCTTTTTATTTTCATAAAACCAGAGGTTAGTTAACTTTGTACTAATTATTTGATATTTATGACAACAAAGAACTCACACGAATTGTTCAATAGAAAACTGAGATTATTTGACTTCTATAATAAGATGAGCAGACCCATTGTTCTTGCTGATCAAATTCGTAGTCCTGAAAATATGGGAGCTATCCTTCGACTGGCTGGTAATATTGGCGCTGAACTTTGTTTGTTTATTGTTGATGAGAATCATAGTTATAATAAAATAAAAGTAGACAGGACTTCATCTGGAGCAAGTGAAAAAGTTAGTTGGGAGGTAATAACTTTAGATTTGATTAGTGATTATATTCCAGATGATTATACCATAATAGCTATTGAAACTTCAGATAAAGCTGTTAGTATTTATGATTTTGGTTTTCCAGAAAAGACCGTTTTTTTGGTTGGAAATGAGGTCTATGGTATCCGCGAAAGCGTACTTGAAATTGCCCATAATTCAGTTTTTATCCCAATACCTGGAATGATAAGTTCATTAAATGTGACTCATGCATTGTCGATTGGAATGTTTGAGTGGTTACGACAATATCGAAATAACCTTCCTTCTATGGTTTAATTGATGTTATTAGATACTTATTGTATAAAAACAAGCAAAGTGATGAGAATAATCCAATGCTGATTACCACCATCCAAATGTTTGATGGATTGTAAGTTACCCAAAGATATTCGGTAAGTTCTTTTGTGTTCATTCCAAGCGCAGAGGCCGCCTCCTTAAAATAATTATTTAGCGACAAAGAGTCATCGATGCTAATGCCTCTGGTATTAAGCTCTCTGACAAGAAGTGTGTGTTTGTCAGACATGCTTTGATACACATTTCCCGATACAATTCCGGCAAAAATGCTTCCAATAAAAACAGGTAAAAATGAATAACCCATGTACAGAGCTTTTTTATCATTAGGAGCAATGCGTCCAATGTATTCCGTGATTTTTGGTGAGGCTGCCATCTCCCCGATTCCAAAAATAAGAATTGCTGCCAGGGTAAACATTACATTTTGAGTCATTAACGTTAATGCCATTCCTATGGATGAAATGATAAATCCGGTGAGCATCGCATTTAAAGGTTTTTTCTTCATTACCAAAGTTGAAATTGCAATTTGAAAGATGATGATAAAGAGTGCATCAAGGTTTGAAATAAACTCAGGTTCCATACTGCCATTATGACCGTAATTCTCGGAGATAAACGGTATATTTTTATTGAAGAAATCAAACATTACAGATGTGTCAACCCATTGACCAATAAATACCGGAAGCGTAAAAAATAATTGGTAATACATGCTCCAGAATCCTGCTACAATCAATAAAAAGATTACAAATTTATAGTCGAGTAACACATTCCATATATTTCTAAAAACTCTCCCTAATGCAGCAGAAAGAGGTTCTTTTGTTTTTTCATGTGCTGGTTCTTTGTAAAATAACAACAGAATGAAATTTAAAGCAATTATTCCAGCTGATATCTGGAAAACCATTGTATAGTTACTTTTATATAGGAGAGTGATCATTGGTCCGAAAAATGCACCAATGTTTACCATCATATAAAATATTCCGAAACCAATTGATGAGTTACTTTCATCGGTTGTTTTTGCAATGGTTGCCGATATCACAGGTTTAAATAGTGCTGCTCCAACTGCCAGATAGAGATACATTGCAAACACTCCTGTGAATGTGTTGAAATACGGGAAAGCAAAAAATGCAGAAGTGTATATTAAAAAGGAAACAAATAGTACACGTTTGTAGCCATATTTATCAGCGATAGCTCCGGTAATTACAGGTAAAAAATAGAGTATACCAGTACCGACTCCCATTATAGTTCCCTTTTGGGATTGGGTAAATTCAAGACCACCAACATCGGAAGATTCTGTCAAATAATTTGCAAAAAGCATAAATAGTCCATACCATGCCCACCGTTCGAAGAGTTCAATAGTGTTTGCTACCCAAAAAGTTCTGGGAAATTTTGATAAAGAACCGGATGTTTGCCCCATGTTTTTAGTGTTAAATTATTGGGGCCGAATATACAAATATTTGGATACCTTGTTGTAGGTTGAGTCGGTTAAACCATCAATCAATTTTAGCTGATCAATTTTATCGAATGAACCTGTTTTACTCCTAATGTTAAATATTGATTGTGTTAATTCAAAATTAAAATACGGATGCTTTATTAGTTCTTTGAATTCTACTTTATTAATATCAATCTTTATGATATCTGATGTGTCTATAATCATATAATTTATTGACTTATTTATCATTTCGTCCGGGATTCCATAAATTTCAGAAAGTTGATCAATACTGTAAAATCCACCAAGAAGATCTCGGTATTTAATTGTTCTTTTTGCAAGCCATGGTGGGAAACTTAGTGATGATACAAGTTCGGCGGAGTCAGCTGAGTTTAATTCAACAGGTTTATGTAATGTAGAATTAACCCTTTTTTTCTTATTGATTTTTTCTTTTTGTTTCTTAGGAATAATGATATATGGTTCAATGATGTCAAATTCCTCATCTGAGATTGCATAAATCTTTTTCAGATCAGATTTCTTGTAAAATTTCCCACCTGCCTTTTGGTAGTTCTTAATATTGGTTATTTGCGAATCGGTAAATCCCATGTTTTTCCATTCTTCTACGGAAAGGTTGTTTGGGTTAAATTTCACAAGTGAGAACTTGTTTCTAAGAGTTATTGAATCTCCAACTGAACGGGATAAGGTAACTTTCTTTATTGAATCGCCAATAGTCTCTTGATTTTCAAGAAATGCGGTTATCTCTTGTTTGTATTTCTCTTTCAGATTATCTGTGTCATCATCAATAAAATAGGGAAGAAACAGATTAGAAACGGTTATAATTATAATGATAACAATCAGAATTATTATTCCGCGTTGTTCACTTTTGCTTAAGGTGAAAAATGATCTAATCCAGCTATTTAGCTTGCCGGACATTATTTGTATCGTTTTATTTCTCCTGCTTTAAGTTTTCCCCAGTAATCTTTTAAGTCTCCTATAATTTCAGGTGATAAGATATATAATCCGATGATATTTGGGAATGCCATTGCGAGTATCATCATATCTGAGAAATCAATTACTGCGCCAAGGTTGGATGAAGCTCCAACTACGATAAAGAAGAGGAAGATTACAAAGTATGTATATTTAGTAACGTTCTTGTTTCCAAATAATTTTTCAAATGTTTTTCCAAACAAAAAGTCAAACCCTTTGAGTCCGTAATATGACCACGATATCATTGTAGAGAATGCAAAAAGGAAAATTGCAATCAGTAGAATATATGGGAACCAGGAGAATACTTTTGCAAAAGCAAGCGAGGTAAGTTGTGTACCTTCATAACCAAGAGGGTTTTCATAGCTTCCTGTGTAGATTAGTACCAAAGCTGTCATTGTACAAATTACAACCGTATCCACAAATGGTTCAAGCAGAGCAACAAAGCCTTCAGTAATTGGTGTATCGGTTTTAACTGCAGAGTGAGCAATAGCGGCTGATCCAACTCCTGCTTCATTCGAAAATGCCGACCGTTGGAATCCAACGATAAGAACCCCAATTATTCCGCCTTTAACAGCTGAAGCACCAAACGCACCATCAATAATTAGTCGAAAAGCTTCGCCTGTATGCTGAATGTTCATTATAATAATTACCAGAGCAGTTAGCACATATATTACTGCCATGAATGGAACTATTTTATCGGTTACTCTGGCGATACTTTTAATGCCACCGATAATTACAAACCCTACTAAGATTGCTAGAATAATACCGAACCACATTCCATACTCCTGAAGAGCGGGCATTAGATAAGTTAATTGTGAAAATGCCTGATTTGCCTGGAACATATTTCCACCACCTAGCGAACCTCCAATTACAAGAATTGCAAAAATTATTGACAAAATAATACCAAGCCATTTCATGTTTTTCTTCTTGAGACCATCTCTCAGATAGTACATTGGGCCACCTGAAACAATACCATTTTCATCAATTTTACGATATTTCACACCTAAGGTACATTCCATAAACTTTGACGACATACCTAAAAATCCTGCCACAATCATCCAGAAAGTTGCTCCGGGACCGCCAATGGTAATCGCAATGGCAACGCCTGCTATATTTCCCAATCCAACTGTGGCCGAAAGTGCTGTTGTTAATGCTTGGAAATGCGACACTTCACCCTTGTGATTTGGATTGTCGAATACACCTCTCACAAGTAAAATAGCATGTTTAAATCCTCTGAAGCTTATAAATCGCAGTAGTATTGTAAACATTGTAGCACCTAATATCAGCCAGATAACAACCAATGGTAATTTTGATTGTTTTTCTGTTCCATCTGGGTTTAGTAGTGGATTGCCACCTTCATCGTAGATTATGGGATCGTGTAAACCCACAGTTTCGAAAGGATCCCAGAATAGTACTATACCTAAGCCTTCAACAGCTTTTGTAAATACAGCATCAATTTTTTGAGAGGCAGTCAAATCTCCTGCTGGAGTCTCTGTTTTAGCAACACTAACTTCATCAAGTGCAAAGAGTGTATCGGACTTGCTATTGTTTTGTGCAACAGTTAATAAGGAAAATAATGACAGTATAATTAATGGGAGTATTCGTTTTACCATATTATTCTTTTTCAATACAGGATTTTTGGAAATTCTTGCAAGTATAAGAAAAATGGAATTTTTAATCATTCTAAATACCGTATTTATTAATATTTTTACCAACTACTAAGAAAAAATTCTACAAATGAACATTGCAATATTACTATTGAATCAGGGAAGAGGCAGCGGAGAAGTTGCCCGGGAACATGTAAGGCATCTATTAAAAATAGGGCATAAGGTTTATTTTCTTTATCCGGGAAATAATGATGAAATTGAAGGTGCAGAGAATATAAATATAAAATTACACACACATATAATGCCGGTGCATGAGTATTTGCCATCAGCGGGAGATAAACAGTTGCAGGTTGCCAGAATGAATCATGAAGAAATGATGGCATATTTGCCAGATTATGAGAATGCATTAAGAGAAATAGCTAGTGATGTTGATATTTTTATTGCTCATCATGCAAACCTTAGCTCAGTTGCAGTACATAATGTTGCACTGGAATTTGAGAAGCCATATGTTGTATTCGCCCATGGTACGGGTATTGAACCACGTCATGATATGCTGTGGGATGACGAAAATTGGGCAATGATCAAGAGAGCATTGCTTGAAGCAAAGGGAATAATTGTTACAACCGAATATGTACGAGATCAGCTTGTAAAGCCAATTATTGACATTCAAGACAATAAATTCCTAATACTACCATGCGGCGTTGATCTTGTTGATTTCCAGCCGGATAACACCGTCGGTATAAAAGAAAAATATGATTTGCCAGAAACATACGTAATTTGTCCTGGGGCATTAACCAAATCAAAAGGACCTCAGAATGTTGTTGAATCAGCAACAGAGTTTTCCGATTTGGCCTTATCTGTTTTTATCGGAGCAGGTGAACTTCAGGAAGAGCTTGAAGAGAAACTGGGTGACAGAGGTAGATTTCTGGGATTTGTGTCCTCAGAGGATAAAGCCAAGCTAATAAATGCTGCCACATTACTGGTCGCTGCACCGGAAAAAAAGGAACATTTTGGGATTATTTATGCAGAAGCACTAGCAGGTGGAACTCCGTGTGTTGCATATGAAGGTGGTGGAGTTGGTTCAATTGTAACTCCAACTGAAGGAATACTTACTGAAAGGTCACCAAAAATCCTTGGACAAAAAATAAACTACTTGCTTCAGAATTCTGGACTACGCCGACAAATGGCTGTTTCATGTCGTGACAGAGCCGAGAAACTCTATGACTATAATAATCTAGTTCAAAAGTTGGTTGGTTGGCTGGAAGGTCTGAGGTAACTCTAGATGATATGGTAAAACAAGACTTGTGTGGAAAAGGATCAAAATCACCTATTCGAAGTACATGTCATCATATTCTACCTCATTTTTTATTATGAGATGGCGGTATTCGGATAAGGAAGAAATTTCTTTATGATATGACTCCTGATTTTTGATATAGTTTATAATTCGAATTAAATCTTTTACAGAATATGTAAATCACCTTATCCTCTTTGCCATTCTGTGAAATCAGGGAATATCTTGCTAGAATTTATAAACTTATTTGTTGATCGTTTAATGTCTTTAACTAGGTCTGATACTGCAATCGATGGGTGAATGTGTGTAAAAATATGTATATGATAATCTTTGCCGTTTATCTGGTATAAATGACATTTCTTATTATTCAGTATTCCACTGATGTATTTGAATAATGTAGCTATATTTTCTTTGATTAGCAGAGGTTCTCTATGTTTTGTGGAAAAAATCAATTGCCAATAAATTTGTGTAGGTTGCCATAGTATTCTTTTTAGCAGTTAATGGAAATATTTTCTCACATCTTGTTTTTCGAACAAGACATGCAGGGTTACTTTCTCTAAGATTTCATAATAGCCTTAGGCTAAATAGGTTCTATTGGGAAAACTTACAATGATTCAGCAAGCAATATTTTTATTCTTAGTTTCTTTATTATTCCGTTTCAACTATTTCTCACAGAAGGTACCTTTTGCAATCCATAACGTTTTGGTATCATAGCTTATAACTCCGTTCTCCACAGATGGATTTCTTTCCATGATATTATCAACTGATGGTGCATCCGGAACATTTAAGATTAAAATACCATCATTTTCATTATTGAACTTCCCATGGACTATCAATTCGCCAGTTACATTATGCAGTTCGGACATGAAATAACGTGTATCACGCATAGCACTATAGGATAATTCACTATCACTATCATCTGTTATTATTCGAACAAATTGGTATTCAATCATTTCATATGGTTCAGTTGCACCACAAAGATTTCCATTAAAAATATTAAATGGAAACACCTCAATATTAAATCTGTTTGCAGCGATGGCCTGATCTGTAGCCAGAATGGAATTAGCCTCTTCTAAGTTTTCGGCTCTAAGAATAAACATTCCACCACCTCCTTCGAAAGGTCCTGCAGCAACAAGTTTACCTTCATTTTTTAGCTTTTTAATATTCTCAAGGTGTGCAGCTTGTAACTTCTCAGCCTCAGTTTCGCTTATTTGCACTTTCTCAGGATTAGAATTAAGAAAAACAAAAAATAAATTCTTATTGTCCTGGGAAATTGCATTGATTGAGATAGTTAACAGTATTACTGATGTAAGAATCAGAGAGATAAAAATTCGCATTTTGATTGATTTTGATAGGGTGGTAAAAATACAACTATTTTTATTCTGAAGCTTTTCTCAGAAAAAAAACAGGAATTAGCAACATCAGAATAATACTCACTATTGCTACACTAATCCCCGGATTATAGATGTCGGCAATCCATCCGATAGCAGGTGCAATTATTGCTGCAAAGATTGATTTTGCCTGTGATGTTAATGATAAGGTTGTAGCCATTGCATCATCTTTGGAAAGATCGGCTATAAGTCCGACACCTATCGGTTTTCTAAGATTTTCAAGAATTATGATAATAATGAAGCCTGCTATTGACCATATATAAACTCCAAGTAAAAAGCTTAAACCTATTGTTATACCAACACTAAAACCAAATATTAATGTGAAATTCATTGGTTTACGCAGATTGGTGAACAATTTCGTAAAAGCTCCCGAATTCCTGGATGCAATTGCTGATAACAAGAATAGAAGAGAATAGATTATTCCTATAATTACAGCAATTCTCTTTTCATCATTCAGATAAACCAAAAATGGAAATGTAAGTGCAACCTGCTTAATTATAGGCTGAACATAATCCTTTACAACCCTATAATATCCAGTATAGATCGATAGGTTTGTTAGAGTCGCAATAAATTTAAAGCTACTAATTGTATTCACAAAGCCTTGAATTACTTTGCTGAACCTTTGTTTGATTCTTTGTGTAGATATAATAGAGACTTCTCCATCTAAATATTTTGGATAGGAATATACAAGTATCATATCAGCCATATATGGAATCACTGATGCGATGAAAATGATTTTGTAATCACCTGAAATAAATACTATCGCCGCTGCAATTAAGGCTGAAACTGCTGATCCAGCTTGTGACCATGACCGGGTGTTACCATAATAATCAACCTTATGATGACCCCAGTTGTTTATCTTTAAATAGTTAAAAATCATAGCCTTATGAACACCTGTTCTAAAGGCATCTCCAATAGCAAAAATTATCATGGCTATCATCACAGTGATGTAATTTGGAGAAAAATATAATATTACAAAGGAGAGTATATAACAAAGAAAAGAGATGATAAGAGTTTTTCTTCTTCCAAATATATCGGATATAATCCCACTGGGAATTTCCATCAACATAATCACAATTTCTCTAACAGAATAGAGTAATCCAATTTCAAGAAAGGTGATGCCTTTATCAAGAAAGAATAATATCAAAAATGGATCAAAAAATCTCAGGTTCTTAAAGAATCCGTATAGGCAAAACTTGTAGTATTGTAAATCTTTTCTGTATCCCGCAGTCTCCATATGGTGATCAAAATTATGATTTTAATTGAGATGCATCTAAACTGCTGATCGTTCTTATATGTATTTTTATTATCATATCTTTACATTCCTAATCAAACAGAATATGTCAAATTTTACTAGATACAGAAAGCCTTTAGTCGTTTCATCAATTATAATAGCTTCATTTGTTATTTTGATACTGATACTGCAATTAATAGTCAGTAATATTGTAGAAGATAAAATTGAAAAAGCCGTTTCTCATAGAGATGGTAAGGATTATGGTTTAACTGTTGATAATGTTAAGGTAAACCTGTTTACCATGACTCTTATTATAAAGGGTATTTCTATGGTGCCCGACAGTTCTTTATATTCAGAATTAATTGCAAAGGATGGAAAAAAATCAAGTGTAATACATGCTAATCTACCGGTTCTTAGGGTAAGAAATATCGGCATCATTGATTTCATCAGAAATAAGAATCTTGACATTGGTGCATTAATTGTCAAAAAGGCAATTATTAATTTTTATATATCCGGGAAAGAGAAGCAGAAAGAACATACTTCTAAAAATAATGATCATAGTTTTAATCTTGACAGTATCCCGATTAAAGGAATTGGAGGTGGAGAAATTGGCAGAGTGATGTTTAGTGACATCAATATTAATGTCATTAATTACGAAACTAAGGACACGGTTTTTTCAACCTACGAACTGGATTTAGAAATTGATGATATAAGTTTGATTAAAAATGAGGGTGATTCAACAAGCTTCAGATTTGGGGTTGAGGAACTAGTGGTAAGTATTAAAGATGAAATATTTCTACTACCCGGAGGAAAGTATAAACTGACTTTTGATAAAATGCATTTCAGTATGCAAAAGTCATTATTGTCGTTCGATAACCTGAACATTGCACCACGATATAGTCAGAAATATATGGTTGGCTTGAGTAAGTATCAAACCGAGATTTATAATGCTACAATTTCTAAAACAAATATCAGATCTATCAATCTCAAAGATATTATTCATCAAAAAAGATTTTATCTATCAAATGTGGAGGTAGATGGCTTAAACCTGAAATTATTCAAAGACAAAAGACTTCCTTTTGATGAAGCAAAAAGACCGGCATTACCTCAGCAACTTTTAAAAAGGCTGAATTTGAATCTTTTCATCGATAGTGTCAACATCAGGAATAGTAAACTGGTTTATGCTGAGAGGCACGAACTAATGGATACACCGATGGAAGTTACCCTTGGTAATTTCAACGTGCTAATAAATAATGTGACATCTGTTAAGGATAGCATAATGGCTGGAATTGCCATGACCATAAGACTTAAGGCTAAACTTCAGAAAGAGATTCCTATGGGTGTTGATATGTATTTTCCAATGAAAAGTGTTGCTGATACTTTTATGTTTTCTGGGTATCTGGGATCCGGAGATATGAAAATATTCAATACCGTTGTTCTTCCTGTACTTGGTATTAAATTCCATGAAGGAACTATCGATAGAATAGAATTTAAAGCCAGAGCAAATCCAACATATTCCATTGGTGAAATGACAATGCAATATCATGATCTTCAGGGAGAGGTGCAAAAACAAAGTATGACGGAATCAAATAAATTCTTGTCGTGGCTGGCAAATGCTGTTATTATCAGAAACAATCCTGCAAAGGGAAAGAAAGCCCGAACTGTTCCAATGTATTTCGATAGAGTGATGTATAAAGGACTTGGCAATTTTGCATGGAAAACTCTCCAAAGTGGTATTATGGCAACAATTATTCCAACTGTTGAGAATAAAGTTCAAAACCAAATTGATACAGAATTAGGAGTAGATGCGAAGACCATCCGAAAAAGGGAACGGGAAGAAAAGAGGGAAGAACGCAAACGTAAATCAGCCGATAGTTAATAGTGCTGATTAACAAATAATAACAAAGTTATTTGATCTTCTTTTTTTTCACCAACTTCATCATCAAACATATACTTATCTTTTCTATTTTTGCCACTCAAAATAAAAATGAGTAATTATGGATATCCCCAGTAAATATAATCCGGCAATAACTGAAGACAAATGGTATAGTCACTGGATGGGAAAAAAATATTTCCATTCCGAACCAGATGAAAGAGAACCTTTCACTATTGTGATTCCTCCGCCAAATGTTACCGGTGTTCTTCATATGGGGCATATGCTAAATAATACAATTCAGGATGTGCTTGTTCGACGTGCACGGATGCAGGGGAAAAATGCCTGCTGGGTACCTGGAACGGACCATGCATCGATTGCCACTGAAGCCAAAGTTGTTAATAAACTTAAGGAAGAAGGCATAAGCAAGGATGAACTAAGCCGTGATGAATTTCTCGATCATGCATGGGAATGGACTCATAAACACGGTGGTATTATACTTGAGCAGTTGAAAAAACTGGGTGCCTCATGCGACTGGGAACGCACGGCATTTACAATGAGCGAATCTTTGTATGAATCTGTAATTGATGTATTTATCGATCTCTATGGAAAAGGCCTGGTGTACAGAGGTGTACGAATGGTAAACTGGGATCCTTCAGCAAAAACTGCTGTTTCAGATGAAGAGGTTATACATAAAGAATTACAGTCGAAATTATATTATTTAAAATATCAGGTTGAAGGCGAAGATGACTTTATTACAATTGCTACCACCCGACCAGAAACAATCCTTGGTGATACAGCTGTTTGTGTTCATCCTGATGACGAGCGATTTGCTGGTTTCCATGGAAAGAAAGTCATAGTACCTCTGTTAAACAGAGCTATTCCAATTATTACTGATGATTATGTTGATCGTGAATTCGGTACAGGTGCCTTGAAAATAACTCCGGCCCATGATGTTCATGATTATGAGCTTGGAATGAAACATAAGCTTGCTTCGATCGATATTTTCAATGATGATGGAACAATGAGCGAAGCCGCTAAACTATACATCGGTAAGGATCGATTCGAAGTTCGTGATGAAATTTTGGTAGATCTTGAGAAATCAGGAAATCTTGTAAAAGTTGAAGATTATGTAAATAAAGTTGGCTTTTCGGAAAGAACAGATATTGTTATAGAGCCTAAGTTAAGTCCGCAGTGGTTTCTGAAAATGAGTGCTTTTGGTGAAGCTGCTTTGGATGTTGTAGAGAATGGTGATATTAAATTCCATCCACCGATGTTTAAAAATATCTATCGTCATTGGATGGAGAATCTGCGTGATTGGAATATCTCCCGTCAGCTTTGGTGGGGACAACGTATTCCTGTTTTCTATCTTCCTGATGGTCAATTTGTAGTTGCTAAAACATCAGAGGAGGCTTTAGAAAAGGCAAAAAATGAATTTAACTTACCAAATCTGAAAGTTGAAGATCTGAAACAGGATGAAGATGTATTTGATACATGGTTCTCATCATGGTTATGGCCAATTTCTGTTTTTGATGGTATTAGAAATCCTGATAACAAAGACATACAATATTATTATCCTACAAACGATCTTGTAACCGCTCCTGATATTATTTTCTTCTGGGTTGCCAGAATGATCATGGCAGGATTGGAATATAAGGATACTGTTCCTTTCAAGAATGTATATTTCACTGGTATTGTTCGTGATAAGATTGGAAGAAAAATGTCGAAAACTCTTGGCAATTCTCCCGACCCACTTGACCTTATAAAACAATTTGGTGCCGATGGTGTAAGAATTGGCATGTTGTTGACTGCACCGGCCGGGAATGATTTACCATTCGATCCTTCTCTTTGTGAACAAGGAAGAAATTTCAGTAACAAAATTTGGAATGCATTAAGACTTGTTAAAGGTTGGGAAATAGATGAAAGTCTGGAACAATCGGAAAGTAACAAACTTGGAATTGAGTGGTTCTCATCCAGATTTAACAAAGCTGTTGCAGATATTGAAAATCATTTTTCAAAATTCAGGATTTCAGATGCGCTAATGACAGTTTATAAACTTATCTGGGATGATTTCTGTAGCTGGTATCTTGAAATTGCTAAGCCTGCATACCAAAAACCAATTGATAGGGCAACTCTGGAAACAACCATAGGTTTCTTTGAGAACCTAATGAAAGTATTACATCCCTTTATGCCGTTTATCTCTGAAGAAATCTGGCATCAACTTAGAGAAAGAAAAGAAGGCGATGACATCATTATTTCACAGATTCCGGTTAACGAAGGGTTCGATAAAAAAGTGATTGATGGTTTCGATCGTGCTGAGAATATCATAGTTGGTGTAAGAAATGTTCGTAAGGATAAGAATATTCCACAGAAAGAAAGCATCGAACTTCTTGTAAAAGAAGGTGTACTTTCAGCATGCGATTATTATCCTGTTATTGCAAAACTTGGAAACATCAGTAAAATTGATTTTGTAAGTGAGAAACCTGAAAATACAATGATCTTTACAGTTGGGGCTCAGGAATTTTACATACCTATTGATTCAGGAATTGATGTTGAATCTGAAATTGCAAAACTCCAGGAGGAGCTAGTGTATACAGAAGGGTTCCTCATTTCAGTAATGAAGAAACTCTCAAACGAAAGATTTGTTAATAATGCACCGGCAGATGTTGTTGATAAAGAACGTCAGAAACAGGCTGATGCTGAGGCTCGTAAAGAGGTTATCGAAAGACAGCTTAAAGATTTGAATTCCTAAGGACTGGAGTTGTGGAGTTATGGGGTTGTGGAGTTGTGGAGTTATGGAGTGATGGTGTAAATTCGCAAAATAATTTTCAAATCATCACATTTTCAAATTTTCAAATTCTCAAACCTCTATCTTAATCTCAATTTCTTACCCTTTTGAACTTGAATTCCTTTAGGAAGGTTATTCATTTTGTAAAGTCGGCTTAATCTGATTCCAAACATCTGACAAATACTATGCATTGATTCACCTGCTTCAACAGTATGGAATTTATGTTTCTTTTCAGCTTTTCGTCTTTTCTTTTCAAGGTATATAATCTCCCCAATCTGAAGCACATGGCCTTTTTTCAGATCATTGTGTTTTCTTATTTGCCAGTAATAGATTTCAAACTCTTCAGCAAGACCGTAAAAAGTATCACCCTTCTCTATTATTATTAACTTTTTACCGTTGTTTTTATAGATTTTCCTTCCGGAAGACCATGTGTCAACTTGTTTGAAGTCATGAACAGAAACTGATGTTGATATACCTTCCTTGCTCTTTTTCGTTTTGCCACCCTTCACCTTATCGTATTTATCAAGGTTATATCTTTCAATAATTCCAATAAGAAGTTGTGGATATTTTGGGTTTGTGGCATAACCTGCTTTCTTTAGTCCGTATGCCCATTTTTTATAGTCGGTAGTTTTATAATTAAATAAAAATGAATATCTCCCTCGTTGAGTGAGAAACTCTGAATGATCTCGATATGAGTCTTCTACCTTTTTATATTTCCTGAAACATTCATTTTTCGCATCATCGTCCATGTGATATTTTCTGCCTGTCCATCCTTTATGGCACTTGATACCAAAATGATTGTTCGCTTTTCTAGCCAGATTACTATTTCCACTTCCTGATTCAAGTATTCCCTGAGCAAGCGTAATTGAAGCAGGAATTTTGTAGTCTTTTTGTTTTTTTATTGCAATGTCTTTGTAGGTTCTGATATATTCCTCAGTAGAAATCCTTTTTTGGGCAGTAACAGCCAATACTGAAATAAATTGAATGATTAGAAATAGTATAATATACCTATTTAGTAGCTGGTTTGTTTTCACAAGTATTCGGTAATGGTAAAACAAAATTATAAGAATAATGGTACTGATTGCTTTCATGAAAACGGATTTTTGCACAAATCATTGTTACTAAGCCTGTGTGTAATATATTTTTCAATTACAATAATTGAGTAAGCATCTACAATTAACTATTTTTGTAAGCATATTAAACTACGTCAATGGATCATCATTTAATATTAGATCACTTTCCTGGTTTGTCAGATACTCAGATAAATCAGTTCGCGCAATTAAAGGAATTATATGATTATTGGAATCAGCGTATTAATGTTATTTCCCGTAAGGATATGGATGACTTTTATCTTCATCATGTATTGCATTCTTTGTCGATAGCAAAAATTGTTGAATTTAAAGACTATACAGAAGTAATGGATGCAGGAACAGGTGGTGGTTTTCCCGGAATACCTCTTGCAATATTATTCCCTAATGTAAAATTCTATCTGGTGGATTCCATTGGAAAAAAGATTAAAGTGGTTGAGGAAGTTGCTCAGAGTCTTGGATTAACAAATGTCAAAGCTGAGCAATTAAGGATGGAACAAGTTAATGCAACCTTCGATTTCATTATTAGTAGAGCCGTTACCTCACTTCCTGATTTCATGAAATGGACCTCCTACAAATTTCATAATAAGTCGTTTAACACTGTGAAAAACGGCATCCTCTATATTAAGGGTGGCGATATCCAGGATGAATTGAATCAACTAAAGAAGTTTAAAAAGAAGATCTACAAAATTTCCGATTATTTTTCAGATGACTTTTTTGAAACAAAGAAGGTCGTTCATATCTACCGAAAATAATAGTTTGCCAATTTCATGTTCTTCTTTGTTGTCAAAACACCCTTCAAGACTTTTGTTAAGATTTGTTAAAAATGACTGATCTGAATTTTATTTTTTCTCGTAAATCAATTATTTTGCAAACCAATATTTGATCAATTTAAGTAACTAGATACTATGGATATAATTGTTGAAAAACTTGTCAAAACCTATGGTTTACAACGTGCAGTGGATGATATATCATTCAAGGTAAATACAGGTGAAGTGCTTGGTTTCCTTGGTCCTAACGGTGCCGGAAAAACAACCACTATGAAAGCAATAACCACTTTCCTGATTCCCGACAGTGGGTCAATTTATCTGGGAAATTATTCGGTAAGCAGTAACCCTGAAGATGTGAAACAAAGTATTGGATATCTTCCTGAAAACAATCCTCTGTACGAAGATATGCCTGTGATAGATTATTTGAAGTTTGTTGGAAAGCTTCAGGGCATATCAGAGCTTAACATCAATGATAGTTTATTATCAGTAATCGAAACTTGTGGCCTTGAAGCCGAAAAGCATAAGAAAATCAGCGAATTGTCGAAAGGTTATAAGCAAAGGGTTGGACTAGCACAGGCTTTGATTCATAACCCGGAAGTGCTAATTCTTGATGAGCCTACGACAGGACTGGATCCTAACCAAATTGCTGAAATACGTGATCTTATCAGAAAAATTGGTAAGGAAAAAACAGTAATACTGAGTTCTCATATTCTAGCTGAGGTTGAAGCGACATGCGACAGGATAATGATCATCAACAACGGTAAAATTGTTGCTGATGGAACAACAAATGAGCTTCGGAAGCAAGCTCAGGGAAATGATATTGTAAAAGTTAGAGTTGAAGGGACGGATGTTAATACTGTTTATGATAGTTTAAAGGAAATTGAAAACGTTGTGATGGTTGATATCCTGGATGCAGATAAACAAAGATTCCTTATCGATAGTGAAGCTGGATCAGGCATAGCCAAGTCGGTTTTCGACCTATGTGTAAAAAAGAAATGGGTTCTTACTGAGCTAGTTCCTGTGGAAACAAAGCTAGAAGATATCTTTAAAGAGTTAACAACTGAATAATCGTTCATCAGGATAAAAATTATAATTATGAGTAAAATTTGGATAATTACAGTACGTGAATTGCAATCCTACTTTGATTCGCTAATGGCATATATCCTGTTGATATTGTTTCTGGGATTTAGCGGATTCTTTACATGGATCTATGGAAGTGATATATTTTTCATTAAACAGGCTACACTTATGCCATTCTTCAGTATTGCATACTGGACATTGTTTTTCTTTATACCGGCATTGACCATGAGGCTGTTATCAGAAGAAAATCGAATGGGTACAATAGAACTTCTACTAACAAAACCAGTGTCGAACTGGCAAGTGATAATGGCAAAGTTTTCAGCTTCGTTGTTGCTGATAATCATTGCATTACTACTTACAAGCCCTTATGTTGTAACAATTTCATCATTGGGAAATCTTGATCTGGGACAAGTCTTTTCAGGTTATCTGGCACTTATATTATTTAGTGGCATGATGATAGGAATAGGACTGTTTACCTCCAGTATTGGAAATAACCAGATTGTAAGTTATTTGCTTGCATTGTTTATCGGAATTTTCTTTCAGATAATATTTGAAATGCTTGCACAGAACTTCGTTGGTTTTGGTGGTCAAATACTTAGCTATTTGAGTACAATAACACATTTTGAATCAATGACCAGAGGCGTTATCGACTCAAGAGATCTTCTGTTCTTTGTTGGTATATCTTTCCTTTCGCTTGTCTTTACAGAGATAATGTTAATAAGAAGACGGTATTAATAGCATTGTTGAATTTAAAATTTTTAGAAGATGAATAAGAAATCATATATAAAAAGTATAATTCTGGTTATTGTAGCTTTTATTGTGCTGGTGGTTATTTCCGAGAGATATTATTTCAGAATGGATTTAACAGAGGGTGGTCAATATTCCATGAGTGATGCAACCGAAAACATTCTTAGGGGTTTGGATAAACCAATTATGGTAACGGCTTATTTTACAAAGGATCTGGCTCCTGATCTTGATAAAGTAAAGCGTAGTTTTAAAGAATTATTGGTCGAGTATTCCAATCTCAGTAATGGTAATATTGTGTTTAAGTTTGTGAACCCCAATGAGGACAAAGAAACGGAGAATGAAGCCATAACAGCAGGTGTTCAACCCGTTCTTTTCAAAGCACGCGACAAGGATGAAGTAAAACAGCAAAAGGTGTTTATGGGCGCTAAAATTACCATGGACGATAAAAAAGAAGTTATACCATTTTTAAATCCGGAAGGAAATATCGAATATACTCTAACAACTGCGATAAAGAAATTAAGTATTGATAATAAACCCATAATTGGTTTTGTTCAGGGTCAGGGTGAACCCGGATTAGATTCATATCAACAGGTAATGGCAGATTTAAGTGTTTTATACGATGTTAGAGAAGTTTATCTTTCTGATACAGTTGTAAATATCGATGATTATCAAACTCTGGTTATTGCAAGTCCCGTATCGCAGTTTGATAAGGAGGCACTTGATGTGTTGGATTTTTATATAAATACAGGTGGTAATCTTTATGTTGCGTTTAACAGAGTAATAGGAAATACACAAACATTGCAGGGTGAAGATAATCCAACAGGTCTTGAAACATGGCTTTCTAATAGAGGATTATTAGTTGATAATAAATTTGTTGTTGATGCAAATTGTGGTTCAGTAAATGTAACTCAACCACAAGGAAGATTTAACATGACAACACAGGTTAGATTTCCATTTCTACCATCTGTGGTGAAATTTTCTGATATGCCTATAACCAAAGGGTTAGAGCAAATTATATTAGGTTTCCCAAGTCCTATAAGGTTTACCGGCGATTCTTCATCGGTATTTACCCCATTGGCTTATACATCAAAGAATTCAGGTTTACTTTCATTACCAGTAACTCTTGATGTGCAAAAAAACTGGACAGCGGTTGACTTCCAGGAAGGTGAACAAATTATTGCCGCTCTTCTTGAATCTGAATACAGAGGAAAGGAATCCAAGATTGTTCTGGTAAGCACAAGTGGATTTGCTGTAAACGGAACTGGTCAACGTCCAAGACGACTTCAAGCCGACAATGTTAGCCTAATGGTAAATTCGATTGAGTGGTTATCCGATGAAACAGGATTGATGGATCTTAGAACAAAAGAAATAACATCACGTCCAATTGATCAGGTAAGCGAATCAAAAAAGGTGTTTATAAAATGGCTTAACTTTTTATTACCTATGGCATTAGTAGTAGTATATGGTGTGCTGCGGATGCAGATGCGTCGTAGTCAGCGGAAGAGAAGAATGGCAGAAGGTTATGTGAAATAGTTTTGTAGGAGTATTCTGAAATATGTGAATGGTTTTAAAAAGATGAAATAGTTTTATGTCAAAATCTGTTATTCATTCACAGCAAATTAGTTTCATAATTACTAGAGAAAAATAATATTTTATCTTAATTTCGCCCATTCATTAAAAAAACAATAATTATGACAGACGTTATTAGAAAATCATTAAGAGATTCCAAAGGTGCAAGGTGGGGAGCTTTAGCAGTTGTTTCTTTTACAATGATGACAGGTTATTACATTAACTATGTAATATCACCATTAAAGCCTTTACTTGAGGAGTTTATGGGCTGGAATAGTTCCGACTTTGGAACATGGAACAGTGCCTATGGATGGTTCAATGTTTTCTTTTTGATGTTAATTTTTGGTGGTTTGATACTCGATAAAATGGGTGTTAGATTTACTGGTATTGGAGCCAGTTTAACCATGATAATTGGTACATTATTGCAATATATTGCCGTTGCGGATGTATTCCCTCTTGAAGGTCATCTCTTTGGGTTAAAAATGCAAATAGCAATTGGTTCAATAGGCTTTGCCATATTCGGAGTAGGAGTCGAAATTGCTGGTATAACGGTGTCGAAGATTATAGTTAAATGGTTTAAAGGTAAAGAGTTAGCTCTTGCAATGGGGCTTGAAATGGCCACAGCACGTATGGGTACCGCTCTTGCACTGGCACTACCATTTCCAATGGCAACACTTTGGTTTGGAACGAAAGAGTTTCCTCATATCTCAGCACCTCTTATGTTAGGTCTTGGGTTACTTGTAGCTGGGTTTGTGGCCTTCATCTGGTACACTTTTATGGATAGAAAACTCGAGAAATCAGAAGGTATAGGTGATGAAGTAAGTGAGGAAGATGAATTTAAAATAAGTGATATATTATTTATTATTAAGAATAAAGGTTTCTGGCTAATTGCATTATTATGTGTGCTCTTCTACTCAGGAGTATTTCCATTCCTGTATTATGCAACCGATCTAATGATAAATAAATATGGAGTAAATCCTGATTTTGCCGGTTCAATTCCGGGGTTACTTCCTTTTGGAACAATAATCTTAACTCCATTTTTTGGTAATATTTATGATAGAAAAGGAAAGGGTGCAACTATTATGTTGATTGGTTCCGTAATGCTATTGTTAGCTCATCTTGTATTTGCGATTCCATTTATTGACAATTACATAGTTGCTATTGTACTAATACTTTTCCTCGGAGTTACATTTTCTCTTGTGCCTTCAGCAATGTGGCCATCAGTACCAAAAATTATCCCTGAGAAACAACTCGGTACAGCGTATGCATTAATCTTTTGGGTGCAAAACTGGGGATTAATGGGTGTTCCGTTTTTAATTGGAGTAGTTCTTGATAATTATTGCCGTGTGATGGATGCAAACGGTGAATTCAGTCATTATGATTATACAATTCCAATGATGATATTTGCCGCAACAGGGTTCTTAGCAATTATTGTTGCATTAATGCTTAAAGCAGAAGATAAGAAAAAAGGATACGGACTTGAACTTCCTAATATCCAGAAATAATTAATATTAAATTGAAATATAATGGCTAAAGATATATTAAAATTAAAGCCGGAAGCTGTTTGGAAAAGCTTCTATGAACTAACACAAATTCCTCGTCCTTCAAAAAAGGAAGAGGCAGCAATTGCTTACATGAAAAAATTTGGTGAAGATTTAGGTCTTGAAACTATAGTTGATGAGGTAGGTAATGTTATTATTAAAAAACCTGCTACCGAAGGTATGGAAGATCGTAAAGGTATTATTCTTCAGGGACATATTGATATGGTTCCCCAGAAAAATGCTGATACTGATCACGATTTTGAAAAAGATCCAATCGATGCTTATATTGATGGCGACTGGGTAACAGCAAAAGGTACAACACTTGGTGCTGACAATGGTATGGGTGTTGCTGCTGCAATGGCTGTTCTTGAGGCTAAAGACCTGGTACATGGTCCTGTTGAAGCTCTTATCACAATGGATGAAGAAACAGGTATGACAGGTGCTGAAAACCTTAAGGCTGGTATCCTTGACGGAGATATCCTAATTAACCTCGATTCAGAAGATGAAGGTGAACTTTATATAGGTTGTGCTGGTGGAATCGATACTACTGGTGAATTTACATTTACTCCTGAAGATGTTCCTGCAGATATGGCTGCGTACAAAATTAGTGTTAAGGGATTAAAAGGTGGTCACTCCGGACTTGATATCAATCTTGGAAGAGGAAATGCAAACAAAATCATGAATATTCTTCTCCTTAAAGGAAGTGAAAAATATGGTCTTCGTTTAGCTGATATTCAGGGTGGAAGTCTTCGTAATGCTATTCCACGTGAATCATTTGTAGTTGCTGTGGTTCCTAATGCAAACAAAGAAAACTTTGAAACTTTCGTTGAAGAGTTTGAAGCAATTGTTCAGGATGAATTTAAAGATAGCGATGCAGGTGTTGTTGTGATTGCAGAAGCTACAGATATGCCTGAGAAGGTTATTGATGAGAAAACTGCTCACAATCTTTATTCAGCTGTTGCAGGATGTCCTAATGGTGTTATCAAAATGAGCGAGAGTGTGAAAGGTGTTACTGAAACATCTACAAACCTTGCAATTGTTAAGTCAGAAGGAAATAAGATTGAGCTTGCTTCATTGCAACGTAGTTTGGTTGATGAAGATAAAGATAATCTTGGTGCTGAAATCAGAAAAGTATTTGAAGCTGAAGGTGCAAAAGCTGAAAGCTCAGGTTCTTATCCTGGTTGGAAACCAAATCCTGATTCAGCAATCCTTAAAGAAATGAAGGAAGTTTATAATAATAAATTTGGAAAAGTTCCTGAAGTAAAAGTTATTCATGCAGGACTGGAATGCGGTATTCTTGGTGCTACTTATCCTAATTGGGATATGATTTCATTCGGACCAACTATTCGTAACCCTCACTCACCAGACGAAATGGTGAAGATTGATACTGTACAACTCTTCTGGGATTTCCTTGTTGAAACATTGAAACACGCTCCTAAGAAGTAAACTGATATGATAAGTCACAGATGACAGGAATTTGTTCCTGTTTTCTGTGACTTATTAAAAAATAATTGTAAAAAAGTTTGAGATATAAAATAAATTTCTACTTTTGCACTCCCTAAAGAAAATAATAAGGCGATGACAAAAAGAACATTTCAACCATCGGTAAGAAAGAGAAAGAATAAGCACGGTTTCCGTGAGAGAATGGCTAGCGTTAATGGTCGTAAAGTGCTTAAGAGAAGAAGATCAAAAGGAAGAAAAAAACTTTCAGTATCTGACGAAGTTCGCTAGTTTACAGGCGAAAAAAATATATTCTACTAAGTGGGAGGTATGCGTGCATGCCTCCCTTTTTAGTTTATTTTAACTAAACTTTGGAAAATTTTAAGACTTTTCCAAAGTTAGATTACTTAAAAGTAATAAATTCGCAGAGCATTAAAATTGACACAATTGGAAGCTTTACTAAAATTTCTATTTTTTGTTATATTACTGTATTACGCATTCAGGTTATTCATCCGTTATGCTTTACCATGGCTGATAAACAGGTTTATGAAAAAGCAACAGGAAAAGTTTAATAATATGAGTGGTTTTCAGAATAGGGACTATAACCGCTCTGATGAAGGAGAGGTTAAGGTCAAATCCAATAGTACAAATACATCAAAAGATGATTCGGAATTCGGTGAATACGTAGATTTCGAGGATGTTGATGAATAGATATAAGTCAGTTCAGAAAATTATCATACAATGGAGGAAAGCAAAAAAACTAATTTCTTTAAAACAGGAATATTGCCATCATTAGTGGCGATTGCTATATTTCTGGCTATAACACTGGTATATTTTTCACCTGTTCTTGAAGGCAAGAAACTAAAACAACACGATATTACCATGTTCAAAGGTATGTCCAAGGAAATAGTCGACCATCGGGAAGCTACCGGTGAGGAAGCACTTTGGACTAACTCAATGTTTGGGGGTATGCCAGCATGGCAGATTTCAGTACAATATGATGGTAATCTTGTTACCTATCTTGATAAAATAGTAACTCTTTGGTTACCCTATCCTGCAAACTTTGTTTTCCTTTATTTTATTGGCTTCTTTGTACTTATGCTGGTAATGAAAATAGATCCGTGGGTCGGTGTTGTAGGTGCTATTGCATTTGCTCTATCGTCGTACTTTTTTATAATACTTGGTGCCGGGCATACATCGAAAGCCCATGCAATTGGATATATGGCTCCCGTACTTGCAGGAATTATCCTTGCTTTCAGAGGTAAGTACTGGCAAGGAGGTTTATTGACAGCAATAGCACTAGCTTTAGAGATTAAAGCCGGTCATTTACAAATGACCTATTACTTATTGATTATTGTAATTGTTTATGGAATATTTAAGCTTATAGAAACATTTCAGGAAAAGAATTATACACACTTCCTTAAAGCAACAGGAATATTGGTTGTAGCAGCCTTGCTTGCGGTTTTTACATATAGTACTAATTTATGGGCAACATATGATTATGGTAAAGATACTATGCGGGGTAAACCTGAATTAACAAAGGATTCTGATATTAAATCCGGTGGACTTGATAAGGATTATATAACAACCTGGAGTTACGGTATCGGTGAAACATGGTCATTACTTATTCCAAATGTAAAAGGTGGTGCCTCAGGTTTACTTGGTGATGTTGATGCTGTTAAAAAAGCCGATCCCCAGTTTCAAAAGATGATAGCTCAGCAAACAAATGCTTATTGGGGAGATCAGCCTGGTATTTCAGGACCGGTTTATGCAGGGGCGATTGTTATTTTCCTCTTTATACTTGGAATGTTCATTGTAAGAGGCCGATTCAAATGGGTATTATTTACGGTAACAGTATTATCCATAACGTTGGCTTGGGGTAAAAACTGGATGCCATTAACCGATTTTTTCATTGATTTTATCCCAGGTTACAATAAATTCAGAGCTGTTTCAATGACATTGGTTATTGCAGAACTTGCAATACCAATACTTGCATTTATGGCTTTAAATAAAGTTATAACCGATCCTTCAGTTCTCAAAAAGAACAGTAAAGCATTGTTTATTTCATTTGGTTTAACCGGAGGTGTGGCATTAATACTATCTTTTTTCCCTACAGTCTTCTTTGATTTTTTCAGTGAAAACGAAAGAGCTCAGTTTGCACAGTTAATGACCAGTAACGATGCTCCACAGGTAAAGCTTTATATGTCGAGTTTGGAAGATGTAAGAACTGATATTTTTAAAGTTGATGCCTTGAGAAGCTTCTTTTTTATAATGCTGGCTGCAGCCTTTGTTTATTTATATACTGCTGGTAGAATTGGCAAGGTTTGGGTATTGACGGCGTTGGGTTTGCTAATTTTGGGTGATATGGCTTCCGTTAATCGCAGATACCTTAATAATGACAATTTTATCAGAGCAAGAGAATATGAGAAACCGTTCAAGGCAACAAGTGCTGATAATTTTATCTTGAATGATAAGAGTGAATTCCGTGTTCTGGATATCACGAAAAGCACATTTAATGATGCAAGTTGTTCATATTTCCATAATAGTATTGGTGGTTACCATGGAGCTAAATTGCAGAGGTATCAGGATCTTATAGAATACAATATTCAGGGTGAAATAGAAACAATAATAAACAATCTGTCAAGTAGTGTTACAATGCAAAAGGTAAATGACATGTTTACCACATTGCAAACCCTCAACATGCTCAATACCAGATATGTTATCTACAACCCGGAGGCAATGCCTCTTATGAATACTTCAGCATTTGGAAATGCATGGTTCGTGAATAATATTGAGTTAGTTGATGGTGCTGATGCAGAAATTGCAGCGCTTAAGAATTATGATTTAAGCACAACAGCAATTGTGGATAGTAAGTTCGAGGAGCAACTGGTTTCAAATAGTTTTGTATATGATTCAACAGCGTCTATAATACTGAATTCATATGTTCCAAATAACCTAAAGTATTCCTATAGCTCAAGTAGTCAGCAGCTTGTGGTGTTTTCTGAAATCTATTATAACAAAGGTTGGAATGCATTTGTTGATGGTGAAAAAGTGCCGCATTTCAGAGCTAACTATGTGCTAAGAGCTATGGTAATTCCTCCGGGAACACATGAAATTGAGTTCAAATTTGAACCACGTATTTGGGTAATTGGTGAGAGAATATCATTTATCAGTTCACTGATTTTGATATTATTATTAATTGCAGGAATTGGACTTGAGTCTAAAAAATACTTTATCAAGAAACCTGTTGAATAATAAACCATAGCTTGAAGAAAGTATTAATCATATCATATTATTGGCCTCCAAGTGGTGGAGGTGGAGTACAACGTTGGGTGAAGTTTGTGAAATACTTGAGAGACTTTGGTTGGGAACCAATTGTTTTTACCCCTGAAAATCCAGAAATGCCTTCTTATGATGCCTCCTTGTTAAGTGATATACCAGCAAGTGTTCAGGTAATTAAGAATAAAATATGGGAACCTTACAGTTATTATAAAAGGTTTACCGGTAGAAAAAAAACAGCAAAAATACAAACAGCCTTTTTAGAGGAAGAAAAGAGAGCATTAAGCTTTTTTGAAAGTATTTCATTATGGATAAGAAGTAATCTGTTTATCCCAGATGCCAGAAAGTTCTGGATAAGGCCATCTGTAAATATGTTGACAAAGCACCTAAAGAATTACCCCGTAGATGTTGTAATTTCAACAGGACCTCCACATAGTGCACATCTAATTGGCCTTGAGTTAAAGAAACGATTAAATATTAGCTGGCTTGCCGATTTTAGGGATCCATGGACTAATATCGATTATTATCATGAATTGAATCTGACAAAACGGTCGAACAGGAAGCATCACAGATTAGAAAAAGAAGTATTAGAAACTGCTGATGCAATAACGGTAATTAGTCCTGGTATGAAAGCTGAATTTAATCAGATTGTAAACAGGAAATATTCGGTTATACCAAATGGGTTTGATAATGAAGATGTAAAGACAGTAGATGGTGGCGTAAGTAAAAGTAAGAAGTTTAGTTTAGCTCATATAGGTTCGCTTACAAAAACCAGAAACCCCATTAATTTATGGGAAGCACTTAAAAGAATTGTTGAGGAAGATGATGATTTTGCGGTTGATCTGGAGATCTTGAATGTAGGAAAAATCGATATTAACGCCGTAAAATCTCTTGAAACTTTCGGACTATCAAAATATCTCAAACAAGTAGACTATATGCCTCATAATGAGGTGATAGCTGAGCAAAGAAAAGCAATATTATTATTGTTGCTGGTTAATAATACACCTAACGCAAAACTTATTTTAACTGGTAAAATTTTCGAATATCTCGCCTCTGAAACTCCAATAATATGTATCGCACCGGAGGATGGGGATGCCGCAAATGTGATTAAGGAAACATCCTGTGGACAAACATTTGGATTTGAAAAAGTTGATGATCTAAAGGATTATATATTAAGTTACTATCAACAATTTAAGAGAGGTGAATTAATCTCTGCAAAAGGCGATATTAAGAAGTACGAAAGAAAACAGCTAACAAAAAAGATGAGTGACGCTCTATCTGAAATCCTTAAATAAGTTTAATAAGTAATTGATTTAAAAAAAGAGCTTAAGAGTATTAAGTGGGAAAATTATGTAATTTTACTTATTGATGTTCTAATACAATAACTTAAACCCTAATCTGGTATAATAATCAGAATTATAAGTTTGTACTAATTCAACAGTAAGGTATTTAAAATTAAATAGTTACTCAAATGAAAAAGCTCGCTATTATCTTTTTAGTTTATTCCTTGTTGTATGTTTTTGGTTCCTGCCATAAAACAATCATAATCATAGAGGAACAGTGCTGTGAAACCTGCTATGATGGCATCCAGAATCAAAATGAAACAGGCATTGATTGTGGTGGTGTATGTGCCCCATGTGAAACATTTAATGATACTGTGATTATTTATGACACCATCATTGTTTACGATACAATATTGATTTATGATACCATTGTCGTTTTTGACACAATAATAATTATTGACACAATTACTATTGGAGATACTACTTTCACCATAGAATTGCAACCAGATGCTTTGTTGGGTAAAGACGCTGTAATTCATAGTATCGATTTATTTACAAGTGGAGTTGATGAATATATGTGGGCTGCTTCATGGACGTGGAATGGAGGTAATGAAGGAATAATGAGAGCTTTAATCGAGTTTGATCTGTCGATGATTCCACAAAATGCTCTAATATCAAATGCACGATTGTCGTTGTTTGGGAAAAAGTCACCACCGGACCAACATTCAATATTTGAAACTTATGGTACGTATAATAATGCCTATTTAAAAAGAATTACATCATTTTGGAGTGAGGAAGAAGTAACATGGGCGAATCAGCCTTCTACCACAGACCTGAATCAAGTTGAGTTGGAACCTTCGGTTTATCCTAATCAGAATTATATGGATATTGATGTGAAACTGTTGGTGCAAGACATAGTTGCTGATCCTAGTTCCGGATTCGGATTTATGCTTCAATTAAAGGAAGAGAATGTATACAGAATGATGGCTTTTTCAACAAGCGATCATTATGATTCTCAACAAAGACCAAAACTTGTTATATCCTATAAAAAGGAATAGTTTTATCCATGTGTTATTAAACCTAGTACTTACAGTGAACTGAGGTTATTTGGTAACTACTAAATTGATGTAATATTGGAAACAAAGTTATTGATGTCGTATTCTTCATCATTAAAAACTTTGTATAGCTCTTTGAGCATCAGGTTTTTTGTTTTGATGCCACGTTTTTTTGCAATCTCTTCAACAAATACGTTTACGGCAACTTTACCTTCAAGTACAACCTTCTCACTGATATAATCGGTAAAGAACCCTTTTCCAATTAGAAGTCCTAATGTGCGGTTCCTGCTAAGGTCGTTAAGTGCAGTAAGAGTAAAATCACCAATTCCGCAATAGTTAAACATTGTGTATTCTTCACCACCAAATTTTGATATAATCACTCTCATCTCATTAATTGCCTTTGTCAGGATTAAAGACCTTAGGTTTGGTGAATCGAAGTGAGCATCAACTATTCCAACAATAATGGCATAGATGTTCTTAAGAATACTTGCAAGTTCTACACCCATCACATCATTTGAGAAATCGAGACGAATGGATGTATTTTCAAAAATTGAATCAAATAATTTGAAATGTCTGTCACGTTTCGATGCCAGTGTAAATGCTGTTGGCATATTGTTAATTATTTCTCTGGCGAATGACGGACCTTTCATACTAAAGATCTGATTGGGAATAATTTTGCCAATGGATTGCGGAATGGTTTTTTGTCCCTCACCAAATCCTTTGGCCAGATTAACAATCAGAGCATCCTCATTGAAGTACTCTTTATTTTCAAGGATGTATAATGGGATAATGCTTGATGGAATTCCTAAGAAAATAATATCTGAGTCGCTTAATATGGACTTGTCGAATGTTGCTTTCAGTGTGTGGTCGAGATCAATATTCGGAAAATATTTCCGGTTAACGTGCTCATTGCTAATGGAGTCAACAACATCCTGTTCAACAGAAAGGAGATAAATATCAGAGCTGTGTTTCTGCGCAAGCACATTACCCATAGCAGTAGATATTGCACCACTACCAATAAAACATATTTTTAATTTTTTTTCTAGCATATCTATGAACCATGTGTAAACGGATCAAAATCAATTTTATGATTTACCGATCAGTTTTTTTATGGTTGAGTCAATTTTATCGTTTATATCTTCAGATATTTTAAAATAATAAACCGGAATTAGAAATACTGTTGATATAATAGCGCTTCGGATAATTATATCGACAATAAAATTCGGTTGCTCAGGTAGTATCAATGAAGAACCATAAGCAACTATACCGATTAGATACAGTAATACGGTTTTTAGCGTAAATGGTTGCAATTTGTACTTTTTGTAGAGGAATATGTATTTGATGAGGTTGTATATTATTTTTGAAATTAACGATGCTAGAGCTGCTCCAATTATACCGTATATCGGTATTAAAATTAAGTTGGAGACTACCAGAAGCGTAGCAAATATCACAAGGAAGTATGATAAAAATCGGTAGTGTTTGGAGTTAACAATAATATGAGGACTTACTCCCATGGCAATATCTGAAAGGTTTGCAAGGCCAATCAAGAGAATAACATATTTTCCTGCCAGGTATTTGTCGGTTATTATGTAGAATACATTATCGATGTTACCCCAAATTCCTATTAACAACAATAGTCCAATAACGCTCAGACTGATACTGCTTTTTTTATAAATCTGATCGATTAGATTTATATCATTGTTTTTCCATGCATCAGCAATTACAACTGAACTTATTTTACCCATTGTTCGCATGGGTATTAGAATCAGTGTACCGAAAAAGAATGTTATCGAATAAATTCCTGTGGCGCTTAATCCAAGCATTCGTTCCACCATTATGGCATCGATATTGAGTACGAGAACTCCCGAGAAGCTTGCAATTATTCCAAAGAATCCCACATTTAGCATTTCTCTGGCAAGTTTTTTATCAATAAAACTCACATCAGGAATAAGGAATAATTGTTTGTTGTAAATGAGCGAACCGAACAATAATATCCCGGGTGAAATTATTGCTACAACATAGAAAATCACCATCTGATGAAAATCAAAAATCCCAAAGTAAAAAAGAATTATTACAATAAGTATAAATACCCTTTGAACAACTTCTTTATATATAATCCCTTTAACTGCATTATAAAGTACACGGTAATATGTATCGAAGATTGTAAACAGTAACGTAAAGATTATAAGCGGAATAACATAATAAAAATACGATGAAAATAGGTCTGATCCCTCTTTTGCTTCGTCGAGAATTGCCGGTTTTAGCAGTATAAATGTAATTAAAGAAATTGCTAGTCCAACCGTAGAAATAATAAGAGCTAACCCAAGGTAACCATGATGTTTTTTGTCATAGTTTCTGAAATAAGGGAATAGTTTTACGGTAACAGTATTAATTCCAAGACCGGCAAATTGTGCAAAAAGTACGGAGTAAGAAACTAGGATGCGAAGAAGTCCGATCTCATCAGTAGTAAAAAAATGAGTATAAAGGACGGCCGTTGTAACAAAGCCAAGAATTACTCCTATATAGGAATAAATGGTACCTGATATGCTTTGTTTTTGAATTATGCCCAAAATACGGTTGTTAGTTTACGATTGAAAATTACTTCTTTTTCATTAGAACAAAAAGCCAATACGGTTTCTTAGGTGATATTATTGCGTTAGTAATGTCTAAAGTTGTCGCAATAGGGTGAAATTTATATCCATATTGAAATGAATGTTCACATTTCGGACAGCTCTTTTTTCTTTTCTCTTCAGGAATCCAGTAGTAAGGAATCCATGAAGTTGATGGAGTAATTCTCCTTTTTATCTTTAGAAGCGTATTATTGTAGTATCTGACTTTTTTACCAAATGTAAATGTATCCAGTATTTCATATTCTGGAAATAGTCTGCGAAAATCATCCTTCTTAAAGCTGCGGAGATGATTTGGACTATTAAAAGTATAATTGCAATCAGGACATTCTATCGACAATTTATCCGGATTCTCATCATTGGGAACTGTAATGAAAATATACTTTCTTGATAGTCTTTTAAACTCCGATATCGTTTTGTTGAAGACATCATCTTCAAGATGTTCAAGCAACTCACTTGAAAAAACTAAATCAAAATTATTATCGTCAACTGGGATCTGGTCAGCACTGGCATTGATCTTTTTTGTTTCAACGAATTGAAGCGCTTCTTCACTCCTATCAACTGCAGTAACATCAAAGGAATTGCCAAGTACATTTGTAATTACACCGTTCCCACATCCGATATCAATAATATTATCTACATCCGATGGAATAACATCGATTATCTTCTTGATCTTATCAGCAAGATGTTCATGTTTAAGACTACTCCAGTCAAATTTTTCGTATACTTCTTTATTATCCACTGTAGATCTGGTTTAATAATTGACTATCCATATCCCAGGTGTAATTTTCAATTACTATATTCTTCCCGGATTCAGAAAATTGTTTGATGGATTCCGTATTTTCCATTAGTTTTTTAACGGATGATGCAAACTCTTCAGGCTTGTCAAATTTATAAATTAACCCGCTTTTAGTTTCATTGACAACTCTTTCAATGGGTAGACAATTAGAAACAATAACAGGTTTTCCGGCATACATATATTGGAAAAGTTTATGAGGAATTGTTGAATCGGTATGATCATTTTTAACATGAGGAATTAAGCAAATATCAGCCCTGCCAACATACAAAATCATTTCTGTATAGGGTTTCCACCCTGCAAAATCAACCATTTTTTCTACACCTTCTGTTTTAGCCAATTCTTTCAAATAGTCCACATAGGACCCTGTTCCCAGAATTTGTACCCGAATTGGAATTTTAGTTTCTTTCAGATGTACTAATCCTTTTATAACATATTGCAGCCCTCGGTGTTTATTAATTCCTCCGGCATAAAGTAGTGTGAAGTAATTATTGTCGGGTTTTTCATCAGTAAGATCGAAATGTTTTGTGTTCAGAGTATTCGAAACAACAGTAATTTTATCAGGATTGATACCAATATTTTTCAGCCTTTCTTTAGCTTCGCCGACTACAACGATCACATTGTCAGCAAGATTGCAATAATTAATCTCATATTTTTTCCACTGAATTGTATTCGATAGGAATCTTCCTAGCAATGACTTTGTATGAGTCGATATATCCAGAAGTGCCGGCCAGTTTTCGTGAAGATCTATTGTAAGTTTTATATTGTGCTTTTTTGCAAACTCATAACCAACTTTAGCCAAAGGTAGATCATGAATATGAATAGCATCAAATGTATTTGTTTTTGATAGTTTATCAAGGAATGATCTCCAAAAGTTAAAATAGAAAGGAAACCTCAATGCTCCCACACTAGTTTTGTGAGTGAATTTCGAGATTGGTTTCCTGTGAATTACAGCTCCTGCATATTTATCTTCCAAAGATGCATCTTTCATTGTGAAACATGCAACATGAACTTCATTACCTGACTTTATTAAAGCCTCAATCTCATTCTCAACTCTAATATCAGGTGGGAATTCGTGATCCAGAACCATTAATATTTTCATACCTCTAGCTTTTCAGTGTATTGTAAATAATATCAGTAATTCTATGGGAGGCTTTCCCATCCCATAACTCAGGAATTTTACCTTCTTTAACCTTACCTGATAATATGGATTTAGCAGATATAACTACTTTATCAAAATCGGTACCGATCATATGATTTGTACCAATTTCGCTTGTGCTTGGTCTTTCTGTATTATCTCTAACAGTAATGCACTGAACTCCCAGAAACGTTGTCTCTTCTTGTATTCCGCCGCTATCAGTAATCACTAATTCAGCATTTTTTGTTAATGAAAGAAAATCAATATAACCGATTGGCCCAAGCACAATGATGTTGCTGTTTAGTTTATTAGCCAGATTGTATTTCTTCAGATTATTCATCGTTCTGGGATGAATTGGGAAAACAATTGTTCTTTCTAAACTAATGCTGTTAACAGCATCAATTAGATTGGATAAGTTGCTTTCATCATCAACATTCGATGGTCTGTGAAATGTTGCAAGCACATAGTTTCCTGCATTTACACCCAATTCATCAAGAATCTTCGAATCATTAATGTGTGGAAGAAAGTTCACCAAACTATCAATCATAACATTTCCTGTAAAGAAAACTTTTGTGCTGTCAATTCCTTCTATTTTAAGGTTCTCAATACCACTTTTTTCCGTTACAAAAAGGAATTCAGAAATGTGATCAGTAAGAACTCTGTTGATTTCCTCAGGCATCTTTCTGTCAAAACTACGCAATCCAGATTCTACATGAGCAATGGGTATATGTAATTTTGATGCAACCAAACTTGCTGCTATTGTCGAGTTTACATCGCCGGGTACAATCACAAGATCAGGCTTTTCTTCCAAAAGTATTTTTTCGAATTCAACCATAATCCTTGCTGTTTGTTCAGCGTGACTACCACCACCAATTCCAAGGTAGAAATTAGGTTTTGGCATTTGTAATTCATCAAAAAATACTTTCGACATTTTTTCATCGAAATGCTGACCTGTATGACAAATTAAGTGTGTTATATTATCACTGTATCTTTGAAATGCTTTATGGATGGGAGCAATCTTGATGAAATTGGGCCGAGCCCCTACAACAGAAATTATTTTTTTCATGAAGAAGTTTTTGGCAAAATTACAGATTTTAACAAGACGTACTACCTTATATTTTTTATTCATATATGTAATAAGGAATGTTAATAATTGTTATTTTTACTCAATTGAAAAACCCTGCTTGAATAATAATCTTATTTGAAAAATTTAGTTAATGAAAGGTATTAACCAACTTTGTAGAATTATCCTTTTAATTCTTTCCCCTTACATATTATTATCACAGAATGAAGCTAATATTTGGTACTTTGGAAATAATGCTGGTTTGGACTTTAATAGTGGAAGTCCAGTTGCCTTAACTGATGGGCAATTAGATACTAATGAAGGTTGTGCAACTATATCTGATAATGCAGGAAGCTTATTGTTTTATACAGATGGATCAACAATCTGGAATAGTAATCATCAAATAATGAATAATGGAATAGGATTATTAGGTAATTATTCATCCTCACAATCTGCAATTATTGTTCCAAAACCGGGTTCCGATTCATTGTATTATGTGTTTACAGTTCCTGCTGCGAATGAAACCGAGGATGCTTTATATTATTCTATCGTAGATATGTCTGAGAGTGGTGGATTGGGAAGTGTAATAACAAAGAATGAATTTCTCTGGCAACCAGTATCTGAGAAAATAACCGCTGTTGCACATGAAAATGGCACAGATATTTGGGTAGTTACTCATGAGAGATTATCAGATGCATTCTGTTCGTTTTTGGTTTCAACAACTGGAATTAATCATACTCCTGTAGTTAGTAATGTGGGCGCAGTTTATAGTCTTCCAACATCAAATTACATAGGATATCTAAAAGCTTCATCATCAGGTGCATATATTGCTGCTGCTATATGGGATCCAATGGGTCTTGTTGAATTATTTGATTTCAATAATATTACAGGCTCAGTGACTAACCCGATTACAATCTCAGGCTACTATATGCCTTATGCTTTAGAGTTTTCCCCTGATGAATCAAGGTTTTATTGTGGTACAGAATATGATATTTATCAGTTTGATCTTACTGCAGGATCCCCGGTTGATATTATTAACTCAGCAATTAACCTTAATGCTACTTCATCTGGAGGATCAGGAGCCTTACAACTAGGACCTGATCAAAAAATATACAGAACATATTCTGGTTGTGATTCACTTGGAGTAATTAATGCCCCTAATGAATTAGGCCTTGTTTGTGATTTCCAATCTAATGGCGTTTATTTGGATGGAAAAAGTGGCTCGTATGGCTTGCCGACTTTTATACAAAGCTACTTCTCAGCATCCATTTCATATCAAAATACATGTTTTGGTGATACTACCTATTTTGTAATAAACTCATCCGATCCTATTCAGTCAATAACTTGGGATTTCGGGGATCCTGCATCGGGATCAAATAATACATCAAATCTATTGGAACCAGGACATATATTTTCTACACCTGCCACTTACTCTGTTACTGCAACTTTAGTATTAACTGATGGGAGCACTGAAATCGAAACTACGAATATTACAATATATGCAATACTTCCAATTAACCTAGGTAATGATACAACTATTTGTGACATAGGCAATTTGCTGCTTGATGCTGGTGCCGGTTTTGCAGAATATTTGTGGAGCACAAATGAAACAACACAAACAATAACTGTTTCTGCTGCAGGTTCTTATAGTGTAATTGCAAGTACTGAGGAGTGCGCTTCTTATGATACGATTAGCGTAAATGTGCAGTTGTCAGCATCTGCCGATGCCGGATCAGATGAATCAACCTGTCAATCAGAACCATTTGATTTTAGTAATTCTAGTCAGGTTCCAACTGCAACTGACTATTTTACCTTAGAGTGGAATGGGGGTACAGGCATTTTCAGTGACCCTACAATAATGCATCCTATTTACACTCCAGGTATTGATGAATTAGGAGATATCAGTCTGTCATTAATAGCAAGTAATATTAACGGTTGTTTAAACGACACTTCATCAATGATTTTAACAATTGATACGCTTCCTACTGCTGCTTTCACCACTTTGCCATCTTCATCCATATGTATTGGTGAGACGATGTCATTTGAGGATAACAGTACATTAAGTATAACAAGTTGGATGTGGGATTTTGGTGATGGCAATACCTCAAGTGAACAAAACCCAGATCATTTATATTCCACCCCCGGCATTTATAATGTCTCCTTTATCGTAACTAATTCAAATGGATGCCTTGATACGATGAATCAAATAGTAATTATAAATTCTTTACCTGTTGTTGATTATTCATTCCTACCCTCAGACTCAATCTGTGAAAATGAACTAATATCCTTTACTGATCTTAGCACCACAAATATACAGTCTTGGCTATGGGATTTTGATGATGGAAGTTTCACAACAATTAAAAATCCTACTCACAGTTATAGTATTTCTGGTAATTATAATGTTAAACTAATCGTTTCTGATAATAATACTTGTGTGGATTCATTATCAACCATAATAGCAATCAATGAATTGCCAAGTCCTGATTTTACTGTTTTTCCAAATGATACTCTCTGTAATAATATTCCGTTTACATTTTCTGGATTTGATATTCAAGGAGGTACAATTACCAGCTGGGATTGGGATTTTGGTGATGGAAATACATCCACAGTTCAATCACCCACTCATTTATATACAAACCCCGGTGATTACCTTGTAACACTCAGTATTATTAATAATAATAGTTGCGATGAACAGATATCCAAATTGGTTCACATTAAATCTCTTCCAGAATCCAATTTTACTGTTTCTCCAAATGATACCACTTGCGTAGGAGAAACAATTATCCTTGGTGCAACCAATATTAGTGGTGATATAACCTCTTGGAACTGGGAATTTGGTGATGGCAATATGGCCACAGGACAAAGTGTAACTCATACTTATAACAATCCCGGCACCCAGGATTATAATATCCTGTCAATCTATCAAAATGCTGAAGGATGTATCGATACAACAATTAATCAAAGACATGTTAAAGATGTAGTTATTGATTTTAGTATAACCAGCAATCCAAGCTGCGAAAATGAAACAGTTTATTTTGAATCAACCGCAGATAAAGTAACGTTTACACCCTATAATTGGGATTTTGGTGATGGAACAGTAGATGATGGTTTTGATGTATCACATCTGTATACTTCGCCAAATACGGTCAATGTGGAATTGAATGTTTGCTCTGAACAAATTATAAAACAGTTGTTAGTTAATGCTTCCTGCCAAGTAGATGCAGGCGGATTACAACGAACATGTCAGGATGTATATTTTAACTATGCAAATTCTTTAACCCCTCCAACAGCAGTTGGATATTCAGCAGTACAATGGTATACCTCAGGTATGGGTACTTTCGATGATCCAACTCTTGTTACTCCAACATATTTCCCACACCCTTCAGAAGGACTAGTGCAAAATGATACCCTGCTTATGACCATGGTTGGTTATGGGTTGTCACCCTGTGAAAATGATACTTCATATGCTCAACTAATTGTTATTCCAGGAGCATATGCCTTTGCCGGAAGCGATGAAAATGGATGCTTTGGTTATCCCTTTGATTTTGCCAATTCCACAGATTCAAGTTTTGCAACCAACTATGCAACAATTCAATGGTCAACAAGTGGAACAGGATCATTTGTAAATCCAAACGTTTCAAGACCAATCTATATCCCTGGACCCAATGAGATTGGACCAGTGACTCTTACAATGGTAGCTGCCAATATCATCAATTGTGACTCCATTGATGATATGGTATTAACTATAAGGCCTACTTATGAAGTTCCCGTTGATATTACTGTATGTTATTATGATTCAATATACGCTCAGGGAGCGTGGAGATATACTTCAGGAGTGTACTACGATACATTAATGTCTCAATACAACTGCGATAGTGTAATTATTACAAACTTCACTGTAAGAGATAAAATTGATATGAATTTTTCAATCTCCACAGGAGATTCCATATGTTTGGGTACAGAGGCTATTTTCACTCAAGTTGGTACAGCAACATTAACCAACCTGCTTTGGGATTTTGGTGATGGATCCTCGTCAACAAATCAAAATCCAAACCATACATATCCCAATGCAGGTGTCTATAATGTCCAATTCTCATACACAGACAACAATGGTTGTTTTGATTCAATAATTATGCAGGTGAGAGTATTTGAGCTACCTGATGTAACAATTAGCTCCTCAATGAATAATGCCTGTGTAAACACAAGTATTAACTTTTTTGGAAATAGTAATTCCAACATAGTAAGCTGGGATTGGGACTTTGGCGATGGACAAACAGGTATGGGACAAAATATCTCACATCAGTATACCACATGGGGAGATATGTACCCCACATTAACTGTAACCGATATAAACGGATGTAGTGAATCTGCCATGGATTTTATATCAATAGCCCAACCCCCGGTAACCGACTTTACCTACGCACCAGTGGTATGTGATTCAATACAGTTCACCGATCTATCAACTTCAGCGGCAGGCTATAATTTAGTACAATGGACTTGGGATTTTGGCGATGGAGTAGGCACATCAAACTTACAAAATCCAACATATCAATACCCAAGCAATACAACCCCTGGAGGAGAAGTATACCAGGTAACATTGATAGTAGTAGCAG